>ENA-ORBV01000064-ORBV01000064.1-microbial-mat-metagenome-genome-assembly--contig:-NODE-64-length-188093-cov-9.129978_pt1 | contig 188093 bp, 177 predicted proteins | sample MGYA00237777_ERZ505514 | MGnify/ENA primary metagenome ERZ505514 (study PRJEB26160, sample SAMN06269048) | microbial mat metagenome | isolation source: Oligotrophic lake microbial mat | place...
CAGGAGGTGGGCTCGATGCGCGGCGGGCGAGGGTAGTCCCACACGGACTCCTGGCCGGCGCCGGGCGGCTGCGCAAAGTCGGGCCGCTTCTGGCCCTGGAATTCCCACATCAGTTCGTCCCTCCCGACCGCCACTCCGACAGCCGTCCTCTACACTGCGCCCGAGCATGATCGAAGTCGACAAGCTGACCAAGACCTTTGGCAGCGCGGTAGCCGTGCGGGGCGTGTCGTTCCGTGTCGCCGCGGGCGAGCTGCTGGTGCTGGTGGGCGGTTCCGGCAGTGGCAAGACCACCACCCTGAAGATGATCAACCGGCTCATCGAGCCCGACTCTGGCACCGTGCTGATCGACGGGGTGAACGTCGCGGCCATAGAGGGCCACATCCTGCGCCGCCGGATCGGCTACGTGTTCCAGAAGGTCGGCCTGTTCCCCCACATGACGGTGGCAGCGAACATCGCCGCGCCGCTCCGGCTGTCCGACCAGGCTCCGCCCGGGGATGACGAACGGATCCGGCAGCGCGTGGCCCGCGTACTTGAGCTGATGGAGCTCCCGGCCTCGTTCGCCAGCCGCTACCCGGCCGAGCTCTCGGGGGGCGAGCAGCAGCGTGTCGGCGTCGCCCGGGCGCTCGCTGCCGAGCCGCGGGTGATGCTGCTCGACGAACCGTTCGGGGCTCTGGATCCCCTGACCCGTGATCGCCTGCAGCAATCCTTCATGGAGGTGCGGCGCCGGCTCGGCCTGACCGCAGTATTAGTAACTCACGACATGGTCGAAGCACTGCTGATCGCGGATCGCATCGCGGTTCTTCACGACGGCGTTCTGCTGCAGGTGGGTACGCCTGCGGAGCTGCTGCAATCGCCGGCCGACCCCTACGTCGAGCGGCTGCTGATGACCCCGCGGCGCCAGGCGCGGGCGCTGGACGACCTCCTGGCCGGGCAGCCCGCGGGGCGCACCCCATGAGAGAACAGCTGGCGCTGCTGCCGGGCTACCTCACCGCCCATCTGCAGCTGGCTCTGTCGGCCCTCCTGCTCGGTGTTCTGATCAGCGTGCCGCTCGGCGTCCTGGTGTCCCGGCGCGGCTGGCTGGAGCAGCCGGTCCTCGGCATCGTCGGCATGGTGCAGACCGTGCCGGGTCTCGCGCTGCTCGCGGTGATGGTGCCGCTGCTGAGCCTGGCCGGCCTGCCCAGCATCGGCTTCCTGCCGGCCTTCATCGGCCTGCTCCTCTACAGCCTGCTGCCCATTCTGCGCAACACGGTGACGGGACTTGCGACGGTAGACCAGGCCTGCATCGAGGCCGCGCGTGGTGTGGGCATGACGCCCCGCCAGCAGTTGTTGCGGGTTGAACTGCCGCTGGCCATGCCGGTGATCATCGCGGGTATCCGGACCGCAACGGTTTGGACGGTCGGCACCGCGACGCTGTCCACACCCGTTGGTGCCACGAGTCTCGGCAACTACATCTTCAGTGGCCTGCAGACCCGCAATTACACCGCCGTGCTGGTGGGCTGCGTCGCCTGCGCGCTGCTGGCCCTGCTGCTGGATGCGCTCGTGCGGCTGGTTGATGTGGGCTGGACGCGCCGCCGCCGCGGCCTCCTCGGCCTGGGCTTGGGCGTGCTCGGACTCCTCTACGCCTACGCAGGCGGCACGCTGGCCCAAGAGCTGTTGGGCGCCCGGCCCGCCGCGATCACCATCGGCGCCAAGACCTTTACCGAGCAGTACATCCTCGCCGAGATCCTCGCCGGCCAGATCCGGCAGGCAACCGGCCGTGACGTCAGAGTCGTGCAGTCACTCGGCTCCACCGTGGCCTTCGACGCCCTGCGCTCGGGCGAGATCGACCTGTACGTGGAGTATTCCGGCACGGTCTGGGCGACGCTGATGAAGCGGGCCGGCAAGCCGCCGGACCGGGCGGCGGTTGCGGCCGCCGTGGTCGCCTTCCTAAGGGACCGGCATGGCATCGCCGTCGTCTGTGCGCTGGGCTTCGAGAATGCCTACGCACTGGCCATGCGCCGCGACCGCGCCGCCGAGCTCGGCGTGCAGCGGATCAGTCACCTGGCGAGTGCCGCGCCGCGACTGGCGATTGGCGGGGACTACGAGTTCTTCGACCGGGTCGAGTGGCAGTCGATCCGCGAAAGCTACGGTCTCGAATTCCGGACCCGGCGCAGCATGGACCCGTCCCTGATGTACCAGGCCGTCAGCCAGGGCACCGTAGACGTGATCAGCGCGTTTTCCACCGACGGGCGGATCGCCGCGCTCGACCTGGTGCTGCTCGAGGATGACCACGGCACCATCCCGCCTTATGACGCCATCATTCTCGCCAGTGCCCGGCTGCAGTCGCTGCGGCCGGAAGTGATCGACGCGTTGCGCGCCCTGGGCGGGCGCATCGACGACGACGCGATGCGCCGTATGAACCTGGCCGTGGACCAGGACGGGCGTAGCCCCGGCGAGGTGGCGCGGGAGTTTCTTCGCGGGCAAGCGCACTGATCCGGGGCGACGCGCAGAAGGCTCTCCGGCCACTGAAAAGCCGCGTGCCGGTGGTTCGATTCCGCCCCTGGCCCTGCTCAGGAATTGGCGGTGTTCACGGAACGTGAACAAGCGGGAAAGCTGAACAAGCCTTGGCCCAGGCTGGCCGCGCGGGAGAAGCCGATGAATAGCCAAAACGTCAATCTATGCCGCCCCATATGTCGATCGCGTCGACCCGTCAGCTTTGGGACACCTGAAGAGGATCTATCAGTTATTTATCAAAATCTATCAATTTGATAAATAAAATGGGCCGTCGTACCATCTATCAACTCCCCGAAAACTGATAGATTCAGGTCGTGAAGCCCATAGAACAGGCGCCTACCCTAGATCAGATGCTGCGTCGCGGTCGGCCCGACCGCATAAGTGCCATCCTCGATGCGCGGTTGGCCCTACACGTGGCCGGTGGCCGCTACCTGCACTGGGACCAGCTTCGGCGCCGTAATCCGCCGGAGGGATTCAGTTGGGAGGAATGGTGGCTCGGCGTCAAGCTGTCGCGCTTTCCGGCACTCCGGAATCTGCCCCTCGAAGACGCTTCCGGCCGGCCGTTCCGGTACGCGCCGGTAGATAGCGTCCAGGAGAGGCTTCACCATATTGACCAGCGAGCCGCCGGTCGCATCGCCTTTCCCGACGTCCTGACCAACCCGGAAACCCGGGATCGCTACATCGTGAGTTCGCTGATCGAAGAGGCGATCACCTCCAGTCAGATGGAGGGGGCCTCCACCACCCGGCAGGTGGCTGCCGATATGTTGCGCAGGGGACGTCCGCCCGCAGACACCAGTGAGCGGATGATCCTGAACAACTTCGAGGCGATTCAGTTCGTCCGGTCCATCAAGGACCGCCCCCTGACCCCCGATGATGTCCTGGAAATACACAGGATCACGACAGCGGATACCCTGGAAAATCCGGATGCGGCCGGCAGGCTCCAGGCGCCAGCTGACGAGCGCGTAGCGGTCGTTGATCGCGGCACCGGGGCGGTGTTGTTCAATCCGCCGCCCGCTGACCAGCTCCCTGCCCGACTGGAGAAGATGTGTCGTTTCGCCAATGGCGAGCTGCCGGCGAACCAGTTTCTGCATCCAGTGGTTCGGGCCGTGATGCTGCACTTCTGGCTTGCCTACGACCACCCGTTCGAGGACGGCAATGGCCGGACCGCCCGCGCCCTGTTCTATTGGGCGATGCTTCACGGCAACTACTGGCTGTTCGAGTACGTCTCCATCTCCTCAATTCTGAAGAATGCCTTTGCACAGTACGGAAGGTCATATCGGTACTCAGAATCAGACGAGAACGACGCGACGTACTTTCTGATCTATCAGCTCGAAGTCATGCTCCGGGCAATTAAGAGCCTAGACCAGTATCTGCAGCGCAAGATTGCCCAGGTCCGGGAAGTAGAAACCCGGCTCAAGAACGTGGCGAGCTTCAACCATCGCCAACTTGCACTCCTGGGCCACGCTCTGCGCCATCCTGGCACCGAGTACACGATCAAGTCTCATCAGCGAAGCCACAACGTGGCCTATGCCACTGCACGTTCCGACCTCTTGGCACTCAGCAGGGCGAAGTTGGTTATCGAGAGAAGGCTGGGGGCCAAGACCATGACCTTTCGAGCCCCAGAGGACCTGGAGCAGCGACTCGCCAAGAGTCGAGGATCACCCCTGTAAGGGGCGAGCAAGACATCTCTTCTGGCATCATTTACCCATAGCAGAAAGCGTTTGAGGGCTAGGAATGGACAAAAGAGATCTCAACCCTCCGGCGGACGTTCTCGTCGCCCTCCGTGACGAGCTCAGACGCTTTGCCGCCGACCGCGATTGGGACCAGTTCCACTCCCCCAAAAATCTGGCTTCTGCCCTGGCGGTTGAGGCTGCCGAACTCCTTGAGCCCTTCCAGTGGCTGACGGAGGAGCAAAGCCGGCAGCTGAGCGCGGAGCAGTCGGAAGCCGTTCGCGACGAAATGGCTGATGTTCTCCTGTACCTCGTTCGCTTGGCTGACAAGCTGGATATTGACCTCGCAGCAGCAGCCACTGACAAGATCGTCCGTAACTCCGCCAAGTACCCCGTCGAAAAGGCGAAGGGCTCCAGCAAGAAGTACACGGAACTCTAGTTCGTCCCGCAAAGGATACCTGTGATCGTCTATCAGTCCACCAAGGCCGAGTTTCTCGACAACACGTTCAAGAGAGACATCGAGAAGGTCATCCTAGATGCTTATCGTCGGCGCGTAGGTCGGGGCGTATCCCAATCCGAGGTTCGCTCGTGGAAAGAATCACTTCTGGCTATGGCCAAAGTCCTTAACCACGATTCCATACCCTCGGACTGTGGCGTGGCGATCGAGTACTGGATTCCACAGACTTCAAAGCGGATTGACCTACTCCTGACCGGCAACGACGGTGACGACCGTGACAATTTGCTGATCGTCGAGCTCAAACAATGGGAAGCCGCGGCAAAGACCAACAAGGACGGCATTGTCCGCACACGATTCTCAGGTGGTGAGGCAGATACAAGCCATCCTTCATACCAAGCTTGGTCGTTCGCCGAGTTGCTGAGGAACTTCAACGAAGCAGTCGACACGGAGAGTGTGCCCCTGCGTCCGTGCGCCTACCTTCATAACTGCGTCAGCGGGGACGATCTTAACGACCCTTTCTATGCCGACTACGTTCGCGAGGCACCCCTGTTTCTGGTAGGTGACAAAGAGCGGGACCGCTTGCGGGCATTCATAGCGATGCATGTGCGTCGTGGTGACCACGGTCGCCTGATTGTCCGCATCGAGAATGGACGGATCAGGCCCTCCAAGCGGTTGGTGGATGCCTTGACGGGCATGTTGGCCGGCAAACGGGAGTTCGTGCTCATTGATGAGCAAAAGGTTGTCTACGAGACGTCCTTGGCCCTTGCCTTGGGGGCGGCCCCGGACAAGAAGCAAGTAGTAATCATTGATGGCGGGCCAGGTACAGGCAAGTCCGTCGTCGCAATAAACCTCATGGTCGCCTTGACCGGCAAGGATCGATTGACCAAGTACGTCACAAAGAACAGGGCGCCCCGGGAAGTATTCGAGAAGACCCTTTCGGGTTCATACAGGCGGTCGAGAATAACGAGTCTCTTTGCGGGTTCCGGCGAGTTTACGGCCCGGCAACTTGGCGCCCTGTTCAAGGCAGACCGCGAGCGCATTCAGGCCCTCGGCCGCGGGGCGGGCTCTGCGCTGCAGGTACACGACGCCCTGCAAGCCAGGCCCCTGCGAAACGTGTCCGGGCTGCAACGTCTGACACGCCGATCGCCGCCGACCCTACTGAAGGCTCTGGATGTCCTGGAGAAGCTCGGCATCGTGCGTGAGGTGACAGGACGGCGGCGCAACCGCGTGTTCGAGTATCGCCGGTACATGGAACTGCTTAATCGCGACGTCTGACCATCACACCCCCATTCCCCGTTATGTCGTATCCCTCACCCATTTGGGTGATGTATCTCCTGGTTTCATCCCCTAATCTCCGGCCAAGGCATTAATAGCCTTACTGCGAGAAGCGTCGGGGCCGCAGGTCGTCAGCAAAAACAACTACAACGAGAAGGGGAAGCTCCGTGATATCAATTCACCGCAATCTACGTCGTCTGGCCGTCGCCGCCACTCTCATTCTGGCAGCCACCGTCGCCAACGCCGCCTCCGTCACCTTCAACAACGTCGCCAACTCCGTGGATCGGGGTGGCGTCTACTCGGGCTTTTACTCGCTCACCCTCGATACCGAATCGATCCTGGGCCTGTGCGACGCCCGCAACAGCTTCGTGAACCCGCCGATCACCTGGACGGCCGATATCCGTTCGTATGCGGACATCCAGTCCGGCGCGGTGGGCAAGTTCAACAGCCCCTCAACGGCGGCGACGCTGGCCAAGTACAGCCAGTCCGGCTGGCTGTTCAGCCAGATCGGTACGCTGCTGCCCACGGACTACAACGGTCAGGCGGACATCCAGGAAGCGATCTGGAAAATCATGACGCCGGCCTACGTGCTGGTGGGTGGCGGTGCGGCGGCCTGGTACGCGTCGGCCACCGACACTACCCATGATGCCTTCGACTGGACGGGCGTCATGCGCGTCGTTACGCCCAATCCGGCGAGCCAGAGTTCGATTGATGTCCAGGAGTTTCTGGTGGGGCCGGTGGTCCCGGTACCCGCCGCTGTCTGGTTGTTTGGCTCGGCGCTAGGCATGATGGGCTGGGTGCGGCGGAAAGCGTCCGTGTAGCCTTCCGGCTCTGAACTGACTACCAGAAAACCCGCTTCGGCGGGTTTTCTGCTTTTGGGGAATCTCTTGGCGACGAGCCTGCTGGCCCTCATCGACGACATCGCCACGCTCCTGGACGACGTGGCCCTGCTCACGAAGGTCGCGGCGAAGAAAACCGCCGGTGTACTCGGCGATGACCTGGCACTGAATGCCCAACAGGTCAGTGGGGTCACCGCAGACCGGGAGCTGCCCGTGGTCTGGGCAGTGGCCAAGGGCTCGCTGGTTAACAAGGCCATCCTCGTGCCGGGCGCTCTGGCCATCAGCGCCGTCGCGCCCTGGCTGGTTGGCCCGCTGCTGATGTTGGGTGGTGCCTTTCTCTGTTACGAGGGCTTCGAAAAGCTGGTGCACGCCGCCGGGGGGCGCAACGCGGAGGACGCCGCGCATCGGGAGGAACTGGCGCGGGCGCTGGCCGGCCCGGCCATTGACCTGCTCGCCCTGGAGCGGGACAAGATCAAGGGTGCCGTGCGCACCGACTTCATCCTGTCTGCAGAAATCATCGTCATTACCCTGGGGACAGTGGCGACGGCGGCGTTCCCGAAGCAGGTCTCGGTTCTGGTCGGAATTGCCCTGCTGATGACCGTGGGCGTTTATGGCCTGGTGGCGGGCATCGTCAAGCTCGACGATGGCGGTCTTTACCTGAGTCGCAGGACGGGCAGCGGACCGGGTCCGCGGGTTCTCCGGAACCTTGGCGGCGGTATTCTGTGGGTGGCGCCCTGGCTGATGAAGGGCCTGTCGGTGGCCGGCACCCTGGCCATGTTCCTCGTTGGCGGCGGGATCATCAGTCACGGCATTGGCCCCCTGCATCACTGGCTGGAGACCCTCCCCGGGGGGCCGGTCGTGGCACTGGCCCTGGATGGCCTGACCGGGGTCCTGGCGGGGGCAGTGGTGGTCGGGCTGGTTCTCGTCCTGCGCCGGGTGCGAACCGGAGCCACAGCCTGAGCGGCCGGATTCGTTATGCTTCGGGGCATGAGCAGGATCGCCAGACTGAGAAGCGCCCTGGGCGCCGGGATAGTGGGCCTGCTGCTGGCCAGCGCGACCGTGGTTGCCGGCCCCTGGGACGAGGCCGTCGCCGCCTTCAATCAAGGGGACTTCGCCCGGGCAGCCGGGTTGTTTCGCCCGCTGGCGGAGCAGGGTGACGCCGCGGCCCAGTACAACCTGGGCGTCATGTCCAGCCGCGGGCTGGGCGGGCCCGCGAACTATGTGGAGGCGGTGCGCTGGTTCACGAGCTCAGCGGCGCTGGGCAACGCCCAGGCCCAGGCCGGGCTCGGTTTCCTGTACTCCAGCGGCCAGGGCATCCCGGCCAACTACGACGAAGCGGAAAAATGGTATCGGCTGGCTGCTGCCCAGGGTTACTCCGCCGGCCAGGCCGGCATGGGCTCCTTGTATGGCAACGGCCAGGGCGTGCCACTGGATTACGCCGAGGCGGCCGGCTGGTATCGGCAGGCTGCGGAGCAGGGGTATGGCCTCGCGATGGCCCGCTTGGGTGCTCTCTACTCCAGGGGCGCGGGCGTTGAACTGGACTACGCCGAGGCGGCGGGCTGGTACCGGCAGGCTGCCGAGAGGGGCTACGGCCTGGGCATGGACGGCTTGGGTGACCTGTATGCCACAGGCAGTGGCGTTCCCAAGAACCTCGTGCTTGCCCACATGTGGTTCAACCTTGCGGCGGTGGCCGGTGAGACCGACGCGGCCCGGAAGCGTGAGTCCCTCGCTGAGCAGATGACGCCGGCCCAGGTGCTTGAAGCGCAGAAGCTGGCGCTGGAGTGGCGGCCGACCTACCCGGAACTCAACTCTCCGACACGCTGATGCGGCGCCAAGGGTCTTCATGACCACTCAACTCCACCCCTACGTGGTCCATTTTCCGGTCGCCCTGCTCCTGCTGAGTGTCGTCCTGTTTTTCCTGGGCAAGGCAGGGGGCTCCCGACCGTGGGCGAGCGGCGTGCTCAGCGCGGCTCGCTGGAACCTGTGGATTGGTTCAGCCCTCGCGCTGGCCTCCATCGCCAGTGGTTTTGTCGACTACCAGGCCGCCCAGTGCGACGCGGCCACGATCGCCGACACGATCATTCACAGGCGTTCTGGTGCAGTGACCTGGTGGTCCTCGCTGATCGCCGCGATCGCCGTCTATCGCACCCGCCACCGGGCGCCCGGACCTCTGCTGCTGGCCTGGCTGCTGCTGGTCGGGGCTGCTGCGTCCACCGCCGCTGTCCTGGGTACGGGGCTCACCTACGACCGGGGCCTTGGCGTCGACAAGGCCTGGCCGGCGGAGACGGGGCGGTGCTTCGAGATGGAGCGCTCGCGCCTCGCACCCTGACCCCACTTCACATAAAGTCGAAGCGGCTTTACGCAAAATAGCTAATTAGCTATTATGGCCACTTCGCGTTGTAGCCAAGAGGCGATGATGTCTGCCCTCACCATTCGTAACAGTCGCGGCCTCGTGGTTGATGTGGAGACCATCTCCGCCACGGAGGCCAAGAACGCCTTCGGCGCTGTCCTGGAGAAAGCAGCGAGTTACGGCATCGTCGCCATCACCAAACGGGACAAGACGCGGGCGGTGGTTCTGTCGATTGAGGAGTTCGAGGGGCTCATGGCCCGTGTTCCCGATCCGCTGGCCAGCCTGCGTGCGGAGTTCGACACTCTCGTGACGGGCATGCAGAAGAAGCCAGCCCGGGCGGCCGGTCGCGCGTTGTTCAGGGCGACGCCAGCCGAGCTGGGTCGTGCGGCCAAGGCGGGCGCCCGGAAGCGTGGTTGAGGGCGCGCCCTGCATCTGGGTGCTGGCGGGAACCAATGGAGCGGGCAAGAGCAGTATCGGCGGTGCCTTCCTGCGCCGGACCGGCGGCGACTACTTCAATCCGGATGAAGTCGCCCGGCGCATTCTCGCGGTCACTCCCGGAATGACCCAGGCGGATGCCAACAGCCAGGCGTGGATGGAAGGGGTTGGCCAGCTGCAGCAGGCGATCCGCCAGCGCAGGGACTACTACTTCGAGACCACGCTGGGCGGCGCAAGCATCACGGGACATCTGGCAGGGGCGCTGGCTGATGGCATGGAAGTTCGCATCTGGTATGTCGGACTCGAAAGCCCGGAACTGCATGTGGCAAGGGTAGCGGCACGCGTAAGCAAAGGGGGTCACGACATTCCGGAGGCCGATATCCATCGCCGCTTTGACGACAGCCGTATCAATCTTGTTCGGCTCATTCCCGCTCTTACTGAACTCGTCGTGTACGACAACAGCACTGCGGCCGACCCTGCGCGCGGCAAGGCGCCACTGCTCCGGCTCGTCCTGCATCTGGAGCGTGGCCAGATCCTCGCACCGAGTGACCTGCAATCAACACCCGACTGGGCAAAGCCGGTAGTTGCCGCGGCTATAAAGGCGACGCGCTGATCGCCCGCCCGCCGCGTGGCCTCCCGTCAGCAAAGAAGCGCAGCGAGCCGCTCCGCATACCAGCGGTCGAAGGTGTGCACGCAGTCTTCTGCAGACTGGTACGGGCCCGGCCGGTAGCCCCGGGAGCCTGCGCCGAGTTGGGCGCGTTCGCAAAGCGCCCAGTCCTGCCGGTTGGTCAGGTCCCAGAAGTCCGCCATGTCTGCCGGGTCGAAGCCCGGACGGGCCAGCGCTTCCTGGGTAAAGAGCAGTTCGCACACCACCCGCGTGCGGTCAGGCGCCAGGGGCCAGGCGGTGTGCGTGAGCACGTAGTCCGGGTGGGGGGAGAGGAGCAGGTTGGGATAGATCACGTAGTAGTAGACATAGCGGTGATCGTCGGCGGACAGGCCGGGGATCACGGGCACCGTGCGCTTGCCGCTCAGGGACATGGTCTCGATGCCGTCCTTCAGCTGCATCGGCCCGCCGTTGAAGCCCTTGCCGGTTTCCATCGGCCGGTTGCTGCGGCTGATGAGATCACTCAGGCGCGCGAGCTGTGGATGCGCCCCCGGGCAGTGGTAGCACTCGCTGTAGTTCTCGCAGATCAGCTTCCAGTTGGCCTGCACCTCGTAGGTGTGGCGCCACCCGCAGCGCAGTTCCGGCAGGCGGAATCGGGCGAGATCCGGCAGGTCGTCGAGTAGCGCCGGGGCACTGTCCAGATTCAGGAAAATGAAACTCTCGCGGGTTGCCAAGCTCACGGGGACCAGCCCGAGGTTCTCCCGGTCGCCGCTGCCGGGGGTCTGGGCCAGACTCCCATCCAGCCGATAGCTCCAGGCGTGGTAGGGACAGAGGATCCGGTTCAGGCCCTGGCCGCAGGGCGCATCGATCAGCCGCGAACCCCGATGACGGCACACATTGAAGAAGGCGCGCAGTTGCTGGTCGGCGCCGCGAATCACGAGGACGGAATCCCCCGCAATCTCGCGGGTGAAAAAATCCCCGGCGGCAGGAATATCCGCCTCGCGACCGACACAGAGCCAGGTCCGCCCAAACAGGCCGGCCTGTTCGGTGGCCAGGACCTCGGCTGCGGTGTACACGGCGGCCGGCAGCGTGCGGGCCTCCGGGAAGGGTCGGCAGGTCGCGTGCAGGTCGGACGGGTTGATCATGGGCCTGAATTGACAAGGGGTTGGTGGGAGTCTTTCATTGCGCCGGACGCGGTGTCAAAGCGACGAAGGGCAGAATGAACACGCCAAACCAGCCTGGCGCCACGGCGAGGCCGCCCGCAGGGGACGCGGTGGGCAGCCTCCAGGTGGCACTGGCCCACGCCGGGAGCTTGCTGACCTCGAATCCCAAGCTGGCGATCCAGCAGGCGGCGGAAATCCTCAAGGTCCATCCGGGGCAGCCGGCGGCGCTAGGCATCCTGGCCGACGCCTGGCGCGCCGTGGGCGATCACTACACCGTGCTGGGGGAAACCGCCGCCGCGGACGCGGCCTACGCCCTGCATATCCAGGCGTCGACCCGGGACCCGCGGCTGCTGGTCCCGGCGGCGGCCCTGAGCGAAGGGCGCATCGCGGTGGCCGAGCAGCTGCTCCGGGAGCACCTGAAGCAGTTTCCCACCGACGTGCCCGCCATCCGCATGCTCGCCGAAGTGGCGGGCCGGCTGCGCCGCTACACGGATGCCGAGAACCTGCTAGCCCGGTGCCTCGAGCTGGCGCCCGGCTTCAATGCCGCCCGCCAGAACTACGCCCTGGTGCTGCACCGGCAGAACAAGCCGTCTGCAGCGCTGGCCCAGCTGGGCCTGCTGCTTGAGGCCGACCCGCGTAATCCCAGCCTCCGCAACCTGAAGGCCGCCGTCCTCGGCAGCATCGGCGACTACGGCCCGGCGCTGGAGCTCTATGCCGGCATCGTCGCCGGGTACCCGACCCAGCCCAAGGTCTGGATGAGCTACGGGCATGCCCTGAAGACCGCGGGCCGACGGGACGACAGCATTGCCGCGTACCGCAAGAGCATCGACCTCAAGCCCGGTCTCGGCGAGGCCTGGTGGAGCCTGGCCAACCTCAAGACTTTCCGCTTCACCGCCAGCGAAGTGGCAGCCCTGCGGGCCCAGCTGGAGCAGGAGGCCCTGACGCCCGAGGACCGCCTGCACTTCCAGTTCGCGCTGGGCAAGGCCCTGGAGGATGCCGGTGACTACCCGGAGTCCTTCCGGAACTACGCGGAGGCCAACCGGCTGCGGCGCGCGGCCGTCAGCTACGACGCGGAGCAGACCACCCGCTACGTGCAGCGTTGCAAGGCGGTGTTCACGCCGCAGTTCCTGGCGGAGCGGTCAGGCTCCGGCTGCCCGGCCCCGGACCCGATCTTCGTCGTCGGCCTGCCCCGGTCCGGCTCCACTTTGGTGGAGCAGATCCTGGCGAGCCACCCGGCCGTGGAGGGCACCATGGAGCTGCCGGATTTGGTGACCATCGTCCGTCAGCTGGGCGGCCAGCAAGCTGGCAAGCCAGGTCGGGACGAGCCCCCCAGGTACCCGGGCAACCTGCCGGACCTTTCGGGGGACCAGCTCCGGGCCTTGGGTGAGCAGTACCTGGCGCAGACCCGGATCCAGCGCAAGACCGACGCGCCTTTCTTTATAGACAAGCTGCCCAACAACTGGGCCCACACCGGCCTGATTCACCTGATGCTGCCGAACGCGAAGATCATTGACGCCCGGCGCCACCCCTTGAGCTGCTGCTTCTCCGGCTTCAAGCAGCACTTCGCCCGCGGCCAGCACTTCACCTACAGCCTGGCCGAGATTGGCCGCTACTACCGGGACTACGTGGAGCTGATGGCCCACTTCGACGCGGTGCTGCCCGGCCGGGTGCACCGGGTCATCTACGAGCACATGGTGGCGGACACGGAAAGGGAGGTACGACGGCTCCTGGCCTATTGCGGCCTGCCCTTTGACGACCGTTGCCTCGAGTTCTGGCGGAACGAACGGGCCGTCCGCACGGCCAGTTCCGAGCAGGTGCGCCAGCCCATCTACCAGGACGCTCTGGAGCAGTGGCGCCATTTCGACACTTGGCTTGCGCCCCTGCGGGACGCGCTGGGACCGGTGCTGGAGGCCTACCCCTCGGCACCCGCGTTCTGAGCCCGTCCACCGCAGCCGAAAAACGTTTGGACTTGTGCCGCTGTCCAGCACACAATCGAGCCACGTTCAGGGGGGAGAAGTTCTCATGACGCGCAGTCGCCGCCGGAAGCTGCAGCGGGCAGCACTTTCACGGGCTTCAGCCCCGGTTTCCTCCCGGAGCCTGTCGATTCGAAGGCCGCTGTCGCCGCTCCGGCGAGCCGTCCAGCTGGTGCCCCTGCTACTCGCGGGTTACACGCCGGCTCTCGTGCACGCCCAGCAGTCCGCCCCCGGGCTCGAAGAGGTCATCGTCACCGCCCAGAAGCGCGAGGAGAGCCTGCAGAACGTGCCGATCAGCGTCCAGGCGCTGGGCACGGTCAAGCTGGAGCAACTCAACGTCGTCAATTTCGACGACTACGCCAACCTCCTGCCCAGCGTGTCCTTCATCAACGTGCGCCCCGGCTTTGCCCAGATCTACATGCGCGGCGTGGCGAGCGCGGGCGACGCGGACTCCAACCATTCCGGGTCGCTGCCGCTGATCGGCACTTACCTGGACGAGCAGCCGATCACCACGATCCAGGGCGCACTCGACGTCCACCTCTACGACATTGCCCGCGTTGAGGCGCTGGCGGGACCCCAGGGCACCCTGTACGGCGCCAGTTCCGAGGCGGGCACGGTGAAGATCGTCACCAACAAGCCTGACCCGGCCGCCTTCGCGGGTGGCTATGGCCTGGAGGGCAACACGCTCGCGGGCGGCGACAGCGGCTACCTGGCCGAGGGCTTCGTCAACCTGCCCCTGGCCGACAACATCGCCATCCGGCTGGTGGGCTGGGCGCGCCGCGACGCGGGCTACATCGACAACATACCGTTCCAGCGCACTTTCCCAAGCACGCTCATCACCGTGCCGCCGGATGGCATCACCACCGACAACGCGTCCCGGGTGGAGCAGAACTACAACGGGGTGGACACCTACGGCGCCCGGGCGGCGCTGCGCATCGACCTCAACGACAACTGGACCATCACGCCCACGATCATGGGCCAGAAACAGAAGGCCGAAGGCTCCTTCGGCGCTGACAACACCCTCGACGAGTACCAGGTGGGCCACGGCTTTCCCGAGGGCTCGGACGACAAGTGGCTGCAGGCCGGGCTTACGGTGGAAGGCCGCGTGGGCAGCTTCGACATGGTCTACGCCGGGTCCTACCTGGACCGGGACGTGACCTTCGACTTCGACTACGCCGACTACTCCTACTGGTACGACGTGGCCTACCTGGCCGACGGCACCAACTTCAGCAGCTACTTCTTCAACGACGCCGGCAATCCCATCGACTTCTCCCAGTACGTCCTCTCGTCCGACGGCTACAAGAAGTACAGCCAAGAGCTGCGCTTCTCGTCGCCCCAGGAGAACCGCCTGCGGGGCATCGTGGGCGCCTTCTGGCAGAAGCAGGAGCACGCGATCGAGCAAAACTACAAGATCAATGACCTCGCCCAGACCCTCGAGGTCACAGGCAGGCCCGACACCCTCTGGCTGACCAAGCAGGACCGCACCGACGAGGATTACGCATTCTTCGGCGAGCTGTACTTCGATTTCACGGACAAGCTAACGGGCACCCTCGGTGCCCGCGTCTTCAAGGCGGAGAACTCACTGGTCGGGTTCTTCGGCTTCGGCCAGGGTTACAGCAACAGCGGTACCAGCGGCGAGGCCCTCTGCGACGACCGGTCCGGCGATGGCCGGGACACCGGCGAACCCGGGGCCGCACTCCCGGACTACAAGGGCGCACCCTGCAAGAACCTGGACGCCAAGACGGACGACTCGGACAGCATCTACAAGGCGAACCTGTCCTACAAACTGACCGATGACGCGCTGATCTACGTCACCTACTCCGAGGGCTTCCGGCCCGGCGGCATCAACCGCCGTGGCACCATCCCGCCCTACAGGCCGGATTTCCTGACCAACTACGAGGTGGGCTGGAAGACCAGCTGGCTCGAGGACCGGCTGCGCTTCAACGGCGCGGTGTTCCACCAGGTCTGGGACGACTTCCAGTACTCGGTCCTGGGGCCCAACGGCCTGACGGAAGTGACCAACACACCGGCTGGCGCGGACATCGATGGTGTCGAGATGGACGTGAACTGGGCAGTCACACAAGGCCTCGGCCTGTCCGCGGGTGTCGCCTTCATCAATGCAGAGCTGAGCGGGCCTTACTGCCAGAACCTCTTCAACGGGTCCGCAGTCTCGGCGAACTCCTGTCCCCTGGACGGCGGCGGCAGCGAGGCGCCGGCGGCGCCGGAGGGCGCCAAGCTCCCGGTGACCCCGGACTTCAAGGGCAACATCACCGGCCGCTACCAGTTCCCCCTCGGCCAGCTCGACGCGCACGTCCAGGCCGCCGTGGTCTACGTGGGCGAGCGCGAATCCGACCTGCGCACCTCCGAGAACGACATCGTCGGCCAGCTGCCCAGCTACACGCTGACCAACCTCTCCTTCGGCGCGGGTGCTGGCGACTGGGCGGTGGAGTTCTTCCTCACCAACGCCTTCGACGAATACGCCGAGTTCAGCCGCTTTGCCCAGTGTCCGGAGGCCAAGTGCGGCCCTCAGACCTACTCGGTGGTGGCGCCGCCGCGCACCTTTGGCGTCAAGTTCAGCCAGGAATTCTAGGGGGCGGTAACTGGACAGCGTCGGCCGCATCGGCCCGCTGCGGGCCACCTTCCTGGTGGCCGGCAACATGATCGGGTCGGGCATCTACCTGCTGCCGGCCACGCTCGGGGCCTTCGGCTCCGTTACCGTGATTGGCTGGGTCGTCTCCGGCCTGGGCGCCTTTCTGCTGGCCGGCGTCTTCGTCCTGCTCTTTCGCCTCCGGCCGGAGAGCGTCGGCATGGTGCGCCAGGTGCGGGACGGTCTCGGCCGCTTCTTCGGCTTCCACGCGAGCCTGCTCTACTGGGTCGGTGGCTGGGTAGGCAACGTGGCGATCGCGGTGGCCGCCACGGGCTATCTCTCCATCTTTTTTCCCGTGCTGAAGGGGACGGTGCCCGCAGGTTTGTGCACGCTTGCCGTCATCTGGGTGATGGTGCTCGTGAACCTGGCCGGCGCCCGGCGGGTGGCGGACTTCGAGGGCGGCACATTGCTCATCGGCCTGCTCCCGGTGCTGGGGGTCGCGGTGCTCGGCTGGTTCGCCTTCGATCCGGTGGTCTTCCAGGAATCCTGGAACGTCAGCGGGCGGCCGGACGCCCAGGTGATCCCCGCCACGTTCGGGCTGATCTTCTGGGCTTTCGTTGGACTCGAGAGCGCGTCGGTGGCGGCGGCGGTGGTGCGCAATCCCGCCCGGGACGTGCCGGTCGCCACGCTGGCGGGGGTCGGCCTCGCGGCGTTCGTGTATCTGGCCGCGTCAGTGGCCATCAGCGGTCTGTTGCCGGCGGCTGCGCTGGCCCAGTCCAGCGCGCCCTTTGCGGATGCCGCAGCCCGCTGGATCGGGCCGGCAGCAGCGGCTCTGGTGGCGGGTTGCGCCGTGCTGAAGGCCTTTGGCACCCTTTCCGGCTGGCTGCTGGTGACGGCCGAGTCCGCCCGCAGCGGCGCGGACTCCGGCGTGTTTCCCGCTGTGTTCCGGGAGAGTACGAACGGACCGCCCCGGCGGAATCTGCTGATTGTCGCGGGGCTGATGTCGCTGATCGTCGTGCTCAGCTCACTGGCGCCTACCCTCGCGGCCCAGTTCACGATACTCATCAACCTGGCGACGCTGCTCTACCTCGTGATCTATACCTACTGCTGCGCGGCGCTCTGGCGCTCCACCGGTAACTGGGGCATCCGGCTGCTGGCGGTCCTGGCGGCCGGGTTCTGTCTATGGGCCATCTCGGCCTCGGAGCAGCAGCAGCTCGTCTACCTGGCCGTGGTCTGTGTGCTCGGTGTGCCGCTCTATCTCGGTTTGCGCAGTGATAACGCGGCTCGCTAGGCTCAGCCTGCTGCTGCTCGCCTGCACCAGTGCTGCCGCAGGTGCGCTGACCGAGAGCGAAGAACTGGCCCGGGAAATCCTGTCTGAGCTGGTGGCCTTCGACACGGCCATGGACGGCGAGACGGGCCGGACTCGGGCCACCGCGGACCGGCTCGCTGCCCTGCTGAAGCGCGCCCGCTTTCCTGAGGCGGACGTGCAGGTTCTGGGCCGGACGCCGGGCGACGGCAACCTGATTGCCCGCTTCCGCAGCACCCGGCCTCTGCAGCCACCGGTGCTGCTCATTGCCCACCTGGATGCGGTGGCCGCCTCGCCCTTTGCCTGGGACACGAACCCGCTGCAGCTGGTTGAGAAGGACGGCTACTACTACGGCCGTGGGACCCGGGATATCAAGGGCGGCGTTGCCATGCTCATGGCCAACGTTATCCGCCTGCAGGCAGAGGGCTTCCGCCCCAACCGGGATCTGATCCTGCTTTTTACGGCCGACGAGGAAACCAGCGGGAGCAACCTGGCGTGGCTGCTGGCCGAGCACCGGCCCCTGATCGAGGCCGCCTTTGCCCTGAACACGGATGCGGGCCAGGTGGACTTGCGCGCCGACGGCCAGCCAGAGGCCTTTGGCATCCAGACCGCGGAGAAGATCTACGCCAGTTTTGCGCTGGAGGCGGTGAGCCCTGGCGGGCACAGTTCCCGGCCGGGCCCGGACAATGCCATCTACAAGCTGGCCCGGGGGCTTTCCCGCGTCGAGCAGTACCGCTTTCCCCGGGACCTGAACGAGACGGCGCGGGTCTATTTCGAGCGCTGGGCGCCCCTGGCTCCGGCCGAGCTCGCTGCTGGCGCCCGTGCGCTGGGGGCTGGCCGGCTGGATGACCCGGCCATTGTCGCCGTGGAGGAGTCGCCCTATCTCAATGCCCTGATCCGCACCACCTGCGTCGCCACCCAGCTGCGCGGGGGCGGTGCCGAGAACGCCCTGCCGGAGCGGGCCCGGGCCGTGGTGAACTGCCGGATCCTGCCCCAGTCGTCGGCTGCGACAGTGGGGGCCGTGCTGCGGGATCTCGTGGCCCCGGACGGCCTCACGGTCAGCCCGGTGGCGCCTGCCCCGGTGGGTCCCCCATCGGCGCTCGATCCCCGGGTCCTGGGCCCGGTCGAGGCGGTGGCCGCGGAACTCTGGCCCGGCATTCCCGTGCTGCCGGAAATGAGCCCGGGTGCGACGGACGGCATCTTCCTGCGGGGTGCGGGCATCCCGACCTACGGGGTGGGCGCTGTGCCGGAGGACCCGGACGACGACCGGTCCCACGCCCCCAACGAACGGATCCGCGTTGCGGCCTTCAACCAGGCCATGGAATTCTGGTACCGCCTGATGAAGCGGCTGGCGGAGTAGCCCGTTGGCCCGGCGGCGTGTTAGGTTAACCGTCAACCAGAAATTCCCCCGGCGCTCACGCCGAAACCACAGAGGAATAGGTCATGGCTACCAGGAAGAAGACCACCGGCAAGCTCAAGTCGGCCGCGAAAGGCGCCGCTGCTGCAACGCTTGACGCCGCCAAGTCCCGAGTGGATCAGCTGAAAAAGCTGATCAAGGCGCACAAGAAGGAGCTCCGGGGGATCCGGCGCGAGATCAAGGCGGCCAAGAAAGCAGCGCGGAAGCGCCTGAAGGTAGTTCGGGCGGCGGCCAAGAAGCGTCTGGCCCGTATGGCTGCCCTGGCCCGCCGGAAGCGGGCGGCGGCTGCCAAGGCGCTGGCGCCGAAAGTTGCGGTAAAGCCGGCTCCCAAGCCCGCAGCCCGGAAGCCGGTCGCGAAGAAGGCCGCGGCACCCAAACCCGTCACGTCCAGGCCCGGCACGCCCAAGCCCCCCGCGAAGGCTCCAGTCACCTCGGTGGAACGGCTGGAGCTCATTCGCACAGCCCGGGTGTCGCTTGAGAACAAGGCAGCCCCGGCAAAGAAGCCGGAGCCCGCAGGCAGTGCGCCACCCGCGTCCGTGGCGACGGCAGGGGTAACCAATCGCCCGAACTGAGCCCCGCAGGCCCGCGGCCCCGCACGGCTTCGCGCCAATGTTGCCCGTCCCGTGCGTATTGATCTGATCCTGAAGCCCCACCATTCCGCGGCCGAGATGGCCCGGCTGGGTACGCTCGCCGAGAGCTACGGCCTGGGCGCTGTCTGGGTGCCGAATAACATCCTGTCCCTGGACCCCTTCGTCAACTTCGTGCCGCTGGCCCAGCAGACGACCCGGCTGCGCATGGGGCCCATCGCTGTCAGTCCCTTCGAGCTGCACCCCCAGCGCATGGCCAACCAGCTGCTGACGCTAAACGAGCTGGCGGGTGGCCGGGCCACCATCGTGGTCGGTGGCGGCGGCGGAACGCTGGAAGCGATGGGTATGAAACCGAAACGCATGGTGCGCGCGGTGCGGGAGTGCGTGGAGATTCTCAGGCAGGCGGCAGCCGGCAAGCCGGGCGGCTACAAGGGTGAACTCTTCCCCACGTACTGGATGGACGCCAGCTGGGTCACCGCGCCGCCGCCGCAAATCTACGTCGGCGCGAACGGCCCCCAGATGCTGGCCATGGCGGCGCGGGTTGCCGACGGCATCATGCTCAGCGACATCACGCCGGACCGGGTGCGCAGCTCCCGGGCGATCATCGATCCGCTCCTGCAGGAGCGGGGCATCGAGCCCGCCACCTTCCCCCTGAACAACTTCTGGGCCTGGCACGTGAAGTCGAGCCGGGAAGAGGCCGAGCGGGAGGCCCGGATCTTCCTGGCCGTCCGGGGCACGATCTGGGACCCGTACATATATGACGTGGTGACACCGGAGGAGGCGCAACTCGTGCTGGCCCACAGCAAGTCGTTTACCAGCGCCTACCAGCAACGCACGCCGGATATCCCGGGGGTGCCGGAGAGCATCCTGAAAAAGATTGTGGATGCCGGCGTGTCTGCCTCGCCCCTCGCCGAGATCGATCGGGAAATCCAGCGTTTTCAGGACTTTGCGCGCGCCGGGCTCAATGAGATTGCGCTCTGCCTGTACGACGACGCGGAGGCGTCCATCCGGGTGATCGGGGAGCGGCTGGTGCCTGCTTTGAAGTAAGACAAAAACTTCAAGTCCCGCCAGTAGCCAGGATTAGCCTGACTCTGTTAGCGTATCCACCATAATCAATCTAACAACGACAACCATCGGGGACGAACCAAATGAAGCAGATCCGGAAACTGGCAGCCATTGCTGTCATCGCGGCAGTTCCTGGCCTGGCCAACGCAATACCTCTTTACGACACCTTCGGGCCGCTGACCGGTGCAAACTTCGGCGGCACGGGCATCCCGAACGGCTCCGTGGCGATCTCGTCCCAGTTCGAGGACGGTGTCAACCTCATTACGGTGGCGATGAACGCGACCCAGCGTTTCTCGAACCCGGTCGTCACCAACGACGGCCTCGGCACCTTCTTCGCGACCACCGGCAGCAACACGGGCGGCGCGGGCGAAAGCCCCACCACCGGCGCGCTCTGGAACTTCAACTACTACATCAATGTCACGGGTCCGGCCGGCGTCAAGCTGACCGACTACGACATCAAGCTCTACTACGACTTCAACCCGGCCTTCGACAATGGCCCGGTGAACCTTGGCGTGGTGGACGTCACCAACGTGCTGAACGCCAGCACCCCGCTGGCCACCAACACCCAGGGTTCCCAGAACCTGCTGTTCAACTTCCTGGCTGTCAGCAACCCGCCGTTCCTCACGGCTCCGGGCGGCGCCTTCACCAGCTTCAACCCGAACGCCGTGGGCGAGTACAACTTCGCCATCCAGGTCACCCGGGCGGGCTGGAACGTCGAGAGCGTGCGCATGGACGTGCAGGTCATTCCGGTGCCTGCGGCCGTTTGGCTGTTCGGTTCCGCGCTGGGCCTGATGGGCGTCCTGCGGCGCCGCGCCAAGGCCTAAGCACTTCTTCAGCCGCTGACGACCAAAGACCCCGCCTCGGCGGGGTTTTTGCGTTATATGCTGCCGAGAATCACAGCGAGCTATACCCCATGCGCTTCACCGGCTCCAAGACCTACGTTGCCACCGACGACCTCCGGCTCGCGGTCAATGCCGCCATCACCCTCGGCCGCCCACTGCTGATCAAGGGCGAGCCGGGCACGGGCAAGACCCGGCTGGCAGAGGAGGTGGCCCAGGGCTTGGGGATGCCGCTGCTGGAGTGGCACATCAAGTCCACCACCAAGGCCCAGCAGGGCCTCTACGAGTACGACGCGGTATCCCGCCTGCGGGACTCCCAGCTCGGCGACCCGAAGGTCCAGGACATCGCCAACTACATCGTGCCCGGGATGCTTTGGCAGGCCTTCGTGAGCGAGACGCCGGTGGTGCTCCTCATCGACGAGATTGACAAGGCCGACATCGAGTTCCCCAACGACCTGCTGCGGGAACTGGACCGGATGGAGTTTTACGTCTACGAGACCCGGCAGCTCATCAAAGCGAAGCAGCGGCCGCTGGTGTTCATCACCAGCAATAACGAGAAGGACCTGCCGGACGCCTTCCTGCGCCGCTGCTTCTTCCACTACATCCGCTTCCCCGACAAGGCGACCATGGAGCAGATCGTCGCGGTGCACTACCCGGGGATCAAGAAGGCTTTGCTCAAGGAGGCCCTGGAGGCGTTCTTCGCCGTGCGGGAGGTGCCGGGCCTCAAGAAGAAGCCCTCCACATCGGAGCTGCTGGACTGGCTCAAGCTGCTGCTCGCCGAGGACATCCCGCCGGAGGCGCTGCGCACCGACGACCGCAAATCCATCATTCCGCCACTCCACGGGGCGCTGCTCAAGAATGAGCAGGACGTGCATCTGTTCGAGCGGCTGGTGTTCATGTCGCGAAGGAACCCGTCGTAGGAGCGGCTTCAGCCGCGACCGGGACAACGGAATCGCGCCTGAAGGCGCTCCTACCAGCACACCATGCTTAGCAACTTCTTTTTTGCGCTGAAAGAGCACCAGGTCCCGGTCTCCATCCCGGAGTACCTGACGCTGCTCGAGGCCCTGAAGAGCGACGTCATCGGCCCTAACATCGACGAGTTCTACCTGCTGGCCCGCGCGGCGCTGGTGAAGGACGAGACGAACTTCGACAAGTTCGACCGGGCCTTTGCGGCGTTCTATAAGGGCGTGGAGGCCGCGACCGGTCAGGGCCACGAGATTCCCCTGGAGTGGCTGCAGAAGGAGGCGGAACTGAACCTGTCACCCGAGGAAAAAGCGCTTGTCGAGTCACTGGGTGGCTGGGACGAGCTGATGAAGCGCTTCAGGGAGCGCCTGGAGGAGCAGAAGGGGCGTCACGAGGGCGGTAACAAATGGATCGGCACGGCGGGCAAGTCACCCTTCGGTGCCTATGGCTACAACCCCGAGGGCATCCGGATCGGCCAGGACAAGTCCCGGAACCGCTCGGCGGTGAAGGTGTGGGACGCCCGGGAGTTCCGCAACCTGGACTGCGACGTGCAGCTCGGCACCCGCAACATGAAGGTGGCGCTGCGCCGCCTGCGGCGTTTTGCCCGGGAAGGTGCCGCGGACGAACTGGACCTGGATGGGACCATCGACAAGACGGCCCGCAATGCCGGCTATCTGGACCTGCAGCTACGCCCGGAACGGCACAACGCCGTGAAGGTTCTGCTCCTCCTTGATATCGGTGGGTCCATGGACGAGCACTCCCGGCTATGTTCCGAGCTGTTCTCCGCGGCCAAGTCGGAATTCAAACACCTGCAGTTCTACTATTTTCACAATTGCGTGTACGACTTTGTCTGGAACGACAACCGCCGCCGCCACGGGGAGCGGACCCCGACCTGGGACCTGCTGCACCGGTTCAACGCCGACTACCGACTGATCTTCGTGGGCGATGCGACCATGAGCCCCTTCGAGATCCTGCGGCCCGGCGGCTCGCTGGAATACATGAACGACGATGCCGGCGCCGACTGGCTCAAGCGCCTGACTGGCGTCTACCAGCGCTCGATCTGGCTGAACCCTACGCCGGAGGCTGACTGGGGCTACCACTACACCATCAACGTCGTGCGGGAGCTGCTGGGCGGCCGGATGTTTCCGCTGACGCTGGATGGCCTGGAGCGGGGGATGAAGGCGTTGACGCGGAAGGGTTCCGGACCGTAGGAGCGGCTTCAGCCGCGATCCTCCCGACCTACTCCTGTCGGGCTTCCGGTTTTATTTTTTCTCCCGCGAAGAACGCCGTCTGCACGTTCCTGTGCAATGCACGAGCGGCGAAGCCAAGTTCTGGCTTGAGCCGGTCGTACACCTGGCGCAGAATCAGGGCCTGAGCGCACGCCAGGTTAGTGCCACCCGCCGAATGATCGAGGAACACACTGATGAAATCCGCCGGGCCTGGACCAAGCACTTCCCGGGTTGAAGCTTCCAACGTCACCGCCGACGGGTTTTGCCTCCGGCTGGGAGACGAGGAACTCGTGGTGACGTTTGCGGACTTTCCCTGGTTTCGCAAGGCCACCGTCGCCGAGCTCAGGGAGGTAGAACGCCCGGCCCCGGATCACCTGTACTGGCCTGCCCTGGACATCGATCTCGCTGTCGAGTCTATCCGGTATCCCGAGAGGTTTCCGCTGGTCTCCCGGGTTTCGGGTCGCGGCTGAAGCGGCTCCTGTGAATCCGGGGGCGCGGCGGTCACCGGTCCCACGGGGCGTCGTCGTCAGGGCTTCTTTTTTGCATCGATCTTTTTCTTGAATTCCCCGAAGCTGGAGGTCATCACTGGCCCCAGCCATTCTTTCGGTGCCTCCAGGTACTTCGCGTAGTTCTTCTCGGTGTAGTCGAGGATGTAGCGGGGCAGATCGCCGATGCCATTCATCAGCTTCATGCTGTGGCTGTGAAAAACCATCGTGCCCGGGGTCGTGCCCATCTCCATGAAGGGTAGCCAGCCGGCGACCCGGCTCCAGGACATTACGCAGGACGCCGATGTGACCTTCGGGTCCAGGATCTCGCTCTTGCGGCCCTTGATGCCCCACAGTTCCGCGTACTGGTCCTTGTCTCCGCTGGAGTAGAGCGGGTACTCGGAGCGCGTAAGCACGGCGGGCTTGTAGATGAAGAAGTTCCACTGAAAGACCACGTCGTCACCGCAGGACACGTAGGGATAGGGCGGCGACAGTATCGGGTTGTTCTGCCGGGCAAAGACCCCGTTCACCGGGTCGTTGGCGATGTGGGCCACCTCGACCTCGCGGCCGCCGAGGAATGGATTCTTCCAGGTCTCCAGGATCGCGCCGGTGTCCGGATCCAGATAATAGAGCACCTCCCGGCTGTAGATGCGCCAGCCCTCGGCCACTTCCTCAATACGGGAGGCGCCGATACCGAAGGTCTTGAAGCACCGGTAATTCTTCTCCTGGGGCACCATCGCCCAGGCAACCCCCGGAAAGGCGAAGTAGACGTCCTTCGAGGCGGTATCGGCGCGGAGCTTGAGCATCGCCCGGTAATTCGTTTCCGGGTCGTCCAGGTCCAGTCGGGGGTCCTTCGGGATCGTCATGACCGAGGTATTGGTCATGCGGAAGCGACTCTCCGCGGCGGACAGGCGCCGGGGCGCGGCGGCAGTGACGCCCGTGGCGCCCAGAGCGGCAAGTCCGGTGCCAGCGACCAGAACGGCGCGTCGGGAGATGGCGGGGGTTTTCTTCGCGGGCATGGTGGGGTTCCTGTGCTGGTCGTTGGGTGGAGATTACCTGTTTGTCCGGTTCGCGGCTGAAGCCGCTCCTACCCGCAGGCCGGTTCGCGGCTGAAGCCGCTCCTACCTGCGCCATTTGCTGGACAATGACCGTATGCCTGTCCAGATCCCCCGCAAGCCGCGCCTCCGGGACGGGCTCGAGCCCAACGCCGATTTCGACCGGGCCCTGGGACTCATCGAGGGCGGGGAGCAGCACGTCTTCATTACCGGCCGCGCCGGAACGGGCAAGACCACGCTGCTGCATCTGCTCAGGGATGAGACGCCCCGCAACGTGGCCGTGGTGGCACCCACGGGCCTCGCGGCGATCAGCGTTGGTGGCCAGACCATCCACTCCTTTTTCCGGCTGCCGCCCCGCTTCGTGGATACCCGGGAGATCCGGGCCCTGCGCCACACCAGCGTGATGAAAGCGCTGGACCTGCTCATCATCGACGAGGTCTCCATGGTCCGGGCCGACCTGATGGACGGCATCGACCAGGCGCTCCGCCTCAACCGGCGCAATGACGAGCCCTTCGGTGGCGTCCAGCTCGCCCTCTTCGGCGACCTGTGGCAGTTGCCACCCGTGGTGCGGGAGCCCGAGCTGAAGGAGTACTTCGAGGAAACCTACGGGGGCCCCTGGTTCTTCCAGGCACTGGTCTGGCGGGAGTGCGTGGGCCGGTCAGTGGATCTGGAAAAAATCTACCGGCAGAAAGACGATGCCGGGTTCCGCAACATTCTCCAGCATATCCGGGACGGCGAGCCGGGGGAGGGCACACTGCGCGCCCTGAATGACCGGGTGATCCCGAAGGCCCGCCTGCCGGACCCGGACAGCCATATCGTGCTCACTGCCACGAACGATGCCGCCTTCCGGGAGAACACCCGGCGCCTCATGGCATTGCCGGGTAAGGCGAAGGTCTACGCGGCAGAGGTCAGCGGCAAGTTCGACACGGCCGCCTTTCCCACCGAGCCCGTGCTGACGCTAAAGGTGGGTGCCAAGGTCATGTTCCTCAAGAACGACACCGAGAAGCGCTGGATCAACGGCTCCTGGGGCGTGGTCACCGCCCTCGGGGACGAGGGGCCCACGGTGCAGCTCGAGGATGGCACCGAACACGCGGTGCGCAAGACGGCCTGGGAGAACCTGGCCTATCAGTACGACCGGTCTGCGAAGCAGATCACCCGGGAGCAGATCGGCGCCTACAAGCAGCTGCCGCTGCGGCTTGGCTGGGCGATAACGATCCACAAGAGCCAGGGCCAGACCTTCGACCGGGTCTACATCGACCTCGGCCGGGGCGCCTTCAGCCACGGGCAGACCTACGTGGCGCTGAGCCGGTGTCGCACGCTGGCAGGCCTGGCGCTGGCCCAGCCCGTGCGGCTGCAGGACGTGATTCTGGATGATCAGGTCGGTGACTACCGGCGCGTGTTCCCACTCGCCCTGTAGGAGCGCCGACCGGCGCGACCCCAATCTCCCGTCGCGCCGGTCGGCGCTCCTGCACGGCGCGGACTGAATCCAGGCGATTTCGCTGCTTTCATCAGGCGACTCGCCGGGCGCTATTGCCTACGGTAAGGCAGACGCCGGCCATTGACGGCGGTGCACAAATGTACATACCATGGAGCCGACCTTGTGCGGGCGATCTCGGCAAGGCGGGCAAGCCGTAGCGAACAGCGCCGATACGCGGAGAAGCGCTAATGCGCAAGGAGTACGATTTCTCGAAGGCCAGAAGGGGAGCAGTATTGCCCCTCGCGAAGGGCAAGACCCGGATAACCATCCGCCTCGACGATGAGGTTCTCTCGTGGTTCCGGGAGGCCGTCAATTTGTCGGGTGGTGGCAACTACCAGTCGTTGATGAACTCCGCTCTGCGCGAACACATGCAGCGTGTCGATGAACCGCTCGAGGCCACCTTGCGCCGTGTCCTGCGGGAGGAGTTGCGGCGCAAGTCCCGTTAGGCCCTGTCGCGCCGCCCCGTCGCGCCGCCCCGTCGCGCCTGAAGGCGCTCCTACTCGGCGCGGACGGAGTCCACGCGGATGCGCAAACGCGGTCGCACATCCTCCGCTACTGACCCCACGCCAGCGTTCATCGAGGCCCGTTCGCCGGGGTTGAGGCTCTTCGGCACACGGATCTGCCTGCCTTCCTGCTGCACGCGGCCGTTCTCGTCCAGCAGGACGGGCGTCAGCAGGATCTGGCTCACCGGGAACGGAGCCCGGTTTTCCACGACCGCCAGGACATTGCCCCGGGCGTCCAGCTGAACACCAGAAGCGATGTACCGGGTGCCATTGTCGGCAAAGTCCAGTCGGGCGTATTCGCCAGCAGCCTGCTTGCCCAGCTCGCTCTTCGAGCTGGCCGCGGCCTTGAAGAGCTCCATGGCCCGTTGGCGATTGCCTGCGTCCTTCGCGATGGAGCCCAGATAGTAGAGTGCCGGCGCCGTCGGCAGCAGCCGGGCGCTTTTCGTCAGCTGTGCTTCGCCGCGGTCGCCGGTCCGGAGCTTGTACTGGGCAGTACCAGCGCCCAGATAGGAGGCGAAGTAGTCGTCGTCCAGCGCGATGGATTTCTGGTAGAAGGCCAGCGCCGCCTGCGGGTTCTTCTGCGCGAGGGCAACATCTCCCTGCAGTTGCGCGAAGCGCGCCTCCCTGGGCACGAGCCGCGCCGCGTCAGCGGCGAGCTTCTGGGCCCCGGCCAGATCGTTCTTGCGCGCCAGGGCCAGCGCCTGGTCTGCCTTGTCGTAACCCGGTTTCATGGCAAGCAGCGGCGCCACGCGGGCCGCGTAGCGCTCCCTGCCGAGATCGCCGCCGGGATTCCCCAGCTCCGCCAGAGTGGCGTTATTACGGGCGACGCGCTCCGGTGAGGGCGGGTGACTTGCGAAGAGGCCTTCAAGCCAGTTCTGGTTCCGCCCGCCGCCCTGAGAGAGCTTCACAAACTTTTCCTGCAGCGTCACGGCTCCCATTGGGTCGTAGCCCGCGCGCTGCATGTACCGCATGCCGTAGAGGTCACTCTCCAGCTCCGCCTCGCGGCCGTACTTCGTGCTGACGAGCGCGGCACCCACGCCGGCGCCCTGGACCATCAGATTGCCGGCCGTGGAGCCCACGTCGCTCATGGCGACGCCGATCTGGGCGGCTACCATCCCCACCTGCAGAAGGGTGCCGCGCTCCTGGGCCTTGGCCCCGTGGCGGGCGGCGGCGTGGACGATCTCGTGGCTCAGCACGGCGGCGAGTTCTGCCTCATTGTCGAGCTCGGTGAGGAGCCCGCGGTTGAGCGCTATCTTGCCCCCGGGCAGCGCCCAGGCATTGGGCACGGAGCTGTTGAGCACCGAGAACTCGTAGGGCAGCTGCCGGTCGGATACGGCGGCCAGTTTCTGGCCCACGCTGTTCACATACGCGGTGAGGTCCGGCAGCACCTTGAGATCCCCGCCCTGGCTCTGGCGGGTGGGCGCGTACTCTTTGGCCCCGATCTGCAGCTCCGAGGTCTCGGAGACGAACTGCACTTCCTTCTTGCCAGTGACGGGATTGGTGCCGCAGGCCGTGAGGATGAGCACGAGCCCTGTAGCCAGCCCAGTGACCTTCCAGGGCTGGATGTAGCGTCGACCGTTAAGGCTAATGTTGCGCATGAACCGATTCTAGCTCCGGCGCCGGGCAGATCGGTACGGTACCGCACAGCCGTTAATCGCCCGTGTTCAGCTTCCCGTCGACTGGCCTCGTGACCGGTAGGAGCACTTCGTTGCGCCGGAACGGCCCAGGGACGAAGGGCGCGTTGTACTGCGCGGCGATGGCCTCGCCGCTGACCGTGAGTCCGCGCTGCACCAGTTCGGCGCGCAGCGCCTGTTCCTTCTTGCGGTTCAGATCCTCGGTCAACCGGCCGGAAAAGCGCAGCGCTGCCACGAGCCGGGCCGGCGTGGCGACGATGCGCACGTTCGGGTCCCGGGGTTCAGGCACCGTCTCCCGGGTGTAGGTCGACGGCATGATGAAAGCTACCCGGTACCCGCCAGCCGGGCTGCCCGCGGGACCGGCCTGCTGGATCACCGGCGTCGTCATGGCGATCTTCTCGCCCGTATCGGCCGTCTGGACCACCGGCGTCGTCATGGCGATCTTCTTCTGCCCCCGGTTGTTGCCGGAGATGTAGCGGAACAGCGGGTCGAAGGCGATGTTGCTGGCGTCATCGAAGTCCGCGTTGGTGATCAGAGTCTCGGCCGCCAGCATGGGCGCGTACTGCCGCAGTTCGAAGTCCCCGTCCTGTTCGACGACGGTGTACTCGGCCTCGTCAGCCGCGGCGGCGGGGCCCACGGCCAAAGACAGACTGGCGACGAGCGTCAGGGCAAAAGCAGCTATCGGGCGGGACATACGGGGCTCCTTGGGCTAAGAGAGGCTTCGGCGCGCCAGGTTGGCCGGATGCCTGATTATCTGCCCGATTTCGAGAGATTTGGGGCTGGACCCGCCGGTGCGAAGAGCAGCCCAATGAGACAGGCCTGGCACCGGGCCGGACTGAGTGGTGGCATGAAGCGGGACTCGACAACCTCGTCTGGAGGGCAGTCCGGCGCGGCGGTGGGCGACACCCTGTTCGTGGAACTTGCTGATCGGGAGGGGGTTCCGCTGGTGACCTTCGATGCCAGGCTCATCAGGGCCTGGCCCAAGCTGTGCGTTCGCCCGCGGGACTGTTAGCCGGGGGCGGGTCGCGCCGGTCGGCGCTCTTACACGCCGAGAGCCGGGTCGCGCCTAAAGGCGCTCCTACACGCCGAGGGCCGTGTCGCGATTGACGACCGGCCCATCCTTCTCCCAGAAGGGTGGGAAGCGCATGGCGACGGCCGAGCAGGCCAGGGCGATGGCATGGAAGCCCACGAACACCAGCGCGTTGCCGTAGAGGGTGAAGTGGGTGAGGGCAATCGCCAGGAAGGGCAGGTGGGCAAAGAGCACCTTCCTGACATTCGTGGCCCGGCGGTTGTGGGGCGGGGACACGTGGATGTCCCACCAGCCGGACTGGTAGATCTGCCCGTAGCCGGAGAGCAGGAAGAACACCAGCAGCGCTGTCCCCCAGCGGGCGAAGCCAAATTCTTCCACCAGGGCCCAGAGCACCAGGGTGAGCTGCCCCGACGTGAAACCCCAGGCCAGGCCAAACAGCACCTGGGGCACCAGATAGAGCTTCCGGTCGTAGGTCAGCGTGCCCCGGGGCCACCAGTAGACGTAGCCCCAGACCGTGGTGGTGGCCCACAGGGCCGTCAGGCCCAGCCATAGCGGCGTGGAGGCTTGACCGGGGTGTACGCAGGGCACATGCACCAGCACTTGCAGGACGCCCGTCGCCCAGCTCAAAACGAGGATAACGCTGAAGTAGAGGGCCGCCCGGAGCCAGGCGAGCGGGGGGCTGTGGACGTTGTCCGGGTGCTTGTTGCGCTGGATCAGGAAGATCTGGGCGAGGATGGATGCGCCCAGCAGAACCGCCAGGATCAGCCAGTCCTCGATGCCGGAGGTGAACACCCGGGGCGGGTCAAAGGTGCCCCCTCCCGCCAGGGTGCCGATCATTGGGCCCGACGACGTCTCCAGCCCCAGACTCCAGCCGCCCCGAGCAACAGGACTGTTGCCGGATCAATGGCCATGAAGCCAGTGCTGGCGCCGCTCGGGCTGGGCGTGCCAATGCCGCCCTGGCCCAGCAGGATGCCGGTGCCGTTCACGGCCACCGTGACCAGGGGCTGATCCGGGTCGTTGGACGGAATGTCCAGACTGTCGCTGGAGCTCACGATATCTGTCGGGGCGTAGCGCACGTCTACGGTGCAGGTCGCCGCCGGGGCCAGCGTCTGGCCCGAGCAGGTGTCAGCCCCCTTGCTGAAGGGGATCGCGAGTCCATTGGGCTGGCCGACGGTGCCGACGATCAAACTGGCGTTGCCATTGTTCGTGACGGTGATGGTCAGGTCGCGGACCGTATTCTCGGTGACGTTGCCAAAGGGAATCAGCAGATCAGTGGTGGGCGACACGTCGTCGGTAACGACGATTTCGGGGACCGCCACGGCGGTCCCCGTCCCGCTAACGGTCACAGAGACAATCGCGGCATTGGCATTGTTGGAGGGGATATCCAGGCTGCCGCTGAAGCCGCCCGTCGCTGTCGGCTGGAAGCGCAGCCCGACAGTGCAGGTGGCTGCGGGCGCCAGCGCCTGATTCGAACAAGTGTCGCTCGTGATGCTGAAGGGGGCTGTCAGGCCGGTGGGCACGCCAATCTGGCCAAGCTGAACCGGCGTATTGCCGGTGCTGGTGAGGGTCAGGCTTTGATTGGCCTGGGCGCCGGTGGTGACACTACCGAAGGGCACCTGCAGGTCCGTCGACGGCGCCACCGAATCCGTAACGGCGAGGGCGGACACTGGCGTCGAGACGCCGGCGCCGGAGAGCGTCAGTACGACGGACGGTTCACTCGTGTCGTTGGAGGGGATGTCGAACGTCTCATCGGGGACGGCCCCGGCAGACGCTGGGGAAAAGCTCACGTCGATGGTGCAACTCGAAGAGGGCGCCAGAGTGACGCTGGAGCAGGTGTCGTTGGCAAAGCCGAAGGGCGAAGCCAAGGGATTCACTGCACCGATCGCACCGATGATCAGTGGCGCCAGACCCTGATTGGTCACGGTCACCGTCTCGGTCTTGGTCGTCAGTTCCGTGACGGCGCCGAAGGCTACCGCCAGGTCTGTGGTCGACGGGACCGAGTCGGTCACGTCGATCTCCGGGTTACCGGAGTTGAGCGTCAGAGTGAGGATCGAGTTATTGGCCGTCTGGCCGATGTAGGCAATAGTGAAGGTCGAGAAGTCCGGGCTGTAGTCGATCAATAGCCGGTACCGGACCATGTCGAGAGTCAGAATCGGAATCACCGAGCAGAGTGGCCCTGCGCAATTGCTGCCCACCACGATGCTGAAGGTGCTGAAGTCTGCGGTCACCAGGGGCGCCAGGGTGACGAGGAATTCCCCCTGCCCATTGGCGTTCAGAGACACCGTGCCACCGGTGCTGCCGCCGCCGGCGGGCGTGAGGGCCCCGGGCTGGGCTGGCCCCGGCGGGCCAAAGACAATCCCTGCACCGGTGGCCTGGACGATGGTGGTGGTCTGAATACTGAGGTTGATGACCGGCAGGGCGATAACGCCGCCTGCCAGGGTCACGGTCGACCTGTCCGGCGCCAGCGTCAGGTCCAGGAAGGATCCCGCCGTGGGTGTCGGGGATATTCCCAGGGGAACGCCGTTGATCACCCGGGTGGGATTCGGCGTGACGATGATCTGTCGGGTGGAGCCCGGCTCACCGGCGAAGAAGGGACAGTAGGTCGGCGAGCCAACCGTGCAGGGCGACAGCGCCCCATCGAAGGTCGCGCTGAAGAGATCGGTGATGCCGTTGCTCGGGTTCGCCGGGTCTATGGCCACCGGACCTGCCCAGCCGGACGCTTGGGACATCAGGATCGCGAGGGCCGCAACGCCCTGCATCATGGTTCTGGTCTTCATCTCGCTACCCCTATGCCCGTGGTTCAACCGCTTTCCGAGTCTGAGCCAGTACCGGAGTCCGAATCAACCAAAAAAAACCTCCCGGACCCTGAAGGGTGCCGGGAGGTCGTTTTCATGAGAGCTACACCGGCGCGCTGGCCCCGGTAAGCCACCTCGTCGTCAGGCGGGGCGCTTGGCCATCCGTCGGGCAGCCAGACTACCGACCGCAGTCAGCAGCAGCCAGCCAGCCGCCGGCAGCGGGATGACCGCTGAGTTGAGGTTGGCGTAGATGAGCGAGTTGTTGCCCGTCTGCCCAATCAGGGTGCCGGTGAAGGACGTGAAGGTCGGGTCGAAGTCCAGGAACACCCGGTACCGGACCATGTCCAGGGACAGGATCGGGATCAGGGCGCAGAACGGACCGGTGCAGCTGGTCACCGCCGTGGACAGCGTGGTGAAGTCCGCCGCGTTGTTCGGCGCGGCATTAACCAGGAACTCGACCTGGCCGCTGCCGTTGATCGCCGTCGCAGCCGACGGGGCGACGAACGAGAACCCCGCCCCCGACGCGTTGACGAACGTGGCTCCCGAGATGGTCAGGGAAATATCGGGCAGTGCGACCACGCCGCTGTTCAGCGTCGCCAGCGTGTTGCCCCCGCTCAGGGCGACATCCAAGAAGGAACCGGACGCAGGAGCGGGCGTAATGCCAATCGGCACCGCGTTGATGACGCCCGTCGGTGTGGGCGAGATCGTGATCTGCCGGCCTGCCGGGGCATCGCCACCGAAGAAGGAGCAGTATGAGGGCGAACCGCCGGTGCAGGGCGCCAGCGCGCCGTCGAAGGTGGCGCTGTAGATGTCGAAGAGGCCATTGCTGGGATTGCCCGTATCCAAGGCAATGCTGGCAGCCATCGCGCCGGAGCCCGACAGCGCCAGAGCAGCGGCGGTGGCGAGGCGAAGGGAAAACTTGGTCATATGAAAATCCCCGTGGTTACTCTTTATATTTTGAAGAGCCTGTAGCGTCACAGGCTTCCTTGTGGAACAAAACTAGCACGAGTTTGCGTGCTGGATCGTCGAACCTTACATAACTGCGGTGGCCCGCTGACGCCGACAATAAGCCGAAAAAAAACCTCCCGGACCGCGAGGTGCCGGGAGGTTTGCTCTTGCCGTCAGCAGGACCTTAGCGGCTTCAGGCCGCCTTGCCCTTGCGGCGCATCGCGCCGAGCAGGCCCAAGCCGGAAGCCATGAGCCAGACCGCCGCAGGCACCGGCACCGGGGGTGCCGAGTTCAGCGTGGCGAAGATGAGCGAGTTGTTGCCCGTCTGGCCGATGAAGCTGCCGGTGAAGGACGTGAAGGTCGGATCGTAGTCCAGGAAGAGCCGATACCGGACCATGTCCAAGGACAGGATCGGGATCAGGGCGCAGAACGGCCCCGAGCAGCTGGTGACCGCCGAAGACAGCGTGGTGAAGTCAGCAGCCAGACCGGGAGCGTTGTTCACGAGGAACTCCACCTGGCCCGAGCCATTCACCGCAGCGGTGGCGCTGGGCAGGATCGCGAAGCCCGCGCCGCTGGCCGCGACGAACGTGGCGCCCGAGATGGTCAGGTTGATATTCGGCAACGAGATGGTGCTGGTGCCGACAATCTGGGCCACCGTATTGCCGCCGGTCAGGGCGATGTCCAGGAAGGAACCGTTGGCGGGGTGTGCGGTGCCAATGGCAACGGGAGCGCCGGTATTCACGCCAGTCGGATTTGGGCTGACCAAAATCTGCCGACCCACCGGTGCGTCACCACCGAAGAACGCGCAGTAGGAGGGCGAGCCGCCCGTGCAGGGCGCGAGAGCACCGTCGAACGTGGCGCTATAGATGTCGGTCAGGCCATTGGCTGGGTTGGCGGTATCGATAGCAACGTTGGCGGCCATTGCGCCGGAGGCCGCCAGGGCCAGCGACGCGGTAACGGCCAAACGGCCGGTTAGAGACTTCAACATGGAATTACTCCCCACTTTTCTGTTTGATGATTGCCGCGTTTTTTAGGCTTGCGGCTGATGTGGTCACGGAAATTACGGATCGTTAACTATTCTCTTGGCCTGACTATAGCCCTGCTTTGGCTTTAGCAACAGCTGACCTTACATAAGTATCTTTTCTTGCACCGCAAGAGTGCGCGGCTCAATCCCCAAAGCGGTAACTGGCCTGCACCGCAATCGTGCGGGGCTGGTCGACGAAGGCGTAAAACGTCGGGGTACCGAACTGGCTGTAGGCCAGGGGCGTGTCGTTGGCGTAGCTGACAACCGCCCGGTCGCTAAGGTTCCGGCCCAGCACCGCCACCTCCCAGGTCTCGTCGTCCGCGGCCAGCGCCACGCGCAGGTTCCACAAGGCGTAACCGGCCTGCTCCACCCGGGAATCCAGGTTCTGGGAGGGGTTGTAGGGGGTCGTCATCTGGGTGTCCAGCGTGGACTTGAACACGAACGCTCCCACCGGATGCTCGTAGCTCACTGCCGCCGTGCCTGACCACTGCGCCACGTACTGATTGGTCTTGCCCGTGTAGCTGCAGAAGCCGCCGGGAGAGTTCGGCGCCTGGCCCTGATTGCACTGGCCGTTCGGGAAATCCTCGAAGTTGAAGTCCAGGAAGCCCGCAGACCCGGACATGGACCAGTTGTCCGTGATCGACCACCGGCCGTCGATTTCCACGCCCTGGGTGACCGCCTGCGCCGCGTTACCCACATTGAAGCCCAGGGTGCCGTCGAAGATGCTCACCTGCAGGTTGTCGAAGTTGGTGCGGAACAGGGCGATGTTCAGTTCTGCGGTGTTGTTGAGGAGGGACATCTTGGTGCCGACCTCAAACGCCAAGGCCTTTTCGTCCTCGAATTCGAAGGACCCGGAGCTGACGTTCTGGCACACCTGCTGCTGAATATCTGTCGGAAACAGAGAGCCGCTGCCGGTGAGCAGCGGGCTGGAACCCGCGAAGGCGATGGCCGACGTACACGCCTCAGTCTGGGTCTCCAGCAGATCCGCCACTGGCTTGTCCGGCCGGCTGGTGCCCGGAATCGGCACGTTGGGGTCGCTGTTGGAGCGCGCGTCGAACCCGCCGCCCTTGAACCCGGTCTTCACCGAGCCGTAGACCATCAGGTCGTCCGTCACCTGAAAGTCATTGGTGAACTCAAAGGCGGTGTTGTTCTCCGTCCGGAAACCGCTCAGGTCGTGGAAGGCCACCTTGAAGATCGACGCGAACAGAAAGCCGCCAGCCGACAGCCGGTCGAAGCCGTTGGCGTCATTCAGGTTGTACGGCACCCGCTCGAGATCGCCCTCGCGGAGGATCCGGATCGCTTCCTTCTCGATATGGCTATAGCGCACGCCCAAGCTGGATTTCCAGCGGTCCGTGACGTCCAGGCCGACTTGCCCGAAGACGGAACTGGTCGTGGTGTTCTGATCAAAGTCCCGGAAGGCGGAGGTGTTGCCGAGAGAGTCGTTGGCGCCCTGCGGGTTGCCCGTGGTGGCGTAGCCCACCAGCTGGACCACGCCGCTGCCGATGGGCAGGAAAATCTGGTCGCCGAAATCGAGTTCGTCATGCTGGTAGTAGGCGCCAGCGAGGTACCTGAAACGCTCTTCCTGGGGTGAAGTCCAGCGGACTTCCAGGCTGTTCTGCTGGAACTCCTCCGTCGATTGCAGGATGAACAGGTTGGCCCCCGTGAAGTCGCAATCGCAGTCTTCCAGGTAGTCGTAGTCCAGGTGGGCGGCGGTAATGGTGAGGGTGTTATCCCCGATGGGGAAGTTCAGCGTCCCGGCCACCACATTGATGTCGTTGTCGCTCCTGTCGCCATTGGAGCCGCGGGTGTAGTTCACAGTCCCGTCCAGGATCGCCGGATTCGGGTCGAAGAACTCGTTGAGGTACTGGAGGTAATTGGGGGCGACGCCGGTGGCGGCAATCTGCTGGTCCTGGAAGTCCTGCCACAACTGGCTGCTGCCGGTATTGTTGCTGAAGCCGGTCTGGCTCGGGCAGCCGGCGTTGGGGGTGAAACAACCGGTATTGGGCGGCAGAGAAACGGGGTCGGCCCGGGAAATCTCAATCTGCCGACCCTTCACGTCAAACTGGTTCTTTTCGAACTTGATGGTGCCGTCGAAGGAATCGCCCGCATAGGCAAAGGTGAGGCGGCCACTTTTTTCGTCCCGGTTGGGCTCGTCCCGGTTGAGAATGTTGTTGTTCTGGTAGCCATCCGTGCCCCGGTAGCGGCCGGCGAAACGGGCAGACCATTTGTCCGACAGGGGTCCGGAAATGACGGCATTGAACTCCTGCTCGTTCTGCTCGGGGACGTACATGCCGCTGACGCTGCCCTCAAACGTGTCTGTGGGCTTGGCCGTGGTGAAGCTGAGCGCACCCGCGATGCTGTTGTTGCCGAGCAGGATGGCCTGGGGCCCCCGCAGGGCCTCCACCTGGGCCATGTCCATGAACGGCGCCCGGGCCAGCTGGCCGCGCCCGTAGTAAATACCATCTATATAGAGTCCGACGGACTGCTCGAAACCCTGATTAATCCCGGAGCCGATGCCCCGGACATACAGGTTGGTGCCGATGCCGGTCTCGGACAGGGCGAAGTTCGGCACGAAGGCAACCAACTCCTCGATCCGGCTGACACCCGCTTTTTCCAGTGTTTCGCCGCTGAACACCACGACCGACAGGGGGGCCTCCTGCAGGCTCTCGCTCACCTTGCGGGCGGTTACGACAATCTCCTCCAGAGCTTCCTGGCCCTGGGCGGCCGGAAGCCCGGCTAAAACCGCAGCCAGAAGCAGGCCGGTGGTCGTGGATGTGGAGCGGAATGTGGACTGGAACATGACAAAGTTACCCCCGTCCGGAGACTAGCACACCGATTCCCGGTCATCGCCAGTGCCGCCAGTTATGTGCGGCGCGTCTTGGATTTTTCCGGAAGAGGCTGGATACTCGGACCCGTACCCACGGGCGTATAGCCCACGAAAAGGAGGTGATCCAATGTCTAGTGAGATTCCCGTAGTGTCCAGCGACCCTTCGCGTCTCGGCCTGACTGCGGACCAGCCTTATAAAGAAGGCCTTGCCAGCTAGGGGCTTGGGGACACCCGGTCTCACAGAAGGGCCGCCCCAGTGCGGCCCTTCTCTTTTTGGGTCCGGTGCGACACGCTTGCAGGAGCACCTTCAGGCGCGACAGTACAAGGATCTGCTCATGCGCGTCATCGCCCTGCTTCTTGCCGGAGTTCTCCTCGCCACCACCGTAGCCGCCCAGCAGCGAATGGAGGGCGATCTCACCAGCACTCCGATTCGGGGGAGTGTCCACGTCCTCGTGATGCCTGCGGCCGGCAACGTCGGCGTCTCCGTCGGCAAGGACGGGGTCTTTATGATCGACGACCAGTTTGCGCCGATGGCACCAAAGATCAGTGCCGCGGTGGCGAAGCTGACCGACAAGCCGGTGCGGTACCTCCTGAACACCCATTGGCACGGCGACCACTCGGGGGGTAATGCGATATTCGGCGGGCAGGGAATAGCGATCGTCGCCCACGACAACGTGCGCACCCGTATGAGCGCTGAGCACTTCAATACGTTCTTCAAGTCCACCACACCCCCGGCGCCACCCGAGGCGCTCCCCGTTATCACATTCAGTGACCGGATGACCTTTCATTTCAATGACGACACGATCCGTGTGATTCATATTCCTGGCGCCCACACGGACGGCGATGCGATGTTTTACTTTGAAAGGGCTGACGTGCTGCACGCGGGTGATGTGTTCGTGCTCTATGGCTATCCCTTTATCGACCTTTCCAGTGGGGGCAGCACCGCTGGAATGATCGCCGGCCTCGATCAAATTCTCGGGCTTATCGGGCCAGAAACCCTGGTAATTCCCGGGCATGGGCCTGTTGTGGCGCGAGCCCGGGTGGAGGCGTTCCGCGCGATGCTGGCAACTTCCCGGGAACGGGTGCTGAGACTGATAAGCGAAGGCAAAACCCTTGAGCAGGTTATCGCGGCGAAGCCCCTGACTGACTTCGACCTGGAGTGGGGCAAGAGCTTCATCAAGGTAGACCAGTTTGTAACCACTCTCTACAACAGCCGGTAAATGGGGACATGCCTAATTTCTGCGCGCCTTGTTTCCCTACGCGGACTGAGTGCGAAGGAGATGGGTCGTCGGGAAACAAGGCGCGCAGAAATTAGGCATGTCCCCATTTACCTGGTGGGCGAAGCTGGATGACGAGGCGCTGCTTGATCTGCGCTTCAATGACCTGGGCCTGACCCTCGCAGAGAGCCCGCTCCAGCCGGCCCTGGACCGCCTCCAACGGGAACTTGAACGCCGCGGCTGCCGCTTTCGGCCCCACGTCTGGCTGTCGGTGGAGTGGTTCTGTCCCGACGGCATCCCGGGTTTCGCGATCCCCTTCTACCTGGCGCACCCCCGGCTGGCGGCGCTGGAACGGCGCCTCATGCACGAGGTGGAGGGCGGCAATGCCCGCTGGCTGCAGCGCATCCTGCGCCACGAAACCGGACACGCCATCGACAATGCTTACCGGCTGCGCCGGCGCAAGCGCTGGCGGCAGGTGTTCGGCCCGGCGTCCCGGCCGTATCCGTTGCGCTACGCGCCGCGCACCACCAGCCGCAACTACGTCATGCACCTCGGTCACTGGTACGCCCAGAGCCATCCCTCCGAGGATTTTGCGGAGACCTTTGCGGTCTGGCTGGCGCCAAACTCCACCTGGCGCACCGACTACGAAACCTGGATCGCACTGCGCAAGCTGCGCTACGTGGACGACCTGCTGACAGAGATTCGTGCGGAACGGCCGCCAGTGCGCGGGATGAAACAGATCGAGCCCCTGGAGGCCAATCGCAGCACGCTCCGGGAGCATTACGCGGAAAAGCTGCGCTACTCGGACCGCAGCGAGACCCACCGCTACGACGCGCGCCTGAAACGTGTCTTCGCGCCCCAGGCGAAAAACGCCGGGAGGCCGGCTGCTGCGACCTTCATCCGGCAGGTTCGCCCGGAGTTGCAACGTCTGCTGGTCAGGCGCAGCCGGCTTCACCCGTACCTCGTGCACCACGTCATGCGGCTGGTGATCCGCCGGTCGAAGGACCTGGAGCTCTGCGTTGATCAGTCCCTGCGCGTGACCAAGCGCGAGGTATTTGCGCTGCTGGAACGTATCCTGTTCGACTTTGTGCGCCGTGGCCGGGAGCGCTACGCCCTATGAAGAAACTTCGTGCCCTGGTGCTGACCCACGAAAGCCTCGTGCCGCCCGATAGTCTGGAGGGTCAGACCCAGCAGGCCATCGACGAGTGGCAGACCGAGTATGACGTGATGTCCTGCCTGCGCCAGGCGGGCCATGAAGTCCAGGTCCTGGGCCTCTACGACAACCTCGGCGACCTGCGCACGCGTATCACCGAGTGGCAGCCCGATGTGGCCTTCAACCTGCTGCAGGAATTTCAGGGCATCGTCACCTATGACCAGCACATCGTGGCTTACCTGGAGCTGATGCGGCAGCCCTACACGGGCTGCAATCCCCGGGGGATGATGCTCTCCCGGGACAAGGTCCTGTCGAAACAGATCCTGGCTTACCACCGCATCCCGACGCCCCAGTTCGCGCTGTTTCGGCGAGGCCGCCCCTACCGGCTGTCGAAAAAGCTGACCTACCCGCTTTTTGTGAAGTCGGCCACGGAGGACGCATCACTCGGCATCTCCCAGGCGTCCATCGTGGAAGACCGGGCCCGCCTCAAGGAACGCATCGATTTCATTCACGAGCACATCAGGACGGATGCCCTGGTGGAGGAGTACATCGAGGGCCGGGAGCTCTACGTGGCCGTTGACGGCAACGAACGCCTGACCACCTACCCGGTCTGGGAAATGGATTTCGGCACCCTGCCGGACGTCATGGCCGGGATCGCCACCCGCAAGGTGAAATGGGACCGGAAGTACCAGCACAAGCACGGTATACGCACGGGCAAGGCCGCCGATCTGAGTCCCGCGACCGAGCAGCAGCTCAGCCGCTATAGCAAACGCATTTATCGTTCACTGCACCTGAGCGGCTACGCGCGCATGGACTTTCGCCTGCGGCCCGACGGGCGGATGTACCTGCTCGAGGCCAACTGCAACCCGAACCTGAGCAAGGGGGAGGACTTCGCTGCGGCCGCTGACAAAGGCGGCGTTGGTTACGAGGGGTTGCTGGAGCGGCTTCTCCGCCTCGGCCTCGGTTATGAAGTGGAGTGGCGGGAGTAGTTACGCTGCAGGGCGCAGCTGCCTGAAGTACTCCAGGGCTGCCTCCAGCGTGATCACGTCAGCATAACGCCGCCCCACATCCCGGAGGTTGTCGCGGTGCGGTCCCTCTTCCATGTCGCCGCAGCACTCCTCGGGAACCATGGTGCGATAACCGTGGGAGAAGCTGTCGATGATGGTCGCGCGCACGCAGCCGCTGGTGGCCACGCCCGTCACGAACACGGTATCCACCCGGGACTTGTTGAGGAACGTCGTCAGCGGCGTACCAAAGAACATGGACGGCGCCGACTTGGTGAAGTGGAAGTCGTAGGCGGGGTCGTGGATACGCGCGTCCATGACCGTCGCCGGTTCACCGTAGAACCAGCCGCTGTAGAGCGGGGCGATCTTCCAGTAGCCCATATCGCGCGCACTGCCCCAGGCCACGTTGCAGGTCGCCACGGGGATGCCGAGCTGCCGTGCTTCCCTGAGCAAAACCGCTGTGTTGATCACGGCTCGCTGCACGTGGGCCGAGTGGCCCATCTGGAAGTCCGGATTGGTAAAGCCGTGTTGCAGGTCCACGACGATGACAGCGGGGCGCGCGCCGAAGCCGATGGCGTGGGAACCGTAGCCTGCTGCGGTAAAGCCGTCCGCCATGATGCGTATCCCCGGGGTGGTCGACGGCACTATCTTGCCTGACTGCCCGAGTCCGGTCTGTGCGAGGATCAAGGCCTTGCAGGGCAGCGGCCGAGAGTCATGACCACCCACGAAAAGAAGACCTTCTTCGCCACCTACGACTGGGCCAAGAGCTGGCAGGACCTGCCCTGGGCGCATGGCGAGCCCACGCTGTTTCTCGCCGAGATCTGCCAGCGGCGCAAGCCCGGCCGGGCCCTCGACATCGGCTGTGGCGCGGGTACGGATTCGGTGTACCTGGCCAAGAAGGGTTGGGATGTCACCTCCCTGGATTTCATGCCGAAGGCCCTGGAATACACCCAGAGCCGGGCCAGGGAGGCGGGCGTGTCGGTCCGGGCCGTGGAAGCCGACATCACCGAATGGGTGGCAACCGAGCCCTACGACCTGGTGCTGGACCACGGCTTGCTCCATAACATGGACCCGCTCCGCTATCCGGCCTATAGAGAGCGCGTCCTGCAGGCCATTGCCGCTGACGGCGACCTGGTGCTGCTCCACTGGCATCCCCGCTACCCGAACCAGCCCAGCGGCCGGATGGGACCCCTGCGCACGAGCCGGGAGGACCTCCTGAAATTCTTTGCCCCGGAGCTGCAGGAGCGCTTTTTTGCGCGGGAAGAATTCGAAGACCTGCCCGACCTCGTCGGTGGGGGGATGTCCCAGGCCTACTACTGGTTCCGGCGCAACCGGGCGCATTCCCGGCCCCAGGAGCTGATCGACCAGGTGCGGGCCACCTTCCGGCGCAATAAGGTCGACGTGGACGCCGTCCTGGCCGCGGCGGGCAATGGGCCGGTCAAGGCCCGGGTGGCGTCGATGGACTTGCTGGCCAGACTCGTGGGCCCTGGGCGCCTTGGCCTTAACCACGCCCCCCTGAGCCCCGGCGACGCGGATGCCCTGGTCAAGAGCTGGTCGGAGCTGGCCGGGCTGGACCCTCGCCAGATCGCGAATCTCCTGACCCTGTTCACCTCGAGCGAGCACGGGGATATCTGTGGCGCCGTGCCAAAATGCGGCCAGTGTGAGGTGCACATCTGCAAGCGGCTGCGTTACCGGTAGGAGCGCCGTTGTAGGAGCGCCTTCAGGCGCGATCGCGCGATTCCTGCCGATCGCGCCTGAAGGCGCTCCTACAAGGCGCTCCTACAAGGCGCTCCTACAACGGCCGCCCCGGCAATCCAGCTGGCGACGGCCGGCGAACTCATAGCGGGTTATGACGCCGACCGGACCCCGGAAGGCCCGGAACGCGCTAGCATGGGTGGCGATAAGCCGTCTGAATTTTCTGGAGCTCGAGCATGTTCATCAATTTCTGGTACCCCATTGGCCTGTCCTCTGAAGTGACGGGCGACACGCCCTTCCGGGCCCAGGTCTTTGGCCTGCCCTTCGTGGCGTTCAGGGACTCGGCGGGCACTGCCCACGTGATCTCCGACACCTGCGTGCACCGGGGCGGCTCCCTCAGCAAGGGCAAGATCAAGGGCGACCGGGTGGCCTGCCCCTATCACGGCTGGGAATATGGCGGTGACGGGAAGTGCACCAAGGTGCCGTCCCTTGGCGAGGACGGGAAAATCCCGGCGCGGGCCAAAGTGGACGCCTATCCCGTGCAGGAGCGCTACGGGATGCTGTTTGCCTTTTTGGGCGACCTGCCGGAGGCCGAGCGGCCGCCCTTGTACGACGTCCCTGAGTACGGAAAGCCCGGCTGGAAGAGCCAGACCTACGTCCTGAACCTGGGGGCCTACTACCAGCGTTCCATGGAGAACGGCATGGATCCCATCCACAACGAATTCGTCCATCCCCTGCAGGGGACACCGAAGATGTCGGCGGAACTGCAGCGCAACCAGACCCCGATGGAAGACATCCCCTGGGGCAGCAAGTTCTATCTGCCCTTCGGGGAAAAGCGGGCGGATACCGCTCTGGCCGGTGACCGGGTCGGCAGCCGTACCGGCGCGGCCGGCTCCTGGTACCAGGGCCCCAACCAACTCGTGACCTGGATCGACCTGACGGCCACCAATGCCTTCCACCAGTACCTGTTCGAGCAGCCCATCGACGAAAATCACACCCGGATCTTCTTCCTGAACCTGCGTAACTGGCTGATGGAAGAGAAGCACGACAAGCGCGTCGAGGAGCTGACCCTGCAGATCGTGCATGAGGACATGGCGCTGCTGGAAAACCTGAACCCGGTACGCACGCCGGACACCAACAACAAGGAAATCCTGCTGCCCAGCGATCACGCCGTCTTCCGGTATCGGGAGCACTGCAAGGAATGGGAGAACCGTGGCTGGCGTGTCGACATGAAGGCCTTGAAGGCCAAGCAGGGCGACGTGGCCTTTGCGATTCCCTGCCCGGCGCGGCGGGAGTCGGCTAACTGGGTGCTGGATGCGGTGCCGCTGCTGCCCGGCGACGCCAGCGCTAACCAGACCAGCGCTAACCAGACGAGTGCAAAAGGGGCGACGGCGATTCGCTCGGCCTGAGTGACCGGGCGGCGGGGAGGAAGAGGGCAGCCAGACCGGGGGGTCGGAGCTGATCGAAGACCAGCCCGACCCCGTTCCCCGCAACCCGGGCCACCATGGCCCGGCAAGTCATTAACCGCGTGCTGGCTCCCCCCGGCGTCGTGGTTTCGATCTGGACAAAGGAGTGCAGCGGAAATGCCCCGTGCCAGGCCTCTATAAAGGCACCGCTGATGCTGATATTGGTCAGTTCGGCGACCACTGAACCGGTCCAGCCCCGGCGCCGGAGCAGCACCGTCAGTTGCAGGTTCCGTCGTACGCCACAGCGATGTTCCATGCCGGACTTCCCTTCCGAGAGAGAACCATTCCTCTCGACGGAAAATGTTCTGCACTTTTCATGCGACCGTAATCGTGCAGCCCAAAGCCTGTAAAAAAAGGGCTTTTCCCCTTCTTTCGTCACCACTCTGCTTCACCCCTGCGCAGATCAACGGTTGAGGCGCGCCGAAACAGTGCGTTGAGTCCGTGGCTTTCGGGTGACTGTGCGTCCTCGATGCGGCAGCCTGCCGGGGCGGGAAGCCGTAGATTTGCCTGCCAGAAAAGCGCCCGCCACTACCAGTAGTGCTTGCCGTCCCTGAAATAAAGGCTTGCGGCCAGCGGCAGCAGGCACTATGTTTCTGCGCCGGAACCAGCAATATTGCTGAGAACCGCGGTCAATTCGTCAACTCGAGGGAGTATTTCAAGCATGGCCAAGAACGGTGGCGCGCCAACGAAGTCGGATATCCTGAATCACATTGCCAAGGAAACCGGACTGTCACGGAAAGACGCCAGCGCGGTGCTGGAAGCCCTGGGCGGCATCATCCGCAAGAGCCTCCGCAGCGGTGGTCTGTTCACCATGCCGGGTCTGCTCAAGCTGAAGGTCGTCAAGAAGCCCGCCACCAAGCAACGGGAAGGCACCAACCCCTTCACCGGCGAAAAGATGACCTTCAAGGCCAAGCCGGCCTCCAAGAAGGTCCGCATTCTGCCGCTGAAGGCGCTCAAGGGCATGGTCAACTAAGACCGACGCCCACACTCGAATCTGGAGCCCGGAGCGACCCCAAGGTTGCTCCGGGCTTTTTTTCAGAGGTACCGGGTTTGCAATCTGGCAACTTGGCCGCCAAGTTGCCAGATTGCAAACCCGGTACCTCTTAAATCAGAGTGTGAAACACCCTTTGTACATCCTCGTCCTGCTCCAGTTTGTCGATGAGCTCGAGGGCTTCCTTTGCCTGGTCTTCCGGCAGTTCCGTAGGGGTGGTGCAGATGTATTCCTGCTCCGCTGACAGGGGTGTCAGGCCCCGGTCCTCCAGCCCCTTCTGCAGCTGGCCGAAGTCTGCGAAATTGCACCGAACCACCAGCTGGGGTTCGCCCTTTTCCCCGGTACTCTCGCCCATTTCATCGAGACCGTGGTCAATCAGGTACAGTTCGAGATCATCCTGGTCGATACCCGAGGGCTCGAGGCGGAAGACGCCCATGCGCCGGAACATGAAGCTGACGCTGCCCGTGCTGCCGAAATTGCCACCGTTCTTGTTGAAGGCATTGCGCACGTTGCCGACGGTTCGGGTGGGGTTGTCGGTGGCAGTCTGAACAAGTACGGCGATACCGTGGGGGGCGTACCCCTCGTAAATGACTTCCTCGTAGCTCGCCACGTCCTTGCCTGAGGCGCGCTTGATGGCGGCCTCCACCTTGTCCTTCGGCATGTTGACGGAGCGGGCGTTCTGGATAACCCGGCGCAGGGTCGGGTTGTTGTCGGGGTCGGGGCCTGCTGCCTTGACCGCAATGGTGATGTCCTTGCCGATCCGCGTGAACTGCTTCGCCATGCGGTTCCAGCGGGCAAACATCACATGTTTTCTGGTCTCGAATATGCGTCCCATGGCCTAATTGTCTCAGATGTTGAGCTATCAGCACGACTACCACGCCGGTAACCACGCCGACGTCCTGAAGCACTCGGTGCTGGCCCTAGTGGTCCGCGCCCTGCAGCGGAAGGACGCGCCCGTGCGGGTTCTGGATGCCCACGCCGGGTCCGGGGTCTACGACCTGCGCAGTAATGAGGCCCGGAAAAACGAGGAGTTCGCTGGTGGCATCCGGCGTCTGCTGGGCGCTGCACAGCCCCCGGCCGAGGTGCAGGACTATCTGGCCGCGGTCCGCGCTCTGAATGCCGGCCGCCAGGAGCTGGACCTTTATCCCGGCTCGCCTCAGGTGGTCCGCCACCTGCTCCGGCCGGAGGATCATCTGGAACTGCTGGAACTGCACCCGGCGGCGCTCGCCCGACTCCACCGGAACTTCGGCCGGGACCCCCGCGTGCACCTCCACGACCGGGATGCCTTCGAGGGCGTTCCCGCACTCGTACCCCCACCGGAGAAACGGGGTGCCGTGCTGGTTGACTCCTCTTACGAGGTGAAAGAAGACTTCACCACGGTGATCGACCTGCTGAAGACCTGCCACCGCCGCTGGCCCGGCGGGGTCTACCTGCTGTGGTACCCGGTGATCCGGCACCCGCTCGCCGAGCGCTTCACGGCGAAGGTGCGGGCCACCGGTCTCCCGAAGATCCTGCAGGCCGAATTACGGGTGGAGGCAGAGGGGTTCGACGGCATGCGCGGCTCCGGGCTCTGCATCGTCAATCCCCCTTTCGGGCTGGATCAGAAGCTGAATACGCTGCTGCCCTGGCTATGGGCAACCCTGAAGAACGACGCGCGCAGCGGCTGGCGGGTGGAGTGGCTCACGACCCCGTAGGAGCGGCTTCAGCCGTGATCCCTCCAGTCACCGCCAGCCCTGCAACCACTTCTCAGGATCCTTCAGTTCCTGCCAGTCTATCTCCCGCAACTTCCGGCTGTGTACGGCCTCAATCAGGCAGCCCACGACGGTCTCCTGCTCGTCCCTGATCAGGGCAGTCACAATGAAATGCTTTTCCCTGCGGACAGGTTCTGTGGCGGTCCATTTGCTGAGGTGGAGTTTTTCCGGGTTCAGGCGGATCATCGGACGAGTATGGAGCAGTCGGCAAAACAAGCCTGGATTTTCACGGGAATGGCCCTGCTCGGTGTGGTCATCTTCGGCTACGCGACCGGCGTTCTCATGGGACCGTATGTGCCAGTGATCGGGGAGCGGCTTCCCGAGCTCACCTGCCTGCAGCTCGCCTTTACCGGTGCTCGGGCCGCAGAAGTTCTGGGCTCCTTCAGCCCCGAGCAGCGCACGGCAATCGCCGGCCTGCTGATTCCCGGAGACGTCGTTTTTGCCTGGGGCTACGGCTTCCTGCTGACGGGCCTGCTCGGGCTCCTGACACTTCGTCTGCCAGCAACCTGGCAGCGCCCGGGCAAGGTACTGATGTGGGCGCCGCTGCTGGCATCTGCTTTCGACTGCCTGGAGGACCTGGCCCTCTATCAGCTGGCGGTGGCACCGGGAGGGAGTGATCTCGGGCTGGTGCCGCTGCTGGCGGGGATCGCAGCGACGCTCAAGTACCTGAACCTTTCTCTGCTGGCGCCTGCTTATGGCATCGCTGGCAGCATCAGGGGCGTCGCCCACGACCGCCGGGTTGGCGCACTGCTGATCTACGTTCTGGTAGTCGTAAATGCCCTGGCATTCTTCGCGAAGCCGGTGACGGAAATTCCGGCGTGTTTCTGACGCGGTGACGGCCGCGCTGGTCGGCGCCATCGCCAGGTTCTTGGGGTTGTGGAACTGCTCCCAGTCCCGGGCCGAAGCGAAGTCCCGCAGTCTGTGTTTCAGGTCGTCCAGTTCGGCCATGCTGCCATCCTGCTACCCGGCATATACTTGGGTTTTAGTGTTGTCGTTAGCCGGAGTATCGCCATGCGTCTGTTCTTCGCCGTTTTCGTCTTGCTGGGTCCAGTGTCGTCCGCGCTGGGCCAGGAACCGGGAGACTTATGGGAAGTCACGACCTCGATGGAGGCTGCCGGGATGAAGATACCGGGGAGTACCCAGAAGGTCTGCGCCCCCGTGAACTCGGAGGGTCCCGAGGCGATGTCTGGCGGGGACGATGGCTGCCAGGTTAGCGATGTCCAGCGTGCCCCCGGCAAGTTCAGCTACAAGTTGAAGTGCCCCGATGGCTCTGGCTCGGGCGAGATGACCTATCAGGGCAAGGAGAGCTATACGTCCGTCGTCACCATGACGATGGACGGCGATACGATGAAGATGTCCTCCACGGGCAAGCGCATCGGCTCCTGTGATGCCAGCCAGCTGAAGAAGCAGGTCGCAGCCGCCCAGGCGCAGGGGCAGGCTGTCATAGCCCAGGCCTGTGCTGGTGTTCCCGAACAGATGTTGACCGGGCAGCTGGCGACGCTGAACTGTGCTGCGAAGTACAAGAAACAGCTCTGTGATCGCCTGGGCACCAAAGCGGGCTTCAGCACCGTGGCAGCCCGCCAGCCCACGGGCGACGCCCTTATGGATTCCGGCACCCTGCCCGAGGCGGCAAAGTTCTGCGGGGTGCAGCCGGAGCCCCTTCGGGATCGGCTCTGCGCAGACGCCAGCAAGACTGAGGATCTGAACTTCCTGGGTGCGCAGTGTCCGGCTCTTGCGCAACCAATCGCCCAGCGGGAGTGTGCCGGCCGGAGTTTCAGCAGTCCCCCGGCGGAAAAGTACCGGGACTTCTGCAATAACTACGCACGGAGCATGATGCAGGACGGCGGCGGTGATGCTTCTGCCGACAGTCCGATGCCGACCAAGGAGAGCGTCCTGCAGGAAGGGGCAAAGCGCCTCAAGGGGCTGTTCGGCCGCTAGGCCCCGGGGTCCCGCGTGTCCCGGCTTCCGGTCGCGGCACTGCTGGTCGCGGTGGGCCTGCTTCGGGTTGGGTTCCCGGCCGAAGCAGCCAATACCCCCGACCCCTATCCGAGGGCGGCCGCTGCCTATCTGGTGGAGGTTAACGGGGCCGTGCTCTGGGCTCGCGCTGAAGATCAGTCGCTGCCGCCGGCGTCACTCACGAAAATCATGACGGCTCTCGTGCTGCTGGAGCAGTGGGCGCCCGAGGCAATCATCACCGTGAGTCCGCTGGCCGCCAGTGCTTCCGGCTCCCGGCTTGGGCTCAGGGCCGGCGACCAGCTGCGTGCAGGGGACGCGCTGACTGCCCTGCTGGTGGCTTCTGCCAACGACGTTTGTCTGGCTCTCGCCGAGCATGCGGCCGGCAGTGTGTCGGCCTTTGTCGCCCGCATGAACCGCAAGGCCGAGCAGTTCAAGCTCGTGGCCACCCGATTTCGCAATCCTTGTGGGCTCGACGCCGAGGGCCATGTGTCGTCCGCTGCCGACCTTCTCAGGCTGTCCCGGCTGGCCATGACCCATGCTGAGTTTGCGCGCAGCGTGGGGCAGGCAGCCTCGGCAGTGACTACCGTGAAGGGCCGCCGCTTCCAGCTGACTTCAGGCAATCTCCTGCTTGAACGGGTGCCTGGAACGGTGGGCATCAAGAGCGGATTCACTGCCCGCGCCGGCAAGTGCCTGGCGGCTCTCGTGCGCCGCGGAGACGATGAAGTGCTGATCATTCTTCTGAACGCCCCAAACCGCTGGTGGTCCGCCGCCGTTCTGGTTGAGGATGCCTTTGCAGCACTCGATGCCAGCCGCCGCTAACGCCCTGCGGCGCTGGTGGCCGGCGTTTCTCGTTGTGCTCGTGGTAGGCCTTGCCTACGCTAATGCGTTGCAGGCTGGCTTCCAGTTCGATGACTGGGAGGTGATCGTCCGGGATCCGCGGGTCCAGAGTCTCGCGGCCTGGTGGGACTCGTTGCCGGGAATGCGCCCGCTGCTGAAGCTGAGCTACGCCCTCAACCATGCCAGCGGGGCGGGTGTCGCTGGCTTCCATGCCGTGAACGTGGTGATCCACGCGGGCAATGGCCTGCTGATACTTTTCCTGGTCCGCGCCTTTGCAACCCAGCTGGCCGAGACCCCCGCCGCCGCAGGGTGGCTGGCGCTGGCTACCGCGTTGCTCTTTGTCCTGCACCCGGTCCAGACGGAGGCCGTGACCTACGCGTCCGGCCGTTCCACGTCGCTGAGTTCGCTGTTTGCCCTGGGCAGCATCGCAGTCTGGGTCCACGCTCGCGAAACGCGGGACCACGCCATCCCGCTTCTTCTGGTTTCGCCCCTGCTGATGCTCGCGGGCATCGCAACGAAGGAGCCCGTGGCCATAGTTCCGGCGGTTCTCCTGCTGTGGGAGGCCGCTGACGCCTCGCGCCCGTTCCGCTGGCGCGCTGCCGTGGGCAGGACCGGCGTGCACTGGACCCTGTTGGGCCTGGCACTCGTTCTTGCGTTCTCACTGCAGGCCTATCGTGATTTTGTTACCACCAGTCTTGCCACCCGCAGCCTTGCGGGGAATCTGGTGGCCCAGACCGAGGGCATTCGCTACCTCGCCGGTCAGCTGCTGAACATCGACCGCATGAACGCTGATCCGGCACTGCCCGCGCGTCTGGACCTTGGTGCCCGGGGAGCATTGACCCTGATCGTCATCGTGGTCGCGGGGGGACTGGCCATGACCAATCTGCGCCGGTTTCCCCTGCCGGCGTTCGCCGTACTGTGGTTCTTTCTCTGGCTGGCACCGACCAACTCACTGCTGCCACGACTCGATCTCGTAAACGATCGCCAGCTCTATGTGGCCCTGGTCGGTCCGGCCTTGCTCCTGGCGGCGGCGATCCGCAGGCTGGCCGTGCACCAGGCAGGTCTCGCGGTGGTCACTTTCGCCATGGTCCTGGGACTCACCGGCCTGGCGACCCACCTGCGTAATGACGTTTATCGGGACGAGGTGACGTTCTGGCGCGACGTGGTGGGCCAGTCGCCCCACAACGCCAGGGCCTTCAATAACCTCGGCATCGCACTCGCTGACCAGTGCGACCTTGCCCGGGCGGAGGCCGCCTGGCAGCGGGCACTCACTCTAAACCCGGGTTATATGCGGGCCGCTGTAAACCTGCAGCTGCTCCGGGAGGGCGTGCTGCCGGAAGGCGTTGGGCCCTGTGGACAAGGTTTGTAGGAGCGACGACAGGCGCGATCAATAGCCGTCGCGCCTAAAGGCGCTCCTACAAGGGCGCTGTGGCAATGCCCTACGCCGCCTTCCGCCCGGCCAGCCACTTCTCCAGGTCATCCGCGCCACCAATGTGGACGCCATCCACAAAGATCTGCGGCACCGCTGTACTGCCGGCAATTGCCCGCAGCGTCCGGTCAGAGAACTGCTTGTTCAGTGTCAGTTCTTCAAAGCCGATTCCAGCCTCAGCCAGGCGCGTCTTGGCCCGCAAGCAGTGGGGGCAGCTTTTGCGCGTCAGCACCGTAACGTCCAGCGGCTTGGGTACTCCGGGAGCGAGGTAGGCCAGCATCGTGTCCGCATCTGACACCTTGAAAGGATCGCCGGGCTCCTCGGGCTCGATGAACATTTTCTCAATGCGGCCGTCCCGGACCAGCATCGAGTAGCGCCAGGACCGGCGGCCGAAGCCCAGGTCTTCCTTGCCGACGAGCAGCCCCATGCGGTCGGCAAATTCGCCATTGCCATCCGGCAGAAAAGTGAGGTCCCAGGCGAGCTGGTTCTCCTGCCATTCGTTCATCACGAAAGCATCATTGACCGCCATGCAGATGATCTCGTCCACACCCTGGGCGCGGAACGCCGGGGCAAACTGGTTGTAGCGGGGTACATGGGTTGACGAGCAGGTGGGTGTAAACGCTCCAGGCAGGGAAAAGACGATGACGGTTCGGCCCGCAAAGATCTCCTTGCTGGTCCGGTTCACCCACTCCGTCCCTTGGCGGGTGCGAAAGGTCACATCCGGGACGCGCTGGCCTTCGTGGTTCTGCAGCATGGTCTGAGGCTCCTGTTGGGTATGGCGACAGCATGCCTGTTCGGAGGACAATCAGAAAGCATATTGTTTCGATCAGAACAATCTATGGAGTAGAACATGAGCCTCCCCAGCACCCGGCAGCTCCGCTACTTTTCTGCACTGGCCGAGCACCGGCATTTCGGCAAGGCTGCGGCTGCCTGTTTTGTGTCCCAGTCCGCCTTCAGCATCGCGATCCGGGAGCTGGAAACCGTGCTGGGCGTGCGCTTGGTGGATCGCACCAACCGGCGGGTCACCATTACTGCCCTCGGCCAGGAGATGGCGACCCAGACCCGGCGCTGCCTCCGGGATATCGAGGCACTGGTGGCGCTTGCCCAGACGGAGCGGACACCGCTCGCCGGCCCATTGCGCCTTGGGGTCATTCCGACCATAGCGCCATTCCTGCTCCCCACAGTGCTCCCTCGACTCCGGAAGGTATTGCCTAAACTCCGCTTGTTCCTTCACGAGGGGACCACGGCAGAAATTCACGGGAAACTGCTGAAGGGCGAGCTCGACCTCCTACTGCTCGCCCTGCCTTTCGACCTCGATAACGTTGAAGTGCAGCCGCTGTTCAGGGATGCGTTCCGCCTGGCCTGCCGGCGTGGTACCCAGCTGGTCAACCCGACCAATTACAACTACAGCCGCCTCGACCGGGACTCTGTGCTGCTGCTCAATGAGGGGCATTGCCTGCGAGAGCACGCCATATCCGCCTGCAAGCTGAAGAGTGCGGAAAAGATCAGCCCCTTCCAGGCCTCAAGCCTCCTCACGCTGATTGAAATGGTGGACGCAGACCTCGGCATAACCTTCCTGCCAGAGATGGCAGAAGGCTCGGCACTGCTCGCCGGGACCCGCGTGCAGACCTATCCGTTGCCCGGGCGCAACTACCGGGAGATCGGACTCGTCTGGCGGCAGGGGTCCACCCGAGGCACGGAGTTTCGCCAGCTGGGCAACCACTTTCGCCAGCTCGCTGGTGCCGAGACGCCTCGCTAGAATACCGAGCCGGACCCAGGGATTGCCGTATGCCTACCCGTCGTGACGTTCTCGGTGCCGGAGGTCTGGCCCTGGCAGGTCTGTCTCTCGGCAGTTGCCAGTCTGCCAACGATGAGTATGAGACTGTCGCGGCGGGTATCTGGCGGCACGCATCCGCCGTCCCGGATACGCTTGCCGGGTTACTGGCGGAACTGATCCGTTATGCCTCCCTGGCGCCGTCGACCTACAACAGCCAGTGCTGGCAGTTCCGGCTGGCCCGGGATGCCATTACGATTCTCCCTGATCCTGCCCGACAGTCCCCGGCGGTCGATCCCGACGGCCATCACCTCCATGTCAGTCTTGGCTGTGCGGCCGAGAACCTGGTGCAGAGTGGGGCCTCCATCGGGCTTGGCAGTTATGTCCAGGTGGGAGCGGGAGCTGCCGATGGTGTCACCGTCCGCTTTGAACTGGCACCGCCATCCCCGTCGCCGATCTCACGCGCGATTCCTGCCCGGCAGACCACCCGCAGCCTCTATGATGGCAGACCGGTACCGGCAGCGGAACTGACCCGGCTCGAGCGCTACGCCCGCGGCCCTGGCGTGACGCCGGTGGTGATCACTGACGGCGGGCAGAAGAGCCGCATTCTGGAACTCGCAGTAACCGCCAGCCGCGAGTGGTACGCGAACCCCGCCAGGGTCGCCGAGCTGCGGCGCTGGACCCGGTTCGATACGGCCACCGCGTTGGCGACCCGGGACGGCCTGGCACCCGCGCCCTTCGACCGGACGTCGCTACCCCCCGTCATTGGCTCGGCGCTGTTCAGCCTGCTGGAGACGGGCGACCGGGCCACCGGCCGCCTGGTCACGGAGGTACGCAGCGCGGCGGGGCTGGTCGCTTTTGTGGCGGCCGCCAACGACCGCCCGCACTGGGTGGAGGTGGGCCGCTCGATGCAGCGCTTCGCGTTGCAGTCCACCTCGCTGGGCATCCGCCATGCCTGGGTAAACGCCGTGACCGAGATTCCCGTGGTTCTGCCCCAGCTCGGCATGGAGCTGGGTGAGCCCGCAGGCCGGCCTTCAGTGGTGCTCCGTTTTGGATATGGGCCGCTCCGGCCCCGTTCGCTGCGTCGCCCCACCCCGTCGCTGCCTCTGCCCCCAGCCTCCAGTTGAGACCCAGGCCAGGGTTCTTGACTTGACGCGTGTCTTGTAATTGACAGAGTGTCAAAGACGCCGGTAGTCTGCCGGTCATGCACCCCATAACCCTTCGTCGCCAGGAAGAAAAAGAGCGTCGCCGGAACGACATCCTCGACGCGGCCGAGCGGGTGGCGGCAGAGGGCGGACTGGAGAGCCTCAACATGGACCAGGTCGCCCGGGAAGCCCGACTCTCCCGCGGCCTTCTTTACGTCTACTTCCGGGACAAACACGACCTGGAGTCCGGCATCTGCGAGCGCGCCCTGTGCGATCTGTACACCCGCTTCGAGACGCTCGCCCCGGCGAAGCAGAGTGGTCTTGACCACGTCGTCGACCTAGGACGCGCCTACGTGGCCTTCGCCGCCGAGTGCCCCCTGCAGTTCGAGGCCCTGGTGCGCTTCGAGGCGACGGACGCCGCAACGATGGGGACCGAAAGCAACGACTACGCCTGCCTCGCCGCCGGCGCCCGCGTTCACGCCCTGATCACCGCCGCCCTGGAAGCCGGGATGCGCGATGGCTCGATCGCGCCCTCTGCAGGCACCCCGAACACGATTGCCCTGGCCCTCTGGGCGATGACCCACGGCACGATCCAGGTCGCAAGAATGAAGCGCGCGGTCCTGACGCAGCACGGCGTTACACCCGAGGCGCTCGTGGAGCAGACGCTGCGCATGGCCACTGTCTCACTGAGCGGGGGGAAGTGATGCGTAGCCCCCTTCCGCTCCTGATCCTGGCAGCCCTCCTGCTGGCCGCCTGCCGACCCGCGGAGCAGCCGGCCGCGAAAGAAATTACTCGCGCAGCCACCGCCATTGTTACCGCCGGACCCGCTCAGCCAGCCGTCAATACGAACGGCTTCATCACCACCCGGGAGGAACTGAAGCTGTCCTTCAAGGTGGCCGGGATCGTGCGGAATGTCGCCGTCAAGGAAGGTCAGGCTGTCCGCGCCGGCCAGCAGCTGGCGATTCTCGAGCTCACCGAAGTTGATTCCCAGGTGGAGCAGGCCCGGCAACTGGCGGACAAGGCTGCCCGGGATCAGGTCCGGGGCGCGAAGTTGCGCGCTGACGGCTTGATCAGCGAACAGGACCTCGAGACGCTCCGGACCCAGGCTGCCGTGTCCCAGGCTACGTTGCGTTCTGCGGAGTTCAACCAGAAGTTCTCCACCATTCTTGCTCCCCGGGACGGGGTCGTGCTGCGCAAGCTGGTGGAGGACCGGGAATTCGTCCAGCCCGGGCAGTCCGTCCTGGTTATTGGCCCCAGGGAAGGCGGCTACATCCTGCGCGCCGGACTGTCCGATCGAGACATCGTCCGGCTGCGACTCGGTGATCCGGCAACCGTGACTGCTGACGCGTTCCCCGGCCAGACACTTAAGGGTCGTATCTCGGTATTGCCCGGTGCTGCCGACCCGGCAAGCGGACTGTTTCTGATCGAGGTGGCACTGGACCCTGCGTCGGTTCAGCTCGTGAGCGGCCTCTCTGCCCGGGTACAGATCAATCCTGTCCTTGCTGCCAGGTCGACCTTGCCCTACGCCCCCATCGCCGCCGTCATTGAAGCTGAGGGCGATCGCGCGGCCGTGTTTGTTCTTGAGGACGGCGTTGCCCGCCGGCGTGCCGTCCGTGTCGCATTCATCGCGGCGGCGGCCATCGCCATTGCGGAGGGCCTCAAGGTCGGCGAAACCGTAGTGACGGACGGCGCCCTCTACCTGGAGGACGGCGAGCAGATTCAGGCCGTCGCACCCGCGATTACTCCCGGCGCATGACACTGCTCGAGTACCCGATCCGGCGTTTCCAGCCCACGCTGGTCGCTTTTCTCTGCCTCATCGCCCTCGGCATTTACGCCTTCCTCAACGTGCCACGGGAGGAGGATCCGTATTTCAAGATCTCGGCGTTCATCATCTCGGTGATCCTTCCCGGAGTAGACCCGATTGACGTTGAGCGCCTCGTTGCGAAGCCTATCGAGGACAAGCTGGCCGAGCTCGACGACGTCAAGGAAATCGAAACCACCATCGTGGACGGTCTCGCGGTGGTGGTGATCGAGTTCGAAGCGTTCACTGATCCTGACAACAAGTACGATGACGTCCAGCGAGAGATCGGCGCCTTGCGCCCCAGCCTTCCCGCAGAGATTACGCGACTGGAGATCCGCAAGTTCAGTCCTGCGCTGGTCAACACGGTCCAGTTTGCCTTGGTCTCCGCGACGGCCACGTACCGGGAACTGGAGGACATCGCCCGGAACCTAAAGGATCGCCTGAAGACCATCGATGGCGTCCGCACGGCCGAGAGCTGGGCTTTCCCCTCCCGCGAGCTGCGTGTGGAGGTGGACCTGGGCCGGATGGCAAAGCTCGGTCTGACGCCAGGCGAGTTGCTGGAGGCCCTGAAAAGCGGCAACAGCAACGTCCCTGCAGGCACGCTCGATCTGGGGCCGCGCAGTTTCACACTGAAGACTTCAGGCAGCTACGCCTCCCTCGAGCAGGTTCTGGATACCGTTATCGTCCGTCGGGACGGGGCCAGCCCACGGGTACGGGACGTCGCGCGGGTGTTCTGGGCAGACCAGCCCCTGACCTACATCGGCCGCTTCAACGGCCAACGTGCAGTGTTCGTCACTGCCAACCAGAAGGATGGCTTCAACATCCTGAAAGTTCGCGAGCGCATAGCATCAGCTGTTGCCGAATTTGAGGAGCAGATTCCTGGTCGCATCAAGCTTGAGTGGGGCTTTGATCAGTCGCGCAATGTGTCAAGCCGACTGAACCGGCTGTCGATCGATCTGGGGATCGCTGTTGCGCTGGTGAGCATTACCCTGCTGCCGCTGGGGTTGCGGGCCGCCGGGATCGTGATGATCTCAATTCCGCTCTCACTGTCCTTTGGTCTGGCCAGCATCTACTTTCTGGGTTTTTCCCTTAATCAGCTCTCGATAGCGGGATTCGTCCTGGCTCTTGGCTTGCTGGTAGACGACTCGATTGTGGTCGTTGAAAATATCAGCCGGCATCTGCGGATGGGATACAGCCGCGCGGAGGCCGCGCTGAAGGGGACGCAGCAGATCTTCCAGGCCATTCTGGGCTGCACAGCGACGCTCCTGTTCGCCTTTCTGCCGTTGATGGTGCTGCCAGAGACGGCAGGCAAGTTCATCCGGGTATTGCCCGTCACGGTGGTCACCACCATTATCGGCTCACTGCTGATAGCGCTCTTCATCATTCCTTTCATTGCTAGCCGGGTGTTGCAGCCCGTTGAAGAGGCTGGTGGCAATCGCATCCTGCAGCGCATGATGGGCCTGATTGAACGCTGGTACCGTCCGGCCCTCGAGTTCTGCCTTGCCCGACCGCGCAGTACCGCCATTATCTCAGTCGGCGGCTCACTGCTGGTCACCCTGTTGCTGGTGCCGGTAGTCGGCTCCAGCCTGTTTCCAAAGGCCAATGCACCGATGTTCCTGGTCACGATCGAAACACCGAACGGATCGAGTCTTGCCGCAACTGATGACGCACTCCGGTTCGCGGAATCAAAGGTGGCCGCCATGCCTGAGGTGCGGGACTATTTTGCCAATCTCGGGCACGGAAATCCCCAGATCTACTACAACAAGCTCCCCAGGCAGGACGCAGCGAACTATGCCGAGCTGTTCGTGCTGCTGAAGGAGTACAGCACCCGCGGTACTCCCCGGAAGCTCGAGGCTCTCCGCCAGGACCTCGAGAAATACCCTAACGCCCGGATCTTCGTTGACGAATTTGTGAATGGCCCGCCGATCACGGCGCCAATCGCTGTCCGGATCGTCGGCCCGGACCTTGGGACTATCGAGGCACTCTCCCGCCAGGTTGAAGCGCTTGTCCGGAAAGTCCCCGGAACCCGGGAAGTCGATAATCCCCTGCGCGTTCCCCGGACCAATCTCCGCCTCACAGTGGACGCGCAGAAGGCAAGTCAGCTTGGCGTCCCCACGGCAACCTTCGATCAGGCCGTACGGCTCTCAGTCGCCGGCATTGAGGTGGGGAAGTACACCGAGACCGATGGCGAGCAGTACGCGATCGTGGTGCGAACCCCCGTGAGCGCCCGGGCCAACCTGGCTGTGCTCGAGGAGATTCGTGTGCCCAGCCTTGGCGGCACCTCGCTGCCACTCGCCCAGCTGGCGATCCTGGAATTCGAGAAGGCGCCTTCACAGATCCAGCGCTACGGCCGCGAGCGCTCAGCCACGATCAACGCCGATGTCGACCCGGGCCTGAACACCGCGAAGATCACGGCTGATGTCGTCCGGGAGCTCGAGCGATTCGACTGGCCCAGGGGTTATCGCTACCTGCTCGGCGGCGAGGCCCAGTCAGGTTCCGAATCCTTCAGCGGCGTCGGCATTGCCGCCATCGTGGCGCTCTTTGGCATCTTCGCTGTGCTCGTGATTGAGTTCGGCAGCTTCAAATCGACGCTCATCGTGCTGACGGTCGTGCCAATCGGCCTCGTCGGGGGCTTTCTCGCGCTCCTCGCCACGGGCAACAGTGTTTCCTTCACCGCCAGCATCGGTTTGATTGCTTTGCTTGGCATTGAGATCAAGAACTCCATCCTTCTGGTGGACTTCACGAACCAGCTTCGCGCCCAGGGCGTCGCCCTGGACGAGGCTATCGAGCGCGCTGGCGAAACCCGCTTCGTGCCCATCCTCCTGACTTCCGCTACCGCCATTGGCGGCCTTCTGCCGCTGGCGCTGCAGAACGTCGGCCTGTACAGCCCCATGGCCTGGGTCATCATTGGTGGCCTGCTGACGAGTACGTTTCTGGCGCGCCTCGTCACGCCCGTGATGTACAAGCTCTTTACTCCTGACGTCGAGGTAAAGCCCGTACCGTTCGCCTAGACCGTTCTTCGCTAACCGTGACGGGCATCATTCCAATGCCGGTGCCTATGGCGCGACGATCAGGCTGTCATGAGCGAATCGAAGCGACCCGCTTCCAGTACGGACCGCAACGGGGAAACGGTTCGCCTGCGCCATGGCCTGCATTTCAACGACTGCGAAGCGACCGGGCACCATTCGCCGGTCTACATCGAGTATCTCTGCCTGGACCTCAAGTCCCACCTTCTCGCCATTCTCCGGGAGCTGGAGACCCGGGCGGCGATGGTGCTCGCCGGGGAGCCCCGGCGCCGGGTTCTGGCCCTGCTCTACGACTGGCAGGACAACGAGCGGGAGAATCTCGCGAGTTTCTTCATCCAGTGCTCTGATGCGGAGTCCCCCTGGCAACTGGGCTTTGGCCATGTGGGATCCGGCCACATGGGCATCACCGACCCGGCGTTGTGGCAGCAGCACCTGGATGAGTTCCGGGAGAACATCTGGATGACGGTGGTCAGAGAGAGTCGCAAGAGCGCGCGACGCCATCCTGGCTAACTGCCCCTTCCTGACCAGCCTGATCAACGCAGCCATTGGCGTCTTCGGCTCGTCGGGCGGGTGTGCCCGGGAAAGCCCACCACCTGAACGGGTCCTCTCCGCGACTCTCGTCCGGGTTGTCGACGGCGATACCGTCAAGGTGAATCTCGCCAGCGGGCCGCTCACGATCCGCCTGCACGGCATCGACGCGCCTGAGAGTGACCAACCCCTGAGCCCCGCTGCCACCAAAGCCCTGCGGAGTCTGGTGGAAGGCCGGCCTCAGGAGATTGAACCCATCGAGCAGAGTGACGCCTACGACCGAATGGTGGCGAAGGTGTTTGTCCATGGCGATGACGTCAATGCCCGGATGGTCGAGACCGGCTATGCCTGGGCCTATCGGCAGGGCGGGGCGTGTGGGTGGGCTCTAAAGCGCAATGGGATCCGCCCTGGAACCGTCGCGCGCGACGGGACGGCCAAGAGGTTGCCGACAGACGCTACGCGGACGAAACCCGGGAACGCTGCATGGCTGCCATTGGTGAGCCGCGAAAAAGGGGGAGCGTTGGTTCTGCAGCGTGGCAGAGGCAAAGCGCGCGGGCTGGCGGGCTCCGAAATAAGGGCTCCCGTCAGAGCCTGGCCAGGTCGTTCCGGGCGTCCGCGCTGTCCGGTGCCAGTCTGAGCGACGTCTCCAGAGCGTCCCGGGCTTTCGCCTTGTCGCCCTCTGCGACCCAGGCGCGGCCGATGTAGAGCCAGGTCTCCGCTTCGCCGAAGAGGGGTTCGCTGGAGCCGGTGGGCCGGGACGCCACAAAGAGCTGCTCCGCGCGCTTCAGTTGCTTGAGCGCTCGCGTCGCACTACCGCCGAAGAGAGCAGGCGTCAGCAGGTCGCTGACCCCGGCCTGGAAGACGACCCAGGGATTGTCCGGCGCGAGCTTCAGCGCGGCCGACATTTCCCGGCCGGCCGCCACACCCCGCGTGGCGGCCCTCAGCACGTAGTAGTTCGAGCTCGCGCCCAGGCAGGAGGCATACAAGGCCCGCGCCTGGGCATAGTCGCTTCGGCGCTTCAGCAGCGATGCCAGCGGGTCGATGCACTGCTCGAGGTAATCCCGCGCCTGGGCTTTGTCGGTACCTGGAATCGCCGACTGCCGCAGGCGGGCGAAGGCCGCGTAGTAGGTGGCCAGGTCGTCCTGATCTGACTCGCTGCCCGCCTTCTTCAGTTCGGCGACGACAGTCTCGATCGCCCGGGCGTCCCGCGCGTTGTAGCCCTGCTCGATCCGATCCCGATAGGGCAACAGGCTGTCCGCCGCCCAGGCGGGCAGCCCAGCGATACTGCCAAGGAGCAGGATCAGCGGCGCGTAGCGGGACATCGTTACTGACAGGATCATCTGGTGCTCAGGGTGAAGTTGAGCGCGCCCGCAGTGCGCGTTTCAGCAAGCGTGCCACAGCCTCCGCCAGTGGTACATCGTCCTCCGCAAGGCCGCGCACGGACAGATAGACGCGGCTCGTAATCGGGATTTCGGTCCACTGTTCCGGAGCGCCGGGTGGACTGCGCCGGGCGTTCAGGGTCGGCCGGACTTCAAGCTCCCTGAGCAGCTCACCCAGTTCGGGATCGGCCGCTGCAGCCTCGACCCCCGTGCCCAAAGCTGCAGGTGTCATCGTTGCCATAATGGGGGGCGCCGCCAGGACCGGCAGCCCAGGGTGGGTCTCGTCGTGATGGGCTTCCGGCGGAGTCGGGGCCGGGGCCGGCGGCCTTTCCCCGCTGAAGCGCTTGCGTATGCCCGCGTCGGCCAAGCCATAGCTCCGCCGCTCACCCGCGGGAGCGCGGGAGGGCTCGACCGTTGTCGACGGTGCAGCGGCCGCCGGGAACTCTGGCGTTGAGGGTGCTACAGGGGCTGCCTGGACCGGCTCGGACAGTTCCGCAAACAACACCGTCAGGGCATCGACCGGCAGGCCCCGGCTGAGCAGATCCCCGATGCCGGCGGAGTCAAGGGCCCCGAGGGCCCGGCGAATTTCTGCCAGCGTCGCGGTGAGTAGCTTGCCCTCCGCCTGAAGCGTCTTCACGCCCTGGATAAAGAGCAGCCGCTGCATGCAGTCCGCGGGGTAGCGGGTGTGGGGACCCCGCCGGCCGACCTTGGGCAACAGGCCGGACTGGATGTAGTAGACGATGGTGCGCCGGTCGAAGCCGGTGGCAGCGACCAGTTCGGCAAGAGAGTGGCTGCGCGCCTCGGACATGCCCGCAGACTATTCGTCAGTATAGACAGTGTCAACTAGTGGCAACTCGGCGACAGCGGAACCGGCCCGGCACGGCGAGACCGGCGTTAAAAAGCGGTAACGCGGCGGTTTTGGAGACGATCGTCGCCGAAAACTTAGCGATAAGGTCTCGAGCGCACCAACGTTGCCTGGACCGGACTGCTACCATCGAACCCAGCATGTTTCCCCTCAGCGACGAAAACCCCCATTTCCTGACGCCCTATACGACCTACGTGCTGATCGCGCTGAATATCGCGGCCTGGGTCTTGGTCCAGGGACTGGGGATGGAGCCCCGCCTCGGGGCTTCGGTGTGCACGCTGGGGCTGGTGCCCGGGGAGTTGCTGCAGACGCTGGCGGCGGGCACGCGTTTCGAGATCGGACCGGGCACCTACTGCGTACTCACCGACACCCCCAACTGGCTGACGGCCGTGAGCCACATGTTTCTGCATGGCGGCTGGCTGCACATCATCGGCAACCTCTGGTTTCTCTGGATCTTTGGCAACAACGTCGAGGATTCCATGGGCCACCTGCGTTTTGCCGTCTTCTACCTGCTCTGTGGCCTCGCTGCCGCGGTGGCCCAGATCCTGGCGGACCCTGCCGCCGGTATACCGATGGTGGGGGCCTCCGGCGCCATCGGCGGGGTGATGGGTGCCTATGTACTACTCTACCCAAAGGTGCGGGTAAAGATGCTCATCTTCCTGGGATTCTTCATCACGACCTTCACCATTCCTGCGTTCTGGATGCTGGGCTACTGGTTCATCGCTCAGCTCATCGGTGGCGTGGGCTCCATGGGCGCGCAGGGCGGCGGGGTGGCCTTCTGGGCGCATATCGGGGGCTTCGTGGCCGGCGCTGCGCTCGTTCTGCTCTTCCAGGATCCGGAACTGGTGCGCCGGCATCCCCACCGGGGCTGGCGGGCCGACACCTAGCCGGGACGCCCGCGAGCCGCTCATGGCAGAATGACTGTCCGGATCCGAGAGGCCTCCAGTCATGACGGTTACCAGCCCCGCTGCACTCCTACTCCTGGTCCTCGCCACCACCCTGTTGGCAGGTGGGGCCGAAGCGGCCAAGTCGGGAGCCCCAAAGCTCTCGGGCCAGCAGGCGTGGGTCGCCCAGGGCGGCAAGGTTGACCTCGCTGCGTCGGCCCTCACCCAGGCGGAACTCGCGGCCCTTCGGCCTCGCTACGAGGATCTGAAGCCGCGCATCCACACCAGCTCGCAGTAGCCGCGCCGCATCCAGTCCCACCATGTTTCCCCTTCGTCAGTGGCAGCGCTGGGCGGTGCTCGCCGTCCTCAGCGGTGCGGCGGGCCTCGTTCAGGCCGCAGATGTCACGCTGCTCAACGTGTCCTACGACCCCACCCGGGAGTTGTACAAGCAGTACGACGCGGCGTTTGCCCAGTACTGGAAGGCCAAGACCGGGGACACCGTCACTGTCCGGCAGTCCCACGGGGGCTCCGCCAAGCAGGCCCGGTCCGTGATCGACGGACTGCCAGCAGATGTCGTTACCCTGGCTCTTGCCTACGATATTGATGCCATCGCCCGGCGGGCCAAGTCCCTGCCCGCCAACTGGCAGAGTCGCTTGCCCTACAACAGCGCGCCTTACACCTCCACGATCGTCTTCCTGGTGCGGAAGGGCAACCCGAAAGGCATTCGGGACTGGTCCGACCTCAGTCGGACCGGCATCCAGGTGATCACACCGAATCCGAAGACCTCCGGCGGCGCCCGCTGGAACTACCTGGCAGCCTGGGCTTGGGCGATGCGCCAGCCCGGTGCCACCGAGGCAACGGCCAAGGCCTATGTGGCCAAGCTGTTCGGCAATGTTCCCGTGCTGGATACGGGCGCCCGGGCTGCCACCACCACCTTCGTCCAGCGCGGCATCGGCGACGTGCTGTTGACTTGGGAAAACGAAGCATTTCTGGCGCAGACAGCGCTGGGTGTGGGCAAGGTCGACATCGTGGTGCCAGCCATGAGCATTCTGGCCGAACCCCCGGTCACCGTTGTCGACAAGGTAGCGCTCCGCAGGGGCACTCGCGAAGTGGCCGATGCCTATCTCAAGTACCTGTATACGCCCGCGGGTCAGGAAATTATTGCGCGGAACTACTACCGCCCCCGGGATCCAGCGGTCGCGGCGAAGTACGCCGCCCGCTTTCCGACCATCAAGCTCGTCACCATCAGTGAGCTGGGCGGCTGGACCAAGGTCCATGCCGCCCACTTCGCCGAAGGCGCCATCTTCGACCAGATTTCACTGCTCCGGTAGGAGCGGCTGTAGGAGCGGCTGTAGGAGCGCCGACCGGCGCGATTGTCGATAGCTATCGCGCCTAAAGGCGCTCCTACAGGCCCGTTCTCAGTCTACGAGCAGTCGATAGCCAGCCCCGGGCACCGTCTGCAGAATCTCCGGGTTGGCGGGTTCCCGCTCGATCTTCTGCCGCGCGCGATGGACCAGCTGCTTCAGCAGCTCCCGGTCACCGGCTCCCCGGTGTCCCCAGACCTGCGTCAACAGTCGATCGGAGCTCACGGCGTGGCCGTGATTGGCCAGCAGGAACTGCAGTAGCCGGAGTTCCAGCTTGGTCAGGCGGATCGCCGGCTGGGCGCCTATCTGCAGCGTGTGCTCCTCCAGATCCAGCTTCAGGCGTCCGGCGCTTACCGGCGAAGCCGCTTCCAGGCGTGCCCGGCGCAGCAGCGCCTTGACCCGGGCCAGCAGGGTGCGTGGGCTGAAGGGCTTGTTCAGGTAGTCATCGGCACCGATTTCGAGGGCCCGCACCAGGTCCTCCTCTTCACCCCGCACCGTGAGCATCATGACGGGGACGCGGGAAGTCCTCCGCACTGCCTCGCAGACCTGAAACCCGCTCAACCCTGGCATGTTGATATCGAGGATCAGCAGGTCCGGGGCCTCTGCCGCAAAGATACTGAGTGCGGACGGGCCGTCCCCCGCCTTCAGCGCCAGGTAGCCGTCCTGGGCAAGCATGAAGGCGACGAGTTCCAGAAGGTCCCGATCATCGTCGGCAACCAGAATCTTCATTCAGTCCGGGCCACGGGCAGCAGGATGCTGAAGCGCGTGCGGCCTTCCGTCGTGCGGCCGGCGCTGACCTGGCCGCCGTGCCGTTCAACGATCGATTTGACGATCCACAGTCCCAGTCCCAGTCCCGTGGGTTCCGGCTCCTCGTCCCTGCCGCGGTAAAAGCGGTCAAAGATGGCCGTGTCCGCCAGGTCAGGAACCCCTGTTCCCTCATCCTCCACCCAAGCCTCCACCCGTTCGCCCTGCTGGCGGCCGCCGATCCGGATGGTGGAGCCCTCCGGCGCGAACTTGCTCGCATTCGCGAGAAGATTGACGAACACCTGGGTGAGCCGCGGACTGTCGCCATAAATGGAGGGCAGGGATTCAGGCAGCTCAATCTGCAACACCTGGCGCCGCTGGACCATAAGCGCTTCGATGAGGCCTCTGGCCTGATCGATCACGTCAGTCAGCACGATAGACTGACGCCGCAGGCTGAGCTGGCCAGACTCGATACGCACGCTCTCGAGCAGGTTGTCGATCAGGCGGGTCAGGCGGACCGTACCGCGTTCCAGCGAGAGAACCAGATCCCGGCGCGCCTGGGGCTCGAGGCTGTCGAGGCCATCGCGCAGCAACTCGATGGACGCCAGCTGGGCCGCCAGTGGTGTCCGGAACTCGTGGGAGATATTCGCCAGCACAGAGTCGCGGGCTCGCCGGACGCCCTCAAGCTCTGTTTCGTCGCGGATGACCTGGACCTGGAGGTCATCCACGATTGCCGAACTGGTGATCACCGTCGTGCGGGCCGCACCCGCACGGGGCACAAGGCGCTCGGTCGCGCGGGCAGAGCCCAGGGTGCGCGCCTGCAGAATCGGGCAGTTGGTTTCGCAAGGCCGCGGGCCATCGTCCACCACCGGCTTTAGCACGTCCCCGCAGAACCTGCCGACCGCCTCGGTGGCCGAGACCCCCAGGAGTTCGGCGGCCCTTGGGTTCAGGTAACGGATCCGGCGCTCCCGGTCCACCGCGTAGACGCCTTCGACAATGCCATCCAGTACGGCCTGGGCCTCGGCCTCGCGGCTCCGCAGAGTATCGGTCAGGTCAACCAAGCTGCGCCGCATGTCCTCCATCGTGCTCGCCAGCGTGCCGACCTCTGCAGCCCCGGCCACCGGAATGGAGGTGGAGAAATCGCCTTGTCCGAGGCGGCTCGCCGCAGCCGTCAGGTCCCGGACCGGATTGGCTACCCAGCGTCCAAGAACGATGCCCGCCAGTCCTGCCAGAATGCCCAGCAGGAGTGCGACGAGCAGCAACTCCCGGATCAGCGCATCAACAGAAGACTCGACGATCGCGACGGGCAGCCGGGTCTCGATCAGGCCGATCGCTTCACCTGTGGAGGCGAACAACGGAAGGCTGGAGGCATACATGCCGGGGGCTTCAAGGCGCTCCGCCGTGAGTCGGCCGTTGCCCAGGGCCAGGGTGTGCAGAGGGGTGAAGTTGTCGGCCCCCTCGTCGGCAAAGGTGTTGTAGTTGAGCAGGCGCACCGCCATCCCGGCGCGCTTTGAGAGTCGGGCGGCGGTTTCGGCGTCCAGGGCGCGAATCAGGATCAGCTTCGCTGCCGGTGCTTCTGAGGAACCGGCGGGAATGCTGGCTACGGCGCCCACGAGCGTGTCCCCCGTGGTGGTCGGGGCCACCAGGAGACGCTCGCCCTGCTCGGCACTGGCATCCAGGATGTCATCCCAGGGTAGCGGCATGCCAGCGAAGATCGGGCTGCTGCCGGGCGCCGTCAGTGCGCAGCCCGAGATCTGCCCGGCCTGGCAGATGCGCTTCATGTAGGCCTCCAGCGACCGCACGCGCTGTTCGCGCCAGAGGCGCTGAAGCGTGGGGCGCTCGGCCAGCGCACGGGTTGCCAGCAAGGTGTCATCGGCGATCTCGCGGATATCCTCGCGGACCGTGGCTCCGGCCACCTGCACGCGGGCGAGGCCCTGGTCGTCTGCCAGGTCACGAAGCAGGTCAACGGCAACCAGGCTGATGCCGCCGATCACGATGATAACCAGCAGCACGTTGATGCCTGCCAGCAGCGTGCCCAGGCTCAGCTTGCCAGGGTCCAGGCGGCCGGCGCCCGGGGTAATCCGCAGCAGTTCCCGCCAGTCAGACATCTTCAGTTCCCACTCGCCCGACTGGCCTGCCATTCCATGAGGCTCTTGACGATGAGTGTAACCACAGCCAGCAGGGTCAGCAGGGACGCCACGGCAAATGCACCCACGAAGGCATACTCGTTGTACAGGATCTCGATGTGCAGGGGCATGGTCGTCGTCAGCCCACGGATGTGTCCCGAGACCACGGAAACAGCCCCGAACTCCCCCATGGCCCTCGCGTTGCAGAGAATCACGCCGTAGATCAGGCCCCAGCGGATTTTCGGCAGCGTGACCCGGAGGAAGGTCATCAGTCCACTGGCCCCCAGAGTCATCGCGGCTTCCTCTTCGTCATTGCCCAGTTGCTCCATCAGCGGGATCAGCTCCCGGGCCACGTAGGGAAAGGTCACGAACAGGGTTGCCAGAATGATGCCGGGTAGGGCAAAAATTACCTCGATATTGTGCTCCACAAGCCAGCTCCCGAACCATCCCTGGGCCCCGAACAGAAGCACGTAGACCAGGCCAGAGACGATCGGGGAAACGGCAAAAGGCAGGTCGATGAGTGTCATCAGGAAGGTCTTGCCGCGGAATTCGAACTTGGCGATGGCCCAGGCCGCGCAGATCCCGAAGATAGTGTTCAGGGGCACGACGATTGCGGCTGTAAACAGGGTTAGACGAATCGCCGCTCCCGTGTCGACGTCGGCAAAGCTCCTGAAGTAGGCGGCCACGCCCTCGCTCAGGGCAGTAGTGAAGACCGCAGCGAGAGGCGCAAGCAGGACTGCCGCCAGAAAGCCCAGCGACAGCCCAATGAAGGTCCAGCGGGTCAGCACCGCAGCCAGGGTCCGCCGGCCGGGACGGCTGGAAATCTCTGCCACGCTGCCGGCGGTGATTCCGACCATCAGCGTCGCGCCGCAACGACCCCGCGCCGGGCCCAGGCCTGCACGAGGTTGATCGACAGCAGCATCACGAAGGACATGGCCAGCATCACAAAGCCCAACGCTGCGGCGCCGTTGTAATCGAACTCCTCCAGCTTGATCACGATCAGCAGCGGCGTGATCTCGGTTTTCATCGGCAGATTACCGGCAATGAAGATTACCGACCCGTACTCACCAATGCCCCGGGCGAAGGCGAGGGTGAAGCCAGACGCCAGTGCCGGGACGACCGTGGGAAAGATGATCCGACGAAAGATGTATAAAGGCGTCGCGCCCAAGGTCTCGGCAGCGTCCTCCAGGTCCCGCTGGACCTCCAGCAGCGATGGCTGCACAGAGCGAACGACAAACGGCAGCCCGATCAGCGTCAGTGCCACGGTCACCCCCAGCCAGGTGTAGGCCACCTTGATGCCGTAGGGCTCGAGATACTGGCCAATCCAGCCGTTCTCGGCGAAAACCGCCGTGAGGGCAATGCCGGATACTGCCGTGGGGAGCGCAAACGGCATGTCGATCATGGCATCCAGGATCTTGCGGCCGGGGAAATCGTAGCGGACGAGAGTCCAGGCCACGATGAACCCAAACACCGTATTGATCAGCGCGGCGACGAGGGAGGCACCAAAGGACAGCCGGTAGGAGGCCAGGGCGCGGGGGCTCAACACAACTTCCAGGAACTCTGCCCAGCTCATGCTCGCGGTCTTGAGCACCAGCGCCGCCAGCGGCAGCAGCACAATGGCGCTCAGGAAAAAGGTGGCGAAGCCCAGGGTCAGGCCAAAGCCCGGTAGCACGCTCGGTTGGCGGAAGCCGCTCACTGCCTGCATCGATCCCTGGGTCAGGCCAGCAGAACGGACCAGCCCGGCGACTGGGTCAGCAGTGCTTCAAAACTGTCCGGGAGTGAGCCCGGCTCCGGCAGGCCCAGAATCAACATCTGGCCCGGTTGCGCCTCGAGCTCCCGCAGCAGTTCCTCAATGCGTTCACCCAGACGCAGTTCCGTGCGGACGTCGAGACCATGACCAGCCTGGGCTTCGGAGCGCACATCCAGCAGCTGGCGGAGGCCGGCTGTGCGGGTTCTCTCTGAACTGTCGCCCGGCAGGATGCCGAGAAATACCGCTTCAGCGGGGACATGCCGCAGAAGGCTGGCTGTTACCGCGAGCGTGGCGCGCCGGGCGACCTGGCCGGCGAAATGCACGATCACCCGGCTGGGCGGGGCCGCGTCCTCCGGCAGGCACAGCACGGGCGTCACCCCTCGTGCGAGCAGTCGGCGAACTCTGGCCGGGCAGTCTGGCCCGGCGGTAACCACCGCTACACCGGCGGGCGCGACGACCGGGGAGGCTCCGTCCTTGGCCACCAGGGGTTCCACCTGGGCGGAGAGCCGGGTCTGCATGCGGATGGTCAGGTCGACCAGCCACGGATTTTCCATCAGCCTGGCCGCACTCTCGCGGGATTCCGCACACACGGTGAAACTCGACAACGGAGTGGGCAGAACGTGAATCCGCCGGGTCCCGACGGCCACCAGCTGGCCCGACGCCAGGGGAAAGGCTCGTTGCTCCGGCTGTGTGCGTGTGACATCGATCCACACCGGCGGCATGGCGCTGGTTTCCCCATCACTGCTGCGCGCGGCCCCCTCCAGGCCCATCCGGATGCGTAAACGCTCCAGCGCGCCAGTAAACTGCAGTTCTTCGACGTGGCCATAGCCGAGAAAGGTGGTCCGCAGGGCATCCCGGTCAGGCGCCAGTTCTGCTTCTTCGGGACGGAGCATCGCCACCACTTCCTGGTCGCGGCGGTCACGTAGCGGGCTGTCCGTTTGTGCTTCCGGCCCGGCGGGCGCCAGGTCAGAACCCGAGCGCGCCTCGCGGCGGAGCAGAAGGTTGGCAGCCCCCAGAAACGTGGCGACAAAACGGGTGGCAGGACGGGTATAGAGCTCGGTCGGCCGGCCGGTTTCCAGCAGCCTGCCGAAGTTCATGACTCCAAGCCGGTCACCCAGGGCAAAGGCCTCTTCCTGGTCGTGGGTCACGAGGACCGTGGTGATACCCAGCTCCCGTTGTACCGAGCGGATCGTGCGGCGCAGTTCCTCGCGAATCTTCGCGTCGAGGGCGCCGAAGGGCTCGTCGAGCAACAGGACCTTGGGCTTGTGCGCCAAGGCACGGGCAACCGCCACGCGCTGTTGCTGTCCGCCGGACAGCTGGGTAGGCAGGCGGTCGTCCATGCCAGGCAGGCCGATGAGTTCCAGAAGCTCTTTCCGCCGTCTGGCGCGCTCCGCTGGCTTTACCCGCCTTACCCGGAGTGCAAATTCGATGTTCTCGCCCACCGTCATGTGGCGAAACAGTGCGTAGTTCTGGAAGACGAAGCCGACCTCCCGCTCCCGCGCTGAAACCTGGGTGACGTCGCGGCCGAACAGGGCGATGCGGCCATGATCAGCCGCGGTCAGACCGGCGATGGCGCGGAGGAGAGTGCTCTTGCCGCTGCCGCTGGGCCCCAGAAGAACGAAGAACTCGCCTTCGGCTACCGCCAGGGAAACGTCATTGACGACCGGGTTGCCCTGGTACTGCTTGGTGACCTGATCGAGAGTAATGGACATGGGCCGGGAACAATACCGGCCCCGGGGCCCCTCGTCAGTTATAGACCGGTTACAAACGGACCCGCAGGAGCGTCCTCAGGCGCGAATTGTCCTGATCGCGCCGGTCGGCGCTCCTACGGGGGCAACTGCTGGCCGCGAGTCTCGATGACCCAGGGAATGAACAGCAGGCCTATGAGGGGGACGAAGGCAACCGCAAAGAGGGCATTCAGAATGACCTCCGGGGCGCCGGCGCCCGCTGCCGCCACCGAGCCGATCATGAAGGGCCCGCCCGCTGCCACGATCCGGCCAATGTTGTAGCAGAACCCGGAACCCGTGGCCCGGAGCCGAGTGGGGAAGAGTTCGGGCAGGTAGTAGGTAAAGCTGCCGAAGACGCCAAACACGCTAAGGCCAATGAAGAAGTACATGTACAGCCGGATCTCGTCCGCCATGTCCAGGCCGAAAGTAGCCATCAGTGACAGCGCTGCGACGCCGAAGTACACGGCAAACATTGGCCGGCGGCCGAAGCGCTTCGCGATGGGGACCGTGAGTAGCGTGCCGATCAGCCCGCCCAGATTGAATGATGTGGTCGCGATTGTTTTCCAGCTCTCCACCAGCGCATTGGTGGCTGACTTGTCGAGGCCCGCCGCCGCCGCCGCGGCCTGGCCGAGCGTGGCACTGACTACCGGAATGAAAGCGTTGCAGCTCCACCAGGTCAGCAGGGCGACGAAGGTCATGAGCAGGGCACTGCGGGTCCTCGGCCAGAAGACCGGAGTGAAGAGTTCCCGGATGCGCGGTGGCGGCGCGCTGCGGGCGGTAGCGACCCAGCGCTCTGGCTCCTTGACGAAGAGGCGCACCAGAAAGGCGACCCCGGCGGGCAGCAAACCGAACAGCAGGACGAAGCGCCAGCTGGTCTCCGGGCTTTCAATCAACAGATTGCCAGCCACGAGGGCGTTGACTCCCGTGGCCAGGAACAGGCCGAACGGCGCTGCCGTATACAGCAGGGCGCCGGCCTCCACCCGGTCCTTTTCATCGACCACCTCGGCCACCATTGCGGCACCCGCAGCCCATTCCCCGCCGATCCCGAGGCTCGCAATGAGCCGGCAGGCCATCAGCTGCCAGATATCCGTGACGAACGCGCAGGCTGCCGTTCCCACGGCATAAAGCACCATGGTGACCATCAGGGTTCGGCGGCGACCATAGCGATCGCTAAACACACCGAAAATCACACCGCCGACGGCCCAGCCAATGAGAAAGAGGGACGTAAGCAGGCCAGTCCAGTACAGGGTGGCCGAGCGGGCTTCCGGCGAGCCCAGCGGCAGTCCCAGCAGGGTCGGTACGGCGTTGGGGGCCACGTAGTTGAAGAGCAAGCCATCAAAGACATCGAATCCCCACCCGAGCCAGGCGGCAGCCAGGACAGTCCACTGGTAGCGGGTGAAGTTCGGCATTCGGAGCGGATGTTAACAGCAGTGTTAGAGTTTCGTTCGCGATACCAGCGGAGGTCGTGAGTGGGTTTGCAGGCACTGCTCGAGTCTGGCCTTCGGGCCGATCAGGAGGTTTCCAAGCCGCAGTACGTGCGGCAGAAGGAGCGGCTGCGGATCGAGCTGGTCAATTCGCAGTTCGATCTTCAGCAGGCGCGGTTGCCCGTCGTGATTCTTGTTTCCGGCGATGACCGCCGCGGCATCAACGCAGTCGTGCAGTTGCTGCACGAATGGCTGGATGCACGCTATCTGGATACCACGGTCGCCCCCGAGCCGAGTCAGGGTGACCGGCAGCGCCCGCCTTACTGGCGCTTCTGGGCTGCTTTAGCCCCGCGGGGCCGTATCGGACTGATCGTGGGCGGCTGGGCGGCCGCGCCGATCCGCAGTCGGCTTTCCAGAGAGCTGGATGACGCGGGCTTTGATGCCTACGTCAGCCACGCGGCCCGCTTCGAGCAGGCGCTGGCGGCGGATGGTGCTCTGGTCCTGAAGTTCTGGCTGCACCTGCCCCGCAAGGAGCGGAAGCGCCGTCTGGCAGGCGACCGACCGGAGGCAGACGGGCCCTGGCAGATGCTGGACTCGGACGAAGCCGTCCGGGAGAACTGGGACCGCTGGGTGCCGCTGGCGGACCGGCTGTTGGAAGCGACGGACTCGCCCCTGGCCCGCTGGCACGTCATCGATGGTACCCAGGAGAGAGTACGTAATCTGGCGGTGGCCCGGCTCCTCCTTACGGGCCTCCAGCGGTTGCTGGCGCGGCGTAATCCCCGCCCGGCAAGCATCCTGCGCGGCAGACGCAACCTTGCGCGGACGCCCAATGCGCTTGCTGCAGTGGATCTGGCCATGCGCTTTAGTGACAACGATGCCTACGCGGAAGCGCGAGACAAGCAGCAGGGAGCACTGGCCCGGCTCACCCGCGAGGCCCGGGAGCAAGGGCTGTCGACGATCGTGGTGGTGGAGGGCTGGGATGCGGCGGGCAAAGGTGGCGCCATCCGGCGTCTGACCCGGGGGCTGGAGGTGCGGGACTATCAGGTCGTGCCGATTGCGGCGCCATCCCAGGAAGAACAGTCATACCACTACTTGTGGCGCTTCTGGAGCCGACTGCCACGACCGGGGCAGATGACGATCTTCGACCGCAGCTGGTATGGCCGGGTCCTGGTCGAGCGCGTTGAGGGCCTCGCGCGCCCGGAGGAGTGGGAGCGCGCCTATTCCGAAATTCTGGATTTCGAGAGCCAGCTGGTCGGTCAAGGCATTGTTCTGCTGAAGTTCTGGTTGCACATCGATGCGGATGAGCAGCAGGACCGCTTTACCGCGCGGGAGAAGACGCCCTACAAAAAGTACCGCATTGGGGCAGACGACTATCGGAACCGCGCCCGTCGCGCCGACTACGTCACAGCCGTCAACGACATGGTCGCCCGCACCAGTACCAGACTCGCGGCTTGGCACCTGATTCCGGCCAATGACAAGCGCTACGCCCGGGTTGCCGTTCTGCGGACCGTCTGTGGCGCGCTGCGCAAGGCACTATAGGAGCGGCTTCCGTCGCGATCCCTGCTCTTGACCTATCCCCCAGGAGAGGATAAGAATACACCTTCAATCCGGTCGAGGGGTTCCGCATGCCCGCCGCAAAACCTGCTGTCCATAGTCACGATGCAGCGACGCACCGCAGCCACAAGGACGTGGTCAATCGCCTGCGCCGCGCCACAGGCCATCTCCAGACCATCGCGGGCATGGTGGAAGCGGGCCGGGACTGCGCTGATATCGCCCAGCAGATGCACGCCGTGATTCGTGCACTCGAAGAGGCCAAATCGACGCTCATCCACGACCACATCGAGCATTGCCTCGAAGAGGCGATCGGGCCTGCCAGCCGCGACCAGCGGGTCACTATTCAGGATTTCAAGAAGATCAGCCGCTACCTGTAGGCGGGAGACCGGGGAGAAAACACTATGTTGCGCGCGACACTGGACTGGCTGGGTTTCGGCGAAAAGGGTCATGCCCTGAGCCATGCCCCTGGCGGTCATGGCCACAGCCACGATGGCGGACATGCCCACACCCACGGCGTCATCGACCCGACGATCGCCACCACCGCGCGGGGCATCTGGGCCATCAAGTGGTCATTTGTCATTCTGGCCACCACGGCCGTCTTCCAGATCTTCGTCGTCCTCATCTCCAGCAGCGTGGCGCTCCTGGCCGATACGATTCACAACGTGGGCGATGCCGCCACGGCCATCCCGCTCTGGATCGCGTTCGTGTTCGCGCGGCGGAAGCCCAGCGACCAGTTCACCTATGGCCTTGGGCGGGTGGAGGACCTGGCAGGCATGACCATTGTCGCTCTGATCCTGTTCAGTGCCCTCGTCGCCGGTTATCAGACCATCGACCGTTTCATCAATCCCCAGGAGATCAGTTACCTGTGGGCCGTGGCTGCGGCCGGTGTGGTCGGGTTCATCGGCAACGAGGCGGTGGCCGTGTTCCGGATCCGGGTTGGTCGGGAGATCAACAGCGCCGCACTCATCGCGGATGGCTATCACGCCCGGGTGGACGGCCTCACGAGCCTCGCCGTCGTCGCTGGCGCCATTGGCGTCTGGCTCGGATTTCCGCTGGCAGACCCGATCGTCGGGGCGCTGATCACCTTCCTGATCTTTGGCATCGTCTGGCAGTCAGCCAAGGCGGTCTTCACCCGGGCCCTGGATGGCGTCGAACCGGAGTTCACCGCTCTGCTGCGCCACACGGGGGAGCACGTTCCCGGCGTCCGGGGCCTGCAGAACATCCGGACGCGCTGGATTGGCCATCGCATGTATGCCGAAGCCGATGTGGTGGTGGACGGGTCGCTGCTGGTGCGCGAGGCAGCAATCATCACCGAGAAACTGCAGAGGCAGGCGGACAAACACTTGCCGGCCCTGGCGTCATTGCGCCTCGCGCTGGCCACGGGAATCGATCCCGAGGAAGCCGGGCGGGCCGAGCGTAACCCGGCCCCGCCCCACGATCACGGCGAGGGGCAGGCGCCGGGCGGACACGACCACGACGATGGCCACGAACATGGTGAGCACGGCCACGTGCACTAGGCTCCGGCCAGCCGCGGGGCTAGCGGTGGCGGAACCCCTCTCAGATAGGTCACGAGGCCCGAGGTAACCAGCTGGAACTCAGTCGGGTACCAGAACTTCTGTCCCGTGCGGATCCAGTTGGCGAGAAACCAGTCGGGCAGGCCCCGTGCGCTGAAGTAGGCGAGCTCGGAGCGGTAGACCCAGGCTACCGGGCTGGACGAGAAGGCGTCCCAGTTACGTGGCAAGTGCAGGCCGATCCGGGCGCCCCGTTGCAGATAGCGAAACCGGCCGCCGACGTAAGCCGAGACGCAGGCACTGGAGCACTCGGTCGCGGTGTAGGTGTCGAGGCCCCGGGACAAGATCACCTCCCGCAGCCGGGTGCCCTCGGACAGCGCGCCACCGCCGCTCTCGAGGCGCAGGCGCCGCACCTGTGGATGCGCTTCAAGTAGCTTGCTGACCGCCTCCGAGGCCCCGAACCCCAGGCCCCCGCGGAGGAGGATCTCACGGCCGCCGGGCAGCAGGCTGACCGTGTAAGCGTAAGGTCCCAGGGCCAGTGCCACTCGCGCGCCGATGATCTGCTCAGCGCCGAAGATGAGCCCTCGCATCGCGATCAGGGTCGTGAAGACGAAGGCGATGACCTGAGTAGCCCGGCCGATTCGCCACCGGTCCGGCGGTGCTGCCTTCCGCGCACCACTACGCCAGAGCCCGACCATCTGCCAAAGAGGTACGAGGGCGATCTGGAAGAACTGCAGCGCGAAGGACGCCGCATATTTGTCCAGGCTGTCGGGGAAACCAAAGTTCCCGGCGATCGCCAGTCGGGGGACCAGCACCCAGAGCAGGGCAGAGAGGGCCACACAGTTGACCCACCACGTGACGGCCGGACCCAGATCTCCGCGCCAGTGCCGGCCGATGTAGGAGGTCACCAACCGCTGCTAGTGCCCGAAGTCCAGCGCTTGTGCGGAGCGAGCCTCCTTCGGATCGAAGCGCAGGGGAGCGCCGTCCTTCAGCCACACCGACATAGCGAGGGCGAAGACCCCCAGGTTTGCGATGCCCGTGAGGATGACCGGTCCGGAGATCATCCAGTGATCGTAGATGTAGCCACCGGCGAGGCTGGTCAGGAGTATTCCCATGGCCCCGCAGAGGCTGGCAAAGCCAATTACGGACCCGCGGACATCGATGGGCGTCTCCTGGCCTAGCAGGCCGGTAACCGTCAGGATGACGCTCATCTGGCCGATGCCGACCAGTACTGCACCCAGGTAGCCAAGCAGGTTGAACGGGTTTTCCTGGAGGCCCAGCAGCGTATAGCCGATCCCCGCAATGAGCAGGGCGACGCAGACGCAGGCCAGGCGGTTGAATCGGTCGATGAAGATGCCTGCTACGGGTGCCCAGAGCAGCGAAGAACCAGTGATGATGAACAGCATCATGCCGGCCTGCTTGAGCGCTGCCGCCGAGTCGAGCCCTTCGTTGCGCCCCACCTGCTGCAGCCAGAGCGCCACGAAGACCGCCACCAGCGTGAGGTCCGCCCGGGCGACAAAAGAGCCCGCATAACAGACGACGAGCCGCGGGTTCGCGCGCCCCTGCTTCAGGCCCATGGTCAGAGCCTGCCGGAGGGTGACTTTCTGGGACTTGCCGGACGGTGTGCCGCCTTTCAGGCCCGCCTGCATGACCACCGCCGTCAGGGCGGCCAGACCGGCCATGACCAGCAGCATGTAGCGGCCGGCATCGGCCGGGCTCGCACCCTGGGCCTGGAACACACCCGGCAGGACCGGCAGGATCAGTCCCGCAGCGACACCGACGCCCAGGCCGTTGAGGAAGCCGGTAGCCCCGGCCATCTTCCCGCGGGAGGTCTCCGCCGGGTAGTCCGCCGCGGTGACGGCGATCATGACTCCTGCGGTCGTCACGCCGATGGCGTAGATGAAGCGATAGAGATAGAGGTCCAGCTCCGTTTCCGCCGTGGAGTAGAGGGCAAAGCCAATCCCTGCGATCAGCACTCCCAGCGCATAGAGCGGCCGGCGCCCGAACCGGTCAGACAATGCCCCGATGAACCCGATGAGGCAGAGCGCCACGATCTCCTGCATCGTCACCAGAAGCCCAGTGATCCGCCCCTGCTCCTCAGGGGGAATGCCGATGATCTCGCTCAGCACATAGGGCTGGGAAATGCTGAGGAAGCTCACGATCGGCATGATCATGAAATTGATGTAGAGGAAGGTCCACGCGTTGACGCCGGTTATGCCCGGCGCGAACTCGATGGGACCGATGTGATAACTGCGAACCTGATTCAACGGAAATCCTTCCAACTGCGCGCCGCGCGGGGCAGTGGGCGCTGCCGCACGCCTTAGGGGTGGGGCACTCTGAACGGGCGCCCGCGCCCAAGTCAACCCATAAAACGGCAAGCGGGTTCCCGGACTTATGTCCGGGAAGGCAGGGCTTTTCGCTGCAGGCCCCGCGTCAGATGTGGGTTGACGGGCTATTCGCTTCGAGGGTCTGGCGGCCCGGCGCCTGGTCTGGCACCGTAGCTCCACTATGCGCAATGTGCGGCCAGTCGTTGGCGTCATCTCGGACCGGCGCACCTTGGGGCATCACGCTTTTCAGGTGCAGGGAGAAAAGTACCTTGCAGCAATCGTGGCTGGCGCCGGCGCGTATCCCGTCGGTCTGCCCGTCCTCGGTCCCGTCCTCGACGACGATTTCGATGTTCTCGAGATCCTCCAGTCCCTCGACGGGCTGCTGCTGACCGGCTCCCCGTCCAACGTCGATCCGCAGCGCTATGCGGGTGCGGCAAGCCACCCGGGGACCCTGCACGATCCGGAACGGGATCATTCGGCTCTGGCGCTGATCCCGGCGGTGCTGCGGCTGGGCATACCCCTGTTCGCCGTGTGCCGGGGATTTCAGGAGCTCAATGTGGCCTTCGGCGGCACACTGCATCAGGAGGTGCACAAGCGGCCCGGGTACCTGATGCACCGGGAAGACCAGGGCGCACCTGTCGAGGCGCAGTATGCCCCGGTGCACGAAGTGCGCTTTCCAGCCGGGGGCCTGCTGGCCCGCATCACGGGCAGCACTGCCGCGATGGTCAACTCGCTACACTCCCAGGGCATTGACCGGCTGGGTGACGGGCTGGTGGTTGAGGCCACGGCCCCGGATGGACTGATAGAGGCTGTGACCGTTGCCGGGAGCCACGGTTTTGTCCTCGGTGTGCAGTGGCACCCGGAATGGCGGTTGCGCGAGAACGAGGTTTCGATGGCGATTTTTCGGGCGTTTGGCGACGCCTGTCGGAGTTACAGAGCATGACATCCACAAAGATCAGGAATGAAGAGCAACTGCGCGAATGGCTGGTCGACAACAAGATTGACGAGGTTGAGGCGGTGGTACCGGACATGGCCGGGGTTGCCCGGGGCAAGTACATGCCGGCAAGGAAGTTCACGGAGCAGGGCGGCATGCGCTTGCCCGAGTCCGTCTTTATCCAGTCAGTGACCGGGGAATACATCGACGACTATCTCGAAGAGGGAGTCATGAATCCCGCGGACCGGGACATGGTGGCCAAGCCGGACCTGGACACTCTGCGCCTCGTGCCCTGGGGCGAGGAGCCCACCTGTTGCGTGATCCACGATTGCTACACCCAGAATGACGAACCGGTTGATATCGCGCCCCGGCAGGTCCTGCGCCGGATCGTGGGGATGTACCTGGCCCGCGGTCTGGTGCCGGTGGTGGCGCCGGAGATCGAGTTCTATCTCGTCAAGCGCAATACGGATCCTGACTATCCGCTGGAGCCGCCCGTTGGCCGCTCCGGCCGCAAGGAAACCGTGCGCCAGCCCTACAGCATGGATGCGGTGGACGAGTTCGAGCCCTTCATCGAGGACATCTACGACTACTGCGAAGTCCAGCGTATCGATGTGGACAACCTGGCCCACGAAAGCGGTACCGCCCAGCTGGAGATCAACTTCCAGCACGGTGACGCCGTCGAATTGTCCGACCAGATGTTCCTGTTCAAGCGCACGATCCGCGAGGCAGCGATGCGCCATGAGATCTACGCCACCTTCATGGCCAAGCCGATGGCCAACGAACCCGGCAGTTCCATGCACTGGCATATCAGCGTCCGGCGAGCGGATGGCGGCAATGCGTTCTCGAATCCCGACGGCTCGGAGAGCGAAGTCTTCCGGAATGTCATTGGCGGGATGCAGAAGTACGGCCCCGAGACCACGATTTTTCTCGCTCCCTATGTAAATTCCTACCGGCGCTTCACGCGGTATATGTCAGCGCCCATCAATCTCGAGTGGGGCTACGACAACCGCACCGTAGGCCTGCGTGTTCCCCAGTCCGATCCTGACAATCGCCGTATCGAAAACCGGATTGCCGGCGCCGACGTGAATCCCTACCTGGCCATTGCAGCCTCTCTGGCCTCTGGCCTCCTCGGGATCGAAGAGGGCCTGCAACCCGGGGTCCCGGAGCAGGGCAATGCCTACAAGCGGCCCTTTGCGCTGCCCGGCAATCTGTCTGACGCCCTCGACCGGCTGGAACGCAGCGAGAGGCTACGCACGCTGCTGGGGGACCGCTTTGTGAAGATCTACACTGCGATGAAGCGGCAGGAATACCAGGCCTTCTTTGAGGTCATATCGCCCTGGGAACGGGAATTCCTGCTATTGAATGTCTGATAGATGTCTACAACAGGGATGGCGGTGATGGCAGATAACCTCAAGCGCTGGCAGCAGGAAGACGGTCGGCATTTCCTGCACCCCTTCACGGATCACCGGCAGATCGCCGAGCGGGGCACCCGGGTTATCACCCGGGCGGAAGGCGTCTATATCTGGGAGGCCAACGGCCACAAGATACTCGACGGGATGTCGGGGCTCTGGTGCGTCAACCTGGGCTACAGCCGCGCCGAACTGGCCGATGCCGCGACCCGCCAGTTGCGGGAGCTGCCCTACTACAACAGCTTCTTCCAGTGCACTACGCCACCTGCCATTGAGCTGGCTCGGGAGCTCTGCGAGCTGGCACCGCCTGGCTTCAACCGGGTCTTCTTGACCAATTCGGGTTCCGAAGCCAACGATACCAACATCCGGCTGGTCCGCTATTACTGGACGCTGCTTGGCAAGCCTGACAAGCAGATCATCATCGCGCGCCGCAACGGCTACCACGGCAGCACGGTCGGCGCCGCCAGTCTGTCCGGGATGCCCTGGATGCATGCCCAGGCGGGCCTGCCCATACCCAATATTCTGCACATCGAGCAGCCCTACTGGTACGGGCTGGGTGGCGACCTGGACCCGGCGGAGTTCGGCCGCCGGATTGCCCGGCAGCTCGCGACCACGATTGAGGAAGTGGGGGTCGACAAGGTGGCCGCGTTCATCGCCGAACCCGTTCAGGGTGCCGGTGGAGCTGTCGTGCCGCCCGCGACGTACTGGCCCGAGATCCAGAAGATCTGTGACGAGTACGGCATCCTGCTGATCGCCGACGAGGTCATCACCGGCATGGGCCGTCTCGGCCACTGGTTTGGCTCGGAGCACTATGGAATCCGCCCGGACCTCATGACTTTTGCCAAGGGCGTGACGTCGGGCTATCAGCCCCTCGGCGGCGTCATGGTGGGCGATCGGGTAGGCAATGTCCTCGTGGACCAGGGTGGCGAGTTCTACCATGGCTTCACTTACTCGGGTCATCCCGTCGCCTGCGCCGTGGCCCGGGCCACGTTGCAGGTACTGCGCCAGGAAAAGCTCGTGGAACGGGTCCGCGACAAGGTGATACCGGCCTTCAGCAGCCGCTGGCAGAAGCTCGCGGACCATCCCCTGGTGGGCGAGGCCCGTTCCGCAGGACTCATCGGGGGCCTGGAGCTCGTGTCCAGCAAGACCAGCCGACAGCGCTTTGCCAAAGAGCTGAAGGCGGGGGAGCGCTGCCGGGACTTCAGCATCGAGGAGGGCCTGGTGATGCGGGCGGTCGGTGACACGATGATCGTCGCCCCGCCATTCATCACGACCGACGCGCAGCTGGATGAGCTGGTCGACAAGGCCTGGAAGGCGCTCGATCGGACCCAGCAGGCGCTGGGCCAGCCTCGCGCCTGAGGCGGTCGCTGACCCGGGCTTTAGCGCAACCAGGAGCGTCCCTATCGACGATCACCCGCCCTCCTGGTATCTCGCCACCGCGCAGGGACTGACGGAGCACATCGCCCTCGAGGGTGCCACTCAGGCTGACGTCTGCGTCATTGGTGCCGGCTACACGGGCCTCTCCACCGCCCTGCACCTGGCCGAACGCGGCTACTCGGTCGTCCTGCTCGAAGCCCGGCGGGTGGGCTGGGGAGCATCCGGCCGCAATGGCGGGCAGCTGGGCACGGGACAGCGCCGGGACGAGGCCGAACTGGAGGCGCGCTTTGGCCGGGATACTGCCCACCAGCTCTTCCGGCTCGCGATTGCGGCGAGAGACCTCGTCAAGGAACGCATCACCGCTCATGCCATCGACTGCGAGCTGACTGCCGGTCAGCTGGTGTGCGCGGCGAAGCCGGCGCACCTGTCCAGCCTGGCGCGGCGCGCGGAAAGTCTCGCCCGGGACTACGCCTACGGGCACCAGCGGGTCCTCGGCCGGGAGGCGATGCGGGAGATCGTCGACAGCCCGCTCTACCACGGGGGGGTCCTCGATGCCGGCGCAGCCCACCTGCACCCTCTCAACTATGCTTTCGGTCTGGCCCTGGCCTGCAGGGCCGCCGGCGTGCGTATCCACGAGCATTCACCCGTGATCAGCTATACGGATACAGCGCCGGTGATCGTCCGGACGGCCCGGGGCGAGGTTCGCGCGCGCTACCTGGTCCTCGGGTGTAACGGCTACCTGGGTGGCCTTGAACCCCGCATTGCAGACCGCATCATGCCCATCAACAATTACCTGTTGGCAACGGCACCTCTGGGCCCACTGGCAGGCCGCCTGATCGCTGACCCCGCTTGCGTCCACGACACCCTTTTCGTCGTGAACTATTTCCGCCTGTCCCGGGATGGCCGCCTGATTTTTGGCGGCGGGGAAACCTACACGAAGAGCTTTCCGGCGGATCTGAAGGGCTTTGTCCGTCGGCATATGCTGCGGGTCTTTCCCCAGCTGGCAGCCGTCCCGGTCGACTACGCGTGGGGCGGCACCCTCGCTATTACGCTGGACCGGTTGCCCCACTTTGGCCGCCTGGCGCCCAATGTGTACTTTGCCCAGGGCTACTCGGGTCATGGGCTGGCCAATGCCACGCTGGCAGGCCAGCTCATGGCTGAGGCCATCGCCGGCACGGCGGAACGCTTTGATGTGTTTGCCCGCCTGCCCCCGCCGCCCTATCCCGGCGGCACCCTGCTCCGCTGGCCGGGACTGGTGCTCGGGATGCTCTGGTTCGCGCTGCGAGACCGCCTGTAGGCGGTGCATCGGCCGGGTTGGCGTTTATACTTCGCCCTGACTTGACATCTAGCGTCAGGATTTCTACCCAGGGGGATTTCAGTATGCATCGCGCCATTGATTCAAAACTGGCTGGACTCGGGATGGCAGCGCTCGCGCTGGCCTCCGGCGCCGCCCAGGCCGAAGTGACGGCAACCTTCACCGCCGCCTCGAACTATGACTTCCGCGGCATTACCCAGAACGCCCTCGATCCGGCCCTCCAGGCCAGCGTCGACTGGGTAGGGGAGAGTGGCCTGTACGCCAGCCTGTGGGGCAGCAACATCGACTTTGGCCAGTACACACCGGACCCGACTGACGTTTACACACCGCCGGGACAGGAGCCGGACCCCGACCCCGACCCGGTAAACGTCGACCTCGATATCGAGGTCGACCTGGTGCTCGGCTATGCCGGCTCCTTCACGGAGAACTTTGGCTACGACGTCGGTGCCACGTACTACAAGTACCTGGGCAACGACGACGGTGGGGTCAATGACTTCGACTATGCCGAGTTGTACAGTGGGCTGGGCTACAAGATCCTGTCCGCTGACGTGTCCCACACGGTCTGGTACGCCTGGGACTTCAGCAACTCCGGCGACAGCGCGTGGTATGGCGAAACAAATGTGGAAAGCCCACTTCCCTGGTGGGACGTGGAAGTTACCGCCCACGCCGGCTACAGCGGCGGCAACTACTGGACCAACGACGACAACGGCCTCGATTCCTACTTCGACTGGTCGGTAGGACTGACCCGATCCTTTGGGCGCTTCGACTTCGCGGTCAAATACATCGATGGCAGCGATCTGAAGGAGTCCGATTGCTCGCTTTCCTCCGTCGAGTGCGGCGGTAGGCCCGCCTTCTCTTCCCAGAGTACGGTCTACTTTGGCGTTGCTACCACCTTCCCCTGGGGAAAGGAAGAATAGTAAGCCGTATTCCCGGAGTCGCCCCGCGTAGCCCCTGAAGGCTACGCGGGGCTAAGCCTTCTCCGCCTTGGCCAGCTGCATCTCCAGCGCCAGGCGCCTTTCCTGGCGCCGCATGTAGAAGGCTGACAACACCACACCGATGCCCACGATGGTCACCATGATGGTGGCGAGTGCGTTGATGTCCGGGCTGACGCCGAGGCGCACCTTGGAGAACACGACCATGGGCAGGGTGGTGGAGCCGGGTCCCGCCACGAACTGGGAGATCACGAGATCGTCCCAGGAGAGGGTAAAGGCCAGCAGCCAGCCAGACAGGATGGCCGGCAGGATAAGAGGCAGGGTGATTCTGAAGAAGACCTTGGCGGGCCGCGCCCCCAGGTCCAGCGCGGCCTCTTCGAGGGAGTCGTCAAAGGTGGCCAGGCGGGACTGCACCACCACCGTCACGTAGGCCATGGAGAAGGTGATGTGGGCGATCACGATCGTGATGAACCCGCGCCCCTGAGGCCAGCCAATCAGCTGCTCCAGGGACACGAAAAGCAGCAGTAACGACAGGCCCGTGATCACCTCGGGCATGACCAGCGGCGCGGTCGTCATGGCCGACAGCAGGGTCCGGCCCTTGAAGGGCCCGAAGCGGGCCAGCACGAGGCCAGCCAGTGTCCCAAGAATCACGGCGCCCGTGGCCGTCACCGCCGCAACCTGGATGGACAACCAGGCGGCACTGAGGATCTGCTCGTTATCGAACAGCACGCGGTACCACTTGAGAGTCGGGGAGTCGGCCGTGTCCCACACGGTGACCAGCCGGGAGTTGTTGAAGGAGTACACGACCATCGACAGGATCGGGATGTAAAGAAACGCAAAACCGACCAGCAACGCCAGATTGCGGAACCAGGTCCTGGACTTCATTTCTTTGCTCCCGCCAGTTCCTGGTTCTGGAAGCGCTGGAACAGCACGATCGGCACCACCAGCAGCATGAGCATGGCGATGGATACTGCGCTGGCCACCGGCCAGTCGCGGTTGGCAAAAAATTCGTCGGACAGTACCCGGCCGATCATGAGCTGATCGGAACTGCCGAGCAGGGAGGGAATCACGTACTCCCCCACTGCCGGAATGAAAACCAGGAGTGACCCCGCGATAATCCCGGGCATCGAGAGGGGCAGGGTGATGCGGAGGAAGGACCTGACAGGCCCGGCGCCGAGATCGGCCGAAGCCTCCAGCAGCGTCAGGTCGTGCTTCTCGAGGTTGGAATACAGCGGCAGGATCATGAAAGGCAGATACGAATAGACGATACCGATGTACACCGCGAAATCGGTGTACATCATGGTGAACGGACCAAGGCCAAACACGCCAAAGAACTGATTGATCAGGCCGTCTGTCTTGAGCAGACCTACCCAGGCGTAAACGCGCAGCAGGAAGGACGTCCAGAACGGCAGGATGATAAGCATCAGCCAGATATTGCGCATCGTTGGCGTCGACCGGGCGATCGCGTAGGACATCGGGTAGCCAATCAGCAGGCAGAACACGGTGGAGACGGCGGCAACCTTGACGGAGTAGAGGTAGGAATTCACGTACAGGTCGTCGGACAGCAGGAACAGGTAGTTGCCCAGGTTGACGTTCAGCGCATAGGCCGCGTCACTGACCTTCTCGATCAGCGGTGCGAAGGGTGGCATCGCCAGCCGCACCTCGGAGAAGGACAGTTTCAGGACAATGATGAACGGGACAGCAAAGAACAGCAGCAACCAGAGGTAGGGGATCCCGATGACGAGGCGTTGCCCGGCCCAGTTCTTGCGCACGTACTGGGACCAGCGGGGTGGCCCGAAGCGGTAAAGCAGGGAGAATATGAGCCCCAGCCGACCGGCTCCCCAGGCGTCGATGGGCGGCTTTTGCGTCTGGCGGATCTGAGAGCGAGCCATGAGTTGCTGTTGGCCGCCAGCGGCCTACTGGGGAAGGACCACCGGGCTGGACGCATCCCAGGACAGCCACACCGTCTCGTCCCAGGAAATGCGCTGACTCAGCTGTCGCACCGAGTTCGGCAGCGTCACCCGGACCATCTTGCCGCTGTCGATTTTCACCAGGTAGATGGACATGTCACCCATGTACGCGATATCCCGGACAACGCCCCGGGCCCTGTTCTCCGTGCTCTCGGGTTCCTCCCGGGCGATCTCGATCTTTTCCGGCCGGATGGCCGCCCAGACCGACGCGCCAGGAGGCGCGCTGATGCCGTGGTCCACATAGATGGTCGCGCTCAACTCCGGTGCCTGAATGCGAACGAAGTCCGGCTCGTCTTCTATCAGGCGACCTTCAAACATGTTGACCGAGCCGATGAAGTCGGCCACGAACTTCGAAGCGGGGTACTCGTAGATCTCTGTAGGGGAACCCACCTGTACGATCTCACCCCTGTCCATGACGCCAATCCGTGAAGCGAGAGTCATCGCCTCTTCCTGATCGTGGGTAACCACGATGAACGTGACGCCGAGCTGCTCCTGCAGATTGATCAGTTCGAACTGGGTTGCTTCCCGCAGTTTCTTGTCGAGGGCGCCCAGGGGTTCGTCCAGCAGGAGCAGTTTCGGGCGCTTGACCAGCGCCCGGGCCAGGGCTACTCGCTGGCGCTGGCCGCCCGACAATTGATGTGGCTTGCGCCGGGCCAGTTCGCCGAGCTTCACCGTGTCCAGCATCTCGGCAACCCGCTGGTCGATTTCCTTCCGGGGCAGCTTTTCCTGCTCCAGGCCGAAGGCCACGTTTTTCTCCACGCTCATGTGGGGGAAAAGCGCGTAGGACTGAAACATCATGTTGACGGGGCGTTCGTAGGGCAGGGTGTCTGCCATGTCCTGGCCGTCGATGAAGATACGACCGGAGGTGGGGGTCTCGAAGCCAGCCAGCATGCGCAGGAGGGTGGTCTTGCCGCAGCCCGATCCGCCGAGCAGACAGAAGATCTCGCCCTTGAAGACCGACAGCGAGACGTTGTCCACGGCAACGAAGTCGCCGAAGCGCTTCGTCACGTTCTCAATGCGGACGTACTCGTTGGACTTGTCGACGGGTCGCGGATGACCGTTTTCGGTGGGCTTCCCGGTCATGGGCGGTCGCGCCTATTGACCGGTCTTGAAACGTGTCCAGCTGCGGGTGAGTAGCCTGGTGAACGGGGCCGATTCGGCCAGATCGGGGACCAGTTTGGCCTTGGTTTCCTCGGCGGGATAAATGCCCAGGTCGTTGCGAATATCCTCATTGATCAGGCTGAACGACGCCGCATTGCCATTGGCATAGTTGACGAAGTTGGAGTTCTTCGCCGCCACATCGGCGCGCAGCAGAAAGTCAATGAAGAGGTAGGCATTCTTCACATGCTTGGCGCTGGCAGGTATGGCGAGCATGTCGAAGAACATGACTGCCCCCTCCTTGGGAATCAGGTACTTGATCACGACACCATTACCGGCCTCTGCGGCCCGGTCCCGGGCCTGCAGGACATCGCCGCTCCAGCCCAGAGCCAGGCAGATCTCGCCGTTGGCCAGATCCTCGATGTACTTGGAGGAATTGACGTATTTGATGTAGGGCCGGATGGACATCAGGACTTTCTCGGCGGCGGCCAGGTCTTCAGGCTTCTCGCTGTTGGCTTCTCTGCCCAGGTAGATCAGCACGGTGGCGACCACCTCCGAGGGTGCGTCCAGAACCGCAACGCCGCAGTCCTTGAACTTCGATACGACCTTTGGATCGTAGAACATGGCGAAGCTGTCCACCGGGGCGTCGGGCATGGCGGCCTTGATCTTGGCCTCGTTGTACCCGACCCCGGATGTGCCCCAGAGGTAGTTCACCGAGTGCTCGTTGCCCGGGTCGTGCAGGGCGATCCGCTGCGCTATGTCCGGGTCGACGTTCTTGAGGTTCGGCAGCTTCGATGGGTCCAGTTTCTGGAAGACGCCTGCCTTGATCTGCCGTTCGAGAAAGGATGCTGATGGCACCACGATGTCGTAGCCCGTGCTGCCGGCCAGGAGCTTGGTCTCGAGGACTTCGTTGGAATCGAAAACGTCGTACTTGACCTGAATGCCCGTCTCTTTCTGGAAGTCTTCGATCACTGACGGATCAATGTAATCGGACCAGTTGTAAACGTTAAGGACCTTCTCCTCGTCCGTGTCCAGGACGGGCGCGGCTGCGGGTTGGCCGGCCGTGGCGGCTGGTGCCGCGGGCGACGTGGCTGGTTTCTGGCCGCAGGCGCTGAGGACCAGAGCTAACGCCACACCGATCACGGCGGTTGAACAAGGACCGGTGGAGAACCTTGTTCCCGTAGTGAAAGCGGGGGCAGGCAGACTGAGGGGCGCCGGAGTGCTCATCATTGTTCTCCCGGAACAGCAGCCAAGGGAAACACCCCTTCGCTCTTGTTATATACCAGGTCCGGCGACTTGAAAAGCCGGGGTCAGATTCGGGCGGCGTAGATTCCCCAGAGTTTTGCCACTGACGCTGCCTCGGCGCCCTTGACCTCGCTGAAAGCCTTCCGGGCTTCTGCACCATTCTTGAGCTGGACCTGACTGCGGCCGATCAGCATCCACACATCGTCCGGGTTGGCCCCCTTGGCAAGGGCCCGCTTGCCAGCGGCGGCGGCCTGCTCGGCCTGCCCGTAGCTGAGCAGGACCTCACCCAGCAGGACTTCATCCTGACCGATTCTGGAGCCATTGGCCGCCTGCGTCAGCTTGCCAAGGTTGGGCTGCTGCGCGGCGGCCTTTTTCCGGGCGTCGGCCAGGACCCGCTGGGCCCGGGCCTCGTCCCTGGGCGTAAAGATCTTCCGGGTGTAGCCCTGCTCCATGATGCTGACGCCTTCAGCGGGCAAACCTGACTGCAGGGCGATGATCGCGGAGTCTGTGTAGAGCTCGGGCTTGTCCATCAGGTCGAGCGCGGTCATCAGCCGGTAGACATTCAGGGCTGTGCGGTCGTCGCCGCTGGCCTGCTTGCGGAGCTCACTGGAAAGCAGCCGCCAGTTGTCCTGGGTCGGGTACATACGGACCAGGGTCTGTGTGGTATTGCTGACGCCCTTGGCGTCACCGAGGGTGCCGTAGGACTTCAGCAGGATTCGCAGCCAGTTTTCTTCCGGTCGGCCGGACAGTCGCACGGCGTTCTGCACGGCCGCTATAGCCGCCTTGTCATTGCCGGAGAGCTGATAAGCCTGCCCCAGCATGGCTTGCATGGCAGCATCCTTGCCGCCCGTGGCTTTGAGGTACTCGTTGGCGTACTCGATGACCTTGGGCAGGTTGCGCGGGGTCTGGAAATTGAGCTGGGCAAGCTGTTTCACCCGCTCGTTGACCTGACCCGCCGGCAGCTGACCGGACTTCCGGCTGCGTTCGTAGGCCGCTGCTGCCGCGGCGTAATTGCGCTGCTTCAGGTAGACGAAGCCATAGGTCTCATTGATCTGAAACTGCTCAAAGGCCGTCTTGCCGGAAACCGCGTCCGCCACTTTAAGCTTGGCCAGGGCCTCGGAATACTGGCCCTTCTTGCCGGCTTCCAGGGCGGCCGCCAGCGGTTCGCCCACCTTCTTGCCCACCTTGGCCTGCTGCGCGTAGGCGGGCGCGGGAGCGAGGACGGTGACCGTCGCCAGGCTCGAAACCATGGCGAGAGAGAGGATGAGCAGCGACTTCTTCAGCATGTAAGATCGTCCTTGAAGCGACTAGAGTTGGCTGACGTGGATCGACCAGAGCGTCGCGAGCTGGCGGTACTCCGGACTGGTAACGAGCGCAAAGGTTTTGAGGGCCTCGGGATTATTATTATTGAGGATATACGCCCGCCCGAGGGACAGGTTGGCCTCGTCCAGGCTCTTGACACCACCCTTGGCGATGCCTCTCTGGATGGCTTCCAGGCCCTTGGCGGCCTGAGCGTAGCTCAGGAAGGCTTCGCCCAGCTTCACATCCGCCTCTCCGGCCTTGTCCGCCTGGGCTTCCTTCTCGAATTGCGGGAGGGTCTTTTGATCGGCCGCCGCGAGGCGCTTGGCGTCAGCCAGCAGCGCCTGGCTCCTGGCCTTGTCGCCGCTCTTCTCAAGCACCCCACTGGAGTAACCCTTCTCCATGAACTTCAGGGCCTCACCGGGTGATCCGGACTGGATAGCTACAGTGGCTGCTTCCGTATAGTCATCGGCGCCGTCCAGCGCATCAACCTGGGACAGAAGCCGGTAGACCTGAAGGATCTGACGGTCCTTGTTTGCCGACCGGGCCAGCAAGTCCTGCGCCAGGGTCTGCCACTGGGCCTTGGCGGGGTAGTAGCGCAGGAGCTCAGTGGTGGCCTCCAGGATGCCGGGGTTGTTCTTCAGTTTGGCGTAGGAACTCTGGACGATCAGCAGCCAGTTCTCCTCCGGCTTCTTGCCGGCAGCCACGCTGACCGCTGTCGCCTCCTTCATGTAGGTGACGGCATCGCTGAAGTTGTCACTGAAGTAGGCGGCCTGGCCCACGAGACCGAGCATCATCGGATCCCGGTTGCCCGTGGCCTCCAGCCAGCGCTTGCCATACTCCCCGGACTTGGCCAGATCCCGCGGCTTGGTCTGCAGATAGACCTGGGAAAGCAGCCGCAGGCGGTCGTTGACCTGCTCCGGCGGCAGAAGCCCGGAAGCCAGACCGCTAGCGCAGGCCTTCGCCGTCGGGTCGTACCTGGCCTGTTTCAGCGACGTAAAACAAAAAAGTTCGTCGACGTTGAACTGCTCAAAGGCCGTCTTGCCAGTCACCGCTTCCGCCTTCTGCAACTCAGCTTCAGCTTCGGCGAATTTCCCTGCATTGGCGAGTTCCACCGCTGCCTGGAGCGGCTTCACAACGTCGGGATTCATCTTTGGCTGTTTGGCAGACGACGCTGCCTTCTGGGCCGCGGACTCCGTAGAGTGGGTCGCTGCCAGGGCGAAGCAGGCAAGGAGAGTCACTGCCAGCAACGTCGTCGGGCGTCTCCGCTTCACCATCATTTCCTCCGAATTTCGGGCATGCCAGGCATTAGGACTGACTGGGATGCTCTGCTGATTGACTGAATGAGCCCTGAATACTGCGCTGGACCGTGACAGGGCACGCTAATCCAACGAGCTCGGGCCAGCACGAAGGGCCAGCGCCGCGGAAGCAGTGCAGCTACTCGAACTGTTCGTTACCGATTAGTCCCATCTTCTCTATGCGATTGCGCTGGGCGCTGGCGAGGACCTGGGCAACGGTGTCGTACCGGGCTCGGGCGTCGGGACGAATCGCCACCTGGGGTTGTGGCACCTTCTGGGCCTCGACCTTGAAATACCGCTCCAGTGTGGCGAGATTGGGCACTGCGGTGTCGTTCCAGAGGATTGTCCCGTCGTAGTCGATCTTGACCGTCACCATCTCCGGCTGGATGGGGGGCGGGGCATTATCCGGCCGCGGCATGTCCAGCTTCACGGCGTGGGTCATCACCGGCAGGGTGACGATGAGCATGATGATTAGCACGAGCATCACGTCGATCAACGGCGTGGTGTTCATCTCCATCATGGGAGCGCCGTCGCCCGCTGAACCTACCGACATACTCATTGTTCTGACCTTCTGCCTGGTGAGTCCGGGCGGCTGTGCCTGTTAGCGAATACCGCGATCCGGCTCGGAAATGAAGCCAACTTTCTGGATGCCACCCTTCTGCAGCTGCAGGATTACGCGGCCCACGTATTCGTAACGCACGTTTCGATCACCCCGGACATGAACCTCAGGCTGGGGGACGACAACTGCTGCGCCCCGAATGAGGTCGGCAAGCGCCTGCTGGTTTGGAACGAGGGAATCCTTCCAGTAGACATTGCCGCGCTGGTCGACAGCGATAGTGATGTTCTCCGGCTTGGTCAGCGTCGAAATGTTGGTGGCCTTGGGAAGATCCAGTGTCACCGTCTTGGTGATTACCGGAATGGTAATCAGGAAGATGATGAGCAGCACGAGCATGACGTCAACCAGCGGAGTCGTGTTGATCGCCGAAAGGATTTCTCCCTCACCGTCGCCCGATGGAACGTTCATGCTCATGCTGCTTCTCCTCCGAGACCTTTCCTTAGACTGATTTGCGCTGTCCGGCGGGACCCACAGATTTACCGCCGCCACTCACCAGCGTTGCATAGAGGTCGTTGGTGAAGTAGCGCAACTGATCGAGAATCGCCTTGTTACGGCGCAGCAGCCAGTTGTAGCCCAGCACCGCGGGCACCGCCACGGCCAGACCGATGGCGGTCATGATGAGCGCTTCGCCGACGGGGCCTGCCACCTTGTCGATGCTGGCCTGCCCAGCGACGCCGATGGCGATCAGGGCGTGATAAATGCCCCACACCGTGCCGAAGAGGCCGACGAACGGCGCCGTGGAACCTACCGAGGCGAGGAAGGACAGGCCACCCTGCATCTCGTTGGTCATGCGATCGACGTTCTGCTGCAGCTTGCCGCTGATCCAGTCCGCCAGCGGGACCTTCTCGGTGAGCTTGCCTTCATGGTGTTCGCTGGCGCTGATGCCGCTTTCCACCATGGACCGGTAGACATTGCCCTTGCCCGTCAGCTTGCCCAGGCCCTCGCTCAGGGAGTTGGTGGTCCAGAAATCCCGGCTGGCTTCCTTCGCCTGCTTGAGCAGTCGCTGCTGCTCCCAGAGCTTGGTGAGGATGATGATCCAGGAATAGAGGGACATCAGCACCAGAATGATGAGGGTGCCCCGGGCCACAAAGTCGCCCTGTGCCCACAATGCAGCAAGGCCGTAAGGGTTGGTCGCCACTTCGTCATTCAGGCTGGTATCCACCGCACCCTCGTCGACCGCCGTGAGGTCGAGAGCACTGCTGTCGACCGGCATTAAGACGTCGGCCGGCAGGGCGTTCGGATCGACCGCCGTGTCTCCGGGAATGGTGCCATCCAATGCGGGTGCCGCCAGCGCCGGATCGGCCGGTGCTGCAGTTTCTGCGTTCTGTGCCAGTTGAATGTTCTCGCCTGCCATGACTCACTTACCTTGAATAGTGCCCCGGTTGCCCGCGGCTTGAAAATCAACCCTCGATCTTGAATGTTACCTTGACCGAGTGCCATGCCGTCACTGGAGCGCCGTCCTCCGTACCCGGCGTAAACCGCCAGGCCCGCAAGGCGTGCTTGAGTGCTGCTTCATCGAGGCGCGGGAAGCCGCTACTCGTCTGAACTTTGCCCTCCTTAACCGTGCCGTCGGCGCCCACGAGCACCTGGAGAACCACGGACCCTTCTTCGCCGAGACGGCGGGAGGTGGGCGGGTACTCCGGCTGGAACCGCCTCTTGTACTTAGGGTCAATCTCCGGGGCTTTCTTGATCCCCGGCTTGACGACGGGCGGCGGCGGCGGCGCCGGCTTGTTCGTGACCACGAGGGCGCCGGTGCTGACCGGCGCATCCACCGGGAGGTCAATCACGATATCCGGCGGTGGGACATAGGGGGGCGGGGCCTCTATGGTCGGCGGCGGAGGCGGCGGTGCCTCCTCATCAGTGATTTCCTCGATGATCTCCGCCTTGATGATGGGTGGCGGGCGGTCAACGACGATGGTGCTGAGACTCTGCAGCAGCGCCCACACCAGAAACACGTGAAAGGCGATGATGATGCCGGTGACCGTCGCTTTGCGACCGCCGCCCAAGCCTGTGTTAAACGTGCTATCCATGGATTCTGTTCTGGGTGCTCTTCGCGGCGCTCTGCGGCTCGATCACGTGCTGTTCGACTGCTAATCGGCCCGCCGGGGCCCCCACGAGGCGTTCCGGAGCGCCTCCGTTGCTTGTCGTCATGCCGGCTTCTTCGCTCCGCTCAACCGGCAATCCAATGTCCGGCGGCGGGGCCAGCTCCATAGGGCCCGTGAAGATGGCGCGGACCTTGGAGCTAAATTTACCCGATCTTTACCGTGATTGCACATCAACGTAACAGGGGCGAGGCCTGGGCCTTCAGAACCTGCTCCCCCCTCTGGAATCCCGGGGTGGATTGGCAGCCGCACGACTGCAACAATCCCCGCAGTGCGGCGCAGTGCCCCGGGGAGTAGACCGTGCGGAAAGTGGTGCTTTTGGTTTGTCTGGCCGCCGGGTGCGCGAGCATGGACCAAGCCATCGACAAGAGTATGGATTTCGATCGCCATCGCTACAGTCGCCTGGTCCAGCCCTTTGATCATCCAGAGCGGATTTACTTCGACGTCAGTTTCCCTGCGGATTTCCCCCAGGACAATCCGGCTGCTGCTGCGGCCCGCATGCAGTGGCTGGAGGCCTGGCTGAAGCAACGTCGTCTCTGTGCTACGGGCCATGAGGTGGTGAAGCAACGACCCTTTGACTTTCTCGAAGACAATCCCGCGGGTTATCAGCAGCGCTGGGAGATTCGCTGTATTGCCAACGCGGGCACGTGACGGGCGCGCGGGCACCTAAAAGAGAAGCAGGCGCGATCCCGGCTCCACGCGCCAGCGGCGGGCAAACCCGGCGCTCAGTTCCAGTACCCCGACCACAGGACCGTTAGACGTAATCCTGTCTGTCGATTGTGGCCTGGTGTTCCGGGCGATCTGACCGACCGCGCCGTCCTCGCGGATGAAGAGCATGTCGAGGGAGAGCACCGTGTTTTTCATCCACATGGCGATCTCCACCGGGGCGCCATAGCCGAAGTACATGCCTTCGAACTCAGGCAGCACCTCGACGTACATCAGTCCCTGGGCGCGCTGCTCTTCTGTGCTGGCGACGTACAGGTCGATCCGCAGGCAGCGCGGGCCGGTCGTGACCAGCACCGCCTGGCTGCGGGGAAAGCCCGTCACCAGGTGGGCGGGCTCCACGCCGGCCCTGAGCCCGGTAGCGAGCCAGAACAGGACGAGCCCCGTCAGGCCCGACAGTCTGCCGCTACGCTTCATCCGCAGAGACCCGCCCGGCAAACTGCAGTTCGCCGAGCGTCAGCGACGTCCGGTCACCGACGGAAGGCAGGGCGCCAACGCAGTAGACCAGGCCGTCTATCCGGTAGCCCGCCGGTACAGTGCCAGCCCGGGGCAGCGCCGCGACCGAAGTGATGCTGACCCAGCAGCGGCCGGGGCCACCCGAGCTGAAGAACCGGCCGGCCTGTTCGTCGATGACCGTCACGTTGGCAGGCCGTTCCTTCCCGACCAGGTCTGCGGGCCGGCCATCGATCCCTACCAGGACTGAAACCCGCTCGCCGCCGGGCTGGGCCCTGGCAAAAAAGAGGCGTACGCCGTCGCCACCGGGCCGCTCCATGCCATCACAGTAGAGGTTGCCGCCGGACCAGTCGGCCGTGAAGTTCAGGGCGCCGAAAAAGCGGCCGCGCAGGAAGCCTTCCGGCTGCAGCGTGCAGGGCTTGTTCGCATTCGCGGCGGCACCCTCGCCATGCGGGTTCCCGGGGGGGAGGGGCTGCATCAGGGCCAGTGTCCCCAGGAGCAGGACCAGGGTGGCGCCGACGAAGCCGATGCTGCGGGCCAAGGGCCGGATGGTTGAAGCGTGAGCAAACATCGGTCGCTATCCTATGCGACTTCCGGCTCCGGGAAGTGAAGTGTGACTCACTGCGCAGTCGGTACGGTAACCAGCCAGTAACGTCCGGTTTGGGTGCTGGGATGGGCCGGATCTCGCGGTCATGCTGCGGGAGCTGTTTGGGGCAAGACGCTTTTGAGTTTCGATAATCAACATCACTTGACCTCGCTGGTGACCAAGCGGCGCCACAGCCCGTTCAGGCCCTTCAAAGAGATCTCGGAGGGCGAGTTCCGGCGGGCCTACGCCGAAGCCAACTACCCGAAGACGCGCCCGATTCTCGTGATCGGCGCCGCCGCCATCTTTCTGTCCCTGATCGTCGCCGTGATGCGCGAGAACCTCTCCTGGCAAACGGCGGCGTTCATGCTGGGCGTGATGCTCCCCACGCTGATGGCAACCCTGGTAGCGTCCTATAAGGAAGGCTCCCATGGTGCCTATCAGGCGCTCCTCGCGCTCACCGCGCTCTGGCTCGGACTTGTCTGCACTTCGCTGACGGTCCGGGCCAGTCTGCACGGGGCGCCCTACTACTTTGGGGCCGAAGTTGCCTGGATTTTCCTGGTCTGGCTCGTGATCGGGCTGCACTTCTGGTACGCCGCTGCCGTGGCACTGACGATTTCCACCATGTACACCTGGGGCATGCTGCACTGGCATATCCCGGTGCAGGAAGTGGTGTTCTCCGGCGTGACGCTGCTGGCGGTAAACGTGATCGGCGCCTACTGCTGCTTCCAGCTGGAGTCTGCGGTGCGCCAGGCGTTCCTCGAATCCCGAATGCTCAATGACCTGGCTGAGCGCGATGGCCTCACCGGGCTCTACAACCGTCGGCGCTATGACCGGGACGTGGAGAAACTCTGGCGCCAGTCCCGCCGGGATCAGAGCCAGCTAACGCTGCTGCTTGTCGATATTGACCACTTCAAGGCCTTCAACGATCTTTACGGACACCAGGCCGGTGACGACGCTCTGAAGCGGGTTGCCGAAGTGATAGCTACCTGTGCCCAGCGCCCCCTCGACTTCGCGGCCCGTTTTGGCGGCGAGGAGTTCGCTTTGGTCCTTTATGGTCCCGCGCAGGACTTCGGCCGGGAGATTCCGGAGATGCTCAGGCGCAGCGTCGAGGAGCAGAAGATTTCCCACGCGGAGTCCACCACAGGCCCCTGGCTCACCGTGAGTGTGGGCGTGGCCATCGTCAGTCCGGGCAACGAGCGCAGCCTGGCCGGGGCGATCCAGCTGGCCGACGAGGCGCTTTACCAGGCCAAGGAAGACGGGCGCAATCGCATCGTCGTCAAGGAGTCGAAGAACGCCTACATCCAGACGGGCCGCTTCCGCGCAGCCCGGGCGAAGGCGGGTGCCTGACGCGGCGAGCCGACGGGTCGGGCTTACCAGCTGCCGATATTGGGCAGGGACTTCCAGGGATCCCGCGGAGGCAGCGGGCCGCCCTTCTGCAGCAGCTCGATCGAGATGCCGTCCGGCGAGCGCACGAAGGCCATGTGGCCGTCCCGGGGTGGGCGGTTGATGATGACCCCGGCGGCCTGCAACCGGCTGCACAGCGCATAGATGTCCTCCACCTGGTAGGCCAGATGACCGAAGTTCCGGCCACCCGTGTAAGTTTCAGGGTCCCAATTACAGGTGAGCTCGACACAGGCTCCGTCGTCGCCGGGCGCCGCCAGAAAGACCAGGGTGAAACGGCCCCGCTCGTTTTCGCTCCGCTGCAGTTCCCGAAGTCCCAGCTGGGTACAGTAGAAGTCGAGGGACGCGTCCAGATCGGACACGCGAACCATGGTGTGCAGGTACTTCATTAGAATGCCACTGATGTCCGCCAGCACGGAAGCGCAACTGGTCCCTCGTATTTTGTACGTGCCGGGCCTGCGTGCCAAGCCGGCCCCCGCAGTGCACCGCGAAATTCTCTGGCGCTGCCTGCTGGAGGGCGTCCGCCGCGCGGATTCCGGGGCGGCGGCTGGACTGGCTGCCGCTCCGGAGTGCCTGCATCTCGCCCTGTGGGGGCACCACTTTTACGCGAGCTATCGGGATGTGCGGCTGGATGAGGCGGGTATCGCCGCACTGCTCGCTGACCCCGGACCTGGCAAAGACAGTATTCGCGAGGTATTCAGCATCCGGCGGCGCGCGAACTACTACGCGCACCTCTGTGGGGACCGTTTTCCCTGGCTGATTGACTGGCTCGCTGACGAAGATACCTGCATAAACATCGCAGCCTCCGACCGCTACTTTCGCAATGTGGATGGCGTCGGTGAGCGCATCCGTGCTGGCCTGCGCTCCGAGCTGCAGCGCTCCTGGGCCGCCGGAGAACGCGTGCTGCTGATGGCCCACAGCTTCGGCTCGGTCATCGCCTGGGACACACTCTGGAGTCTCCAGGAGAAGGCCGGTCCGATAGACCTGTTTCTGACCCTCGGCAGCCCTCTGGGCACCCGCTACATCCAGAGCCGTCTACTCGGCGCCAAGGCCAGCGGCGCTGCGCGCTATCCCCAGGGCATCCGTCGCTGGGAAAACCTGGCGGCGCTGGGCGGCCTCACTGCACTGGGCCGCCGTTTTGCTGAGGACTTCGCCGAAATGCGGCAACTGGGGCTCGTTGCCGGGATCAGCGACCGGACCGACCTGATAAACCCGTTCCGCGGCACCGATGGTCTGAATGTGCACAAGTGCTACGGCTACTTCGTCAATGCGGCCACGGGCGCCGCCATTGCGCAGTGGTGGAGCAGTCCCGGGCCCGGCTTGCCCTGACCAAAATCTGTGCAGTCGCGCACAGAACCCCGGGGGCCTTTTCCCTAACGTTCAGACCATGCGCGCGAAGTACTACACCCGCTTCCTGCTGCGCTCCGAGGAGCCGGGCTTCGCCGACGAGTACAGCGGCGTGGTGGAGTTAAACCATGGCGTGGATCAGGTGCTGGAACCCAAGGAGATCGAGGCGGTACTCGCCCTGAATTTCCAGCGTGACGAGAACGAAGTGGAACTCCTCAACTGGTCAAGAATTCACTAGCGGTTTGCTGCTGACGTGGTGGTCTGATTTCTCGTTTCCCCCTGTATTGACCCGGCCTTGTGCCGGGTCCTTTTTTTGGGCTGAAATCCGCTCGTGTGCCGCGGGTGCCGGACGGCCCCAGCCCGTGCGAGAATGGAAGAATGACCTCCTTCAAGGGCATTCCTATCGAAAGCGGTGCCAAGTACACCACTGCCGCCGGCTTTACTGCCATTCGCAACGGCGTGAAGCAGCGCGCCCCGACTCCCGGGTCCGACCGGGCTGAACCCGACCCGGGCCGCAAGCCCGACTGGCTGCGGGTTCGCCTCGTGACGGGCGGCCGGTATGCCGAGGTGCAGCGGACGGTGCATGAGCACCGCCTCGCCACGGTTTGCGAGGAGTCCATGTGCCCCAACATCGGTGAATGCTGGAACGCCGGCACGGCCACCATCATGCTCATGGGGCACGTGTGCACCCGAGCCTGCCGCTTCTGTGCCGTGGACACGGGCAATCCGCGGGGCTGGCTGGACGCAGAGGAACCCGACAATGCGGCGCGCTCCGTGGAGATCATGGGTCTGAAGTACGTGGTCCTCACCTCGGTCGACCGGGACGACCTGGCGGACGGCGGGGCAGGTCATTACGCCGACTGCGTCCGCGCCATCCGCGTGCGCAATCCGGGCACGGCCGTGGAGGCATTGACGCCGGACTTTGCCGGCAACCTCGCTGCCGTCGCTACCGTGGTCAACTCCGGTGTGGCCGTGTTCGCCCACAATCTGGAAACGGTCCGCCGGCTGACGCCGGAGGTTCGGGATCCCCGGGCCGGGTATGACCAGTCGCTGCGGGTACTGGCTCATGCCAGGGTTGCAGCCGCCGACGCAACCAGAGGGACCGACCGCAAGGTGCTGCTCAAGAGCAGCCTCATGCTCGGTCTCGGCGAGACGGCGGATGAAGTGGCAGAGGCCATGGCTGATCTCCGCCGTGCCGGCGTGGACCTGCTGACCCTCGGCCAGTATCTGCGCCCCACGGCCAACCACCTGCCTGTCCGGCAGTACGTGCGCCCGGACGAATTTTCCGCCTACCGGCAGCGGGGCCTCGACCAGGGCTTTGTCGAAGTCGTTGCCGGGCCTCTGGTCCGCTCCAGCTATCGTGCCGAGCGCGCCCTTGAGGGCAATAACGCCGGCCTTTCGGCTGGCTGACCCCTCCCGCAATGCTTCAGTTCCTGCTCGACTACGGCCTCTTCCTCGCCAAGGCGGTCACTGTGGTGGCTGCTGTGGCGGCCATCGTCGGGCTCTCGGTGGGTCTCTCCCGCAAGGGGCCACCGGCCGGGGGCCTCAAGATCGAGAAGCTCAACGACAAGTACCGCGACCTGCGCCAGCAGTTGCGCCACGCGTTGCTCAGCAAGGCCGAGCGCAAGAAGGAGATGAAGCAGGAGAAGAAGCAGCGGAAACTGGAGGAGCACACCCACGCCACCGACGCCCGGCGCCGGGTGTATGTGCTGGACTTCAAGGGCGACATCCGGGCTACGGCAGTCCCGGCCCTGCGGGAGGAGATCAGCGCCATTCTTGGCGTGGCCAGCACGGCGGACGAGGTGGTGCTCTGCCTGGAGAACTTCGGCGGCGCGGTGCACGAGCACGGGCTGGCCGCCTCCCAGCTGAAGCGCCTGCGGGACAAGCAGATCCCGCTCACCGCCATCGTCGACAAGGGTGCCGCCAGCGGCGGGTACCTCATGGCCTGCGTCGCCAACCGGATCGTCGCTGCCCCGTTTGCCGTGATCGGCTCCATTGGCGTGATTGCCCAGGTACCGAACTTCCACCGGTTGCTGGAGGCGCGGGGCGTGGACTTCGAGCAGATCACCGCGGGACGCTACAAGCGCACGGTCACCATGTTCGGCGAGAACACCGATGCAGACCGGGCCAAGCTCCGGGAAGAGCTCGAAGAGGTGCACGCGCTCTTCAAACAGGTGGTAACGACATACCGGCCAGACCTCGATATCGAGGCGGTGGCCACGGGCGAGCACTGGTACGGCTCAAGGGCCCTGGAACTGAAGCTGGTGGACGCTGTGGAAACCAGCGACGACTACCTGCAGCGGGCCACAGAGTCTGCGGACGTCTTCAAGCTCACCTTCAGGGCGCGGCCGACGCTGCAGCAGCGGGTGCTGTCGGCCATGCGTTCCGGGGCCGACGAAGCGGCCGCCTGGGTGTCCCAGCGCGACCTGAACGGCCGCTTTCCCTGAGGCCTCAGGCTGCAGCGGGCCGCGACTGCAGATACCAGCGGATGTGCAGGATGAACAGAGCCGCGCAGAGAGCCAGCATTCCCACGTTCACTGTCAGGGCCAGTGCGCTCATCTGACTTGCCCGGTTCAACAGCGCCGCCGCCGGGGCCAGCGCCCCTAGCAGGGCGACCACCATGGCGACGGTGGTCAGGGGCTTGCTGGCTGCAGCAAAGACGCTGGAGAGCCCGCTGAGCGCCAGCAGCACGGCACCCACGTAAGCCGGGAGCAGGGCAGTGGGGCTGGAGGAGGTGATGAAGGCACCGACGCCCAGCGCGATCAGCAATGCCGCAAACACGGTCGTGGTCTTCAGCATGGCATTCCCCGGTGGCTGGATGGCGCCCGGTATGGGCCCTACCGGGGAATGGACCGGCGCGAGGGGGCAAAGGTTCCCCGCCGGTCCTGTGGCATCTCCCAGCACTCAGCGTTATGTCGGTTTCCCCTGGCTGCACCTCGACAACCTGGCAGGTCACGGATTACTGTTGGCCGTGCTTGGCCCGGTACCAGATCTCGTTGGTCCGAAGCAACACCAAACAACAAGGCAAAAGACCCCATGCGCTCCATTTGCAAGCACCGTCGGAATGGCCCCCGGTTCCGCCCGGGCCCCGGCGCGTTGCTCCTCTGCCTGTTCCTTAGTGGCGTGCCACTGTCACCAGCCCAGGCCGCGTTTCCCGGCACGAACGGCAAGATTGCGTTTGCCAAACTCACCGGTGCTGCTACCGACATCTACGTGATGAATGCCAACGGTTCGGGCGAGACGCCCCTGACCACGAACCCTGCCAGCGACAATAACCCCGCCTGGTCGCCGGACGGCGCCCGGATTGCATTCGCGAGCGACCGCGATGGCAACTTTGAGATCTACGTCATGAACGCCGACGGCTCGGGGCAGACGCGGCTTACCAGCAATAGCGCCAACGACGGCAAACCGTCCTGGACACCCGACGGCAGCCGGATTGCGTTCCACAGCGACCGCGATGGCAACTTTGAGATCTACGTCATGACCGCTGCCGGCGCAGCGCAGACGCGGCTAACCTTTGGCGCTGCGAGTGACCTGCAGCCGGCATGGTCCCCCGATGGAACCCTGATCGCCTACCAGAGCTCGGGCGCCGGCTTCGCGCAGATCTACACCATGAACGCGAATGGTTCGAACCCGATCCAGCGCACCAACGCCAGTCCGGCCTTCGACTCCGGCCCCAGCTGGTCCCCGAACGGAACCCGGATCGCCTTTCAGCGCGATGCCGAGATCTACGTGATGAACGCCAACGGCTCCAGTCAGAACAACCTCAGCAATAACCCAGCCTTCGATGGCTCCCCCAGCTGGTCACCGGACGGAACGCGGATCGCCTTCGGCAGCGGCCGCGACGGGGGCCTCGAGATCTACGCCATGAACGCCGACGGCTCCAGCCAAACCCGACTCACGGTTAACGCGGAGATCGACGTCAATGCGAACTGGCAGTCGCTGCCGCTGCCCGGCAACACGGCCATTACCGTCAGCGGCTTCGAAGGGACGTCTCGCCTGGACAACTGTGTTCTGGGCACGGCCAGTTGCTGGCCGATCCCGTACACCATGGGTGCGGTCGGGACCAGCCAGTTCGTCCAAACGAGCAACGGGAGCATCGCCGTCTACGACAAGACGACCGGTGCCCTGCTCGCGCCACGCCAGCCCATCAGCCAGTTCTGGACCGGCATCGGCGCGCCGTCGTCGGGCCAGACCAACGGCGGCCAGCGTGTGCTGTTTGACCACTACACCAGCCGGTGGGTGACCACGGCCACCGGCACCGATGCCGCCCCGGTGAGCGCCTCAAATCCCGGGGCGGATGTCTTCATAGGGATATCCGACACCGCGGACGCGCTGGGCAGCTGGAAGTTCACCCGGGTTATCGGCGCTGCCAGCGGCGGTAGCGGGTCCTTCGCCGACTTGCCCACCCTGGGCATGGATGACCAGGCCGTCTACATCTCCACCAATAATTACACCCCCCCTTCCTTCGCCGCCGACGGCACCGGCCTGTACTCCATTCCCAAAGCCGATCTCTTCGGCGGGGCCCCGTCGACCACGAACATGACCAGGTTTTACACCGCTCAGGCCGCGCCGGATTTGGCGCTCACGATCCAGGGCGCCGTGAACTGGGGCGGAAATCCCACCGCTACACCCAGCATGCTCGCTGCCCCCGCCACGGGGGATGGCCTGTCCTTCTATCAGCTGAATGCGGTGAACGGGGCGGGGGCCACCCGAACGCCCTCCGTGGTGATTCCCTCCGCGCCGGCCTCCAATTCTGGCCGTGCGCGGCAGCCGAATGGCAGCCGGGTGATTGACACCGTAGGCACGCTAATTGTCAACCCGGTTTACCAGGCCAACGGCAAGCTGTACGCCGTGCGCACGCTACAGCCGGGCTTTTTCAACTACGCCGTGGTCCGCTGGTCGGTGCACAACGCGTCGACCGGCGCGCTGATTGAAGAAGGTGACATCGCCGGCGAGGTGGGTTTCGACTACTACCAGGGCTCCATTGCGGCCAACCAGTTTGGCGAGGTTGTGATCGGCTACAACCGCTCCGGTGGCGCCGACAAGGGCCTGGCCGGCCGGATCAGCTTCATGGCCCGGACCTTCAGGACGGACGCTGGTGGTGGCCTGGACCAGTTCGGGCCGGAGATCCTGCTGCGCGTGAGTAACATCAGCGACTATCACTGCGGCGACCGATCGACCACTTTTTGCGTCGCCAGATGGGGCCCCACCAGCGCGGTCACGGTTGATCCGCTGGCGCCCCGCCGGTTCTTTGCCATCGGCACCTACGCTGCTGAGTGGGCGGTCATTCCGATTTTTACCCCGCCGCAATTTCCCTTCGAGCGCCCCGTCTGGGGCACCTATATCGCCCGGATCACCTTTGCGCTGGATACCGATGGTGATGGCTTTGCCGACACAGCCGACAACTGCACGCTGGTGGCCAACGCCGATCAGCGGGACACCAATGGCGATGGCTTCGGCAACATCTGCGATCCGGACTTCAACAACAACCGGGTCGTGGACAGCCAGGATGGAGCGCTGCTGAAGGCGGCGTTTGGCTCCACCGCGTTCCCGGATCGGGACCTCAATGGCAACGGGATCGTGGACTCCAACGACGGGGCTCGGCTAAAGGCCCGGTTTGGCCAGCCGCCGGGACCCTCGGGGCTGGTACCCTGACTCCAACCGGACCCGGTCGCGATGGGAAACGGTGGCCCGCTTTCCCTGGCGCCGGCCAGGCCCGATAATCCCCGCCATGTCCCCGCGCGCCCCCCTGATTCTCGTCCTGCCGGTTTTCCTGGCCACGCTGCTGCTCGGCGCCTGCTCGCTGCCGATCTACTCCGAGTCGGAGCTGGAGTCGGAGTCGGGGCAGGTCTTTCAGGAGATGCGGGCCAAGACGCCGGCTTCCACGGACGCCAGACTGATCGCCTATGTCAATTGCGTGTCTGCCGACATCGTCCAGCAGCTGGAGAAGCCCTACTCGGAGGAGGACTGGGAGGTGGTGCTCTTCGAGAGCGAAGACATCAATGCGTTCGCCATGCCCGGTGGGCGCATCGGGGTGTACACCGGCCTGCTCACCGTGGCCGAGAACCAGGACCAGCTGGCGGCGGTCATCGGCCACGAGGTGGCCCACGTTACCCTGCAGCACTCGCTCAAGCGGGCCAACCGGGAAGCCACCACCCAGGGCGGTGTGATTCTTGGAACAGCGGTCCTGGGCGCCGGCCCCGGCGTGGGCGATATCGTGTCCATGGGTGCGCAGCTGGGCCTCAGCCTGCCCTTCAGCCGGGCGAACGAAACCGAGGCAGACACCATTGGCCTCAACTACATGGCGGATGCCGGTTTCAATCCCGGCGCGAGCATTCAGCTGTGGAAGAACATGGCCGCGAAGAACAAACTCGGGCCGCCCCAGTTTCTTTCCACACACCCGTCGGGCGATAGCCGGATCCAGGATCTGGTCAGACAGTTGCCGGAAGCGCTGAAGCGCTATAACGCCGCCCAGGCCGCCGGCACGAAACCCAATTGCCAGAGATAAGTCCAGGTATGCAGCCACTTCTCCGCCTCGTCGTGCTCGCAGTTGCGCTGAACGTTGGGGGCTGCGCGCTGTTCAAGACCCCGGATTGGGCCCAGCGCCATGGGTCTGGCCAGGCCGGCAAGGTGCCAGTGGAACTGCCGCCGATCGTCAGCGACCGGTTTGTGTTGAGCCCCGGCAATGGGGTGGTCGGAGAGATGCAGGTCATACGCGCGCGGTACGAGGACACCTTCAGCGACATCGCGCGGGCCTACGATCTGGGCTATGACGATCTCGTGCACGCCAATCCGGGTGTGGACCCCTGGTTGCCCGGGGCTGGCACGCGGATCGTGCTGCCGACGCAGTTCATCCTGCCGGACGCTCCCCGGGAGGGCATCGTCCTGAACATCGCCACCAAGCGGATCTTCTACTACCCGAAGGCAGCGCCCGGGCAGGCGCCGGTCGTCGTTACGCATCCGGTGGGTATCGGTCGGGAGGGCTGGGCTACGCCGCTCGGCACCACCACGGTGGTCTCGAAGGTCAAGGACCCCGTGTGGACTGTGCCCGCGTCGATTCGCAAGGAGCACGCAGAGGCCGGCGATCCGCTGCCTGCCCAGGTTCCCGCCGGCCCGGACAATCCCCTGGGCGCCTTCGCCCTGCGGCTCGGTTTCCCCTCCTACTTGATCCACGGGACCAACAAGCCTGCAGGAATCGGCATGCGTGTCAGTCACGGCTGTGTGCAGCTCTATCCGGAGGACATCGAGTCGCTGTTCAGCGAGGTGCCGGTGGGGACGAAGGTGCGGATCGTCAACCAGCCCCAGCTTCTGGGCTGGAGCGACGACAATCTCTACCTGGAGGCGCACCCCGCGCTGGAGGATGACGCGCGAAATCTTCACGTGCTGCTCGACAAGCGGCTCGCTACGGAACTCCGGAAGCGCAAGGCCGGTAATCCGCCGAAGCCGGGTCAGAAACCGGCGAGTGCTCCCGGTATCACGGTTGACGCCGTACTCGTCGCCGCCACCGTGAAGGAGGGGCGGGGTTTTCCTGTCCGGCTCCTGGAGTTGGCCGCGGACGCCCAGACGGTGGCGGCCCGCGCACGGGCCACCGAGAACATCGTGACCTACCCGGTTGATGTGGATGCGGCGTCAGGTCCAGCGGTGATTCCGGCGCTCGATGCCGCCACTCGGTGACGGCAGCGGGTCGCAGCCTGGCGGGGCTCCGTTGAGTTCTCCTGCACTGCCGATTGCCACTCTGACCTTTGTCGGCCTGCTGTTGCTGGTTTTTGCCGGGCAGCTGTTCCTGTTGCCCGGCGGTTTCTTCGTCCCGGCGGGACTGGCCTTCGTCCCGGGCGAGCTGTTCGGTGGTGTTGAACGTGCCCGAGTACTGCTGGCAATTCCGCCCCCGGCCACCCTGGTGACCTACCAGTTTCTCCACGCCGGCTGGCTGCACCTGGTGGGCAACCTGCTGTTCCTGTGGGGCTTCGGACCGAAGGTAGAGCAGACGCTGGGGCCAGGCCGCTTTACGGTCCTGCTCCTGGCCTGCGGCACGGCCGCAGCCCTCGCGCAGGCCTGGGTCGAGCCGTCCTCGCCGGTGGCGATGGTCGGGGCAAGCGGGGCCGTGTCCGGCATACTCGGCGCTTATCTGTTCCTGCACCCCCGGGCTGAAATCCGCCTGCTCGTTCCCTTCTTCCTCACCCTGCGATTTGTCGAGCTGCCTGCCTGGGTGGTCCTGGTCAGCTGGTTTCTCCTGCAGTTGCTCTACTCGAACTGGACGGAGATCGTGCCGGGCGGCGTGGCGTTTCAGGCCCATCTTGGGGGCTTTGTGTGCGGCCTGCTGCTGGCCCCGATGCTACACTTGTTGGCGTTGTTGTCTGCGGATGCGCCCACTGTTGCCCGAACTCTCAGGAGCCGGGATTCGAGTCATTGAATCTCCTGCCGGCGAGGAGCCAATCCCGCTCCGTCGCGAAACTGTCACTGCCTTTGTTGGCCCGGCCCCCCGGGGGCCTGCCAATATCCCCGTCGTCATCGAGAGCGTCGCGGAGTTCCGTCGCCGCTTCGGTTCTCCGGCTGAACGCAGCCGGCTCGAGTGGATTCTGGGTCAGTTCTTCGACAACGGCGGCCGCCAGGCCGTCGTCGTGCGGGTGCCGCGGTCCGGCCGACCGAGCCGCATTACGCTTCCCGGGCCAGGCGGCACGCTCGACCTGGACGCGGTCAACCCGGGGCCCCTGGAGTACCTGCGGGCCACCGTGGACTACGACGGTATCTCCCCCGCGGATCTCTGGCGCTTCAATCTCACGGTGCAACGGATCCGTTCCCCTGCCAATCCGCTGGTGGAGGAGCAGGAAACCTGGCGGGCGGTAACCGTCGCCGCCGACGATGACGCCTTCATCGGCGAGGCGCTGGCGGACTCCGCGCTGGTCCGGTTGCAGGGTGACCCGCCCCGGGCGCGGCCCTTTGTGACGTCGGGGGCCACCGGGTTTGGCCCCATTGGCTATGTGCACGGCCGGGGCGACTGGCGGTCCGCCGCTCCACCCAGCGACTACGACCTCATTGGCTCGGCAGAAGACGCCACCGGCATTCATGCCCTCGAGCAGGTCGCCAACGTCGATCTCGTCTGTCTGCTGTCTGGCGCACCCAAGGCCGACGTGGGGCCCGTTGGGATCTTCGTTGCCGAGCGCTACTGCGCCCGACGCAATGCCATGCTGCTGCTGGATCCGCCTGCAAGCTGGTCCCGGGTAGAGGACGTGACGCGGAGCCAGAGCGCATCCGTGCTGGCCAGCCCCAACATCATTACCTACTTTCCGCAGCTCACGGAGATTGCTGCCGACGGGCGGCGGGTCCGGTCACTGAGCGCCATCGGCGCTATCGCGGGCATGCTGGAGTCCGGGAGTCCGGCAGAAACAGTGCTCTTGCGGTCCCGCGCGCGGGTAGCGGTCGAACCCGACGATGACCAGGCCGCTCTGCTGGCGCGTCGTGGCGTCAATGTGCTCCGTGGCGCGGCGCCGGGGTTCATCTCTTTCAGCGGCAATGTCACGCTCGCCCGCAGCCACAGTTCGCGGCGGGAGTGGCAGCACCTCAGTGTGCGCCGGCGCGCAGTGCTGACGGCGGGCACGATTGCCCGGAGCACCCGCTGGGCGGCGGTGCAGAAAGGCGACGCCGACACCTGGCGGGCTGTGGCAACCCAGGTGGCCCGCTACCTGACAGAGTTAGCCGATGCGGGGTTCCTGGCTGGCGATGCGACCCGCTTGCCCTTCTATGTCAAGTGCGATCAGGACACCAACTCCCACGGCCGCGGGCTGTCCTTTGTCGTCGGCCTCGCGCTCACCCGGCCCGGCGACTTCGTCGCCTTCCGTTTCGAGCATGACGAAGCCGACTGCCGCATCAGCGAGATTGCGTGGCCACCGGGGCAAAGTCTCTCGGCCTGAAGGGCACCGAGTTGGCAATCCGTGACCGGGATCACGTTGCGGGGCCACCGACAGCGGTATAACTTTTTTCCATGGCCGTCTCCGAACCTGATTCCGGAGTCATTCCGGTGCCGAGTCTTCAGGAGTACTTTCGCGACTCCGTCGATGCGGCAATGGCTTCGAACCGGCTGGCAATGGAGACTCACACGGCTCACTACGTCGTGAATCTCCTGACCCTGTTCTCCCGGTCTGAAGCCCTGCACGACAAGGCCGAGCGTGGCACTGCGCCGAAGCCCCTGGCGCTCATGCTGGCCGACGCCGCGGCAGCCCCCACTGGCGAGAGTCGGAACGCCACTCTCCGGCGCCTGGGAGATGTGGCGCTGTTCGTTGCGGGTTTCATGGCGGAAGGCCTCGACCGCAAAGCCGTCGGCATCGGCTACTACGTGCGCATGGGTGGCGGTGCGTACCACACCCTCTCGCTGGCACTGCCAGCCAACCCCCGGGGCCGCGCCTTTGCGCCGGTGTTTGCCGAGCTTGCTGCGAAGTTCGGGGAAGTGGTTGACGTGCTCAACGACGTGCGTCACGCCAGCAATGCCGGCCGTGATCAGGACGTGCTCCGCCTCTACGAGAACTGGCTGACCACGGGCAGCCAGCGCGCCGCCCGCCTGCTCCGTCAGCTCGGGATCCAGCCGCACCAGCAGCCTGGCAGCGTGCGCGAGCACTAGCACGGTGGGTACGGCCTGCCCGGATCTGCTCGGCGCCATGCAGGGCCAGCTTGGCCGCCTCTACGATGCGGATCTGCCGCAGGACGTCCGCGACTACGTCATCACCGATCAGGCTATGCGCGCTGCCCTGCTGGGCGGTGCGACCGGGCGCTACGCGGACGAACAGCTCATCGTCGTGGAGAGCGACAGTGGCCTCGATCTCGCCTTGTACCTGGATCCCGCTGTCCTCGATAGATTGGCCGCTGCAGATCCCCGGCAAAACCTTTCAGGCAAAAACCTCTCCGATTTCTGGACCGTCCTCGAGGGGGTGAGCCACTTTCACTATCTCGCCTGGAACGCAGCCTTCGACAAGTCCGTGACCCTGCTCGAACTCGAGATGCAGGCTGAGGTGGACAAGTACGTCACCACCCGTCTGCTGCTGGATGAGCAGCCGGCAGCGACCCTCGGTGCGCCCCTGCTGCAGCGACTTTTCGCGGATCCCTGTTTCGATCCACAGCTGAACCCGGAAGAGATTGATCGCTATCAGGCGGCGAGTAACTTTGCTGGCCGCTACTGCGCCGATCTCGAGGCCAGCTTCCCCGCCGCGACTTTCACGCCGGACCTGCTCCGGGAACTGCGCCTGTTCTATCGCTTGCCCCAGACCGCAAAAATAGCCCGAATCCGCGCCCGCGGCTTCGCCTGAACCCGGAGTTCCGCTAATCTCCCCAAGGCCTGTAGCGGCCTCGCGGAGCAATCTATTGATAAGTGAAGGGCCGGGGGAGCCCGCCTGGACTGTCTACATTGTCCGATGTGTGGATCAGACCCTCTATACCGGCATCGCGCGGGACCTTTGCCAGCGCATTGCCCAGCATAATGCCGGCACTGGCGCCGCCTACACGCGGGCGCGCCGCCCGGTAACCCTGGTCCACCAGGAGTCCGCCCCGAACCGCAGTACGGCGCAGCGGCGGGAAGCGGCCATCAAGCGCCTGCCCGTCGCAGCAAAGCGGGCACTTGCAGGAGGCTAAATGTTCGCCAACTCGGTCATCACCAGGACCGGTCAGTCCTGGAAACTCATCATCGCGATACTTCTGCTCCTGATCGGGAGTTTTGCGCCCCTGTGGGAGGGTTCCGGTATCGACTGGACCCTGGGCTCCATCCTTGCCGTGGCCGGCTACGCCTTTGGCGTGTTCTTTGTGGTCTGTCCGAAATGCAGTAACCGGTGGTTCTGGTCCGCTGCTCTGGATGCCAGCCTCTACGGCCCCTTGTTCAAGGCCCCGGCCTGCCCGGTCTGTAAACAGGACTTCGGCCCGAGGTAATGACGCCGCCCCTCGTTCGCGGCTGCCTGCTGCTCGCGTCACTGGCCCTGACACTGGCACTGACACTGGCCCTGACCTTGGCCTTGGCCGGTGACGTGCTGGCAGAGGCCCGGGTCGTCCGGGTCACGGCCGCCACGGTCCTGCGCCAGCCAGTGGAGGAAACGGAGTGGGCCGTCGGCGTGATTGAGAGCCGCGCCGCGCCGCCGGTGGCTGCAGAGGTTGCGGGCAAGGTGCTGCGTCTGGCGGTGGACGAGGGAGCGACGGTCGAGAAGGGTGCGACCCTTGCCGAACTGGATAGCAAGCAGTACCGCTTTGGCAACTCTGTCGATCAGTCCGAGGTCGTGCGCCTGGCAGCCCTCGTCAAAAACAAGCAGAGTGAGTTGGAACGGGCCAGGCGGCTGCAGGCAGAGCGGCTGATCTCCCAGGAGCAGCTGGAGACCATTGGCACGGATCTGGATGCACTGGAAGCGCAGCTGGATGGCGCCCGGGCCCGGGCTGGTGACAGTTCCCGCCGGCTCGGCGAGGCGCGGATCGTGGCGCCCTTCAAGGGCGAAGTGGCGAAACGCTACGTCGACGTGGGTGCCTATGTGCAGGTGGGGGCTCCGGTTTTCGACCTGCTGGACATGGAGAATCTCCGCGTGCGCCTGCCGTTTCCCGAGTACAGGGCACCCCGCCTCAGGCCGGGCCTGATTGTTCGGCTCACCTCCTCGGCAGCTACCGGGGCTCCGGTTACCGCGAAGATCGGCGAGCTGCAGCCGGGCGTGAATCGCAACAACCGCTCGCTCACCGTCATCGTCGACTTCAGCAATCCCGGCGACTGGCGCCCGGGGGCCAGTGTCCGCGCCGACGTGGTGCTTGAGACCCGCGCCGATGCACTGATGGTGCCCCAGGTCGCCGTGGTGCGGCGTCCTGCGGGGGACGTGCTTTACGTGATCAGCGGCGACAAGGTGCGGGAGCAGCTCGTGCGTCGGGGACAGCGCAATGGCAAGCTCGTCGAGATCCTTGAAGGCCTGAAGGGCGGCGAGAAGATTGCCGTCGACGGCGCCGGGTTCCTGACCAACGGCGCGACGGTGGCAATCGCAGGAAACTGACATGAGCCTCGCATCGGTTTCAGTAAAGCGCTACGTCTTCGCAGCAATGCTGAACGCCGTCATTGTGCTGTTTGGTCTCGTTGCGTATGAGCGCCTCGGCATCGAGCGCCTGCCGAACATCGATCTGGCCAGGATCTCTGTTTTCACGCGCCTGGATGGCGCGAATCCGGAAATCGTCGACTCAAGCGTCACCAACGTTATCGAGGGCGCCATCAGCAGCATCCCCGGCATCGACCAGCTGGTCTCCACCACCTCGTCGGGCAGCTCACTGGTCGTGCCGTCCTTCCAGCTGCAGAAGGACATTAACGTGGCCTTCAACGAGGTCCAGGCCAAGGTCAGTCAGGTCCTTGGCCAGCTACCGGATGACGCGGACGTGCCCATCATTTCCAAGTCGGACACGGGCTCCTTTCCCTCGTTCTGGCTGACGATCAGCGGGGACCGGACCGTTCAGCAGCTCAACCAGTACGCCCGAACGGTCGTAAAGAAACGCCTCGAAACGATCGATGGCGTTGGCGAAGTGATCATCGGCGGGGAACGTCAGCGCACCATCCGCATCAACCTCGACTTCGAGCGCCTGACTGCCTTTGGCATCACCGTTCAGGAAGTCATCACGGCCTTTCGCAACGAGCATTTCCAGCTGCCCGGCGGCTTTCTGGTGGAGGCCCAGCAGGAGCAGCTGCTGAAGCTGGACCTGGAGTACCACGATCCGGCGGCGCTCGAGCGCATGGTGATCGGTTACCGGGATGGTGGTGCCATATACCTGCGGGACGTGGCGGTAGTCGAGGACAGCCTGTCGGATGCCCGCCGGGTCGGGCGCTATAACGGCAAGCCGGCGGTGGGCCTCGGTGTCATCAAGGTCTCGGGCCGCAACTCGGTCGCCATCAACACCGAGATCAAGCGCCGTCTGGCCCGGGATATCGTCCCCCAGCTGCCACCGGGGCTGGAGGTCACCGTCTCGGCGGACGACAGCCTGTACATCGTCGATCTGGTGAAGTCCCTGCAAAGCCACCTGATTGAGGGCACGATCTTCGCGTCGCTGGTGGTCTGGCTCTTCCTGCGGAATTTCCGCGCCACCCTGATTGTCGCCGCCGCAATTCCGGTGTCGCTCCTCGGCGCAGTCCTGGTGATGTACTTTCTTGACTACACCCTGAACACCATCACGATGCTCGGCCTGCTGCTGCTGATTGGCGTCGTGGTTGATGACGCGATCGTGGTCCTGGAGAACATCGAACGACGCCTGGCAAGTGGCGCGGAGGACCGGGCCCAGGCGGCCATCGACGGCGCCAACGAGGTCACGCTGGCTATCGTGGCCTCGACACTCGTACTGGCCAGCATCTTCGCCGTGGTCGTGTTCGTGCCCGGTATCCCAGGCAAGCTGATCGGGTCATTCGGGGTGGTCGTGGCCTGTGGCGTGCTCGTTTCCCTGTTCGTGTCCCTGACCCTGACGCCGATGCTCTGCGCCAGATACCTGCAGGTTAATCGGAAGGAGGGCGCCGTCTGGGGCCGGGTGGCCGGGTGGCTGAATGGACTGGACCAGTGGTACCGGAGCGCCACGGCCTGGAGTCTGCGTCACCGCTGGCGGGTGGTGAGCTTTGCGCTGGCTATCGTCGCAGCGACGCCATTGCTCTTCATGACCCTCGGCTTTGAGTTCTTTCCGGCGGAGGACGAAGGCCAGTTCCAGATCACCGTGCGGACGCCTACCGGCTCCAGCCTCGAATACTCGGATGACCGGATGCGCCAGGTGGAAAAGACCGTCCTCGGCCATCCGGAGATCGAGAACATCTTTGCCACGATCGGTGGTGGCCGGACGGGTGGCGTCAACCAGGGCCTGATCTACGTGAACATGCAGCCCCGCGAGAAGCGCCGCGTTAGCCAGCAGGAGATGATCAAGCTCCTGAGGGATGAACTGGCACAGATTCCCGGCATCGTGGCCTTCCCCGCGCCTTACGGCATTTCCGGCAACTCCCGGGGCGATGCGCTGAGCTTTGTCATTGATGGCCCGGATCTGGCCACGGTAGCGGACCTGGCGCGGAGTTTCCGTGATCTCCTGTCGAAGGATCCGGAACTCGGCCAGATCGACGTGGACCTGCAGCTGGATCTGCCCCAGGTGCGGCTGGACGTGAACCGGGACCTGGCCGCGGAGCTGGGCCTGTCGGCCCGGGACGTTGCCCAGGCTGCGAACGTGCTGGCCGGCGGCCTCAACGTGGCCAAGTTCAGCGATGAACCGGGCGACGGCGAGCGCTATGACATCCGCATCAAGGCCGCCGGCGATGTGGACCTGGCGGACCTCTCCAAGATCTACCTGCGGGCGCCGGGTGGCGCGCTGGTGCGCCTCGACACGGTAGCCAGGTTCACGGAACTTGTCGGGCCTGCTGTCATCACTCGGGTCGATCGCCAGTACGCCGCAACCTTCTTCTCCGATCCGACGGTGGCCCTGGGTGAAGCGGTGAACCGGGTTAGGAAGGAAGCCGCAGAGTTCCTGCCGCCGGGCTACACGCTGAAACTCCAGGGCGGGTCGGAGCAGCTGGACGAGACGTCCTCCGGAGTGGGCTTCACCTTCATCCTGGCGCTCGTGCTCGTCTATATGGTCCTGGCGAGCCAGTTCAACTCCTACGTGCAGCCCCTGATCATCATGGTGGCCCAGCCCCTCGCGATCATCGGCGGGGTTGCTGCCCTGGCCATCACCGGTACCACCCTGAACCTCTATTCCATGGTCGGGCTCATCCTGCTCATCGGGCTGGTGGCCAAGAATTCCATCCTGCTGGTGGATCTCACCAACCAGCTGCGGGAGAAGGGCTACAGCGTTGACGATGCGCTGGCGGAGGCCTGTCCGCGCCGGCTGCGGCCCATCCTGATGACCTCCCTCACGATCATCATGGCCATGCTGGTCCCGGCGCTGGGCATCGGCACCGGTGTGGAGCTGTCCGGCCCGCTGGCTGTCGCCGTCGTGGGTGGCATGCTCAGTTCAACGCTACTGAGCCTCGTCGTCGTGCCGGCCGTGTACTCCCTGGTGGAGAGTGGCCGTGAGCGTCGGGAGCCCGGGGCCGTCCGCACCTTCCTGAGCCGCTTCATCCCCGGTCGCGCCTGACACCCCAATCGCCAGCCGCCCTGCGTTGCAGCGGTTACCATGCCTGGCGCGGCAATCCCGTAGGAGCGCCTTCAGGCGCGAACCACACTTACACCGACATCCCCGGCTTCTGCAAAAGCGCCCCACTGGACGAAGTCCGCAAGCACGGCCACGTCCTGACGCCCGGCCGCTACGTCGGCGCCGAAGCCCAGGCGGAGGACGGCGAGCCGTTCGAGGAGAAGATGCAGCGGCTCACCGCGACGCTGCGCGAGCAGCAGGCCGAGGCCGCGAAGCTGGATGTCGCCATCCGGGCCAACCTGCGGGGGCTGGGCTACTGGCCGGACCCGGACGCAGACCCTGCATCGCCGCCATCAACGTCGGCGTGAATAGCGGCCCGGGCTATTTACACGAAGGCCGTATTTCGTTAATAGTGTGCCACGTTGTTTTAGTCTCCATGCACAGGGGAGAGAAATGAAACGCGGCCCCAGCGGCAACTACGTCACGCAAACCGTGGGCGAAGAGACGGTGCGCGCCTTCGTGCCCGCGCCGCTGCCGCCGCTGCCGCCGCTCGAACTCGCCGGGGGGCTGGCCCGCCGCCACGACCAGGCCCTCGTCGCCTGCGGGCGGCTCGATGCCATCTCCGCCCTGCTGCCGGACCCGGACCTCTTCCTCTACGCCTACGTGCGGCGCGAGGCGCTGCTGTCCAGCCAGATCGAAGGCACCCAATCGTCGCTCTCCGACCTGTTGTTGTTCGAACTGGACGAGGCCCCCGGCGTGCCCTTCGACGACGTGGTGGAAGTGTCCAGCTATGTCACCGCCCTCGAACACGGCCTCGCCCGGCTGCGCGCCGGCTTTCCCTTAAGCAACCGCCTGCTGCGCGAGATGCACGAAAAGCTGCTCTCGCGCGGGCGCGGCGTGGACCAGCAGCCCGGCCACTTTCGCACGAGCCAGAACTGGATCGGCGGCACCCGCCCGGGCAACGCCGGCTTCGTGCCGCCGCCTCCGCAGGAGATCGAGCCCTGCATGGCCGCGCTCGAGCTTTTTTTGCACGACGCGAACTTGCCGTATTCCACCCTGACGCGCGCGGCGCTGGCCCATGTGCAATTCGAGACCATCCATCCCTTCCTCGACGGCAACGGCCGCACCGGGCGGCTGCTGATCGCGCTGGTGCTGCATCACGAGGGCGTGCTGCGCCAGCCACTGCTCTACCTAAGCCTGTACCTCAAGCAGCACCGCACCGAGTACTACCGGTTGCTCGACGTCGTCCGCGAGGACGGCGACTGGGAGGCCTGGATCGACTTCTTCCTGGAGGGCGTGCAGACCACGGCCGCCGGCGCGGTGGACACCGCCCACCGCCTGCTCGGACTCTTCCGCGCAGACGCCGAGCGAGTGCAGTCGCTGGGCCGCAGCGCCGCCAACGCGCTGCGCGTGTTCGAGGCCTTCCGCCGCCGGCCGCTCGCCACCTTGCCGGTCCTCGCCGGGCAGGTCGGCATTAGCTACCCCACCGCGGCGCGTGCGGTTGCGGCGCTGGAGCGGCTCGGCATCGTGCGCGAGATCACCGGTCGCAGGCGCGAGCGGGTGTTCGCCTACGACCGCTATGTGGCGGTGCTCAATGAGGGGGCGGAGCCGTTGTGACCCATCCCGAGGAAACCGGGCAGCTCCTCATCTACGAGACTGGCGGCGCCCAACTCCAGGTTCGCCTCCAAGGGCGCACCGTGTGGCTGTCGCAGCGCCTCGTCGCCGAGCTGTACCAGGTTTCGGTGCCGACGGTAAACGAGCATCTGGCAAGCATTTACGAGGAACGGGAGCTTGACCGGGAGGCAACTATTCGGAGTTTCCGAATAGTTCAACGCGAAGGGTCCCGGGACGTCGCCCGGAACATCGACCACTACAGCCTGGACGCCATCCTCGCGGTGGGCTATCGCGTCCGCTCGGCACGGGGCACCGTTTTCCGCCAGTGGGCCACCGCCCGTTTGGGGGAGCTGCTGGTGAAAGGGTTCACGCTGGACGACGAGCGCCTGAAGGAGGGGCGCGCGCTGGGCGCTGACTACTTCAACGAACTGCTCGAACGGATTCGGGACATCCGCGCTTCGGAGCGGATGTTCTACCAGAAGATCACCGACATCTACGCCACCAGCATCGACTACGACCCGGCGCACCCGATCAGCCAGACGTTCTTTGCCACGGTGCAGAACAAACTGCACTGGGCGATTCATGGGCGTACCGCGGCGGAGGTCATTGTCGACCGCGCGGATGTCTCGCGTCCGAACATGGGCCTGAGCACGTCGTGACAATGTATCTCGATTTCGCCGAGGACCAGGCGAATCGCCGGAAACCGATGCATGTGGCCGAGTGGGTAGGGCGGCTGGACGCCTTCCTCCAGTTCAACGAGCGCAATGTGCTGACGCACGCGGGGAGCGTCTCTCACGACCTGGCGGAGCGACACGCGCACGCTCAGTTTGAGAAGCACGAAACCGAACGCCGACGGCTGGAGGCTGCGCAGCCGACCAGCGATTTCGATCGGGCTGTGGAGAAGGTGAAGCGGTTGGAGGGCGGGGCGACGGGGACCGAGTCGCCAGCGAAGAAGGGCACGAAACCGCGGCGGAGAAAGTCGTGAGCCGGGCTGGATTGTTGATTGCTCCGAGAGCGCCGACAGAATGAAGGAGCTTGGGTATGGCGGGTGAGTGGCGCGTGGCGACCGTGATGGAGCTTCGGCGCGACGGAATCCTGCTCGTCGAGGACGGTAATCACGGGGAATAGCGACCGCGCCCTGATGAGTTCGTCGACAGCGGTGGTGCGTTCTTTCGATCGTTAGGGTTCCACGCTCCCTCCACACTCCGAACACCGCGCCAACGCCCACATGCTCGGCACGCTGGACGAAAAGATCGAGCCGAACCGTCCGTGGAAACGGGGGAGAACCACCGAGGGAAGTCCAAATACAAGGCCTCCCTGTGGTGAATTTGTGGGGATCGGTCCCGCACAACCCTGATGAGTACTGAAGCTGCCAACGGACGCCCTCGCTCTAACACCAGAGTCGTCCTCAACATGCTGGCCCTGGTCGCCACGGCCGTGCACTTCCTGAGTCAGGGGAAGCCCCCGGTGGCGCGAAACTCCGCATAGGCCGCCAGCACGTGCTCCGGCGCTTCCAACTGGGGGTAGTGGCCCACGCCAGCAAGTTCGACGACGTCCGGCCGGGGCACCAGTTGCCGGTAGCGGGCCGCCGTGGCTGCGCCGGCGATGGGGTCGGCGGTGCCCACGATGAAGCGGAGCGGCACGGCCGCAGCCTGCAACGCCCCGACCCATCTTGAGCGGTACCGCAGGCGCTCATGGCGATACCGGCTGACTGGCGCCAGGACGGCGCGGCCGTTCCCGTGGGTCACCAGTGTCCAGAAGCCATCCAGCTCGGTGCGCGTCGGTGCCCGCTCCCGGGCAAAGATCCGGCGCATGCTGATGGCGAAGCTCGTCCGGCTCGACAGTCGCGCCACCACCGGACCTGCAGGCGAGGACAGCAGCCGCTGAATCAGTAGCGGGCGATGGGCCTCCGGAAAGATCCCCCCATTCAACAGACAGACGCTGCGGAGGCGCGGTTCTGCTGAATCCCTGGCCAGCAGTTCCTGCGCCACCGTGTCGCCGTAGTCGTGGGCGAGCACATGGTAGTCGGTCACCGCTTCCGACCGCAGGAAGGCTTCCACCAGGTTCGCCTGGTCAGCGATGGAGTAGGCGTGATGCCGGGGTTTCGCCGAGAAGCCAAAACCCAGCATGTCGAGAGTGAGCACCCGCCAGCGGGCAGTAAGGCCGGCCCAGACGGGCGCGAAGTCCCAGGAGGCGGTTGGAAAGCCATGGATCAGCAGGAGCACCGGCGCTCCCGGCTCGCCCCCGGAGCGGACGAAGATGTCGTGTCCCTGATAGCTGAAGGCCCCGCCTGCCCGGTGCCAGACTGCCAGTGAGTCAGGCCAGGGCAGGACCGTGTGCGGCACGGCGGGACCTAGTTTGCTGCCGCGGGAGACGGCGGTGTGGTCTTCCTCTGCCGCAAGATGAACTCCCGGTCCAGCTGGTTGCCGACTGGAAAGTCGTACTCACCCACCTTCTCGAAGCCATACCGGGCATACAGCCGCTGCGCCCCGAGATTGCCGGACCAGACGCCGACGTAGAGCGGCGAGTGGCCCTGCGCCGCCAGCCAGTCGATGGCCAGCCTCAGCAGCCGGGTGCCCAGTCCCTCGCGCTGAACCGCAGCACGGAGATACAACTGGCGGATTTCCCCGGCGGCCGTCTCCCGGTGGGGCGCTGGAAGCTTGCAGGGGCCCGCAGTCAGGAAGCCCACCAGGGCTTGGTGCGGGTCTTCCGCAACCCAGATGCCCACGCGCGCATCATTGAGCAGGGGCGCGTAGGCGGCCACGGACTGGGAGGTCTCGAGAAACGCACCCAGGTCTTCAGGCCGGTAGAGATAACCAAAGGTCTCCACGAAGGTGTCCCGGGCGAGGTTCGCCAGGTTTAACGCGTCGCCGGGGAGGGCGCGGCGGATGGTGGAGCCTCTCGGGGTAGCCATGGGGAAATACTACGGCACAGGAGACCTCAGTATCGCCCGGGATAGGACAGCGAGCTGACGAGCGTCTCCCGGTTCACCCGCGTGCTGACGGGCGCGACGAAGACCCTGTAGGCCGCGGCGGCCCGGAGGAGGTCGCCACCGAGGAGGCGAAACGCCAGATCCGTGGACAGCCAGGTGGGCCCGCCGCAGCCGAGATAGGTCCGGTGCCCGGACCAGGGGTAGTCTGCGGCGTCCCTGACCAGTCCGGCCCGGACCGGGTTCAGATGGACGTAGCGGATGAGTTGCAGCAAGTAAGCGTCGGCATTCACCCGGAAAGCGCGCTCCGCAGGGTCGAAGAGCGGGCCATCTGCGGCCGCAACCGCGTTCCTGTGGAGGGAGTATCGGGCGATCAGGTCGCATTGAAAGCTGTCCACCAGCTCGGGCGCGATCTCGACCACGAGATGCAGGTGGTTGGTCATCCAGCAGTAGGCGTGAGTTCGCGCCGTGAATTCCACGAGGAGGTCGCCGACGATGCGCTCCAGGGCCTCCCGGTCCCCGTTCGCCCTGAAGAGTGGCCGACCACCATGCCCACGGAGTGCGACATGATGAATCTCGCCCTGGAGGCGCAGGCGGGAGCGGATCTGAGCGGGCATGCCGCCATCCTGGCGCGGGCAGTGAGGTCTGGGGAGGTGGGGAAAGCGACGACTTTCGAGTGTTTTGCGCTGACGCCCGGAACGAGAGCTGAGGAACTGACGCAGCGCTTGCTGGATTTACTTCCAGGCCTTCCCTTTGGTTCTGCTGAAACGCAGCGTGCAGCTTGCCGACTGGTGGCGGAAGACTGGATTGTCTGAAGCAGGTGCACGCAGTGGCCGACCAGCCAGAATGGCGTGCGCAATTGCCCCCTGCAACTGGTTGCCTTCCAAGGGTTCCCTTACTATCCGTCACCGCCTCCACGTTCAGACTATCGGAGTTCAAATGTATTCCCTCGCCTTCATGGGCATCGCACTTCTGGATTTCGCGGTCCTCGTCTGGGCGGCGCGCCTGTGCCTTCGTTACCGGACGAACGGCCTGATCTTTGCCACCATCCCGCTGACTCTTCTGTGGTACGACAACTTTGTTATCGGCATCGGCGGCACGCTGGGCGAGGGTGCACTGCTGCTGGGCCTGAATACGGGGCGCTTCCTGGCGCACTACATTGCCTTGCCCATGACTTTCATCGCGCTCGGGGCGATGGCTCGTGAAGCCGGGTTTCTCTGGGCCCAGTCGAAGCTCGTGATGGGCGCATTCTGCACACTGGCCGTCTATTTCATCCTGCACGACCTGTGGTTGTTCTCCCAGTCCACGTTCTATCCGTCGTGTTTCGCCGATACGCTGCGCTACACCACCAGCATCTCGGCCTTTACGGCCTGCAGCCCGACGGCTGAGATTGGTGCGGGCAAGTCCATACCGCCGATCCCGGCCCTGACGATGACGGCCATGATGATTCTCTTCGGGGTCTATCTCTGGATCAAAATTGGCTGGAAGTGGCTGACACTCGGCTCGCTCGGGGCACTGACATTCTTCGCGGTGCCGTTCGGGCCCACTGGCGGGATCTTCGGCAACATCGGCGAGCCGATCATCTGCGCCGTGATCATTGCCACGGCTGCCCACATCGCCCGGCGACGTCATCCTGAGCGCGCCTCATCCTGAACGTTCCCGTTTATCGTCGCTTCGGGCCTGTCGTGCTTGCACCCGGCTATACGCCGATGAATGCGGCCACGTACCTGTTTGCCGCCTTCATCACGGTCGGCATGCTGGCTTTCGTCAACTTCATCCAGCCCTACCTGCTCAACGCCAATCTGCAGGTACCGCAGGACTCTCAGGGGCGCGTTCTGGGCCTGCTCGGGTTCAGCAACGAACTGATCGCCATCCTCCTGGTGGCGCCCTTCGGCGCGCTGGCTGACAAGATCGGCCGGCGGCCCGTGTATGCCATCGGCCTGGTCTGGATAGCCGCCGGTTTCTTTCTCTATCCGCTGGCGCGCACCTTGCCCCAGTTGCTTGGCTGCGCGCTCTTTTACTCGGTAGGCGTCTCGGCGGTCGGCTGCATGCTCTCCACGGTGCTGGCGGACACGCCGAAGGAGGAGTCCCGGGGACTGCTGGTCGGCATTACCGGGTTCTGCCAGGGGCTTGGTGCAGCGCTTGCCGTGCTCGTGCTGGGCCGGGTTCCACAGCGGCTGGCCGAGTCCGGCGTGGATGCCATCCTGGCGGGACGGATCACCCTGGGGATTGCCGCTGGCCTGTGCCTGCTGACGGCGCTGGTCTGCTGGGTGGGACTCAAGCGCGGAACCCCGAGCAGGATTGGCGCGTCCGAGCCACTCACGGTGCTGCTTCAACGGGGGCTCGCCGCTGCCCGGGCGAATCCACGCATCTGGTTCGCCTGCCTGCTTCAGTTCGTGTCCTACGCCGATCGCATCGTGCTCGGCACATTCTTCTCGGCACGCCTGCAGCAGACCGCCATCGCCCAGGGGCTCAGCGTCGGGGAGGCAGTCGCCCTGGCTACCAAGCCCTACGTCGTTGCGAGCACCGCCGGCCTGCTGTTTGCTGTCGTCTTCGGCCTGTTACTTGATCGCGTCAATCGCATCACGGCCGGCGTTGTGGCCATGCTGATTGCCGGCATCGGCTACTTCGCGGGCGGGCTGGTGGGTGATCCCACCAGTTCGGCGATCATCCCGGTAGCGATTCTCCTCGGTCTCGGGCAGGTTGCAGCCATCCTTGCAAGTCAGACGGTCCTGGGCCAGGAAGCGCCCACCGAGGTGCGTGGCGCTGTGTTCGGTATCGCGGGTATCTGCGCCTCCCTCGGTATCCTGTTCACCACCTCCGTGGGTGGCTGGCTGTACGACTCGGTCGGCAAGGGCGCCCCCTTCTTCCTCATTTCTGCCGCAAATCTCGCGATCATGGTGTTCGGCATCTGGCTGCTGATGCGCCCACGGGGGTTGCAGGCCTGACGGGAGTCACTCCGCCGCCAGAAACATCCGGTACGTCGAGTTCCCGCTCTCGTCCCAGAACTCATAGCCGGTGGACCTGAGGTGCGCCAGAAAGTCCGCCATCTCCTGATCCGGCACCTGAATGCCAGCCAGCACCCGGCCAAAGTCCGAGCCGGGATTGGTGTAGTGAAAGAGACTGATGTTCCACCGGCTGCCAAAGGCCCGGAGGAATCCCAGCAGGGCGCCTGGCAGCTCCGGGAACTCGAAGCGGTAGAGGCGCTCGTTCTTCAGTCCCGGGGCGAGGCCGCCCACCATGTGCCGCACGTGCAGCTTCGCCACTTCGTCGTCGCTCAGGTCGGAAACCGGAAATCCCAGGTCCCTTAGCGTGGTGATGAGCTGCGCCCGCTCCGCCAGCCCGCCGGTCAGGCCAACGCCGACAAAGATGCGGGCCCGCGCCGGATCGCTGTACCGGTAGTTGAACTCGGTGATGTAACGGTTGCCGATGGTCTCGCAGAAGGTGCGGAAACTGCCGGGCTGCTCAGGGATCTGCACCGCGAGTAGTGCCTCCCGGTGTTCGCCGATGCCGGCCCGCTCGGCGATATAGCGCAGCCGGTCAAAGTTCATGTTTGCCCCGCTGTTCACCGCCACCAGGGTCCGGTCGCGGCAGCCGGTGGCAGTCACGTAGCGCTTCATGCCGGCCACCGCGAGTGCACCGGCCGGTTCCATGATGGCCCTCGTGTCCTCGAAAACATCCCGGATTGCGGCGCAGACCTCGTCATTGGTGACCAGGATGATGTCGTCGACGACCTGCTGGCAGACCCGGAAGGTCTCCTCGCCGGCCTGGCGTACGGCGACGCCGTCGACGAAGATCCCGACGCGCTCCAGCCGGACGGGCCGCCCGGCGGCGAGCGCCGTGTGCATCGTGGGTGATTCCTCCGGCTCCACGCCGATCACCTGGATCTCCGGGTGCAGGGCTTTCACATACAGCCCGATGCCACTGATGAGGCCGCCACCGCCGACAGGGACAAAGACGGCATCGATGGCGCCGCGCTGCTGGCGCAGGATCTCCATGCCCACGGTCCCCTGGCCCGCGATGATGGCCGGATCGTCGAAGGGGTGCACGAACGTCAGCCCGTCGGCTGCCACGAGTTCCTGAGCCCGGGCATACGCATCGTCGTAGGTGATGCCGTGGAGGACTACCTCTGCGCCCAGGGCCCGGACGGCATCGGTCTTGATGGTGGGGGTGGTGACCGGCATCACCACCAGCGCTCGGACACCCAGGGCCCTGGCGGCCAGTGCGACCCCCTGACCGTGGTTCCCGGCCGAACTGCAAATCACGCCCGCCGCTCGTTCCCCGGGCGTCAGCTGCGCGAGCTTGTTGTAGGCGCCGCGCAGTTTGTAGGAGAAAACGGGTTGGAGGTCCTCGCGTTTCAGCAGGATCCGGTTGCCAAGACGGGCGGAAAGCCGGGGTGCTTCTTCCAGCGGCGTTTCACTCGCCACGTCGTAGACCCGGGCTTGCAGGATTCTTTTGAGGTATTCGGCCAGCACGCCCTCAGGGTAGCGCAGGGGTAGCCGGGATTCCTACTTTGGTCCGACCTTGAGCCCCCACAATCTGGACCCGGTCACGGTAGGGATTCTTGCCTGCCGCTATATTGGCCACTCCAAGGCAGGGAAACACCATGGCACTAACCCACGATCTCCAGGCGGGTCGCGACCTGACCCCGGAAAGCACCAAACCCAAGGTAGCGCGGGCGGACCCAGGCATCGCGGTCGGCGGTGGCAGGCAGGTGAACGCCGCCCAGATTGTCATGGGGCTCGCGAAGGATCTCAACTCCGACAAGATGGAACTGCCGGGCTTTCCTGACATCGTCGCCCGCATCCAGCGGATACTTGCGGATGAGAAGGCTTCGTCAAAAGACGTCGTGAAACTGATTGCCAGCGAGCCTGTTCTGGCCGGCCGCCTGGTGCAGCTCGCCAACTCGGCCGCCTTCAACCAGTCGGGTCGCGAAGTCAGCGACCTCAGGTCCGCCATTAACAGTCTGGGCTTCAACATCGTGCACAGCCAGGCGACCGCTTTTGCCATGCGCCAGATGGAGCAGCAGGAATGGCTGCAGCCGATTCGTCCCGTCCTGGCGGACATCTGGAAAACCAGTAATGGGGTCGCCGCCCTGTGCTTTGCGGTGGCCAAGCGGGTGCCCGGCGTGCAGCCCGACGAGTCCATGGCCACCGGGCTCTTTCACCTGATTGGCAAGCTCTATCTCTTCGCCCGCGCTCGCCAGGAGAGCATCAATCCCGGGGAGATCGCCGACTGGGAGAACGCACTGAACGAGTGGCACGTGACCATCGCCCGGACGATCCTCGACCACTGGAAGATTCCCACCCGCGTGGCCGAGGCGGTCGAAAACCAGAATGCAATTTTCGACGCCGACAGCCGTGACCTGACGCCGCTCACCCGCATTCTCTGCGCCGCGAAGCTGTACTACCGGCTGCGGAAGCCGGGCGCGCCACCGGAGCCGGTGGCCGAGGCCGCGCTCGCCAAGATCCGTCTGAACGGGCAGGCCTTCGACGACGTCGTGGCGGCGGCGAAGGCCGACATGGAGGCGGCCCGCGCGGCGCTGGCCTGAGGCGTTACCGGCCTGAGGCGTTACCGGCCTGAGGCGTTACCGGCCTGAGGCGTTACCGGCCTGAGGCGTTACCGGCCTGACGCGTTACTTGCCGGGAGCAGGGAGCTCCGGCGTGCCTGACTTCACGATCTCCAGCAGTTCGACCTGAAAGACCAGCGTCGCACCACCCGGCATCTGGGGCGGACGACCCTCGTCGCCGTAAGCCAGGGCCGAGGGGCAGATGACCCGGGCCTTGCCGCCCACCTTCATCAGCTGCACCGCTTCTGTCCAGCAGGGAATTACGCCATTCAGCGGGAAGGTGGCCGGTTCCTTGCGCTCGATGGAGCTGTCGAACACCCTGCCATCCACAAAGGTCCCTTCGTAGTGCACCTTGACCTGATCCGCAGCAGTCGGGCTGGCGCCCGTGCCGGCTGTCAGGGTCTTCATGACGATACCGCTGGCGGTCGTCGTGGCGCTCTTCTCTGTCGCTGCCTTCGCCAGGTAGGCCGCGCCAGCCGCCTTCTCCTTGTCGGCCCCAGCCGCCATGCGGGATTTCTGTAACTCCTGCAACTTCGGCCCGTAACTCTCGAGGTCCTTTAGGGCCACCTTGTCCTGGACCCCGTCGGCCAGGCCCGCCTCGACCATGGCCAGTTCCTTCTCTGTCAGGGTAAAGGGCTGGATGTTGCGACTAATGATGACGCCGAGGGCGTAGAGGGTTTTGTCGTCTTCTGTCGTGGGCGTCGGCCGGGCCGCCTCTGCCAGCGATACCAGTGCCAGGCAGGAACCAAGCAGGATGACGAGATTGCGGCGCATGCGAACTCCGGATGATGACAACAGAGGCTGTTATTCTAGCGGGAATGGAGCCCAGACTCATTCTCATGCCAACCTCCGGCCCCGGTACCCCGCCCGTAGAAGTCGGCCAAGGCTCCGGAGAGAACGGCCGGCTCTACTGCGGCATCTGCAGCAGGGTGACGCGTTCATGATCCTCCTGGGCTTGAGGGGGACCTGGCGGACCTGGGAGACCGTCCAGACAGTGCGCAAGCACTACGTGATTCTGATGCCGGGGCCGGCCGGCCCTGCGGATAATTCTTGAGATGAGCGATCCGACCCTGCTCCTGAGTGCCCTGATCATGGGTGTTATCGAAGGGCTGACCGAGTTTCTGCCTGTCTCCAGTACGGGCCACCTGATCCTGGCAGGACAGCTGCTTGGCTTTAACGACGCCAAGGGCAAAGTTTTCGAGATCGCCATTCAGTTTGCTGCGATTCTGGCCGTGGTCTGGGAATACCGGGCACGCCTGGGCCATGCGCTTGTCAGCGTGACGTCCGAGCCGGCGTCGCAACGGCTGGCGATCAATCTGTTCGTGGCGTTTTTGCCGGCTGCGGTACTGGGTTTTCTGTTCCTGAAGGAGATCAAACACTATCTGTTCAACCCGCTGGTGGTGGCGACAGCGCTGATCGTCGGCGGGGTCGTGATCCTGTGGGCCGAGCGGCGCTCGCATGTGATCCGCGCCGAGACAGTGGACGACATGACTTGGCGGGATGCGCTGATAGTGGGCTTCGCGCAGGCCCTGGCGATGATTCCCGGCACTTCGCGCTCCGGGGCAACCATCATCGGCGGCCTGTTGATTGGCCTGTCCCGCAAGACGGCCGCAGAGTTTTCCTTCTTTCTGGCGATTCCGACGATGTTCGCCGCCACGGTCTATGACGTTTACAGGAACTGGCATCTCTTCACTGCAAGCGATATCGGGATGTTTGCCGTGGGCGGAGCGGCGTCATTCATCAGCGCCCTGCTGGCAGTGCGCGGGCTGATCCGCTTCATCAGCCAGCATGATTTCACGATATTTGCCTGGTACCGGATCCTGTTCGGCGGCGTAGTGCTGGCGACGGCCTATTTCGGCGTGGTGGACTGGGGCGGCGGGCAACCGTGAAGTTCTGCCGCCGGGTTGTCGCGCCTTAAGGCGCTCCTGCCGGGGCACTGGCGCCAGTGGGTCACCCACCCGTTGGGGCCGCTGTGGCGGCCGCGAGCACGCGGCGGGCGGGTTCAAGGAGGGCCGCATAGGGCTTCCAGCGCGCCACCGATGACTGGTACAGCGGTTTGCGAACCTGCATCTGGCTGGCCGTCTTCACCGTGCGCTCCGTCTCGTTGAAGCGCAGGACCTTCTCGCTCCAGGGCAGGCCGCAAAAGTCCACCAGCGCCCGCAGCGTGGGTTCCGGGTTCGCCACGACATCTTCGTAGACCAGATCATGGATGCGGCCCGGAAGAACGCGGTGCCAGTGGGCCATGATCCGGGCCCGGTCGACCCATGCCTGGGCCAGGTGCTCCAGGTCGTGGCTGAAACCCACGGTCCGGAACACGAGCTGGTACGTGCTGAGGATGATGTCCAGGGGTTCCCGAACCGTGTGCACGAAGCGGGCGTCCGGAAAGATCCGCGCCAGCAGGCCGATGTATTTGTAGTTGGTGAACTGCTTGTCCACGAACATTAGTGATTGCGTATAGACCTCGCTGATGGTCTGGAGATAATCCCGCTGCAACTGCTCGAGATCGCTCCTCGTCAGCACCGTCGCGAGCTGGGGATAGTCCATCTCTCCGTAGCGCCGCCGGCTCAGATCCAGCAACAGCCAGGGAAAGACCTGGGACTCACCCGCGGCTCCCACGTTTGTTCCGGTGCTCGCCAGGATCTGCTCCGCCAGAGTAGAGCCGCTGCGCGGCATGCCTACGATGAAGATCGGTCGCTGTCTGGCCGCCGGCAACGCCGGCACACTTTCGAGGAAGGCTGTCGTGAACTGCGCCTCGATGTCCCGCGCCATCCCGCGCTCTTCTTCGGGTTCCCAGGCATCCACCGCCTTGACGAGGGCGTGGGCGCGGCGCAGGTACTCGAACTCCCGGACGACCTCGCCCTGCTGCCGATAACCTGCAGCGAGAGCCATCCACGCATCCACCTGACCCGCCTCGGGAAGGGCGGCCGTCGACAGCCGGGCCATGTCCTCCGGCGTCAGTCTGCCGAGCAGGGCAAGCTGCCGGTAGGGAGAATAAAGTTCGGGCGCCAGCCGCAGCGTCCGGCGCAATTCCTGCTCGGCGCCCGTGGGGTCGTTCTGTTCAGCCAGCAACCGGCCCCGCAGGTTTCGCAGGTTAGCGTCGCCCGGCGCGTCCCGCAGGCTCTCATCGACCACGGCCAGAGCATCGCCGTGGCGATTGCAGAGCTGCAAGGCCTCAGCCAGCGGCACGGCTGTCCGGGCATCGGGCACTCCGGTTGCCAGCAACTGGCTCGCCAGCTGCCAGGCATCCCGTGGTCGCCCCAGCGCGACGGCGATGAGGACCATCAGGCGCAGGCCCTCGCTGGCCAGGCCATCGGTCTTGCGCAGTTGCTCACCAATCTGGAGAGCGCCGGAAAAATCCTCCACTGCCAGGCAGCGCTCCCCCGCGCGGACGACCTCGAGGGCAGGCACTTTCTTCGCAGCCTGGCCCGGTGCGGGCGTCACGGTCAGTTGCGCGCGCGCGAGCTTGCGGAGCTGGGCTTCGCCCCGGGGCGATGTAGTCGACATTCAAACTCTCCTGATGTTTAGGGGCAGCAACCGGGTGGCGAGCGCTTCCGGCCGCTCGTTACCCGGGCGCCAGCAAATCCTGCAGCCGTCGGGTGAACTGCTCGGTCTTGAAGCTGGGCAGGGTGTAGACCCAGCCACCGAGGCGCGCGTTCAGAGCGGCAGCTTCTGCGCCGGCAGGCCCTTCCCCCGAGGCCAGAAAGGTCAAGCGGGTGCCATCGGTCAGGCGCCAGGCGCTCGTTTCAATGACCAGGCCGTCAGTCGTAACGAAGCGCGCGACGACGGGTTTCCCCGGGTTTGTCCCCAGCACTTCCCGGGTCTGGGCGTTTTCCAGCTGCAGGCCTGCAAGGACGCCCGCAACACCATTCCCGATGCCCGGATAGCTGAGTTCCCGGCCCGCCGGGACGTCGGCCACCAGGAACTCCGCCAGGTCTTCCTCGCCGGCGCTGGCGCCGTTTGTGCCCGTGGCGGAGGCCCGGCGGGTAATGCGCAGGGTCTCGAGCCCCGGGTGACTGATCGCCACGGACTGGATGCGACCGGCGGGAATATCGGTCAGGTCTCTTGCGAGCCAGTCGCTGCCGGTTTTGCCGAGGTCGAACTGCCCGGTAACCAGCCAGCTCGTCGGCTCCCCAGTCCGGCGCACGTAGGTCTCGCCGGAACTGCCAGGTGCCGCCAGGCCGACGATGACGCTGACCGGTTCCTTCCCCTTGCCGTCGTCCATGGTGAGTTGCAGGCCCGTGGCTGAGGCCGAGTTCAGGTCCTGGACGCCAAGCCGGGCGTAGTAGTCCGGGTTCGAGGTCTTCTCCTCGATGAGCCGCGCCTCGGCGAGGGCGAGCAGGTTCCTGCGAATCCGGGCGACGTCCGCCGGATAGCGGCTGTGTTCGGCAACCGTCCAGCTATCCGCCCCTCGTTCGAGGGTCGCGATCGGCGTGTTGCCCGGGCCGGCGACCACAATGCGCTGGATACCGTTCAGCTGTTGCTTCAGACCGGGCAGTAGCAGCTCCTCGACGCGACGTCCGTTCTGGTCCGCCCTGAGGAATACGCCAGCAATGACAGCCAGTATGGCCAGCGCAGCGAGCAGGACGACCAGAGTGCGACGACTCACCCGACCCCCCTGGCAGTCCTCGTGCGGCGCCGGAATTGCAGCACGATGAGGCTGACCAGGGAAATGACCAGCGGCACCAGCGCGACGTTGAGCGCTTTCAGCGTAGCCCCCAGCCGCTCGATATCCTGGTCCAGATCCCGCTGCACCTGGCGGAGTTCCTTGCGCAGTTCGAGCCGTCGGGCCTGGAAGCGCTCGATCTCCCCCTCCTGCTGGGGCGAGAGGATGCTGGTGCCCTGATCCTTCCGGCTCGCCTGCAGCTCTCCAAGCCGGGATTCGGTCTCCTCCAGCTCGCTCTGCAGGCGCTGTTCAGCCGAACGGAAGCGGGCCTCGGCCTCGCGGCCGAGTTCCTGAACGCGGGTAAAGGGCCGCTGGAACGTGGCGCGGCTGCGGATACTGATCAGGTCGCTGCTGCCAAGGAGGTTGTCGAGCGCATTGACCACGAGGTCGGCGTTGTTGGCGAAGGCGGTGCTGAGGCGTTGACCGAGGACGTCCTGGGTCTGAACCCACAGCCGGTCCGCCACCAGATCGGCGTCCGCCACCAGCACCACATTGGCAGGCTCGGCAGCCACGGCGATGTGCCCTGGCCGGACGTCTCCGGGAAAGGCACTCGGCACTTTGCCGGTGATCCGTGCCGCCAGCGTGTAACGCTCGCCCCTGGGGTCAAAGTCCGTCCGCAACAGCGCCGGGTCGGAAGCCATCGCGAGTTGTGCGGTCGGGATCAGAGCGGCCTTGTCGCTGGACTGGATAAGTGGAGTGACCTCCGCTGCGGCGCCCTTGCTACCCGTGATGTGGCCTGCAAAAGCGAGGTTCACGAGGCTGAGCCCGCTGGTGATCACATCGTCCTGGGACATGCCGTCCTGGCCAACGCCGATGATGCCGAGGTGCCGGACCGGCTCTCCGTCCCTGCCGCTCACCGTCAGTGCGTAGCGGTCGTCGCCGACGATGGTACTGCGGTCGACACTGATCCCCCAGGCCGCGAAGAGCTTGTCCAGGCCGGAATCCTCCCCAGCGTCTGTCGCCATGGGGTCCTCCGTGTTCCCCTGGTCGATCTCGGCAAAGGGATCGCTCAGGATCAGCGCCCGGCCACCCCGGAGAATGAACTGGTCGATGGCATAAACCGTCGCGTCGGGCAGGTTCTTCGGGTTCACCAGCAGGAGCACCTTGATGTCGGGCTCGAGCGTCGCGAAACCCGGCTCCAGGACGCGCAGGTCAAACAGCTGCCTGAGCTGATCCGCGACGACCCAGGGCTGACTGATCTGCTGGGTCATGGGATCGAAGCCGGCGGTCATGGGAAGGCTGGATAGCAGGCCCACCAAGGGCTTCTTCGGATTGGCGAGGGTGTAGGCCAGCTTGGCCAGGTCGTACTCCAGGAAGGACTCCTTGGCTGGATCCAGGAACGGAATGGTCTCGTCGTCGCCCACGCTGTTGGTCGCGGCAATGCCAAAGTAGATGGGGTCCGCGTTGTTGCCCAGGTTGATGGGTCGCAACCCAAAGCCCGTGGCCCGGTCTTCCTCGTCGGAAAAGGGCAGCGGGTCGATCACGGTCACTTGCAGCTTGCCATTGGAACGGCTCGCGAACTCTTCCAGCATTTCCTGCACGCGACCGGCATAGGTGCGGAGCTGGGGAACGTCAGCCGCAGCCTTGTCTGAAAAGAACAGGTAAACGTTTACGGGCTCCGGAATACTGCCCACGACCTTCTTCGTCCCCTCAGAGAGGGTATAGAGCTGGTTCTCCGTCAGATCCAGGCGCGCGGCCGGCAGCAGACTGAGCAGCGTCACGCCCACCAAAAAGATGACGGCGAGGGCGGTCAGCCCGATGCGATCAATGCGGCTCTTGTCAGGTTCCGGAGCCATCCTAGTCTGCCTTCTTCAGATCGAGAACGATCGTCGTGGCGAACAGCCAGACGCCAATGACGAGCAGAAAGTAGAGCACATCCCGAAGGTCCAGCACGCCCTTGCTGATGGCGGCGTAGTGCGTCAGGAAGGACAGGCTGGCCACGGCGTCCAGCAGGGGTCCCGGCAGCCATCCGGAGAAGAAATCCAGCACCAGGGGAAACCCGGCCAGCATGAACAGGAAGCAGATCACCACGGTGAGGATGAACGCGACCACCTGATTACGGTTGGCCGCGGAGATGCAGGACCCGATGGCCAGGAAACCGCCTGCCATGAGCAGGCTGCCGATGTAGGCGGCAACGATGACGCCGTTATCGGGTTCCCCGAGGTAATTGACCGTGACCCAGATGGGAAAGGTCAGTGCGAGGGCGATCGCGATGCATAGCCATGCGGCGAGGAACTTGCCCAGCACGGCCTGCCACAGAGTGACGGGAAGCGTCATGAGCAACTCCACGCTGCCGCTCTTGCGCTCCTCCGCCCAGAGTCGCATCGCGATGGCGGGGACCAGGAACAGGTAGAGCCAGGGGTGGAAGTTGAAGAAGGGCGAGAGGTCCGCCTGGCCGCGCTCGTAAAAGCCGCCCAGGTAGAACGTGAACAGGCCGGAAAGCGCCAGAAATATCACGATGAAGACGTAGGCAAGCGGCGTAGCGAAGTAGCTCTGCAACTCCCGCTTCCCGATGCTGCCAATAATACCCATCAGGCGTCCCGGTCGGCTGTGGTGATGGTCCGGAACACTTCATCGAGGCGCCCCGCCTCGAGGTGCAGTTGCTCCACCGGCCAGCGCCGTTCGGCGGCCAGCGCGCCGATCGCGCTCACGATGAGGGCGTTGTCCTTTGGGAAGGCCGTCACCGTGAACTCGTGGTTGTCCACCTCCACCTGCCGGACTTCGCCCAGGTTTCGCAGGTCATCGGCTACCGCGGCCAGGTCCGCCGTGTGCTGCAGACGGAGGGATACGGCGTTGTGATAGCGGGACCGGCGGATCAGTGCGGCCGGCTCCTCATCCGCCACGATGCGCCCGTTCGTGATGATGATGGCCCGGGTGCAGACAGCATCCACCTCCTCCAGAATATGGGTGGAGATGACGATCACTTTGCCGGGGGCCATCGTCCGGATGAGTTCCCGGACTTCGTGCTTCTGGTTTGGGTCAAGTCCGTCGGTGGGTTCGTCGAGGATGAGCACCGGCGGGTCGTGGAGGATGGCCTGAGCCAGGCCCACCCGGCGGCGAAACCCTTTGGACAGGGTCTCAATGGGCTGGTAGAGGACCTCTTCCAGTTGCAGTCGCTCCACGACGTCGCCCAGGCGCTGCCGGAACTCCGCAGCCGTGAGGCCGCGAACCTCGCCGATGAAACGCAGGAAGTCCCGGGGGGTCATCTCGCCATAGGTGGGCGCGCCTTCCGGCAGGTAGCCGAGCTTCTGCTTCGCGGCCACTGGCTGCTTGTCGATGGAGAAGCCGCAGATTTCGGCGCGACCCGCCGTTGGCGCCACGAAGCCGGCCAGCATGCGCATGGTGGTGGTCTTGCCGGCGCCATTCGGCCCCAGAAAGCCCAGAACCTCGCCGGGCACCACGCGGAAGGTCACGTTGTCGACGGCCGTACGGCCGCCAAAAGTCTTTACGAGGCCTTCTGCTGCGATCATCTTCAGTTCGTTTCCGGGACGGCGTGGCGCGCGGGTATTGTCCATGCGCAACGCAGGTCTGCAAGGTAGATTAAACGTTCGTAACCCGCGCCAGTGGCCGAATGAGCAGCACATTGGCCAGGGCAATGATAGCCACCACGACCACCACAGCGAAGGTCATGAAGTAGTCCCCGGTGGCGGTGCGGATCTGGCCTGCCAGCAGGGTGCCCGCCGCTCCCCCCATGGTATCGACGAAGATCACGACGCCCAGAATCCGGCCCAGCGCGAGCTGGCCGAAGCTCTCCACGGCGACCAGCTGGATGAGGGTAAAACTCCCGCCGAACCCCAGGCCGAACACCACGGCGAAGGCCATGAGCTGCGCCGGACTGCGGGTCAGTTCCAGTCCGTTGTTGCCGCTGGTGAAGAGCAACAGGGTCCCGACCAGCAGGGTCAGGCTGGTGACGACCATGACCTGCTGTTTCCGGAACCGGTCGCTGACCGCACCGAAGAGAAACTTCCCGGCCACGCTGCAGGCGAGGATGGTGGAGTAGAGGGCCGTTGCCCGCTGGGGCGCGAGGCCGGCCTCCTGCTCGAAGTAGATCGTGATCTGGCTCGTCAATGCCTGGATGGCGAACCAGAGGCAGGCGGAGCCGAGGGCCAGGCACCAAAGGGTGCGGGAGCGCAGGGCGGCGGCAAACGTGACGCCCTCGGCCGCCGGCGAACCCGGTGCCCTGGCCGCAGACCCGCCCACCGGCGCTTCGCGCAGTACCAGGAAGGCCGGCACCACGGCAAACAGCCAGAACGCCCCCGCCAGCACGCCCATGCCGACGCGCCAGCCGTAGGCCGGGTCGTTGACCAGCGGCGATATGGCCAGCGGCAGTGTGGCGCCGGCCAGGCTTGATCCGGCGACGAGCACGCCCACTGCCGTCCCCTGCCGTTCCAGGAACCAGCGGGACAGCAGGACCACATTCGGCATCAGACCCGCCAGGATGAGGCCCACGGCCAGGAAGGCATGCAGCAGGTAGAGATCCTGCAGCGACCGCGCCGCCGGGTACACAATAAAGGTGATGCCGAGAACGAGCAGGCCCAGCCGGATCACGCGAACCACGCCAAAGCGGTCGATGGCTGCGCCCACGAAGGGCGCCAGCAGGCCGGCGATGCCAAAGGTGATCGCGGTGGTCCGGCTGACTTCGGCCGGCGTGGCGCCAAAGGTTTCCATGAACCGGGGAAACAGGTTCTGGGGTACAAACAGGGCCATGCCATTGGTGAAGAAGTAGACCAGGACGCAGACCGCTGCGATCCACAGGGGCCGCCGGTTCATGGCCTGCATGTCGGCCTGGTCACGCCTTACAGCAACTCGCCGTCGGCATCCACGAGCTGGATGGTGTCAAAGCCCAAGGCCTTCAGCCCCGGCTCAATGACTTTGCGGTCGCCCACCACTACCAGGACCAGATCGTCGGGGCGCAGATAGTCCCGGGCAGCCTTGTTGACCTGTTCCGGCGTCAGATTCCGGATTGTGCCGGCGTAGCTCTGCCAGTAGCTGTCCGGGAGGCCGAACTCCACGATTTCGCTGATGGAGCCCAGTACCGCGCCGCCGGTTTCCCACTGCCCCGGCAGGGACAGCGTGTTGGTGCGCTTCACCAGGGCTACTTCCTCCGGCGTCGCGGGGCGCTTGCCCGCCATTCCTGCGATCTCGTTCCGGATTTCGGTGACGGCCTCGGCGGTCTTGTCCGACTGCACGGGCGCGTAAGCCAGGAATGGCCGCTGGCCCCGGGCATCATAGGTGAAGGAGTAGGCGCCGTAGGACCAGTGTTTCGCTTCCCGCAGATTCATGTTCAGGCGGGCCGTGAACTTCCCGCCGAGTACATCGTTCATCGTGGCGATCGCGAGATCGTCGGGGGTGGCGCGGGAAGGGAGCAGCTGACCGGCGAAGATCACCGACTGGTCAGCCCCGGGCTTGTCGACGAGGTACAGCGTGTTGCTGGAGCGTGGTGTGACGTCGGCGATCGCCTTCGCCGGGATGCTGCCGGGCTGCCAGGCCTGCAGCAGAGGCTCAAGCTGCGCGCTTAGAGAAGCAACCGTGATCGGGCCAACAGCGATCAGGGTGGCGTGGTTCGGACGAAACCACTCGGTGTGGAACCGGACGAGGTCGTCCCGGGTCAGGGCCGCCAGCGTGGCCTCGGTCCCGGTGCCGGTCAGAGGCTGGGCGTAGGCGTGCCCGGTCCCGTAAAGAAGCTTCGGCACCACCCGCAGGGCCATCGACGTCGGTTGGGTTTTTTCCTGGCTCAGGGCAGCCAGGTAGACCTTCCGCAACCGGTCTAGCTCGTTCTGGGGGAACGAGGGATTCAGCACCACATCGGCAAAAATCCTGAGCGCTGGCTCTAGCTTGTCTGCCAGCGCTGAAAGATTGACGGAGGACGTATCGAGGCTCGAGCCAGCGCTTAAGGACGCGCCCAGCAGGGCCAGCTGCTCGCTGATCTCCAGTGCATCCCGCGACTTCGTGCCCTCATCCAGCATGGCCATGGTGAGGCTCGCCGTGCCCGGCCGGGCCGACTGATCTGCGGCGTAACCGGCGTCCAGCACCAGGCGCAACCCGACGACGGGAAGGCCGGGGCGCTCGACCACGATCAGCTGAAGGCCGTTGCTGAGCGTCGCGCGCCGGAAGGCCGGGAAGGTCACGGGCAGGTCGCCGACGGGCTGGGGCACCTGGCTGCGGTCGGCTCCGGTACCGCCAGCGGCGAACTTCTCGGCCGGCTCCACCGTGAGAACGAAGGGTGCTTGTGTTACCCACTTGGCCACCACGGCCTGCAGTTCGGACCCCGTGGCCGCTTCGACAGCTGCATAACCCGGCTTCCAGGCATCTGGCGACCCGCCATAGACGGTGCTCTCGGCCAGCACGCCCGACTTTCCGGAGAAGCCTCCGACCTTCTCCAGGCCCCGGACAAAGGCCGCGCGACGCTGCGTCTTCACCCGCTCCAGTTCCCTGGCCGTGGGCCCTGACCGGAGAAAGCGCGCGAACTCCTCGTTCACGACCGTCTCGAGTCGTTCCAGGGACACGCCCGGCTGGGCCGATACCTGCAGGTAAGTAATGCCGGCAATCTCCAGGGCCAGGGTGCCGAACTCGACGTCCGAGGCAATCTGGTCCCGGTAGACCAGGCGCTGGTAGAGGCGCGAGTTCTTGTCCCCCGCGAGAATGGCAGAAGCCAGTTCGAGGAGGGCCGCATCTTTCGTTCCCCAGCGGGGACCCGTCCAGGCGAGGTAGAGGCGCGGCTGCGCGACCTGGTCCCGAAGGCTCCACCGGCGGACCTGATCATGGGACGGAATCCACTCCTCGAAGCGGCCAAGGGCGGGCCCCGGCGCAATGTCACCAAAGTATTTCTCCGCCTTCGCGAAGGCCTCCTCGGTGCCCACGTCGCCCGCAATAACCACGACGGCGTTGCTCGCGCCGTAGTAAGTCTCGAACCACTTCTTTACGTCGGCGAGGCTCGCCGCATTGAGGTCGTCCATCGAGCCGATGGTTTCCCAGGAGTAGGGGTGCTCGGGGGGGAAGAGATTCCTGAGAATCTCCTCGAAGACCTTGCCGTAGGGCTGATTGTCGCCCTGCCGCTTTTCGTTCTGCACCACCCCCCGCTGTTCGTCCAGCTTGGCCTGGGTGATGGATTCCTTGAAGTGGCCCATCCGGTCCGACTCCAGCCAGAGGGCCGTATCGAGGGCGTTACTGGGTACCGTCTGGAAGTAGTTGGTGCGGTCGAAGAACGTGGTGCCGTTGAGATCCGTGGCGCCCAGTTCCTGCAGGGTGTTCAGGTACTCGCCCTTCAGGTTCTCCGAGCCCTGGAACATGAGGTGCTCGAAGAGGTGGGCGAAGCCGGTGCGGCCCCGGACTTCATTCTTTGACCCCACGTGGTACCACACATTGACTGCCACGATCGGCGCCTTCCGGTCCTCATGGACAACGACAGTCAGGCCATTGTCCAGCTGCCTCAGGGTGTACGGAATGTCGATGGGGGTTGCGGCACTGGCCAGTTCCGGAATGAGGAGGGCAGCGGCAAGCAGGGCGGCAAAATGCGGCTTAAGGGGCATGGCAGGTTCCCAAAGGTGGTGGCGGATTCTAGCTGGCGCGAGGGACCGGGCGAACAGACGGCGTGGAAAATGCCAAAATGTCGCCATGCCCCGCAGAACCCTCTATCCCGGCCTGGAGCCTTTCGACTCCGGCTACCTGGCCGTTTCCGGTCTCCACGAAATCTATTACGAGCAGTGCGGCAATCCCCTGGGCAAACCAGCGGTGTTTCTCCATGGCGGCCCCGGTGGCGGTGGCGACATCACCCCACGCCGGTTCTTCAACCCGGCCCGCTACCGGATCGTGCTGCTGGATCAGCGGGGCTGCGGCCGCAGTCGGCCCCACGCGGAACTGCGGGAAAATTCCACCTGGGACCTGATTGCCGACCTCGAGGCCCTGCGGCTGAAACTCAACATAGAACGCTGGCTCGTGTTCGGCGGATCCTGGGGCAGCACCCTGGCTCTCCTGTACGCCGAGACCCATCCCGAGCAGGTGACCGAGCTCGTCCTGCGGGGGATTTTCCTGCTCCGGCCTGCCGAGATCGCCTGGTTCTACCAGCAGGGCGCCAGCGAGCTCTACCCGGATGCCTGGGAGCCCTACTGGCAGTTCATTCCCGCCGCAGAACGCGACGACATGGTGAGTGCTTACTACCGGCGGCTCACGGGCTCCGACCCGCAGGTGGCGCTGGAGGCGGCCAGGCGCTGGTCCACCTGGGAGGGCCGCACGAGCCATCTTCTGGCCTCAGCCTCGACGGTGGAGCGCTTCGGCGCCGACCGCTTTGCCCTGGCCTTTGCACGGATCGAGGCCCACTACTTCGTCAATCAGGCCTTCATGGCCGAGCCGAACCAGATTCTTCGGGACGTGGGCCGCCTGCGGCAGATTCCCGCGGTCATCGTGCAGGGCCGTTATGATGTGGTCTGCCCGCTTCGGAGCGCCTGGGATTTGCACAGCGCCTGGCCCGAGGCAGAGTTGCGGATCGTGCCCGACGCTGGCCATTCCGCCTTCGAGCCCGGCATCGTCCACGAACTGATCTCCGTAACCGACCAATTCGCCCCCCACTGACCTGACCGATGACTGACCAGAGCCTGCTCATCACCAACGCCCTGATCTGCAACGACGGCCGCGTCACGCCCGGCGACGTGCTGGTGCGCCGCGGGCGTATCGACAAGATCGCCCGGGAGATTCCGGCCGGCCGGGTGGACCGCATCATCGATGCCGGCGGCAAATACCTGCTCCCGGGATTCATCGACGATCAGGTGCATTTTCGCGAGCCGGGCCTGACCCACAAAGGTGATCTCGCCACGGAATCCGCTGCCGCCGTCGCGGGCGGGATCACCAGCTTCATGGACATGCCGAACACGATTCCGAATGCGACGAGCCGGGCGGTGCTCATGGACAAGTACCGGCTGGCCCGCGGACGGGCGAAAGCCAACTTTTCCTTCTACTTCGGGGCCGCCAACGACAATCTGGACGAAATCCGGGCTCTGCAGCCGGGCGACTGCTGCGGGGTAAAGGTCTTCATGGGTGCCTCCACCGGCAACCTGCTGGTCGATGATCCCCGGACCCTGGAACTGATCTTTGCTGAATGTCCCACGCTCATCGCCACGCATTGCGAGGACACGCCGACCATCCGGGCGAACGAGGAACGCTACCGTCAGCAGTATGGTGACGACGTGCCGTTTGCGGCGCATCCCCTGATCCGTTCGGCGGAGGCCTGCTACAAGTCGACAGTCCTGGCCACCACGCTGGCCAGGCGCCACAACACCCGCCTCCACGTCCTCCATCTGTCCACCGCCCGGGAGCTGGAACTCTTCGAGCCCGGGCCGCTGAACGGCAAGCGGGTCACGGCGGAAGTGTGCGTCCACATGCTCCATTTTGACGATCAGGACTACGCGACCAGGGGCGCGCTGCTCAAGTGCAATCCGGCGATCAAGACAGCGGCGGACCGGAAAGCCCTTCTGGCCGGTCTTGTGGATGGCCGGCTCGCCGTAATCGCCACGGATCACGCGCCGCACACGCTGGCTGAAAAGGGCGAGACGTACTTCAAGGCACCGTCCGGGCTGCCGCTGGTTCAGCACGCCCTGTTGATGCTCCTGGAACACGTGCATGACGGCACCCTGCCACTGGAGCTGATCGTGGAGAAGACCAGTCACCGGGTGGCCGACCTCTTCGCCATCAAGGATCGGGGCTACATCCGGGAAGGCTACTTTGCTGACCTGGTGCTTATCGATCACCGGGTACCAACCACCGTGCGTCGCGAGGACGTGCTGTCAAAATGCGGCTGGTCACCCGTCGAGGGCACCACGTTCCGCTCGTCGATCAACACGACAGTCGTCAACGGCGTCGTGGCCTATGAGAACGGCAAGGTCACCGCAGCAGTCGCTGGCCAGCGACTGGATTGCGGCGGGCGCTAGGACGTCCCGACGCTGGTACGCACATCCCGGAGCAGAACGTCGGCCAGGTGAGGGCCCGCGAAGAGGGCCGCCAGCCGGCCGTCCGGAGCCACCAGCATGATCGCGGTGCTGTGATCCAGCATGTAGTCGCCGTCCAGCGGAATTTTCCGGTAGGGAACCCCCAGCGCGGTGGCGAAGGCCCGCACGGCCTCAGGGTTGCCGGTCAAGCCAGTGAAGCTCGGGTCGAAGCCCGCCAGATAGCCTTTCAGCACCGCGGGCGTGTCACGCTCCGGGTCTACGCTGATCATAAGGACGGCGGGGACTTTCGCCGCCGGTAGGGTCGTTGCGAGTGCCCGGCGCACGGTGCCCAGCAAGGCGAGCGTCGTCGGGCAGGCCTCGGGGCAATGGGTAAAGCCGAAGAAGACCAGCGTCCAGCCCCCCCGGAGACGCTCCGGCCCGGCGGCCTTCCCGTCCTGGTCGATCAGCGCGAAGGCGGGGAGTGTTCGGGGCGGCGATAGCCAGGTGCCGGACTCCAGAACTGGCGCGCTGACCGGCGCCGGTGCAAAGAACAGGCGACCGAAAACGACACCGCCCAGGCCGGCGGCAAGCAGCAACAGCGTCATCCAGAGTCGCCGGGACAAGGTCTCACTCCTTTAGGCCTCCATACTACCTCGCTGTATGCTTCTGTCTCAGAGCACGCTCATCCGCAGAAAGTACCGCATGAAATATCCGAAACTGACAATCCTTCTTGGCTTGCTGCTGGTGTTTGTCGCCTGGGTGGGGATTTCCGGCATGGAGGGGGACAGGCCCAAGGCCGAACTCAACCCGGCGGGGGCCACACCCGGGGTGGGCTCAGTGCTCGTGATCGGCGGCAACCGGGCCACGGGCCTCGAGATCGTGCGGCTGCTGCGCGCCCGGGGCGAGGATGTCGTGGTGCTGGTCCGACCCGGGTCCGATGCCACTGCTGCAGAGGCTCTGGGCGCCCGGATCGTCCGGGGCGATGTCATGAATCCGCCGGACCTGGCGCTGGCTTTTGGGGCGGTGCCGGCCGATGGCCAGTTCCGCGCGGTCATCTCAACGCTCGGTGGCACGAGCCTGAAGGGGCCCAGGCCTGATTTCGATGGCAACCGGAATGCCGTGGACGCGGCCCGGTTGGCGGGGGTGAAGCGCTTCCTGCTGGTGACGATGATTGGCGCCGGCGAGTCGCTGCAAGCGGCGCCCGCCCTTTCCCGCTACTTCCTGCGCACCGTGACCCCGGAGAAGACCAAGGCCGAGGATTACCTGAAGACGAGTGGCCTCGAGTACACCATCGTTCGACCCGGCGGACTGCTGAACAAGGCAGCCCAGGGCCGGGCTTACCTGACAGAAGACACCCGTGCCATGAGCTGGATCCGGCGGGCTGACGTGGCTGCCCTGGTGGTGCAGTCTCTGGATGATCCCCGCTCGGTCGGCAAGGTCTACCACGCCTTCGATCCGGACCGGACCCGGTTTTGGTCGATTCCCGGGAATTGAACGCGGTCTGGCGAACTTCGGCAGGAATTGTCGAAATGCCAATTGACATACGTTTGTAGCATCGATAACCATGTCGTTGTACAGTCAGGAGTTCGATCGTGAATGCAGTCACCATTTCCCCAAAATTTCAGGTGGTTATCCCCCGTGCGGTCCGGGAGAAGTTAGGGCTTTCTGCGGGCCAAAAAGTCCAGATGATCGTCCTGGATGGGCGCATTGAACTCATACCAATACGCCCGGCCAGGAAGCTGCGCGGCCTGTTGCGTGGAATAGATGCAACCGTTCAGCGAGACCCTGACCGCCTGTGAACGTTGTCGATTCAAGCGCCTGGCTGGAGTATTTTGCCGACGGCCCCAACGCCGGGTACTTTGCCAAGCCGATAGAGAACACCAAGGACCTCCTGGTACCGTCGCTGAGCTTGTATGAGGTCTACAAGCGAGTGCTCCAGCAACGTGGCGACAGCGATGCCCTGCAGATCGTTGCGGTCATGCAGCAGGGGCGACTGGTGGATCTTGACGGGAGCCTTGCATTGCAAGCGGCCCGCCTCAGCACAGTTCATGGCCTCCCGCTGGCCGACAGCGTGATCCTCGCGACGGCCCGGGCGTACGATGCTGTGCTCTGGACTCAGGACGCCGACTTCAAGGATCTTCCTGGCGTTCAGTTTCGGGCCACCCGACGCTGAGAACCGTGCGCCCCAACCGCTCCCTGCCCGGATATCAGCTCTTGCTTCGGCTGTGGGAGATGGGGTGCCGCCGGGCACTGGCGCGTTTTCGCCGCCAGCTGGCCCACGGCCCTGAAGTCAATGCCGCGACCCTTCGCCGGATCCTGAAGCGCAACGCCGCAAGCGAATTCGGGCGGCGCCACGACTTTGCCGGACTGGCCCGGGCTCTCGATGTTGACGCGGCTTACGCCGGCGCCCTGCCTGTCGCCACCTACGACGATTTCCGCGAACCCTTCGAGCGCATAGCGAATGGCGCAAACGACGTCCTGTTTCCCGGCCGGCCGCGCATGTTCGTCAGCACCTCGGGCACGACGGGTGATCCCAAGCTGTTTCCGGTTACCCTGCGCCAGCAGAATGCGGCGCTCCTGTTCATCGCGCTGCTGACACCCGCAGCCCGGGCCGCCTGCACGCCCGGCCTTGGCTTTCGCCAGCCGACGGCCACGCTGATGGTGGCGAGTCGGCCCGGGCACCAGACCGCGGCCGGCATTCCGGTGGGGAATCCGAGCGGGGCGGGAATACGCCGGATCCTGAAACTGGCGCCGCCGTTCTGGGTGTTTCCCGCCTTGGTATTGACGGTGCAGGACTACCCGACAGCGCTGTACCTGCACGCCCTGTTTGCACTCCGGGCGCCGGATCTCGGCTGCATCGAAGCCATCTACTGCAGTCACATCGTGAGCTGGATGGGCATGATCGAACGCCGGGGGGCGGACCTGGTGAGGGACATGGCCAGCGGCGGTCTCGCGAGTGATCTCGTCCTCACGGCACCAGAGCGTGCCACGCTGACGGGACTGCTGCCCCCGGCCCCGGAGCGGGCCCGGTTCGTGGCGCAGGAGCTGGCCCGGGACTCCGCGGGGCGAATGACCCGCCTGTGGCCGCAACTCAGGGTGCTGAGCTCCGTCGTGAGCGGTGCCTTCGCCGTGAGCGTTCCTCGCCTGCGCGCTCTGGCCGGCCCCGGTCCTGCGCTCTACACCACCTGCTTCGGCGCAACGGAGGGCATGGTGGGCATCAATCTGTGGGGTGACGCGCCAGAGCGCTACGTCCTCGCCCTCGGCGCCGTCTATTTCGAGTTTCTGCCGCTGAGCGAGCTGGATGCGGTCAGTCCACGGGCAGTGGCCCTGGACGCACTGGTCGTCGGTCAGGCCTACGAAGTGGTTATCACGAACCAGGCCGGCCTGTATCGCTATCGACTTGGCGACGTCGTGCGGATCGTCGACTTCGCTGGCCGGACGCCAGTCTTTGAATTTGATCACCGGCGCGGCAATGTGGTGGACCTGGTCGGCGAGAAGACAACCGAGCAGCATTTCCGCAATGCCTTCAACCAGCTGGCAAGAGAGCAGCTGGGCAGCGAGGCTGGACTCACCGATTTCACCGTCTGGCCGGAGATCGGCACGCTCCCCTATCGCTATGTGGCTTATGCGGAGTTGTCACCCATGGCCACGGTAGCGGACGCGAAGCTGCTGGCGGAACGTCTCGACGTACTGCTCGCGACTGAGAATCCCTCCTATGCCACGCTGGGCCGGGCCAACGGCCGACTGGATCCTGTGGAGCTGCGCCTCGTCTGCCCCGGCACCTTCGAGCTGCTGACAGCACTGCAGCGGGAGCAGGCCGCCGGCATCAATGCCAATCAGGTCAAGGTGCCGAAGTTGTTGCGCAATCCAGAGCAGCGCGCGCTTTTGCAGCGCGGGATGCTGGCCGGGACTGCACTGGACTGATGACCGGCAAGGCCCGCGATCTCTGGCAATTTGACAGAACGCAGACCCCTACGCAGCGGGGCCCGCGACTGCAAAAAAAAAGCGCTGGACGGAGGGGGGGGCGAGGGGTAAGGTCAAACCCGAATCGGGCTCGTTGACCCGATCAAGAACATCAATAGAACACTGAACTAAACACGCCGCTTTGGGGAATTAGAACATGCGTAGATCATCGGCCAGCCTGGCCTTGGCAACCGTGACCCTGTTCGCTGCAGGCGTCACTAATGCCGCGTCGGTTTCCTACTACCTGGACCAGAGCAACGTCAGCCAGCTGCCCGACGGGGTGAACAACTACCTGCAGGTGACGATTTCCGATTCCGCCTACTTGCTGGATCCCAACGCCATTCGTTTCGATGTCACCGTCCTGGCGCCGTTGACGAGCATCGCCGGCAGCAACTTCGGCATCCAGTCCTTCGGCTTTAATACCACCCTGACTACTGCCACCGTGCTCGCTGCCGTAACCGGCCTGCCTTCAGGCTGGTCGAAGGGCAGTAACAGCAACCAGGACGGCTTCGGCAATTTCGAATTGGTGGACAGTGGCACGGGCTCCAATCGACAGAATCCCACGCTCACCTTCTACATCAGCGGTATCGCGGGAGACGTCATCGCAAACTACGCCACCACGTCAACCGGCGGCGCTCAGGGCACGTATTTCTTCGCGGGGCACGTCGCGGGCTTCCTTGATCAGGATCCGGGGGCTGGCGAAGTCACCAGCGCCTACTTTGGTGGCAACGCTCCTGTAGTCCCGGTGCCTGCAGCAGCGTGGCTGTTTGGTTCGGCTTTGGGTCTCGCTGGCTTGTTGCGGCGGAAGTCCGCGGGCTAAGCCCCGCCCGGAACCTCCCACTCTGCTGCACCAGCAAACCCGCTTCCGCGGGTTTTCTGCTTTATGCCTTTCGGTTTAGAGGACGCCGCGCTTTACCAACCGCTCGATATCCGCCCGCTGCCACTCCGTGAACTCGCGCCGCTCGGGCGCGCGGGCCTTGCCGCCATCCAGCAGAAGGTTCGCCGGCCGAATCACCGTCTGCCGGTAGCTCTCTGCGTAGGCCTGCAGGGGCTGACGGGCCAGCACATTCGAGAGTCCCGTCTTCCGCCGGCAGGCGCGCAGTGCTGCCAGATCGATCGTGGCATAGGCCACCATGGATTCGCCGCCCGGCGCCGCTTCCGCCAGGATCTGGCCGTAGTAGTCGACGACCTTCGACATGCCCGTGGTGGACTCCGCCGGCAGGGCAGTGCCGGTGAGAGCTGCCGAGTTGGCCGACACGACATAGGCGATGTTCTCCGCCGCCCGGGCCCGGCGCCCGAGTTCCTTCGGCGCGACGGATGGGCTGCCGACCTCGCTGGAGGGGTGGATGAAGATCTCTGCACCCCGCATGGCCCCCATCCGGGCAATCTCCGGGTACTGGATTTCCTCTGAGGCAATCGCGGCGAGGCGGCCAATCGGCGTATCAGCCACCGGGAAGACGCCTTCTACACCATAGATTTCCAGGTATCTGTCCCAGACGTCGTAGGGGGTAGGCCCTGACAGGGAAATCATCCGTCGGTAGCGCAGCACGGTCTCCCGGTTCGGGGCGATGATGAAGCAGGTCTGGAAGTAGAGTTCCGGGAAGTGGGGGTCCACTTCGTAGGCATTGCCCGCCAGATAGACGTCCGACTTTGCGGCGATGTCCGCCAGGGCCTGGTATTCAGGGCCGTCGATCTGGAGCGCGGCCTTGTCCCGCCAGACAGGGACCGACTCGCCCAGCGGGAAGCCCGTGAGGAAGTACTCGGGCAGCACCACCAGTTTCACGTCAATGCCGCTGAACTGCCGGATGAAAGCCTTGCTGGCGGCCACCGATGCCCCGACCCGGGACAGATTCCCGGCCATGCGCGCCCTGGCCGCTGCCCGGTCGGCACAGTCGTTAATGCAGGCCGTCGTCAGCTGCAGGGCGAGGGCCGCGTAGCGCTCGGGCGGAGGGTTTTCGGGGACTGCTGGGCTCATGGCGCCGCATTGTTTCACTTAAGACCGGGGCGGCGTCAACAGACGATTTGCCGCGGGAACGGCTATGTATAATCGCTGCGACTTTTGGTGGGGCCGTCGCCCCGATCCTTTCTGACCCGTTGCCGAGCAATTCCAGAGCCCCATGCAGCCGACCGATACCAAGAACCCGGACTACTTTCACAAGGTTGTCGACTGCCAGTGGGCCTGCCCCGCGCACACCGATGTGCCAGGCTACATCCGGCTGATCGCCCAGGGCCAGTACACCGAAGCATTCCTGCTGAACCGGGAGTCCAACGTCTTCCCCGGCATTCTCGGGCGGGTTTGTGACCGGCCCTGCGAGCCGGCCTGCCGCCGGGGGCGGGTCGAGGACAAGCCGGTGGCGATCTGCCGTCTCAAGCGTGTGGCGGCGGATCTGGCCGACGATTACACCGACCGGCTGCCCAAGGCGCCTGCCACGAAGAATGGCAAGCGGGTGGCCTGCGTGGGTGCGGGCCCCGCATCACTGACAGTCGCCAACGACCTGATTCCTCTCGGCTATGAGGTCGTGATCTTTGAAGGCCTGCAGGTGCCGGGCGGACTGATGCGGTCAAACATCCCGTCGTTTCGCCTGCCGGCGGAAGTACTCGACCGGGAAATCGACGACATCGTCGGCATGGGCGCCGAACTCAAGGTTGGCCATCGGATCGAGAGCATGAAGTTGCTGATCGCTGACGGCTTCGACGCGATTTTTGTCGGCACGGGTGCCCCGAAGGGCAAGGAGCTGAAGCTTCCCGGCCGTTACGACGACGCAGCCCGCGTGCACATCGGCATCGACTGGCTCGAAGCCGTGGCCTTCGAGCACATCAAGGCGATCGGCGAAAAGGTGCTGATCATCGGCGTGGGTAACACGGCGATGGATTGCTGCCGCACCTCGCTCCGCCTGGGCGCAAAGAGCGTGAAGGTGATGGCCAGAAAGCCCCGGCAGTTCTTCAAGGCCTCGGTCTGGGAGCTGGATGATGCGGAAGAAGAGCAGGTCGAGATCGTCATCAACCGCTCCCCAAAGGCCTTTGTTACCGAGGCCGGCAAGCTCCGGGGCATGCTCTTCGAGGTCATGGAGTACGACATCGACGGCAAGGGCCGGATCACTGCCGAACGCATCCTGGGCGAGGAATTGCTTCCCGCGGATGACATCGTCGTTGCCGTGGGCCAGGAAAACGCCTTCCCGTGGATCGAGCGGGACCTGGGTATCGAGTTCGACAAGTGGGACGTGCCGAAGATCGGCGAGAAAACCTTTGAATCGACCCGCCCCGGCGTCTTCTTCGGTGGCGATTCTGCCTTCGGTCCCAAGAACATCATCTGGGCCGTCGAGCACGGTCACCAGGCGGCCATTTCGATCCACAAGTACTGCCAGGGCGAGGCCGTAGCAGACCGCCTGCCTGACGGCATGAATCTGCAAACCTCGAAGATGGGCATGCATGAGTGGGCCTACAGCAACAACTACAACAGCGCTGAGCGCCGGTTGATGCCTCATGTGGGGCTCAAGGAGCGCTTTCAGAAGCTGAATATCGAGGTGGAACTCGGCTTTACCGCGGAGCAGTTTGCCGAAGAGGTTGAGCGTTGCCTGAACTGCGATGTGCAGACCGTGTTTACCGACAAGCTGTGCATCGAGTGCGACGCCTGTATTGATATCTGTCCGGTCGACTGTCTCACGATGACGCCGGCAGGCACCGAGGAAGAGTTGCGGGGCAGGCTGACGGCACCGGCGCCCAACGTTACCCAGGACCTCTTCGTCTCCGGCCCGCTGCCTCAGACCGGTCGGGTCATGGTCAAGGACGAAGACCTCTGCGTGCACTGCGGGCTCTGCGCCGAGCGCTGTCCCACCGCTGCCTGGGACATGCAGAAGTTCACGCTCCTGCACCCCCACGCCAGCGATGAGGCCAGACAGCCCGCGTCCGCCAGGCGCCAGTCCGGCACCTGAACTGACGGCACCTGATCACCAACCAGACGGCAGTCCCGATGAGCATCGCCAGTAAACGTCCACAGGACAACGATTTCACGCTGAAGATCGGTAACGTGAACGGCACGGGATCAGCCAGTGCCAATTCGATGCTGATGAAGTCGCTGTTCCGCATGGGCATCCCCGTCTGCGGGAAGAACTACTTCCCGTCCAACATCCAGGGGCTTCCCACCTGGTACGAGATCCGGGTAAGTGCGGAGGGCCACCTGGCGCGGTCAGGCCGGGTTGACCTGATGGTGGCGATGAATGCGGAGACCTACCGCAAGGACCACGCCGAAGTTGCCACCGGCGGTTATCTGCTCTACGACTCCACCTGGCCCCGCAGCCAGCTGTTCAACAGGACTGACATTCACATACTCCCGGTGCCGCTGTCCCGCATCTGCAACGAGAATTTCAACAACGCACGCTCGCGCATCCTGATGAAGAACATCATGTACGTCGGCGTGCTCGCGGCCCTTCTCGACCTGGACATGAACAGCATCAAGCAGCTGCTGAACGAGCAGTTTGCCGCCAAGGCGAGTCTGCTGGATGCCAACCAGAAGGCCATCGATCTGGGCTTTGCTTATGCCAGGGAAAACTTCAGCTGTCCCTTGCCTTTCCGCGCCCGGACGCTCGACAAGACCCGGGATCACATCATGATCGACGGGAACACCACCGCGGCCCTCGGCTGCCTCTACGCCGGCGCCACGGTGGGTGCCTGGTACCCCATTACGCCGTCCACCTCCCTGATGGACGCCTTCAAGAAGTTCTGTGACAAGTACCGGAAGGACCCGGAAACCGGCAAAGCCAACTACTGCATCATCCAGGCTGAGGACGAGCTCGGTGCCATCGGCATGGTGCTTGGCGCGAGCTGGAACGGCGCCAGGGCCTTCACCCCGACCAGCGGTCCGGGGATTTCGCTGATGAGTGAATTCCTGGGCTACGGTTACTTCACAGAGATACCCGCCGTCCTCTTCGACGTCCAGCGCTGTGGCCCCTCGACCGGCATGCCCACGCGCACTCAGCAGGCGGACCTCATGGCCTGCGCCTACGCCTCTCACGGCGACACGCGGCACGTGCTCCTGTTTCCGGCCAACCCGGAAGAGGCTTTTTATCAGGCGGTACAGGCCTTCGATCTCGCCGAGCGGCTGCAGACGCCCGTGATTGTCCTGACCGATCTCGATATCGGCATGAACGACTGGATGTGCCGTGACCTCAAGTGGGATGACAGTTACCAGCCGGACCGGGGCAAGGTGCTCACCGCCGAGCAGATCGCGGCGTTGCCGAAATTCAACCGGTACGTGGACACGGATGGGGACGGCATCGCTGCCCGGACCCTCCCGGGCACCCACCCGAAGGGGGCTTACTTCACGCGGGGCTCCGGCCACAACATGTATGGCGCTTATACCGAGGATGCTGCGGAGTATCAGGCCGTGGTGGACCGCCTGCGCCGCAAGTTCGATACTGCCAAAGATCTGGTGCCGCCAGCCGAGGCTGACGTAGACCCCAGGTGCCGTACCGGCTTCCTCACCATCGGCTCCTGTGACAATGCCGTCAAGGAAGCCCGGGCTCAGCTGGCCGAAACGGGGGTGCGTCTCAACTACCTTCGCGTGAAGGCCTTTCCCTTCGGCAAGGATGTGCAGGACTACCTGGACAGCCACGATCGTATCTACGTTGTCGAGCAGAATCGGGACGCGCAGCTGCGCAGCCTGTTGCTGCTCGAAACCCGCGTTGATCCCAACAAGCTGGTGCCCGTGCTCCACTACGATGGGCTGCCGATCCTCGCCAGGACCGTCGTGGACGGCGTCAATCAGGATCTCGCCCGAGGCAAAGCCGCATGAGCTTCATCACCAAGCCAAAAGTTGCCCATCCTCAGCTCCCCCGCAACGAGCTGAATCTGACCGTTCGGGACTACGAGGGGGCCATGTCCACCCTCTGTGCGGGCTGCGGGCACGACTCCATTACGGGCGCCATCATGCAGGCTGCCTTTGAGCTGGCGATTCCCCCGCACCGCATGGCCAAGCTGTCGGGTATCGGGTGTTCGTCGAAGACGCCCGCCTACTTTGCCAGCGCCTCCCACGGCTTCAACACGGTCCACGGCCGCATGCCGTCGGTGGCGACCGGCGCCAACGCGGCGAACCCGGACCTGCATTACATTGGGGTGTCGGGCGACGGGGACACCCTTTCCATCGGCCTTGGGCAGTTCCTTCACGCCGTCCGGCGTAACCTCAACATGCTCTACCTCATCGAGAACAACGGGGTGTACGGCCTCACGAAGGGCCAGTTCTCGGCCTCGGCAGACGTAGGCTCGCGGGCGAAGAAGGGTGAAACCAACCAGCAACCCCCTATTGATCCGGCGCTCACGCTCCTGGCCACGGGCGCGACTTTCATCGCGCGCAGCTTCTCCGGCGACCGGGAGCAGTTGGTCCCGCTGATCAAGGCGGGGATGACGCACCGGGGCTTCGCGGTGATTGATGTGATTTCCCCCTGCGTGACGTTCAACGATCACGAGGGGTCCACCAAGAGCTACGAGTTCACCCGCAAGCACTCCATGACGGCGATCTACGCCGACTTCGTGCCCCCCGCCAAGGAGATTCGCGCGCAGTACGCGGCCGGCCAGGCCATGCCGGTGCAGATGCACGACGGCAGCCAGATCGTGCTGCGCAAGGCGGACGGCGTCTACGACCCCACAGACCGGGTGGCGGCGTTCGAGTTCATCCAGACGCATCAGAAGGCGGGTGAAATCGTTACCGGCCTGCTGTACATCGACGAGACCAAGCCGGATATGCACGAACTCGCGAATACGCCACCCGGCCCTCTCGCGAGCCTGCCATTTGCCAAGGTCTGCCCCGGCGAAAAAACGCTGGCGTCAATCCAGAGCCGCTTTCGCTGATACCGATCGCGCCTAAAGGCGCTCCTACGCGTGGATGAGGTGTCTATGTTCCTGCGCAGCCTGATCCTCATCGTCCTGCTGGCCGGCTGTTCACGCCAGCCTGACTCTCCGGTCAGCGCTTCCGACCGCGAGACGCTGGAGCGCACAGCCGAGGCCCATGCCCACGACGTGCCGGTGGCGACTCCAGCCGCCACGACCCCGCCCGCGGCGGACGTCACGGGCAAGACTGTCAGCTATGGCTCCGTTGGTGGCGTGCCCGTCGAGGGCTGGCTCGTGCGGCCCAAGCAGGCTCGCGGCCGCTTGCCCGGCCTCATCGTCATCCACGAGTGGTGGGGCCTGAACGACAACGTCCGTGCCGAAGCGGGGCGGCTTGCGGCAGAAGGGTACGTGGTGCTTGCAGTGGACCTGTATGGCGGCAAGCTCGCCACGCAGCCCCCGGCCGCGATGAAGCTCAGTCGGGAACTCACGGCGAACCCCACGCCCGCCGAAGAGAACCTGCGGGCGGCCTACCGGTATCTGGACAAGGTGGAGAAGGCCCCGCGGATCGGCACCATCGGCTGGTGCCTCGGCGGCCGCTGGTCGCTGCGGGCCGCTCTGCTGTTCCCCGACCAGGTCGATGCAACGGTCATCTACTACGGCTCAGTCAAGGCCACGGACGCGGAACTGGCGACCCTCAAGATGCCGATTCTTGGCCTCTTCGGCTCCAGGGACCGGGTGGTGCCGCTGGCCACGGTGACGGCCTTCGAGGCCGCGCTGCAGCGGCTCGGCAAGAAAGCGGATATCCGGATCTACGCAGGGGCAGACCACGCCTTTGCCAATCCGTCGGGTACCGCTTACGACCCGCCGGCCGCCGAGGATGCGTGGCGCCTGACCACCGCATTTCTCAAGGAAAATCTCGACCAGTGATCCGCTGGCTCGGCGACGTAAGTTACAAGCTGGCCCGTCGCATCGTGATTGCGGTAATCGGCGGCACCGTTCTGCTGGGCGGAATCATCATGCTGGCCACGCCGGGCCCCGGCTTGGTGTTGATTCTGCTGGGCCTGGCCATACTCGCCGTCGAGTTCGCCTGGGCGAAGCTCTGGCTGGCCAAGGTCAAGCACAGCGTTACCCCTGAAGGCCGGGAGCTGATGCGAGGGCAATACACCCGTATTCGGGAGCGCTGGTTCGGAACGAAGAACGACGAAAAACCGGGGGAAAAACCCTAATCTAGTGCAGCAAATGTGCCAGCCGACGCCGGTAGTCCTGGGCTACGGGATCTGCGCTGCCGAGCCACTCAAACAGGCGCAGCAGTGCCAGCCGTCCGGCGTCGTCCCGATAGGCGCGACTGCGTGTGGTCAGGGTCAGGAAGGCTTCGGCGGCCTTGCCGTGGGCGCCAGCCCCCGCCGCCTTCAATCCCTCCCGATACAGCGCATCGAGATCAGCCGTACCGGCACTGATCTCCTTGAGTTCCTCCGCGAAGTACAGCTGCACGCGTAGCCCATGCACCCGTTCCGTTTCCTGACGAGCCGCCGGTAGTTCATCGAGGAGCCTGCGGGTCGTCCCCGGATCCCCTGCCCGCAGAGCCTCTTCAGCCAGGTCTTCTGCCAACTTCTCCCCCGGCGCCGTGGCGGCTTGTGCCTCGTCGGGCATAAGGAATGGCGCCACCCACTCCTCGATGGCCTGCGCCGGCTTAAGACCAACAAACTGGCTGGCGAGCTTGCCGTCCCTGAAGAGCATGACCGTCGGGATGCTGCGAATCTCGAACTGGCGGGCCAGTTGCTGCTCGGCATCGGTATCGACCTTCAGCACCCTGGCACGGCCGCCGAGGGATGCCGCCACGGTCTCGAGAATCGGACCGAGCGTCTTGCAGGGCCCGCCCCAGGTCGCCCAGAAATCCACTATCACGGGCACCTGGCGGGAGGCCTCCAGGACGTCCTTCTCGAACGTGGCGAGACCGGTAGCCTGAACGGCGTTGGACATGGGCTGGTGCTCCCCTGAGGCAGGCCACCACGGCTGCCTGAAGTAGCGATGTGGTTGCGCGGTCCCGCGCTTTCAAGCGCCAGAAAAAAGAAGGAGCCCGCAGGTTGACGCCGATAGCGCCAGCCAGGGGCTCCACGGGCAGGACTTCGAGGGGGGTCAAAGTCGTGCCGCGTTTCAAGGCTTTCCGGGGGGACGGATATACCGGCGGCCACATGGAGGCCCGTGGACGCCAGCACAGCACTTGATATCAGTACAGTTGCAGGAGTCGTGCCAAGATTGCAGTCTTTAAAATCAAGTACTTGGCATTATCAACATCACGATAAACCGTGATTTACGAAAATACGTTTTCCAGTGACGCGGAAAACCGTGTACCTTCCCGGCATGGTCACGACCGAACCTTATCTAGCGTTGTTCCGCCGGATACCGATCATGGCGGCCCTCCTGGACCGGGAAGGCTGTTTCATCGAGGTCAGCGACAACTGGGTGAGCAGGACGGGCTTTGCCGCGGAGGCCCTGCGGGGTCGCCGGCCCGAGGACGTCGCCACGGCAGACAGTGCCCAACGGATCCGGGAGGAGCACCGCCCCTGCTTCCGCCGCACCGGGCGGCTCGACAACGTCCCGGTGGAGTTCCAGACGGCTGACGGCACGATCCTCGAACTGCTGGTCACGAGTACCGCCGAGTACGACGAGTCGGGCTGCTTTCTGCATTCCCTGTCGGTGTTCACCGAGTTGTCCGACAGGGCCCGGCTGGAACGCCGCTACCGGGATCTTTACCAGGCCACCCCGGCGATGCTGCACACCATCGACCCGGAAGGCAGGCTGACCGATGTCAGCGACCACTGGCTCGACAAACTGGGTTACACCCGCGACGAGGTCCTCGGCCGCTCAATTCTTGAATTCATGACCGATGCCTCCCGCGCGCCGCTGGTTGGGCGCGTGAGGGAGATCATCAACGCCGGCGACATCCGGAACGTGCCGCGGCAGATGGTGACCCGGAACGGGGAAGTGCGCGAGGTCCTGCTGTCGTCCCACACCGAGAGGGACGCCCGGCAGGCCGTGGTGCGCACTCTCGTAGCCAGCAAGGACGTCACGAAACGCAACCGGGCGGAAGCCCGCCTGAAGGAGGCGTACGGTGAGATAGCGCGGCTCAAGGAGGAACTCGAGCGGGAACGGGACTACCTCCGGGAAGAGGTGCGGGTGTCCATGAACTTCGGCCGGGTCGTGGGCGGCAGCCCGGCCCTGCTCGCCATGCTGGCGCGGATCGAGGCGGTCGCCGACACGCCGGCGAGTGTCCTGATCCTGGGTGAAACGGGCACAGGCAAGGAGCTGGTAGCCCATGCTATCCATGCGCGCAGCAGCCGGACCAACGCTCCACTGGTCAAGGTCAACTGTGCATCGATTTCCGACGAGCTGTTTGAGAGCGAGTTCTTTGGTCATGTGCGTGGTGCTTTCACAGGAGCCCATCGGGATCGGGTCGGGCGCTTCCAGCTGGCTGATGGCGGGACTATTTTTCTGGACGAGGTTGGCGAGATCCCGCTGGCCCTGCAGGGCAAGCTGCTGCGGGTGCTTCAGGAGAAGGAATTCGAGCGGGTCGGCGATGAAACGACGCGGATGGTGGATGTGCGGGTGATTGCGGCGAGCAACAAGGACCTGGAGAAAGCTGTTGAGGCCGGCGAGTTCCGGGAGGACCTCTACTACCGCCTGAGCGTCTTCCCTGTGCAGGTGCCACCCCTCCGTCGCCGCGGCGACGACGTCGTCCAGCTCGCGGTGCACTTTCTGCAGCAGGTTTGCCGGGAGTTCGGCCGGCCCTGCCCGCCAATCACTCAGGCCCAGGCGGACGCCCTGCGGCGCTATCCCTGGCCGGGCAATGTCCGTGAACTGAAGAACGTGATCGAGCGGGCGGTCATTCTCTCCACCGGCGACAACCTGCGCCTCGACCTGTCCCTGCCTGAGGCGGCGGTCGGGGTCAGTGGTGCCCCGGCAGCTGTTCCGTCTGCTGGAGTGATGCGGGAGGCCCGCCCGTTTCTCACGGAGATCCAGATGCGGGACCAGCAGCGGAACAACCTCGTCGCGGCGCTGGAGGCCGCCGATTGGCGTGTTGCGGGCAAGGGTGGCGCCGCCGATCTTCTGGGCATTCGCCCCTCCACGCTGGCCGATCGCATCAGAAGCTTTCAGATCCGACGCTGACGCCGGGCGCCAAGTTCCGGCACAATCACGCGCGCCGGGGGAAATGGTCCCACGGCCTCACCCGGGAGTCCGCCCACACATGTTCCGCAGGGAACTGAACTGCCGCCTATTGGCCGGCGCCCTGCTGCTGGGGACTGCCTTGCCTGTCCTGGGCCAGCCACAGACCACGTTGCCGGCCCCGGTCAACCGGATTCTCGTGCAGCGTCAGCTGCCGGAATCGTCAGTCAGTGTCTTCATTCAGCGGACGGGCACTGCGGAGCCGCTCCTGACCTTCAATGCCGATGTGCCCCGCAATCCCGCCTCAGTCGTGAAGCTCGTCACTACCTTTGCGGCGCTCGAGGCGCTTGGCCCCACTTACCAGTGGCGGACGGAAGTTTATGCAGATGGCCGCCTCGAGGGCGGAACGCTCACCGGCGACCTGCTGCTAAAGGGCTATGGCGACCCCTATCTGGTCACGGAGCGGCTGCTGCTTCTGCAGCGCGACCTGCGCAACCGCGGCCTGCGGACTATCGACGGCGACCTGATCATCGACAACTCCTGGTTTGCCCGGGAAGAGCTCGATCCCGGCGCCTTCGACGGGCAGGACTATCGGGTCTACAACGCGTTGCCGGATGCGTTGCTGGTGAACTACCAGGCCGTCAACTTCATCTTTCGACCGGATGCCGCGCGGGGACGGGTTGAGATTCTTGCGGATCCCGCCATCGCCAACGTGGAGATTCTGAACAACATGCGGTTGTTCAAGGGCACCTGCGGGTCCGGCAAGAGCGGCATCAGCATGGTGGTGGGCAAGTCTTCTGCCCGGCCGCGAGTGACCTTCGCCGGCTCGCTGGCAAGCCAGTGCGACGAGTACCAGTTGCTCCGCTCGATCCTGGATGGCCCAGCCTTTGCCTACGGTGCCTTTCGAGGCCTCTGGGAAGAACAGGGCGGCCGGGTAACGGGAGGGTTTCGCCAGGGGCAGGTGCCGGCGGGCAAGACCCCGTTAATCACCTTTCAGTCGCCACCTCTGGCGGAAGTGATCAGGCCCGTCAACAAGGTCAGCAACAACGTGATGGCCCGCCAGATCTTTCTCACCTTGGGGGCCGAAAAGCTCGGCGCACCCGGGACGCTGGAAAAGGGCCGGCAGGCAACCGTGGCCGCTCTCGCCAGTGAGGGCCTCAATTTCCCGGAACTGCGGCTGGGGAACGGCTCCGGCCTGTCCCGCGAGACCCGCATGAGTGCGGGAAGCCTGGGCCGGATGCTGCTGGCAGCCCATGCCAGCCCGTTCCAGCCGGAGTTCCAGGCGTCCCTCTCCCTGTCGGGCCTGGACGGGACAACCCGGCGCCGGTTCAAGGATGACCCGTCACCCGGCGATATGCATCTGAAGACGGGCACTCTCAATGGCGTGACCGCGATTGCCGGCTATGTGCACAGCCAGTCCGGAGCGGACTACGTGGTAGTCATGATCATGAACCAGGCCAAGGCCACCTGGGGCGGGGGTAAAGATGCCCAGAACGCTCTCCTTCGCTGGGTCCATCAGCGCTAGAATTGACCGCACGACCACCATACAGAGAGCCCCCATGAAGCTGATTACCGCCATCATCAAACCCTTCCGGCTCGACGACGTGCGCAATGCCCTCTCGGAGGTTGGTGTCAACGGCATGACCGTCACCGAGGTGAAGGGCTTCGGCCGCCAGCGCGGTCACACCGAACTGTATCGGGGTGCAGAGTACGTGGTGGACTTCCTGCCCAAATCCAAGGTGGAAGTCGCTGTGAGTGATGAACTGGTCGAGCGGGTTATCGAGGCCATCACGGCCGCGGCCCGGACCGGCAAAGTCGGTGACGGCAAGATCTTTGTGACGGACCTGCACCAGTCCCTGCGCATCCGCACTGGCGAAACTGGCGACAACGCACTGTAGGAGCGCCTTGAGGCGCGACCAGTAGCGTTCGCGCCTCAAGGCGCTCCTACCCAGCAGGCGCGCGCTGCCGGGCTTTCCACACCCGGAAGCCGAGCAGCACAGCCAGGATGCCGCAATAGATCAACGGCTCCCGCACGTCCTTCTTCACCAGCCAGTAAAAGTGCCAGCAGCCAAGGATGGCGATCGGGTAGACCAGTTTGTGCAGGGTCAGCCAGCGCCCACCGAGCTGCCGGCGCCAGCCGGCGGTGGAGGTCACGGCCAGGGGGATCATCAGCACGATGGCCAGGAAGCCAATGGTGATGAAAGGGCGCTTCACGATGTCTTCGATAATGCCGGACAGGTCCAGCGCCCGGTCGAGGACGAAGTAAGTCACAAAATGCAGGGCCAGGTAAGCGAAGCTCCAGAGGCCAAGAAGGCGGCGGTACTGCAACGGCCAGGGCTTGCCCGTGACCCACCGCAGCGGCGTCATCGCCAGCGTCACCAGCAGCAGGCGCAGGCCCCACTCGCCCAGGAAGTCCCGAATCGCCAGCTGAGGGTTTGCCCCCAGGCGCAAACCGCCCACTTCGGCCAGCTCTAGCATGAGGTAAACCAGCGGCAACGCGCAGGCCAGGTGGGCCAGGGGGCGCCAGAACAAACGAATCTGACGTTGGGTCACCATGCAGGGTGAAGGGCGCCTTCCGGCCAGCCTGACCTAGAAGTTCCTGGAAAGATCGAGACCCTTGTACAGCGACGCGACCTGGGCTGAGTAGCCATTGAAAGGCAGCGTGGGCTGACGGGAGGCAAACAGGCTCCCGACACCGGATGCCACGCGCCGCTCTGAGGCCTGGCTCCAGCGGGGGTGATCTACAGCCGGGTTCACGTTAGCGTAAAAGCCGTACTCACCAGGTGCCGAAAGGTTCCAGGTCGTCGGGGGCTGCTTCTCGGTGAAGCTGATGCGCACGATCGACTTGATGCTCTTGAAGCCGTACTTCCAGGGCACTATCAGGCGTAATGGAGCCCCGTTCTGATTGGGCAGTTCCACGCCATACACGCCCACCACCAGCAAAGTCAGCGGGTGCATCGCTTCTGCCATCGTCAGGCCTTCCACGTAGGGCCAGTCGAGGACCGGGTACTTCTGACCCGGCATTTCGGCGGGCCGCACTACGGTTTCAAAGGCGACGTACTTGGCCTTCGAGGTGGGGTTGTAGCGCTTCAGGACGTCGCCCAGCGGAATGCCCACCCAGGGAATGATCATTGACCACGCCTCTACGCAGCGGAACCGGTAGATGCGTTCCTCAAGAGTGTGGGGTTTCACGATGCTGTCGTAGTCGAAGGTGCCGGTAATGCCAGCCTCGCCGTCGATCTTTACTTTCCAGGGCTGGGGACGAAACCTGCCCGATTCCGCGGCCGGATCGGCCTTGTCGGTGCCAAACTCGTAAAAGTTGTTGTAGCCGGTGATCTCGTCGAAACTGTTCGGCGCAGCCTTGGTGCTCAGGGGGCTCGGGCGCACACCCGTCAGGCGCTTGTACTTCGCCGGGATCTCGTCATCGGCCGCGTGAGCCTGGGGCAGCAGCGTACTGGCCCCCAGAAAACCCGCAGAGCGCAGCAGGGTGCGGCGGTTCAGGAACACGCTTTCGGGCGTGATCTCGGAGGGCTTTATGTCCGTCGTTTTCCTGATGAGCATGGCCACGCCTCGCAAGGGGTGAATCGGGCAGTGAGTGGGTTTTGGACGGGGTCGTTGTTCGTTTCCTTACAGTCAGTCCGGTTTGCCCCGGTAGACGCCATTCAGGTCCCAGTCGTAGTCCACGAACCGGACCTTGAACGCGTCCCGGGCCAGGATTTGCCTTACCACCGGGTCGCTGACATAACGCGCGAGGTACTTCTGGGTCGAGCCTGCTGCCTTGACGAAGTCTGCCTCGTACCAGTCGAAGATCCTGGACAGGAACGCGATCTGGCGTGCTGTGTCGTAGCGATTCCGCGTGCCGTCATTGGCGAAGGCCCGGGCGGCCGCCTCGAGCTGGGCATCGAGAGCCGCCGGCGCGTACGCCTGACTCGCGAGCCGGGGGCAGGAGATGGACGCACAGACGATGGCGAAGTGAATCCGCGGCTCGCCGAGCGGCAGCAGCCTGTCGTGCTCCAGGTCCTCAAGGGTCGTCCTGGTGCCCAGAAGGCTGTACTCCCGCCTCTTGAAATATGTGTAGCGGCCGAGCATCGATGCGGGTGAGTAACCAGCGAGAATTCCCTGGATCGCGAAGGCGTTGTAGGCGTTGATCAGCAGGGCGAGGCGGGCGTTGCGGTCGTCGAGGCTGGCGTCCCCCGCAGTGGCGAGCCCGGCAACGTAGCGGCTGAAAGCCGGGTCGGCCTTGATGCCGTCGTAGTCGACAAAGCCGTTGCTCACATTGCGGAGCAGGACCGCGTCGAGATCATCTCGACCGGGCAGCGCTGCTGTTGCCGACAGACCAAGCAGGCAAAGGGTAAGGAGGCTGAGTGCGGGTTTGAGCATTGGCTATTCTAAGCACACGGCGGCGGCACGGTCGGAAAGAGTGTGGCCGTGCGCTGCGCGACGTCAGGCGCCGGGGCGGGACAGCGGCTGCTCGAGGGGTTTGCTGTCATCCTCGGCCGGCTTGTTCTCCTTCTGTTCGAGCTTCTTCGGCGCGTAGCGAAACTCGTGACGGAGGATGAGGCCTGAGGTGTCCACGGGTGCCCCATCGACGTAGCGAGGCCTGAACAGCGAGAGACTTGCGGCCCGGGCCACCCGTTCCTCCAGCAGATCTTCCGGATCGGCCTCGATAACGATGGCGTCGGTGACGCGACCGAGCTGATTCACGCCGTAGCGGACCACGACAAAGCCGGGTTCAAGATCTCTGGTCTGGATAGGTGCCGCATTCCGCTTTGGCGGGGGATAAATGGCCGGCGGCACCGGACCCATGATCCGCACGGGCTGGGAGAAATAGTCATCCCGCTGGGTTGCCAGCCCCGGATCTGCCGACAGCGCCTGCCAGGCCTCCTGATAGCGGGCCGACGCCGTGTTCCGCTTGTCCCACATCATGTAGAGGTCGCCAAGCCGCACCAGAATACGCGCCCGTTGCGCCGGATCCGGCGGCTCCTCCGCCTGCACGATAGCCAGGGCCTTGCGGAGCATCATGCTGCTCATCGGCAGCAGAGTCTCGGCCGACTGGGCGGATTCCGGGTCGGGGGGCAGCAGGGCCTGCTGGCGGTAGGTCTCTGCAATGGCGAGCAGGGGATCGACGAGTGCCGGCGAGTCCTCGCCACGGGCCTTCTCCACGACCCGGGCCGCGTTCTGATAAGCCAGGCGGGCAGCCTCGGTCTGGTTCGTACGGTCATACCAGCGGCCGAGCTTGTCGAGCGCTGCCACAAACTCCAGGTTGTCCTTACCCAGCTTGCGCTGCTGAATGTAGGCCTCGGCCTCCTGATGAAAGTTGGCCTTCTCGAGATCCTGCTGGCCCAGATAGCCCTCGGTCAGGCCATCCCGGATCGGCATCTGCTCCAGATTGTAAAAGCCCTCGTTCACGTGGTTGACGCGGAGTGCCCGTTCGTAGGCTTCCGTCGCCAGGACATACTGTTCGCTGCGCACAAAGGTTTCGCCAAGTCCCACCAGCGGGTTAGCCAGGCGCGGCGACAGATACCCTTCGCGCAACTCCAGCAGGCTGATGGCGGCCTGGTAGTTCGCTTCCGCGTCACCCAAGTCCCCGTTGCGGAGTTGGGCTGTGGCCAGGTTGATCAGGGGACCTGCGACCTCGACGCTGCCCGCGCCGAACTGCTGTTGGGTCTGAGTCAGCACTTCCCCGGCGGCGGCAATGGCTTCCGCGTTGCGCCCTTCGGTCATCAGGCGCAGGTAACGCTCTGCGGCAGCGGCAGTCTCATCGACTCCCGTGAACGCAACAACCGGGGCCAGGAGAAGCAGTGCAGCGACGACGGCCCGGATGCGCATGACCGTGAAAGGTACCAGAGGTACCTCTCAACGCCACACTATGGCAATCTAAAACCCACCGAACCTCGAGGTCTGCGCCATGTGGCTCCGCAAAAAATCGCTAGAGATTCCGACCGCCAGTGCTGCCTTGCCTGGCCGCGAGACGGCGATGACCGTACCCGGGAAGCACTTCGTCAACGGCCACCCCCTGAAGCCCCCATTTCCTGCCCACCTGCGCCAGGCGGTCTTTGGCCTGGGCTGCTTCTGGGGTGCGGAGCGCAAGTTCTGGCAGGTTCCCGGCGTCTATTCCACTGCCGTGGGTTACGCCGCAGGGAGCACCCCGAATCCAAGCTATGACGAGGTGTGCAGCGGACAAACGGGGCATAACGAAGTGGTGCTGGTCGTCTACGATCCGCAGCAGGTTAGCTATGCGCAACTCCTCACCGTCTTCTGGGAAGCCCACAATCCCACTCAGGGCATGCGCCAGGGCAACGACGCGGGTACCCAGTACCGCTCCGGTATTTATTGGCTCGATGACGGGCAGCGGGATGCAGCGCTGCGTTCCAAAGCGGGGTTTGAACCAGGACTCCGGCAGGCCGGGTTTGGCCCGATCACCACCGAGATTCTCGAGGCGCCGGACTTCTACTACGCCGAGGAGTACCACCAGCAGTACCTGGCCAAGAACCCCGGAGGCTATTGCGGCCTGGGTGGCACCGGCGTGAAGTGCGTCCCGTAGGAGCGCCGTAGGAGCGCCTTCAGGCGCGAACAGGTACCGATCGCGCCTAAAGGCGCTCCTACAGGACGCGCTGACGGGTCTTGAAAGTGTGACCGCGGCCCGACGGCTGGCGAGACCACCCCATAGTATGGCGAGGGTGCCTGCCGGCCGGATGCCGGCCGCAAGGGTCTGCCTGTGCTCCTCAAACGGCTCAAGATCGAAACCTCAAACCTCGAGTGCGGCATGTATGTGGCGCAGCTCGATAGGCCGTGGCTGGAAACGCCATTTCTCTTCAAGGGTTTCGAGATCGCGGACGACAAAGAACTGCGACTGCTGCGGAATTTCTGCAAACACGTCTACGTCGATGCGACCCAGGGCTCCGTGCCGCGGAAGAAGGTGATGGAGGCGCGCCTCAGAGCCGAGAAGTACGCCCAGTCCCTGGCCACGCCGGCTACCCGCCTCGAACACGCCACGCGCCCCAGTCTGCAGCGTCGCCTCGGTGATGCCCTCGCACGCCTCGATCGGACCGGCACACTTGCAACCTTCTTCCAGACGAAGCACTACCGGAATGCCGTTCCCACGCGCCTCGAAGCGCCGAAGGCGGCCCTCGCCTACGACGCCGCTGCCACGGTGCTGCTGGACGTCCTCGAGCGGTTTCAGCAGGGGCGCGGGCTCGATGCGCCGCGGCTCAAGGAAGTGGCGGGGCCGCTCATCGACAGCATTCTGCGTAACCAGGACGCGATGGCCTGGCTGGTCTGCCTGCGCAAGCGGGAGACAGCAGGTCCCCAGCGCTCCATCGGCAGCGCGGTGTGGGCGGTGATTCTGGGCCGCCATCTGGGCTTTGAACGACCTGGCCTCGAGACCCTGGCTCTGGGCGGCATGCTGCTGGATCTCGGCAACGCGAAGCTCCCGGCAGACGTCCTCGCCAGGGCGGGCCCACTGGATGACGTAGAGCGGGCTATCGTCAAGAAACATGTGGCCGTCGGACTCGACCTGGTCAAGAACGCGCTGGGCCTGAACGCCGATGTTCTGGCCATGATCCAGCATCACCACGAGCGGCATGACGGCTCGGGCTATCCGAAGGGGTTCCAGGGTGCGGATGTGCCGGTGTTCGGGCGCATTGCCGGCCTGATCGACTCCTTTGACGCGATGACGACCAAGAGGCCTTACGCACCGGCCAGGTCTGCCTATGACGCGGTCCGGGAACTCAACGGCCTATCCGGAACAGGTTTTCAGCCCGAGCTTGTGGAGCAGTTCGTGCAGGCGGTCGGCATGTTTCCCACAGGTTCACTGGTCGAGCTGAACACTGGCGAAGTGGCGCTCGTGATCGAACAGAACCGGGTGCAGCGGCTGCGCCCCAAGCTGATGCTGCTGCTCACTGCCGCCAAGACGCCGGTCAGCCGCCAGGCGCTGCTGGATCTCAAGGGAAAGCCAGCCGGTGGCGATGGTGACGACGCCCGCTGGATTCTCCGCGGCCTGGAGCCCGGAGCCTTTGGCCTCGATCCGAAGGACTACTTCGGGTAATACTGCTCGTCTCTTCCGCCACGGCGTGGGTCCATGCCGCTAACGCCAGCCGTTTCCTCCGGCCGCCCGGCCGGGTTGCTGCTCCTCGCAGCCCTGCTCCTGTTCCAGTCGGGTTGTCGCCCCGTCCGGGAAGCCGCGCCCGTCACGCCGGCTGAACCAGGAGCCACGCCGCCGGTCAGTCTGGAAGTCCCGGCCGGCTACACCCGGTATCGCGTGGTGTCCGCCGAATCGGACGTGCGGGTGCTGGTCTATCGCGACGGGCCCATGGCGCGGCTCGGCCACAATCACGTGGTGAGCAGCCGGTCGCTCCAGGGCGACATTTTCGTCGGCGACAAGGGCCAAGAGCCGCGGGTCAGCCTGGTGCTGCCGGTCGCGAGCTTGGTGGTGGACAACGCCGAACGCCGGTCTGAGGAGGGCGAGGACTTTCAGGACGTCGTGGATAACGCTGCGATGAGCGGGACCCGCAAGAACATGCTGAGTGAACCGTTGCTGGACGCCGCGCGCTTTCCCGCTATCCGGCTGACCAGCCGGAAGGTTGAAGGGCGAGGTCCTGAGTACACCATGACGGTTTCTATTGAGGTCAAGGGCCAGACCCACGAACTGCGGGTGCCGGTTCGGGTGGAACAAGGACCGAAAGAACTACAGGCAACTGGCGCGTTCACCGTCACTCACAAGGACTTGGGCCTGACGCCGTTCACGGTGATGGGTGGCCTGCTATCCGTGCGAGATCAAATCAAGGTGCGTTTCCGGATCGTGGCGCGGCCCCCGACCACGGATGGCTCATAGCTTGATGTGCTCCCTGCCAATCCGGCTTACATCCTTGTCCCGCAGCCCTGCCGTTCGCGCAAAGTCCGGCCAGGCAGCCACGGCCTCCTGGACGGCCTTGAGAATGTGCGGGGCCCGGCCGATGCCGAACCGGTCCGCAACCGTGAGCAGATCGTCCCGCGTAATGCCGGCAAACCTGCCGTTGACGGACATCAGGTGCTGGTAGGTCCACTCACCCTTCGGGTTGTAGGCAAAGGTCACGTCGTAGGCGGGCGCGAGTTGCCAGGCGCCACCCTCCGGAAGCAGGAAGGCAAGGTTCTTCGTGTGATCGTCGCAGTTTTTCGCGAGCACGTTGAACGCAATTCTGCGCAACGCCTCGTCCCGTGCCTCGGGCGCTAGATTCAGCTCCAGCAGCGTCTGAAGGTACTGGTTGTAGTCGTGGGACGCCTTCTGCCTGAAGTCCAGGTGTCGGAGTGCACACAGGCTCTGGAGGTGGTGTTTCTGGTTACCATCCCGGTCGAAACGCCGCGTCATGAAGTGAGCGCGACCGTTCTCTTCCAGCAGCCGGCAGGGGGCCATCTGGATCCCCGCCGCCCGGGCCATCAGGGAGTAGGCGTACTCGATGCGGCCGTAGCTTTGTGTGGAACCCAGTTCCCGGTCGCTGCCGATACCGTCGAACTTCAGCAGCCAGTGCTCGAATCCCGGCTCCGTTTCAAAGAGTCCGGCGCGCATCTCGAGCGTGACCGGATTCCAGGCGATGGTGGCCTTGGCCCTGGCACCGCCCGCCGAGGTGCCCACCTGGAGAATTTGTTTCAGGGCCGCACTGGCGTTCCGATCGTTATTCAGCTCGCCATGAATGGCCTGACGGGCACTGTCCACCAGCCCTGAGAGTTGCACCGCCGTGCTGCTTTTCGCCGTAGGCCCCCGCACCGGGCGGAATTCCAGGGCACCCATGCTCCGTTTGCCCATATAGGCCAGCCGGTCGAGCGGGGTGATGGCATCCCTGGCGATACCCTTGGTCGCCATCCAGGCATCGATCAGCCCGTTGCCGAAATCATCGGGCAGGGCGTCTGCCAGCATCGCCGGCAGGCGCCGGAACGTGGTGGTTGGGAGGTCGGTGAAAATGAAGGCGCTGCCGGCTGCAGACAACGGCATCGTCAGCGGTGCCAGTTCGAGACGTGAGGCGATGAATTCCGGCGCGTACTCGAAGGCGTAGTAGTCGAGTCGGGGGTCCCGGGCGACGGCACCAACGAGGCGACCCCAGATCCTGACCTCGACGACGCTGACCTTCCGGTACATGAAGCAGGAGGCGTCGTCAGCGCCGGACGGTCGATGGTGTGCGTCGCGAGGACGCGCGTTGGCGCGGGGCTTTCTGCTTCAGCAATTGCAGCGGGCTGATGGAGACCGTGGGTGCGAGGTTGCTGATCCAGTCCAGGCGGTCCAGCGCGCGGAGCACCTTGAGCAGGGTTTTCAGCGTCGAACCTTTGCCGGATTCCACGTTCTTCAGGGCACTCAGGGCGACGCCTGCCTGCTCGGCAAGGGCCTGCTGGTCCACGTTCCGGCGCAGCCGCAGCGCCCGGATCTGCAGGCCCAACTGGGCTTCCAGTTCTTCAGTCGTGTTTGAGGAAGGCATAGGTAGATGTAAGAGCAGCCATTGACAACGGAATTATACGTTATAGATGTAAAAACATCCATACAATATTAATACTTAATAGATTTAAAAAAAGCTCTAAAAGAATATAAATTATTTTATAGCTGCATAAGCAGCTATAAATATCATTTCCTCAACCCAGCAAGCTCAGCTGGGTCCCCGGCCCCTCCGGTACCCTGAACCGCGTGCTATCCAACGCTGCCTCCGACTCCCGCGTGAACCCGTGCCGGCGACAGGCGGCGGCAAACCGCTGGGCCAGCAGGGCGGCTAACGGTCCGGAGCCGCGCATGCGGCTGCCGAATTGCGCATCGTTCAAACTACCGCCCCGCACCTGGCGAATCAGGCTCAGCACTTTGGCCGCCTTCAGCGGGTACTGGAGCTGCAGCCAGTCTGCAAAGATCGGCTCCACCTCGTGGGGCAGGCGGAGCAGCACATAGCCGGCGAAGCGGGCACCGGCGTCCGCAGAGGCCGCCAGAATATTTTCGAGTTCGTGATCGTTGAGCCCGGGAATCATCGGCGCGGCCAGCACCCCGCAGGGAATGCCCGCTGCACTCAGTCGGCTGACCGTCTTGAGCCGCCGCTTGGGCCCTGCGGTGCGGGGTTCCATGCGGCGCTTCAGCTCGTCGTCCAGTGTCGTCACGCTCACGAGCACGTGTACGAGGTTGTCCCTGGCAAGATTCTGCAAGAGGTCCAGGTCTCTCTCCACCAGTGCCGACTTGGTGATGATGCTCACCGGGTGCCGGAACTCCACGAGCACTTCCAGGATCTGGCGGGTGATGCGGAGCTCCCGCTCCGCGGGCTGCCAGGCGTCGGTGTTGGCGCCCAGCGTAATGGGTGAGCAGCGGTAGCCACGCCTGGAAAGTTCCTGGCGCAGGACGGCAGCGGCCTCCGGCTTGGTGTAGATCTTCTGCTCGAAGTCGAGTCCCGGCGACAGATCCATATAGGCGTGGGAAGGCCGCGCGTAGCAGTAGACGCAGCCGTGCTCGCAGCCCCGGTAGGGATTGATCGACTGCTCGAAGGGAATATCCGGCGACTGATTGCGGGAAATGATGCTGCGAATCGTCTCGGGGATCAGTTCGGTCCCGGGTGCGGGAGCCGGCGGGTCGTCATCGTCCGGTTCGGGGCACGTTTCCTCCCGCGCAAAGCGCCCGGCGGGACGGGTTGCGACGCCGCGACCGCGAATGACGGAACCCGGTGGCAGGGACAAGGGCCGGAGCCTCCCGAAGGTCAGTAGCTGTACGGATGAACAGTAGCACGTGTCCCCTTATACTTCGGCGGACATTTCTTCCCCCCGGAGTAGCACTGACGTGAGTAGTCGCGGTGTGCGCATTTTTGCCCTGCTGGCCTTTATCACTGCCGCCGCGGTGCTGGCCTGGTATCTCTCCCGGCCGCAGCCCGTTCAGGTCACCCTGGCGGAGGTAAAGGTTGGGGCGGTACTCGCGACCGTGGCCAACACCCGCGCCGGTACCGTGGATGCGTGCGACCGGGCCCGGCTTGCGCCGCCGATGGGCGGGCAGATTGCCAGGCTCCCGTTCAAGGAAGGCAACAAAGTCCAGAAGGGCGACATCCTGCTGGAGCTCTGGAATCTGGATCAGCGCGCCCAGGTGTCCCAGGCGGAGCGGGAGGCCGTCGCGTCCCGCAGCCGGACGCGGGAAGCCTGTGCCACGGCGAGCGTGGCGGCAAAGAACGCCACCCGCATTCGTCAGCTCAGGGTCCAGAACCTGGTGTCCGAAGGCGAGACTGAACGCGCCGTGGGGGACGCCGACGCCCGGGCGGCGGGGTGTGACGCAACCCGCGATCAGGAGCGGGTGAGTCAGGCCCGCATCGACGTGGCGAAGGCCGAGCTTGAGCGGACAATCCTGCGCGCGCCGTTTGCGGGCGTGGTCGCAGAGATCAATGGCGAGGTGGGCGAGTTCGTCACGCCGTCGCCTGTGGGGGTACCGACCCCGCCCACCGTGGATCTGGTGGACGGCAGTTGCCTGTATATCTCGGCGCCCATTGATGAAGTGGACGCACCCGCCGTCAAGGCCGGGCAGCGCGCCTCGATCTCACTGGACGCCTTTCCGAACCAGCGCTTCCCCGGCTTCGTGCGCCGGGTGGCACCCTATGTGCTCGACACGGAAAAACAGGCGCGCACCGTCGAGGTTGAAGCCGAGATCGAGAATCCCGAGAAGTACAACCTGTTGCCCGGTTACAGCGCCGACGTGGAAATCATTCTCGAGAACCGGGAGAACGTCCTGCGCATTCCCAGCCAGGCGATCCTGGACGGCAAGCGTGTTCTCCTCCTGAATCCCGACACAGGTCTGCTGGCGTCGAGGACTATCGAGAAGGGGGTCGCCAACTGGGAATACACGGAGATCCGGTCGGGTCTCAAAGCCGGCGAACTCGTGGTGACTTCGGTGGATCGCGAGGGTGTGGCCGATGGCGTCGCTGCCGTCCGCGAGTGACCTGAAGCCCGGGCCGGTCGCCGGTCCGCTGATCCGCCTGGCGGGCCTCACCCGCACCTTTGAGGTTGGGGATCAGCTCGTGCGGGCGCTGGACGGTGTGAACCTGAGCATCGCTACGGGGGAATACCTTTCGCTGATGGGCCCCTCCGGTTCCGGCAAATCCACGCTGCTGAACATTCTCGGACTGCTCGACCGACCCACTGCCGGGGAGTACTGGCTGGGGGACGTGCAGACGTCCAGCATGCCTGATGACCGCCTGGCCGACACGCGGCAACGGGAGATCGGCTTTGTCTTCCAGATCTTTCACCTGATTGCCCGGATGAGCGCCCTCGAAAACGTCGAGCTGCCGATGCTGCTGGCCGGCATGCCGCGGGCGGACCGCCGGGACCGGGCCCGCACTGCGCTGGAGAATATGGGGCTGGGTCCACGGATCGATCACCGCCCTAACCAGCTTTCCGGCGGCGAGCGTCAGCGCGTGGCTATTGCCCGTGCCGTGGTCATGCAGCCACGGATTCTTCTAGCCGACGAACCGACGGGGAACCTGGACAGCGCTGCCGGCGGCGAGGTGGTGAAGATTATGGAAGCGCTGCACGCGCAGGGCCTGACCCTGATCGTCGTCACCCACGATCCTGCCATCGGTGAACGGGCGCATCGCCGGCTGTTGATGCGCGATGGGCAGATCGTCCGGGACTCGTCGGAATGAGGTTTGCCGACCAGAATCGGTTGGCTCTTGGCGCCCTGTTCCGCTATCCGTTGCGCACGGCGATGATGCTGCTCGCGACGGCGATCGGCGTCGCCGCCGTGGTGGTGCTGACCGGACTTGGTGAAGCCGCCCGCCTGTACGTCACGGATGAGTTCCGGTCGCTGGGCACCAACCTGCTGATCGTCCTGCCCGGGCGCACGGAGACCACCGGCGCCGGAGCTGCCATGCTCGGTGGCGCTACGCCCCGGGACCTGACGCTGGGTGACGCCCGCGCCCTGGAGCGGAGCGCCGCCATCGACATCCTGGCGCCGGTCATCGTCGGCGAGGCGGCCGCATCGTCCGGTTCTCTCGAGCGTGATGTCACGATCATGGGCACCACGGCCGCATTCCGGGAGATTCGCGGCTGGCAGATGGCGAGCGGCGAGTTTCTCCCGGCAGGAGACATGGACCGGGAGGCCGCCGTCTGCGTCGTCGGCAGCACGATTGGCCGGGAACTGTTTCGCGGCGAACCCCCGGTGGGGCGCTGGCTGCGCGTCAGCGACCGACGTTGCCGCATTTCCGGCGTTCTGGCGCCCCAGGGCATGTCCGTCATGGTCGATGCGGATCAGCTGGTGCTGATGCCGGTGGCGATGGCGCAAAGCATCTTCAACTCGCCGGCCTTGTTCCGCATCATCGTTCAGGCCCGGGGCCGGGACGCGATGCCAGCGGCCAGGCGGTTCATCGTCCAGACCCTGAAGGAGCGGCATCGGGGCGACGAAGACGTGACCGTCGTGACCCAGGATGCGGTCCTCCAGACCTTCGACGGCATTCTCGGTACGCTGACCCGGGCGCTGGGCGGCATTGCGGCGGTCAGCCTGCTGGTCGCCGGCGTGCTGATCATGAACGTCATGCTGGTGGCAGTCAGTCAGCGCACCCAGGAGATCGGGTTGCTCAAAGCCCTCGGGGCTCGTCGCCGCCAGATTCTCGGGCTGTTTCTGGCGGAGGCGCTCTACCTCGCGCTGCTCGGCGCCGTGGTTGGCGTCGTCGCCGGTTACGGCATCCTGCTCGCGCTGGCCGGGTTCTACACCGAGTTCACCTTCCGTCCCCCGGTCTGGGCTGTGGGCGGTGCGGTCCTGCTGGCCATGGGCTGCGGCATGCTCTTCGGCATCCTGCCTGCGCGCCGGGCGGCCGGCCTCGATCCTGTCGCAGCACTGGGTCGTCGGTGATGGGGCGCCAATGAACGCCAGGGAACTCGTCGGTTTCACCGCGACGTCTGCCGTGTCCCACAAGCTTCGCAGCGGCCTGACGGCGCTCGGGATCGCGATCGGGGTGGCAGCAGTGGTCCTGCTCACCTCGATGGGCCAGGGCCTGCGCAATTACATGGTGGCCCAGTTCACCCAGTTCGGCACCAACATCATCGCCGTCAATCCGGGCAAGGCCCAGACCTTTGGCCTGCCCACGGGCGTGCTGAATTCAGCGCGGCCGCTGAGTCTGGCGGACGCCGAGGCCCTGAAGCGACTGCCCTACGTCAGGGCCACGCTGCCCCTGGTTCAGGGCAGCGGGTCGGTGGAAGGTGGCGGCCGCGAACGCAAGACCATCGTCAGCGGAACCGGCGATGAGCTGACTGAGGCCCTGTCCTTCCGGGTGGCGCTCGGAAAATTCCTGCCGCCGGATGATCCCAATACGCCCCGGTCCTTCGCCGTTCTGGGCAGCAAGCTGCGCAACGAACTTTTCGGCTCGCGCAGTCCCCTCGGCGAGCGCATTCGTGTGGGTGGGCAGCGCTACACCGTGATTGGCGTCATGGAGTCGAAGGGCACGATGTTCGGTTTCGATCTGGACGACGCGGTCTACATCCCCGTGGCCAAGAGCCTGGAACTCTTCAACCGGGAGGGCCTCTTCGAGATCGACGTGATGTACGAGAAGGGCGCCCCGGTCGACGAAGTTGTCGAGTCGATCCGCCGGACGCTGACTGCACGTCATGGCGGGGAGGACTTCACCATTACCACCCAGCAGCAGATGCTGGACGTGCTGGGCTCAGTGCTGAACGTGGTGACGTTTGCAGTGGGGGCACTCGGTGGCATCTCCCTTCTGGTCGGTGGCGTCGGCATCTTCACCATAATGACCATCGCGGTGCGGGAGCGGACGGCGGAGATCGGCCTGCTCCAGGCCATCGGGGCCCGGCGCCGCCAGATCCGCGATGTGTTTCTCGGCGAGTCCCTGCTCCTGGCAGGCATCGGCGGTGTGTTCGGCATTCTGTTGGGACTGGCGTGTATCGCCATGCTGGGCGTGCTGCTGCCCACGCTGCCCGTCAGCCCAGCCTGGCCCTACATGGTGCTGGCCGTGATCGTAGCCCTGCTGATTGGCCTGATCGCGGGCGTGTTGCCGGCGCTGCGGGCGGCGCAGCTGGATCCCGTGGATTCACTCCGGGCCGAGTGAGGTCAGCCGGGATGAGCCAGCAGATGAACCACCCTGGGGGCGCACCACTACCCCCAATGCTCCAGGCAAGGCTGGGAACATACTTCCCCGGGCTCAACCTGGCAGCGATCTGGCTCCACGAAGGGGTCCCGCGCTACGTGCGCGGCCGGCCCCGGGGCTATGCGGACCGTCAGCGCATCTACCTCGCCGGGGGGTGGCAGGACGAGGGTGACGCCGAGCTGCTCGCGTTGCTCGCCCACGAACTCGTGCATGTCCAGCAGTACCGTGAGCTGGGTACCTGGCGGTTTCGCCGGGCCTACCTGCAGGAATACCTGGCGGGGCGCCTGCGCCGGCTTGGTCATGACGCTGCGTACCGCAACATTTCCTTCGAGCGTGCAGCCCGGGAGATGGAGGAGCGGGTGCGCCGCGACTTCGCCCACAACATCAGTACTGCGTGACTGAAGCGGCTCAGCTGCGGTGGACCTTTACGTCAGTCCGGCCACTGGGACCAAAAAACCAGGACCCAAGGCCACTGACCAGGCTCACTACCAGGGCGCCCCAGAACGCAGGCCAGAAACCTGCCACGTGAAAGCCCGGCAGCAGCCAGCTGGCCAGGCCGAGCATTCCGGCGTTCAGCACCAGAATGAAGAGCCCCAGCGTTACGAGTGTGATTGGCAGCGTCAGGATCACGGCCAGCGGCCGGACGACCGCATTGAGAAGGCCAAGGACGACGGCGGAAGTGAGCAGCCAGGCCGCGCTGTCAAAGCTGAGGCCACTGATGAGGGCGGCCGCTATCCAGAGGCCAATGGCAGCCACGAGCGCTCTGACGAGAAACCGGTCCATGGAACACTCCGCAGGTTAAGGACGTACTGAAGCCTACGGCTTCGCCCCGGCGAAGGCCAACTCGGCAAGGGGAGTGGCCTCCGCGGAGGGGAGTGCGGGCAGATGCAGGGTCGCCCGCAGCCCGGGAGCGTTGTCGCTGAGCACGAGTCGACCACCGTGGTGGCGGGCAATGGCGTTGACCAGGGACAGGCCCAGCCCGCTGCCGGGCACCCCGGTGACGCTGGCCGAGCGATAGAAGCGATTCACGACCTTGTCGCGTTCCGCCGCAGAAACCCCGGGCCCCCGGTCCGCGATGGTGATCTCTGCTATGCCTGCAGTCGACGTGGTGTCGAGTGTCACCTCAGACCCGGCCCCGCTGTACTTGATCGCGTTGTCCAGCAGGTTGCACAGCGCCTGGAAGAGCAGATCCCGGTCGCCTCGCAGGCGGCCTGTCGCCGTGCCGAGCTGGACCACGATGTCCTTTTCTTCGCCCACGGCCTGGTACAGCTCCCACGCATCCTGCAGCAGGGGGTGCAGATCCACGTCAGACCATTCCCGCTCGTTGGTGTCCGATTCGATACGGGCAATCCGCAGCAGGGCCCGGAAGGTAGCTAGGAGATGGTCGGCCTCCGTCATGGCAGACGTCAGTTCGCCGCGGAGTTCTTCATCGAGTCCCGCCCGCGCTGTCAGGTTCTCCAGTCGCCCGCGCAATCGGGTCAGTGGCGTCCGCAGGTCGTGGGCAATGTTGTCGGCCACAGACTTCACGCCTTCGATCAGTGAGTCGATCCTGTCCAGCATGGCGTTGAGGTTCTCGGACAACTGGTCGAATTCATCATTGATGCCCCGGACCGGCATGCGGCTCTGCAGCCGGCCCGTCATGATTTCCCGGCTGGCCCGGTTGATGGCCTCGATTCTCCGCATCACGCTGTAACTCATGAGGAAGCCGCCGGCGAGGGCGAGCAGCAGGCCTCCCCCCAGTGCCCAGAGAAAGGCTTCGTTGATCAGCGAGCGGGTGGCCTCCAGCCGGCTCTGGTCCTGCGCCACGAGCAGGTGCCGCCCGTCACTCAGCACGAAGGCCTGGCCCCGCACACCGATGCGCCGGCCGTCTTCACCGAGGCGGCTGAAGTTGTACCAGCCCTCGGCGTCCGCCTCGCCCGTGGGCCAGGCAGCGAGATTGCCCGCCAGAGGCTGCAGGTCCCGGTCCGCAAACAGGTACACCGTGGGGACGCCGGTGCTGACAGCAATGCGCTCGCGGATCAGAGCCTCAAGCCCGCGTTTGCCACGCTGGCGATATTGTTCGACGAGACCGGTGACCTCCGCCTCGATAGTGGCGTTGGTCTGCTGCTCCAGGTAGCCGACCGTGGTCCACCACACCACGCCGATCAGTACCAGCGCTGAGGCCCCGAAGACCCCCATGTACCACCAGGCGAGCTGGAACGTGGAAGTCCGGATCAGCCTAAGCGGATTCACTCAGCCGGTACCCCGCCCCACGGACGGTGTGAATCAGGGGAGGCTCGAAGTCCTTGTCGATTTTCCGGCGCAGCCGGCTGATGTGCACGTCGATCACGTTGGTTTGCGGATCGAAGTGATAGTCCCAGACGTTCTCCAGCAGCATCGTGCGGGTGACCACCTGGTCCTTGTTGCGCATCAGGTACTCGAGGAGGCGGAACTCCCGGGGTTGCAGGTCGATGCTCTGGCCTGCCCGGCGCACCTCTCGGCTGAGCAGGTTGACGTGCAGGTCGCCCACCTGGATCTCGGTGATCTCGTCGCTGCCCTCCCGCGCCGGCCGGCGGGTGATGGCCTCGAGTCGCGCCATCAGTTCCGCGAAGGCGAAGGGTTTGCCGATGTAGTCATCGGCCCCGGCCCGCAGGCCCTTTACCTTGTCATCCACCTCGCCAAGGGCGCTGAGGATCAGGGTAGGGGTCGTGATATCCGAGGCCCGCAGCGTCCTGACCACGGTCAGCCCGTCCACGTTGGGTAGCATCCGGTCCACGATCAGGGCGTCGTAGTTGCCCGTGGTGGCCAGGATGAGCCCCTCCTTGCCGTCGGCCGAGTGGTCGACCGTGTGCCCGGCTTCCTTCAGTCCACCGGTGATGAAGCTGGCCACTCCGGCGTCGTCTTCGATAACGAGTATGCGCATGGGGGCGATCATAGTGTAGGAGCGCCTTGAGGCGCGACAGTCATGCCCGCAAAAGAAAACGGGCCGGTAAAGCTGGCGCTACCGGCCCGAAGGTCTGCACGTCGTCTCCTGCTGAGACGGGTCCGGACCGGGGGGACGGTGGGACTCATCGATCAGTGGGAGAATAATAGCGGCCTGCGCCTGACCCGCCGATGGACGGGCCCTTAAGGATTGTTAACCTGGTTCCGGGCGCCAAACGCCAGCAGCCGGAGCAGCGCCGCCTGGGAGCGCACCCCCGTCTTGTCGAAGATCCGGGCCAGGTGGGTCTTGGCCGTATTACGCACGATGTCGAGGGAGTTCGCGGCTTCCAGCAATGACTTGCCTTCCAGCAGGGCCGCGCAGAGGGCGACCTCAGCGCGGGACAGGCCATACGCAGCCTTGAGTTCGGGCGGAAGTGCCGGCGGGTTGCCGTGTCGCCCGGCGTGAATGACGGCCAGCACAGCCGACCCGGAGGGCAGGCCTGACCGGTCGCCCCGCAGACTGAGCGGGGAGAAGATGACCCGGTAGGGGCTGTGATTCGCACGTCGCCCGACCAGGACCGGTGCGGGGGGTGCGACGGACCAGCCGAGAGCCGCCTGCTGGCCAGCCTCCAGCGCGTCGTTCAGGCGGGACTGGGTGGCTGGGTCAGTCGTTTGCAGGTTCCCATTCTTCAGCGTCAGCCCGTCTCCAGCGGCCAACAGCGTGTCAGCTGCCTGGTTGCGGAGGATCGGCCGGCCCCGGGGGTCAAACACGACGATCCCGTAGCGGGCCAGGTCCAGAACCCCGGAAAGAAGCGCATTCCCGCTCCGCGCGACGTCCAGGCTCCGCTGCAGGGCCAGGCCGCGCCCGAGATGCGCCAGCAGGAGCTGGCTGATCAGCGCCTTGTCCCCGGGAACGAAGGGGTCCTCGCCGGCAGTCCGGCACAGGGAGAAAAACGCGTTGACTCCCGTGCCTGACTCGATGGCGCCGAAGAGGAAGTGTTCCAGATCCCAGGGCCTGGCCAGTTGCGAATAGGTGCGGCTCTTGCGCATGGCCTCTCGCGGCACCACCTCGCTGCCGAGGCGAACCGTGCCGGCGGGCTGCCCGCGGATGGCCAGCAGGTAGTTGTCGTCACCACTCCTGGAGCGGTGCGCAGCGAAGATTTCCTCGAAACCGTTCAAGCCGCCGGCCGCAAGAAACGAGCGCCGGGAATCGTTCTCGTCCTGGTACTCGACGATGGCCAGCTGGGCGTCGCAGGCGCGGGCGGATTCCGCCGCAAAGTGGCGCCAGGAAGATGGATTCAGGCCGGCGTCATATGCGCCCCCGAGCAATCCGGAGAGGCTTTTGCCATCTAGCCGAATGGTAGTTGAACCCATGACCACCCCGTCCCCTGGTCGGCGCTCCGGTACTGCAGGGAGTCGGTAACGCCCTGAAGCTGTTTACCGGCCGCGCCGGCCAGCGTCAATGGGGAAGACCCTCAGGGAGCGAGTCTCTGCAGGAGTTCCGGCAGGGCACTGGCGCAGTCTTCACGCCAGTGGAGGGTCAGCAGGTGGTCGGCCCGGGTGCGACCCAGGTTGACTGCCACCACGGGTTTGCCCGCGGCCACCGCATCCCGCACCAGCCGGAACCCGGAGTAGACCATCAGGGACGTGCCCACCACGAGCAGCGCATCCGCTCCCGCCACGGCGCTCTGCGCGCCGCCAGTCACGTCGGGCGGGACGGCTTCCCCGTAAAAGACCACATCCGGCTTGAGGATTCCGCCACACACCCTGCAGTCCGGAACCCGGAAGCTGCTGTAGCCCCGGTCGGCGGGCACGGCGTCGCCGTCGGGTGCTGGTTCGGCCAACGTTGCGCTCCAGCCAGGATTTTCCCGGCCCAGTTCCGCCTGCCAGCCGGCGCGGGGCAGGCGTGCGTTGCATCCCAGGCAACGCACGATGTCCAGGCGGCCGTGCAGGTCGAGTACGGCCTGGCTACCCGCAAGCTGATGCAGGCGGTCCACGTTCTGCGTGATGATCCCGGCCAGCAGCCCGCGCCGCTCCAGTTCTGCCAGAGCCTGGTGCGCTGCATTCGGCCGGGCACTCGCAAACCGGGGCCAGCCGAGCGCACTGCGGGCCCAGTAGCGACGCCGGACTTCCGGCCTGGTGATGAAGTCGGGGTAAAGAACCGGGCGTGAGTGCTTCCAGCCGCCGTCGACGTCCCGGTAATCCGGAATTCCCGAACCCGTGCTGCAGCCCGCTCCAGTCAGGGCCAGGACGTTGCGGTGTGGCCGCAGCAGCGTCGCCAGCGCTTCGGACGCGCCGTCGATGCCATTCTCTGGAGCGGATTCCTGCCACACGCGTAACTTTCGAAGCTGGTCCTGGCCCGGATTCGAGCCGCATCAGGCGGCCAGGTTGGCGGCGGCACCCAGCGCCTCATCGAGCTGGCGCTGGGGAATGCGGATCGAACCGGACTCCAGTACCCGCACGATGTCGCCCTGCCGGATGGGTTGCCAGAGTACTGGCCCGGCGGGCAGGCGTCGGCCAGCGCTGTCACTCACGAGCGCGATGTGGGGCCGGTTGGGTTCGTCGTCGCCCTGCCGGCGCACGATACCCAGCCGGCCATCAGCAATCTGCAGCCAGGAACCCGTGGGAAAAAGGCCGAGCGCCCGCATGAAGGTGCGCACGATGGCCGCGTCGAACTTCCGGCCGCGCAGGCTATTGACCAGGCGAATGGCGTCGTGGGCCGCCATGGCCGGGGCATACTTCCTCTCCTGCAGCAGGGCATCGTAGGTGTCCACGAGTCCTGCGAGCCGGGCGGCAATCGGGATCTGGGTGCCCCGGAGCCGACGGGGATACCCGCTGCCATCCAGGCGTTCGTGGTGGCCGAGAACTGCATCCTCCACCGTTTCGGAGATCGTCGCAGCCGAGCGGACCAGGTACAGCCCGCGGCGCACGTGCCGCTCCACGAAGCCACGCTCATGGGTGGTCAATGGCGTGGTCTTCGCCAGAATCATGATGGGTACTGAAATTTTGCCGATGTCCAGGAGCAGTCCGGCAAGCGCAAGCTCGCCGACAAACGCACGCTCAAACCCGATCCGCCTGCCTGCCAGAGCCATCAGCACTGCGGAACCGAGCGCGCGCCGATAAAGAAATCCTACCCGCAGTTCGGTGGCGAGCAGCCAGGGGATGGTGTCCGCATCCTCCACAAGACTGGCGACCACGGGTTCGAGCGCGCGGCGCAACGGCGTCAGCACCAGGTCTTCGGAGCGGCGCATGCCCTGCACGGCATGCGCAAACGCATGACTCAAGGCGCGCAGTTCCACCCGCTGCCGGGCGAGCGCTGTCGGCTGGTGGCAGGCAGACAGAGCCTCGACGTTCGCGGTCAGTCCTGTGCAAAACATCTCGCCCTCCCGGTACTCCGAGAGCACCGGATCCACGTAGACGTAGCTGCAAATCCGCCGCAGTTCCTCGATCTGCTCGCTCTGGCTGAGCAGGAAGCCGTGGGCATGAAAGGACGTCTGCAGCCACGGACGATCGAGTTCGGCCACGTACATGCCGAACTGCAGCTGGGCGCAATTCACCGGGACTAGGCGCGGAGGCAGCAAGATGGCCATCTCACCCTTTTGATTCGTCTTTTTATTGATCTGGCCTGAGCAATGTAGCAGTGGCTACCCCCAGGAAACGTGACGCACCTCACGCAGCAGCGGGAGCTGATTATGGCAAGCGGGGACTGAGCGCCTTGAGATAGGTCGCGATGGCCTGCCGGTCCTCAGGCGTCAGCCTGGCTGTATTGTCCTCGATGACCGGGCTCATCGAGGAGCCGGCGAAGTCCCCGTCCGGCAGCAGGCCGGTCTCGAGAAGGAACGCTATATCGTCGGTGGACCACTGGCCGATGCCAGTGGTCCGGTCCTGGGTGATGTCCGGAATCTTTTCCCCGTCCGGCCCGGCGGGATTGCCTGCCAGTTCGCGGCTGCGGTCGAGGCCGCCGAGCAGGTTGCGCGGCGTATGGCACTCGCCGCAATGGCCCAGGTGCCGGACGAGGTAGGCACCCCGGTTCCAGGCTTCATCCCGGGAGCGATCGGGGGTAAAACGCCCGGGGCTGAAGTTGAAGAGATTCCAGCCCATCATCACCAGGCGGGAGGAGAGGTACCAGGGCAGCTCGTGCGCCGTTGCCTGCTGGCGTACCGGTTTCAGGCTGCGGAGGTAGGCTCCCAGGGCGGCGACGTCCGCATCCTTGATGCCGGTGTAGGCGGGATAGGGAAAGACGGGATAGTAGTTGCTGCCATCCGGCGCCACCCCTTCCCGGAGAGCACGGCCGAGATCCGCGTCCGTCCAGCCGCCGATGCCGGTGACCGGATCGGGGGTGATGTTCGGGGCATAGAAGGTGCCGAAAGGGGTGGGCAAGGCCCGCCCGCCCGCCAGGGGAATGGCATCCGGCCGGTTCGCCGTGTGGCACGTCAGGCAGCCACCGGCATGGACCAGGTAGCGGCCCCGCTCGATCTGCGCCGCCAGGTCCGCGTGCCCATCGAGACCGGCCAGGAGCAGCAAGAGTGCCCCCAGCCAGCGGCCCTGACCTGGCCGGGAGGCGCAGCGGGGCCCCGTTCCCGGGGCCATCAATCAGTCATCCTTTTTCTGATAGCGATCGTGGCAACCCTTGCAGGACTCGCCCAGCGTCTTGAAAGCAGCCGCTGCCCCGGGCTTGTCATTCGAGGCCACGGCGTCCCGCAGCCTGGCGGACGATGTCTCCAGCTGGGCCATCAGCTTGTTGAACTGCTCCTGCTCCTTCCAGATCAGCGGCAGCGCGTTGGTGTCGCCCGAATCAGTACCCGCCGGAAACAGCACCTTGCCCTGAGCGCCGAGATCGGCCAGCGCGTTCGCATGGAACTTGAGGTAATCCTGATGCTCCACCTTGCCGAAGTTGATCAGCACGAACGCGCTGACGTGGGCCGCCATCGCATCCATAACGGCCTTCCGGTACTTGATGGAATCCGCAGGGGCGGTGGCGGCTGACGCTCCAGCTGAAAACGCAGCGACAAGACCGGCGACGAGGACAGTACGAACGAGACGATGCATGGGAGGACTCCTGGTTGTGGCAACGATTCTTCTTCGGGCGCAGTTCTGCGCCGAGCATAGCAAGCCATGACGCCGGCCCGCGACCAGCGGCGGTCCTCAGTTGGCGGGCTGCGCCTCACTGGTTTTGCAGTTCCAGCGCTTTGCATCGCAGCTTGGCGGGTTCGCCGCTGGATTGCTGCCGCTGGCCGACCGGCAGCGGTTGTCCAGCGGGGTGAGCTGGCCGCCGATAACGAGCGCCGTGATCACCAGGCTGCCGTCCTCGCACCGGGTCATGACGGCACTGACATCCACCGCGTAGCCCTCGTTGTTCCGCCAGGGCTGAACGGCCGGTGGGCTTCTATCAGTCGGTGGCCCGTACACACGCAGGGAGAGTGAGCCATCGGCAGTCGGTGGTCGGAGAGGGGCGGGAATCGTGCTGCTGTTCCACGGCGAGGACTCTTTCCCTGGTGGTGCTGCGGGTTGTGGCTTCGGCTGCGGCTGGGATGGCGTGACCTGGGCCGGCGACGGCGCGCTGGTCAGCGAGACCAGCAGTGTCAGGACCAGCATGCCGCCCAGGCCAAAGGCGAGGTAGCGCAACCACTTCATCGTAAAACTATCTCAGGGCCCAAAAAATCGGGGCCCAAAAAAACAGGGGCCGCATGAGCGGCCCCTGTTCTGGTCAATTGACTGAGAAACAGTCAATTAGTTCTTCTGCATCGCCTCGCCAGAGTCCTGCATGGCTTCACCAGCGCTCTCGACAGCGGCGCCGGCCGCGTCGGTCGCGTCAGCGGCAGAACCGGCAGCCATGTCGGCAGCACCGGCAGCAGCAGCAGCAGCGGCATCAGCAGTGCCTTCAGCAGCCGTTCCAGCAGCGTCAGCAGCAGCGCCAGCCGCATCAACAGCTGAGCCAGCAGCATCACCAGCAGCATCGGCGGCCTGGGAAGCGCTGTCCATGGCTGAATCGGCGGCGTCGGCAGCCTTGTCGGCGGGCTTGCCACCGCAGCCAGCGATCATTACCAGCGCCATTGGCAGGGCAAGCCATGCCTGACGAATCGTAGTGCTCATCGTTCGTTCTCCTGTGTACACAATTTTCTAAATGGCCAGACTCAAATAGTCCTGAAAAACGGCCAGCCAGTGTGCAGTGAGTAACCTTTCGAAACACCCCGTCCGAAAGAAGCGGCCCACCGCCACCGGATCCCATCCCTCTGTAAAGCCTGCTGACGGCCGGCAGGCGCGGAGAGGATACACCAAATGTTAAGCCGTCAGTCTGTTTCCAGCGGCCCATCGCGCAGTGGGCAACTCGTGCTGGCGCGGGGCCAGTTGACGACACTTATTGACTAATCGTCGCTAAGTCCCCACTATGCCGACCTCTCGTCGGTAAACGCAGGCTCATGTTCATCGCTCTAAGGGATCTTGCCTACGCCAAAGGCCGCTTCTTGCTCATGGGTCTGGTCGTGGTCCTTCTTCTCGGCGGCCTGGCCGCGGGCGTGGGCCTGGCTGCCGTGCACATGGCGGATGGCCGCCTGAAAGAGGTTGAGGGCGCCCATGCCGCGCATTGAGGCCGCCAGCATCGAAGAGCACGTGAAGGCGCAGACCGCGCGAATACTCGATGCGGCAACCGAACTGTTCCGGACTAACGGCTACCGCAAGACCGACATGGATGACATTGCCCGCGCCGTAGGTCTGGCGCGCAATTCCCTCTATCGCTACTACCGTAACAAGGACTTCATCCTGCTGGCCTGCGTCGAGCGCGACATGGGTGCGTATGTGGAACAGATGCGGAGTCTCGCTACCCAGCATCCCGATCCGGTTGAGCGGATCGGTGCCTGGCTGGACATGCAGATCGACATCGCGACCAGTCCTGCCCACGCAACGCTGGAGCACATCGCCGAGATCCGCAGTGATGCGCCTGAACTGCGGACCAGGCTGATGGAACTGCACGCGGCCCCGGCGGCGGTCCTGCAGGGCTCGATCGGCGAGATCCTGCGGGGCAAGCGCAGGGATACGGGTCTTGTTGCCGCCTTGATCAGGGGCATGGTCGAAGCCGCAGCGGGGCAGGCCATGCGCCTGCAGAACCCCACCGCGGTCAAGCGCGAGTTGCGCCGCTCCGTCGAGCGAGTCCTGGAATGCTGAGGAGTTACCCATGATGGTCCCTCAAGCCAACAAGCCCATGTGAACGAGCCCAATCTCAGACCACTACTTCTGATCCTTTTCGTCGGCGTGCTCATGGGTGCGCTCGACTTGGCTATCATTGGCCCGGCGCTGCCGGCGATTCAGGCCGATCTGGGCATCGACACCCGGGCTCTGGCCTGGATCTTCAACATCTACGTGCTCTTCCAGTTGGTGGGCACGCCCCTGATGGCCAAGCTTTCGGACCGCTACGGTTGCCGCGCTATCTACGTGCTCAGCCTGTCCTTGTTCGGTCTTGGGTCGCTCATCCTCGCGACTGCCTCTTCTTTTGAAATTCTGCTCATAGGCCGTGGGCTTCAGGGGCTGGGGGCCGTCTTTGGTATCGCGTTCCTGGTCGGCCCCATCCTGGGTGGTGTCCTGCTGCGCTTCTCCTGGCACTGATTGTTCCTGATTAACCTGCCCATCGTGGCGCTCCTCATCTGGCAGGCCTGGCGGGTCCTCCCGGGATCCGGGACCTCGACGCCGAAACCTTTCGATGCAGCCGGCGCGCTGCTGCTTTCAGCGGTGCTGGCACCGGTTTTTTGGCGCGTCGAACGGGGGGCCACTGACCCGATCGTGCCACCCCGCCTGCTGGGGTCGTTGCAGATGCGTCTGACAGGCGCCATTGCCGTCGGGACCGGAACTCTGGAAGCTGGGTCGGCGTTCTTCCCCGCGCTGGCTGTGGCCGGCTTCGGCCTGAAGTCCCGTGCCATCGAGCGGGCAACAGCGAACTAGCTGCGGAGCCGCTGCACCAGCCAGTGGCCAGCGGCAAAGAGCACGGCCGCGAACATCGTTCCGTTGCTGACCAGCAGAGTCGCCAGCTTGCACTTCTTTGCGACTACCAGAAGCGTCGGCAGCCAGCCAACCTCAGCCGGGTACAGGACGATCGTCGTCAGCGCCGTCACGTTTTCCAGCCAGTCGAAAGCGGTCGCCAGCATCAGCACGAGCAGCAGCTTGCGGGCCACCAGAGCGGCATAGAGCCGGGGCAGACTGGCTCGCAGGGCGAAAGCTACGGTGGCTGTGATGAAGAGTCCGGCGAAGAACGGGAAGGCGTAGTCGATCAGGGTGAAGGCGTAGTAGAGCTCCCGGGCCTGGTCTGTGTAGCCCGCCAGCTGCGGATAGACCTCCCCGGCACCAAGGTCATTCTGCAGGTCGAAGGGCATTGCGCCGCCTGAGTACGCGGGGAAATTTTTCCCGATCCGCATCAGCGCCTGGAGTGAACCCACAAAGAGGAACAAGACGGCGCCATAGAGCCACCAGGTCATCGAGATCCGGAGTATCAGGTCTTGCAAACGGCGAAGCATCGAACTCTGCACATCTTTGCCTCGCGGCATCATGCCCCTTCGAACCGGACTCCTCAAACTCAGTGGATATACTGAAACGATGAAGTACTGGCTAATGAAGTCCGAACCCTCGGTCTACGGCATCGATGCTCTGCAGAAGGACAAAGTGACGAGCTGGGGCGGGGTCCGCAACTACCAGGTGCGCAACATGTTCCGGGACCACTTCGCGAAGGGTGATCTGGCCTTCTTCTACCACTCCAGCTGTGACGAGCCTGGCATCGTCGGCACCATGACTGTTGCCGGCCCTGCCTACCCGGATCCGGCCCAGTTTGACCAGGGATCCGCGTACTTCGACCCACGCAGCCCGCGGCAGAACCCGACCTGGCTCGCAGTGGATGTCCGCTTCAAGCACCGCTTCGCCAAGCCGTTGTCCCTGGAAGCACTGCGCCAGCACCCCGAGCTCGCCGCGCTGCAGATTCTTCGTCGGGGCAACCGCTTGTCTGTTACACCCCTGATGGAGAGCGAAGCAGAGTTCGTGCTCGCGATGCGCGCCTACATCTGATCAAGGATCTCTTGCCGCACGTCACTGATCTCGGCGGCGCGGGAGGTGGGGTGACTGGCGGTATCGCAGCGTGGTGTCCGCGGGCAGGCGGTGCTCCGGGGGCAGATCACGCTGGCCGGGGATTCCAGGGCTGTGTTGATCCACTCGATATTCAACACCCGGCCGACCAGCCGAATTGCCTCTGCAGACTTCTCCGGAACGGCAGCCTGGCCCGCGTGTCGCCGGCACGCCTGGCTGATTTGCCTGACGACGTCTTCCGCGTTGATGCCCTGGGATTCAATGGCGGGGACCAGGTCCACGCCGACGGACAGCACATGGGGGTTGCCCGCCATGTCTTTGGTGCGTACCGAGTGGCAGCAGTAGAGTAGTGAGCGGTCGCCATCGATGAGCACAGAGATCTGCGACGCGGGCTGTGAAGTGCGGGCCTGCTCCAGCATCCGGAACACAGCCCACCGGGGACAGGGATCGGAAACCATCGCGAGGTTTCCCCAGGGCAGCGGTATCCCGTTACCCCGGTAGACAGCCCGGAGAAAGCCGGGCGGGTAGGCGTCGAAGAAGTGCCAGTGCCGGTAGGGCGACACCGCCGTCATCCGGCGCATGATCACGGCAGGCGTCAGCTCGAGGCGGCGCCCCGCTGCCACCTGGTAATTCTCCCGGGCGAGGAAGCGGCGGAAGGGCCGCTTCGGGCAGAGCAGGGCGCCGGCGAAAAAACTGCACTCGAAGTCGCGCCAGGCATACAGCACGTCCTGGGCATTCATGCCTCCGGTGTTTTGCTCGGCTCCCGTCGGGCTGCCGCCCATCTCGCCACCCGTGGCGTGGGCGGACTTCAGTCCGTCGCCGCCGTGGAGCACCTTGTGGGCCAGATGCGACGCCAGATCGAACTTGAGGCGCGCCGGATCCTTCTGTAGTTGCCGGTTCATATAGATGCTGGACGGTGGTTCGAAAAATGACCGGACCATGCTGCGCACCTCCCGATCGTTGTCGCGGGCGAGGAGCGGTTTACGATCGAACCAGTGGATTTCGACCCCGTGGCGCTTGCACAAGCGCATCAGGTCATCCACGGACAGGGGAAACCGTCGCTCCCCCACTTCCTCGGCCGACCGCTCCAGATCGGGGAAGTCGTTCCGGGCCATTTCCTGGTAGGAACGGATCAGCAGGTGGGCAAACTGACGGCCGGTCGTTCCGGTCTGGGCCAGCAGCTCGGGAATCGCCGCCTCGAGCAGTTCCCGGGAGAACAGGAAGCCGGGCTCCAGGGGAATTCGTGCGACGCCCCCCTTGGCCTTGCCCGCCGGGGGCGACTCAACCTCCGGGTTCTCGTCCAGGAACCACCGGGCATCCTTTTGAAAGACGGACGCCAGCAGTTCCAGGAGAGGGGCAGAGGGGATGCGCTGCCCGGTCTCGATCATGCTGAGGTAGGAAACGGAGGGGGCAACAGCGGCATCCAGCTGGATGCAGCGCGCTGAAAGATCCTGCAGGGTCAAACCGTTGCGCTTCCGGAGGCTGCGGATCTTTGCCCCCAGAAAATGACTCTTGCGCAGCAGACCTGACATGGATGGCGACCGGGATTAGCTTGTGAAATTTACAGTGTGAAATTTCTATTGTGAAATTTTGCTTGGATTTATCGTAAAGTTGAAAGTCACTGAACGCAAACGGAAGCATGCCCATGGCCAACAACAATTCAGCAGAACAGATGCAGCGCGACTGGGCGACTAGCCCCCGGTGGCAGGGCATTACCCGCCCCTACACGGCCAAGGACGTGGTCCGCCTGCGGGGTTCCGTCCCTATGGAATACAGCCTTGCGCGGCTCGGCGCGGAGAAGTTCTGGAGCCTGCTGCACTCGGAGACGGTCGTTTCCGCGCTGGGCGCGCTGACCGGCAATCAGGCTGTCGAGGAAGTCCAGGCCGGGCTGAAGGCGATCTACTGCTCCGGCTGGCAGGTCGCCGGTGACGGCAACAGCAGTGGCGACATGTACCCCGACCAGAGTCTTTATGCGGTGGACTCCGTGCCGAAGATGGTGGAGCGCATCAACAATGCCCTCCTCCGGACGGATCAGATTCACCACATGGACGGCAACCAACAGATCGACTGGCTCGCGCCGATCATCGCTGATGCCGAGGCCGGCTTTGGCGGCAACCTGAATGCGTTTGAGTTGATGAAGGCCATGATCCGGGCCGGCGCAGCCGGCGTGCATTTTGAAGATCAGCTGTCATCGGCCAAGAAGTGCGGCCACATGGGTGGCAAAGTTCTGGTGCCGACGCAGGACGCGATCAACAAACTCGTCGCTGCCCGTCTTGCTGCCGATGTCATGGGAGTGCCGACGGTGCTGATAGCGCGCACGGATGCTGATGCCGCCAATCTGCTCCAGGCAGACTATGACCAGCGTGACCAGAAGTTCCTCACCGGCAGCCGGACTAACGACGGGTTCTACGAAGTCCGCGCCGGTCTTGACCAGGCCATCGACCGCGGCTTGTCCTACGCACCCTATGCCGACCTCCTCTGGTGCGAGACGTCCAAGCCCGATCTGGCCCAGGCGGAGCGCTTCGCCAAGGCCATCCACGCGAAGTTTCCCGGCAAGCTCCTCTCCTATAACTGCTCCCCGTCCTTCAACTGGAAGGCCAACCTTCCGGCCGAGAAGCTGAAGGAGTTCCGGGAGCGGCTTGCAGAGCTGGGGTATCGCTATCAGTTCATCACCCTGGCCGGGTGGCACGCCCTCAACCTTTCCATGTTCGAGCTGGCGCGGGCCTACAAGCAGACAGGCATGCACGCGTATTCCGAACTGCAGGAACGGGAGTTTGCGAACGAGCAGCACGGGTTCCGCGCCGCCAAACACCAGGCGTTCGTTGGCACGGGGTACTTTGATGCCGTTCAGACCGTGATCTCCGGCGACGCGTCCACCACGGCCATGAAGGGCAGCACGGAAGCCGAGCAGTTTCATGGTCCCGATGGCCACTAGCCGTCTTGCCGTGAACCAGCGCTGGCACCTGCGCGCTGGACGGGTCTAGCGCGCCCACCATGGGCCACGAGCTGCCACGCCGAACCGCAGCTGGGATCTTCGGCGCCTTCGAGGACTATAACCACGCCTTCCAAGCGATCACCCGGCGGGCTGAGCGACGGTTTGTCGAGCGCGAGTGGCAGCTCGGCCAGCGTGATGCGGTAGAGCGGATCGAGCTTTACGACCGGCGCGTGGAGAAGTGCCTGGCGGATCTGGTAGGGCACCTGGGCCGGCACATCGCTGAGGAGTCCACCTGGCGGGAGATCAAGGCAGAGTTTGCCAGCCTGATAGCCACGTGCCCCGATCGCAAGTTCGATGCCACGTTCTTCAACTCGCTCACCCGCAAGGTGTTCAAGACCGTCGGGATGAACCGTGATGTGGAGTTTTCCAGCGTCGCCGACGAGGAGGGTGAGAGCCACGCCGCCCCCCAGTCCGGTGATCTACCGATTCGGGCCGCACGACCGGGTATCGCACTGCTGCCCGCCGTCGAGTACCTCCTGTCCGGCGTGCCCTGGGCCCGTCACTACGCAGATCCGGCGGCGGCGGCCCACTTCGTTGCTGACGAGATTGCGGCCGTACTCAGCGCCCGGCTGCTCAAGACGGAGGGTCTCCAGCTCGAAGTTATACAGCCGGTGTTTTATCGGGCAACCCGGGCGTTCCTGGTCGGCAAGGTCGCGGGAGACGGCTGGACCCTGCCGCTGATCATCGCCTTTGCCCACCCGGACAGCGGCATCGTGGCCGATGCGGTGATGATGTCTGAGTACGAAGTCCGGCCCCTGTTCGGGTTCTCCCGTTCCTACTTTCACGCCGACCTGCCGGCAGTGGAGCCGGCCGTGCGCTACCTCAGCGCCATCATGTCGGGCAAGCCGGTGGATGAGATCTACACGGTGCTTGGCCGGGCCAAGCAGGGCAAGACTGAGCGGTATCGCAGCCTCTTTCGCCACCTGGCGAGGTCAACCGACTCCTTCGTCCATGCCGAAGGCATTCGGGGCATGGTGATGATCGTCTTCACGCTGTACTCGTCGGAGCTCGTGTTCAAGGTGATCCGGGACCGCTTCGCAGAGCCCAAGACGGCATCCCGCGAAGAGGTCATGGAGAAGTACCAGTTTGTGTTCCAGCACGACCGGGTCGGCAGGCTCGTGGATGCCCAGGAGTTCCGGCAGCTGCGCTTTCCGAAGACCCGGTTTGCACCGGAACTTCTCGACGAGTTGCTCACGTCGTCCTCGGCTACCTGCCGGCTTGACGGCAACGACCTGATTATCAGCCACCTTTACATGGAGCGGCGTATGAAGCCGCTGGATGTCTTCATTCGTGAAGCCAGCCCGGATGGGGCGCGACGCGCCATCCGCGACTATGGGCAGGCGATCCGTGATCTGGCGCTGAGCAACGTCTTTCCCGGCGACCTCCTCCTCAAGAACTTCGGCGTTTCCCGGCACGGGCGCGTGGTGTTTTACGACTACGACGAGCTGTGCCTGGTTACCGAATGCACCTTCCGGGACCTGCCGACAGCCCGGGACGACGAAGACGAGATGCGGGCAGAGCCCTGGTTCTTCGTGGGCACCACTGATGTCTTTCCCGAGCAATTTATCGAGTTCCTCGGTTTGCGTGGCGACCTGCGGGAGGAGTTTCTTCGCCATCACGCGGAGCTTCTGACGGCGGACTACTGGCGGAGCCTGAAGGCCTGCCACCTGGCGGAAAGGCACCTGGAAGTGGTGCCCTACACACGGCGGCGCGCGGTCGACGTTAGCCCCTGACTCGTCGCGGGACCCCCAGCCCGGTGAGCCGGGCGGCTGTCCATGCCGACTTGACCCTGGAATTCGCATATCCTAGCGACCGGCGCGGCCCAGTCCTGGCCCGTCGCTGGAGTCTTCGGGAGTCATCGGTGGCCAATGCATTGCCGCGGGATCGGTTGATCCTGCTCGTCGGTCTCATCACTTACGGGATGGGCCAGTCGCTCCTCTTCGTGATTTTCGCGCCGCTCGCCCTGAAGCTCGAGATCTCGACCGGGCAGCTCGGGTTCATCATTGCGGCGTCCAACGTCATGCTGGCGTTCTCGGCGCCACGCTGGGGCAGGGCCAGTCAGCGGCTCGGCCGGCGGACTGTTTACCTGATCGGCCTCGCCGGCTATGCCGTGGGCTATGGACTGCTCGCCTTCGGCGTACAGCTGGGCCTGATGGGCATCGTCAACGCCGGTTCGCTGTTCGCCCTCCTGCTCGTCCTGCGCATGGCCTACGGTCTGGTCGTTGGCGGGATCAATCCCGCTGCCACGGCCTACATTGCGGATACGACTGATGAGCAGTCCCGATCCTCCGGCATGGCCCTGGTCGCGATGGCCGGTGGCCTGGGCACCATCATTGGCCCGGCCTTTGGCGGCGCGCTGGCCGGCATCAGCCCCTTGTTTCCCATGTATGCCGCCGCTGGTCTGGCCCTGGCCGCCGGCGTCTGGGCATATGTGGCGCTGCCTGAGCCACCCCGGCGTGCCGATGCCGCCCAGGATCTGCGCCTCCGGATCACGGACCCGCGGATCCTCCCGTACCTCGTGGGCTGGGTCGTGGTGTTCGGGACCTTCACGGGTGTGCAGACCGTGACAGCAGCCTACATCGCAGATCGGTTCGGCGTCACGGACACCACTGCTGCCCAGCGGACGATGATGCTGGCGATGCTCTCCATGGCCTTCGTCACGGTCTTCGTCCAGGCGGTGGTCTTGCAGCGCTGGAAGGCCTCGCCGGCCACCATGCTGAAGACCGGCTTCGCGGTAATGACGGTTGCGCTGCTGGTGCTCGCGTTTGGTCCGGGAGTGATTTCGCTGTACGTGGGCTACGGCCTGTTTGGGCTCAGCTTCGGCTTCACCGCGCCGGGACTCAACGCTGCTGGCAGTCTCAGCGTGGAACGGGAAGAGCAGGGTGCGGCTGCCGGACTGCTGTCCGCAGCGCCCACCGTAGGGATGATCTTCGGCCCGATTCTCTGCGGCCTCGTCTACGGCGTCGCGCCAGTCTCACCGATGCTGGGCGGCGCGGTGCTGACGGCGCTTCTCGGCGTCTGGTTCCTGTTCGTCAACGTGCCAGACCCCCGGCCGACGGCGCCTGCGTAGGAGCGCCCTGTAGGAGCGCCTTTAGGCGCGATTCAATATCGATCGCGCCTAAAGGCGCTCCTACAAGGCGCTCCTACAGGGCGCTCCTACTTGGCCCGCAGCATCCGCATCCCGTTGAGGGTGACCACCAGCGTCGCGCCGACGTCGGCCAGTACGGCGAGCCAGAGGCTGGCGAGACCCGGAATGGCGAGCCCGAGCACGGCCAGCTTGAGGCCGAGGCTCAGTGCGATGTTCTGCTTGACCACGCGGCGCGCCAGGCGACTGATGCGCAGGGCCGTCGCGATGGCGTGCAGGTTGTCCTGCATCAGCACCACGTCGGCGGTCTCCATGGCCTGGGCCGTGCCCCCGCCGCCCATGGCAATGCCAATGTCCGCCTGGGCCAGCGCCGGCGCGTCGTTGATGCCGTCACCGACCATCGCCACCGTACCGTGGGCCTGCAATTCGCGAACCACACTCAGCTTGTGCTCCGGCAGCAGGCCGGCCCGCACCTCGTCGATGCCGCCAATCTGTTTCGCGATGGACTCCGCCACGCTGTGGTTGTCCCCGGTGAGCATGACCGTCCTGAGTTGGGGGTCGAGAGCGTGGAGTTCCCTCAACGCAGCCTGGCTGGCCGGCCGCGGCTGGTCCTCGACGCCGATATACCCAACCATGCTGCCGCCCCGCCCAACGAGCATCACGGTCTTGCCGGTAGACTGAAGGCCGGCCGCCTCGGTGCAGACCTGGTCAACGCAGTCGTCGCCGTGGGCAAAAAGCTCATGCGTGCCGACGGAGATGCGCTCACCGGCCAGATCCCCGGAGACGCCGCGACCCACATGGGCAGTGATGTTCGCGGCCTGTGGCAGGCGGTTCGCCACACCACGGCTCTGGGCAGAGGCTACGACGGCCTGGGCCAGCGGGTGTTCGGAGGCGGTTTCCACTGTCGCAGCGACGGCGACCACCTCTTCGCAGGTACCGCAATCGTCATTCGCGGCGACCGGGTGCGGGCAGTCCTTGCCGCGGATGGCGGTGACGGCCGGCCGGCCCGCAGTGAGTGTGCCGGTCTTGTCGAAAGCGATGATGTTCACTCTCGCGAGGCGATCCAGCTGGGCGCCGCCCTTGACCAGCACACCCAGCTGGGCGAGCCGCGCGAGCGCGCTGACAACGGTGACAGGGATGCTGATAATCAGTGCACAGGGGCAGGCAATGATCAGCAGCGCCAGGCCCCGATAAAGCCAGCCACGGGTGCCATCGGCAAGATCCAGAAAGGGCTGGCCGAAGACCAGTACCGGGATAGCAACCAGCAGAGCGGCGAGCACCACGACCAGCGGCGTGTACCAGCGGGCGAAGCGGTCGATGAAGCGCTCTTCCGGCGTGCGCTGGGAGAGTGCCCGTTCCACCATCTGCGCAATACGGGCAACGGTGGAGAGGCCCGCCGGCCGCAGGACCTCCACGGTGAGAGCGCCGGGGCCATTGACGGTGCCCGCCAGTACTTCATCGCCGACCGTCCGGTCCACGGGCATGCTCTCGCCGGTTACTGCGGCCTGATTGATGCTGGAACTGCCCTCAAGGATTCGCCCGTCGAGCGGGACGCGCTCACCAGGCCGGATGAGGATATGGGCTCCGACCGGAACGGACGCCGTCGGCCGTCGCAGCTGGTGGAAGTGCAGGGCGGCCGCCGGCGGTGACGCGGCGTGCTGGTGCTCGTGATCTTCGTTATGGCCGTGCCCGTGT
>ENA-ORBV01000065-ORBV01000065.1-microbial-mat-metagenome-genome-assembly--contig:-NODE-65-length-187440-cov-9.797692_pt1 | contig 187440 bp, 192 predicted proteins | sample MGYA00237777_ERZ505514 | MGnify/ENA primary metagenome ERZ505514 (study PRJEB26160, sample SAMN06269048) | microbial mat metagenome | isolation source: Oligotrophic lake microbial mat | place...
GTAGGCGACACCAGCGCCCACGAAGTAGCCGATCCCGACAACGATCAGGAAAATCCCGAGCAATCCGAACGGCTTCCGAATGATGCCTACTAGTTTTCCAGTTCCGCGATTTCCGGTCTGTGCTGTACTCATTGCTCAGTCTCCTTCGTTAGGTCCTACTGAGTTCAAAGTACGCAAACATCAGCATCGCAGGCAGGGGCGTGTGCCACGAACCGGCAGGGACTAAAGCCCCTAAGGCGAAAGCCGCTACTGCTTGGGTTTATTCGTGCGCTCGCCGAGGCGCGCCGCGTACACCGCAGCTTCGGTTCGCCGGTGCATGCCGAGTTTGAGCAGCAGATTAGAGACGTAGTTCTTCACCGTTTTCTCGGCTAGATACATTTCGGTCGCTATCTGCCGATTCGTCATGCCCTTCGCCAGCAGGCCGAGAATTCGGGACTCTTGCGGGCTCAACGATGCGAGCCGCTCGTCCCGTGCCGTTGGGTTGCGCAGTCGTTCCAATACCCGAGCCGTGGCATGTGGATCAAGCAGCGACTCGCCAGCAGCCACACGGCGGATGCTCTCAACGAGACCGCCACTGCGAATGTCCTTCAACACGTAGCCAGACGCTCCAGCCATCAGAGCATCGATCAAGGCTTCGTCGTCGGTGAAGGATGTCAACATGAGGCACTTCAAGTCGGGTAGCTGCGAGCGGAGTTCGCGGCACACCTCTATCCCGCTCCCGTCGGGCAGCCGCACGTCGAGAACCGCCACGTCTGGCGCCGTTGCGGGAACTCGCTGGAGTGCCTCAGCGGCGGTCGCGGCTTCGCCGACGACCTCGATGTCGCCGGTCGCTTCCAGCATGTCGCGTACACCGCGCCGGACTACTTCATGATCGTCGAGAAGGAATACGCGCAGCATTTGCTGACGAGACTACCGTTCGGCAGGTGAGCGGACTGGAGCATGCGGGCGTCGACCACTTGCGCAAACTGCTCGACGCCGTGATGGCGATCGGGTCCGACCTGACCTTGCCGATGATCCTGCGTCGCATCGTCGACACCGCGACCAGCCTGGTCGACGCTCAGTACGGCGCAGTGGGGGTGCTCGACCCGACCGGGACCTCGTTGGTCGAGTTCATCACCGTCGGAATCGATGACGAGGCTGCCGACCGAATCGGGCACCGTCCGGAAGGGCTAGGGATTCTCGGATTGCTGATCGTCGACCCGAAGCCGTTGCGGCTTACCGATCTGAACGCGCACCCCGACAGCTTTGGATTCCCACCGAATCATCCGCCGATGAAGACGTTCCTGGGTGTGCCGATCCTGTTGCGCAACTCTGTGTTCGGCAACCTCTACCTCACTGATAAGGCTGGTGGTGGTCCGTTCACCGATGTCGATGAGGAACTCGCGATCGGTCTCGCCGCTGCCGCTGGATTGGCGATTGACAACTCGCGCCTGCAGTCGCACCAATCGGCGATGTCGCTACTCAACGAGCGCGAACGAATTGCCCGCGACCTGCACGACGACGTCATCCAGCGGCTGTTCGCTGCTGGCCTCACATTGCAATCGGCGGCACAATTGACCCGAGAAACGCCAGTGGCCGACCGCATCGCGCGAGTGGTCGACGATCTCGACTTAACGATCCAGCGCGTGCGCTCATCAATCTTCGAACTCAACCGACAGGCATCGGATTCGCGTAGCGTCCGTGCGGACGTCATCTCGGTCTGCAACGACGCGACCGGTGCGCTCGGTTTCGACCCGCAATGCCTGATCCGCGGCCCGATCGACAGTGCAGTGCCCCACTCAGTTGCTGACCACCTGCTGTTCAGTCTCCGCGAAGCGTTGTCGAATGTTGCTCGCCACGCGGCGGCCACACGAGTCCATGTTGAGATCGCGGTGGACGGACCTCGTCTGACGATGATCGTTACCGACGACGGCATCGGTGTCGTTTTGGAGTCTGCAGTGATTGGAAACGGTCTGGCGAACTTGCGCGAACGCGCGGCGGCCGTGGCGGGACGGTTCGCTATTGCACCCGGTGTAAATGGCGGCACCAGACTGGTTTGGGAAGCAACCCTGAAGTAGTGGTGGCTTTCGGCCCTATTCGGAGGCGGGGCGGCGGGTCACACTCAAATGCATGACTCTGGGTCTCCGGCTTCAACGCTTGGCGGTGGACGAGTGCTTGCAATTGTTGGCGGGCACCGATTTGGCGCGCCTCGCGTTGACTCGATTCGCGCTCCCGTTCGTCGCGCCGGTCCGGTTCCGGCTTGAACGGCAGGCACTACTCGTTTCCGCCGACTTGGGCTCTCCGGTTGCCATCGCTGCCCGCGACCGTCAGGTTGTGTGCCTTGAGGCAGACGACATCATCGCCGGGCAAGGCGGGCAATGGGTCGTTCACGTGACCGGACCATTGGCGACAGTTAGTACGGGCCTGGAGAAGATTGACGACCCTGCACTGGTGTGCACTATGGATCTGTCAAGCGCCGTGGTTGTTGGCTGGCTCCGAGCATCCTGAGCCAAGGAGCCGAGTCAACAAGTTTGCCACTGGTTGTTGTCTAAGCGACCAGAACCGTGGTAGGGTAAGAGTCGTGGTGACTAAATCTGCCAGCAACTCGCCCAACGATTACGACCCGTCGCAGTTCCCGGCTTTCGCCGTGACGGTCGACGTCGTGATCCTCACGATGGCTGAGGGTGCCCTGCGCATGTTGCTGGTGCGTCGTGGCGAAGCGCCCTTCAAGGGCATGTGGGCGATCCCAGGTGGCTTCAAGCGTCCTAACGAAACGTTGCACGAGGCCGCGCGGCGAGAGCTTGCTGAAGAGACCGGCGTTGACGTGCCGACACTGCTGACGCAGTTCGGGGCATACGGCGATCCGGCGCGCGACCCACGGATGAATGTAGTGACCGTCGGATACCTGGCGGTATTGCGCGACGTCGGAACGATCGTGGCTGGCACGGACGCGGCCGATGCAGTGCTGGTGCCCGTCACCGACGTCCTGCGCGGCAAGCTCGAGTTGGCATTCGATCATTTGGAAATCGTTCGCGACGCAATCGAACGAGTGCGCGTGGAACTCGAGGTCACGGGAATTGCCACCGCGTTCGTGGGGCCGACGTTCACGTTGGCGGAGTTGCGAGCGGTCTACGAAGCCACCTGGGGGGTTGAACTGGATGCGGCCAATTTCCGACGCAGCGTTGTGGCGGAGGACGGATGGGTGATTCCGACTGGTCGCCGAACCCAACCCGGCCCATCGGGTGGTCGACCGGCCGAGCTCTACCGCGCTGGCCGCGCGTGGAAGAACGGTGGGCCCATCCATCGCGTGTCACGAGCAACTGGTTCCAAAACGACCGAAAGGAAATGACGTGTCAGCAACGACAATGAGAGCCGCAGTTCACGACCGATACGGATCACCAGAAGTTGTGCGCATTGAGGAAGTCGCGCGGCCGATTCCTAAAGACGACGAAGTGTTGATCAAGGTGCACGCGACCACCGTCAACCGATCCGACTGTGGCCTTCGTCAACCTGTGCCATTCTTCGTACGCTTCTTTACCGGGCTGCGTCGACCAAAGCGAAGGATTCTCGGCGGCGAGTTGGCTGGCGAGATAGCGGCAGTGGGCGCGGCAGTCAGCAAGTTCGAAGTCGGCGACCATGTTTTCGGTATCGCTGGCTCCGGCGCACACGCCGAATACGTCTGTGTGCGCGAGGGCCGCGTACTGGCGCCCAAGCCGACAAGCATGTCATTCGAACAGGCGGCGGCAGTGTGTGACGGAGCGATGATCGCGCGTGGGTGTCTGAGACGTGCCGACCTTCATGAGGGCCGGAGCATTCTCATCTATGGCGCCTCCGGTTCGATCGGCACGGCGGCAGTGCAGTTGGCTCGTCACTTCGGCGCACATGTCACCGCCGTCTGCGGCACCAAGAATGTCGAACTCGTCAAATCGCTGGGTGCCGACGCTGTGATCGACTACCAGCAAGACGACTTCACCAAGAACGGCGAGACGTACGACGTTGTTTTCGACGCGGTCGGAAAGCATTCGTTCAGACGCTGCCGCCGGTCAGTGAGGTCGGGCGGCACGTACATCGACACCGACCTTGGGTTCATGTGGCATGTCCCGTTTCTGGCTCTTGCAACCAGATTGACTCGGCTATTGGGCGGTCGACGTGTGACGCTCCCGATACCGACGTACAGCAAGGCGGAGATCATCTTTCTCAAGGAGCTGATCGATGCCGGCAAGTACCGAGCGGTCATCGATCGCTCGTATCCGCTCGAGGAGATCGTTGAGGCAACGACGTACGTCGAAACAGGTCAGAAGACAGGAAATGTGGTCATCACCGTGTTGGCGGATCCTGCGAGCGAAGGGAACATGCAATGAAAGCAATAGTGCGCAACAAGTTCGGGTCACCAGATGTGCTCTCGTTGGAAGAGATCGAGCAGCCACCACTCACCGACGATGGGCTATTGGTGCGGGTGCGCGCCACCTCCGCCAATCCGGCTGAGTGTTACGTGGTCGCTGGCACACCGTTGATCATGCGCGTGACGACGGGCATCTTCAAGCCTCGTAGCAGAACAGTCGGCGTTGACTTCGCTGGAACCGTCGAGGCGATCGGCAAGGACGTCACGCAGTTTCAGGTCGGAGATGAAGTGTTCGGCGGCCGCGACGCCGCGTTCGCCGAGTACGTCGGTGTTCGTGAAGAGCGTGCCATTGTCAAGCGACCCGCGAACGTGACGGTCGAGCAAGCTGCGTCGGTCGGCGTTGCCGGCCTTACTGCTTTGCAGGGTCTCCGCGACAAAGGCAACTTGCAGCCCGGACAGCAGGTACTCATTAACGGCGCATCTGGCGGTGTCGGCACATTTGCTGTGCAGATCGCCAAGTCGATGGGAGCCGAAGTCACCGCGGTGTGCAGCCCGCGCAATGTCGAGCTGGCGCGCTCGCTCGGAGCCGACCACGTTGTCGACTACACAAGCGACGACTTCACGCTCAGCGATCGGCGCTACGACGTGCTGTTCGACATCGCGGGCAGTCGGTCGTGGTCTGCCTGCCGACGGGTGATGAAGAAGAAGGCGACGCTTGTGATGGTGGGGGCACCAAAGGGCGGCCGCCTGCTCGGCCCGTTGGGTCACTTGTTGCGGATGCGACTTGCGGCAATCGGTAGCCGCCGCAAGGTCACGTTCTTCATCGCCAAGTTCAACAAGGCCGATCTGCAGGTGCTGGCCGACCTGATGGAAGCCGGCAAGGTGAAGCCGGTCATCGATCGTCGCTACGAACTCGCCGAAACGGCCGACGCAATGCGTTACTTGGGTGAAGGCCACGCGCAGGGCAAGATCATTCTCACCGTGTAAGCCGCGCCCACAGGCGCGAAACCGCTGGCGGAATCGATATGAAATCGCGCCCAGATGCACAGCCCGGCTCCCGAACATAGGGTTGTGCCTATATCGACTACGACCTATGATGAGCTCATGACCTGGGAGGTGGTCGGCACTGAGGAGTTCGAGGCTTGGTTTGTGGAACTCGACGAGGCCGACCGCGCTCGGATAGTCGATCGAGTCGACCTTTTGGAACAGGTTGGTCCATCGCTCGGCCGTCCCGTCGTTGACGCGATCAAGGGCAGCCAGCACCACAACATGAAGGAGTTGCGAGCGAGCACGTTACGTGTGCTCTTCGTATTCGACCCGTCGTCGTCAGCTGTTCTGCTGCTCGGCGGTGACAAACAAAGTGACTGGAGGGGTTGGTACGAGAAAGCGATTCCTCAGGCCGACCATCTCTACGACGAGTACCTCAAAGAGACGAGCAAGAAAGGAGACGAGAAATGACCAAACAATGGAGCGACATCAAGAAGCTGCGCCCTGTCTCGGATAGTGCGCTCTCTAGCGCCCACCTCGAGAACCTCGCTGAAGACTTTGGCCTAGCATTGTCTCATCTGCGGCGCGGTGCGGATCTGACTCAGGTGGAGCTTGCTCATCGTCTGCTGGTCACTCAGCCGACCGTGTCGGAGATTGAGCGATCGGGCAACTCCTCCGTGCCAACTGTTCGTCGCTACGTCGAGGCAATCGGAGCAAGGTTGGAACTCTTCGCGGTCTTCGATGACGGTCGTCGCGTAGCCCTCGATCCCGGGTCGCCCAGTTTCGCACTCGGCCCCACTCCAACTGACCCGATGGAGTCGGGCGTGCGTACGCATCGCAGAACCGTCGAACGTTCGACGAGAAGGATGAGCCTGATGGCTGCCAACAAAGGAAGCACCGGTCAGCGGGCGGCTGCGTCCGCTGCCAAGACGCTCCAGTCGAAGTCCGCGACAAAGGCAGCAAAGAGTGCTGCAGGCAGCGCGCTGTCCCAGACGAAGTCCGCCAGTGTGACGCGCAAGTCGGCCGGTTCGGCTGCAGCCAAGACGCTCCACTCGAAGTCCGCGTCCAAAGCGGCGAAGAGCGCAGCAGGGAGCGCTCTCCGCCAGCGGCCGTCGAAGCCCGGGAAGAAGTAGTTCTTCCCGGGCACGATCGGGCTGGTTCACTGTTGCCGTCGGCCACTGACTTGGCGTGAACGTCTGTCAGGCTCGGATTGCCTCGAACGTTCCTTCGGCGAGACGGACGATCGTGTACGTGTGGTTGTTCGCGAAGAACGCGCGATCGTCGCAAGATCGGCAAACGTGACAATGGAGCAGGCTGGCTCGGTGGCGATCGCTGCTCTCACCGCGCTGCAGATCGCGAAGTGGTCGGGGGCGGAGGTGACTGCCGTGTGCAGCACGCGCAACGTCGAACTCATGCGGTCGCTCGGTGCCGATCACGTGATCGACTACTCCACGGACGACTTCACCCGCAGTGATCAGCGCTACGACCTGCTGCTTGATGTCGCCGGTAGTAGAGGATGGTCAGCGTGTCGGCGCGTGTTGCAGCCGAAAGCGAAGGTCGTCGTCGTCGTCGGCGCGCCGAAGGGCAGTCGCCTGATGGGACAGCTGAGTCACATCTTGAAGATGCGGCTGGCAGCAATCGGCAGTCGTAGGAAGGCAACGTTCTTCGTCGCCAAGACGCAATGCGTTACTTGGGTGAAGGCCACGCGCAGGGCAAGATCGTTGTCAACGTGTAAACCGGTTGACGGATACGGTTGCACTCGTGGCTGCCAAGACGATCGAGGAACGCGTGCGGGCGATCTGCATGGCGCTGCCTGAGGTCACCGAAAAGACAAGCCACAGTGCACCGGCCTTCTTCGTCAAGAAGCAGTTCGTGCATCTCTGGGCAAAAGGTCACCATGAAAATCAGTTCCCGCACCTGTGGTGCGCAGCGCCACCCGGAGCGCAGGAGGAACTGGTCGAGACCGAGCCGCAACGATTTTTCCGACCGCCATATGTCGGCGGACGAGGGTGGCTCGGTGTCCGCCTGGACGGCAAAGTCGACTGGAACGAAGTCGCCGCGATCTGCAAGGACGCCTATCGCGTCATCGCCCCGCCGAAGCTCGTCGCCGCGCTAGATGCTGCCTAGCCGTCGGCGCGGTTGCGCCAGCGGAATGAGCGCAAGCACCACACCAGCCCGACGACGATCCAAATACCTAGCACCAACGCAATGCGGTCGAGTTCCCAGTCGCCGGTGACTTCGCGGGTCTTGGCTTCGTCGGGCAGAAATGCGTAACGAAGTCCTTGGCACATCCACTTCAACGGAAAGATCGCGCCGACTCGCTGCAACCAACTGGGTACATCGCTGTACACGAAGAACACACCCGAGATGAATTGCAGCACGATCGCGATCGGCGACACCAGTGCCGGCGCTGATTGGCCGTTCTTCGGAATCGACGAGAACGCGATGCCGCACATCGTGCACGCCGTAACCCCAAGTACATAGATCATCGCGAACACGGCCCAATGCTTTGCATCGACCGGCAACTCGAGGTCGAAGAACAACACTCCGAATGCCAACATCGGGGCCAGCGAGCACAGTGACACCACCATCACTACGCCGACCTTCCCGACGAAGAACGCGCTCTTGGGCATCGGTGTTCCACGCAAGCGCTTCAACAGGCCGGCATCGCGTTCCATGGCGATGGTGATCGCCAGGTTCTGAAAGCTCGATGTCATCAAGCTGGCACCGAGCATGCCCGCAACGAAGTAGTTGACGAAGGGAGTACCAGGAACGATCTCGTCTTGACTGCCGAAGATCGAGCCGAAGAGCACTAGCAAGATCAGCGGGAATGCAATCGTGAACACGACGGACTCACGCTGGCGAAAGAATGACTTGAGCTCGGCCAGAATTCGCGCCCAGCAGATCGCGAGATAGCTCACCGAAGCCATTTCACCAGCCGCTTCACGGGCCGTTTCAGTACGCGTGTCACTCATCCTTCGCGCCGCCAATCATTGCAAGGTACGTATCTTCCAAACTCGGTCGAGTGATCTTGAGTTCGGGCAGCTCGCCGGGGTTTGCCTTGGCGAGGTCGCGCACGACCTGCGTTGGCGTATCCGACTCGATCTCGACGATCTTGCCACCGGCATCGCGGTAACTGACCTTGGCCAGTGCCTTGCCGCGCCCACCAAGACCGCGGGGCGTGTCCAGCGCGATCAGCCTTCCGTGGTTGATGACGCCAACTCGATCGGCTAAGGCTTCGGCTTCATCGAGGTAGTGCGTCGTCAGAAGGATCGTCGTGCCCTCTGCGCGCAGACCTTGAATCATCGACCAGAAGTGGCGGCGTGCTTCGGGGTCGAAACCAGTCGTCGGCTCGTCGAGGAATAACAGTTCCGGGCGGCCAAGAATCCCTAGTCCGACGTCGAGTCGGCGACGCAGGCCTCCGGATAGTTGGTTGCCGCGCTGGTTGGCCTGATCGCTCAGTCCCACCAGCTCGAGCACTTCATCGATGGGCCGTGGTCGCGGATACAAGGCGGCGAACGTGTTCAGCGATTCCACGACCGTGAGCTCCGTGAGATCTTTCGTCGCCTGCAGCACGATGCCGATTCGCGAACGCCATGCCGCGTCGCCTCGCTGTGGGTCGACTCCGAGTACGGCAACTTCGCCGCTGTCGCGATTGCGGTAACCCTCCAAAATTTCGATCGTTGTGCTTTTGCCGGCACCGTTAGGGCCAAGCAGCGCAAAGATCTCGCCGAGTTCGATGCGTAGGTCAAGTCCATCGACCGCCTTCGTGCTCGCGGATTTTGCGCGGTAGGTCTTGGTCAGTCCCACAACTTCGACCGCAGCCACGTGGGCGATTGTGGCAGATTCCGTATACATTTTGCGAACCCCGCCCGTTACGAAAGGATCGACGTGACCACGTCGCTCACCCCGCAATCCACTCGTAAACCTCATCTGCTTGCCCGCTTGGGTCGGTGGTGTGTCCGTCGGCGCAAGCTCGTCGTGTTCGGAATCTGGATTCCTGCATTCATCGCGCTGTCAGCAGCATCCGGTGCGGCTGGCACCGACTTCCATACCGAAATGAAGTTGCCGAGCGGCGAAGCACGCGACGTATTCGAACTGCTCGAAAGTGTTAGTGACGAAGCAGCGGGCTTCGATGCCGACATCGTCTTCTACTCGCCGGACGGTGTCGACACGGCGGAGATTCGCGAATCGCTGTCTGCGTTCTTCGCTGAAGTCGACGCACTCGAGGGCGTTCAGGTCACCAGTCCGTTCGATGCCTCCGATCCCGAGATCAGCGACGATGGCACTGTTGGCGTTGCGCGACTGAAGATCACCGAGCGCACCCAGAAAGAGGCCATGGATCTCGCCGACGAGATCCTTGAGTTGGGTGATTCCGTCCCGCCGACGCAGGCCGATGGCAGCAAGTTGCAGATCGAGTACGGCGGCTGGATCTTCAGCAAGTTCGAGTTCCCCGCTTCGGAAGCGCTCGGCATCATCGCCGCGGTTGTGATTCTCGTGCTCGCATTCGGCTCGATCATCGCCATGGGCTTGCCGATCGGTACGGCGCTCGTCGGGCTTGGCATGGGTACCGCCATCGTGGGCTTGCTGAGCCATTTGCAGTCGATGCCGGACTTCACAAGTCAGATGGTGACGATGATCGGGCTCGGCGTTGGCATCGACTACGCGCTGTTCATCGTGACTCGCTACCGCGATGCACTGCACGATGGATTGTCGGTGGAGGAGGCCGTTGTCGAAGCCGTCGACACGAGTGGTCGTGCAGTTGTGTTCGCTGGCATCACAGTGATGATTTCGTTGCTCGGGTTGTACATCATCGGGCTTCCGTTCATTCAGGGTCTCGCCACCGGTGCCGCAGTCGGCGTGCTCATCATGATGATCGCGTCGATCACATTGCTTCCCGCACTATTAGCGATGACCGGCAAGCGCATCGACATCACGTCGCGCGCCGCACTAGGCGCGCTTGGTGTGCTGGTTGTCGCCGGTCTCGGCGCGGTCATTACAACCAACATCGCAATTCTATTGGCGGGCCTCGCAGTCGCCGTCGTCCTGCTGGTGCTCAGCATCTTCGTGAAGTCGCTGCGCAAGCCAGTGCCGCACCGCCAGAATCGACCGCGCGAACAGAGTTTGTGGTTCCGATGGAGCCGTATCGTTCAGCGCCGGCCGTGGCCGGTGCTTGCCATCGCTGCCGGGTTGCTCGTCTTCCTCATGATTCCGCTGTTCTCGATTCGCCTCGGCTTTGGCGACATGGGCAACCAGTCCGAAGACCAGACGGTCCGCAAGGCATACGACCTACTTGCCGACGGGTTCGGCCCCGGCTCTAACGGTCCGCTGGTGATCACCGTCACCGGCGATGCTGCCGACGACAATGTGACCCGCCAGGAATTCGTGAAACTGCTGCGCGGCACCGAGGGTGTGGCTGCAGCCTTCTCGCCGCCGGATCCGCTACGCCCGGGTTTGGCGATCGTCAGCGTGATTCCCGATAGCGCACCGCAGGACGAGGCCACTAACGACCTCGTCAACCGACTGCGCGACGAAGTTGTGCCCGCCAGCGGTGTCGACGCCCTGGTTGGCGGTCAAACGGCGGCGGGTATGGACTTCGCGACGTATCTCGGTAGCCGTCTGCCGCTGTTGATCGGAGCCGTGCTGGTCCTCAGCTTCCTGCTCTTGATGGCCGTGTTCCGCAGCCTGCTGGTGCCGTTGAAGGCAGTGGTCATGAACCTGCTGTCGATCGGTGCCGCGTATGGCGTCATCGTCGCCATCTTCCAATGGGGCTGGGCAAGCGAGCTCATCGGAGTCGACAAGCCGGGTCCCATCGAGGCGTGGGTGCCGATGATGTTGTTCGCGATCGTCTTTGGGCTCTCGATGGACTATGAGGTGTTCCTGCTCTCACGGATCAAAGAGGAATACGACCGCACCGGCGACAACGGAACGGCAGTTGCCGACGGTCTCGCGGTTACCGCACGCGTGATTACCGCTGCCGCCTTGATCATGGTATGCGTGTTCAGCGCGTTTGCGCTCGGCGACGACCGCTCGCTGAAGTTGTTCGGTCTTGGCCTTGCCTTTGCTGTCGCGATTGACGCGACAGTCGTCCGTATGTTGCTGGTGCCCGCAACCATGGAACTGCTCGGCAATCGCAACTGGTGGATTCCGAAGTGGATCGACCGCCTGCTGCCCAGGATCGACGTCGAGGGCTATCACCACGACGCTCACGCGGTAGCGGCAACTGAGGACAAGGCGTGACCGAAACCGCAGGTCAGTTCGGTGCGCGTGTTGCGGTTCCCGATTCAGCCGACGAGCAAACCAAGCTGCTCGCGTTCACGGGGCGTCAGCCCTGACACGCAAACTGATCATCGACACCGATCCTGGCGTCGACGATGCGATGGCCATCTTCATGGCATTGGCATCGCCGGAACTGGACGTCGTCGGACTGACAACCATCTTCGGTAACGCGCACACTGCGGTGACCACGCGCAACGCGCGCGTGTTGCTGGACGCAGCGGGTCGCGACGACATTCCGGTCGCGTTCGGGCCGAATGCTCCGCTCGCCGCGACGTACATTGGGCCAGCGCCGTGGGTGCACGGCTACAACGGTCTTGGCGATGCTGCGATCAGCGAGCCCAGTCGTCCGCCGATCGATACGCCGGCGCACGAGTTTCTCTACTCGACGATCGCTGCCGATCCGGGCAAGATCACGTTGCTAGCGGTCGGCCCGCTCACCAACCTTGGGTTGGCGTTGCAGCATCATCCCGACATCGTCGATCTGGTCGACGAGGTCGTCGTGATGGGTGGCAACGCGCTGGCGCCGGGCAACGCAACGCCGGTCGCGGAAGCGAACATCAACAACGATCCGGAAGCGGCCGACCTCGTGTTCGGTGCAAAGTGGAAAGTAACGATGGTCGGACTCGACGTCACCCATCGGATCAATTTGTCCGGCGCCGCGATCGATCGCATCAGCGCCGCCGATACACCGATGGCGGCATTGCTGGCCGCGGCGCTGCCGCTGTATCGAAACTTCTTCGAAACGAGAAACCACACCGACGGCATCTTCGTTCACGACCCGTCGGCTGTTGCCTACTTGCTGGACCCCGACGCTTTCACGACGCAGCAGTGGCCGATCCGCGTCGAGACACAAAGCTTCAGTCGTGGCAAGACCTGGCCGAACATGGGCGACACCGACGACGCGGCACCATCCGCGTGGCGCGGTCGCCCGCCGGTGAACGTGTGCACTGATGTGGACGCGCCGTGGATATTGCGACTCGTCGAGGAACGTCTGACGCGCGTCTAGTCGCGTTCAGAGTGGTCGTTCTGGGCAGGGCCGGTCAGAGTTCTAGGCGGGCGATCCACAATCCCGGCGCTTCCAATTCGGCGGGCGTAGGCAACGGTTGTTCGCCGGAGAAGAACTTCACCAACCCGTGCTCGCCGACACGATCGACAACGCCAGCGGTGAACGTCTTGCCGCGCTGCACCTGCTCTTGTGTGAGTTGCAGGCCGAGTAGGCGCTCGACAAAGAGATCGTCTGGCGAAGCTTCGAATCGGCGTCGACGCACGGCCTCGGCGATTCGTAACGCATCGCCGCCAACCACGCGAGCGGACACAGCATCCACGAGGTAATCGACCGAACCGACAACAGCGGCGATCGCCGCATCGAGTTGGGGAGCGAGCGCATGCTGCTCGGGCGATTGCACTGCACCAAGTAGCAAAGCGGGGTCAGAAAGTAGTTGCTGCATCGCAGCCATCGGGTCGTCATCGCCAACTTCAAGCGAGCCCAGATGCTCGGCGACCGCGGACGCATCCGGCCTGAACGCGCCAACATGGCGTCGCACCATCGCGCTCAGTTGCTCGCAGAGCCGCTCGAAACCGAAAAGTGTGTGACCGATCATTTCCTGAGCCAGTACCCACAACCGCATCTCGTCGATCGGCAAGCTCCAATCGACTGCGAACTGGTCGATGTTGGCGGGCACCAACATCAGCGCGCGATCGCTGCGCGGAATGGGTAGGTCGTACTGTCCGAATGTGCGCGCTGCGAGTCGGCCGACCATTGAACCGACGGCCATCCCCATCATCGAGGGCGCCATCATCTGGGTGAGATTGCTCATCATCGCGGCTAGCGGATCGGCGTCGTCGTTCTCATCTGGCGATGGACGACGGCCGAGCGATGTCGCGAGCTCGGTGAACAGCGGCCGATACGCCTCAAGCGCGCGTTGAGCCCACACCCCACGCGTCACGGGCGTTACTTCCGGAAATGCGGTGTCGAGTCCGCTGAGGTCGCGTACATGCAACTCGACGATGCGCGCCAAATCGCCAAGCGCGATGCGCACGGTCGGTTCGACGTTGCCTTCGGAGATTGCGGCGTCGCCGCTCTTGTTGGTCGCTGCCATCGCCGCGAACTGACGGGCCGCGTCCCAGTTCAGCGGACCTTGCCCTGCGAGGGCCTTCGCTAGGTCGCCGAACATCGGAAGGTTCGCGAACGGATTGTCGCCGAATTCCGCGGACGACTCGTCGTCTTCCATGCGCGCAGCTTATGAACACATTCCGCGAACCGCTAGCGTCAAGCGCGATGAGCCCCGCCACCACGGCATCGGATAGCGACGCGAGTGCGTCGGCGACCGGCATGACGCGGGTTTGGGTCGGTAACGGCACCGGTGGTCTCGGTTCGCGGATTCACCGGCTTCTCAATGCCAGCACGGCCATGAGCCCGGCCGATGCAGCAGCAAGCGAGGTAATGGTGTGGCTGGCAGCCGACAGCGCAGTTCTTGACCGCGGCTCACTCGGCGGTCTCCCAGAGGTTCTGCATGAGAGCTCGCATGTGCGCCACATAGTCTTGGTGTCATCGGCGATGGTGTACGGAGCGTGGGAGAACAACCCGGTACCGCTGACGGAGGACGCGCTGCTGCGTCCCGACGTCGAATTTGCGTTTGCCCGTCAACTCGGCGCCGCTGAGCAGCTGGTCGATGAGTGGCGTCGCGAACTGCCTGGCCGCACGGTCACCGTGTTGCGCCCCGCGATCGGAATGGCTGCCGACGACACCAGTCGCTTGGCTGCCGCGCTCGCCGCGGGTATGGGTCAACGCGTGGGCACCGCCGATCCACCGGCGCAATTCCTTCATCTCGACGACCTCGCCGATGCTGTGCTGCTTGCTGCCGAGCAGGAGTTGGATGGCGTTTTCAATGTTGCACCCGATGGATGGATAGCAGGCGAGCGCGTTCGAGCGCTGGCTGGCGCGGTCCCGCGACTGAAGTTGCCCGATCGGGTGAGCGAAGTGATCGCCAACCAACGCTGGCGGTTCCAGCGTGGCCCGATTCCACCCGGGCTACGCAGCTACACGCGTTCGCCATGGTTGATTGCAAACGATCGCCTGAAGGCGGCCGGTTGGCAACCGAAGGTCACCAACGAGCAGGCGTACGTCGAGGGCACCGAAGGTAAGTGGTGGACGATGGTCTCACCGAAGCGTCGTCAGGAGATCACGCTTGCTGGTGCAGCGTTCGCGACGCTGGTCGCGTTGGCGCTTGTCGTGCGCGCGATCCGGCGTGCCCGCGCTAAGCGTCGGGACTAGCCGCGGAACCGAGCACCACGTCGAGCGTCGCTTCGGCGCCTCTCGCGTAGCGCACGTTGAGTTGCATACTGTCGCCTGGCATCAGGCCGGCGAGAGCGTCGGCGAACGTCGTGTAATCCGCAACGGGTACGCCATTGATCGCGACGATGATGTCGCCTTCGCCTAAACCTGCCCAGCCTTTGAGTGCTCGCTGGACGACCGCGAGATCGGCGAGCGCAACGAAGTGCTCGCTGTTGGAGTTGGAACACAACCCAACCAAATCGCCGTTCTGGTTCATCACCGGCGTTCCTTCCCGCACCGATTCGTCGTAGGTGAATTCCTGGTCGAAGGTTCCGTCGGCGCCAATGGTGAACTTGTACGTCGTCTCGCCGATGAGCGTCAATTCGTCACCAGGCTCAATTTGCGCCATCTCGAATGCCAATTCTGCGGGCAGCGATTCGGTCGTCAACACCGCCAGCCCACTGTCGTGATCGACGAAAAGCACCTGTGCCATCTGCGTGCTTCCGTTCGCGAGAAGTAATTCCACGCTGTTGTCGGCTTCGACGGCGAAGGCGGTGGTGATAACGAGGCTGCTACCGCTGAGAGCAACGGCGACGGCACCGCCCTGCAGTGTCGTTGTCTGCTGCATGTTGTAAGTGGGCATCGGCGGCGGGGGCGCGACTGTGCTCTGCGCAATCGTCGGCGTCGGCGTCGGCGTCGTCGCGGTGATGGGGGCGACCAACGTCGAGTCAGAAGTGCCGGGTGGCAGCCGCAAGGAGTTGTTGACCACCGACGAATTGATGGTCGCGAGCGTGGATCGCACGCTCACGACAGCGGTTCGACCGGCGTGGGTCGGCATCATCGTCCACACCACGGCGAAAGCGATGGCAACGCCGATCAGACCGGTCGTGGCCGTCAATCCGCGTCCGAGCATCAGCGGTGGTTCAGACAGCACCCAAGCCTCGCGGCCGACCTCGCTGGGATGGCGCCAGCCGCGTTCATGAGCTGGCAACGGCGCAGGCCGCTGGTCCTCGTCATTGTGTTCCCCGGCTGCCACGAACCGGAGAGGTTAGTGAGCCTTGTCGCGCGAGTGGCGTCGCGCGCCGAGACTCGGTGGCTGTGGGCGTTATGACGGCTACCATGCGCTGTTGTGCATCCTCCCGCTACAGGCAATTCTTGGGTGGCAATCGCCGACCAGATTCTGCCCATCGCGGCTGTCTACGAGTGGTGTGTGCAGCCCGAATGTGGCGCCGTTGTTCTGTTTAGCGGCATAGTGCGCGATCACGCGGTTGACGACGCGGGGAACCTGCGAGCCGACGTCACGCACCTGGTCTACGAGGCCTACGACAGCCAGGTCGTGCCCTCGTTCGCGGCGATCGAAGCCGAGCTCCGTGGTCGGTGGCCGAACACCGGGCGGGTCGCGTTGCTGCATCGCATCGGCGTGGTCACGCTCATGGAAAGTTCAGTGGTCGTTGCCGTCAGCGCTCCGCATCGGGCGGAGGCATTTGAGGCTGCTCGCTTCGCCATCGACGCTGTCAAGGCGAGTGCACCGATTTGGAAGCACGAGAGTTGGGCCGATGGCGCCGACTGGGGTCTCGCGGCGCATGGGGAACGCTCGTGATCTGGGTTTACGTGGCGGCGGTCGTGATCTTGATCGCAGCGACATGGCTGCTGCGCAGTAGGCGGCCAGAGTCTGGAGTTTCCTCGTATCGCAAGCACATCGACGCGCTGTCTTCGGAATCGCGGCGAGAAGTTCGCGAGGTCAACGACCGCGCACAGAACAACAAACGTCGGAAGCCCTAGGCGATGGCACGCGACCTTGCAATCGATCTCGGTACGGCGAACACGCTGGTGTACATGAAGGGCCGCGGCATCGTGCTGAACGAGCCGTCGGTGATCGCCGTCAACCGGCAAACCGGCGAGGTCCTGGCTACGGGTCGCGAGGCGTGGCAGATGATCGGCCGCACGCCGGGTTACATCGTCGCCGTGCGGCCACTACGCGGCGGTGCAATCACCGACTTTGAGATCACCGAACGCATGATTCGATTGCTGCTGCAGCGCGTGGGTGTTAGTCGCTTCACACGACCGAAGGTTGTCATCTGCGTACCTTCTGCAATCACTGAGGTCGAGCGTCGCGCGGTAACCGACGCGGCACGACGTGCTGGTGCTGCGGATGCGCAACTCATCGAGCAACCGATGGCTGCGGCTATCGGCGCCGACCTGCCGATCGACGAGCCGATCGGCAATATGGTGATCGACATCGGCGGCGGGACCAGCGAGTCGGCGGTGATCAGTCTCGGCGGCATCGTTGCACTGGAAGCAGTTCGCGTCGGCAGCTTCGACATTGATGCTGCGATCCAGGCCTATGTCCGTCGCGAACACGGCATTGCGATTGGCGAGCGCACTGCTGAAGAAGTGAAGGTCGCTATTGGTTCCGCGGCAGAAACCGAGGACGAGAGCCAAGCCGAGGTTCGTGGGCGCGATCTCATGACCGGCCTGCCGCGTACTGTCGTTCTGACGCCAGAAGAAGTGCGCTTCGCCATCGACGACACGCTGAGCAGCATCATCGATTCGGTGAAGCGTTGCCTCGCGAAGGCGCCGCCCGAGTTGGCCCAGGACTTCCTCGTGCGCGGCATGTACCTGGTCGGCGGTGGGGGACTACTACGGGGGTTGTCGCAGCGCATCGAGAAGGAAACGAACGTGCCTGTGCGCATGTCGGATATGCCCCTTGAGGCAGTTGTGATGGGTGCCGGCCACTGCATCGAACACTACGACGCCCTGAAGTCGATGTTCATGGGTGTTCGCCGCTGATGCGGTCGATTGTCGACCACACTCACGCTCTCGACTCCGGCCTAGCGGAAATCCGCAAACAGTACGACGTGCCGAGCGCGTTCGCGCCAGAGGTCCTGGCGGCTGCGGCTGCCGCCGCTCAGCGAACGCCTACCGAGCACGTCGACCGCACTGATTGGCCATTCGTCACGCTCGACCCAGCGACGAGCACGGACCTCGATCAGGCCTTCACTATCGAGCGTGCGGGTAACGACTTGTTGCTGCATTACGCGATCGCTGATGTTGCGTGGTTTGTGGATGATGGTGATGTGGTCGATGTGGAGGCTTGGCAGCGAGGAACGACTCTGTATTTGCCAGACGGAAAGGCTGGCCTGTACCCCGCGGTGCTGGCCGAGGGCGCTGCCAGTCTTTTGCCCGATGGCCCGCGACCGGCCGTCATCTTTTCCGTTCGGCTTTCACCCGAAGGACTGCCGACACTCGCCGGTGCCGAACGCGCAATTGTGCGCAGCCGCGCCAAGCTCGCCTACGACAGCGCCAAGTCATCCGAGCTACCCGACGACTTCGACGAGTTCGCTCGTCGTATGACCGTGGCCGCCGAGGCGCGCGGCGCGGGTGCACTGTCGCCGCCCGAGCAGGAGGTCGAGCGACATGACGGCGGCTATCGGTTGGAGTTCCGTCCGCGGCTGGTGAGCGAAGAAAAGAATTCGGCGTTGTCGTTGGCTACCAACTTGGCGGTCGCCGATGTCATGCTCGCCGCCGGTATCGGTTTGTTTCGGGTGATGGCGCGCCCCGACGACCGGGCAGTACGGCAGTTGCGTCACACTGCGGAAGCATTCGGTTTAGTGTGGGGCCGCGGAGAATCCTTGGAAGAGTTCTCGCGTCGCCTCGACCCCAACCGTCCGGCTGATGCTGCATTTGCGATGGCTGTTCGCCGCGCCGGGGGAGGTGCCGACTACGTGACGTTCGAGCCTGGTGGCAAGCCATGGCATGCGGCAATGGCGGCAACGTATGCGCACGTGACTGCGCCGTTGCGCCGGCTTGCCGATCGCTTCGTTGTGCAAACTGTGCTCGCCTTGGCAAACGGACGCGAAGTGCCCCAAGCCGTCCAGACCGCTTTGCCCAAGCTGCCGGACACGATGGATCGCGCGGAGGCCGTCGCCAGCGGTATCGAGCGAGCCGTCATCGATCTCGCTGAGGCGGTCACGATGCACGGTCGTGAGGGCGAAGTATTCAATGCAGTCGTCGTCGACGACGACGAGAACGCGACGCGCATTCAGCTATGTGAAGTAGCGGTCGTCGCGAAGGTGCAGGCACGCGGCGTGCGCCCGGGCGACGCCATGCGCGTGAAGCTGGCTGCGGTCGACCAACAGCGTCGCAGTGTTGAGTTTCAGCGCGTCAGTTGACGGTGAGCCGTCAGGCGGCGTCGATGCGCAGTAAAGAGCCGCTTCCGTGGTCGAGTACGTACAATTCGCCATCGGGACCGTCGGCGATCGCGCTGACGTTGCCACCGTTGGCGAGTGTGAGCACCACCGGCGAAGCGCCCGGTACCTCCTGCAATGCCCACACGATTCCGCTGCAGTAGTCGCTGAATAGATACCAGCCGCGCAATGCGGGAATTGCATCGCCGCGGTATACCTCACCGCCGCTAATCGAGCATCCGTCGTCACCGTGGGCACATTCGTGGATCGGTGGCGTTGCGCCCTCCGCGGATTGATCGCTGTTGTAGTGATGCGTGCCTTCGAGTGCGCTCCACCCAAAGTTGACGCCACGCCCAGCGCCGTCGGCCGCGTGCGCTACATCGACTTCCTCCCACTCAACTTGGCCAACGTCGCCGATCCACAGGTCGCCTGTTGCACTGTCGAAGTTGAATCGCCATGGATTGCGTAGGCCGATCGACCAGATCTCGCCGCGAGCACCATCGACACCGACGAACGGATTGTCGGCCGGCACGCTGTATGCAGCGTCGCCATTCGCATGGGGGTCGATGCGTAACAGCTTGCCCAGAAGCTGATCCGGCGCGAGTGCTCGGCGTTCTGGGTCGCCGCCGGAACCACCATCGCCCATGCCGATATACAGGTACCCGTCGGGACCGAACACAAGGCCTCCGCCGTTGTGGTTTGCGTACGGCTGATCGATCGTGATGACAATGCGGTAGCTGGCCTTATCGAAGGTGCCGTCCGCCGCAACCCCGAATTCGGCCACGACCGTGTTGCCGTCGTCGTCGGTGTAGTTGATGTACGCCAAGGGCAGTTCGGGATCGAAGGCGAGCCCCAGTAGGCCGCGTTCGCCGCCTGTGCTCAACAGGCCAGCGATTTCAAGCACAGGCTCGCCGCGTACGCCGTCGGTGATCGGCACGATGGCGCCGCCTTGTTCGACGATGTACATGGCGGGGTCACCGACGCGCCACGCGAGATCGACTGGCGAGCCCAGGCCGTCCGCGTAAGGCGTCAACACGACTGCGCCTTCGACGAGAGGAAGGGTCACCTCCGGGGCGGTGGATTCGGTCGGCTCCGTTGGTTCGGTTGGTGTCGTGTCACCCGTGACAGTTGTCGTCGGCGTGAGCGAACTCGACGAAGTCCCGGCATCGTCGTCGCTTGCGCAACCACCTGCGAGCGTGACCGCAATCGCGACTACGAGGGCGCGGAGCGGACTCATCGCTGCACCACTCGCACTAAGCACTCCTGCGCGACGCTGATCGCAAGCGCACCGTCGGTTGTGTAGAGATTGCCGCCAGCTAACCCACGGGCACCGCCGGTGGAAATTGGTCGCTGGTCGTACAGCAACCAGTCGTCCGCGCGGAATGGACGGTGGAACCACATTGCGTGGTCAAGGCTGGCTAGCTGCATTCCGGGCGTTTCCCATGCGAGTCCGAAGGGAAGTAGTGAAGTGTCGAGCAGGGTCATGTCGCTGGCGTAGGTGACGATGCACGCATGTAACGTCGGGTCGTCCGGTAGTACCCCGTCGGCGCGCAGCCAAACTTGTTGGCCGAACGACGGGGTGCCAGCGCGAGTGAACGGATCACTACCGACGTAGCGAACATCGATCGGCCGGGGGCGTTCGTACAAATCACCGAGGCGCGCTCTGTGCGGCTCCATGCGCGCCTTGAAGTCGGGAAGCGTGTCAGCCGCAGGGACATCGAGCGGCATCGGCATCTGGTACTCAAGCCCGTTCTCGCGCCCATGGAAGCTTGCCTGCAGGTTGAAGATCGCGCGGCCGTGCTGAATCGCGACAACCCTTCGCGTACTGAAAGTCTTTCCGTCGCGGATGCGATCGACCTCGTACAGGATTGCCGCGTTTGGGTCGCCTGGGCGCAAGAAATACGCGTGGAGCGAGTGCACCAATCGCCCCGGAACATCGACCGTTCGAGATGCGGCGACCAGTGCTTGGCCGGCGACCTGGCCACCAAACACCCTCTGGCGGTTCTCGTCGGGCGAAACTCCGCGGAACAGATTCACCTCGATTGCTTCCAGATCGAGCAGCGTGATGAGGTCGTCGAGCGCAGACATGCACATGCATTGTGGCGGATATCGTGCGGCCGTGTCTGATCGGTCGTTGCCTGCCACGTTGCGCGCTTGTGCATTGGTGGCAAAAGGGTTTATGCCTGCCGACGAGGGCGATGCATTGTTTGCAGCTGCCGTCGCCGCGGGCAACGCCGTTCCGGGCCTCCCGTTCCTCGAGGTCGGCTCATACTGCGGCCGTAGCACGGTGTGGCTGGGCGCGGCTGCGCGTGCGTGCGCATCGTCGTTGTTCGCCGTTGATCACCACCGCGGAAGCGAGGAGAACCAGGCCGGGTGGGAGCACCATGACGCATCGCTGGTCGATTCGCGTACGGGGCTAATGGATACGTTGCCAACATTTCGCGACACGATCCACGGCGCTGGGTTGGAGGATGTCGTGTTTGCTGTGGTGGGCCGTTCGTCCGACGTCGCCGCGAGCTGGGCGGCACCGCTTGCGTTCTTATTCATCGACGGTGGCCACGGCGAAGAGCCGGCGCGGCTGGATTATGAGGGCTGGACGCCGCACGTTGTGAATGGTGGTTTGCTGGCGATTCACGACGTGTTCCCTGACCCAGCCGATGGTGGTCGCCCGCCGTACGAGTTGATCTATCGACCCGCGATCGAGAGTGGCCGCTTTCAGTTGCTGAGCACGACAGGAAGTCTGCGGGTGCTTCGGCGAGTGGCGTAGAGTCACCAACATGCCGAACAAGCTCGGCGCCGATAGTTCGGAACCCGCTGTCGATCTCAACGTGTGCCCGCTCGGCGATTTCGATGCCATGGTCGCTCTAGCGCCCGCGGGGCTCAAGGCAGTGGCCGATGTCGAGGGTCAGCTGTTCACGTACGTCTACCAGCCTGAAGCCACTGAGGAGCCGCCGCACCTGCAGTGTGGTCGCGGCGATCTTGCCCGCCTTTGTCACCCGAACGACTTAGCCGAACTGCACGCCCTGCGCGAGTGGTAGCGAGTTGCTGTAGTTGATCGTGTTCGTCGCTCGCCGCATGTAGGCCTTCCACGAATCGCTGCCGCTCTCGCGGCCACCACCGGTTGTCTTCTCGCCGCCGAACGCGCCGCCGATTTCGGCGCCGCTGGGGCCGATGTTCACGTTCGCGATGCCGCAATCGCTGCCAGCAGCGCTACAGAAACGCTCGGCCTCGCGCACGTCCGTCGTGAACACGCTGCTCGCGAGACCCTGGGGAACCTCGTTGTGTAGTTGGACCGCCTGATCAAATTCGTCGTAGGCCATCACGTAAAGAATCGGAGCGAAGGTCTCGGTGTGCACGATCTCGCTCTGGCCGGGCATGGCGACGATCGCTGGTCGCATGTAGGCGGCGTCGGGTGCTTCGTCAGCCAGGTGCCGTTCACCGCCGACGACGACGGTTCCACCCTGCGCGCGGGCGCTGTCGAGCGCCTCAGTCATGTGGACCATTGCCTTCGTGGTGATGAGCGGGCCAACCAACGTGGTGGACTCGAGTGGGCTGCCGACGGGAAGGCTGGCAAATGCTGTTGTCAGTCGCGTCGTGACCTCGTCGAGTCGCGAACTGTGGACGATCAGGCGACGCAGCGACGTGCAGCGCTGCCCGGCAGTACCCGCGGCAGAGAACGTCACGCCTCGCACAACCAATTCCATGTCTGCGCTCGGAGCGATGATTGCTGCGTTGTTGCCACCTAGTTCAAGAATGCTGCGACCGAAACGGGCGGCGACGATCGGCGCGACCTTGCGACCCATCGCCGTGCTTCCGGTGGCGCTGACGATCGATACGCCGTCGGAGGCAACGAGTTCGGCCCCAACTGCACCGTCGCCCAAAATCAATTGGCTGATGTTGGCTGGTACGTCGAGGCCAGCCGCCGCCTTTTCCAGCAGCGCTTGCGTCGCGATCGCGGTCAGCGGTGTCAGCTCGCTCGGCTTCCATATCACCGGATTGCCGCATACGAGTGCGAGTGCTGCGTTCCAACTCCAAACCGCGACCGGAAAGTTGAACGCGGTGATGACGAGGGTCGGCCCCATCGGGTGCCACTGTTCCATCAGCCGATGGCCGGGGCGCTCGCTGGCGATGGTGAGGCCGTGCAACTGGCGACTCAACCCGACGGCGAAATCGCAGATGTCGATCATCTCTTGTACTTCGCCCAACGCCTCGCTTTCGATCTTGCCGACCTCGAGCTGAACGAGCCGCGCCAGGTCTGCTTTATGAAGACGCAGTTGCTCACCGAGTCGGCGCACGAGCTCGCCGCGTAGCGGCCCTGGCGCGTTACGCCATGGCCCAAATGCCTGCGTCGCACGATCGACTATGTCTCCAACGGCCTGGTGGCCACCTGCTGCGGTAGCGGCGATCGAACCGAGTGATACGCCAGTGATCGGTGTCCGCGCACTGTGCGGGCCTTTACCCATCGGGGTTGCGCCGCACGCTTGCAGCGCATCATTGGCAAGAGACGAAAGTTCAGCAGTTGTTGGGAAGCTCACGCCGTCAGCGTACCGACCGCCTAGACGCCGCCCGACTAGCGACGCGTCAGGAGTCGGGGCGCGGGACGAACACGTTGCTGGCGGCGCTCCCACCGCTGATGGCATCGGCAGCGAGAATCACAGCAGCACCGGTGTACGCGCTGGTCTCATCGGCGGGGAAGCGCACGAGCGAGGGGTAGACGATGCCCGTGTCGTACGAGCCATCGGCGCGGCGATGCGGCCGAGTCCAGTTGAGCAACTCTTTGGCGGTGCTCATGTCGCCGATTGCTGCATACGCAATCGCACACTCGGCAGTTTCGCTAGCGGTAACCCAAGGCTCGTCGCTGACGCAGCGGATGCCGTTGCCTTCCATCGCGAACGTGGACCAACTATCGGCCAAGCGCGCCTTCGCCGGTTCACCGGTGAGTGCGCCGGACAGGACGGGGTAGTACCAGTCCATCGCCCAACGTTCCTTCGGCTCGAACGCGCCGGGTTGGTTGGCAACCAAGTCGGCCAATAGCAACCCAGCCGCCTCCCAGTCGGGACGGGGCTCGTTGGTGAGGTCCGCAAGCTGCGCACCACAGCGCAATGCATGCGAGATGCTCGACGATCCAGTGAGCAACGCGTAATCCCACGGTGTTTCGTTCTCCGTGCGAGCCCACAACACAGTGCCGTCGGGTCTGCGCATGCTGAGCACCCAGTCGAGCGAGCGTTGGACTGTCGGCCACAAGTGATCGACGAAGCCACGGTCCCACGTGCAGAGCCAGTGATGCCACACGCCTGTTGCGATGTACGCGCAAACGTTGGTGTCGAGCTTGGCTTCTTCGACCGAACCGTCGGGCAAGTAGTAGTTCCACCAGCTGCCGTTGGGAAGCTGAATGTCGACCAGCCACTCATACGCTCGCTCGGCAGGACTGTGCAGGCCAGCGACATCGAGAGCCATTGCGGTCTCGACGTGATTCCACGGGTCGCAGTGACCGTTTGGAAACCAGGGAATCATGCCGGTATCAAGTTGCAGTGAGGCGATGGATTCGGCGGTCTGCGCAATCTCCTCGGATGTGAGGACACCTTCGACATGCGACACGCGGCTCATCGTTTCACCCCGTAAACCACATAGCTCTTACCGAGCGCGGGAGACAGCATTCGCTCCACCAATTGCAGCGACTTCGGCTGCTGAACAATTTCCCATTCGAGCAGCTTGCGATACTGCTTCACGAGGGGGTGATTGTCGTTGCGCGGTCCAACTGCGCACTTCAGCCACCAATATGGCGAGTGCAACGCGTGGGCATGATGACTGCCGACGACGCTTGCACCAGCGCTGCGCAGCTTTGCCTTCAGCTCGGTTGCCGTGTAGATGCGCACATGGCCGCCGACAACTTTGGGCGCGTGGTATTCGTCGCTCAGCATCCAGTTGACCTTCTCGGGCAACCACGTCGGCACCGTCGCGGCGATAGTGCCGCCGGGCCGTAACACGCGCAGCAGTTCACCGACCGCGGCAACATCGTCCTGAATGTGTTCGAGCACCTCGCTGGTGATCACTCGATCGAATGACCCATCGGCGAACGGCAGCCTGGTCGCGTCGCCTTGCAGCACGCCGACGTAGCGCTCAACAGGAATCTCGCCGGCCTCAACCATCGCGGCGAAGATGCCGCGAGCGGCGGTGACCTCGTCCGACATGTAATCGAGTGCGACGACGTTCGCGCCGCGACGAGCCAATTCGAATGCGTGGCGGCCGAAGCCAGCACCGGCATCGAGCACGAGATCGCCGGGCTGCACCCCCAGCCGATCAAAGCGAATGGTGAGCACGATCTAAATCCGACCGTTCTTGCGCAGCTTCTCGATGTTGTGCGGCATGGCAAGTACTTCGCGGTACTGATCGACGGTGAGTTGCGCGCAATGCTTCCAAGTCCAGCGTTGCACGACGCGCTGACGACCTGCTTCACCAATACGCGCCCGCAACGCTGAATCGTCGAGACCTCGGCGGATGGTTGCTGCCAGCGCATCGACGTCGCCTGCTCTACATTGCAGCACTGTTTCGCCGTCCAAGCCGGTCACTTCCGGCAATGCACCACCGTCGGTGGCGACTAGACAGATACCGGTCGACATCGCTTCGATCGCGGGCAGACTAAAACCTTCGTAGAGGCTCGGCACGACTGCGAGTTCGGCTTCGGCGTACAACTCGACGATGCGTTCGTCGGTAACGCCCGACACGAAATCGATGTGGGGTCGCAGCCCAAGCTTGTCGATCATGTCGTTGCTGGCGCCATCGCGTGGCTTGCCGATGATGGTCAGGCGAATGTCGTCGCGTTCAGTGCGCAACTTCGCCGTCGCCTCAAGCAGATAGCTGAGGCCCTTCAGCGCGACATCGGCGGACGCAGTGGTGATCAGCCGACCAGGCTGACGGCTGATATTCGGAAGTGGTGTGAACAACTCGGGATCGACGCCCACCGGAACCAGCCGCATGCGATCGAGCGCGACGCCCATATCGCTGTGGATGTCTTTGATGCTGTTTTCGCTGACGACGACAACGCGCGGCATGCGGCTGGCGACGCGACCCTGCATCTTCACGAAGTTGTACCAACGGCCGATTCCGAATCGCTTGTGCCAGTTCCTGGAGTGCTGCATCTCCAGCGCGCGATCGCGCGTAATCGGGTGATGCAGCGTGACGATCGTGGGAAACATCTTCTCGATGTCGAGGATGCCGTATCCAAGACATTGGTTGTCGTGCACCAGGTCGAAGTCGCCTTTCCGCTGCTTCAACGCCTCGCGCGCCCGCATCGAAAATGAGCGCGGCTCGCCGAAGGTGCCTTTGAAGTGGGTGAAGATTTCTGCCAGGTCGGCTTTCGACTTGATCTCCCAAAAGCCGGGGAAGCGGCCGGGGAAGTGGTCGTTCCAGATGTCAAGGCTGGGCAGCTGGTGGAGCGGCACCCGCTCGTCGAGCACCGGGTATGGCTGGCCGCCGAACACTTCGACGCTGTGCCCGAGGTCGACGAGTGCCTTGGTCAGGTGGCGGGTGTAGACGCCCTGGCCACCTACATGCGGTTTGCCGCGGTAGGTGAGATAGGCGATCTTCAGCGGAGCATCGGGCGGCAGCCCGGACGCCCCCGCCGGGCGTGCGGCAGACATTGCTTCAACGCTACCGGCGCTCAGTTACCGGCCGGTAGCTGTCACAGAAGTGCAACGTGAATCGGACTGCGATTCCTTTCAGTTATCTGCCGATCATTCTCTACCATCGGCGCTATGCGTGGTCTCGTTCAGCGGGTTACCTCGGCCAGCGTCACCGTCGCTCACGAGGTTGTCGGCGAGATCGGCGCCGGCCTGTGTGTGCTGGTGGGCGTCACTCACGACGACACGAATGCCAATGCCCACAAGTTGGCTGAAAAGGTCTGGAACCTGCGCATTCTTGACGATGCCGATGGGGTAATGAATCGCAGCTTGGCGGACACTGGCGGGGCCGTCTTGGTGGTGAGCCAATTTACCCTCTACGGCGATACCACCGCCGGCCGCCGCCCCAGTTGGATAGCAGCCGCGCGACCCGAGCATGCCGAGCCGATCGTGCAGGCGGTTGTTGATCACCTGCGCAGATTCGGTGCAACCGTCGCGACTGGCCGTTTTCGGACCGAGATGTTGGTCGCGATCAACAACGACGGGCCCGTGACCGTGATGATCGAGACCTGAGGAAGTCGGCGGCCCGTGAGCTATCTTCGCCCCGTGGCGCTGGCAGAACGACTCACCAATCTTGGCACCGAGACCGCATTCTCGGTGTCACTCGCTGCTGCCGATTGGGCCTCGAAGGGCAACCGGGTTTTCCCCTTCCACCTCGGCGACATCAACCTGCCGACGCCTGCCAACATCGCGGAAGCGATGAACGTGGCGATCGCGGAAGGCAAGACGGGTTACTGCCCAGCAGCCGGGATCATGCCGTTGCGCGAAGCGCTGGCACACGACGTAGGTAGTCGGCGAGGTCTCAAGTTCGACGCTGCCAACGTCGTCGTGCAGCCTGGTGGCAAGCCGGTGATCGGCAAGTTCGTGCAGAGTGTGATGAATCCTGGCGAGGGCGTGCTGTACCCGAACCCGGGTTACCCGATCTACGAAAGCATGATCGAGTACTACGGCGGTGTTAGCCAGCCGTACCGGTACAACCAAACCGACTCGGGCTTTGCGATCGACCTCGACCATCTGCGCAGCACGATCACGCCGCGTACACGGGCAATTTTCTACAACAACCTGCAGAACCCGCTCGGTTGCGAGAGTTCGCCCGCAGAGATGCAGGCGATCGCCGACATCGCCATCGAACACGACCTCTGGGTGCTCGCCGACGAGGCCTACTTCGAGATGCGTTACTCGGGTAGTAGCTCGTCGATTGCTTCGTTGCCGGGCATGATCGATCGCACGGTCATCCTCTATACCTTCTCCAAAAAGTTCGCGATGACTGGTTGGCGGCTTGGTGCCGCGATCGCCCCGATCGCCGTTGCGGAGAGCATCACCAAGCTCAACACCAACGATGAAAGCTGCACCACTCATTTCGTGCAGGCGGCTGGCGTCGCTGGCATCACCGGTCCCGCTGAGGGGCCGAAGGTGATCCTCGACGAACTGCATCGGCGCCGCGACGCCGCGTGGGGCGCGCTGACGGGAATCGAGGGCGTCGTGTGTCCCAAACCCGAGTCGACGTTCTACCTGTTCCCCAATGTCACCAACGTGATGGCGCGCATGGGTTTCGACGAGGTCGGCAAGTTCGCGACGGCCGCACTTCACAACACCGGCGTCTCGTTCTGCACCCGCAAGCATTTCGGTCGGCCGCAGCCAGGCGAGAGCGAGCATTTCGTGCGCTTCGCTTACTCCGGCCTGTCGGTGGACGACATCGAGGAAGGTCTCGCCGGGCTGCGGCGCTGGATCGAATCGGCGTGAGTGCCCAACAGCGTCCGCGCATTGCGGTCACCGGTCGCATTCCGGATGCAGGCCTCGACATGCTCGGCGAAGCGGGCGATGTTCACGCTTGGACCTCGCTGGAGGTGCCAACGCAGCAGCAGGTCCACGAACTGGTCAGCGGCGCTGATGCTGCGGTCACGTTGCTCACCACCAAGGTCGACGATGCGTTTCTCGACGCTGCTGGTCCGCAACTGAAGGTCGTCGCCAACGTCGCTGTCGGCTACAACAACATCGATGTCGCGGCATGCGCCGCGCGTGGGGTAGTGGCGACGAACACGCCGGGCGTACTCACCGAAGCCACTGCCGACATTGCGATGTCGCTGATCCTGATGACAACTCGCCGGTTAGGTGAAGGCGAGCGCGTGCTGCGCAGCAACACGCCGTGGCAATGGGGCATGTTCTACATGCTCGGTTACGGAATTCAGGGCCGTCAGCTGGGCATCGTTGGTATGGGTGATATCGGTTGTGCGCTCGCTCGACGTGCGAAGGCTTTTGGCATGAACATCGCGTACTCGAACCGTCGGCCAGTAGCTCCCGCGCTGGAAGCTGAACTTGGCGCGAAGGTGATGAGCCTGGATGAACTGCTGTCGACGAGCGATGTCGTCAGCATCAATTGCCCGTACAACGCGACGACGCACCACCTGATCGGTGCTGTTGAACTGGCCTCGATGAAAGCCACCGCGTTTCTGATCAATACGGCTCGCGGTCCGATCGTCGATGAGGCGGCGTTGGCCGATGCGCTGCAGAGCGGCGAGATCGCCGGTGCCGGTCTCGACGTCTTCGAGGAAGAACCAAAGGTTCACCCGGGTCTGCTCGATTGCGAGAACGCGGTGCTGATACCGCACCTCGGTTCGGCGACGATGGAAACTCGATCGGCGATGGCGCGGCTAGCAGCGCACAACGCGATCAACGTGCTCAGCGGGGGAGTTCCGCCGACACCGATTCCCGTTCCCGCCGCCAGTTAAGGCCTGCAGGCGACCAGGCGAGGGCTAGCAGCAGGGCCACGAGCGCGACCCAGGGCAGGTCACCGAGGTAGCTGTAAAAGGTGCGGCCGTTGTACAGCTCGATCGTGCCGATAATCACCTGTTGTTCGCTGACGTCTGTGCGTTGGTACACGTCACCAGCGGGGGAGATGAAGGCGCTGAAGCCGGTGGGCGACGCCTGTACGACCCACCGATGTTGTTCGATGGCGCGCAGGCGCGAAGCCGCGACTTGTTGGCTCTGCAGCACCGTCCAGGTATAGCTACTGCCATTGGTCGGGTTAATGATGAACTCGCCGCCAGCCTCGACACCCTCGTTGACTCGGCCGCCAAAGAACACTTCCCACGAGATGACTGTCGACAGACGCGTGCCCCCGGGAAGTTCGAGCACCGCTGGGCCCGTGCCAGCAACGGCGTCGCGCGGGACCAAATTCGTTGGTGCACCGAGCGCTTGCAGGAAGCCGCGCCACGGCATGTACTCGCCGAAGGGAACACGGCGAACCTTGTCGTAGCGACTGATCACTTCGCCTTCCGGTGTGACGATGACCTGCGCGTTCAAGAAGTGGTCGCCGTCGGCGCTGTCCTCAGTAATCCCAACGGCGAAGGGTGCGTCAATCCGGTCGGCCTCCGCTGCTATCAGCGTTAACTCGTCGCTGCCCGCGAACTGCACGACATCGATCACGTTCTCCGGCCACACGACGAGGTCGACACTTCCGGTCTCAATCTGCGAAGTCGCGTCGAGGTGACGGTCCAACACATCTGCGGCGGACGTGTGGATGGCGCGGGTGCCTTGCGGGCCACCACCCTGCACGATTGCAACGCGCAGTTGCCCGTTGGATGTGTTGTCGGCATCGGCAATCGGCGTCAACACCAGCCACACCAACAACGCGCTCGCGAGCGCGGCGACGCCGTGCCATTCGCCTTTGCTGGTCACGCCGCGCTTGCGAGCCAACGCGGGCACAACGGGTGACGGGCCCGCCAACGCGAAGCCGATCTGGAATACGAACCACGTGAGCAGCACCGCGCCGCCAACGCGGCCGACGGTCGCGAACGGGCCGGCAGCCTGACTGATCGGCAGGCTGGCCAATGGAACGCCACCAAACGGAAAACAGAACCTCAAGGCTTCGGCAAGGGTGTGTGCCGCTGGCCGACCGATCACTCGCCACGGTCCGCGGGGTGCAATCCAGGCCGCGAGCCCGTGAAACCCGGCGAACATTGCTGCGGCGACGAGGTAGCCGGGAATGGTCAGGAACCACATCCAACACATGCCCGGCAGCAGCCATGCAGCACCGAATATCCATCCGCCCGTGAGTCGCTGACGCCCCGTCGGTGCCTTCTGGGCGGCGGTTTCGTAGACCGCTATGCCAACGAACGCGAGCGGCCACAATCCCCACGGCGGCAGCGCGGCTGCAACCAAGAGGCCGGCGAGCGCGCAGGTCAGGGCTCGGCGGCTAGGTACAAACCTTCGCAAGGGTGCAGGGAGTGACACGACGCAGCGACGCTACATTGGGCGCTCGGCGGCGCGAGTGGATAGGCGTCATCGCCTCGTTGCCAAGTGGGCGGCGTGGTGGTCGCGCGGTGATAAATGTGGCGGATTCAACACGACGAGTGGTCTCGGTTGCCGAAACATTGACCACTCTCAGTATTGCAGCACCACTGATTGTGACCTAGCCTGATTGCGAAGAAAGTCGTACGTCAAGGAAAGAGGGCGGTTCAAATGGCATCTGTTCGTGGATTTCTGAAGTCTCGGATCCGGCATCTGTTTTCGGCGGTGCTCGTTTTGTTGGGTGTCGTCACGATTATTCCGGCATTCAACGGCTCAGCGACCGCCCACCATGCTGAGGTGTCGGCGAAAGTCAGCTGCGATGGTGTTATTACCTGGTCGGCGTCCGCGTGGGAGGGCTATCCCGATGATCCCAACACGACCCATCAAAACGAATACGACCTATCACGCACGAACGCCAGTGTTCGCGTGTGGATCGAGATCCAGACCGGCAGCGGAACCGCGCCGGCCGATCAGTCCGGTGTCTTCAATTCCGGCAACGGCTACACCTTCTCTGGAACGTTTCAATGGCCGACCGGCGCGACGAGCGTCAAGCTCAGTGCTCAAGCGTTGGCCCAATGGGGCAACGGTGTCGGTGCGGATGGTGCTCCATGGCCCGTCTATCTCAAGCTCCCCAAGGATTGCGGCTCAACTCCCATGGTCGACGTCGACCCGCGTTGCGATAACGCAACCGATCACATCGGCGATGGCGCCGTTGTGGTGACGTTCACCAACACGGGTGGGCCGTTCGCGAGCAGCGTCACGTTCAATGTCGACGCCTTCGGCGGCCAGCCAGCCACCACCGTTCTGGTGGCTGTTGGTGCAACTGAAACGCGGACGTACACCGGGCTTGCCGATGGCGATTACACCATCACGATCTCTCTGAACGGCAACGACTTCAGTAAGTCGTTCAAGGTCGACTGTGATAAGGCTGCACCCAGTACGTCGGCGACCGCCTCGTGCGACTTGGAGAGCAACGGTCAGATTTTGCTGACGCTCACCAACTCCGGCGGCGAGGCCGTAACGTTCACGGTCGTTGGCCCCGACGCGGTCAGCCGCGACTTCACGGTCGATCCCGGCGGACCCGCAGCTACCTACACGTACCTCGACCTCGTTGACGGCGACTATGTGATCACGATCACGGCCAGCGATGGCACGACCGGGCTCGACCAGACGGTCACCGTCGACTGCGATCACCCCGACCCGAAGGCTTCGGCAGTTGCTTCGTGCACCGAGAACTTCGAAGGCACCATCACGATCACGCTCCTCAACGCGGGCAACGAGGCAGTCACGTTCACCGTCACTGACCCGCGCGACTCCACCACAGCAAACGTTGGGCCGGTTGGCGCCGGAGCTTCGGCCGACTACCAACTCTTTGGGTTCGCAGACGGTGTTGTCGTCATTCCGGTTGTCGCGAACGGCAAGGTCCTCGATGTGACAGTCACCGTCGACTGCGATCCGCTGTTCGACCTGAAGGCGATTTGCACCGACATTACGGCTGAGAACGTGTATTGGTTTGCGATCAAGAACACCGAGTCGACCGACTTGGTGGTCACGTGGGACGGCGGCACCGTGCAGGTACTCGCCGGCCAGACGGTCAACATTGCCAGCACAACGGCGCCACTGTCGCTGAAGTTCAATGGCATCGAGATCGCGAACGCCGACGTCAACTCCGAGATCTGTAAGAACAACACGATCGTCAAAAAAGAGCTGATCGGCCAGCCGCCGAGCGGCGAGACCTACACGATTCGGATCTCCCGACTCGACAACTCGACCTTTTTCGAGGATCTCACGTTCGATCTGGACGCTGGCGAGACCCTCTCCATTGATCTGCCCTCGACGCTCGACCCCGATGGCATCGACTACTTCATCGAAGAGTTGGATGCGGGCACGGCCAACACGACGGTCATCAACGTCAACGGCAGCGGTGGTTCCATCATCACGGCTTCCGGACACCTCAACGAGACCATCAGCGTTATCGTGATCAACGGTTACGCGGCGGTGCAGATCAACAAGCAGTTGTTGACTGCGCCGGTCGTCGCTGGCGGCGAACTCACCTACACGCTGCAAGCCACGAATACCGGTGGGCTGCCGCTCGGGAACGTGGTGATCACTGACCTGTTTCCGCCGGAGACGGCTTTTGTCTCGGCGACAGTGCAGGACAATGGTGGTAGCTGCGCACTCGTCTACGCCGATCGACCGCAGTTGTTGCAGTGTGCGATGAACGCGGCCTTGCCGGTTGCAGGCTTGACCAAGGTCATCACTGTCAAGGTGAAGCTTGACGCCAACGTCGCCGACGGAACCTTGATTCTGAACCAGTCGATGGTGCAGGGCAACTTCGCCAACCCGACTCCGGGCGGGTCACCCACGTATACGCCGCAGCCCGGAACCAGCCAGCTCACATGTCCGGGACTCCCGGGCGAGGTGTGCGACCTCTCCGCAGTGTCGGCCACAGTCTTGCCCCCCTGTGGCGACGGGACGACGACGACCTCGCCATCGTGCGGTGGCACCACTACCACCATCGGCGGAACCACCACGACCACGATCGTTGGGGCGACCACGACCACCATCCGGACAACCACCACTGTGAGTGGCACGTTGCCACGAAGCGGTGGCGGTGGCCAGTCGCAATCGATGCTCTCGATGGCGTTTGGTCTTGGCTGCATCGGCAGCGCCTTGCTGCTGAGCCGCCCGCGGTTGCCACGGCGTTGGCGAGTCGCATTCAACTGAGTTCTAAGAACACCACGATCCGCTCCTTGGTGGAGCCGACGGGGTGGCATGCGAAGAGTGTCGCGGTGTATTCCGCCGTCTGGTTGACGATCCAAATCGCATCGGGCGTCACGATCTCAGTACGAACGACGCGATACACAAAGCGACCTGCGCCCGTGGTGAAGATCACTTCATCGCCGGGCACGAGTTGCTGCAGGTTTCGAAACGGCCGCGACTTACTGGTGCGATGACCACCGACGACCACATTGCCCACCCCGCCGGGAAGTGCGGTCCCGGGCCAATGCCCGGGACCGCGGTCGAGCGTGGTGAGCGTGATCCCCTCGAAGAGCGACTTATCGAGACCGATGCGCGGGATCTCGATTGACCCAAGTTCGACGACTGGTTCCGGAGCCCGCGGATCGGGCGGTGCCTGCGGGACCGGCAGCTTCTGTGCGTTCGACTGCTGCGCGTGGGGGTCTGCCTGAGCGATCTCCAGCGAACCGACGGTCGTGGTAGTTGCGATCGTCGTGGTGGATGCTCGTGGTGCTGTCCGCGTGTCCAAAGTCTTTCTCGCAGTCGGAGCACCGGCGGTCGTTGGTGTCGACGGCGTTGCAGCTGGTGTCGTGAGCACACTCGGGAAGGACTCGCGCGTGACGCTCGTCTCTTGAGTGCAACTCGCCAGCAGGAGCGCAACGAGTGCGAGGCCACGGTGCCGAGGGAACATGGTCGTCAGTGTGCCCCCGCGCCGAGGGAACCGCACACGGCCGCGGCTGCCTGCTGGCCCGATCGAATACACGCTGGCACTCCGATGCCGTGATAGCTCGCACCAGCGAGCACAAGGCCGCTGGGAAGTGCCTCAGTCGCCGCCGCGACGAGTTCCGAGTGGTGCGGCCGGTATTGCGGGAACGCCGCTGGCCAGCGCGAGACGCGAACCTGCAAGGGCTGCAGCGAGATTCCGAGGTGGTGCCCTACTTCGTCGACGGCCGCGGCTGCGAGTTCGTCGTCGGACATGTGCAGCACCGGCAGCCCGTCGCGGCCGAGCGACACGCGCAGCACGATGGAATCGGCCGTCTGCCAGTGCGTCCACTTCTGCGATCCGAATGACACCGCGGTGACGAACCGCTGCTTCGGTTTTGGCACCAAGTAGCCACTTAAGCCAGCCAACCGCGCCGGCCAACCGCTGGCCGCTAACGCGAGCGTCACGATTGCTACGTCGGCGGTGGGAATGGTCGCGATGGCACTTGCTGTCTTCGGTGCCGAATTTGTCAGCAGCATCGCCACCGTTGCCGCCGGGCACGCCAGCACGACCGAGTCGAACTTTTCGCCATTCACGCGCCAGCCGCCGTCATCCGCGACGAGTTCGCTGACGGGCGTGTCCAATCGCAGATCACCACCCGCCTGCGCGACCGCGGCGGAAGTGGCTGTGGCGAGCGCGCCCATGCCGCCGTTGGGCGTGAAGAAGATTGGTCCTTGTGCGACTGACTTGGAACGTGCGGCGCGTCCTGCCAGCAACATGCTGCGCGCCGAGGCCGCGATGTCGGCGATTTGCGGTATTGCGGCAAGGCTGAATTGATCCGTGTCAGCGGCGTAGATGCTGCCCACTAATGAATCGACGAGACGTTCGTGTACCTGGTTTCCGAATCGGGCGCGAACAAAGGTGCCGAGTGAATCGGGTCCCGTGGAAGTCCGCGGGCGCAAGGGCTCGGTTGCAGCACGCAGCTTGCCGCCCCATGTGAGCAGTCGTGATCGCGCGAGTGCGATGAGTTCCGTCGGCAACCCGAGCAGCAGCGCTTCGGGAATCGGGTGCAGCGTGTCCCACCACACGGCTGCACGTGCTGCGGCCGGTGAGACCAATTGTTCACCGAGTCCGACGGCACGTGCCAGGTTGGTGCCCCACGGCACGCGAGCGAGAAACGCGTCAGCCCCTTCATCAACCGCGGCGACTCCCGCGAACGCGGTCGTCAGAATCTTGCCACCAACGCGCTCGCTAGCTTCGAACACGACTACGTCTGCTGGTGACGTGTGCTCGGCAGCAGCACGAGCCGCAGCAAGGCCAGTGATCCCGCCGCCAATGACAGCGACTCGCGGCCGCTCGCTGGTCATCGCTCAGCCTGTTCGTGCTGGAGTGTCGTGGGCGACCGCCACAACTCGCGCTGCCAGCGCCGCCATGACGGTGGGCTCGTCGTTCACGCACGCGGTGCGAGCAAACGCGAGGCCGTGACGTTTTGCCTGCGCGGCGGCCATCACATCGAGGTCGTACAACAACTCGAGGTGATCGGCAACAAACCCGACGGCGCAAACGAGGACGCCGCGTTCCTCGCCGGCGTGGTTTTCGGCCTCGGCCAACTCGTCGACCACGGTCAGGATGTCCGGGCCGAGCCACGGTTCGGTAGTGCGGCCGGCGCTCTGCCATGCCGTCGCCCACTGGCTCCAGCGGTGCAGGCCTGCTGCCGCTGCCACCGCCTCGGCGGTCGACCGCAGCTCGTCGCTGTAACGGTCGCCTTCCATGGTGAGGACGCGTTGCGGTAGCGAGTGCGCAGTGAAGAGCACTTTGGTGTTTGTAGGCAGTTTCGCCAACTCGGCGCGAACCTGCTGGGCGGTGAACTGCACGAACGCTGGCTCGGTGGCCCAGCTTTCGATTCCGATGACCTCGACGCCGTGTTCCTCGCCAGCGGCTCTTGCGCGCGCCAGATACTGGCCAACTGAGAGGATGGAATAGTGCGGCGCCGCCACCAGCGCAATCGCGCGGTCGAAGCCATCGGCCGCGATCGCTTCAATAGCGGCCTCGATACGTGGTTCCGCATGCTTCAATCCGAGCACGACGTGGTACTGCCCGGGAGCTTGTTCGTCGAGCATCCGCTGCAGCGCGTCGCGCTGTGCTTCGGTGAGCGCGGCGAGTGGGCTGAGCCCACCGATCGCTTCATAGCGCGCGGTCAACTCGGCGAGTTGCTCGTCGGTCGGCGGACGGCCGCGCCGTATGTCGGTGTAGTAGGCGGCGATGTCGCTGGACCTACGAGGCGTGCCGTACGCCATGAGCAATACAGCTGTGCGATTACTCATGCTGATGAACCAGGTCGACGACCGCGGCGAGCACTGCAGGATCGGCTTCGGGCTGCACGCCATGACCGAGATTGAAAATGTGTCCCGGATGCCCAGCATTGTCGGCGAGGACCGCTCGCGTTCCGGCAAGCGCGGTTTCGGTTCCCGCAAGAACTAGTGCTGGATCAAGATTCCCCTGCACGACGAGATCGGCGCCCATCCGTCGCCGTGCCTGTGCGATCGATGTGCGCCAGTCGAGTCCGAGCACGGTGGAGCCCGCCGCGTGCATGTGTTCCAGCAGATGGTCGCAGCCGACACCGAAGTGAATTCCTGGCGCGTCGGGGAATGCCTCGCCAAGCGCGCTGAACACCGCCGTCGAATACGGCAGCACCATCGTCTGATAATCGGCTGCGCTGAGTGCGCCTGCCCACGAGTCGAACAACTGAAACGCGCGAGCGCCTGCACGCAGTTGACTGCTGATCGATTCGACTGCGTGCTGCACAAGCCGATCCAGGACGGCGTGCCACAACTCTGGGTCCTGATGCATCATTCGCTTGGTGTTCACGTAGTTGCGACTCGGGCGACCTTCGATGAGGTAGCTCGCAACCGTGAACGGTGCGCCTGCGAAAGCAAGCAGCGGCACTTCGGGCGGAAGTTCGGCGGTCAGTTGGCGAACGGTCTCGGCGACATACGGGGCGTCGTCGCCTGCGGTGAACGGGCGCAGTCGTGCGAGATCGGCGGCTGTGCGTAGCGGCTGCGTGCAAACGGGACCGGTACCAGGTGCAACGTCGATGCCGAAACCGACTGCGTGGGCCGGCACCACGATGTCGCTGAACAGGACCGCGGCGTCGACGCCGTAGCGGCGTACCGGTTGCATGGTCAGTTCTGCTGCTAGATCTGGCCGTTTGATCGCGTCGAGAATGCTGCCCGCGCCACGCAATTCGCGGTACTCGGGAAGGCTGCGGCCAGCCTGGCGCATGAACCACACAGGCGTGTGGGTGGCCCGGCGACCGAACGCGGCTTCGAGAAACGGAGCGTCGGCCATCGCTTCGGCACGCTATCGGCGGCTGCGTTGTAGCAGGATCTTCTAAATGCCTAACGACCTATTCTCCCTGCAAGGTAAGACCGCCGTTGTCACAGGTGGTAGCCGTGGCATCGGTGCGATGATCGCCCGTGGCTTGCTTGATGCCGGTGCCAGCGTGGTGATCAGTGCCCGCAAGCAGCATGAACTCGACGAGGCGCAGATTGCCCTCTCCAAGTTTGGGGCGGTGCATGCCATCCGTGCCGATGTCAGCACAATGGATGGCGTCGAAACGTTCGCTGCGCAGGTCACCGAGCATTTCCCGGTGCTGAACATCCTTGTGAACAACGCGGGCGCCACGTGGGGCATGCCGTTGGACGACTTCAACGAGCACGCCTGGGACAAGGTCATGGACACCAACGTCAAAGGAGTGTTCTTCCTCACCCAGCGCCTGCTGGTCAACCTTCGCGCCGGAGCAACGGCCGACGATCCGGCTCGCGTCATCAACATCGGGTCGATCGATGGTCTGCATGTGAATCCGATGGACACCTACAGCTACGCGGTCAGTAAAGCCGGCGTTCACCACCTCACTCGGAATCTGGCGCGCAAGCTTGGTCCTCAGCACATCACGGTCAACGCGGTTGCGCCCGGCCCCTTCGAGAGCAAGATGATGGCGGCGACGCTGCAAGCGTTCGGTGACACCATCGCGAAGTCGTCGCCGCTGGGCCGCATCGGTCGACCCGACGACATGGCTGGCGTCACGGTCTTTCTCGCAAGTCGCGCTGGCTCGTATGTGACCGGCAGCGTCATCGCCGTAGACGGGGGAATCGGCACCACGGTGTGAGGTTGTTGACGCGCCGTCGGACAAGTTCAAGTTTTACGTAACGTCCCGTTGGATAAGCGTCGATCGATGAACGCCGAGGGCGATTGGAGCAGGGCTAACGGGGGCGGTAAACGTCTGCCCGATGCTCAACTCGGAGAATCGTGACGATGTTGAGATCGTTGTCGATCTCGTAAACCAGTCGGTATGCGCCACGCCTGGCAGACCACAGTCCCGTAAGTTCCCGCTGCAACGGGTGACCCATGCGCTGGGGGTTGTCACGCAATGGACCGAGTATGAACTCGACGACGGCAGCGGCAATTCGCTCGGGCAACCGCGCTAGTTGTCGCTCTGCAGACGCTGCAATGCGCAACGCGTACGCGGCGTTCGTCATCCGCGGATGTACTTGGCGCGTAGTTCATCAGCGGAGAACGTCCGACCTTCGCTGACGTCGCGCCGGGCTTGTTCAATGTCGGCCATGGCGGTTGGGTCGGAAAGCAATTCCAACGTTTCCTCCAGTGCAGCGAGATCGTCGGCGCCCATGAGTACGGCGGCCGGGCGACCGTTTCGGGTCACTGTGATTCGGTCGTGCTGGTGCTCAACACGGTCGACCATTTCAGAGAACTTTGCTTTGACTTCAGCCAGCGGCAGCACGTCAGACATGATCACAATTATAGTCATTACGCCGCTCTATCGCGAGCGTTCCTGAATCTCTTGCACTGCGTTCGGCTTCACCACCGTCGGACAAGTTCAAGTTCTACTTAAAGTGCGTCGCGCTGTGGCCCGGAGGAGCGCGAACGCATCGGTTGCCCACCATGCCCACGCGACGAGCACGGGCTGGAAGAACAGGCGGTTGCGTCTGGCGGTGTCGGAGTTCAAACCGAACGCGTCGTGGCCGTCGATGAACTGGCTGATGTTGCCCGGCAATACGGCGATGAAGAAGAGACCTGCTGCAAGGCCGAGCAAGCGGCGGCGTTGTCGAACGACGATCAGTGCCGCACCGAGCGCGATCTCGACGAGCCCCGACAGGATCACGACGACATTCTTGTCGATCCCCAACCAATCGGGTACCTGCGCCTGAAAGTCGATGCGCGCAAACGTCAGGTGGCCGAGTCCGGCGAAGATGAGTGCAGCACCCAGGACGAGCCGAGCCGCCCAGCGAACGCGATCGAATCGAGCGGTGGCCATCGTTTCGATGTCAACCCAATCCTTGCTTCAACCGAGTGCCTCAACGAGGCGGCCGGCAATCTCAATTCCCGGCTGTCGCCTGCCGCGTTCGTAGGCACTCAACACGCTGGCGGGAAGGCCAACGGCCGCAGCAACATCGCGTTGGGATCGTCCGGTTTTCACCCGCAACTCCCTCATTGTGGCTCCGGAGATCATGCTGACATGTTAACGAATTCGCTCTTTTTTATGTCCGGCTTCGTCCAGTTGCCGCATTCGGGTTGGCCGATAGAGTTTTCAGACCCCGTTTCCAAGACCAAGGGCCCCAAGTACCTCGGTCGTGGACAACTTTTTTCTATGGCGAATTTATGACGCAACACCACCCCGATTTGGCTGCCGAGCAAGAGTTCATCGACTTCGCGTACGCCTGCCTGGAGCAGAGCAAGGTCGATGCGTGGAAGTTGCGGAACCTGCATGAGGGAACCCTTGGCGGCACGTTTCAAGCTCGCTACGAACGTGATGTGTTCGACGAGGCCGTGTTCAATCGGCTGACCCAACTCGATTTGGGTAATGCGGCGCTCGTGTTCGGCCGCATCGATCGGCTGCCCGTGGCCGACTCGCAGGACCCCGAGTCGATCGAGAGCTTCCACATCGGCCGCCTTGCCGTCGCCGACGAGAACTCCGATCCGGTGGTCGTCGACTGGCGCGCGCCGGTTGCCGAGCCCTTCTACCGCGCGACCGGGCGCGATCCGTTGGGGTTGGCCCGGCGTCGGCACTTCCATGTGCAAGGCCGCGAATTGTTGGGACTGGAAGACGAACTATTCGGCGACGGCCACTTAGGTATCGGCGCCGACGATGGCATCGCAACGCCCGATCGTGCCGACGGAATTCGCGGCTACAGCACACTTCTGGCAGTCCTTGAGCGTGGTCGCACTGGCCAGCTCGGCGACATCGTTGCCACGATTCAAGGCGAACAGGACGAGATCATTCGCTCGCCGCAGGCTGGCGTGTTGGTGGTGCAGGGTGGCCCGGGCACCGGCAAGACGGTTGTGGCGCTGCACCGCGCTGCGTACCTGCTGTACACGTTCCGATTCCCGCTGGAAGATCAGGGCGTTTTGGTGATCGGTCCCAACCGTGTATTCCTTCGGTACATTGAGCGCGTGCTGCCCTCGTTGGGCGAAGCCGGCGTCGAGCAAGCAGTTCTGGGCGACCTCGTGCCCGATGTGGAGTGGGCGCGTTACGCAATCGATCCACCCGACACCGCGCTCGCGGCGCGTGTGAAGGGCGACCTGCAGATGAGCCTGGTCATCGACAAGGCGGTCACCGACCGCGAGCGTGCGTTGCGCGACGACCTTGTCGTGCCGTTCCGAACTGGCTACGTCCGGTTGCGCGCCGACGAGTCGTCGCGCATCGTGAAGGCCGCGCAGCACCGGTTCCGTAAACACAATGCGGCTCGCCGGTGGGTCGAGACTGAAGTCTGGACCGCGATGGCAGAAAGCTGGCGTCAGGATTCGGTGTCGCCGACGCAGGTGAAAGAGGTTGTGCGCGCCTTACCCGAAGTGCGTGCAGCGTTCGAACGCATGTGGCCGGTGCTGACACCGGCGGAGCTGCTGCACGATCTGTATGGCAGCAGGGCTCTGCTCAAGCTGGCCGGCTCGCGTTACTTACCCGAAACCGACTACCTCGCTCTATACCGCGAGCGGATGCCCGAGGTGGACGATGTTCGCTGGACCGAACACGACGTTGCGCTGCTCGACGAAGCGCGCAGCTATCTCGGCGCGCGCGCGGCGAAAGGTTCTACGAGACCCGACGAGGCCGACGAGATTCGCACGTTCGGTCACATCGTGATCGACGAGGTACAGGATCTGACGCCGATGCAGTTGCGCATGGTGTCGCGTCGATCGCTGAACGGCAGCATGACCGTCGTCGGCGACATTGCGCAGGCGACTGGTGCGCTCGCGCCCAACGATTGGGACGACGTCCTGCGTCACCTGCCCGCCCAGAAAGAGGCGCGGGTAATTGGCCTCAGCGTCGGCTACCGCATCCCGGCGAACATCATGGATCTCGCCAACCGCGTAATGATGGCGGCCACTCCAGCGCTGCGTGCGCCGACGAGCGTTCGCGTTGGCGACGAGCATCCTGAGTTCTTGCACGTTGCACCTTCCGAGCTGATGACCGCCGTCGTCGGTGCCACCAAGGAACTCGATGCCGATGTCGGCGAAGGCAACATCGCAGTTGTTGTGCCCGACGCGATGTTCGAGGCCGTTTCGAGCGCTCTCGATGATGCCGGCATCGAACATGGCAAGGCGACGCGCATGGGTCTCACGATGGGCATCACGGTGGTGCCGGTGAGTGTCGTGAAGGGCCTCGAGCTCGATGGGGTAGTCGTCGTCGAGCCTGCCGACATCGTTGCAAGTGAACAGCAGGGCCTGCGCGCGCTGTACGTGGCGCTGACTCGCAGTACGCAGCGCTTGACGATCGTTCACGCCAAGCCGCTGCCCGACGCGATGCTCTAACGCTCGTTAACGTCCAAATGGTTCACGGCAAGTACGCGGCGACGAGCGATTCAAGATTGATCAATGCCCGATCGGCATCGGCTGGCCGGTTTCGATCGGCCGCCGCTCGACAACGTCGCACTACAAAATCGAAACCGCTGACCAGTTCCGGCCGTTCGTCGACGACTTTTGGTTTGATGGCGGCCCACATGGCTTCGATGCGACTAGCGGCCGCGCCGTCGCCATCGCTGTCGACGACTCGCTGCGGGAGCCCGCTCACTTCCGCGAGTAGCAATGGCAACACCTCAACGGGATCAGTCGAGATCGGTACTGTCGTTTGCGGCACCGTCGACACCGTCGGCACCGCCGTCTCGTCCGACGCGTCGTAGGTCGTCGGACTGCAACCAGCGACGAGCAAACCCGCCATCAGTAGCCAGCACCGAATCACGCGAGCACCAAGATGCGGTTGCTGGCGAACGGGCCAACACCTACAAAGCGACCCTCAATCTCGATGGTGATCGTGCCGTCGGGTGACGTTGAGTTGAGTACACCCGCGTGGCCCGGCAGGATGCTGCTCTCCTCGAGAAAGTCGAGCAGGCCGGGTGTGAACTCGAGTTCCTCGGGAATGCGGGTGATCGTGAACTTGCTGCCGACGGTGACGTCGGAGAGGGGGATCGTCGCGGGAGCGCTGTAATCCGAACCGGGGATTGGGTTCCCGTGCGGGCACGTCGTCGGATTGCCGAGAACACGATCGAGGGCGGCTTCGACGCTTTCGCTGATGACGTGTTCCCAGCGACCAGCCTCGTGATGAGCCTCTGCCCACGACAACCCGAGCAGGTCGGTGAGGAAGCGTTCCGCAAGCCGGTGCCGGCGAACGACGCGCTGCGCGAGACTCTGGCCGGACTTCGTCAGCCGAATTGCACCGTTGGTGGTGATCAATCCTTCCGCCTCAAGGCGCTTGATCATTTCGCTAACGGCGGGGCGGCTGACTTGCAACCGCTCGGCCATACGCGCCTGAATGACGGCGACGTCGTCTTCCTCGAGCTCGAAGATGGTCTCGCAGTACTCCTCGAACGCTGGATGGTGCTCCCCAGCTGCTGGCATGCGGGTCACCCTATCGGCGGCGCAGCCAGCCCTCCCCGTAGCGCGCTCGCGCCTCGAGTTGTTTGTTGGTGGCGCTGCCGACGGACTCGATTCCGGCCAGGCGATTGAGTTCCTTTTGTACTTTGGCGTGGCTCCAACCGGTGAAGTCGACAAGCCGTTTGGCGACCGCAAGGTTCTGCTCGCGTAGCTCGTCCTTCAGGTCGGCGATGCTCTTGGACCCGACTAGCTGAAAGCCTGCGTCGGTCGGAATCTCGGGAAGCTCCAACACGTCGCCGCTCGCGATCGAACTATCGGGTTCGGGAATGTCAGGCTCGTCGTCGTAGGTGATGCCGTGTTCGGTGAAGGCATGAAAGGTCATGCCCGTGGCGGTCGCCGACAGCACGCTGAACAGCGAGAGTTGCTCGGGCAGCATGTTCAGTTCTTGCAGCGCGGCGCGTTCGATGGCTTCGCGTGTGAAGCCATCGTCGTCGTCCTTGGAAGCTGGCGGACGCAGCACATGCCGACGTGCCTCCGCGATCTGGAACGCGTGGCTGCGCAGTCGCGGATCGTCGGGCAGGTAGACGTATGCCTTCTGGTTCGGTAAGCCGCTGATCCAGCGCACTAGCCGGCCGACTGCCTGGCGGAAGAACAACTCGGTGACGACCGTGCTCGCATAGACGCCCACGCGCAAGCGCGGAATGTCGACGCCTTCGCTGACCATGCGCACCGCAACCAGCCACGGTCGATCGCTGCGACCGAACGCTGCGATCTTCGCGCTGGCCGTCGGATCGTCGCTGACGACGACTTCGGCGTCGACGCTGAACCGCGTGCGGATGAAGCGTGCGATGTCGCGGGCGTGATCTTGATCCATGCAGATCGCCAGCGCGCCGGCGTCGGGGTGTAGTTCGCGGATCTTCATCAGTCGTTCGTGCGCCTGCCCGATCACGACGGCGAGCCAATCGCCCTCCAGGCTGAGTGCCGAGCGCAGTCGGTGCGATGAGCCGGTGCGATCGAGGTCGTCGTGGAAGCTAGCGCTGACGATGCTGCCGTCGGGCGCACTCCACTCCATTAGTCCGTCGAAGCGGGGGAAGTACACCGGGCGAACTACGCCTCCGTCACGTAGACCGTCGGCGTAGCCGTAGGTGAAGTCCGCTTCCGCCTGGCCGCCCTCACCGGTCTGCTCGTAGCGAACGAATGGGATGCTGGCCGTGTCGCTGCGGAAGGGAGTACCGCTCAGCGAAAGTCGGCGTGCCGCCAGTTCGAATGCGGTGCGCACGCCATCGCCCCACGCGCGCTCATCACCCGCGTGGTGCAGTTCGTCGAGAATCACGAATGCATCGTCGGCGATACCGCGCAGCTTCTTGGCCGTCGCGGGCATCGCGACTTGTTGGTAGGTCGTGACGATGCCGTGGACGTCGCTCGCGATGCCGTCGTTTGGCGACCAGTTGTGGTCGAGCTGCAGTCCCATCGAGTGCGCCGCCCGAACCCACTGGGTCTTCAAGTGAGTGGTGGGAGCGACGACGATCAGGCGGCGGCGGTGCTGCGCGAGCGCCCATCGTGCACATGCCAGCGCGAACGTCGTCTTACCGGCGCCCGGGGTAGCAACCGCCAGGAAATCGGTCTGTTCACTCGCCGCGAACTTGTCGAACGCAGAGCGTTGCCATGCGCGCAGGTGCACACGAGTATCGAAGGAGTTGCGGGCGGCTGACATGGGGGACTGGCCAGTCTGGCCTGGCACAAGCGCACTAGCTCACGGTTTCGCGGCGGATTCGCGGTCGATTTGCGGAGATATGTTCACCAATGGCTTCCACAACCTTGACGTTGGAGGTTTTCGTGGAGGATCTACTGCGGTTGGTGAGCGATGCTCGCGTTTGCTCGGGACAACGATTACGACTGGGGTCGTATCGGCCGGCTGCTCAACGTGTCTCGCCAGGCGGCGCGCCAGCGGTTCAACCGTTTGGCGCCGAAGATGGGGCCGCTGCCACCCGCTCGCGGTCTGACGCCCATGGAGCGACATGGCATGGAGATTGCGGAATCGACGGAGAACCTGCGGCGGCAGCGTGACTTTGACGGCGATGATCCAATGCTCTGGTGAGTTCAGCGACAACACAGGTTGCCTGTCGCGCAACACGTCTTGTCGCTGACGCCGTGGCGCTACGGCGAGAGGACCGTCGGCGGCGGCTGCGCCCAGAAGCAAGCACCAGCGACCTGCATTGCGCTCACTGGTAACTTTCGTCCGTGGAAACCGAGCTGCCCAGCGCCTTCACGGCTGCCGACGACCAGAGCACGTGGGGTCAGACGATCCACCTGCGGTTGACCAGGGTCGAGTTGGGTCTTGTCGTCCTCGGCGCCTTTGCTGGGCTGGTCGACTACGTCGGCAAGCGCGACATCAACATGCCGCAGCTGTTTGGTGGCGTGCTCTTCGTCGGCGCGCTGTTACTACGTGCGCACCGGTCGTCCGAACAGTACGAGCGCCAATGGTTCGAGGGGCGGGCTGCGGCCGAATCGATCAAGAGTCTTGCGTGGCGATACGCGGTCGGCGGCAAGCCAGTCGGGCACGAGTTGCCGGCCGCGGTGGCCGACGATGTCTTCCTCGGTCTGCTGCGCGAGATCGTGACCGGGCGGCCTCGTGCCATCGTCAAGCACCGCGAACTGCCAGCCGCGCAGATCACACCGTGGATGCGTCGCGTTCGCGAACTGTCGCTCGCGGAGCGGGCCAACTTGTATCGCGCCGGCCGCATCGAGGACCAACGCGAGTGGTACGCGGCGCGGGCATTCTCTAACGCGCAGAGCCATCGCCGTTGGAACTTCGCCGTCCTTCTCCTCGAGTTCGTCGGATTCGGTGTCGGCTTGTCGCAAGCCGTCGGTCTGTTCGGCTCGGTTCGAGTCGGCGGCCTCGGCGTCGCCGGCGCCGTCGTCGCAGCTGTGATCTCCTGGTCGCACGCCAAGCAGTTCGGCACGCTGTCGTCGGCGTACGCGCAGGCGGAACTGGAGCTGAGTTCAATCCTCGATCTCTTCTTCACCGGCACGAATGAAGACGAGTGGGCGAGCTTCGTCGAGTCGGCGGAGACTGCGATCTCGCGCGAGCACCGAATGTGGCAGAGCGCAAGAAGTCTGTCGTGACTGGTGTCGTGACTGGTGTCGTGACTGGTGTCGTGACTGGTGTCGTGACTGGCGCGGTGAACAACCGAGAGGTTTTCATCTCTCACGCTTCGGCCGACGCGGCGTCCGCCGTCGAAGTTCGCGACCTCTTGCAACAACTCGGCTACGCGACATGGATCGCGCCGGACGATCTGGTGGGCGCCAGCTCATGGGCGGAACAGATACTGGCAGCGGTCGGACGCTGTCATGCACTGGTCGTGCTGATCTCCGACGCCGCCAACAAGTCCGATCATGTTGCGCGCGAAGTGAGCATCGCGGCCGAGGCTGGCAAACCGATCGTTCCGCTGCGCTTGGCAGCAGTCGAGCCCGATGGCTCGCTGCGGTACCTGCTGCACCTGCGGCAATGGATCGATGTCTTCCCGCCCCCAATTGCAGGTCACGCCGAGCGAGTTCGCACGGCGCTTGAAGGCCGTGGCGTAGTTCGTCGCGTGGCCGCACCGCGATCAAGGCCGGGTCGCGGGCTCGCGGTGGCTGGGGCCGCACTCATCGCGCTCGGTGGGGTCGCTTGGTTCGCAACTCGCGGCGACGACACCAATGCGGCCGTCGCCGACGTACTCGCTGATGCGCCAACCACTATCAGCGATTGGTCGAAACTCGACAGCACCATCGTGGATCTGGCAGCCGCCGAGGGACTTGCCGATGGCGAAGTCGTGCAGTTGGTCCGCAGTCAGAACGATGACGACTCTGTTTCGTTTGCGGCGCCGTCAACGTGGACCCAGGTCCAGGGAAGCATTCCGTTCCAGGACACCGACGGCACCGTTCTCGGCGATCTGTTGGTCGCTTCGGTTCAACGCAGCAGCTTCGACGGTGGCCGGGCTGGGGGGCTGTTCGTGGGTGCGGCGCCGACCGCGACACTGATGCCGAATGGCCTCGACGAGTTCCAGCCGCGACAATTCTTCTCGGCGCTCGGTTGCGTGTCGTCCGAGATCATCGAACTTGAGGATTCATTCGGTGGCGAGGTTCGGCTGTGGAGCGACTGCAACAACACCCCGCGGATCTACGTCAGCGCTCTCTACGGCGACGATCAGGTGACGGTCTTTGTGCTCGGATTGGCGACAACCCGGCAGGAGGCCACAGCGATCACGGAATCGTTGCTGTCGCTGGAGATTGACGGCACACCCCCGGCGTAGCCTGCCCACATGGCCGACCATCCGGTGCTGCAGGGCTTTTCGCCTGCTGTGCGTGCCTGGTTCAGCGCGTCGTTTCCGGAACCAACCCCGGCGCAGGTGCAGGGTTGGCCGGCGATTCACAGCGGTCAGCACACCCTTGTGTGTGCTCCCACGGGCAGCGGCAAAACGCTCACTGCATTTCTCAGCAGCATCGACCGGTTGGTAACACCCGATCCGACAGCGCCGCCCGTCGATCCGAAAGCACGCACGCGTGTGCTCTACATCTCGCCGCTGCGGGCACTTGCATTCGACGTCGAGAAAAACTTGCGCTCGCCGCTGATGGGTATTCGCTTGGCCGCCGAGCGCTTGGGCGTGCCGTTCAACGAACCGACGGTGGCGATGCGCACCGGCGACACCAGCCCGCGCGATCGTCAGGCCCTGGCTCGCCGCCCGGTCGATCTGCTGATCACGACGCCGGAGAGCCTGTACCTGATGCTGACCAGCGAGGTGCGCAGCACGCTCGTCAACATCGACACCATCATCATCGACGAGATTCACGCGATGGCGACCACCAAGCGCGGTGCGCACCTGATGCTCAGCCTCGAACGATTGGAAGCGATCACTAACCGTCCGCCGCAACGGCTGGGGCTCAGCGCGACGCAGCGCCCATTGGAAGAGATCGCACACTTCCTAGGTGGCCACACTGTCGACGCGAACGGCAACGGCGTTCGTCGCCCGGTGGCGATCATCGACGCCGGCATTCGCAAGCCGTTGCAGGTCGAAGTCGTCGTGCCGATCGACGACATGGGCGACCTCGGCGCAGACAGCAGCATCTGGCCGAGCATCTACCCGTCGATCCTGCAACAGGTGCTCGCTCATCGCAGCACCATCATCTTCTGCAACGGTCGCCGACAGACCGAACGTCTAGCGGCGCGACTGAACGAACTGCACGCCATCACCAACGACGGCGAACTGGTGAAGGCGCATCACGGCTCGCTGGCGCGCGAGCAGCGGGTCGTGATCGAAGATCAGTTGAAGCGCGGCGAGCTGCGCGCGATCGTGGCGACCAGCAGCCTCGAGTTGGGTATCGACATGGGTGCGGTCGACTTGGTGATTCAGGTCGAATCGCCCGGAGCCGTCTCACGTGGCCTGCAACGCATCGGCCGTGCTGGCCACAGCGTCGGCGAGCCGAGCAAGGGGATCCTGTACCCGAAGCACCGCGGCGACTTGTTGGAAGCTGCCGTCGTTGCTCGTCGCATGCGCGAGGGGCTCATCGAATCCAGTCGCTTCCTGCGTAACCCGCTCGATGTGCTTGCCCAACAGATTGTGGCGCACGTCAGCATGCATGTCGATTGCACGGTTGCCGAGCTTGGCGTGATGGTGCGCGGCGCGGCGTGCTTCGCCGACCTCAGCGACGATCTGTTGACGAATGTCCTCGACCTGTTGTCGGGTCGATACCCGAGCGACGAGTTCAACGAGTTGCGACCACGTCTCGTGTGGGATCGAGTGGCAGGAACTTTGCGTGCGCGCGACGGCGCCAAACGGCTGGCGATAGCAAACGGCGGCACGATTGCCGATCGCGGTCTATTCGGCGTGTTCTTGCCCAACGGCACACGTGTCGGCGAACTCGACGAGGAGATGGTGTACGAGAGCCGGCCAGGCGAAACGTTTCTGCTGGGCGCCAGCACGTGGCGCATCGAAGACATCACGTTCGATCGGGTGGTCGTGTCACCTGCACCAGGCGAGCCAGGCAAGATGCCGTTCTGGCACGGCGATCGCCCCGGTCGCCCGCTCGAGCTCGGCCGCGCGCTCGGCGCCTTCCAGCGCGAGACCAGGGCACTTCCCGAGAAGTCGGCGCAAGCGCAGTTGATGGCCGACTACTCGCTCGACGCACTGGCCGCGCGTAACGTGCTGCTGTATCTCGCCGAGCAAATGAAAGCCACTGGTGCGGTGCCCGACGATCGCACGATCATCGTCGAGCGCTTTCGCGACGAGATCGGGGATTGGCGTGTGTGCATCCTCAGCCCGTTCGGCACGCCGGTACACGCGCCGTGGGCGATGGCCATCGAGCGACGCCTGTTCGAGCGTTTCGAGATGCCCGTCGAGACGATGTACACGGACGATGGAATCGTCATCCGCATGCCAGAAACCTCAACCGGAGGAGTGGGTGACGACGTACCGCTCTCCGATCTGATTATCGACCCCGACGACATCGACGAACTGGTGATGGACTCGCTGCCCCAGACGTCGCTATTTTCGGCGCGTTTTCGCGAGTGCTCCGCGCGAGCGTTGTTGCTGCCACGTCGACGTCCTGGTCAGCGCACTCCGCTATGGCAACAACGCCAGCGTGCTTCCAACCTGCTGAGCGTCGCGTCCAAGTATCCAACGTTCCCGATCTTGTTGGAAACCTCGCGCGAGTGTCTGCAAGACGTTTTCGATCTTCCAGCGCTACGCGAAGTGCTGACGCAATTGCGCAGCCGCGCGATTCGAGTGGTCAGCGTCGATACTGCCAAGGCATCGCCATTCGCGCAGAGTCTGCTGTTCAACTGGATCGCTGCCTTCATGTACGAGGGCGACAGCCCGTTGGCCGAGCGGCGGGCGGCGGCATTGTCGCTCGACCGCGATCTGTTGCGCGATTTGCTTGGTGCCGAGGAACTGCGCGAGCTACTCGACCCGGGTGCGCTCGCCGATCTTGAACTCGAACTGCAGCTGCTGACTGATGGCCGGCGAGCCCGCAACTGCGACGAGCTCCACGATGTGTTGCGTCGCGTTGGCGACTTGTCCACCGCTGAGGCAGACCTGCGATGCGAGGGCACCGGCAGCGCGGCTTGGCTGGCACAGCTGGTGCGCGATCGGCGGGCAGCGATCGTGTCGGTCGGTGGAGTGGACCGTTACATCGCCGCCGAAGACGCCGCTCGCTATCGCGACGCATTCGGCTGCAACATCCCGCTCGGCTTACCCCGCGAGTTCACCGAGGCTGTTCCGCTTCCACTCGAGTCGCTGGTCAGTCGCTACGCGCGCACGCATGGGCCGTTTATCGCGAATGACGTCGCGGCGCGATTCGGCATATCCGTCGATCGCTCGTTTGGTGCGCTCGGCGCGCTCGAGGCCGATGGGCGCGTGGCGCGTGGCGAGTTCCGGCCACTCGGCGCGGGTGGCAGCAACAGTGCGGCACACGAGTGGTGCGATGTCGAGGTGCTACGCCAGCTGCGCCGCCGCTCGTTGGCCGCACTGCGCCGCGAGATCGAACCCGTTGAACAACAGGCGTACGCGCGGTTCCTGCTTGGCTGGCACTCAATCCCATCGGAGCGCCAAGGGCTCGATGGTCTCGTCGAAGCAATCGGCCAACTGCAGGGTGCAGCACTCGTGGCCAGCACCGTTGAAAGCGAAATCCTGCCAGTGCGCCTGCGATCGTTCCGCTCGGCTGATCTCGACGAGCTGTGCACCGCCGGCGAACTGGTGTGGATCGGCGCCGGTGGTTTGGGCGCCAACGATGGTCGCATCCGACTGTGCTTCGCCGATCAACTCCCCGTGTTGGCGCCGGGTTGGGAAACGCCTGCGCCGCCCGAGGGGCCGCTACACGACGCGCTGCGTTCGCGTCTGGCCGACCACGGCGCCAGCTTCTGGAACGGAGTTCGTGCCTCATCGCCAGAATCGTCCGACACCGAATTGCTGACAGCACTGTGGGACCTGGTGTGGGCGGGCGAAGTCACCAACGACTCGCTGGCCCCATTGCGCGCACTGCTGAACTCGAAGGGTGCGCGTGCCACTCGCCCGTCCGGTCCGGCGCGCGGCCGGCCGCGACCAGGCCGACTGACGCGCATCGGTCCGCCGCTGGGCGCCGGTCGTTGGAGCCTCATTGCTCCGCTGCTGCAACCGCCGCCGTCGGCGACTGTGGCCGCGCACGCTGCCGCATTGCAGTTGCTCGATCGCTACGGCGTGGTCACACGAGAAGCAGTGTTGGCCGAGGGTGTGCGCGGTGGCTACGCCGCCGTCTACGGAGTGTTGAAGGTGTTGGAGGAGCGCGGCCAAACACGGCGCGGCTACTTCGTGGCCGGATTGGGTGCCGCGCAGTTCAGCTTGCCCGGTGCCGTCGATCGCTTGCGCTCGCTGCGCGACACACCCGACGCCGAGCTTCATCCGAGCGAGGCGGCAGTTCCGGTCACGCTGGCTGCCACCGATCCCGCGCAGCCCTACGGCGCCGCGATCGCATGGCCCGAGTCGCCGGGCCGCCCTGCACGCAGCGCCGGTGCGGTCGTCATTTCGCGCGCGGGTGTTCCGCTGACATGGTTTGACCGTCGCTCGCATCACCTAGTGACGTTCGCCACTGCTGCCGACGATGCCGGTTGGGCGGAAGCATTGGCCGCTCTCGTGAAAGACGGTCGTGCGCGCAGCGTCGAGGTGCGCAAAGTCAATGGCGAAGCGATCACGCCTACGTCACCATGGGCGAGCGCGTTGATCGCAGCGGGTTTCACCGAGGGCTACAAGGGCTTCGCTATCCGCGCCTAGGTGTTGAGCCTGGTTTACGCTGTACTGATCTATTGGAGGGCCGCTCCGGCCAACGGACGGGAGACGTGAAATGAAGGCATCGTTGATGAGAGCAAGCACTCAGCAAGTTGTTCGGGTGGCTGCGGTCGCCTCTCTGGCAATTCTCGCGATCGCATGCGGCTCCGACGACGCCGGAACGGCCAACACAGCGACCGACACGGTCGCTGACAGCACTCCGGACGACACGGTCGTTGGTGGCGATTTCACCGCTGGCGATGTGCAGTACCGAGCCGTCAATCTGCTCAACGAGCCGGTTGATCTCTACGTGCGGACGCAGGGACTCGTCGAGGCGTTCCTGGTCGAGGCGGGACTTGCTCCGGGCGAGGTATCGGACTTTCACGCTCCGCCGGTTGATGGAACGTTCTTGGTCGTGGAAGCTGGCGCCGACGACGCGACCTGCGTCGCGACCTGCCCACACTTCATTGCCAACCTCACTGCGTTTCCCACCGACGGGCCAAACCACACTGTCGTTCTGCATGGCGGCGGCGATCAACGTGGTTCGTTCGATCTATGGGAATCTGCCGACGGTGGTAGCGGCAACGCCAACGAGATGGCCGCGGCCGATCCGGCAACTGGTCTCGTCGTCGTCACTGCCATCGCGCTCACCGATGCCGACTTCGGTCTGCAGCTCGGCATCGAAGGCGTGGCCGGTTGTCAGCTTCCGACGAACCTGAGCAACGTGTTGGTCGGCGGTAACCAGACACCAGCGTTCGCGTATTCCGGGAACGAGGCATCCATCCTGTTGTACGAGAACCAGGACAGGGAGTGCACGGGCGAACCGGTGGGCGGCCCGTTTACGGTCGCCGGGGGCGCTGGAACCCGTAACCACTTGATCCTCCACGGATCACCCGGCGCGATGCAGGCCGTAATCCTGCCGATGATCGATGAGGGCACAGCGGGCGGCGACAGGTCCGACGAAGAACGTCGTGCCGAAGCCATCGTGTTTGTCAGCGACAGCCTGACGGCAGAGGCGGGAATTCCGTCGGATCAGGCGACGTGTGCTGCTGGCTATGTCGTCGATGCTCTCGGCCTCGACGTCATCTTCAATGGCGACGACCTGGTCGACTTCGATGGCCTTCCCACCGCAGCGCAAGATATCGCCTCCAATGCACTTGCTCTGGCCGTTACGCCGTGCGGTATCGATCCGGCGCTACTCGGCCTCTGAACCACGTGCAAGCGCTTAAGCGTTGCGGTGGACGGCGCGTAGGCCGGCCCATGCCATGTCGGCGACCTGCTGCCCGAGCACCTCGGGGTCGAAAACCTTGCCGCGCTCGACGAGGTGACGGCTGACGCCTTCGGCAAGCCCGACCAAACCCTGCGCGAGCGTTCGTTGGTGTTCGGGGTCGATGTCGGCCGCGATCAGAGGAGCGATTGCGTGCGCAGTCTCGGCGGTGATGCGACGGATAGCAGCGGTGCTCGCTTCATCGCGACTTGCTCGTGAGCCGAACAACAGCAGGAACGCATCGTGATCGTCGGCAACCCAACGGAAGTAGGCGCGGAAGCCCATCTCGGTTTGCTCTTTGCCGTTGGCTGCACCCGCGACGGCTTTGGTAACCGCTGTGCGCAATCGGTTACCCGCTTCATCGAGCAGCGCCAAGTACAGGTCTTGCTTGCTGTCGAAGTGCTGATACAGAACTGGCTTTGTGACGCCCGCGGCTTCAGCGACGTCGTTCATCGACGTCGAGTGAAAACCGTGACGCGCAAATACCTGCACCGAGACGTCGAGGATTTGTTCACGACGAGCCGAGGCGGGGAGGCGCACGCTCATGGGGCCACCGTCATATCACACGCCCCGTTCGCGATCTTCGCGCTCGGCGGCTTTGATTGCGTAGCCAAGAATGATTGCCGGTGCCAGCAGCACGCAGCCGATGATCAGCGTTGTGATGACGATTGTGGAGATCGTGTCGTTGAAGCTGCCGACGAATCCGATGATGAACGTCACGACGGCAACTCCCCAGCAGAGGTAGCCGGTTCGATTTGCGAGCTTCGTGTACTTCGCAATTGTTTGGCGTCGCGCTCGGATTGGATCGGTCATCAGAGTCCCGGCGGTAGTAGGCGGTTGACGTTCTCGAACCAAAAGTAGAGAACGAGTGTGAAGGGCACAAGTCCGAGCAGAAAACTCAGATACAGCCGATTGGCAGCGCGTCCAAGAAAGTACGCGCCGAGACCGACCAAGAACAGCAATACGCCCCAACCGACGACGTGCGGGATGGCAGCCGAGTCGCTGAACCAGCCTTCGGTGAACGCATCGTCGGTGAGCTCTACTTCATCGGGGGCTGCGTCGACTGACGTGGTCGGTTCGGTAGTGGCTGTCGTGTCGGGAGTCGTACCGGGTGTCGTACCGGGAGTCGTGCCAACCGTTGGCACGGTCGACGGCGTGGTGACTGGTGGCGCGTACACCTGGTCGCTGCTCTCGGGCACAAGCGTTGCGCGCACCACCAACCGATTACGAGCGGTGTAGGCCGGGTCGCACGTCGCGAGCACCAGCGTCGCCTTCGTGGGGTCCACCGTGGGAATGACGAGCCCATAATCGGCGGGCTTGACGATGACGGTGTCGGTGACCGCATAGGTGTAGGTGCCGATCAGCGTGGTGACCTCGATCAAGTCGCCAGGCTCAAGCTGGTCGAGCTTTAAGAACGGGTGCCCGTACGTGGTGCGGTGGCCGGCGATAGCCGAGTTGCCCAATTGACCCGGCATCACCGTTTCACGAAAGTGCCCCGGGCCGTCTTTGAGGTCGTCGACGGTGACACCCTCGACGACCTGCCACTCGATACCGATGCGCGGGATGCGCAGAATTGCAATGGCCTCTCCACCTGGAACGGGTGGTGTCGGTGCCGCGGTCGGAACGGTTGTCGGAGTCGCGGGCGTGGTATCGCCCGGCACTGTGGTCGGGTCGGTGCCGGTCGTTGTGGTGGTCGTTGGAGTAGTCGTTGGGCCGGTCGTTGGGCCGGTCGTTGGGCCGGTCGTTGTGGTCGAGTCGAGCTTGGCACGGAACTGGTCCTGCAGCCGGTCCTGCGCCTGCGCGGTTTGAATGCCGGTGCCCCACAGCTGGAAGCCGACGAACGCGAACATGAGCAGACCAACCACGATCAGCGTCTTGCCGATGCCAGCAACGACCCAATGCCAGTCGCGCGGATTCTTCGGCCGCGAGAAGTAAGGAACGCGACGCTGGCGGTAACGACGAAAGCGCGACACGGGGGAGGAGGAGTACTCGGTGCCGCTCGCCATGACCATTGACGCTATCTGCGTTCAGGAATCCTGAAGCGGAGACGCGGCGAGCGGGATGTGCGATGTCCGCCATGGCCGCAAACCACCACACCGCTTCCCGATCTCGAGCTCGTCGATCACACCGGGCAGCCGTGGCGCACCGCCGACCGACGCGGACGCCAACATCGTGGTTGTCACCTTTGCCGCACCGACTGAAGCGCGCTGCGCACGCAACCCCTGCTAGATCGCTCCGGTAGCGTCGCCTGCTACATGGAACCGGTGGTCGAGCTTGTTGATGTGGTCGCCGTGCTGGGTGCGTTTCCGGCTCTAGCCGGGGCGACGCTCACCGTTGAACGCGGCGAGATCGTGCTGTTGCGCGGGCCGAATGGGGCAGGCAAAACGTCCTTGTTGCGTTTGTGCGCGGGCCTGCTTGCTGTCGAGCGCGGCACGGCAACTGTGCTCGGTGTCGACCTCGTCCTCGATCGCGCTGCCGTGCGACCACGTGTGGGGCTGCTCGGGCACTCGAACGGTCTCTACGCAGATCTCACCGTCGCCGACAACGTTCGCTTCTGGGGAGCGACTGTCGGTGCCTCGGCCGACGAGGTGCAGGGCGCCATGTCGCGCATGGGTTTGGCCGAGCGCCTTGCCGACGTATCGGTCGGCAAGTTGAGTGCTGGCCAGCGGCGCCGGACCGCGCTGGCCTGTCTGGTCGCTCGGCGAGCGGAGTTGTGGCTGCTCGACGAACCCCACGCCGGGCTCGATGCAACCGGACGTGACGAACTCGATGCCACGCTGCGTTCCGCTGCTGCCGCCAGCGCGACCGTCATCGTGGCCAGCCACGAGCTCGAGCGCGCGGGGTCATTGGCGACTCGGGTCGTTGAGGTCGTCGGCGGCCAAGTTCGCTAGCGCCCGCTAGGACAAGTCTCGGCCCCGGCGTTAGCGTCGCATCCATGCTGAGTGTGTGGGCGGTCAGCCGCTTGGTTGCGGGCAAAGACCTGCGCGTCGAGTGGCGTAGCCGCATCGTCACCAATCAAGTCGTCCCATTCGCGGCACTGATGATGGTCATGTTCGCGTTTGCGCTCGACAGCGACACGGTGCTGAAGCGAGTTGCTCCGGGGTTGGTGTGGCTGGCCGCGATGTTCAGCCTGCTGGTGATCGTGCAACGCGCGTTCGCGGTCGAGACGGCCGATGGTGCGCTTGATGCTCTACGGGTAGCTGGTGTGCGTGGCGCAGGCATTTTCCTCGGCAAGGCGATGTCGCTCGCCGCCCAACTTGCTGTCCTGGAACTGATCCTGCTCGGCGCGGCAATTGTTCTGTACGACACGCAGCTCGTCGGCTCAGGGGTAACACTGCTGATCTGCACGTACCTGACTGCCACAGCCGGTCTGGCGTTCATCGGCACGTTGTACGGCGGGCTCGCTGCTGGCGCCAGGGGTCGCGAAACCCTGCTGCCGCTACTGATGTTGCCCGTCGCTGCTCCTGTACTGATCGGCGCAACGCGCGCTACGGAAGCCGCCCTCGGGACACAGGGTGCAACCACAGGTGACGGTTGGCCGTGGATCGGGCTTTTGTTGCTATTCGCCGTAGTCTTCGGTGCTGGCGGCTCGTTGGCATTTGGCTCGCTGATCGACGAATGACATGAACCGAGCATCCGTGAACGGCAGTTCAACTTCGACCCGCTTCACACGCGCATTGGGCGTTGCGACAATTCTCGGGCTCGGCTGGTTGGCTGCCTTTGGCCTGCTGATTTCACCCGACGATGTGGTGCAGGGCAGCTACGCGCGACTGCTGTACATCCACGTGCCGTCCGCGTGGCTTGCGTATCTCGCGTTTGGTGTCACGGGCCTCGCCAGCGCTGGCTATCTCTGGCCGCGAACCCGCAATCTGAATTGGGATCGCATCGCCGGCGCGAGCGCGGAAGTTGGTGTCGTCTTCATGGCGATCACACTGGTGAGCGGCAGTTTGTGGGGCAAGGTCACATGGGGCACGTACTGGACGTGGGACGCCCGCCTCACCACCACCGCGTTTCTCTTTGTGACGTATATCGGCTACCTCGCGGTACGCGACCTCGGCGGCAGCCACGAACAACGAGCGCGCCGCAGTGGTGTCGTCGCACTGTTGGCCGTCTTGGAGGTTCCGCTCGTCCACTTCAGCGTCAAGTGGTGGCGACCGCTGCACCAGTCCGAAACGATTGAGCGCGGTGGCCTGAAGGGTTTGATGCTGTTCAGTTTCTTCGTCGGCATGGTCACGTTCACATTGCTGTACGTCTGGCTGGTCATGCACCGCCAACGCTTGATTGCGCTCAACGACATCGTCGATGACCGCGGCCTCGACCGCGCACTCGCCGAGCGGCGAAACGAGGCGGCATCATGATTGGGTTCCGCGACGCTGGCTATGTCGTTGCCTCATACGCGGTCACGTTCGTTGGCATCGCGTTGTACACGTGGAACTTGCTGCGACGCGCGCGCAAGGCGGCGCAACAAGTCCCGCCCGAGGATCGCCCGTGGACCTGAGCCCGCGCGAAGTTGTTGCGACAGCGCCGCGTGGCCGAAAGAAGCCCTGGTTCGCGTACGCAGTGCTGGCGCTCGTGTTGGTTGTGGGCGGTGTCGTGGTCGCGAAGTTCCTCACCTCGGCGCTGGACTACTACTGCAACGTCGATGAGGTCGGCGTCAAGGATGGTTGCGACGAAGGCCGCAACATCCGCATCCAGGGCACGGTCGACGAAGGCAGCATCGCCAAGGAAGGCACGACGACTAACTTCGTGATCACGTTCAACGGTGTCTCGATGCCGGTGGAACTCGGCAGCCAGCCGACTGGTCTGTTCCAAGAGTGCATCCCGGTCGTGGTCAGCGGCAAAGTGCTGCGCGCGGAGGATGGCTCGCGCTACTTCGCCGGCGACGAGGTGATCGTCAAGCACGACAATCAGTACGACGCCGAGAATGAAGATCGCCTTAAGGACGCGAACGCGGAGGCGGCGGCGTGCTCGCGGAAGGCGTAAATGGAGTAATCGGGCACTCGGCGCTCATTGTCGGGTTTGCGGCCGCCCTATTCGGTGCCATGGCGTTGGCGTCGGCAACGATGCTGAAGAATCCACGTCTCGTTCGAACCGTGCAGTCGTACGTCGCGCTCGCACTGATCAGCGCCGTGCTGGCGGTCATCGTCATGGAGCGTGCGCTGATTACGCGCGACTGGACCCTGGCATACGTGCAGAAAGTCGGCAGCAACGACACACCAGCGCTGTACAACATCACCGCGCTCTGGAGTGCGCTGGAAGGCAGCATTCTGCTGTGGCTGTTGCTGCTCGCGGTGTACTCGTTCGTCATCATGCGGCGCTATCGCAAACGGCTACACGATCCGCTTGTCGCTTGGGCGCTCGTCGTCATGTTGCTGGTGACGGCGTTCTTCTTCTTTCTCGCGCTCGGTCCGACCGATGCGTTCGTCGCCGCTGGCCCACCCGATTTCCTACGTTGCTGCCGCGGCCCGAACCCGCTGCTGCAGAACCACGTACTGGTTCTCTTCCATCCGCCGATTCTGTATCTCGGGTTTGTCGGTTTCACGGTGCCGTTCGCGTTCGCGATTGCTGCTCTGATCACCGGCCGCGTCGGCGAGGGCTGGCTCGTCGAGACGCGCCGATGGGCGCTGTTCGCGTGGGGCTTCCTGACGCTAGGAATCCTGCTCGGCGGCTGGTGGAGCTACGAGGTGCTCGGCTGGGGAGGTGTGTGGGGTTGGGACCCCGTCGAGAATGCCAGCCTGCTGCCGTGGTTGACCGGTACCGCGTACATCCACTCGGTGATGGTGCAAGAGCGCCGCGGAATGTTGCGCGTCTGGAATCTCAGCCTGCTGGTCGCCACCTTCTCGCTCACTATTCTCGGCACGTTCTTGACTCGCAGTGGTGTGATCAACAGTGTTCACGCGTTTAGCGACGGCGACATCGGCCCATATTTACTCGGAGGTTTCGGCGTCGTTGTTGCGGTCTCGCTCGGCCTGATCGCGTGGCGTGGCGATCGATTGCGTTCGCCGGGTGCGATCGACTCCGCGGTCTCGCGCGAAGGTGCGTTCCTCGCCAACAACGCAATCTTCGCTCTCTTCGCGTTCGTCGTGCTGCTCGGCACTGTCTTCCCGCTCATCATTGAGGCCAAGGACGATCGCAAAATCGCGGTCGGTTCACCGTTCTTCGACACGATGACTCGGCCGATAGGTCTCGTGCTGCTGTTCTTGATGGCGATCGCGCCTGCACTGCCATGGCGCAAGGCGAGTGGCGAACTTCTACGCGATCGATTGTTCTGGCCAGCCTGGTGTGGTGCTGGAGCGCTGGCGCTGGCGGTTGTGTTGGGCGGCGACGGGTTTTCCCCGCTGCTCGCATTTGCGCTTGCTGGTTTCGCGGCCGGTGCCGCGCTGCGCCAACTGGTGCTGGCCACACGACGACAGGGATGGCGCGGATTGGTCGGTCGCACCAACGGCGGCATGATCGTGCATCTCGGCGTAATTTTCGTGGCCGTTGCCCTCGCCGCTTCCAACAGCTACACGCGCGCAGGCGAGTTCACGGTTGCCAAGGGTGAGTCGGTTTCCTTTGCTGGCCACACGTTCACGCTTGTCGAGCTGGCTGAGTTCACCACGTCGCGATCGGTCGGCATTCGCGCAGAGGTCAGCATCGACGGCGGCCAAACGTACGCGCCAGCAATCAGCAAGTACACCGCCTTCGGAATGGATGTCGCGACACCAAGCGTGAAGACCGGTCTTGTGAGCGATATTTACCTGACGTTGGAAGCTGGCTCGCAAACGAGTACGGGCGTGGCCAAGCTGAAGATCTTTATCAAGCCAATGGTGCTGTGGATGTGGGTCGGCGGCGGCTTGATGGGGTTCGGCACGCTGCTCGCGGCATTCCCTGGCCGTCATCGACGTCAGCCAACCGACCCGGTCTCTGCGCCTATCCCACTCGAGACTGAGGTGACACATGTCTGAAACGATCTCGCGCCGTCGAATCGCGCCGATCGTTGTGCTTGTTGTCGCGGCAGTGCTCGGCGGGCTGTTCTGGGTGCTTGCCGGCAGCAAGGCCGAGAACGACACATCGGGCGTGATCGACAGTCACCTGCTTGGCAAGGCAGCGCCGTCGGTGCGCAGCACGACTCTTGACGACGAACCGTTCGACCTGTCGCGCCGTAAAGGCAGTTGGGTTGTCATCAACTTCTTCAACTCGACATGCGTCCCATGTGTGGCCGAGCATCCAGAACTGGTCCGATTCGCTGACCAGCAAGTTGCGCTCGGAGCCGCTGGCGCGGAGCTCTACACAGTTCTCCAGTTCGGAGACCACATCGGCAGCGTGCGCGCGTTCTTCGGTTCGCGCGAAGGTGATTGGCCGGTTGTTCGTGATGACGACGGTGGCATCAATGTCTCGTTCGGCGTCGCACAGGTGCCGGAGACGTTCATCATCGACCCCGACGGAGTTGTTCGCCTTCGATGGGCCGGCCCGCTCGACGCGGAGACGCTGACAACATTGCTGCAGCAACAACGAGCCGCTTACGTGCAGCCATGAAGCAGTTGACCGTCAAACAGTTGAAGCGTTGGCCAGGTTGGGTGTTGCTGACGATGGTCGTCGCCGGCCTACTCGCCTTCGGTACGACTCGCGACGCTGGTGCCCGCACGCCCGAGGAGCGTGTGGAAGAGATCAGCAAGCAGCTCGCCTGCCCAATCTGTGACGGCGAGACCGTGTACGAGTCGCGCAATACGCAGTCGGCTTCGATCCGCACTGAGATCAAGGCGCAGGTCACGACCACCGACGCGACCGACGACGAGATCATTGCCTACATCGTGCAGAACTTCGACGCGAAGACACAGCTGCTTCCGAGCGCGACCGGATTCGAATCACTGGTGTGGGTGCTGCCGTCGGTGGCGTTGGTATGTGTCGCCGTCGGGTTGTTCTTCGCGTTCCGCCGTTGGCGACTAGCCGCGGACGCCACCCCCGACGACGATGATCGCAGGCTGGTCGAAGCAGCGCTCGCGGAGCCGGAGCCCGAGTGACCCCGGACGAATTGCACGAGCAGCGACAGTTCTTGCTCGACAGCATCCGCGACCTCGACCGCGAACACGCGGTCGGCGACGTCGGGGCTGAAGACTTTCACGCCTTGCGCGATGGCTACGTCGCGCGCGCCGCTGCGGTGATGCGCGAGATCGACGGCCGGAAGCCGGAGGCATTGCAGCCGAAAAGTAGATGGGGACGGCGGCTTGTGATTGTCGGAGGGACTCTCGCGGTTGCGGTCGCACTGGGCATCTTCGTTGCTCAGTCTGCAGGGCAACGTTTGCCCGGGCAGAGCCTCACCGGGGGACAGCCGGCCGACGAGGTCGCGTTGCAGTTGGCCGAGGGTCGGCGGTTGTTGAACCTCGGCCAACTCGAGAACTCGCGCGTCGTTTTCGAACGTGTGCAGCAGTTGGAACCGGGCAACGTCGAAGCAACGACATACAACGCGTGGCTGAGCGTGCTCGTGGCCGACGCCGCAGGCGATGCAGCGGGGGTGCAGGACGGGATTCGACTTCTAGCGCAGGCGACGACGCTCGACGAGACCTACGCCGACCCACATTGCTTGCTCGCAATCGCACTGCACAACATCGCTGGCGATAGCGACCCAGCGTTAGTGCAGAGCGAGGCCGACACATGTCTCGCGCTCGATCCGCCCGCCGACATAGTCCCGCTGATTGAAGAAATCGCGGCGGCTGAGTAATCGTCGCTTCAGATGCCGTCGTTTAGATGACTGTCGCCGGGTCGCAATTGGCGCCGCACACCACGACCACGATTCGTTCGTCACGCTCAGGAACATACGCACCGCTCAGTAGCGCGGCGAAGGCGGTGGCACCGCCGGGCTCGACGATGAGTCGCAAGCGATCCCACAGAAGCCGTTGTGCTGCGCGAATCGCCTCGTCGTCGACAACGACGGAGTGCGCGACGTACGGACGCACGATGCTCCACGCGACCGAGCCCAGCCGACGAGCGCCGAGTGAGTCGCTCGCCAAGCCCGCCACGGTGACGTCGACGGTCTCATCGGCGAGCCGAGCCGCGTGCAGACACTGACTGGTGACCGGTTCGACGCTGACGATGCGCTTGCGGCCTTCGAACCACGCAGCCTGTCCGGCGGTGAAGCCACCGCCACCGGTCGCCACCAGCATCGTGTCGAAACCGCCCGGTTCCATTTGCGCTTCCAGTTCGTACGACATCGTCCCCTGACCGGCGACCACGTCGGGATGCTCGAACGGGTGCACGGCCAGCGCGCCGGTCTCGAACTGTCGCTGAAGCGCAACCGCCGCCGCGTCGTCGTAGAGCCCGTCGACTATTTGAACCGTTGCTCCGAGCGACGTAATGCGGTCGCGCTTCATCGCCGGGCTGCTTGACGGCACGAATATCTCAGCGGGTACACCAAGCGAGCGGGCGACAAATGCGACTGCAGCACCGTGGTTACCACCCGAGGCGGCGATCAACCCGGCTGTAGGAATCGCACCGGCTGCCAACACTCGGTTGAACGCACCGCGGGGCTTGAAGCTGCCGACGTGCTGCATCAGTTCCAGCTTGAGGGTGAGCTCGTTCGGAATCGACAGACCGAACTCGCTTGCTGCAATGCGCACAATCGGTGTCACCCTCACCCGGTCGGCAATGCGTCGAGCCGCTGCGCGAATGTCGTTGGGTGTGACCGCCACGTTCATGGGCCGAGCCTAAGCGTGCAAGGAGTAACGTCGCCCGACATGAGCATGCCCCCGCCCTCCAACTTTCAGCCACCACCCGGGTATCAGCCCTATGGCGGCCAGCCTGTTCAACAGGGCAATAGCGGTATGGCGATCGCAGCGATGGTGCTCAGCCTGGTCGGCCTCATTCCGTGCTTCTGGGTGTTTCAGCTGCCGGGCCTGCTGGGATTGATCTTTGGGTTCGTCGGCCTCGGCCAGACGAAGGACGACCGCAGGCGTGGGCGCGGAATGGCGATTGCCGGAATCGTCGTTGGCGGGATTCTTGTCCTGCTGTGTGCTGTGGTGTGGATCGCGATCGCGGTTGATCCCGATCACTGCATCGAATTCGGCAGTAGCAATTTCTGTCGCGACTAATCGCGCAGCGGCCGCCACGCCGTCGCTTCGTTCACGACGCCGTCGCTGCCGCGACGAAGTTGCCACACGCTTGCCTTGCTCCACAACGGCTCGCCAACGATCACGCAGCCGCGCCGCTCAAGCGCCTCGATCGTTTCGGGAATCACGTCGCCGTGGCTGGACAGCACGCTTCCATCGGGCACGGAGGCGAGCAGTCGTAGCGCACCCTTGTAGCCAGCGCCTTCTGCGAGTTGGCCAGCAACGACGATGTCGACACCGAGTCGTTCGGCCAACGGCTCGAGTGTTTGCACACAGCGAACCGACGCACTGCTCAACAGGTCGCCGCCTGCTAGCGGCGCCAGCCGATCCGCGATGGCGTTTGCCTGCCGCTGGCCGGCGATCGTCAGTGGTCGCGTCGAATCATCGCCGTCCCAATCCGATCGGTTGCCCGCCTTGGCGTGGCGGACGAGATACAACATCGCGTTTCGCGCCTTAGGCGGCTTCGCCTGTTGTCTTCGTGTGGCGAGCAGATAACTGGCGAACGAACATGATCATCACTACTGCCGCAGCGACGCCAAGCACACCGCTGAGCGAAATGACACCGAGTTGGTCGGCGAGATCCTCTGCGAGATCCTCTGCGCTGTTCGATGTACGAACACCACCGAACTGCCGAATGCCACCGGCGAGTCCGGCCGCGATGCCGGCGAGTGAGAGTACGAGGTAAGCGGTGATGAGCGGCGTGACAACTCGCTGCTTCCACGACGGATCGCCGGGCGGCGTTTCCGGGTCGCTTGCCTTCCACAGTTCTCGGTACATGAAGTAGTTGAGAATGCCCAACGTGCAGCCGCCGAGAATATTGACCGCGATTGTCGCTCCCGGCGAGAACGACTGTGGTTGCCGATTGAGCACTTGGTGATTCTTGGCAAGGCGGAACACCCAAATGATCAGAATGACGATCTGTGCGATCCCTGCGATTGCGGCGAGAATGCCGATCACCCCGAAGACAACAAGCTTGTCGTCCCACTGCGCCGACGACAGGCTGTCGTCAATGAAGTCACGAGCGGAGTCCTGCAGCGTGAGCTGAACGAGAACCAACGCAGCTTGCACCGCAAGGCCGATTGCCATCAGCGCGACCAGCCATTTGGCGAGGCCAGCGGTGCGACGGAAATACCCGCCGGCGGCGCCGGCGCCGCCATAGGCGACGTACCCCGGGGGAGGGGTGAGATTCGTTGGCGGAGGGGGAGGAAATTCGCTCATCCCGCAACCCTATGCGCGTGGCGCTGGGGTGCTGGGGAAGGCACACTGGATCCGTGGGGTTCTTCGAGCGCAATCGTGAGGAGTTGATTTCGAAAGGCATCGACGCATCTCGGTTGCCGCCTGGCCAATACACGACCGACCGCTTTCCGGTGCTGCACGTCGGCGACGTTCCCGAGTACGCCCCGGGTGAATGGGATCTCACCGTCGATGGCCTCGTCGATGAACCGTTCACGATCGGCCTCGACGAGCTGAAGGCGATGCCGTCTGTGACGCTGACGTTCGATATTCACTGTGTCACCAAGTGGAGCAAGTTCGACACGTCGTGGACAGGTGTGCCGGTGCGCGATCTCTTTGCTCGCGCAGGCGTGCAGAAGCGCGCGAAGTTCGCTATCGAGCACGCGGAGTTCGGCTACACCACCAACTTGCCGCTCGCCGATATCACTTCGGCACAGGCGATCGTCGCTTATGCCTACGAGGGTGACGAGATCGAGCCGATCCACGGCGGCCCGGTGCGCATCGTGGTACCACACTTGTACTTCTGGAAGAGCGCGAAGTGGGTGCGCAGCCTCGAACTTGTCGAGAAAGATCGCCCCGGCTTCTGGGAGCACAACGGCTATCACATGTACGGCGACCCATTCAAAGAACAACGTCACACAGGAGACTGAGCTATGCCCGAGATCGAACGAAGCGAGACCGAGTGGCGTCAGATTCTGACGCCCGATCAATACTCAGTATTGCGCGAAGCTGGCACCGAGCGCGCGTGGACCGGCAAGTACGTCGACGAGCACGCCGACGGCACGTATCACTGTGCTGCATGCGATGCCGAACTATTTGATTCGACCACAAAGTTCGAGTCAGGCTCCGGTTGGCCGAGCTTCTACGCCGCGAAAGGCTCTGACACCGTTGATTTGATAGTCGACAAGACCCACGGCATGACGCGCACCGAAGTTCGCTGTCACGGCTGTGGGTCCCATCTTGGCCACCTGTTCGAGGACGGGCCGGCGCCAACTGGTCAACGCTTCTGCATGAACAGCGTCTCGCTGAACCTGCGTAACGCTGAGTGAGCAAGCTCGAGCACTTCCCCGAGGACTGGCAACGCGGCCTCGCAGTCGTTGCGCACCCCGACGATATGGAATACGGCGCGGCAGCCGCCGTCGCCCGCTGGACGGGGCAAGGCAAGCACATCAGCTATGTACTTGTCACCGATGGCGAAGCAGGTATCGAATCGATGGCACCCGACGTGGTTGGACCGGCGCGGCGTGCCGAGCAGATCGCTGCGTGCCATGAGGTCGGCGTCGATGATGTCAATTTTCTTGGGCTACCGGATGGGCTGGTCGTTGAAGGCCTCGAGTTGCGCAGCGTGCTGTGCGCGGCAATCCGTCGGCATCGGCCCGACGTTGTTCTCTCGATCAACTTTCGCGAGTCATGGGGCGGCCCGAGTTGGAATCACACCGACCATCGCGCGGTCGGTCGTGCGCTGCTCGACGCTGTGCGCGATGCCGCGAACCCGTGGATCTTTTCTGAGCAAGGCGAGCGGTGGGGCGGTGCGCGCTTTGTTGCGTTCAGTGGCAGCCCGCAGGCGACTCACGGGGTCGATGTCACCGAGACGTTCGACGCCGGTGTGCGTTCACTCGCGTGTCACAGCATGTATCTCGAGAACTTGGGTGGCGAGATGGCATCACCCGACAAGTTTCTGCGTGGCGGTGCCGAGGCTGGCGGAGCAGCGCTTGGTGTTCCGCTAGCGGCGACGTTTGAAGTAATCGGCTAGGCCGTTCAGTTCACCTTGAGCGCTGAGCTGTAGATCTTCTTCGACTTCAACTCGGTGGCGATGCGCGCCGCGATCGCCTGGAACGATTGCGCCAACTCGCTGCTTGGGTTTGCCACTGTGATGGGGTTGCCGGTGTCGCCGCCCTCGCGTAGTTCGGGCACGAGCGGCAGTTGGCCGAGCAATGGAACGCCGAGGTCGTCGGCGAGCGCTTGCCCGCCACCGCTACCGAAGATCTCGTAACGCTTGCCGTCGTCGCCCACAAACCAGCTCATGTTCTCGATGACGCCCTTGACGGTGAGGTTGACCTTCGCCGCCATCGCCGCCGACAGTGCTGCCACCTTCTGCGCAGCAGGCTGTGGTGTAGTGACCACGTACACCTCGCCGCGTGGCAGGTATTGGCTGAGGCTGAGTGCAATGTCGCCGGTGCCGGGTGGCATGTCGATCAGTAGAAAGTCGGGGTTGTCCCAGAACACGTCGGCGAGGAATTGCTCGAGTGCCTTGTGCAGCATCGGCCCGCGCCAGATGACTGCTTGTCCCTCAGGCACGAAGTACCCGATCGAAATACAACTGACGCCGTGAGCCGACGGCGGCACCAACATCTCGTCGATCACGACGGGATCACGATCGGTGCCCAGCATGCGCGGCACTGAGTAGCCATAGATATCCGCGTCGACAACGCCGACCTTGTAACCCTGGGTGGCGAGGGCGACGGCGAGGTTGACGGTGACGCTGCTCTTGCCAACGCCGCCCTTACCGCTGGAGATCAGCAGCGCCCGCGTCTTGTTGCCAGGCTCGTTGAACGGGACTGCCTTACCTTCGGCGTGGCCGTGACCTGAAGCAGGCGCACCATTCGCGGGTGCGTGACTGTGACCGTGCAGCTTCTCGCGTAGATCGGCGCGCTCTTGGTCGGTCATGACGGTGAAGTCGAGTGCGAAGGCGGTGACGCCAGGCACCTTGGTGACGGCACCGCCGACCCGATTCTGAATCTCGTTACGGAGCGGACAACCGGCGATCGTGAGGGCAATCTGCACGTCGACCTTGCCGTCCTTGCTGATTCTGACATCGCGCACCATGCCGAGGTCGACGATGCTTCGATTCAGCTCCGGGTCTTGCACCGGCCGCAGCGCTTCGATGATCTGATCGTGCGTAACCGTGGGCATTGCCGTGGACATTGAGGTTCTCCGTGTTCGGCGCATCGAATTACTACTACGCGCATAGGTACAATATCGGCGTGTCCGCGAAGTCGCCCTCCACCAGCCTGGCCTTCACCAGCACCGTGTCGGCGATCACCAACGCGTTCGGCGATCCGACCCGTCGCGGCATCTACCTTTTCGCCCGCGAGGCGCCCGCCGGCGTAACCGCCACTCAGGTCGCGGAGCAATTCGGGGTGCACCCCAACGTGGCCCGTCACCATCTCGACAAGCTGGCCGCCGGCGGGTACCTGGAAGTTGCCGTCGAACGTGCTGAGGGTGCTGGCGCGGGCCGACCGAGCAAGTACTACCGCGTTCCCGCCGACGCCAAGGCCGACTCGATTGCCGACGTGCCCGTGCGCAGCGACGATCTTGTGCTCTCGCTGCTCGGTCGAGCGTTGGCATTACTGCCGCGCGCGGACGCTGAGGTAATGGCAGAGGATGTTGGCCGGGAATACGGCCGGGCGATGGCGCAAGGGCTCACCGGCGGCGATCTTGCGGCCGGGCATCGCAGTCTGCGCTCGGCAATGCAGGCAGTCGCGGACGCGTTGTCAGCCCACGGCTTCGCCGCTCACGCCGATCAGCGCAATAACCAGCTACGTATTATCAGTAATCATTGCCCGTTCGGCGATGTTGCCATTGAGCACCCAGTGATCTGCGCGGTCGACCGCGGGATGGTCAAGGGGATGTTGCAGGCGCTCTACGGCGACACCGACGTCGCGACGATGCAGTCGTTGCCGCAAGGCGACACATTCTGCGCAACTTCTGTCTAGGCCAGTAGCTAGCGGCCGTCGCAGATGGTGAACCAGTAATACAACCCATCGATATTGACGATGTGGCTTTCGACCGGCTCAGTTGTTCCCGGTAACAAGATCGTGACGGTGGTCGCATCGTCGACCTCGAGGCTGCGACCATCCGGCAGTTCCCACGTCCACGGGGCCGTGTCGCCGATTGAGTTGACGGCGATCTGGTAGTCGGCCGCAGTTCGCAACGAGAGTTCGATGCGACACACGTCGCCCGGAAATGCTGCCAGAACAAGCGGGTGCAGGCGATCGAGTGCGTACGCCAGGTCGCCGGTCGCGATGCTGGTCGACAGCCGTTGGAAGAAGCCGGCAGGCGTTTTTTCGGGGCCTTGCGTCGATGTGACGACTCCGAGAACCGGTTGCGGTAGTTGCGCGATCTCACCGCTGTCGTCGCCGACCTTCAGTGCGTATGCGAGATCGGGGGCCGCAGGTTCGTTGTAGGGAATCATGAACGTGATCGCGTTGCCGCGCAGGATTGCTCGCGCCTGCGAGTCGCCACCTTCCGACGAAGTCAGCGTCCACGAGTTGGCGTCACGCAACAGTCGCACCCAGTACTCGTCGAGGCCGACTTCGACATAAGTGCCGACGGGCACATCGTTGAGCTGCGTCGACCACGACACGGTGCCTGCGACAAACGCCGAAGTGGCGACTGTCGCTTCGTCCTTTGGACACGCGGTGTCGCCGAAGTGGCCAGACCCGCACGGAAACAACGTTCCCGGGCCGAACAGTCGGCTGGCACCGAAGAAAGAGATCTGGTCGCCAGTCGGCGAAGGGATTCCAAGGGGATTGACCCATCCCGCTCCGTAGGACGCGATTCGTGGGTCGTTGTACGCAGCGTTGAACGTCCAGCGATCGCTCAGGCATTCGCCGGGATTGAGTAACGCGCTGGTTGCGGTGAACCACGTGCAAGCCGGGTCGAGCGCTTTGCCGCCGAGGAGTCCGAGTGTTGTCGCGGCACCGTTCTGTGTCGTGTCGGTCGGCACTGTGACGCCAACGGTGGCCGGCGGGCCGGCAGCGATCGCGTCGCCGACGGTGTATTCGTAGCCGCCAATGAGTTGACGCATGTTTGCGGTGCGGTAGTAGACGTCTGCTCTGCACGCGCCGAAACTCAACAGCGGATGCCTTATCGCCGTGACGCCAGTTGTGACGAGTGGGGACTGGCCGGTGAGCGTGTTGTTACCACAGTGGCTGCTGACCTCGATGGTGGCCGTCGAATCTGCGAGCGGGCCAACGACCTGCACCAGATGCTCAGCTTGTGACGGCCCAGGTTCGCCTGTCACCACATCGGGTACTGAACCGTCGTGCGTAACGCCGACTGCGGGGCTGAGCACGACGAGCGGCAATGCGCCGTTGAAACAGGGCATGAACGATTCATCGCACGCATCCCAGAAATCGTCAGGATCGATTTCGCACGGATTGTCGGTGCCGAAGTCCGCGAGCACTTGCTGCAAGAGTTCGGGATTCGCGCAAATGAGTTTTTCGTCGATTGATGCGGCGGACGTTGTCGATGCTTGGCCCGCAGTCGTCGTCGGCGAGTCCGCTGACTTCGAGTCGTCGCGCACTACGAACGCAACCGCGACCCCGATTATCAATACGAGTGCGACGAGGATGCCGATCAGGCAGCCCGGCTTCAGCTTGTTCGCTTCTGCGGTCTCCTCAGTCGGCTCTGCGTCGGTCGTTGGCGGTGGCGTGACCGACGGTGGCGTGACCGCAGGAGTCACTGGCGGCACTACGGGAGTCGTCGCGGACTCAGTCGCTTCCACCGGCGCGGCGATGGCGCGCTTGGTCAAATGAATTTTGCCGTTACGCAGTTCGAGGCCGGATAGTTCCTTCTTGTTCGATTTCAAAGCGTCGTTAAACGATTTCACCCATTCGTCGACGCTTTGCTGGCCTGGCATGTTGGTCGCGTCGACTTGCAGTTGCCCGCCCGATAGCGATACCGGCAGCGTGATCGACACGAAACCCCAACCAACGTTGACACTGAGAGAGTTGTCGCCGGTGGCGGTGGGGGTAACGGTTGGCGCCATCGCTTCCGGAACAAGTTCGGGGCGCGGGATCCATCCGGCCTGCGCGGGGTCAAGCTCGACTTCCATCACCTTGCACGCGAGGAAGTCCTTCAGCTCTTTGGGCGCATCAGCCGGAAGCTTCGGAGGTTTGACCTTCTTTTCGCCCATGCCCCCTCCTCCAGTCACCGAAAGCGTAGATCAACGCGGGCTACGCGCGGAGCTGGGCGTATTCGATGACTCGCAACATGATGTCGTCGCTGCTGGCGGTTGCCTTCGCGACGCTGCCGCAGTCGAAGGGTGGCTGCGGGTCGTACTCGATCATTAGCTGCGCGGCCTGTGCGGCGGTGCGGTCGACGAGCAGCTCGACGAGACGCAACGCCATGTCGATACCGCTGGACACCCCAGCGGCGGTGATGATCCGCTGCTCAAGGTGCTCGACCACGCGCTCCGCAGTTGGGACCGCCCCGTAAGTTTCCAGCTCTGGGTAGCACGACCAGTGTGTAGTCGCGGTCAATCCCTGCAGGATGCCGGCCGCTCCGAGTACCAGCGAACCAGTGCACACCGAGGTAGTGAACGTCGTCGTGGGGTGAACACTGCGTACCCACTCGACGACGGCATCGTCGTGCACGACCGAACGAGTGCCGACACCGCCGGGAAAGACCAGCACGTCGGGATTGGGGAAGTCGTCGAAGGTCGCGTCGACGGTGATGCCAAGGAAGCCGTTCTCGCTGCGCACTTCGCCACGCTTGTGCCCGATGAACGTGACATCTATGGATGGAATGCGCTGCAACACCTCGTATGGCCCAACGCCGTCCAGTGCGGTGAACTTCGAGAACAGCGGGATGACGACCTGCACGTTGCTCATGAACTCGTGTGCCTTTCTTTTGACGTTGATTTCTTAGGAGACAGCGCGAAAGCGGCGGCGATAAGAATCGGGCGCTACTCCAAGGCGACGACGGAATGAACGACGCATTGTTTCGGCCGTGCCGAACCCGCAGCGGTCGGCGATGGCGTCGAGCGTGTCACCGGTCGTTTCCAGTTCGCGACGCGCGGCTTCCAGTCGCACGCGCTCGACGTAACGGCCAGGCGATTCCCCGACTTCGTAGGTGAAGACACGACTGAAGTGCCGCACGGCTCGCACCGTCGAGCGTTCCGCGCGCGGCGCCCACACCGGCGCGGCGAATTGTGTTTGTCCGCCCGGGCGATGCAAAAACATCACCAGCCAGCGCGCACGCCCCGCGGCAGGCGCGTGGTTGCTAGTCCGAGGCCGCTCTCGGAATGGATCAGCGCTCCCTTGGCCGACACCAGCGAGACCGCGTAGGCGGCGGCCGTGCGCGAGTTCGGTCGTGCAAGGGCCTCCGATGCGCCAGCAAACACCTCGAAAGGTCCGACGACGTCGAATGATTGCATCCCCGGAAACGCAACGATGCTTACGCCTTCTTGGTTGTGCTCATAGTGCTCCTAACACTGCTCGTATTTCTGTGCGAACTTGCTCTACGTTTAATTGCTTTGGCCGCGGGTCACCGCCCGGTGTTTCCTTCCAACTGACCGCATGTAATTCGACAAGCACCGACTGATAGCCGATTGTCTCTAACCCTTGCCACAGTCGCCACTTATTCTTCTCTTGCTTCTCGCCTGCGTTCTTGAGCAAGAAGCCGGTTGCATCTGCAATCCGACGACCAACTTGACTAGCGAGCTTGCCGCCATGTGCGCCGACGAAAGCATTAGGCGAATGGAAGTGCAGTACGAGTGCAGGCTTCACTTTGGCAACAAAACGCAATAGGGCTTGTGTTTCCTGTTGGCTCTTCATATAGCCATCGTCATTCAGGTCAATACCGTTAGCGTTCTTACGCGTGTAATTGGCATAGCCATCGGGGTTGAGTGTTGGTATCAGCCACACACCGTAAGAAGTAGGCGGATGCTTCCGTATCTCGTCTACTAGCAACGATGGTGAGCACTCATCTCCATGTACTTGCGCCACTACCACGTACACAGTGTCGGCGCTTTCTTTGCCCCAATACTCTGCCCAAATAGTATTGCCAGACGGAAGAGTGACGAGTGCCTCTATGCGCTGTGGTTTGCGCGTGTTATCGCTCAGCCCTGGCATACCGTCTGCAATGGTGTCGCACATGCCTTGCGGATACAAGTTCTTGTGCAGAGCGTTTGCAGATGTGTTGCTATATGCGGTGATGATTATTGCTGACACAATGATCACGATGTTTCGCTTCACGACGCCCATCGTGGTCCGATCCGTCGATGGCGTCAATGACAGCTTCCCCACACTTTCCAGTCGCTCTCAGCGCAGCACAGCTACGATGGGGACGCTTTTCCGCCTTCGAAAGGAACTCTGTGGACGTACGTATCGGCGTCACCCAAACCCCTCGCGAGATCACCATCGATCTTGCCGACAACCTCGATCGGGAAGCGCTGAAGGCGAAGGTCGAAGCTGCCCTCACGGGCGCGGTCGAAGTGCTTTGGCTGACCGACAAGAAGGGTCGCGACGTTGCGATCTCTGCGGCGAAGATCGCGTTTGTCGAGCTTGGCGCTAGCGACGGAGAACGTCGCATCGGCTTCGGCGGCTGAGTGCTGGTCGTGACGCGGCTATTGAGTGTGACGGAGTTATGAAAGGGATCATTCTCGCTGGTGGGACGGGTAGTCGTTTGTGGCCGATCACACGCGGCGTTAGCAAGCAATTGCTGCCGGTCTACGACAAACCGATGATCTACTTCCCACTGACGACGCTGATGCTCGCGGGAATACGCGACGTCCTCATCATCACGACGCCCCACGAGCAGGAAAGCTTTCGGGCGTTGCTGGGCGATGGCGGGCAGTGGGGAATCACACTGCGTTACGCCGTTCAGGAAACACCAAATGGGCTCGCACAGGCATTCGTGATCGGTGCCGACTTCGTCGGCGATGGCCCCTCCGCGCTAGTGCTTGGCGACAACATCTTCTTCGGCCATGGCTTGGTCCAGCAATTGCAGTCGGCACGTCAGCGCTCGGTGGGTGCAACCGTCTTTGGCTATCGAGTCGGCGATCCCGAGCGGTACGGCGTTGCGGAAATAGATCAGACCGGCAAGGTATTAACCATCGAGGAGAAGCCACAGAATCCTCGCAGCAACTACGCGGTGACCGGCCTGTACTTCTACGACGCGCAGGTGGTCGAGATCGCGAAAACCTTGAAGCCGTCCGCGCGCAACGAGTACGAGATCACCGACGTCAACGCCGAATATTTGCGACGTGGTCAACTGCACATGGAACTGCTCGGCCGCGGCTACGCCTGGCTCGACACCGGCACGTACGACTCGTTGCTGGAGGCCTCGCATTTCGTTGCCACACTTGAGAAACGCCAGGGCTTGCAGGTCGCGTCACCCGACGAAATTGCATATGCGGCCCGCTGGATCGATGCTGAACAGCTCACCGCGAATGCGACGCCGATGATGAACAATCCGTACGGGCAATACCTATTGCACCTCGCTGCCGACGGGCATGACACACTCAACAGCTGATGGCAACGTTCGGCGAACTCACTCGGCAGCACACACAACTGACACCTGAGGAGGTCGATCACCTACAACGCCTCATTGGTGAATGGGGAATGCTCGCCGACCTGTCGTTCGCCGATCTGCTGATGTACGTGCCCGACCATGCGCCGAGCGCAAAGTCGGGCAAGGGCGACAACTGGTACGTCGTTGCGCATGTGCGCCCGGCCACCGGCCAGACCATCTACCACTACGACTATGTCGGCACGGCCGCTGCCGGCCAGGAAGTGCCATTGCTGGGCAAGGCGCATTCCTCTGGCGAGATCTGCGAAGGCGAGATTGCTGTCGACGGCGTACCCGACCCGGTGCGCATGATGGCCGTACCCGTTCGACTCGGTTCGAAAGTATTGGCGGTTCTGACACGGGAATGGTCGAGTCGGTCTGGGCGGCAGCCGGGCGAGCTTGAGCGCACCTACGTCGGGTTGTTTCAACGCTTCGCCGCCATGATCGCCGAAGGATCATTTCCGGCTCGCGGTCCGTTGGCAGATTCGAGCGCTGCACCGCGTGTCGGCGATGGCGTGATGGTGCTCGACGAGGAGGCACGCGTTCGATACGCGTCACCCAATGCCGTTTCCGCCCTGCATCGCGTCGGGATCGGCGCCAATGCGGTCGGCATGCGGCTGGCCGAACTTGGGTTCAACGACAACACGGTGCGGTTGGCGTACGAGACCAAGTTGCCGGTGATCGACGAGTTCGAGCAAACCCCTGATGTCGCGTTGCTGGTGCGCTGCATGCCGATTCTGGCGACGGCCGCCGCTGGCGAACCGGAAGTTACCGGCGGAGTCCTGTTGCTGCGCGACGTCACTGAAGTGCGTAAGCGCGACAAGTTGCTGCTCTCGAAGGATGCAACGATCCGCGAGATACATCACCGCGTAAAGAACAACCTGCAGACAATCTCGTCGCTGCTGCGTCTGCAGGGCCGTCGCCTCAACTCGCTAGAGGCCAAGGCTGCGATAGCCGAGAGCGTGCGTCGCATTCGCACGATCGCGCTGGTACACGAGACGTTGTCGCGTGAGCCTGGCGACGATGTCGCATTCCTCGACATTGTGCGGCCACTACTGCGGTTGACCGAAGAAGGTTTGCAATCGGCCGACCGGCCGGTGCGCTTCAGCGTCGTCGGCGACGGAGGTCGGCTGCCAAGTGCCATAGCTACACCGCTGTCGGTGGTGCTCACCGAGCTGTTACAAAACTCGGTCGATCACGGGTTTCCAGAGGGCAGCACGGGCGGCAACGTGGTTGTGAGTCTTGAAAATCATGATGGCGAGCTACACATCCGCGTGATCAACAACGGCCTCAGCCTCGAGCCCGACTTCGAGTTGAACAACGCCACCGGGCTCGGCTTGTCGATCGTGCGCACGTTGGTCACCACCGAACTCGCCGGCCGCATCAGTATGCGCAGCGGCCTCACCGACGACTTCGTTGCCGTCGGGTTAGTCGATCACCCGCACGCCGGCGGCACCGTGGTCGACCTGACCGTGCCCGTCTAGCGGCCGAGTTCTAGACCATCGCACGCTGGCGGCCGGCGAGGCGGCGACGAATGTTGCGTCGCTCTTCCTCGGAGGTGCCGCCCCAAATACCCGAGTCTTGATTCGTCTCAAGTGCGTACTCGAGACAGTCGACGTTCACCGGGCATTCACCACACACTTGCTTCGCGCGATCGATTTGCAACAGCGCGTGGCCGGTGGTGCCGACCGGGAAGAACAGGTCGGGGTCGGTGTCGCGGCAAATTGCGAATCGACGCCAGGTGTAGTCAGCATTTGAGAGCGCAAGACTTGAGGCCGGGATGGTCACTGTTCACTCCGTTGTCATACAAAGTTCGCTGGTCACGTGTCGCTGCAGTCGCTTTGTGAGCGTTTTCACGTTCAGGGCAAACGTAGGTAACAATTGCCTCCGGCACAAGGGCTGATTTGGGTCGCGGCCATACTTGATCGTGATAGGGGGTATCTGTCATGCCAGGAACTCGGTTGCCAGTAGCCGTGATTGCCCACCGGGGAGCAAGCAAAGCTGCGCGCGAGAACACCCTTGCAGCCTTCGGACTGGCAGGACAGTTGGGTGCCGACGCCGTCGAACTGGATGTGCGCCGTACCGCTGACGGCGTGCTGGTGGTGCACCACGACCCGCGAGTGGTAGGCGGCAGGGTCATTGCCACGACCCCGCAAGCCGAATTGCCTGACCATGTCCCCACGCTGGCGGCCGCGCTGGATGCTTGTGCAGGAATGTGGGTCAACGTGGAGATCAAAAACGATCCGGGTGAGCCCGACTTCGACCAGTCGGAATCGATTGCTGACGAAACCATTGCGCACCTAGTCGCGAGAGCTGAGGACGGGCGCTGGGTGATCTCGTGCTTCCGTATGGAAACCATCGACCGCTGCCATGCCCTGGCTCCGCAAATCCGTACGGCATGGCTGTGCGAAGCAGTTCCGGCCGGAGTGGTCGACCTGCTGGTGAGCAAGGGTCACAGCGCGCTACACCCGAAGGTGCAGCTACTTGAACTGCTAACAATCGAAGCGTGTCACGAGGCAGGACTGCAGGTGAACACGTGGACGTGCGACGACCCGGCGCGCATGGCCGAACTCGTGCGATGGGGCATCGACGGGATCTGTACGAACGTGCCCGACGTTGCTGTCAAGGTTGTTGCGGCCGCACGATCCTGACGGCGTCAGGCTCGTGCGTGAACTCGAGTTGCTTGGTCTCGCCCAAGTAATCGCCATCGAGCTGGTACGGGAATGGCGAATCGTGCGTGATCGACAGCGCCTCGAGATCGGTCTGTACATCCAACGTCGCGCTCGACTTCACGCCACCGCCGCGCAGCGCGCCACCCAATCCACTAAGAATCGCCCGCACCTTCATCGTACGGAAAGTGATCGCGACCAGCCCACGGTCGAGAGTCGCCGCCGGGCTGAGATCGAGCGGGCGGTTGCCGAGGTAGGTGTATGGGTTGGTGTTCAGCACCACGGTGAAGTAGCCGTCGGTCACCGGTTGGCCGGTGGGGGATGCGACCGTGAAGTGCGGATGCTTGCGGTCGTAGTTGACCGCCCATGTCCGTAGCGCGGCGTAGATGAACAGCGGATGCCCGAGCCAACGCTTCATCGATGCCCGCCGCTCGACCTCCTTCACGACTGCCGCGTCGTAGCCGACGCCGGTGTGGAAGCAGAAGTAGCGACTGTTGACCTTGCCCAATCCGATCGGTTCGATGGCGTTGGCTGCGATTCCCGCTGCCAGTTGGGTGACCGCCGCCACGGGGTCGTTGGGCATTCCCAGGGTGCGGGCAAACACGTTGGTGCTGCCACCGGGAAGCACCCCAAGGGCGGTATCGCTTCCGGCAACACCGGTTGCAACCTCGTTCAGCGTTCCGTCGCCGCCATAGCCGATCACCACATCGACGCCGCGGCGAGCGGCATCTTGCGCGAACCGGGTGGCATGGCCGCGGCGGTTGGTTTCGACCACTTCCACCTCGTTGGCCGCCCCGTCCACAAGCGCGCGATGCACGACAACGGTGTTGCGCGCCGTCACCGAAGACGCGAAAGCGTTGACCACCAGCAGTATCTGCAAGGCATCGACAGTACCTCCCGTTTTGGCCGGTTGGGTGAGTGCCCTACCAACCGGTAACAATGAAGGCCCATGAATGTCATCGTCTGCGTCAAACAAATTCCCGATCCCGCAACGCCCGGCGCGCTCAACGCCGACAACACGCTCAAGCGCGAGGGCAAGCTGATCCTCGACGAATCCGACGGCTACGGGGTCGAGATGGCGCTGCAGTTGGTCGATGGTGCGGGCGGCGGCGAGGTCAGCCTGGTCTCGATGGCGCCGAACGGCGAGGTGTCGGGCATGCGTACTGCGCTGGCGATGGGTGCTGCCAAGGGCACGCTGATCTCCGATCCGGCGCTGCAGGGAACCGACGCTCTGACGACCGCGAAGGTGTTAGCTGCTGCCATTCAGAAGATGGGCGGCGCCGACCTGATCATCGCCGCGACCGAGTCAAGCGATGGCTACACGGGCACCGTGCCCGAGCAACTCGCCGAAGCCCTGGGGTTGCCATCGGTGACGTTCGCCAAGCGCGTGACTGTCGATGGCCAGTCGCTCAAGGTCGATCGTCAGACCGAGTCTGGCTACGACGAAGTGACCTGCCCGCTTCCCGCCGTCATCAGCGTGACCGCGGGCGTCGTTGAGCCGCGCTATCCCAGCTTCAAGGGAATCATGGCGGCGAAATCGAAGCCGATCGACACCGTGACGGCCAGCGATCTCGGCGTCACGCCGGTCGGCTGGGCGGGCGCCGGGCAGACAATCGTCAACGTCGCGCAGGCCGAAGCCCGCGCCGCTGGCGAGATCATCGAAGACGATGGTGAGGGTTACGCCAAGATCGTGGCGTTCCTCGAGAATCTCAAAGTCATCTGAGAAAGTCATCTGAGAAAGTCATCCTGAGAAGGGTCATCTGAGGAGCATCATGAACATTTGGGTTTTCGCACAAGCAGCAGATGGCACGCCGACGTCGGCGACGCTGGAATTACTCACCAAGGCACGCGGCGTGACCGGCGGTGGCGCCCTCACCGCGTTTGTCGGTGGCGACGCGACGGCTCTTGCCGGCAGCCTCGGCGAGTTCGGCGCGACGAAGGTCTACGCGACCGGCGATCTTGGCGGCAAGCTTCCCGGCGTTGCCGTGGCGGCCGCGATGAAGGCAGTGATCGATGGCGGCGACTCGCCCGATCTCATCATGTTCCCGCAAAGCTACGAAGGCCGCGACGTGATGAGTCGTCTGTCGGTGCAGCTGGATCGCACCGTGCTGACCAACAACGTTGACCTCAAGGTCGATGGCGATGCATTGTCGGTCACCACGCCGATCTTCGGTGGCAACACGTTGGTGACGACAGCCTTTTCGGGAAGTGGTCCGTTCCTCGCGGCGTTTCGGCCGAAAAGCTTCGTTGCTGAATCGGCTAGCGGTGCGGCCGCGAGTGTGGTTGCGGCACCTGTTCCAGAATTGGGAGCGACCGGGACTGCACGAGTCACCGCGGTTCACACCGAGGAGACGCACGGACCGAAGCTCGACGAAGCGGCGATTGTCGTCAGTGGTGGTCGCGGGCTCGGCGAGGCCACGAAGTACGAGATGATCGAGTCGCTGGCCAAATTGCTGAAGGGTGCGCCCGGTGCGTCGCGAGCAATCGTCGACGCCGGTTGGGTGCCGTACAGCTATCAGGTCGGCCAGACCGGCAAGGTCGTCAAGCCGGGCGTGTACATCGCGTGTGGCATCTCCGGCGCCACGCAGCACATGGTCGGCATGAAGGGTGCGAAGAACATCATCGCGATCAACAAAGACAAGGAAGCCCCCATCTTCGGCATCGCGGATCTCGGCATCGTCGGCGACGTGCACAAGGTGCTCCCGCAACTGATCGAGGCGTTGCAAAGTCGCGGCTGACTGAGCAACACCGGAACGACCAACGGCGGCCGCAAGGCCGCCTTTGGTTGTTTTGGCCCTCGATAGGTGAAACCCTCGCGGAGCGCTCAGACGGTGTCGTGCGCGCTGATTGCCCAGGCGTAGCCCTCGTCGCGATCTTCGACGGCTAGCTGCAGCGACCAGCCGGGCGCGAGGTTTCCGTCGTGCCACCAAAACCAGCCGAGCTCGTCGGCGACGGCGTGCAATTGGCCGGGCTGCACGGGCCAATCATCGAGCAAATCGCCCAGCGCGGCGAGCAGCCACCATGCGCCGAAGCGTCCGGCGGCAGCGCCGCGTCGTCGGCCGTGGGCGCCACCGCTTGCTCCTGCCCACGCCGTCCATGCGAGGGCGTCCGCAGTAGTCAGCTCTGCAAGATGTGGAGCGCTCGTGCCAAGCGCAGCAACGGCAGCCGCGGCATCGCCTTCGATGCAGACCACCTCGACCTTGCCATCGCTCGCCGCCGTCCAGGTGTCGAGTAGTTGCCGCACAGCCAAGGTCACCGAGACGTCGTCGACGCGGGTGGCGGCACCCTTCGGCTTCGAAACGTGAAATTGCTCAGCGGCTGGCAGTGTTGGCGATGGCGCGTCGACGCCATCGTCGGAATAGGTGGCCAAGCAATATTCGGGCTCCCAATGCTGAACCGCGAAAGGGATCTCGAGGGGGTTCGGTGCTTCCGGCGGAATTGCTTCGCCGCGCAGCGCGCGCTCGTGCGCGACGAATCCTGCCCGTGGCCCGCCATCAAGGAAGCTGGCTAGCGCCTCGTACGTGTGATGCTGCGCGGCCACCTCGGTCAGTGGGCCGATCGTGAAGCGACCGCTCGATTCGTCGAGCATCGTCGCGGCCCACTTCTCGGGAGCCCACAGCGCCAGTCGATACTCGGCCAAAGTTGCTGCTGGCCAAAGTTGGCGCCCCGTGAGCACGGCGTCACGCGAGCGATCGCGCAATTCGGCAAGTTCGTCCCACTGCTTGCTCGCGCACAGAGAGTCGACCATGCGCACGAGTCCGTCGAGGTCGGCCCGCTGCACTAGTTCCGCGAGGTCTGTCATCTCTCCTGGCATCAAACAAGCGGCCAGGGGTAGCGACGACCGCTTTGGTCGACCGGAAACTTGCGGTGATCAACGACCCATTGCGCCCGCTCTTGTAGCGCGGCTACCTCGTCGTCGGCGAGTAGCGCAGCAATATCGAGCGGAACGGTCGTCGCGATTCGAGCAGCAGCATTGACGAGGACCTCAGCGATCGGCTCGTCTCCGAATTCCCACACAACCGTGCGCAACTTGAACTCGGCACCGAAGCACAGCCCGTGATCGATGCCCCACAGATGGTCGGTTTCGTCGATCAGCACATGCCCACTCTTGCGGTCGGTGTTGTTGGCAATGAGGTCGAAGGCAGCGACCTGTCGAAGTTGGCCGTGAAGATGACTGTGCTGTTCGAAGATCGTGAAGTAGTGCTGCTGATGGTCGGCGTTGACGAACCACTGCAAGCTGCCCTCGCCAAGTGGCCCGTCTCGAATGATGGTCGGAGGGACCAGGTCGATCCCCATCGCCTCGCTCAGCCGGTAGGCGGCAAGTTCGCGGCGGTGCAAGCCTGGTTCGAAGTCCCACAGTGGTCGCTCACCGCGCATGGGTTTATAGATCGCTTGCCCGACGGGTTCGTTGTTGCACACAAGATTGACCAAGAACGTTGCGTTGCTGCTCCACGGCATACGACCTTCTATCTCGATCTCCGCGGTGGAGAGCAGCGCTAGTTCATGCGCGGACATGCATGACCGTCGGGGTTGATCGGATGACCACACCACCGACATGGCGGTCGGCCAGCGGCGACCACCGAGTCGGCGTGATCGCAGAACGCGGCTGCTTGGCTGCGGCTGAGAAACAGTCGCACGTGACCGCGGTCGATGTCGTCGGACAGGTTTCGCAATCGCTCGGCCGGGTCGGTGCCGTCGTCGTCGGCTTCAGTCGGGTCGCTCTCGATGTCGGTTTCGATCAGTTCCTCGAGTTGCACGAGCAACCGATCGTTCTCGCGGTCGTACCCCAGCCCGACCGGTCCGAGGACGAACGCTGCCTCCGCGGGCATCTCTAACTCGAGCGCATCGGCTGATGGTTGCTCGGGAGGTTCCGGCAGGTCGACCAGCACGCGTCGGAGGTAGTCCGCGATGGCGCCCGCTTGGCGCTTCTCGCACTTGATGGTCACCGACGTTGCACCTCGGCGCGCTTGCAACAGGAAGACGCGAGCGCCTGGTTGGCCGAGTGTGCCGACGGTGAAGGCATCGACCTCGTCGAAGTCGAAGTACACGCTCACTGCGCGACGACCTTCATGCCAACGACCTTCATGCCAACGACCTTCATGCCAACGACCTTCATGCCAACGACCTTCATGACGGCCGCAGTTCTGCGAGCGAGCCACCAGTGGAATTGACCGTCAGCACTGCTGGCGCACCCATTCCGTAGGCGATGGCGGTGACCGAACATGTGCTGATGACAATGCGTTGGAACAGATCAATGTGGGTTCCCAATGCGTGGGCGACGGCAGCTTTGATCGGATCGGCGTGCGACACGCACACAATGACACCGCCGGGGTGTGCCGCCCGCAGTCGATCGATGGCACCGACAATGCGGTTTTGCATCGCCGTAAAGCTTTCGCCGCCGGGAAACGTAAAGGTGCTCGGAGCCCGCTGAACGGTGTTCCATTCCGGCAGCTTCATCAGCGACTTCAGCTCGGCGCCGGTCCACTCGCCAAAGTCGCACTCCAACAGTCCCTTGTCGATGCGCACGCGCAGCTTGCGCGCCGCGCCAATTGGCGCAGCCGTTTCGCGAGCTCGTTCTAGCGGACTGGCATAGACCGCGTCGACCTTGTCCAGCTGTGCGATCCGCTCTGCGGCCCGCTGTGCCTGCGCGTTCCCGGTGTCGGAGAGATGCAGGCCAGCGGCGCGGCCGGGCAGCAACTTGCCGGTTGTAGGGGTCAGTCCGTGGCGGACTAGCAGCACGATGGTGGGTGCCAGCAGCTTGGGCTTTGCCTTGGTGTTTGCCTTGGGGTTGGCAGGTTTCGTTCGCGTCATTGCAAGTTGGAAACCTACTGTGCTTGCCGTGGATTCGCCCGCTCGCTTGCACGCAGACGTGTGTGACTGTCGGCTCTGCCCGCGGTTGGTGGCGTGGCGCGAGGAGGTAGCCGCGACCAAACGAGCGGCGTATCACGATGAGACCTATTGGGGAAGGGGAGTACCCGGCTTCGGCGACCCGGCGGCGAAGATCTTGGTACTCGGCCTCGCGCCAGCGGCGCACGGCGCCAATCGCACGGGCAGAGTCTTCACCGGCGATCGATCGGGCGATTGGCTATTTCGCGCGATGCATCGAGCCGGACTGGCGAACCAACCGACGTCGGTAAGTGCGGACGACGGGTTGGCATTGCGCGGGGCATGGGTCACGGCCGCCGTCAAGTGCGCGCCACCGGACAACAAACCACTTCCCGACGAGCGCCTGAATTGCCGACCGTTCCTGCAGCGCGAGCTGGCGTTGCTAGTGAACGTGAGGGTGGTGGTTTGTCTCGGTGCATTCGCGTTCACCGCCGCGTGCAACGAGTTCGGCGTCCGACCGCGGCCCAAGTTTGCTCACGGAGCCCACTACGTCACCCACAACCACATCGCCGACAACGGCCGGATGCTGTTGTGTTCATTTCACCCCAGCCAGCAGAACACGTTTACCGGGCGACTCACCGAGCCGATGCTCGACGACGTGTTTACCCGCGCGGTCGAGCTTGCTGGCTGAACGCAACGATCGCCTGAAACTCGTGTGCCGCTAGCGGCATCACCGAGAGGCGGTTGCCCTTCGCTAGCAAACGGCATTCGGAGAGTTCTGGCACCGCACGAAGTTCGTCGAGCGCAACGAAGGCAAGCTTCTTCACCGGCGCCACGGTGACGAGATCCCAGCGTGGGTCGGTTGGCTTCGAGGCCGCATCGAAGTACTTACTCTTCGGATCGAACTGCGACAGATCGGGCTCGGCGGTCTTCACAACCTTGCAGACGCCAGCAACGCCTGGTGGAGTCGCTTGCGAGTGATAGAAGATCGCCTTGTCGCCAACCTTCATCTCGCGCATGAAGTTGCGCGCCTGATAGTTGCGAACACCATCCCACCCCTCCGTCCCGTTGCGAACGAGATCGTCGTAGGAGAATACGTCGGGTTCCGATTTGAACAACCAGTAGGCAGCCACTGGCGGTGAGATTACGCCCAGAGACGTAGCACGGTGAAAACCACCATGCCAACGGTAATCATCGCGATCATGTTGCGGGTCTTTACGAACACAATGGATCCGGCGAGCAACGCCCACCACTGGTTGTTCTCAAAGCTGAGGAACGGCTCGTGGTTGCGAGTCAGTACGCCTTGGGCGACTATCGCCGTCAGCGCGCACGCGGGTGCATACCGCAGTGCCCGCTCGACCTGCGCCGGAAGTGCGAAGCGAGCAGGCAGCATGAAGAAACTGCCGCGCGTGATGACGGTTGTGACGGTTAGGCCCGCGAACGCAGCAGCCAGGTAGCCCCAGTCGTGAAAGTGATTCATGTGCGGGCTAGTCGCCGTTCGCGCCATGCTTCGCCGAGTAGCGCGACGGTGACGCCAACCAACACTGCGAGCAGCAAGCCCAGACGCATCGGAAGGCCAACGCCTAGCACCGCGACGGCCGCTGTGCTCACGATGCCAGCGATCGCCGGCATCCGCTGCACCATTGGGATCAGTACCGCGGTGAGCGCCAGGTATGCAGCCAATTCGAATCCCCAGTCGCTGGGCATCAGGCCACCAATGAGGAAGCCGAGTACCGAGCCCGCCTGCCACACGATCCAGTTCACAACCGCAAGGCCATAGAAGTAGCCCCACTGTTCCGGGTTGCCATTGTCGTTCCCAAGACCGGCATCTGCGGCGGCAAACCTGCGCGAGAACAGGGCAAATCCGAGATCGCCGTTCAGGTACGACGCGAGCAATCGCTGCGGCCACGGAAGATGCATGAACGACCACCTCGACGCGGCAGCAAAGATCACGAACCGAAGGTTCACGAGCAGCGCCGTCACCCACACGATCGGTAGTGGTGCGCCGGTCGCGAGCAGCGGCATGACTGCTAGCTGCGCCGAACCGGCAAACACGGTGAACGTCATCAGCAGCGCCGCTGGAATCGTGAGACCCGCGTTCACCATGGCGACGCCTGTCACCACGCCCCAGACAGTGATCGCTGGTGCGAGTGGCATCATCGTTCGGACGCCCTCGCGATACGCGGCACCGTCGATCGGTGGCAACAGGCGTGACATTCAGACCATCATGCCGGGCTATGTCAGGATTTCGAACGTGAGTCGTGAACGAGTTCGCCTTGGAAGTAGTTATCGGAAGCTCTACGCCTCGACCGCGATCTCCAACATTGGTGATGGCATGGCCGCCATTGCCTATCCATGGTTGGCGAGTGCAATCACCCGCAACCCACTGCTCATCGCGGCCGTTGCTGCGGCACAACGACTGCCGTGGTTGTTGTTCACGTTGCCTGCGGGTGTGATCAGTGACCGCGTCGATCGCCGTCGAGCAATGGTGTGGATGGACACGTTGCGCGGGTCCTTCACGGTGCTCGTCGCGGTCTCGGTGCTGTCGGAACAGGGCACGTTGCCGGCACCCGATGAAGTGAAGGAAGTAGTCGGCACGCGCGTTGGGCTGTATTTAGTGCTGCTGATGGCCACGCTGCTGCTGGGCTGCGCCGAAGTGCTGCGCGACAACTGCGGGCAAACGCTCATGCCTTCAATCGTCGATCACCAGAATCTGGAGAAGGCGAACGGTCGCATGTGGAGCATCGAGTCGGTCGCGAACACCTTCATCGGTCCGCCGCTCGGTTCCTTGCTGCTGCTTGCCGCCTTCTCGGTGCCGTTCTTCATCGACGCCGGAACGTTCTTCGCGGCCGCTGCGCTGGTCGCGATGATTCCGGGGACCTTTCGTGCGAAGCACCCCGAACGTCTGGCGGGGCAGTCTGTGCCGTCGTGGCGCGACGACCTGAAGGAAGGTGTGCGCTGGCTGTATCACCACAGGTTGCTGTGGTCGATGGCGATCATTCTCGGCTTCATGAACATGGCGGGGATGATCAGTGGATCGGTGTTCGTGCTGTTCGCGCAGGATGTGCTGGACATCACGCCGGCCACGTTCGCGTTGATGGGGTTCGGTTTCGGAGTCGGGGCAGTAGTTGGCGGCTATCTCGCGCCCTGGATGTCGAAGAAGTTCGGCAGCGGTACCTGCCTAGCGCTCACGTTGGGTACTTCTGCTGTCGTTAACGTTTCGGTCGGATTGAGCTCATGGTGGCCACTCACCGCACTTCTCTTCGCAATTAGCTTCTTGTTTGGCTCAACGTGGAACGTGATCACGGTCAGCTTGCGGCAATCGATCATTCCTCCGCATCTGCTCGGTCGCGTCAACAGCGTTTACCGATTTTTCGCGTGGGGCATGCTGCCGATCGGAGCGATGCTCGGCGGCGTCATTGTGACGATCGCACGCACGTTTACCAGCCATGAGAACTCGCTGCGCGCCGTGTGGTTCGTCGACGGCGCAATCTACGCGGTGCTCTTCTTGGTTGGGCGCCGCCTACTCACCACCGAGCGACTCGAGGCCGCGCGCGCAGCGGGCATCTCAACGAGCGCCGAGTCAACCCTGGCGCCGGTCGACAGTCCCAGCAGCTGAGGCCTTGGCCTGCGCACGCGCTTGCGCTTCGGCCACGACATCACCGACGATGCGAGTTAAGTTGCCGGCCTTCGAGCCACCCGCGACGAGAACGACACCCCGTCGAATTCTGCCAGCAAGGCTGCGCTCGTTGAACGGCAAGATCGTTTTCGCGATTGCCCATCCGTCATCGCGAGTGCCCAGGACATGTTCATGCAGTAGCCGGATGTCTTTGAACTCGACGGTTCCGCTTGCGACATCGATGGGCAGGTACTCCAACTCGACGATGAACCACGTCAGCCCGTCGCGCCCGCTGCTCTCGGGCTTGCTGCGCGCCAACACAATCGCGTGCGTGGCGGCAGGATCGGCGCAGATCTTGGTGCCGTTCAACGTCACATACTTCCAGTCGAACTCGGCGACGCACGTTGTACTCAACGGGTCGTCGCTGCCCGGTTCATCGATCAGGACGGTCCATAGGTCGCGGCCGGTAAGTAGGCGCGGAATCACTTCTTGGAACTGTTCCGGAGAGCCAAACTGGCGAATTGCGGCGCCGACCATGCGAATACCCAAGCCCATCACCGGCGGAGCGATGGTGCCGTTCTTCGCGAGTTCATCCTCAATGACGGTCTGAACGGCCGTGGTAGCGGCCAACCCGCCCTGACTGCGCGGCCACGTCGGGGCGGTCAGTCCGGCTTGCGCCAATCGATCCCACCACTCAGCGACGGTGACCTGCAGATCCCAGTTTTCGTTGATCCAGCGCTGTAATTCTGTGCGAAACGCCTCTGGGTCCGAGATGGGCCACCGTGGTCGTTTGCCAGCCAGGTCCATCGGCAAACCGTACTCGTCGAGCCTTCAATTGCGGCTGAACGCGGGCCATTCCCGTGACGATCGTCCCGGTAATTGTGCGTTACGCTCAGTAACCGTGAACGCCAAGAACGGGTCGACGAATGGCGTCGCGCAAACGGTCGACTCGATCATTCGCTCGCACGCCGATTGGCCGGGCGGGCTGATGCCAGCGTTGCACGCCGTACAACATCATGCGGGTTTCGTCGACCAGTCGCTGATTCCGCTGCTGGCCGAAACGTTCAATCTCTCGCACGCTGAAGTCCACGGTGTGATTTCGTTCTACAACGACTTTCGTACGACCGCGCCGCGAGGTCCGATCGTTCAGGTATGCCGCGCGGAGGCGTGCCAATCGCGTGGCGCTCGCGGGGTATTCGACGTCGCCGTCGCCGCGGCGAACGGGCAGGCCGTCGAGGTGGAAGAAGTGTTCTGTCTGGGTCTCTGCACCTCGGGCCCGACGGTGGCGATCGATGGCACATTGCACAGCCACGTCGATGCGGCCACGATGGGTTCGCTGGTGGAAGCCGCTGCCAGTGGCACGGCGGTGCAAGTAGCAACACCTGCGCCATCGAAGCCTGCCGCAACCGACACTGTGGTCTATGTGCCATGTGATGCCGCGGCTCGTGCTGGTGGCGCCGATGAAGTCGCTGCCGCGTTCGCGGCTCAACCGGGTGTGCACGTCGTGCGCAACGGGTCCCACGGCATGTTGTGGCTCGAGCCTTTGGTCGAAGTCGTCACGCCTTCGGGTCGCGTTGCGTACGGCCCCGTGACAGTCGACGACGTCCCCGCACTCCTCGCCGCTGGCATGCTCAGCGGCGCGCAGCATCCTCTGCGAATTGGGTCCGTCCAGGATCAGCCGTGGATGCAACGCCAGCAGCGCGTGACGTTCGCTCGTGTCGGTGTTGTTGATCCGCGCGACGCCGACGATTATGTCGCTCACGGTGGTCTTGTCGGTTTGCGACGCGCGCTAGCGATGAAACCCGCCGATGTCGTCACAGTGGTTACCGACAGCGGCCTTCGCGGTCGCGGTGGTGCTGCGTTCCCGACCGGCATCAAGTGGCGCACCGTGCTCGACGCCCCCGGCACACAGAAGTACATCGCGTGTAACGCTGACGAAGGCGACAGCGGGACGTTTGCCGATCGCATGTTGATGGAGGGCGATCCGTTCGAGTTGATCGAGGGCATGATCATCGCTGGTTGGGCTGTAGGCGCCAACGATGGGTACGTCTACATTCGCAGCGAGTATCCGGATGCGATCAGGGCGATGCGTGCCGCTGTCGCTGTCGCAGAAGATCGCGGCTGGCTCAACGGGCCCAGTTCAACGGGCACCATTCTCGACAGTGGCTTCGTCTTCCGCTTACACGTGCGTGTCGGCGCGGGTGCGTACATCTGCGGCGAGGAGACCGCGATGCTGGAGAGCTTGGAAGGTCGCCGCGGGATCGTGCGCGCCAAGCCGCCGCTGCCGGCGCTGGAGGGCCTCTTCGGCAAACCAACGGTGGTCAATAACGTGCTGAGCCTCGCCACGGTGCCGGCGATCCTCGCCGACGGCGCTGCCGCTTATGCCGCGCTCGGCACCGGACGCAGTCGCGGTACACAGGTGTTCCAACTGGCAGGCAACATCGCCCGCGGCGGAATCTTCGAAACCGCATTCGGCATCACGCTCGGGGAACTGGTCAACGACATCGGCGGTGGCACCGAATCCAAACGCTCGATTCGTGCCGTGCAGGTGGGTGGTCCGCTCGGTTCGTACCTTCCAGTCGGACGGTTCGACCTTCCGATGGACTACGAAGTGTTCGCCGCCGCAGATGCACTTGTCGGGCACGGTGGCATCGTCGTGTTCGACGACACGGTCGACATGGCGGCGCAAGCTCGCTTCGCGATGGAGTTCTGCGCGATCGAGAGTTGTGGCAAGTGCACACCGTGTCGCATTGGCAGTACGCGCGGCGTCGAACTGATCGACAAGATTGTCGCTGGCGACCGTCACCACCTTGAGACGCTGAATGATCTGTGCGAGGTGATGGCCGACGGTTCGTTGTGTGCGATGGGTGGCCTGACACCATTGCCAGTGCGCAGCGCCCTCACCCATTTTGCGGAAGACTTTTACGCAACCGAAGGAGCACGCGCATGACACTTCCCCTCTCGCTCATCGTCGGCACCGCGGACCTCCACTCCGAACGACTGGATGCCGAGCACGACTATGGAACTCCGGCACCAGATCGTAATTTGCGTGAGCCGGGTGTGCCGACGGTTGATTTGGTCATCGACGGTCTGCCGGTGTCCGTTGTCGAGGGCACGTCGGTGATGCGCGCCGCTGCGCTGTGTGGCGTCGACGTTCCGAAACTCTGCTCAACGGACAGTCTCGATCCGTTCGGCTCGTGCCGGTTGTGCCTCGTCGAAATCGATGGTCGCAAGGGCACGCCGTCCTCGTGTACCACTCCGGTTGCGCCGGGCATGCAAGTCACCACGCAATCACCGAGGCTCGAGCGCTTGCGTCGCGGTGTGATGGAGCTGTACATCAGCGACCACCCGCTCGATTGCCTGACCTGTGCCGCCAACGGCGACTGCGAGCTGCAAGACATGGCTGGCGCGGTCGGGTTGCGCGATGTTCGTTACGGGTATGCGGGCGACAATCACCTCGACCTGCCCAAGGACATCTCGAATCCATACTTCACCTTCGACTCGTCGAAGTGCATCGTGTGCTCACTATGTGTGCGCGCGTGCGAAGAGGTGCAGGGCACGTTTGCGTTGACCATCGCCGGTCGCGGCTTCGGTTCGCGGGTGGCGGCAGGGTTCAACGGTTCGTTCTTCGATTCAGAGTGTGTCTCGTGTGGCGCCTGCGTGCAGGTGTGTCCGACCGCCACGCTCACCGAGAAGTCGGTCATCGAGATGGGCCAACCGCGTCGCACGGTGCTGACCACGTGCGCATACTGCGGTGTCGGTTGCAGCTTCAAGGCCGAGATGCAAGGCGAGCAGGTCGTGCGCATGGTGCCGTACAAGGACGGCGGCGCCAACGAAGGCCACTCATGCGTGAAGGGTCGCTTCGCATGGGGTTACGCATCGCACCCCGATCGGGTGTTGTCGCCGATGGTGCGCGAAAAGATCACCGACGAATGGCGCGAGGTGTCGTGGGAGGAAGCGATCGCGTATTCGGCGAGCAAGCTGCTCGACATTCAGCATCGCCATGGCCCGAACTCGATTGGTGGCATCACGTCGTCGCGTTGCACGAACGAGGAAGTGTTCGCGGTCCAGAAGATGGTGCGCATGGCGTTCGGCAACAACAACGTCGACACATGCGCGCGGGTTTGCCACTCGCCGACCGGCTTCGGACTGAGCTCCGCCTTCGGCACGTCGGCTGGCACACAAGACTTCAAGTCGGTGGAACAGAGCGATGTCATCTTGCTGATCGGCGCCAACCCAACCGACGCACACCCGGTTTTCGCATCGCGAATGAAGAAGCGTCTGCGTGATGGAACTCGTCTGATCGTTGTCGACCCGCGGCGTATCGACCTTGTGCGTAGTCCTCATGTTGAGGCCGAGCACTTCCTGCAGTTGCGGCCGGGTACCAACGTTGCGATCTTGAACGCGCTCGCGCACACCATCGTGACCGAGGATCTTGTCGATCACCGTTTTGTGCAAGAACGGTGCGAGCCAGCCGCGTTCGCGCAATGGGCCGAGTTCGTGGCTCGCCCGGAAAACAGCCCGGAGGCGACCGAGCCGCATACGGGTGTACCCGCCGAAGCGGTTCGTGCCGCGGCCCGTGCTTATGCCACCGGTGGCAACGGCGCGATCTATTACGGGCTCGGCGTCACCGAGCACAGCCAGGGCAGCACGGCCGTGATGGGAATGGCCAACTTGGCCATGGCCACCGGCAACCTCGGTCGCGACGGCGTTGGTGTCAACCCGCTGCGCGGCCAGAACAACGTGCAGGGTTCGTGCGATATGGGGTCGTTCCCGCACGAGCTGTCCGGGTATCGCCACGTCGGCGACGATGCCACTCGCTCGATGTTCGAGGCCTTGTGGGGCCGTCCGCTTCAGTCCGAGCCGGGCTTACGCATCCCCAACATGTTCGATGCCGCTATCGATGGTCACTTCAAGGGACTCTTCGTCCAGGGCGAAGATATTGCGCAAAGCGATCCCAACACGGCGCACGTGACACATGCGCTCGAGTCGTTGGAACTGCTGATTGTGCAAGACCTGTTTATCAACGAGACGGCGAAGTTCGCCCACGTGTTCCTGCCCGGTACGTCGTTCCTCGAGAAGGACGGCACGTTCATCAATGCCGAGCGCCGCATCAACCGCGTGCGACCGGTGATGCGCACCCGCAGCGGCAAACAGGAATGGGAAGTGGTCTGCGAGTTGGCGACTGCGCTTGGCGTTCCGATGCACTACGACAGCGGTGCGCAGATCATGGACGAGATCGCCGCGCTGACACCGACGTTCGCTGGCGTCTCGTTCGCGCTGCTCGACGACGTCGGCAGTGTGCAGTGGCCGTGCAACGACGAACGGCCGCTGGGAACGCCGATCATGCACGAGGGCACGTTCGTGCGCGGTCTCGGCAAGTTCACAGCAACGCCATATCTGCCCACCGACGAGAAGTCGACTCGCCGCTTCCCGCTGCTACTGACCACCGGCCGCATTCTCAGCCAGTACAACGTCGGCGCGCAGACTCGTCGCACAGCGAACGTGAAGTGGCACGGCGAAGACCTGCTCGAGATTCATCCGCACGACGCGGAGGAACGTGGCATCAGCGACGGCGACGAAGTGACGTTGGCTAGTCGTGTCGGAGCCACCACGCTGCACGCTCACATTTCCGCCCGCATGGCGCAGGGTGTTGTGTACACGACATTCCACCATCCGGTCAGCGGCGCCAATGTCGTCACGACGGAACATTCCGACTGGGCGACCAACTGTCCGGAATACAAAGTTACCGCGGTCCAAGTCTCCCCGGGGCACACGGCCGCGACCGCTGAAATCGATCACCCCGAGCATCGCCTTGGAGCACTCGTGCGGATGGCGAATCAGATCGCTCGCCAGTTCGTCGCCGATCCCGGCAGCGACGCTGTGAGTGCGACGGCCAAGCACCTCGACCGTTTCTGGGAGCATGACATGCGCATCGATCTATCGCAGGCGATCGACAGCGGCACAGTGACCGTCGACGACGTGGTGGTCGCGGCCGTTCAGCACCTTGCCGTCATCGCCTGATGAGTCGAATCATCTACGACGGTTCACCGATCGAGTTTGCCGACGGTGATTCCCTTGCGGTTGCCGCCGTTCGCAATGGGCAACACCCGGCACGTGGCGGAACGCTGTGCCTGGCTGGCGACTGTGGAAACTGCGTTGCGGTCGTCGACAGTGTTCCGTGGGTGCGTACATGCCAGACGCCAGCTCGTGGGGGAACAGTGGTGCGTCGCCACCCTGAGGTCGGTCATCCATCCCCTGGTGGTGTTGAACACCATGCACAGGTCGCGGTGCGGCATCGCCGCGCGGATCACGTTGTGATCGGCAATGGCGGCAGTGGTGCTCGTGCCAGCGCGGATTTGCGTGCGGCTGGTGGCGACGTACTGATGCTCGACTCGGGAGACGGCAACGATGTCGTCGGAATTTTTGACGGGCCGACGATTGTGGTGCGCACGCGCCACGGCATCGATCACCTTCACGCGCATCACATCACACTCGCTACCGGGGCCGCTGAGGTGCACCCGGTGTGCGCAGGGAACCTGCTTGTCGGCCTCTACACACCCAAGGCCGCGGCCAAGCTGCGCGCTGCCGGGGTCGACCTCGGTCGGGTTGTGACTGTCGGCGCGGAGTTGTCGGCGCTACATGGCCACGGCCGAGTCACGGCGGTCGAGCTTGCCGACGGAACTCGTCACGAATGCGACAGCGTGATCGTCGACCTTGGCACGGCGCCACGCGACCTGCTTGCCCGCATGGCCCCGATGGTGCCCGTTACCGTCGTCGGTCCCGCGGCCGCTGCGCACGCTTTGCCGGCCGCCCCCAAGGAAGGCGTCATCTGCCCGTGCGGCAAGATCACCGTGGAGGATCTTGACGGCGTTTGGCAGAAGGGGTTTTGCGAACTCGAACTGGTGAAGCGCGCGAGCTTGACTGGTGTTGGCACTTGCCAAGGCGGAGTGTGTATGCCGCACTTGCGCGCATTCGTCGCCGACCGCAGTGGCAGCGAACCAGAGCCATTCACCGCTCGCCCCGCGGCACGTCAGATCACCATGGGTGAGGCCGCAGCCGGCTATCACATCGACACATTCCGCCGAACCCCGTTGCACGCAGAGCACGAGGCGCTTGGCGCGACGCTCGATCGTTTCGGCGGTTGGTTTCGGCCTTGGCACTACGGCGATCCGATCGCCGAGTACTGGGCGGTACGCGAAGCCGTCTCGCTGGGCGACGTCAGCACGCTCGGCAAGATGATCGTGTCGGGTCCGGATGTCGTCGAGATGCTCGAGCGTTTGTATCCGAACAACGTGCACGACATCAAGGTGGGGCGTGCTCGCTATGTGATCAACCTCAACGAGCGCGGCCACATTCTCGACGACGGCATGATCCTGCGCGACGACGAGAATCGATTCACCCTCACGTTCACCTCCGGCGGCGCGAGCACGGCGGAGATGTGGGTGCGCGATTGGGTGGAGACGTGGGGACTGCGCGTACACGTCCTCGATCGCACGGTCTCGCATGGCGCGATCAACATCACCGGGCCGTTGGCAAGCGAGCTGTTGCGTCGTGCGGGCGTGGCCGACGATGTGCTACCGAAGTTCTTGCAGCACCGCCGCCTCGATGTTGTCGGCGTGCCGTGCCACGTCATGCGGCTGTCGTTTACCGGCGAAACGAGCTTCGAACTGCATCACCAGATTGATCGCAGTGTGGAGTTGTGGCAGTCACTGATGGAGCTCGGCGCGCCGCTCGGGGTGAAACCGCACGGGTTGCAAGCGCTGTTCGGGTTGCGCTGCGAGAAGGGCCACATCATCGTCGGCCAAGACACCGAGCTCGACTCTTCGCCGCGGCGCGTGAACATGGACTGGGCCGTCAAGCTCGACAAGCCTGCGTTCATCGGTCGCGATGCGCTGTTGCGCACAGCACCCTTGCCTGACCCGCGTCGGCTATTCGGGTTCACCATGGACGGCCCGGCACCGTTGGAGGGCAGCGTCATTCGTGTGAACGACGTGGTGGTTGGTCACGTGACATCCAGTTGGAACTCGCCCCTGTTCGGGCATGCGGTTCTGATGGGTTGGCAGAAACGAACGCCCCACGCCGACGTAGTGCAGATCGACGGCCGCGATGCGCGAGTGAGTGCTCTTCCGTTCTACGACCCGGACGGTGCTCGTGCACGCGGCTGAACTCGCTACTCAACGACTCAATGCCCAACGACTCAATGCGCAACAACTCGTCGGATGGCGCATCATCGCCGAGCCGGCCGCGCTCGATGCAGTGAAATGGCCCAAGGGTGCGCGCGCGGTGCGGATTTCGCCCGACGATGTCTTCCTAATCGGTGCAACAGAGCCGAAGGTTCCTGGCGATGCACATGCGATCGTCACTCCCGAGCAGGGCTTCAGCGGAGTCGAACTCTCGCCAGCGCGGGTCGCATCGATCGCCGAGCAGCACATCGAATGGCAACTGCCGCCGAACCCACCCGCACTTGCGCAAGGTCAGATCGCCGGTGTACCCGCGAAGTTGCTGCTAGCCGCCGACGGCTCGGCGCTACTGCTCGTCGCCTGCGCCGCCAGTCACGAACTACTGGGTCGGCTGGCATGAACGAGTTCGTCGAGACCTTGCTTGATCTGCCGTGGCAGATCGGCGATCCGAAGCCTGCGTACGACGTCGTCATCATCGGTGGCGGTGGCCACGGTTTGTCGACCGCGTACTACCTCGCTACTCGTCATGGCATCACCAACGTGTGTGTACTGGAAGCGAACTACATCGGTTCCGGTAACAGCGGCCGTAACACCACGATCATCCGCAGCAACTACGGCATCCCCGAATCGGTGCGTTTCTATCAGCGCAGCCTCGAGTTGTATCAGGGGTTGGAAGACGAGACCGGTTGCTGGGTCATGCACAGCACGAAGGGCCAGATCTGGCTCGCGCACTCGGTGATGACTGCTCGTACCGAGCAGACGCGTGCGCTGATGAACGCGGCGTGCGGTGCCAATACCGACTACATCCTCCCCGACGAGATCAAAGCACGCTGCCCGCAGATCGATCTCACAGGCGGCGGTCGCTATCCGGTGCATGGCGCGAGCTATCACCACGAGGGTGCGACGGCGCGCCACGACCGTGTCGTCTGGGCGTACGCGCAGGGCGCCTTGCGCAAAGGCGTGCATATTCATCAACACACGCCGGTGACCGGTTTGCTGACCGAGACGTCGAGCAGCGGAGTCGATCGCGTGACCGGAGTGCAAACACCGAACGGACCGATCTCCGCTGGCGTTGTGCTCTCGGCAGTTGGCGGCAACGTCAGCGTTGTCGCGCGCTGGGCAGGTGTGCGGCTTCCAATTCGGACGCACGCGCTGCAGGCGTTCGTCACCAATGCATACGCGCAAGAGTTCGCACCGATCGTCTCCAGCAATGATCTGGTCTTCTACATCAGCCAGACGCCGCGTGGGCAGATGTTGATCGGTGCCGAGTACGACCGTCAGGCCAGTTACCGCACGTCGACCAGTTACGCGTACCTGCAGGCTTGCTCGGCGAAAGCGACAACGGTGTTTCCGTTTCTGAAGAAGTTGCGCATCTTGCGATCATGGGCAGGCATCTGCGATGTCAGTCCCGACTTCTCGCCGATTCTCGGCAACACAGACGTCGATGGTTTCATGCTGTCGACGGGTTGGGGCACGTGGGGCTTCAAGGCGATACCAGTGGCGGGCGAGCAACTCGCGCACCTGATTGCTACGGGTACGACACCGCCGTTGATGGCGCCATTCGGGCTTGATCGCTTCTCGACCGAATCGGTGATGGCCGACCCGAGCTCAGCAGGGACCAGGTAGACGCGATGTTGTGGATCGATTGCCCGAACTGCGGACAGCGCCCATTCGAGGAGTACCGCTACGGCAGCGTCTTCCCAGTGACGCCCGACGCGATCACCGACACCGCGGCCCGCAACGTCGACTACGGCTGGATGCAGGACAACATCAAGGGCGTCACGCTCGAACGCTGGTTCCACGAGTCGGGCTGTCGCCGCTGGTTCACCGCCAAACGCGACACCACGACCGACGAGTTCCTCGGGTGACTTACTTCGTGCGCTTTTGGACGTTGGCCCATTCGTCCTTGAGGCCGACGGTGCGGTGGAACAGGTTGGGCTGAACGTCGTCGGCGGCGAAGTACCCGAGGCGTTCGAACTGCACGACCTGACCGGGCGCCGTACTCGCGAGAGCGGATTCCGCCCTCCCGGTCAGCACCGTCCTCGAGTTGCGGTTGAGGTCGTCGAATGCTTCGCCCGTGTTTTCGCCCGGAACTTCGGCCGTGAACAAACGCTCGTACAACGCGACGTTCACGTCGGTGGCGTGCGCAGTAGACACCCAATGGATCGTGGCCTTCACCTTGCGCCCGTCGGGCGAGTTGCCACCCCGGGTCTCTGGGTCGTACGTGCACTGCACCTCAGTGACGTTGCCCTGCGCATCGGTTTCGAAACCAGTGCACTTGACGAAGAAGGCGCCGCGTAGTCGTACTTCGCTGCCGGGTGTGAGCCGGTAGTACTTCGGCGACGGGTCGGCCATGAAATCGTCGGATTCGATCCAGAGCTCGCCGGTGAACTGCACGTCGCGCGTTCCGTCGTCGGGATTCTCCGGATTGTTCTGCAACGTCATTGTCTCGACATGCCCCACCGGCCAATTCGTCACCACCAGCTTGATTGGTCGCAGGACGGCCATGCGGCGCTGCGCAGTGTGATTGAGCTGGCTACGAATGAACCACTCGAGCAGTTCGATCTGATGACGACTGTTTGTCTTCGACACGCCGATGAACTCGCAGAACTCGCGGATAGCAGAGGCCGGATAGCCGCGTCGACGAAGCGCGCGCAGCGTCGGCAAACGCGGATCGTCCCAACCGTCGACGACGCCGTCGTCGATCAGCTGGCGCAGCTTGCGCTTCGAGGTAACGGTGTGGGTCAGCTCGAGACGCGCGAACTCTGTTTGCTGCGGCTGATCGCCCGGCAATGGAAGGTGCTCGAGGTACCAGTCGTAGAGCGCTCGGTGACTGTCGAACTCGAGCGAACACAGCGAGTGCGTGACACCCTCAATTGCATCGCTTTGGCCGTGCGCCCAGTCGTATGTCGGATACAACACCCACGCGTCGCCGGTGCGGTGATGATGCTCGTGGCGAATGCGATACATGATCGGGTCGCGTAACTGCATGTTGTCGTGCTGCATGTCGGCTTTCGCGCGCAACACGTAGGCACCATCGGGAAACTCGCCAGCGCGCATCCGTCGAAACAGATCGAGACTTTCGTCGGCGGAACGATTGCGGTGCGGACTCTCAATGCCTGGCTTGCCGTAGCCGCCGCGTTGGGCCGAGATGGTGTCGGCGTCTTGGTCGTCGATGTACGCGAACCCAGTGCTGATGAGCTGCTCGGCCCACTGGTAGAGCTGCTCGAAGTAGTCGCTCGCGTAGACGGGCTCGCCGGGTTCGAAGCCGAGCCAGCGAACATCGTTGACGATCGCGTCGACATACTCGGTCTCCTCGGTCTCGGGGTTGGTGTCGTCGAACCGCAGCTTGCAGATGCCGCCGAACTCCTCGGCGATTCCGAAGTCAACGCAGATCGCCTTGGCGTGGCCGATATGGAGGTAGCCGTTCGGCTCCGGTGGAAATCGTGTTTGCACCCGCCCGCTGAATACGCCCCGCTGGATGTCGTCGGCCACGAGGGCGCGCACAAAATTGGCTGCGGCGGGTGTGTCGGGGGCGCGGGGATGGTCGCTCATGGCACGCAGACGGTACCCGATTCGATGCAGCGGTCACCGGTGGCTAGGCCGTACGACCATGCGGAGTGCCATGCACCGGTGAGTGAGGGTTGGTCACTCACAGTGAGTCCGGCCGCCTATGCTGGCTGGCGTGCCAACTGCTCCACCCACCACCGGCCGCCTTTTGCTGGCAAATCTCGGGCTCGACGGCTTCGATCGTGGTCTCAAGGCTTTGGCAAGAACGCTCGGCGATGCCGGTTTCGAGTGCATCTCCACTGGTCTGTTTCAGCAGCCGAGCGATGTGGCGCAGGCGGCGGTGGATCAGCACGCCGATGCAATAGCGGTCTCGATGCCGTCGGGTGGCCATCCCGGCCTCGTGCACATGCTGATCCACGAACTGTGGTCACGCGGGGCCGACATTCCAGTGATGCTCGTCGGGGCACTACCCGATCACGACCTGGCTTCGCTTACCGCAGCTGGCGCAGTTGGAATCGTCGCTCCGGGTGTGAGCGGTTCTCAGACGGTCGCGCAGTTCGCACACGCCGTACGCCACGTCGCTTAGCTAGCGGGTGTGCGCAGGGCCGCGACGAGCGATAACTGGCAACCGTTCAACGACAGCTGATCTTGGTCTCGCTGCAGACTTCGCCGAGTGGGTGCGAGCCTCCAGAAACCGACGAGCGTGAACGCCGCACCGATGAAGTAGACCCACGTCGGTCCCCAAACCATGTATACGACGAACGCAATCAGCGCTGTGGATTCTGAGAGTGCGAGGCGCAGGAAGAATCGTTCGCGATAACTGGTCGCGAGCGTCCGTGCCGACGCGCAGTCGAGCATTGGTCGGACAAACGCTTGCATCACGAGCGAGGAAACCCCCGCCGCAACTACGACCGCGATAGACCGTACGGTCGGGCCAGGGGTGTTGGCCTGGTCGCCGAGTGTCACCACGACCACACCGATCAGCACAATCGCACTGACGAAGACGATCATCAGGCGGCGTAGGTTGACGAGCAGATCACACGACCGCGACCGCCACCCCGGATCTTCCCCGAGCCCTACGTCCTTCAAGATGTCAGTTGCCATCTCCGCACCGTACCAACTTGCGTTTGAACACTGATGCGCGCCTAGCGCGCCGGACCGAACAAACGTTGACGAAATTGGCGACTAGTTGCGGGGGACTTTGCTCCATGCGACGTCTTTGTCGTTGCGCGGTTCGCCGGGTAAGCCAAGAACTTGCTCGCCGAGGATGTTCTTCATGATCTCGGTCGTGCCGCCCTCGATGCTGTTCGCACGTGAACGCAGGAAGCTGTGCCGCACACCGTGGTCCATGCCATCGACGGACAGATTCTCCGGGCGGCGGAACGTGAAGTCGAACTCGACCATGCCGTGTGCGCCGAGCAGTTCGACGCAGAAGTCGGTGCAGTTCTTGTTGAAATCGCTGAGCGCAAGTTTGGCGATCGAGCCCTCGGGTCCCGGATTGCCCGCCTTCGCCCGTGCCCCGGCGCGCGACGTGGTCAGTCGCATCGCCTCCGACACGCAGTACAACTTCATCAAACGCTCGCGGCGCGTGCCGGTCTGCTCATCGGCAGGTAACTGCTTCCACAAACGAATCGCTTCATCTATCGGACCCTTGCGCCGTGCGCCACCGCCACCTGCGGAACCGATCGCGGTGCGCTCGTTCATCAGTGTCGTCAACGCCGCACGCCAGCCCTCGCCGACGCCGCCGATGCGGCAATCGTCGGGCACCCGCACATCGGTCATGTAGACCTCGTTGAACTCGGCCTCACCGGTGATCTGGCGCAACGGCCGCACCTCGACGCCCGGCAGGCGCATGTCGAGCGCGAAGTACGTCATGCCCTTGTGCTTGGGCTGTTCGGGGTCGGTGCGAGTGACGAGCATGCCCCAATCGGCGACATGCGCCAGTGTGTTCCACACCTTCTGCCCGTTGACGATCCACTCGTCGCCATCGCGTACAGCGCGCGTCGCAAGGCCAGCGAAGTCGCTACCCGCGCCTGGTTCACTGAACAACTGACACCACCGCTCGGCGCCGGTGAACATCGGCCGCAGTAGTCGTCGCTTCTGTTCGTCGGTTCCGTGCGTGACGATTGTCGGCGCGGCAAGGGCCATGAAGAAGGTGCTCGGCTCGGTAGCTTTGGCCTTTGCAGTGCGACAGCGTTCTTCGACTAGCCGGTTCAGATCGGGTCGTGCGCCAAGGCCGCCGAACCCCTCCGGGAAATGCACCCATGCGAGTCCCGCGTCGTAGCGATGGCCACGGAACTCGCGGTCGTCGATCGCCGTCGGCGGGTGCTCGGCGAGAAGGGTGTCGATCGCGGTGGTTACAAGCGCGAGCTGTTGGTCGTCGGACGTACTCATGGCTTCAGTCTCGCTGCAACGTCCCGCCAATAGCGAGTCCGACCCTGGGCACTAGGTAAGGGGAGTCGCGTCGGCGATGATCGGCTCAAGCGTCAACTCGGGCTCGTCGCTCATCAGTCGTTGCAGGCGATAGCGGTTCTCGAACAAAGCAACTAGCGCACCGTCGCCGCGCGTCAGGATGCGGATGCCACCGATCTGACGTAAGCGGTCCGCCGACACCTTGTCGGTTAGCCGGATGGCTTGATATGGAGCGGAGAGCAACTCGGTCGGCGCCCCGAACTCGCTGCCGAGGCGATGCACGAAAACCTCGAATTGCAGTTGGCCAACTGCCGCGAGCACGTTCTCGATGTCGCCCATGTCGGGATCGCGTAGGACCTGGACGACGCCCTCTTCATCAAGCTGCTCTAAACCCTTACGGAACTGCTTGGACTTGGCGTTGTCGATCGGCCGGGCGCGAGCGAACACTTCCGGCGCGAACCGGGGGAGCGGCGGATACTCGACTGTTGATCCGCCGTGGCCAGCATCGAACAGTGTGTCGCCGATGTTGACGCCGCTGGCGTTGACCAGCCCGACCACGTCGCCAGGAAACGCGTCATCGACAGTCTCGCGATCGGGTCCGAAGGCCGTCGTCGCGTACTTTGTTGTCATATCGCGTCCGGTGCGCGAGTTGGTCACCGACATGCCGCGTTCGAAATGGCCCGAGCAGATACGTGCAAACGCGATGCGGTCGCGATGCGATGGATCCATGTTGGCCTGCACCTTGAACACGAACGCACTGAACGGACCGGCAAGCGGCCGTGCTTCCCCGGCACTATCGATTCGTGGTGAGGGCGGCGGTGCCAGCTCGACCACTGCTTCCAGCAACGTCCGTACGCCGAAGTTGGTCAGCGCCGACCCGATGAATACCGGCGTGGACTCGCCAGCGAGGAATGACGGCAGATCAAGGTTGGCGCCAATCGCCTGCAGAAGTCCGATCTCCTCGAGGGCCGTCTTCCAGGCACGGCGAGTTTCTGGCGGGGGATCGGCGGACGCGTCGGCAACATCTGATGTCTCTTCCAACGCCACCGATGCGCCGCGGGCCGTGCGTGTGAAGCGTGTGTACCGGTCGTCGCGCCGGTCGATCAACCCGCAGAAGTCTTCACCGCTGCCGACCGGCCACGTCACCGGCGTCGGGCGCAGCTGAATCTGTGCCTCAATCTCGTCGAGCAGTTCCAGCGGCTCACGGCCGGGGCGGTCGTACTTGTTGAGGAAGGTGATGACCGGCAGATTGCGCGATCGGCACACTTGAAACAGCTTCAGCGTTTGGGCCTCGATGCCTTTGGCAGCATCGAGCACCATCACGACTGCATCGACGGCAGACAGGACGCGGTAGGTGTCTTCGCTGAAGTCGCGGTGGCCAGGGGTGTCGAGCAGGTTGATCGTGTGCTCGCCGTACGGAAACTGCAGCACTGTCGAACTGATCGAAATGCCGCGCTGCTGCTCGAGTTCCATCCAGTCGCTCCGCGCGCTGCGTCGCCCTTCGCGGGCGTGCACCGCTCCGGCTTCCTGCACGGCGCCGCTGTAGAGCAGGAACTTCTCTGTGAGCGTCGTCTTGCCCGCGTCGGGATGGCTGATGATGGCGAACGTGCGTCGCTGACGGCTCTCGGCGATCACGTCCATGGTCGAACGAGGTTATCGTTTCGCCGTGAACGAAAATCTGGGCATCGACTTTCCCGTTCTGACCCTCGACGTCGCCGATCTCGATCGACAAACCGCTTTCTGGTGTGCCGCATTCGGATACGAACATCGGGGTGGAATCGGTCAGTATCACTCGCTCGTCGATCCGACCGACACGCTGCCGAAGTTGCTGTTGCCACGCGCATCGAAGCGCTCGGTGCCGCCCGCGTCCGGCGTAGCGCCGACTTCGGCATCCATTGGGTGACACTGCACGATCCTGAGGGCAACGAATTCTGCCTAGTCGTTAGCTAAACGTCGGTGCTTGCAGTAGTCGGTTCTTGAAATCGCCGGATTGCTACTGCACTCGCGAGTGACACCGCAGCGGGAATGAGGAGAAGGTCCGTGTTTGAATTAGCGGAGGCCGCAATAAAGGCTCCGAATACATAACTCAGTAGTACCACCGCGAGGATCGCGATTGAAATGCGACGGCGATGGCTGACGGGTCGCGGTGCTTTTCTGATAGCGAGCGCGACCTTCTCGCTGAGACGAACGACTGCGCCGGTTCCGTAGGTTGTGGATATGGCAACCTGGCCGACGCGTCGCAAGGCGATCGCTTGGAGTCCCATCGCGGTGGCTCCGATGAGGATCACCGGATAGTCGGCGGCTTGCGTCGATGGCGAGTACCCGATGTCGATGCCTCCTAATATCAATACCAGCACGACCAACAGCGCTGACTCGACAAAGAGGAGAGCAGATGGGTCGGGTGATCGATCGGAACGGACGTGCCTGTCGAGATGCGTCGCGCCAGCCGAGACTCCTGCGGCGAATCCCGCCAGGGCGACCAGAGCCGCGACTGCCTGGTTTCCGTCATGCACGCCAGCGGACATGCCGAGCCGCACGAGGTTGCCGCTCATGTTGGCAACGAACACCGGCGTGACGCTCTGGAACACAAACGCATCCACGAATCCGGCCGCGGCGGCCAGCGCGGCAACAATCGGCAGCGTGCCCGAAGCATGGTGTCTCAGTTCTGGCGGCATCAACGCAACCAGTTCATCACGCGATGCTGCGCCACGCAGCAAGTCGCTCTGCACTGTCGTCGCCGGGAACGGGCAGCTGGCACACGACCTTCAGCCCTGGCCACTCACTCGGCGTCAGCTGTTGGTACTCGAACGCCAAGTCGCCGGCACGCGGGTGGCGATAGTGCCGCACTCTTGTTTGGAACTGAGCGACGTCGACTTGCGCCCACAACGATGCGAACTCCCCGCTGGCCGCACGCAGTCGCTCGACGAGGGCGACGACCTTCGGATCGCCGCGCAGGCCAGCCGTGCCTGCGCGGAATTCGGCGAGGATGCGTCGCGCCTGCACGTCCCAGTCGGCGAGCAGTTCGTACGCAGTCGGCTCGGCGAAGATGACCCACAATAGGTTGCGATCTTCAGGCTGCAAGTGATCGATCATCGGATAAAGATGCGACTGCGCACGATTCCACGCGAGGAACTCCCAGCGCGGACCTAACACGTAGGCCGGTGCCGGATTCATCGATTCGATCAGGCGCACCAAGGCATCTGGCGCGTGCTCGACGTCCGGCGCCGGATCACCGGAACTGCGTGCCGCGAGCGCCAGTAGGTGCTGGCGTTGGGCGTCATCCAGCCGCAGGCTGCGAGCTAACGCCTCCAGCACGTCGACCGAGGCGTTGATCGGCCGACCCTGTTCCAGCCACGTGTACCAAGTGACCGACACTCCTGCGAGCAACGCAATCTCTTCGCGGCGCAGCCCTGGCGTCCGACGAGTTCTGCCATGGGGCAGTCCCACGTCCACCGGTTGCAACGCTTCCCGACGAGCGCGCAGGAATGTCGCCAGCTCGTCGCGTCGATTCATGGGTCCTATTCGACCACGCCGCGCACCGTCGGCGGTGCCAGCGAAGTGCGGTGGTGTCGATGAAGGTAGTGGTATCGGCACCCCGCAGAGCTGTGACCAGGCAGACTGAGCCGGTGACAGATCTCAACGTAATGCTTGCCGACCTGGAGTTGCTGGTGAACACCGAGTCGCCTTCGCTCGATGTGCCCCGGCTCACAGCCTCGGCCAAGGCGGTCGCGAGCATCATTGAGCAGCGTTTGGGTTCGGCGGCGACTTTGATCGACGGATCGGCTGGGCCGCACGTTCACTGGAGTGGCGGCGGTTCACCGAAGGTCTTGATCGTCGGCCATCACGACACAGTGTTTCCCGTTGGCTCGTGCGCGGCGCGCCCGTTCAAGGTGGCCGACGGCAAGGCGACCGGCCCGGGAGTGTTCGACATGAAAGGCGGCATCGTGCTGGCCGTGCACGGCGTCGCTGCTCTTGCGGACCGCAGCGGCGTCGAAATCTTGATCACCAGCGACGAAGAAGTTGGCAGCGGCACGAGCCGAGCGCTCATCGAAGAACGGGCGCTTGCGTGCGGCAACGTGCTGGTATTCGAGCCGAGTGCCGATGGAGGTGCGGTCAAGACCGCGCGCAAGGGCACCGGTACGTTCGAAGTAGTCGTGCACGGCAAGGCCGCCCACGCGGGGCTGGAACCGGAGAAGGGAATCAACTCTCTGATTGCCGCAGCCGAACTCATCACACGTATCGCGACCTTTGGCGATCTGTCGACGGCTACAACCGTGACGCCCACCGTCGCAACGGCTGGCACTGTCGACAATGTTGTGCCGGCCGAGGCACGTGTGCGGGTCGATGTGCGCGTGGAAAAGGCTGGCGAGAAGGAACGCGTCGAAGGCTTGTTCGCGTCGCTGGCCACGTCGGTATCCGGTGCAACGATCGAAGTGAGTGGCGGCATAACTCGACCGCCAATGCCGTCGTCGGCATCTGCCACCTTGTTCCCGTTGGCCAAGGCGGCGGCAGTCGACGCTGGCTTGCCCGAACTGGTCGGCGTCGGCGTCGGCGGCGGCAGCGACGGCAACTTGACGGCGGCGATCGGCGTCCCGACGCTCGACGGCTTAGGCGCAACTGGCGGCGGCGCACACGCAGATCACGAGTACGTCCTCGTCGACACGATGGTCGACCGCGCCCGCCTGATCACCGCGCTACTCCAGAAGCTTTAGTCGAGGGCCTCGACTGGTAGGAAACCCTCGACTACTCCTTGGTGCCTTCTAGCGCTGTGAGGCCGCCGGGGCCGAAGCTGCCGGGGCCTAGCGTGCCTGCTTTGCGGTAGACGTCGAGCTTGCTGCGGCTGTCGTCGATGTCGAGGTTGCGCATCGTCAGTTGGCCAATGCGGTCGAGCGGACCGAACGCTTGATCATCGATCTTCTCCATGCTGAGGCGCTCCGGCGCGTACGTGAGATTGGGACTGGTCGTATCGAGGATCGTGTAGTCGTCGCCGCGACGTAAGCGCAGCGTGACCTCGCCAGTCACCGCGGCACCCACCCACCGCAGCAATGGCTCGCGCAGCATCAGGCTCTGTGGATCGAACCAGCGGCCTTCGTACAGCAGTCGGCCGAGGCGGCGGCCCATCGTGCGATAGTTCTCGATCGTGTTCTCGTTGTGGATGCCCGAGATCAGTCGCTCGTATGCGATGTGCAATAGCGCGATGCCCGGCCCCTCGTAGATGCCGCGGCTCTTGGCTTCGATGATGCGATTCTCGATCTGATCGCACATTCCCAACCCATGACGGCCGCCAATCGCGTTGGCTTCCGTCACCAGCGCAACTTGCGAATCGAACGCCTTGCCATTGATCGCGATCGGCCAACCCTCGTGGAAGCGAATCGACACGACCTCGGGTTCGATTGCGACCGAGTCGCGATAGTGGGCAACGCCCATGATCGGATCGACGATGTCCATCGCCGTGCCCAGTTCTTCCAGTGACTTTGCTTCGTGGGTCGCACCCCAAATGTTGGCGTCGGTGCTGTATGCCTTTTCCTTGCTCGCGCGATACGGCAACTTTCGCGTCGTCAGGAACTCGCTCATCTCGGCGCGGCCACCGAGCTGGCCCACAAACGCATCGTCGAGCCACGGCTTGTAGATGCGCAGGTTGGCGTTGACGAGAAGGCCGTAGCGGTAGAAGCGCTCGATGTCGTTGCCCTTATAGGTGCTGCCGTCGCCCCAGATATCGACGTCGTCGCTTTGCATCGCACGTACGAGCAGCGTGCCGGTGACCGCCCGGCCGAGCGGCGTCGTGTTGAAGTACGTCTTGCCAGCAGTCGCGATATGAAACGCGCCGCATTGCAGTGCAACCAAACCCTCGTGTACCAGTTCGGTGCGGCAATCGATCACCCGCGCCACTTCTGCTCCATATTCTTTCGCCCGATCGGGCACACCGGTGAGGTCGGGCTCGTCAGCCTGGCCGAGGTCGGCTGTGTAGCAATAGGGGAGCGCGCCGTTCTCGCGCATCCACGCGACCGCTGCCGACGTGTCGAGACCGCCACTGAACGCGATGCCGACGCGCTCGCCGACTGGAAGCGACGTCAGCACCTTGGACATCAGACAGCCGATTCAGCGGAAGGGCGGTCAGTCGACCCTTCTCGCAACACGCCAGCGAAACCAGCGATCGAAACCAGTAGCGCACCACCAGCAATCGTGAACTCTGCCACGGCATAGCCCGGCACACGCGAGATGTCGCCTGCGGCGATTGCCGCAGTTGCCAATGCGGCGCCGATCCCCATCCAAGGAAGCCAACGCATTGCGAGCTGGCACATCAGGCACACCGCTGCCGGTGCGATGAATGGCAGCAGGTTGATGAGGATGAATCGTGGTGCGGTCTCAGGCCCGAGCCACCAGGTTGATAGTCCCGTATGACGCGAGCTGACCCAGATCGCGATGAAGGATGCGACAACGAACAGCCACGTCACCAACAGGTAGCGATTCCAAGCGAGCGTCAACTCGCCGGGTCGCCGTGGCGGTCGCGGAGCGAAAGCGAACGGTGCCGTGCCGCCCGAGGGCAGCGATGGCGGCGGCGGTGGGGGTGGTATCGCGAACGGCGATTCCTCTGTGGATGACGATGTGGTCGGTTCCATTCCGCTGGACGTTACCGGCTGCACTTGCGAGAGACAGCGACATCGAGGGCATGACCAGTAGCGTTGCCCGTCGTGACCAATGAGTTCGTGACCAGCAAGTCCGCAACGTCCGAGCCCTTCCGCAAGCTCAGCATTTTCTTTCCGATGTGGAACGAAGAGGCGTACATCGAGCGCGCCATCCGATACGGAAAGCAAGAGTGCGAGCTGCTGCGCGAACGCGGCGAGATTCTCGACTACGAGCTGATCGTTGTCGATGATGCCAGCACCGACAGCACCCCGTCTATGGCGGATGCTCTGGCGGCGGCAGACCCCCACGTCGTGGTCGTCCACCATCCAGTGAACCGTAAACTCGGCGGTTCGATCAAAACCGGATTTGCGACGGCCACCGGCGACCTGGTCCTGTACAGCGATGCCGACTTGCCCTTCGACATGGTTGAAGTGCATCGTGCGATTCGCCTGCTGCGCAACTATGAGGCGCACATCGTCAGCGCCTACCGCCTCGACCGCACCCCCGAGGGTCGCAATCGTGCCATCTACACGTTTTTCTACAACATCTTGATTCGCCGACTCTTCGGTGTGCGGCTACGCGACATCAACTTCGCGTTCAAACTGTGCCGCACCAGCATTTTTGAACACATCGAACTACAGAGTGAAGGTTCCTTTATCGACGCGGAACTGATCATTCGGGCCAAAAAGCTGGGCTACGACGTGATTCAGTTCGGAACCGACTACTTCCCACGCACACGCGGCGAGAGCACGCTGGCGTCGGCGTCGGTGATTCGAACGATCCTCGGAGAAATGTTCCGGCTGCGTAAGCAATTGCGCGGCCTGAAGCCGGTTGTGACGTCCGACCCCTGAACCCCCGGCTGGGCTAGGGCTTGGTAGAATTCGTTTTTCGAATCCCCCGGAGCATTGCGTGAATTCTCTTCCCCCCAACTCCCGACCGCCCCAGCGACGCCCGCAGCCTGGCGCGCCGCGCCAACACGCCCTGCAGCCCGGTCGGCCAGCTGCGCGTCCGGCCGGACGACCGCCCGCACGTCGACCCGTCAAGTCGGGACACACGCCTCTAGGGCGTTGGACGCCTGTGTTCGCGTCCGCCGGTGTGCTCGCCGTTGTCATCTTTGTCGGCTTCTCCGGCGGCGACAGCAACTCGGCCAGCGTTGCCACGGTCGATCCGCTCGCGGGCGAAGTGCAGGAATCGCTGACCGTCCCCAGCAGCCTCGGGGCACAGATCGTCATCCCGACGGACCCGGCGATTGAAAAGACTCAGCTGACCCAGGAGCTGAAGATCAACTCGTCGGGCCTTCAGGTCCTTGAATTGCAGAAGCGGCTCAAGGAGTTGGCGTTCGACCCTGGTCCGGCGGACGGCTACTTCGGGAACCAGACGCGCCAAGCGGTCTGGGCGTTCGAGAAGCTGGTGCTCAAGACGCCGCGAGCGGAAGCGACCGGTCACGTCACCAACGAGACGTGGCAAATCATGCAAGACCCGATCGCGATCATTCCTCGTCGGCTCAAATCACAGATCTACGGCGAGCGCCCGACGCACATGGAGATTTACCTCCCCGAGCAAGTCGGAATCGTGTTCACCGACGACAAGCCGGTACTGATCACGCACATCTCGTCGGGCAGCAACGAAACCTGGTGCGAAATTCTGACCTATAGCATCGACGCCAAGGGCGCCCCGCTGCCCGAACCGCGCACCGTCGACGAGTGTGGCGAATCGATCACACCCGGTGGAGTGTTCTCGTTCTACCTGCGCTACGACGGCAACCGTAAGGGGCCACTTGGCGGTATGTGGAACCCGGTGTTCTTTAACTACGGCATCGCCGTGCACGGCGCTGACGACGTGCCGCTTGAGCCAGCGTCGCATGGCTGTATTCGAATCCCGAACCTCATTGCCGACTACTTCCCCAGCCTGGTGCAGAACAAGGACCGGGTGTACGTATGGGATGGCATTAAGGAGCCCGAGGAATACACCAAGGCGGAAAGAACACCACCGGGTAACTACCCAAACCCTGCCGCGACGACCAGCACCTCGACAACGGTGAAGGCCACGCCAGCGACGGTGCCCGCGACTGTTGCGGCGACGACTCCAGCCACACCCGCCGTGACGACAACCACCGCGGCGCCGCCAACTTGATCGAGCCCGAGCAGCCATGACCACCCGTCGGACGCTGCAAGATCATCCGGTTGGGCGATGGACGCCAGTCGCTGCCGCGGCAGCGGTACTGACGGGCGTCATTTTCGCAGGTGCCCGAAGTGGTGGCTCGTCCGCCAACGACGCCACGACGGTGGGCTACACGACGACATCTGTCGTCAGTACCACCACTTCGCTGCGCGAGAACCCGGGCGAGGTCGAATCGTCGCTCACCGTGCCGCCCAGCACGCAGCCGCAGGTTGTCATTCCCACCAACCCGGCCATCGTGAAGACGCAGCTGGCGCAGCCGATCAAGTACAAATCCAAGGGCGACTCGGTGGTCGCGCTGCAAGAGCGACTGAAGGCCCTCGGCTTCGATCCGGGACCGGCAGACGGAACCTTTGGGCGCTTGACGCAACAGGCGTTGTGGGCATTCGAGAAGCTGATCCTCGGCACGCCCTCGGACGCGGCGACCGGAGTGCTGACCAACGAGATGTGGCAGACGATGCAGGACCCGATCGCGATTCAGCCGCTGCGCGAGGTCGGGCTCGGCAAGACCCACATGGAGATCTTTCTCGACAAGCAAGTGGCGATCGTCTTCACCAACGACCTTCCGGTGTTGGTGACGCATATCTCATCGGGCTCGAATGAGAAGTGGTGCGAAATCGCCAAGTACGACACCGACGAGTTTGGCCAACCATTGGCCGTGCCGATCGAGAAAGACATCTGCGGGTTCTCCAAGACCCCCGGCGGCGTTTTTCAGTTCTACCGTCGGGTCGCGGGTACGCGCGTCGGGGCGCTAGGCAGTATGTGGAACCCCGTGTACTTCAACTACGGCATTGCCGTGCATGGTGCGTCGAACGTTCCGCTGACGCCGGCATCGCACGGTTGCGTTCGCATCCCGAACGACATCGGCGACTACTTCCCGAGTCTGGTGGCGAACGGCGACAAGGTGTACGTGTGGGACGGCGTCAAGGAACCGGAAGCGCAAACCAAAAAAGATCGAACACCACCGTTCGACTACCCGAACCCGGCGGCGACCACTTCCACATCCAGCACGTCGACCGTGCTACCGCCGAGCACGACGGTTGCGCCGACGACCACTTTGCCGGCGCCGACGTCGCCGCCCACGACGTCGACGACACCATCGACGACACCATCGACGACGACAACTATCACCAGCGCGCCGGCGACCACCGGCTGATCCGCGTTACTCGCAGACGTTGATTCCGCCGAGGACGCCGTCGCGGAATGCGTCAATCTTCTCGAACGCACTGCCCACCACGTTCGTGTCGGTGCTCACATCGCTGCGACCGATCGCTGTCACAACTGCTTCGTCGAGGTCGCCAGCCGAGAGCAGCAGTGTGTCTTCTCGACCGTCGTTAGGGAGCTGACCTGTGCTATCGGGCACGATGTACGCCACCCACGCGCCGGTGAGGCAGTCGTTGAACAACGCCCTTGTTTCTCCGGTTCTCGTGCTGGAAAGCGCTGTCTGTACCGACTCGCTGTAGGCGTTGGAGAACAGGTACCCGACGGACATGTCGCCCGTGAGCTGATCGAGCGACAATTCGAGCATGACATCTTGATCCCAGTAGATCGTGTTGTCGCCGGGACAGAACACGACGTTGTCCTTGTAGGCGGCCTCGTCAATGCCCGCGCATGATGGGAATGGCCCGGCAGTCGGGAAGCCCGCAATCGAAGGCGGTGCCCACGTGACGCCATTAGCGGCGGCGAGCGCCACCCAGAAGAGTTCGAGGCTCTGCGGAATCAGGGTGATGATGTCGGATGGGCCATTGGTGGCGTCTGGCGCCGGGTCGATCAGCGGCAGGTTGCCGGCGTTCGGATCGGTCGGATCAAATGGGATATCGACGAGCGCTGGAGGCGAGCTGAAGAAGGGGACGCACCGAGTAGCACCGCCCACGAAGCCATCCTGGAAGGCGCCGACGCGGTCAAAGCCGGTGCCATGCGCGTTCGGGTCGTCGAGGCCCGCGCCTTCAATCGGGTCGCGGACATAAATCATCGCTACCAGGCCGGCGCGCACAGCCGCGTCGTCGAATGTGATCAGGTCGCTGCCACCGCTGGCCGCATGCGCCGTCCATGCGCCCGCGAAGCAGTCGGCCTGTTGCTCTTTCAATACAGTCGCGTTGTCCCACTCGCCGGCGCGAGCCTGGATCGCGTGCCCGAATTCGTGAGCGAGCACGATCGCGACCGCTTCCTTACCGAGCAGATCAACCAAGCCGGGCAACGCACCGGCGTCGTCGTACGCCATGAAGTCGCCAGCAATGCAGTAGAACGCGGAACCATCGGCGACGTCTTGGTACGTCGACTGATCCGTGCCGCAGCCGGGAATCGGAGCCTGCCGATCCGGGTAGGCAGCGAAAATGCCACCGCTCAGCGGCTCGAACGCGGCTCCGCCGTAGGCCTCAGGAAATGCTTCCGCCCAAAACGCTTGGATATCGCCGAACGCCGCGGTGAGGAAACCGTCGTACTCCGGATGTTGCGGACCGGCTTCGCCAAAGTCGACAACGCCCTCGATGACCTCATAGGTCCGCGACAGGGGAACCGTGTCGCCCGGCTGCGTCGATTCGGTGGGGATCAGCCCGCCACCGGTTCGTTGCGAACCGACGGCGATGACGCCCGGATCCGAGGTACCGCAAGCGGCGGCGACGATGGCCAATAAACCTGTAAGGAGAGCTACTCGACGATGCACGTTGCGAGCTTAGGCATACAACCGCCGCGGATGTACGACAGAATGACGCATATGCGCGCTGACTCCGACTCGAAAATCTTCCTCGATCGCGTCAATCGAGCTCGGGCCAGCATGGAGCGTTCGGATGTCGACGTGTTGCTGGTCTCAGTCGGCAGCGACCTGCCCTACCTGACGGGTTACGAGGCGATGCCGCTCGAACGGTTGACCATGTTGGTCGTGCCGCGCGACGGAGAAGCAACCCTTGTGATTCCCAGACTGGAAGCCCCACGTGTGCACGAGCATCCCAGCGTTTTCGTACTGCGGCCGTGGAACGAGACCGACGACCCGGTGGCAATCGTTGCTTCGCTGGTCGGCCGTCCGGGGGTTGCGGCGGTGGGCGACACGATGTGGGCGCGGTTCCTCGTCGAATTGTTGGGCCATTGGTCATCGGACAGGACGCAGTACGTGCGTGGCACAGTGGTGATGAACGAGTTGCGTATGCGCAAGGACGCAGCCGAAATCTCCGCGCTGCAGGCAGCAGGAGCCGCAGCCGATCGGGTGGCTACCCAGCTACAGGCTGGCGAGATTGATTTGGTTGGGCGTACGGAAGCCGCGGTTAGCGCCGATATCGCGGCGCGCCTGCTGACCGAGGGCCACGACGTCGTCAACTTTGCAATCGTTGCTGCGGGCGAAAACGCGGCTTCGCCTCATCACCACGCCGGCGACCGCGTCATCAAAAGTGGGGAGGTCGTGCTGTGCGACTTCGGCGGCACGATGGATGGCTACTGCAGCGATATCACCCGCTGCGTGTCGCTCGGTGAACCGAAGTCGGAAGTCGCCGAGGCGTACGCAGTGCTGCACGCTGCACAAGCGGCCGGCGTGGCCGCCGGCGTCGTTGGTGCTGGTTGTCAAGACGTCGATCGAGCGGCGCGCCGCATCATCACCGATGCCGGTTTCGGCGAGTACTTCATCCACCGCACCGGTCACGGCATTGGCATGGAGGCCCACGAGGACCCGTACATGGTGGAGGGCAATTCGTTGCCGATTGCCGCGGGCCATGCCTTCAGCGTCGAGCCGGGCATCTATGTGCCGGGCGCATGGGGAATGCGACTGGAAGACATCGTGGTAGCGACCGACGACGGTCCACTGCCGATGAACCGCGTCAACCACGAGCTAGTCGTTTTGGGTTGACAGCCTTGGGTTGACAGTTTTGGGTGACGGTTCGTCAGGCGCCAGGCGGCAGCAGCTTCGCATCCTCCACTGTCGGCACCAGTAGACCGAGTGTGATGAGTACGTCGCCATCGTCGAGCTTGGCGATCAATCCATTCTTTAGAACGCAGTAGATCGCAGTACCGCCAGGCAGTGCCAAGCTGACGCATGTTGCGTCTTGATTCGCGATGACCTCTTCGTGAGCGACGGCGAGAGAGAGTTGGGCTTGTGCGTCGCGGCGTAAGCGACTTGCGGCCTCGGCGGCGTAAAAGTCGATGGTGATGCCGACATCGCTGATGCGCGCCGGCTCGAACCCGCTGATGCAGTCCGTATTGCTCGTCGTCGCTGGGTCGATGGTGCACGTGTACTGCTGATCGTCAAGATCGAGAAATCGGGTGCTGGCAATCTCGACTGCCCGCCGATCGTCATTGAGAACCACCGTTGCCGCGACCGTGACGTTGCCGAACTTGGTGAGCACCGCGTACAACGCGGTGGCAGGCCCGCTGGTGACGTGGTCGAGTTTGGTGAGCACGGCATCAATGGTTGCATCGCCAGTGGGGCTTCCTGGTGACAACGGGTCGGTGTTGAAGTGCGGCCGCTGCCCCGTGAAGCATCCCGCCAGCACGACAGCTGCCGCGAGCGCGAGAACGGCACGGCCTTTGAGAACGGCACGGCCTTTGAGAACGGCACGGCCTTTGAGAACGACTTGACGGGTCACCTGAATGATCGTACGGCGCGAGCCGTAGTCTCGGCTTGTGATCCGCCTCGATGCCGCCACCGTTTTGCTGCAGTGGTCTGCCGGCGGGCTGCTCTTTCTGTGGGTCACGACGCGTGGCCGCGAGGTCGGTGCTGGCTATGGCTGGCTTTTACGCGGGATTTTCGGTTCGATGGCCGTTGGCGCTGCGGTAATCGGCCTCCGGTCCGAGACGATTCTCGTGCGCGAAGTGGCATCAAGCCTCACCGCGACGGCGGTGCTGGTGGCCCTTGTCGTTTCGGTCATTCATCGAGCGCACATTGCCAGGTTTCCGCCGCTTCTCGACTTGATCGCCCCGTCGGTAGCGGCGATCGGACTTGTGGCCGGCGCACTCGACGCAGCCGATGGCGGTTCAACAATGGTCGTTTCCGTGCTGCGCGTCTTGGTCGGTGCGGCGTTTCTCGGAGCAGTCACCGATGCGATGTTGCTGGGGCACTGGTATCTCGTGCAGCCCGGCCTACCCCGTCGACACCTCAACGAATTGGTGCGTGCCGCCGGTTTCGTGTGGCCAGCGGAGGTAGCTGCGCTGCTGTTGCCGACGGGGATGATCTCGGTCTGGTCCGGTGCCGTCGACGACGGCTGGAAGGGGCAGCTCGGGTGGTTCTGGGCCGCATTGGCGCTGGCGACGATTGTGCTGGTGTTTGTCACGCGGGCCGCTTTGCGCGAGCGCTACTACTCGGCGGTGATGGCGGCTACCGGACTGTTGTATCTCGCCATTCTCACGGCGTTTGGCACCGATCTGGTGGCAAGGGCTGTGTTGGCCGGATAGCCCGACAGCGGCAGCGCTGTTTATTTTCGGTGAATTTGGGGCAGACTTTGACCCATGCCCAGACCAGTGTGGAGCGGAACGATCAGCTTTGGGCTCGTTGCGATCCCGATCAAGCTGTACAACGGCGTCAGCAAGAAGAGTGTGTCGTTCAACCAGCTCGACGACCGGACAATGAGCCGCATCAAGCTGCGCAAAGTGTCGGCGGAGAGTGGCGAGGAAGTACCCGACGAGCACATCGTCAAGGGCTACGAGATTTCCAAGGGTCGCTATGTCGTCGTCGACCCCGACGAACTCGAGCCGTTCATCCCCAGCGCCACACGCAGCATCGACCTGGAAGAGTTCGTCGATCTATCCGAAATCGATCCGGTCTATTTCGACTCGCCCTACATCGTCGCCCCCGATAAGACACCGAAGCCATACGCACTGCTCGCGCGCGCGATGGAACAGGCCGGCAAGGTTGCGCTCGGGCGTTTCGTGATGCGCAACAAGCAGTACATCGCCGCGCTACGCGCCATCGATGGCCGACTGATGATGAGCACGATGGTGTTTGCCGATGAGGTCGTGCCCGTCGACGCTGTCGAAGAGCTCGCCACCCTCGCGGATGTGCAAGTCAGCGACAAGGAGGTGCTGATGGCAGAAGCGCTAGTCGATTCGCTCTCAGCCACGTTCGAACCGAACAAGTACCACGACAACTACCGCGAGCAAGTGCTCGATCTGATCGAGCGCAAGGCGGCGGGCGAAGAGTTCGAAATGCCGGCAGCCGCCGCGGCAGCACCCGCCGTCATCGACCTGATGGCTGCCCTGGAAGCAAGTGTCAAGGCCGCGAAGAACGCGCGGTCGCGGCACCCTGCTGGCAGCCCCGAGGCCGTGGAGGTCGACGCCGCGCCGAAGCGCGTGCGTAAGTCGGCATAGCTCGTGACTGAGCGGGCTGGTAGCGCGCGAACTGGTAGCGGGCGAACGACCGTCAAGGTCGGCGAACGCGAACTGAGTGTCAGCAACCTCGACAAGGTGCTGTACCCGGCGACCGGCACCACCAAGGCAGAAATCATCGAGTACTACGCGCGCATCGCGCCGGTGATGGTTCCGCACCTCACCGGTCGTTGCATCACGCTGAAGCGCTTCCCCGACGGCGTCGAGAAGAATGGGTTCTTCGAGAAGCGGTGCCCGAAGCATCGGCCCGATTGGCTCGGCACCGCGGTTGGTCCTGGGGACCGCGGCGGCGACATTGGTTACTGCCGAATGGACGAGCCCGCCTCGCTTGTCTGGGCCGCCAACATGGCAGGCCTCGAGCTACACGTACCGATGGCATTGGCTGACGATCTCGACACGCCACGCGCGGTCGTGTTCGATTTCGACCCTGGCGCGCCAGCAGCGATGAAGGAGTGTTGCGAAATCGCGTTGCTGGTACGCGACGTTCTGGATTCGGTGAACCTGCAGGGGTTCGCGAAGACGTCGGGCTCGAAAGGATTGCAGCTCTATGTCCCGCTGAATACTGCCTGTACTCACCAGCAGGCGGCCGATTTCGCGCTTGCCGTCGGGCAACTGTTGGAACATCAGCATCGCGATCGCGTCACGACGACAATGGCCAAGGCGGTGCGACCCGGAAAGGTCTTCGTCGACTGGAGTCAGAACGCTCGCTTCAAGACGACGATTGGCGTGTACTCGATGCGTGCTAGGCCAGCGCCGACATGCAGCACGCCGGTCTCGTGGGACGAGGTCGCAGAATGTGCAGACGGTGGCCCCGAGCTGCGGTTTCTGTGGCACGAAGTATTGGCACGCGTCGAACGAGATGGCGACCTGTTTGAACCGGTGCTGATGCTGCAACAAACGTTGCCAGGCGCCTGACGATGGTTCCACGTCTGACGACGCTGTTGCTGAGCGACTACGCCCAGGTCCGCGATCGACTGCTGTTTGTTAGCTCGGGTGGCATCAGTCGCGTCGTGCAAACCACATTCCCAGCGCACCCCCGCATCCACCTTGCAATGGTGGTGCACCTGCCGGTGAACACACTTGGTCGCCCGCACCGAGTCGTCATCAAGTTGAAGTATCCCGATCACGCAGCGGTGATTGCGCAGATCGAGGTGAAGATCAATCTCGAGCAGACCGATGGCGCGAATCCGGGGGAGGGCATCAATGTGCCCCAGACCATCGATCTCGCTCCGGTTGCCTTTCCGCACCCAGGTCAGGTCGATGTGCAGGTCGCGATTGACGGCGAGCCTGCTGGCGATCTGACGTTCTGGATGCTGCAGAAGACCTGATTGCGAGCCGTCGCCTGCACGTCGCCGCGCCGGGATTCAGGCATCTCTACGACAGCATGCGAACTCGTCGTGCTGCAAACGCGCCGAGCAGAGCCAGCGCTGCAGCTAGCGCAAAGTTTGTGCCTAGAGCGCCTGCCAGCGACCAGGAAGTACGGTCGGCGAAGGCGACGGTTGCGCCGCCAATACCACCCATCAGCGAGAAGCCGACAGCATCCGCCAGCGCGATCTGGCTGCTGACCTCGCCCTCACGACCGTCAACGGCGTACGACATCGCCGCCACCGTCGCGGGGTTGAACAGCAGCCCCATGCCCAAGCCGCCGACGGCCCAACCGAAGAACGTCGCGATCATCGACCAGCCCGACCACAGTACGGGTGCTACGAGGACGAGACCGAGAAGCAGCAATAGGAAACCGTTGCGGATCGCAGTCGCGTAGTTGACCGGTGGACGACGTGCGCGAATCCATTGCCCGGCCGTCCAACTGAGCGCGGCGCCGATGATCACGAAACCCTGCACTAAGGGGCGTTGGCCATGAATGCGGTCGGCCGCCAGCGGGATGAAACTGTCGGCACCTAGGAAGGTGGCAGTCGCAAGAATGCGACACGCGACGATTGCGGCAAACCCATGCCGCGCGCGCAAGTAGCCGGGTGGAAACAGGCGTCGTAACGCCGGAGCGGCGAGTGCGACGCCGGTGAGCACGGCACCAAGTGCGACCAGGAGGTTTGCGAATTGCATGCCGGTTACGAGCAACCCAATGCCGGCGGCGGCGATGACTGCGGCGGGTATTCGACTTGCCCTTCGCTCTAGCTGTTGGGGCTGGAAGTGCGTCATCGGTCCCACTGCCAATGCACCAACCAGAACTGCGAACGGAATGAGACCGAGAAACACCCATTCCCACCCGAACGTGTCGGTGATCCACCCCGACAACGCCGGCGCGAACAGACTCGGCAGCACCCAGCCTGCGGACAGGTAGGCATACATCATCGCTTGTCGATCCGATGGGAACGCGCGCTTCACCAACGAATACGCGATGGGCGTGAAGCCTCCGGTCCCCGCGCCTTGCAGTGCGCGACCGACCACGACCCACGTCATCGATGGCGCGATCGCGGAGACCACCAACCCGACGATGAGTGTTGCGATACACAGAACGAACGGCAGTGAGGGACCGCGACGATCGGAGAACTCGCCGATAGCGACTAGCGCAACCAGGTTGGCGAGCGTGTAGACGGCCAACGTCACGCCGTAGAGCGAATCGCCGCCAAGCTCGTCGGTGATGGTTGGCAGCGCGGTGATCACCGACGTGACCTCGAACGCGACCAACATCACGGCCATTACCATTCCGGCTGCGAGCCGGCGCTGCTGTGCGGTCAGTCTTTGTGGCGCGGTGGGTGGTTGCGGCGCGGAGGAAGGTACGCGGCTGGCCGATGCGGTCAAACCGGAGCGCTCGGCGCAACGAGCGGCCAAGGTCGATTGCGTTCGACCGTCAGTGCAATGTCGAGGAGTAACTGCTCGGTGAAGTGGCGACCAATGACCTGCAGCCCGATCGGTAAACCATCGAGCGTTCCAGCTGGAATCGAGATCGCTGGGTTGCCGTGCAAGTTCGCGGCGAACGTCAGCCGCCCGTTGTTTCCGGGCCCGGCATCGATGCCCCCGAACACGCCGGGCAAGGGACCGTCGGCCGCGAAGGCAACGTCGGGGTTGGTAGCAGTGATCACAAAGTCGACACCGTCGGCGGGGTGGAAGATGCGTGCCATCGCCTCGTTCAACTCGGTCCGTCGACGCTCAATCTTGGCGCGGGCGGCGGAGTCATATTTGCCGACCGCCATTTCCATGCCGAATCGAATTTCCGGTGTCAGGTCATTGGCGCACGCCGGCCACACATCAGCGAGTTGCGCCTCGACGCCGAGATTTCCGCTCAACGCCCATGCGGCGCCCATGCGCGGCAGCGTTGCATCGAAGTGTTCGACGCGCCGCATTCCAAGATCGCTCACCAGCTGCGCACCCGCTGCTTCGAGTAGTTCCCACATCACCGGCGAAACGACGGCATTGCCCCAAGTCGGATCGATGAACACTCGAGCGCCGCGCAACGCAGCGACCTGGCTGCCAAGTTCCGCTTCCCAACCGTCGACCCGCGGCAGACTCAGCGGATCACGCGCGTCGAAGCCGTTGCACACATCGAACCACCGCGCGGTATCGCGCACCGAGCGCGAGAGGCAGCCGACCGTGACAGTCAGGTTGCCGTACTGCGCCCACGGCCCGCGCGGAATGCGGCCGATCGTTGCCTTCAAGCCGACGAGCCCGGTGAACCCTGCAGGAATGCGAATGCTGCCGCCACCGTCGCCACCCGTCGCCAACGTGACTAGACCACCCGCGACCGCGGCCGCGGTGCCGCCGCTGCTACCACCCGGTGTACGGCCAAGTTGCCACGGGTTATGCGTGGTGCCGTGCAACTTGGTACGCGTCACGTTGACGCCGCCGAACTCGCTGGCGGTGGTTTGCCCAACCAGAACAGCGCCGCCCACATCGCGCGCTCGCGCTGCATTGGTGCTGGTGTACGTCGCGACTTGATCCTTCAGCGGTACCGACGCGTGTGTGTCGGGCCACCCGTCGACCTGATCGAGCTCCTTGACACCGATCGGCACGCCACCGAAGGGCTTGGTGACGTCGGCCGCCCGTGCAGCAGCGTCCGCTTGATCTTGTGCGAGATAGCAGAAGGCATTCAGCTTGCTGTCGGCAATAGCTGCGTGCGTCGCCTGTAGTTCCTCTGCTGGCGAACGGCGACCTGCACGAAACTCTTCGACGAGCGAGCAAGCATCGCCCTGCCACGGTGTATCCCCCATGCGACCACAGTACCGCTAGACGGTCTCAGAACTTCTACGCTCGACGACGTGCCACAGACAACGACCCTGCCCGTTCGACCAGGAATGACAGTGCCGTTGCCGGGACCGCTGCACACCCACCGCGAGAAGCTCGCCGAGCTGGCCGACCTGGGGTACACCGACATTTGGTCAGCCGAAAGCGACGGCGCCGATGGGTTTACACCGCTCGCACTCGCCGCTGCATGGGAGCCGCGTTTGCGACTTGGCACGGCCATCATTCCGGCCTACACGCGGTCACCGGCATGCTTCGCACAGTGCGTCGCTTCACTTGCCGACGCGGCACCGGGCCGCTTTGCAATCGGCATCGGTAGCAGCAGCGACGTGATCGTGCAGCGCTGGAACGGCATACCGTTCGTCGAGCCGTACAAGAAAGTGCGCGACGTCGTGCGCTTCCTGCGCGATGCGTTCAGCGGCGAGAAGATTTCAAAGACCTACGACACGTTCACTGTCGACGGCTTCCGCCTGGGGGTGCGTCCCGAGCAGCAACCGCCGATTCTGGTCGCCGCGTTGCGTGAGGGGATGTTGCGGCTCGCAGCTCGCGAAGGCGATGGCGCAATCATCAACTGGCTCGGCGCCGACGATGTACCGCAGGTCGCCGCAGTAGTGCGCGGCGCTGCCGGGGGAGTAGAGAAGGAAATCGTCGCCCGAATCTTCTGTTGCCCCAGTGAGAACACTGAGGTGGTACGCGCTAGCGCGCGTTACGCGATTGCTGCGTACATGAATGTTCCGGTGTATGCCGAGTTCCAGAAGTGGCTCGGCCGCGGGCCGTTGCTGCAACCGATGTGGGACGCCTGGAGGGCAGGGGATCGCAAGGCTGCGCTGGCGGCGATTCCTGACGAAGCCGTCGATCAACTTGTCGTCCACGGCTCGCCGGCGCATTGCCGCGCGACTATTGCTCGCTACTTCGAGAACGGCGTGACGACTAGCTCGCTAGCGATTCTGCCGCTGGACCCCGACCTGAAACACGGTGATGCCGTACGCGCGCTGGCACCGAGCGCCAGCTGACCGTCGGCGCAGAGCTAGGCGGCGCGACGTTCGCCGTGGAGAGCGGCGAGCTGTGCCCGGATTGCGGCGATATGGGCCAACCCGCGCTCGCGGGTGCGCTGATCGAGCCGGAACTGCAGCGGAGGATCGCTGATCGTCAGCAGAGCTAATTGCTCGGGCGTCGTGGGGGATTCGGTGCTGGTAACCATGCGCTCAGTGTCGCAAAGGGGTATGACAGGGTTCGCCAGGTGCTGGAGTTACTTCGAACCAAACCGCCCGATTACAGCCCCTGAATGCCGAAATCGAGCGTGTTGACGTAGAGCATGCTGGCGATCACACACACAACAGCCACGGCCACCGGTACCGCGTAGCCAGCCCACTTCGGGATCGGGCGGTGACTCGGAGCCAACATCACGTACCCGCAGATCGCGCCAGCAGCGAGCCCACCGAGGTGGCCGCCGATCGAGATTCCGCTGATGCTGAACGTGATGAAGAGGTTGAGTAGCAGCGCGGTGCCGATTCCGGTGCTGAAAATATTGACGCCGCGGCGATGGAGGCCGATCGCGGCGGCACCGAGCAGGCCGAACACGGCACCGCTGGCACCCGCGGTGATGTGCGGTTCGTTTCCCCCGACGAGCAGTGCGCCGAGCGATCCGCCGAGCAACGACGCGAAGTACAACAGTGCGAACTGCACGTGCGGCATCGCCCGCTCGACGATCTGGCCTAACTGGTAGAGCGCGAACATGTTGAACGCAAGGTGGATAAAACCGAAATGCGTAAACCCACTGGTGACGAGGCGATACCACTCGTCATAAACCTTCAGAAACGGCGCGTAAAGATCGAGATCCACGTGCGCTTTGGTGACGTCGCCACTGCCGCTCGCTGGGTCGGCGATCAGCATCCAGATGAACACAGCGATGTTGATCGCCATAAATGCCATCGTCACCGGTGTCAGTTGCCGTGAGTTCCAGATCTGCGCTCGCGACTTGATGTCGGGTCGGGCGGCCTTCGCGCAATCGAGACAATGCGAACCGACCGAGGCTTGCACGAGGCATTCGCTGCAGGCGGGCTTGCCGCAGCGAGTGCAACTACGCCCAGTTTCCCGGTTGGGATGTCGGTAGCAATGCGGGGCGGCGGGCGGTGTTGGTAGCGACACGGCCGTCAGGCTAGCGAACGGTGCTCGGATGCCAATGGGTTAGACAATGGCGTCGAGGGCAAAGGCGATCAGCAGCAAGATCACGATTGTTCCGTTGTAGACCGCGTGTGCCGTGGTCGATTCGATGAGGGCTTCGCTCGGTGTGCCGGTCGCCCGAAAGCGCCGTAGATACATCCACATGAAGTACGCGCCACCGATCGACAGTGCGAGCGCGGCGCCGATCGGAATCCCGATCAACGCGTGAACGAGACCAAATTGCACGGTCTTGAACACTCGCCGTCCCGTACTCCATTGTTCTGCGCCGGCGCGAAAGATGCGCTCCTCCGCATACGCGAACAGCGGCAGCGCCGGAAACAACAGCGTCATAAAGACCACCGGGATCAGCCACTCCCACACTGTGCCAATTGTCGACTCAGAAGAAGCGAACACCGGATTGCCTTGGCCACCGAGTGCCGACCACCAACCCCACGACAGTCCTGGAATTGCAACGAGCGCGGTTGCGGTAGCGATGACAACGCCTAGTAGCAGCGGCACCGGCCAGAAATGGCGCCAGCCGATGTTGTGAAAGACGCGTGTGACGAGAGTTCGCCCCGCGCCGCTTCTTGACGAACGAAGACCACCGACCAATCGGTAACCCACGAATCCGAGGACAAGGAACGTGACGGCGTTCGTGACCTGATCGTTCACGGTGGCGGTTGCAAATCAGCGCAGATTGCCGAAGACCTCGGCGGCGGTGGGCTCGCCGATGAGCTTGCCCTGCACTAAGTCGCAACCAAGCACGCGCAGGCGTCGAAGCTGATCTTCGGAGGTAACCCATTCCGCCAGGACTTGCATATCGAGCGCGTGTGCGAGCTGCACGATTGCTCGCACGATCGGGTCGTCGTCGCCATTGCTGCCCAACGTGCGCGCAACGACGCCATCCAGCTTCAGTACATCGGCTTCGCAGTTGCGCAGTGCGGTGAGCGACGACACGCCGGTTCCGAAGCCGTCGAGCGCCAACTGCACGCCGACGCGCCGGAGTGCCTGCAACGACCGGAGCGTTCCGGGCTGACCGTCGTTGAGCGTGGGCTCGGCGAAGTCGAGCGTGAGCTGATGCGGGTTCATTTCCAACAGCCGGACGGTGGCAAGCACGCGCTCGACAAACGAACCCTCCGCCAACTGGCGGGCGGCGACGTTGATGTGCATGCTGAAGCCGCGGTCGACAAGTCCCGAATCGAGCCACGCGCGCGTGTCGGTGCAGGCTTGCGTGATCATCCACTCGCCAATCGGCACGATGATGCCCGATTCCTCGGCGACGTGCATGAATTGCGCTGGCAACATCGTGCCGCGCTCAGGGTGATCCCAACGGAGAACCGCCTCTGCGCCCGCGACTCTGCCGCTGTGGGTGGAGATGATCGGCTGATATGCGAGTCGCAGCTGCCCAGCGGCGAGGGCGCGCTCCAGGTCGCTCGACAATTCCTTCTGATGGCGAGACTCTGCGCGCATGGCGTCGGTGTACAGCTCGCTGCGCGACCGCCCGCGCCGCTTGGCCTGGTACATCGCAATGTCGGCGTTACGCAGCAGTTCGTTGGCAGCGTCGTGGCTGCTGACTCCCTGCATGTGCTGTGGCGTGGTGATGGCGACTCCGGTGCTGACCGAGAGCTCGACTTCCACGCCGTGCACCATGATGCGACCGCTGAGGCCGAAGCGAATACGTTCGGCAAGATCAACTGCTGTGTGTTCGTCGATGTTGCCGTCGCAGAGCACAACGAACTCGTCGCCACCGATGCGGGCGACGACATCCGAAGGGCGAGTGGCCTGAGCAATGCGATGCGCGACCTGAGCCAGCAGTGCATCGCCGATTTCATGACCGACGGTGTCGTTGACGTCTTTCAGGCGGTCGACGTCCATAAACAAGATGGCGACGTTGTCGCGGGTGCCGCGGATGCGATCGAGCGCCTCGGCTGCCGTTCGTAACAGCAACAGTCGATTCGGCAGCCCGGTGAGCGGGTCGTGATTTGCCTGCCGAATGAGCTCGCTCTGCAGATGCTTGGTGGAAGTCACGTCGCGTGCAACGCCACCCCAATACTCGACTGTGCCATCCGGAGCACGTTGCAACAGCACCTCGATGTCGAGCGTGCGTTCCATACCGTCGCTGCCGCGGAACCCAACCTCGCCCGTCCACGACGATGAAGTCGTCCCGCCCATGACCTCGCGGGGCACTTGGTCGCGGATCGCCTGCAACAGCCCGCGAGCCGTTGGATCGCGAACGAGGTCGATCTCCTCGACGACACCGAACAGGTTGCGCGCCGCCTGGTTGGTGTACACCGGGGAGCCGTTGCGGTCGACGACGAGAACGGCCTCGTCGGATGCACCGACGACGGTGACCATCCGATCGAGCAACTGCCGGCGGATGATGATGTCGGTATGGTCCAACGCCGTGCCCGCAAAGCCGATCGGGCGTCCGAACGAATCGAGTTCTGGGTAGGCATCGATTCGCACCCAGGTCATGCGGCCTTCGCCCTGCCAGACCCGGAATTCGAGACTCACGACGGCATCACCCGATTCGACGCCGCGGAGCCATGCGAGTTCGGCACTGGCGCGGTCGCCCGGGTGGGCGCTGGCCCACGGCGGGCCTCCAACGCTGTCGGAGCCCGACCCCTGTACGAGCGCGCTAAAAGCAGCGTTGGCCGCGGTTACGCGACCGTCGCGGTCGGCCTGGAAAAGGCCTACCGGTAGCTGGGGGAGCGCCTCGTTGATGTCCGCCATCCTTACGGGGGATTTATCTTGCAACAGCATCTATCGGTCATCCTCCGGCGCGACTGAAGGTGCCCGTGACCTCGGCTGATGCAACCTCCGCCGTCACAATGCTTGCGTACAACTCGTCTCCTGCAACCCCGTCGAGCAGCCCCGTCGGCATGCCCAGATAGTGGACAGTAATGAGGTACACATGCTCGGTCCCAGCGGAGGGGCACGGGCCGGTATAACCGATGTCGCCGAGCCCGTTGGTGGCTTCGTATGCCCCAATCGGAACAATTCCCTCGTCCATCGAGGTGGTGTCGGGCGTAAGGCCGGCGATGATCCAGTGGACAAACGTCGGGGTGTCGAGGTCGTCGAGCGTGATCGCGATCTCGGCGGTGCCCAGCGGTGCGGCCGGCCACGACAGCGCGGGTGCGACGTTGTCTGCCTCGCACGTGAAGCGTGCATCGATTGCGTCGCCGTCGGCCCAGGGAGCCGTCACCGCTTCGGTCGTCTCGACCGGGGGGAGGGTTTCTTCGGGAGGAAATGTTTCGCCCGGTGCGAGTGTGTCGAACCCGGGCTCTTCGCCTTCTTCGGGGGTACTCGTCGTGGAGATCGAGACTCCCTCAAAACCGTCGGGAGGTTCGCGAAGCGTTCGACCGTCGTCACGACAGCTCGAGGCGAGAACGAGCATGGCGAAGACAGAGCTCAACACGACAAGGCGGCGCACTCACCCAGCCTATGCGGCGGGGCGTCGAAGGGGTGGCGCGGGTATCGTGCCTTTTGTGCCCGATCAACTCTCCGAATCGCTTTGTGTGCTCACTGTGCACGCCCACCCCGATGATGAAGCGTCGAAGGGCGCGCCGACGATCGCCAAGTATCACGCCGCAGGCGTACACACGGTGCTGGTCTGTTGCACCGGCGGCGAGGAAGGCGACCTGCAGAACCCACGCCTGCGCGATGCCGGGCGACCGTTCCACGACCTCACGCCCGAGCAAGAGAAATCACTGATGGCCGAACTACGACCGCTGGAGTTGGCGCGGTCTGCCGAGATCATCGGCTACGACGAGGTCGTCATGCTCGGCTACCGCGATTCGGGCATGCTCGACAGCGAATGCAATAAAAACCCCGATTGTTTTCACAGGGCCGAACTCGACGAGGCGGTTGGGCGATTGGTGGCAGTCATCCGACGCACGCGCCCGCAGGTGATCATCACCTACGGCGACGATCACAGCGGCTACCCGCACCCCGACCATGTGAAGGTGCACGACATTTCAGGTCCAGCGTTCGACCGAGCTGGCGATCCCACGTGGTACCCGGAACTCGGGCCACCGTGGCAGCCGCAAAAGTTGTATTACACGATCTGGTCGAAGGCCAGACTGACGGCAGTGCACGAGGGCCTGCTTCACCATCATGGTGAATCGCCGTTTGATCAGAACTGGTTCGACCGCCCCGACACCGACCACCGCATCACTACGCGTATTGCGGTCGGCGACTACCTGTGGGCGCGAAGTGGCGCGCTGCGCGCTCACGCCACTCAGGTCGATGCCGATGAGGCGTTCTGGTTCGGTCTCAGCGACGAACAGTTGGCCGAGATCTGGCCGTGGGAGGAATGGGTACTCGCGCGATCGTTGGTCGCACCGCTGACAGCGGACGAAATCGAGAGCAATATTTTCGCAGGTGTGCAAGTCGCTGTCGACGAGACGGTCGCGCTATGAGCATCCAGTACCGCGTGGTGTTTGGCAAGAACGATGAGGCCGTCGAAGGGGCAGACGATGCAGCTGTCATCGTCACCGTTGCCGCGGCCGATACAGGGTTGGCGCCGACGGTCGCGTATATGCAGGGCAGGTTGAAGAACACCGGGCCGACGGGACCGTTGCTGCAGGCGCTACGCGATGGCAGCGCGGCGGCGGCGATCAGCCGGCTCGCATCGCGTCCCTGAGCGAGCGATACCCAATCGAAGTCGCCCCGGATTCGGCGAGCATGGTGCGCAGCGTGGCATCGGCGGTGATCAGGTCGTAGTCGTCGATGTACAGCGGTGCCGCGTCGGTCAGCGCGCGTACCTCGGGTGTGTCGATGACGGGCTGGACATGGATCTCGGTGACACCAGGTTGCAGGTTGCGCACGGCCTCGTAGACCCGCTCGCGGCTACCGGCGCGCCAGTCGTGGTCGAAGTAGTCGGGAAACAGAATGCCCTCATCGGTCGCAAGCGTTCGGAAAGGAAAGCCAGCCTGTTCAGCTGTGATGGTCGACGGTAGACGGATCGGCAGCCGGAACTCTGCGGCGAGTTCGAGGTAGATGTCGAAGAATTCGGGTCGCAGGGTTATCGCCGAAAGGTGCGGCGCGAGGTGTGTGACGTCGAGGCCCCATGCAACCGCTCGCTCGATCTGTGCCCTGCACTCGCGCAGCACCTCGGCGGGGTCGGCGTGATTCCACAGGTCGTCGACCTCCCGCGGAAAGCCACCCTCGCCCGAGAGCAGTGATGGGGCATGGGTGATCGGCCCGAACCGGTACGACTCGTACTCGCAGTTCAGCGTCAGGTGAACCCCGATGTCGTCGGTCGGAAGAATGCGTTGGGCGGCATCGCGCGCCCATGGCGCCGGCACCATCAAGCTCGCGCACGTTGCCACGCCCTGGTGCAATGCGCCGAGCACTCCGTCGTTGGCCGCGTGACAACTACCGAGGTCGTCGCACGAGATGATGACGAGTCGTTCATCGGGCCGATGGCCGAGGCGTTCGGCAAGCGTGCTCATCGCGGCGACGCTATCCGCTGCATGCCGCCCACAGTCCGGCGTTGGTGCGTTCGGCATCGCGGGCGGCAGCTACGAACTCGGTGCTGTGTGCAACGTTCGGCGGAATGGTCAGCGGCTGGGCGTATCCCTGGCGCACGATTTCTAGGTTGACGAAGGCTCCGGTATCAACGAGATATGCGTAGCCAAGCAGGCGACCATAGACATCGCGTGCCTCAACATCGCGTTCCAGGTAGATCTTAGTGCCCTCTGGCAGCAGCGATTGTGTAAAGGCGGTCGCCTCCGGGCCAAAACACTCGATCGGCGTGTTCGCCTTCTTGGTCTCGGGAGTATCGATACCGATCAGCCGCACACGTTCCTCGACCCCGTCGATGATCATGTCGACAGTGTCGCCATCAACCACGTACTCGACGGTCGCATTCGCTCGCAGCCCCGACGGCGTCGTCGAAGACGCCTTGTTTGACCCACTCGAACAGGCGGTGAGCATCAACGCCGCCAGGGCGAACCGTCGCATTCCGCCGTTCTATCTGGCGGAGCGTACCGTTGCGTGATGGCGAGCTTCCTTCCCTCCCTGACACCGGCCATAAACCCAACGGCGCATCGTTACATCCACGTGATCGGCGCGCTCGTGTTCGTCGATGACCGCGCCGCCGACGACTGGCCGACGCAATTCCTGGGCATGCTCGGCGACATGGCGTGTTGGGGTGTCGACGTTCCCGAGAACGACGACCCCTCGTTCGGCTCGGCCCTCGACCTGTACTCGTATTTCGGTCAGGCCAGCGAAGTCGAGTGGCTGGTCGCTGGTCGTGCCGTGCAGCTCATCGAATGGTCGCGCACGCACCGCTTCTGCGGCAGGTGCGCAGCCGCGACCGAGGTATCGATGGGCGATCGATCGATGCGCTGCCCGGCCTGTGGGCTGGTCGCCTATCCGCGCCTCGCGCCAGCGATGATCACGTTGGTCACCAAGGGCGAACCCGGACCCGACCAACAGGTTTTGCTGGCGCGTGGCGTGCAGTTCCGCTCGCCGATGTACTCCTGCCTCGCTGGCTTCGTCGAGCCGGGGGAATCGCTTGAGTCGGCTGTGGTGCGTGAGATACGAGAAGAGGTAGGTGTCGAGGTCGCCGACGTGCACTATCGCGGCAGCCAACCATGGCCATTTCCGCACAGCTTGATGATTGGGTTCCGCGCTAGTTGGACGGGCGGCGAAATTCAGTGCGACCCGACGGAGATCGTCGATGCGCAGTGGTACACGCGTGACGCCTTGCCACCGATCCCGCCGCCGATTTCGATTGCCCGCAAATTGATCGACGAGTGGGTAGCCGACTCACCGTGACCTTCAGGACTTACGGCTGCAGGTGCTTCGCGAAGAAGTCGAGGATGATCTCGGCGCGCTGACGGCGATGGATTGGTGAACCGCTGCGCGACAGCTCGTGAGTCTCACCGGGGAAGCGGTAGAAGGTGACGTCCTTATGCAGCAGACGCATGGCGACGAACAACTCTTCGGCTTGGTTGATGGGGCAGCGCAGATCGTTCTCGCTGTGAATCAGCAGCATCGGGCAAGTGATGTCGCGCACGAACCGAATCGGCGACATGCGTAGATATTCGTCTGGATCGTCGAGGTGCGAGAGCCCGTGCTCGATTCGAAAGACGGTCGCAATATCGCTGGTGAATTCCTCGGTGACCAGGTTGTTTACCGAGCGCTCGCTGCAGATTGCCTTGAACCGATCGCTATGTAGCCCGGCCAACAGCGTGGCCATATAGCCGCCGTAGCTGCCGCCCTGCATGCCGACGCGGTTGCGGTCGCAGAACGAATAATTGGCCAAGGCGCCATCGAGGACGGCCATGACATCGTCGACGTCGACGCTGCCCCAACCTGTGCCCGGCGCGTGCGGATGATTCGGGCCAAGAATTGCCTGGCCCCAGGCCTGCTCTCGCCCACTGCCACCGCGCGGGTTGCTCATCAGCACCACGAAGCCCGCGGCAGCCTGGAACTGGGCTTCGTCGAAATACGTCTCGCCGTACTGGGTGTGGGGACCGCCGTGCACGTTGAGCACCACGGGGTACTTACGCGATTCGTCGAAACCCACCGGTCGCATGATCCAGGCGTCGATCTCAGCGCTGCCGTCGGTGCACGGGACAGCGAACCGCTCCCACGGTTGCGGATGGACCGTGCTCTGGTAGTTGTCGGCGAAGTTCGTCAGTCGCCGAGCCTTCCCCTTGCGGTCGTCGGTCTCAAGAATGAAAACGTCGGAGACCTCATCGACGGCACCTGCGCAAAACGCAATGGTGCCGCCAGCCTCGTCGAAGGACTTGACGGTGATTGGTCCGTGGGTGATCGCATCAGGCGCTTTGCCGTCGACATGGACCCGATAGAGGTGTGTTTGGCCGCGGTCCTCGGCGGTACACAGCAGCGTTGCCCCGTCGATCCAGCGCGGTCGTTGTGAGCCAGCCGACGTTTCGAAGGTGCGATCGAGCTTGCTGCTCACCCAGCGATGCGTTCCGCCGGAAGCGGGAACGACGCCGATGGCCACGTTTTGCGGATAGGTGTTGGGGTCGTCGGTGCCCATGAACGCAACCAGTTCGCCGTCTGCAGACGGCGACGGCAGCGAGTAGCCACCGGTCTGATTCGTAAGTGCGCGGATCTCCCCATCGAGTGGAACGACATAGAGGTCGGTGGCGAGATCGCGGTCCCATGTTTCGTGGCGCTGCGCGGAGGTGGTGACGGCCGACGAGTCGGGCAGCCACGAAATGCCATCGTGCTGGAATTCGCCGGGCGTCAGGTTGCGTGGCTTGCCGGTGCCATCGGCGGCAACGACGTAGATATGCGACGGCCGGTCGAACACCCAGTCTTCGCCATTGAGCCGTGTGAAGAAGTGTTCGATTTTCCGCGGTGCTCGCCAACTGTCGTCTTCGGCTTCGTAGCGCTCGTGCTGGGTGTGGCTGATGAAAGCGATCCAGCGCCCGTCGGGGCTGAACGCCAAACTGCCAAGGCCATCCTTCATCGTGGCAATGGTGCGTGTCTCGCCCGCGGCACGGGCGGGCATGACGTGCAGCGTTGCCTCACCTTTGGTCTCGCTACGGCGCGAGGTAAAGGCGATAGACGCGCCGTCGGGGCTCCACGTCGGGTTGCCGTCGTGATCGCCGCCGGTGATGGGTCGCGGCGGACGACTGCCGTCGGTGCGAGCCAACCACACCTGTGAGAAAGTCTTGTTCTTGGCCATATCCACCCGGCTGACCACGAATGCCACCTTGCGGCCATCGGGTGACACCGCCGGGATCGACGCCTGTACGACGCTGCCGATGATCTTCTCGGCAATAGCGGCGTGACGGCTGAGTTCGGCCTTGGCAGGTGATTCGGAAGATTCGGACGGTGCTGGCGGCATGGCGAAATACGGTAGCCGCTTGTCGACGGCCATATGGCAGGATGCGCCGCTATGCAACACCCCTCTTACCTCGCGGCACTTGCCCGCGATGGCGCAGGCTTCGCGGATGCGTGCGCATCCGCCGGCCTTGGGGCCCCTGTGCCTGCCTGCCCGGGCTGGTCCGTCGCCGATCTTGTGTGGCATATGACTGAGGTCCACCATTTCTGGCGCAGCATTGTTGGCGAGCAGCGCCAGAGCACAGCGGGCTATGTAGACCCAACCCGCCCGACCGACGACCAGCTCTTATCGACGTACCGCGCGGGCTTCGCAGATACGGTGGCTGTTCTGTCTGCCGCCGATCCGACGCAGGCGAACTGGACGTGGTCGTCGGACCACACCGCTGGTTTCGTCACCCGTCGGATGGCACAGGAAACCGCAATGCATCGTTGGGACGCTGACATAGCAGCGGGAGCGAGCAAGCCGATCGACGCGGAACTCGCCAGCGATGGTGTTGATGAGTTCCTCTACTACATGCTTGATGATGCCCTGGCTGATGCACCGGCGGTTGGTGGCTCTGTGCACTTGCATTGCACGGATGTCGATGGCGAGTGGATGATCCGCCCCGGCGACGACGGAGGTGGGGTAGTGACCCGAGAACATGCGAAGGGCGACTCCGCTCTGCGTGGTACCGCGAGTGACCTATTGCTAGTGCTCTGGCGTCGCCGAGATCTCACACGGGTCGATGTGATCGGCGATGCGGCCGCGGCGGCCAGGTTTGTCGCGCATACTTCGCTCGACTAGTCGAGCAGGTCAGTCCTTCTTGTGTCGCCAGCCGCGACCGCGCCGCTGGGATGCATCGCTGCCTCCACCAACCTGTACCGATTCCTTGGGCGGATGGTCTAGATCATCGACCATCTCCCAAATCTGAACTGTCGCCATATTGTTGGCTGAACCGTTCCACGTGTCAGTGATGGCTGCAGCCTTTTTTAGGTCGTCCTTGATGTCCTTGACCGACATTGGCCCGGCCGCCAGCTTGGGCAGTGGGGAATCGAACGTCATTGCTGGCGGCGCCGCGGCAATCGGCTGGGCTGCAATCGGCACCGACGCTTCGGACGGCTTCGCAGGCTCAGCGAGCTTTGGCTGGAAGACGTCGTTCGGCGGTGCGATAGGAGGACTCGGTTGAATTTGAATGCTGTTCAGTGCCGCAAGGTGCGGAAGTTCGGTGGTATTGGTCGTCGCGGTTGGTGACATGATTTGCGTCGCGGGGGTGGCGAGCGAAGGCACCGGCGGTTGCGTCAGCGCGACGACGTCGGAGATGTTGGGGAGATCACTGGCGTCGGAAGGAACTGCCCACAGCGGCTCTTCGTCGGCTTTCGGCCACTCCGGAACGGCCGACTCAACGGCAACGATCGGCGCGGCGAACGCTGCGAGTTCCACGACTGGCTCTACGTCAGCCTCGACAACGTCAGCCTCGACAACGTCAGCCTCGACAACGTCAGCCTCGACAACGTCAGCCTCGGGGGCCGGGGGAGCGCCGCGCAACCAGTGATGAAGGCCCGCCGCGTGATAGCGCAGCGGAAACACCTCCGGCATTCCGACCGGATTTTGAGCGATGGTCGCCAACAGTGACTCGGTTGCCGTCTCAACGGTGAGTTCAACCGCGTCGCGGTCGATTGTTGGGTCGCGCTGAAACAAGCGCGCAAGTGAGTCCTGGCCCCCGGCTTGCACCACACCGCGAGCAAGTTGCATTGCAGTGACTGCGCCGCAGTTCACCAATCGAGTTGCAACCGGAGCGTCATCCTCACGCTCAGCGAAATAGACATGACCCTCAACCGCGAACAGTCGTACGCGAGGGTCGAGCCCAATAGCCGCTTCCCCGGTGAACAGCTCCGAACGGACCAGGGCAACGAATCCCCAAATTGGGTCGCTGCCGCGGTATGCGCTGAGTTGGCTCTGCACCATGGGAATTGCTCCTGTCCTGAACGACGCGTCCACCTCGGTTTTCGGTTCTCTGACGCGACAACTTGAGGAGAATCAAACGAACTCTCAAGTCGCCCACATCCGCGACCGATCATTCGTCGTCAAGATTTCGGATGCGAGACCAGAACGAAGGGTGGCGTAAATGCTTCGGCGACTCAAGATCGGCGGCAGAGTGAACATGCTCATTGCCGTGCCATTGTTGGCACTTATCGCGTTTGCCGCGCTGGGATACGCGGCGCTGCAGCGCTCCAGCGTGCGCGGCGACGAGTACAAAGCCTTGAAGAAGGCGCAGGATCTTCGCGCCGACGTGATTCCGCCGCCGGCCAGCCTGCTAGAGGCGTGGGCCACCGTCAACCACATCGCAGTCGTCGCGGCTACCACCGACGGATTCTCGGCCAACAATCAGACCATCATCGATCGAGACTTCGCTGCGCTCGCGTCTGCTCAGGCGCAGTTCGACGCATCAATGACGTACTGGAGCACGCAAGACCTTGAAACGCGCGTCGAGACTCGTCTCATTCAGATCGGTGGTTTCACGGGCACCCGGTTCTTCCAAATCGTGGAAGACGAGTTGAAGCCAGCCGTCGAATCCAAGAACGCGCAGGAAGTCATCGACGTTGTGCGTTCGATGGAGTGGCGTTTCCAACTTCAGCAGACGGGCGTCGATCGCGCCATCGTCTGGGCTGAGGGGGAAGTGCGCTTCCGCGAGCTGAACACTTCAACATTCGTCGCGGAGATCATCATCTATGGCGGCGCCGGTGCCGCTGTCATTCTGCTACTCACGTTGCTGCTGTCGGTGTTCGTACGTCGCTCGATCGTGACTCCGATCCGATTGCTGGCCGCGCGAGCCAAATCCGTCGCCAGCAAGGAACTTCCGGAGGCCGTGCAGCAGGTTCAGCAGTTGCCGGCTGATTCGGCCGTACCACGTGTCGCGCCGTTCGATGTTGGCAGTCGTGACGAACTTGCTGAACTCGGTGCCAGCTTCAACTCGGTGCAGGACGCGGCCGTCGACCTCGCAGTCGAACAGGCAATGGCCCGCCGCGTCGTGTCTGAAAATCTGGTCAACATTGCTCGTCGTAACCAGAACCTGCTGGGCCGAACACTCGGGTTTATCTCAACGTTGGAGCAGGGCGAGCGCGACCCAGAATCGCTCGACAACCTCTTCCGCCTCGACCACTTGACCACGCGTATGCGCCGAAACGCTCAATCGTTGTTGGTGCTCGCGGGCGCCGAACCGACTCGCTTGTGGGCCCCAGCTGTCTCGCTCGGCGACGTGGTTCGCGCTGCTTTGTCCGAGGTCGAGAACTATGGCCAGGTCGAACTCGCTGTCCTTGGCGACATCGGCGTGCAAGGTGCTGTCGCCAGCGAGATCGCTCACTTGCTCGCCGAACTGCTCGAGAACGCAACCAGCTTCTCGCCGCCGAACACAACAGTGACTGTGGTCGGCCGCGCGGTACCCGATGGCCATCAGTTGGCGATCTTCGATTACGGCCTCGGCATGTCGGCCGAAGATTTGGCGGAGGCCAATCGTCGCCTTAACCAGGTTTCATCCTTCGACCGCGAGACCAACAAGATGCTCGGTTTCCAAGTCGTTGCGCGGCTTGCCGCTCGCCACCAGGTGAACGTAATGCTGACCACCACTCCTGGTGGCACGGGCGTGACAGCCATCGTGCGCCTACCGAAGTCGATTCTCGAAACCGTTGGCGCTCCCGGAATGCCGGTTCCTTCGGTGGACGTGTCGGCGGACGCGCAGCGACTTGACGAGCCGATCAATGTCCACGCTGGTCCCGCGCCAATCTCGAAGCCACCGCAAGTGCATGTGCCGACGGATATGACCGACGAAGCATTGTGGGCAGCGATGTCGTCCGCCGCTGCCAGCAACGTCCACGGCCAAGAAACATCTTCGCGCATGTCGCCAACCCTGACCCCGATCGATGCACTGTCGAAGCGAGTCCCAGGCGCCCAGCTTCCCGACCTCGGAATTCCGCAGCTCGAGACGTTGCCCGTTCGCGGTGCCGATGAGGTTCGGTCGACACTGACGAGTCTGCAACGTGGTGTGGAGCTTGGTCGCCATCAGTGGGCCGACGCTCCAGACTCCACGGCAGATTTCACGGCAGAGTCGTAGAAGGACTACCGGACATGGAACTCTCCGAGAAGGCGACCAACGTCAACTGGCTGATGGTGAACTTCGTGCGCAGCACGCCTGGAGTTGATCACGCACTGGCCGTGTCCTCCGACGGTCTGTTGATCGCGTTGAGCTCCAGCCTCGACCGTGCCGCCGCCGACAAGCTCGCCGCGATCATCACCGGGATGCGATCGCTTGCTCACGGCGCGGCCGGTGAGCTGAACAAGGGCCAAGTGATGCAGGTGCTCATCGAGATGACTGGCGGCTATCTGTTCGTGAGCGCCATCTCCGGCGGCTCGACGCTTGGCGTCGTGACCAGTCGCGACTGCGACCTTGGCTTGGTCGGATTCGAGATCACCTTGCTGGTCGAGCGGGTCGGCGCCCAACTCACCCCGACGTTGATTACGGAACTGAAGAACGCAATGGTCGCGGTGTGAAATGAGTGGTGCTGAGGCGGAAGATCCGCACGCCCAAATGGTGAGGCCGTTTCTCCACCGGAATCTGCCGCTGCAACCGTTGTCGCCCGACTCGGAGGTGCCGGGACAAGGTGCGGCGGTTCGCGCCTACGCGATGACCGGTGGACGAGCCCACACATCGACACAACTCGAATTTGAAACAATGATGCAGGCAACCGCTGGCGGCCGTGAGGCTCTTACCGCGGTCCGTTTCGAGCGTGCGGACATTTTGCGCCTGTGTCAGAGCGAGCCGATGTCGGTTGCCGAATTGTCGGCGCGCTTGCACATCCCGATCGGCGTAGTTCGCGTGGTCGCAAGCGACCTCATCACCGATGGATTCCTAGAAGCGTTCCACCCGAGCACGAACGTCGCCGACGACGTGCTCCTGATCACAAGGTTGATTGCCGGTGTCCGTGCTCTCTGATTTTCCGTCGCGAACAACCAGGGGGCCGATCCCCGTGAAGCTTGTCGTCGCGGGCGGCTTTGGTGTCGGTAAGACGACCTTTGTGGGCGCAATCTCTGACATCAAGCCGCTGACCACTGAGGCGGCGATGACTTCGTACGGCGAGAGCGTCGACAATCGCGGCGACGTTGGCACCAAAACGACAACAACCGTGGCAATGGACTTCGGACGCGTGGCGGTCGATGATGCAATCGTGCTCTATTTGTTCGGCACACCGGGCCAGGATCGATTTGGCTTTATGTGGGACGACCTGATTCAAGGAGCGCTTGGCGCGGTGGTGCTTGTCGACAGTCGACGGATCGCGGACTCGTTCCCTTCGATCGACTACTTCGAGAGTCGCAGCGTGCCGTTTGTGGTCGCCGTCAATCGCTTTGGGGGGCAGATGTTCCACAGCGTCGATGAGGTACGCGAGGCGTTGTCGATCTCGCCGGGCGTTCCGGTCGTCACCACCGACGCGCGTGGCCGGCTGGCGGTAAAGGAAACGGTGTTGAACCTGCTCGACGTCGTCCTGCAGCGAGCGATGGCGAAAGCCAAAACCAACTAGGCCAAGACCAACTAGGCCAAGACCAACTGTGGTCACCAGAGTTGTAGTTACCAGAGTTGTAGTTACCAGAGTTCTGGTTACCAGAGTTGTAGTTACCAGAGTTGTAGTTGCTCCCAAGTGATCGCCACGTCGCTGATGGTCTGCCACGTCAGTCGCCCGCGACCTCCGGGCCGACGCACCTCGACTCGTTCCGGCCGCAGACTACGAGCGGCGCCGTTGGCGTCGTAGATGGTGATGCTGCCGTCGAAACCGACGCCTGACATTTTGCCTGCGAACCAGCGGCCGGTCTCGCCCTTACGGAATCGCACGGGCTCGCCCGCTTTCAATCCCAGCAGTTGCAGCGTCGCCGCATCGATAATCACGGAGCCAGCATTCGTGCCTGCAGCTTGCGCATTCCCGCCAACCATCGGTCGTAGTCGCCTGTCTTGCGCTGAAGGTAGGTCAGTACTTCCGGGTGCGGCAGGATCAAAAACAACTCTGCCCTAATTCCTGCCACGACCACGTCGGCGACCTCGTCGGGTTCCAACACTTTTCCGGCGGCCCGTACGACACTGCTACCAGGGCCAGCACCCGGCTCGTCGCCGCCACGCAACATCGCCGTGTTGACGCCTTGCGGGCACAGACAGCTCACCTTGACTCCTTCGTCGCCGTGGGTGATGCTCAGCCACTCGGCGAATGCAACGGCAGCGTGTTTGGTGAGCGCATATGGCGCCGAACCGATCTGGCTCAACAAGCCGGCGGCCGAGGCCGTCGAGCAGAAGTAGCCTTCGCCCCGCGCGATCCATCCGGGTAGTAGATGCTTGGCCGCCCACCGGTGCGCGTGCACGTTGACGTTGAACGCCGTTTCCCACTCGGCCTCCGAGGTTTCCAATCCGCGGCCGATCGCGACTCCGGCATTCGCGAAGAAAAGGTCGATGGGGCCGAATGTTGCTTCGGCGGTGTCGATCAGCGCCTCGTTACCGCTCTGTGTGGTCACGTCGGCGGCGACAGCGACCGCGCTTGACGGACGAGCCAGATTCAGTTGCGCTGCTTGCGCCTCGGCAGTAGCGATGCTGGTGGCCAGGTCAGATGCCACAACCTGCGCACCCTCCGCGTGGAATCGCGCAACCAACGCGGAACCGATCCCGCCGCTAGCGCCCGTGACGACGACATTCTTACCGGCCAGTTCCATCGCATGAATCGTAGGTGGTTCGCGTGTGACCGGAAGCGAAGCGCTGGCACCAGAAAATACCGGTACCATGCCATTAGAGCTTGCTGCGCGCGAGATACGTTCGCGACAGGCCCCATTGCGAGGAGAAAACGTGACCGAGACGACCGACACGCCGACAACAAGTAGCGAGACAACCGAGTTCGTCATTCACGAGGCACTCACCGTGATCGACAAGGCGCTGTCTCAAATGATGAGTCGCGAATTGGTGTCATCGGGTGAGATCACCGACGTGCTGCTCGATGTGCGTACGTTGCTCACCGCGCCTGCCGCCGTTTCTGCTGGCGTCTAGCTCTTCACGAGTCGTTAACTAACAAGGTCGTTAACTAACAAGGTCGTTAACTAACAAGGTCGTTAACTAACAAGGTCGTTAACTAACGAGTTCGTCGAACGCTCGCTGTAGGCAGTCGCGCAAACGCTCGGGCTCGGCGACAGCTGCCGTATCGATGTTGATACCCATGTCGAGGCTGTGGTTGTAGCTCAGCAGTGTCAGATTGAACGCGACGCCAGCGAGCGGACCAACTGGATAGTTCTCCAGCAGTTCCGCGCCAGCCATGAACAACGGAATCGGCGCGGCGCGCACATTGCTGGTGGCGAAGTCGATGGTCTGCGCCTGCTGCCGCGCCAGGCGCGTGATCAGGCTGGTGGGTAGTGCACTGGCGACCGCGGCGAGGGTCTCGATCGAAGCCGTTGACGAGGCTTCCTTGGCGGTACCCGCTGCGGCCTGAATGGCGATGATCCGGTCGCAGATCGGCATCTCGCCGGTGGGCACGATCATGCGTGCCAACGAGAACGCATTGGCCCCCGACGAATCGGTACGGGTGCTGATCGCCATGCTGGTGCGCAGTTCGTCGACAGGTGCTCCGAGTTCACGGTGATAGCGCCCGGCCGCGTCAGCCGCGGCGGCAATAAAGGCGGTATTCAGCGTGCCCCCGAGTCGCTTGGCGGCGTCCTTGGTTGGCTTGAACGGTGCTCGCAACACTTCCATCCGACGGTGCAGCGATCGCTTGGTCCACAACGGTGAGCGCGCAGACTCGGTGTCGCCGAGTTGTTGCATGACACCGCGCAACGTGTCGGCTGCTGCCGTTCCTGCTTCGGAGATTCCTGCCGGATCGGCAAGCAGGTCGCGGATCTGCTTCAGGAGACCAAGCGGTAGTCGCAGGCTGCCACCCAGCAGGTCGCGCAAAAGATCGGGTGTCTGGCCGTCGTGCTCGGCGGCTTGCTGCGCCGCGGCGATGACATCAGGGTCGAGTGCCGGTGGTTCGGCGGCGTCGCGTTCGAAGTCGAGAAATTGCAGCGAGAGCTGAACGCCACCTTCACCATCGACAATCGTGTGGTGCAGCTTCTGGATCAGCGCACTCTTGCCGTCGTGCAAGCCGTCGACGACCACGAATTGCCAGAGCGGCCGGGTGCGATCGTAGGCGTCGCACGCGATCAGGCTGGCGAGATCGAGCAACTGGCGCATGCTGCCCGGTGGCGGCAGCGCGATATGACGCACGTGGTAGCGCAAGTCGAAGTTCGAATCGTCCACCCACATCGGCGCGGTCAGGTTCCACGGTGCCGGCTGCACGCGCTGGCGTAGACGCGGAACCGCGTAGGTCGCGTTCTCGAGCCGACGCAGCAGACGGTCGAAGTCGGGTGGACGATCGAGAATTGTGACGTTGGCGAAGGTGCTGCTGAGGTGCGGGTCCTTCTCGAGCCGCCACATCAGCCCTTCGGCGTCGCTCATCTTGCGATCGAACTGCGGCAGGTCGGCCATACAGCGAGACTACCGCTGGTTAGCTGAACGCTCGCAGTGCGGCGATTGCGACTTGACCGAGCGCAAGGCCAACGAATGCACCGCCGATGATGTCGGAGGGGTGATGAATTCGCACATAGGCGCGGCTCGTCGCAACGATGATGGCGACCACAAACCATGCGGGTGCCCAAGCGATACCGCTCCAGTAGGTGAGCACAGTCGCCGCGAAGAACGCGGCGCTGGCATGGCCGCTAGGAAAGCTGCTGGTGACCGGTCGGCGCACGGGGTAGCGCGGGTCGCCAGCTTCCGTTGGTCGTGTGCGGCGGAACACGCGCTTGATCCCTTGATTCACGATGAGGCTCTCGGCGCCGATCAGCGCGAAGAAGACGAAGGCCTGATTGGCGCGTGAGTTGCTGGTGAGCCCGCGTGTCGCACCGATGAGATGCCAGATCAGGCTGAAGTCGCCGAGCGCACTAGCGACGACGAACAACTTGTCGGTGAAGCGATTGCCGCGGATGCGTTCGAGGCTGGCATCGGCCCACGCGTCGAACGTGGACACACTCACGCGACGGCCAGTGGACGCAATCGCGCGGGTGCCTCGACGGCTGCGAGCGAAGGATCGCCGCCGAAGGCCGGGCACCACGGCTGGTACGCGCACGATGTGCACAGTGCGCCAGGCTTCGGTCGGAAATCGCCGGTAACACAAGCTCGCTCGACTGCCTTCCACACCGCAGTCGTGCGTGTTGTGATGAACTTCACCGACTGCGCGGACGGAATCGCCGTGATCGTCTCGCCGGTACGTAGATACATCAGCCGAATCGCTGCTGGCCGCTGACCAAAGACTGCCTCACAAAGAAACGAGTAGAAGTGGACGCCTGACAGCCGGCTTTGCTCGTACTTGAGGCCGGGTGCACGACCGGTCTTGTAATCAACCACAACTAACCCACCGTCGGCGTCGAGTTCCAGCCGATCGATAATGCCGCGCAACGTCAGGTCGCCGACCTGCGCTTCCAACCGCAGTTCGAGGCCTATCTCGCGCACGGCTGCCGGATCTTCCATATCGAAGTACGCCTGCGTCAGCGCCCAGCAGTCGTCGAGGAACGCCTGCTCGTGCGCTTCGTCGAGCGCAAGCATCGTGAACTCGGGGTCGAGGCGATATTCGGCGACTGCCTGCGCGAATGCCGGGCCAGCACTCTGGCGGGTACGTTGCGCGGCTGGCTGCATGTAGAGCAACTCAAGCACTCGATGCACAAGTGAGCCCTTGACCATGTGTGCGCTCGGTGGTTCCGACAGCTTCTCGATACTGGCAAAGCGGAAGGCCATCGGGCAGGAAGTAAAAGCCTCGACCCGGCTGGGCGACATGCTGGTGGGCACCGGATACATAACGCCATCGTAGAGAAGGCGTGCGCGACAGTGCGGCGATTGCTGCAGGGACTGATTGCTGCCGGAAGGATCAGCCGCTGATTTCGGCCCGAATGATGGCCGCCACCTCGGCGGGGTGGGTCATCGGGCCGAAGTGATCCATATCGTCGAGTTGTAGGCACCGGCCGTTCGGTAGCCGTTCGGTGATGTGAACAGCGATCGCCGCCGGCGACATCTCGTCGATTCTTCCGGCGACTACTAAAACGTCGGTGGTGATCTCAGGCAGGTAGTCCCACGTACGGTGCGATCCGCCAGCCGCGAAAGTTCCCGCCTCCGTTTCAGGACGGCACTTCAGGTGAACCGCGCCATCGGGACCCAACGCGAAGCCGTGCCGCACGTATACGTCGAGGGCCTCCGGTGTGAAGGCGTTGAGCGGTGGCTTCGACGCGTAGTTCGCAATGGCGTCCTCGAACGAGGGGAAGGTTGCCCGTCGGCGGCGAGCCGACGTCACCATCGGGCTCTCGACGTCGTACGGCATCAACTCAACTGGCGGGAACACGATCGGCTCGAACGCGATGATGCGGCGAAACAGATCGGGGTTGCGATGCGCTGCCATCAGTAGGCAAGCGCCACCCATCGAATGACCGAACGCGACGATGGGTTCGCCCGCTCGTTCCACCAACCATGTCGCCATTGCGGTTGCATCGTCGCCATATCGCTCCCAATCGATGGCGTCGGTTGCTTGGTCAGTACCTGAGGACGACACGGGCAACGGTGTGTCGCCGTGGCCACGAAAGTCGAACGCGACGCAGTGCGCGACGTCGACTAATTCATTCGCTAACTGCTGATAGATGGGACCGTGGAATCCCGTCGCGTGAGCAATGAGTAATGGCGACCCATGGCTGGTCGGCGGTTCATTGGCTAACTCGTACACCGCCAACTGGACGCCGTCGGAGGACGGCACACGCATGAGCTAGCTGTACTTCTTCTTTCGCCGGCGGTGCCACCAGATGCTGAAGATTCTGTCGATCAGAATGCCCAGCACGACCGCCATCAAGATTGACCAGCGGATAGTGGTGACCTTTTCGAATACTAAGAAGTCGAGTGCGACCTGCTCGCTGTTCTGCAGGAAGAACACGGTCGCGAGAGCGATCAGGATCAGGAAGATGATGAGGGCGAAGCTGGGACCAGTGCCGCCCTGTTGAACCTCTCCGGGAATTTGCTCGTCTGACATTGGGCACCTTTCGTTGGCGAAGCGGTACCCATCATGCCCGATTTGCTAAACCTCCGAGACACTCAGACCTCAAAGAGGCCGAGCTGCTGAAGGGCTTCGGCGCGCAGGCGCTTGTAGTCGAGCTTGCCGTTGGCGGCGCGCCCGATGGTCGGGATCGACAGCACCCGCTTGGGGGCTTTGAAGGCGGCGAGTGTTGTGCGGACATGAGCGATGAGGGTCGCCTCGTCGATCGCTGCACCCGGGTGTGGCTCGACCAACGCAGTGATCGCCTCGCCAAATCGATCGTCGGGCACGCCGACCACCGCTGCGTCTGCAACGGTGCTGTGCAGTTTCAACGCCTCTTCTACTTCTTCGGGATAGACCTTTTCGCCGCCGGTGTTGATGCATTGGCTACCGCGTCCATAGAGCTTGATCGTGCCGTCCGCTGCGATCTCGGCCCAGTCGCCGGGGATGCTCCATCGAACCCCGTCGTGCACGACGAATGTCGCCGCGGTCTTCGTTTCGTCTTTGTAGTAGCCGACTGGCATTCGCCCGCGCAGCGCGACACGACCTCGCTCGCCGCTGCCGGGCAGAACCTCGCGTCCGTCCTCGGTCAGCACTTTCGTGCTCGGCGCGGCACGAAACGTTGCAGTCGTACTAGCGGTCGTCTTGGAGGATTCAGCTGTGACGGTGCTGCTCGCCATTCCGATTGCTTCGCTGCTGCCGAGACTGTCGACCATGATCAGACGTTCGTTGTGACGAAGTAGGCCCGCCTTGGTGTCGGCTGCCCAAATCACTCCGCTGCTGAAGATGACGCGCAACGACGTGATGTCCCACCGCTGAGGTTCGGCCTCGAGCGCTCGCAGGATCGGCTTGGCAAACGCGTCGCCGACGATCGAGACGCTGTTGATGCGACTTACCTGGACGGTGTCGAGCAGTTCCACCGGATCAAAGTGGCGACTGGCCAACGTCGTGATTGATCCGGCGAGTACCAGATTCCACATTGCGTTGAACGCGCCAGTGCCGTGCATGAGAGGAGCAGCGGGCAAGTTGCGCGGACCGGGTTTAGCGAAGCGTGAGTCGAGTTGATCCCAGCCGGGTGCAGTCGGCAACGGGAACTTTGACGCAGAGTCGAGAGTTCCGACGAGGTCGTCCTGACGCCACATCACGCCCTTGGGCATACCCGTCGTGCCGCCCGTGTAGAGGATGTAGAGGTCGTCGGGGCTGCGTCCCCATTTGGGGATCGTGCGAGCCGATGCGCTTTTCGCGCGGGTCTCGTAGGCGATCGCCCACGGTGGGCACGAGCCGCTGCCATCGTCGACCCAAATCCACGTGTGCACATTGGGTACGCGGGAGCGCAACTCGTCACATCGATCGGCGAACACTCCGTGAAAGATGACGGCCACGGCATCACAGTTGTCCCATAGGTATGCCAACTCGTCGACCGTGTAGCGATAGTTGGTGTTGACCGGAACGAGGCCGGCCTTGAAGAGGCCAAACATGCTCTCCATGTACTCGGGGCAGTTATAGAGGTATTGCGCCACCTTGTCGTTGCGCTGCGCGCCGGCCTCCAGCAACGTCGCCGCGATGCCGTCGGCACGCCTGTCGAACTCGGTCCAGGTGAATGTGCGGTCGGCTTGTTGCTGCGCAGCGGCGTCGGGAAAGCGGTCGGCGTTGTGTTCCCAGATCTCGGCAAGGTTCCATCCGGCAGCAGCAGTATTCACGGCAGCCGACGGTAGTCCGGTCTGCTGGCGAACACCGGTCCCGGTAGGGTCGCGGCTGTATGGACTTCGAACTTTTGGCCGACGACGACCCGAGGCGCATGGCCGTACGCGAGTGGCTGAAAGCGAATCCATCGCCTTCCAGTCGCCAACTCGCGGAGGCTGGATATGTCGCCCCGAATTGGCCCGAACCGTGGGGTCTCGGCGCCGACGCCATGCACCAATTGATCATTGATGAGGAGTTGCGTCGCGCCGGTGTGCGGCGACCGATCAACCCGATCGGCATTGGCTGGGCCGGCCCGACGTTGCTGTACGCAGGCACCGATGAACAAAAGCAGCGTTACCTGGCGCCGATGCTGTCGGGCGAAGAGTTCTGGTGTCAGTTGTTCAGCGAGCCGGGCGCTGGAAGCGACTTGGCGAATCTGGGTACCCGGGCGGTTCGCGACGGCGACGAGTTCTTGATCAACGGTCAAAAGATCTGGACCAGCGGGGCACAACATTCGAAGTTCGGCATCCTGATCGCGCGCACCGATCCGGATGTCCCCAAGCACAAAGGTGTTTCGTACTTCATCTGTCCGATGGACCTTCCCGGCATTGAGGTGCGCCCGATCATCGAGATGACCGGTGGGCACACGTTCAACGAGGTCTTCCTCACTGATGTCCGCATTCCCGCCGCGAATCTTGTTGGCGATCTCAACGACGGGTGGCGGCTTGCCAAGGTGACGCTCGGCAACGAGCGAGTTTCGCTGAGCACCGGCGGAGTGTTGTGGGGGAATGGGCCGACCGCGCTCGAGTTGATCGACAGCATTCGTGAACGCGGCCCGGTCCACGATGCACATCTGCGCCAGCGCATCGCCGCGGTCTTCACCGAGCACACGTTGCTCGACCTCATCCGACTACGCATGCTGACGGCGACGCTGAAGGGCGAACAACCCGGCGCCGAGGCGAGCATCCGCAAGCTGCTCGCCGACGAGCACGGACAGCACGTGATGACCCTCGCTCGCGATTGCGTCGGCGCAGCAGCGATGTTGACCGGCGGTGATGGCGAGGGAACTGTCGCCAACGACAATCCGCGCAGCCTCGGACCAGATAAGCCCGCGGGCGGCCTGATGCATCCCGGGTGGCACAACGGCTTCTTGTTCAGCCAAGCGTTGACAATTGGCGGCGGTACCACGGCCGTGCAGAAGAACATCATCGCTGAGCGCGTGCTGGGGCTTCCGCGCGACGTCGATGTTGTGAGCGGCCTCAGCTGGTCAGAAGCGCAACGCGCTCGCGGCTAACTACTACCCAGGTCCGGTAACGGCAGTTTGCGCGGTTCGGCAGTCACTAGCACGACGCCGACAACTACGACCGCGGCGGCGATCACTTCGAGCACCCCCGGCGCGTCGCCGAGCAGTAGCCAGGCGACGAGCATGCTCGACGGCGTCACAATCGTGCCGAGCGAGATGGCGGTTGTTGCGGACAGTGTCGTCATCGCCCGCGTGATCGCGAAGTAGATGAACGCCGAGCTCGCCGTACCCAGCCAGATCACCAGCAGCCAGCCCTTGAGCGAGAGCGATCCGAACTCCGCAACGTTGGGTGCTTCGATGGCCAATACGACCACTGCACCGAGCAGCGTGCCTGGCGTGTTCAACCACCATGCGTCGTAAAGGTGTGCGATACCGCGCGTGGAGACCGTGACGCTGGCCCACACGACCGCAGCCAATCCGACGGCGCCGGCGCCGAGCAGCGAAGTTCCACCCGCGCTGCCCGCGGCCATTCCGATCGCAACGCAACCTGCGGTGCACAAGGCGATGCCCAGTACGTGCCGCGGGGTGAGCCGATGCTTGAGGAACGTGACTTCGCCGACCGCTACAAGCATCGGCATTGTCGCCATTACAACAGCAGCAATGGCTACAGAGACACGTTGTTGCCCCCACACGAACAAGATGTGGAAGCCTGCCGATCCAAAGAAGCCACAGAGAATGACTCGTGCGCGGTTCGGTCGCTCGATACGTCGGTAACGATGCCGCGAGAACGCCATGACCAGCAGAAACAGTGTGGCGGAGGAAACCACTCGCCCGGTCGCCAGTCCGACTGCGGATAGTTCCCTGAGGGCGATCTTGACGAAGGTGAACGAGACCGTCCCGATCGCAATTGTTCCGGCGAGCAACAAGAACGCCACCTGCCTGGTCGCGGCAGAAGGCTGTTGGCCCGGAGTCGGCATCACGAGGAGTCGACGCTAGTAGATGGGCTTGTTTTTGCCCAGATGGGTTGACGCGCGTGACGAAGTTAGGCCACCTTGAAACAGAGCTTGCTCGCCTTGGCCGAGTGGCCGTCGCGTTCAGCGGTGGGGCGGACTCGGCATTTCTGGCGGCGGTGGCGCACCGCACGCTCGGGTCGGATCACTCTCACGCGGTCACCGCCGTCTCGCCCTCGGTAGCCGGAGATGAGGAAGCGGATTGTCGTGCGTTTGCCGAGGAATGGGGCTTGCGTTGGACGCCGGTCGCGACATTCGAGATGGAGCGCGCCGCCTGTCGGTTGAACGACAGCGAGTTGCTTTCACTGCAAAGCGGAGTTGATGGACGTTGCCGCACCAATCGCGGCTGCCGAAGGCGCGACCGTTGTGCTCGGTGTGAACCTCGATTGATCTCGGCGAGCACAGGCCGGGCCACAAGGCGGCAGCCGATGGTGGCGCAGCATTTCCGCTCGTCACCGCTGGCTACACCAAAGACGACATTCGTGCCGACTCGCGCGCGCTTGGCCTGCGCCAACTACGCGTGCGTCACTACGGCGAGACCGCCCGCCTCGAGGTACCGCTCGCCGACATCGGTGGCGTGATTGCGCAACGTGAGGCCGTCGTTCAAGCGGTACGCGCGCCGGACTACCGCTACGTGACGCTCGACCTCGAAGGTTTCCGTCCCGGCAACCTGAACTCGTAAACCCCGCGGCTACTGTCCGTCGAATGTCAAACGTTCTGATCACGGGATGCAGTAGCGGGTTCGGCGAGCTCTCTGCAATCACATTCGCCGATCGCGGGCACCGCGTGTTTGCCACGATGCGCACGCCGGGAAAGTCGAACGCGTTAAATGATCGCGCCGAGATTGTGCAGCTTTCCCTCGACGTTTGCGACAGCAACAGCGTCAGCGCCGCGGTCAACGAGGCAATCGCAGCGTCTGGTCGCCTCGACATTGTCGTGAATAACGCGGGCATCGAAGTGTTTGGCGCTGTACATCTGCTCTCTGACGAGGAAGTGATGCGTCAGCTCGACACGAACGTAGTTGGCGTCGTTCGCGTCGCTCGGGCCGTTGTGCCGCACATGCTGGCCGCCGGTGGTGGCACGATCGTGAATGTTGGCTCGCTCGCCGGACTGGTCGCTCCGCCGTACAGCGGGATCTACGCGGCGAGCAAGCACGCAGTCGAAGCGTTGAGCGAGGCGATGCACTTCGAGTTGTCGCAGCAGGGGATCAGAGTGCGCGTGATCGAGCCTGGTCAATTCGCGACGGAGCTGGGGAGCAACAGCGTCTACGCGGCAGCCATGGGTGCGGGTACACCGGAGTACGAACGTCATGAACGGTTTCATGCTGCGCAGCGCACGTTGGTGAGTGGCAATCCGCCGAGCGCACAAATTGTGGCCGACGCGATCTATGCAGCCGCGACCGAGGAGCCCGGCCGCCTACGACACCCAGTGGGCGACGATGCGGCGCTTGTGTTGGCGGTCAAATCGCAGATGAGCTTCGAAGAGTTCGACCACGCGATGCGCACCACGCTGAATTGGTTCGACTGACTAGAGGCGTCCGTCGCGATTCTGTGCGATTAGGGGCGAGCCGCACCCGCGGTGACCTCGTACGAGTTGTCGCCAGTGACCTGCAGGTCGAAGTCCCAGGTGTTGCCATCGGCGCCTTCGGCGGAGCAGGTGAACGTCTCGCCGGTTTCGATCTTGGACGGCTCGGTGCACGACGCATCGGTGAAGGTGGTACCCGCTTGGGTCTCGACAGTGCTGCTCTCGATGAAGTCCTCTGCGTCCTTCTTGAAATCGGTGCCGTCGTTGTCACATGCGGCCAGCAGGAAGAGTCCGGCGCTAGCTACGACCATGATGAGCTTCTTCATTGTTATGGTTGCCTTTCGGAGTGGGTTCAGTGTCCGACGGTATCAGGCGGCCGGTATCGCGACGGAACCACGTGATTGATGAGCCCGTCGAACCGAATCGATCGTCATGATGGCCAGCCCGACCCATACCAGGCCGAATCCGACAACCCGCAGCGGGGGCAGTGCCTCGTCGTAGAGCAGCCAACCGATGATGAAGTTCATCGACGGCACTATGTATTGCATCGGCCCGATGATCGTCAACGGGACACGTTGCGCTGCGTAGGCAAACAACATCAACGGCGCCACGGTCGCAACTCCCGTCAACACTGCGTAGGTCAGCTCGACGCCTGACGCGCTGCTCGGGATGCTGCCGGCCCTGCCGGCGAATGCCAGCGCCAGCGCCGCCGCCGGAACGACGAGCACGAAGCTCTCCGCGGCCATGCTCTCCAATGGTGACAACGGAACCTGCTTCTTTAGGTAGCCGTAGAGCGTCCATGTCGTTGCCATGGCCAGCGCGATCCACGGGACACTCCCGTTCGAAACAGTGAGCACGACGACTGCTGCCGCCGCGAGCATCAGTGCTACTCGTTGTGCAATGCGTAGCGGCTCGTGAAACACCAGCACTCCGACCGCGACGGTGCCGAGCGGTGCGATGAAGTAGCCCAGTGCCGTTTCCAACACATGACCGTTGACAACGGCCCACACGTAAGCCGTCCAGTTCACGCTCAGTAGAACTGCTGCGGCGACGACTCGAAGCAGCAGCCGACTATCGCGCCGTAGCACTGCGAGGTGGCTCCACCTGCGGGTGATCGTCAGCGCACCGGTCATCAGTATGGCCGATGCTGAGATCCGCCAACCGATGAGTTCGAAGGCGTTGAAGTGGTGCAGTTGCTTCCAGTAGATGGTGAGCAGTCCCCACACCAGGTAGGCGACACCTCCCGCAATGATGCCAGCTCGCTGGTCAGGGTGTTCTGGTTGGCGCGACGACATCGCTTCCTACAGTACGTGTAAGGCTAAGCGGGTGGAGATTCGAGTCGCGCTCGATGCTTCGGCCGCTGCGGCCGACGCTGCACAGTGGATGGCGGGCCAGTTACGCAATGCCGTTCGGCGACGAGGAGTTGCATCGTTGGCGATCAGTGGCGGAACAACTCCCGCAAGAATGTTCGCGACCTTGACGTCGCTCGACCTGCCGTGGAGCGTTGTGACGGTCTGGCAAGTTGATGAACGCATCGCGCCAAAAGGGAGCGACGTTCGCAATGCGGCCTTGCTGGCAAGTTTCCATGACGCAGGGGCCCGTGTGGATCCGATGCCGGTGGAGGAACGCGACCTTCAGTCGGCCGCGCAGAGTTATGCCGAAGGGCTGCCAACCCGCTTCGACGTCGTGCACCTGGGAATCGGCGATGACGGTCACACCGCGTCGTGGCCGCCCGGCGACCCCGTCGTCGATGAACTGAAGGCGGTGGCGCTGTCGAGCGAATATCGGGGCACACGGCGGATGACGTTGACGCCACCGGTTGTCAATGGCGCTCGCCATCGGCTGGTCTTGGCAACTGGCGACGACAAGGCGACGGCGATGCGTGGTTGGTTACTGCGCAATGAAGCACTGCCGATTGAGCGTGTGCATCGCACCGGCACCGTTGTCGTTCTCGACGCGGCTGCCGCTGCTCTCTTGCCGCTGGCGACCCGCTAGCTACGCGAGTAGGTAGCGTCACCTCCGATGGACATCACGGCGACGCCTGAATGGGAGACATTGCTTGCCACGGAACGCCCACCAGCGTTGCGCGAGATGTTCCGTTCCGATACCAAACGAGCCGAGCGTTACATGCTTGCTGCTGGCGATCTGCGGATCGATTACTCCAAGCACCTCATCGACGATCGCGTCCTTGGAAATCTGCAGGCGGTGGCCGCTGCGGCCAAGGTCGAGGCCCGACGCGATGCGATGTTTGCGGGTGCCCATATCAACACGACGGAGGATCGCGCCGTACTGCACACAGTCCTACGTGCGCCGCGGTCGGCGCAACTGATCGTCGACGGCCACGACGTTGTCGACGACGTACACGGGGTTCTCGACCGCATGGAGGCATTCGCTGATCGCGTGCGTGATGGCGGGTGGAAAGGCGCGACTGGGAAACGCATCACGCACGTCGTCAACGTCGGCATCGGCGGCAGCGACCTTGGGCCGGCGATGGCCTACCTTGCCACCGAGTCGTTCGGCCAACCGGGGCTGCGCTGCAGGTATGTCAGCAACGTCGACGGCGCCGACATTGCGTCGAACCTCGCCGATCTCGACCCGGCAACCACTTTGGTGGTGGTCAGCTCCAAGACGTTCACTACAACCGAAACGCTCACCAACGCGGGCGAAGCACGGCGCTGGCTTGTCGCCTCGTTGGGCGTGGCTGCAGTCGCGCAACATTTTGTTGCGGTCAGCACCAACGCGACGAAGGTTGCCGAGTTCGGAATCGACACCACCAACATGTTCGAGTTCTGGGATTGGGTCGGCGGTCGCTACTCGGTGGACTCGGCGATCGGACTGTCGCTGATGATCGCCATTGGTCCAGCAGCATTTCGCGAGTTCCTCGCGGGGTTTCACACCATCGATGAACACTTTCGTTCCGCTTCGCCCACGGTCAATGCCCCAATCGTGATGGCACTGCTGGGAATTTGGTATCACAACGTGCTGGGAGCCCAGACCAAGGCGGTGCTGCCGTATGCACACGAGTTGCGGCGTTTCCCGGCGTACTTGCAACAGCTCGACATGGAAAGCAACGGCAAGAGCGTGCGGCTTGATGGCGGTCACGTATCGACGACGACCGGACCGATCGTGTGGGGCGAGCCGGGCACGAACGGCCAGCATGCGTTCTACCAATTGCTACATCAGGGCTCGCGACTGGTTCCGATCGACTTCATCGGCTTCGCGCGGCCCAACGACGGACTGGTCGCGCAGCACGACCTCTTGATGGCGAACCTGTTCGCACAAGGCGAGGCACTCGCTTTCGGAAAGACGCTCGACGAAGTGGTCGCGGAGGGTGTGCCGTCGCATCAGCAGGCACATCGTGTGTTTCCGGGTAATCGTCCGTCGACGACGATCCTTGCACCACGACTGACGCCCAGCGTGCTCGGCCAACTGATTGCGCTGTACGAGCACATTGTGTTCGTACAAGGCGTGATCTGGGGTGTGAACAGCTTCGATCAGTGGGGCGTCGAGTTAGGCAAAGTGTTGGCTACCCGTATCACGCCCGAACTGACGACCACCAAGGACTTGCAGCACGACTCGAGCACCAACGCGCTGATCGATTGGTATCGAGCGAACCGCGCGTGACGCGCTAGACGCAGAACTCGTTGCCTTCTGGGTCGGCCATCGTTGCCCAAGTGTGTGGACCTTGGCTACCGGTGTGCGACTACACGCCGGACACGACGGTGCTGCTGCCGCTGTCGACTCGGTACTCGGCGTAGGTCGATACTTCGCTATCGGGTAACGATGCATCTGCGACTATGCGGTACTCGGCCAACCACTGCTCGGGTGTGACTGTGTGAAACGAATAGCCGCGGTGCGCGAGTTCGGCGTCAACGAGGTCCGGAATTCCCCTCAGCACCTCTTCAAACTCGGCGGCGATGAGTCCCGACGACGAAACCGACGTGGTGACGAACTCGACACCGACAGCGGCACCTTCATTGGTCAGGTAGCCGACGGCGGCCAAATGAATGTCGCCCGTGATGACGATCAGGTTCGGCACATTGGCGGTATGCACGCTGCCCAGCAGTTGCTCGCGTGCGACGGGATAACCATCCCACTGGTCGTAGTTCAATATCGCGCCGTTGAGCGTTGCGTTGGCGAGGACGACTTGATTGCCGACCACATTCCATTGCGAGGTCGACTTCGTCAGAGTGTCGAGCAGCCATTGCTCTTGCGCGTCGCCAAGCATGGTGCGGGTCGGATCCGCCGATTCGGCACATGGCGGATCGAGGCTGAGCACGATGTCGCCACACGCCTGGTCGGATCGGTATTGGCGACCATCAAGCAACGCGACGTTGAGCAGATCACCCCATGACGCCTGGCGGTAAATGCGATACTCCGAATCTGGACCGATGGGCGGCGGGAGCCGAACCGGCTGGTGCTCCCACCACGCGCGGTACGCGGCGAAGCGTCGCTCGGCAAATTCTGATGATTCTGCAACTGTTTGCGGTGTAATTCCGGCGTAGTTGTTCTCGACTTCATGATCGTCCCAGATGACAAACCACGGACACACCGCATGCGCCGCCTGCAGATTGAGGTCTGACTTATAGCGCGCATAGCGATTGCGATACTCCTCGACTGTGGTCGGCTCCGGTCCGAGGTGAACTCGTGCTGCGGGGTCGGCAGCCTCAGCCCCTGCGCCTTCGTAGATGTAGTCGCCGAGCCAGAGCATGAAGTCCGGCGCGCGGTCGGCGATGTCGCGATGGGCCGCGTAATAGCCGTTCTGATAGTTCTGGCAACTGGCTGCGGCGAAGCGCACCTCCGGCACTTCACCCGAGGGCGCCGCGCGCGTGATTCCTACCGGGCTGACGTACTGGCCAACACGGAAGCGATAGAACCCCGAACCCGCCGGCAGTGTCGCAATCGCATGCACACTGTGACCATTCTCGGCAGTTGCCCGCTCTTGGCCGCGAGTAGCGATGGTGACAAAGTCGGCTGTGTCGCTCACTTCCCACACCACTTGGATGTCGTCGGTAGGCATCCCACCACCCTCGAGTGGCAACGGCGCCAGGCGCGTCCAGAGCACAACGCTCTCAGTATCAGGGTCGCCAGATGCGACGCCGAGTGTGAATGGATAGGCCGGCAAATCGATTGACGGCAGAGTGGTTGTCGTCGACGTTGTGCTTGCCACGGAGACTTTCGTGGTCGTCGCCGTGTCAACTCCCGAAGTCGGCCTACTCGACGAATCCCCACCGGTGTCATCACTCGAGCAGCCAGCGACGACAACGGCGGCAGCGCTGGCCAGGAACATTCGGCGTGAGATCGGCCGTGCGAACAATGGTCGAGGAGCTTCGGTCATGGCCTCAGTCTGCACGGTCGCCCGGACCCCTACGGCACGCGCGCGAGCACAGCTTTCAGGTACGCCCCTTGAGCGAAGGTGACCGGATGGTCGATGGCGTGGCCAGTTCGGCGCAACTCTTCAAGTGGCCGGCCAGCTCTTGCTGCCGCGTGCGAGACCGTCAGGTAGAACTCGTCGGCGGTGACGCGGCTGCTGCACGATGCCAGCAGCAGCAAACCGTCCGGGCGCACCAGCTTCACTGCTCGCTCGGCGAGCATGGTGTACGACTGCAGCGCTCGCTCGACGCTCGTCTGGCGAGGAGTGAACGACGGCGGATCGACGATCACGATCTCGAAGCGTTCACCTTTGCGCGTGAACCGATCCATTACCTCGAACGCATCGCCAGTTTCGGTACGGAACGCGCACGCGGCCACCTCGTTGCGCGTGAGGTTGTGCGCGATGTTGCGGTCGGCCGCCGCCAAGGCAGGTGCACTCATGTCGACCGCAACAATGTCGCGTGCACCACCTGCCGCTGCGTGCACGCTGAAGCCGCCGGTGCTGGCGAACATGTCGAGTACGCGGCAGTCGTCGGCGAATGTGCCGATCAGTTCACGGTTGTCGCGTTGATCGAAGAAGTATCCCGTCTTCTGACCGTGCACGACGTCGGCTTCGAACGTGAGCCCGCACTCGGTGAACATGATCGGGTCGGGGGGCGACACGCCAATGAGCGCATCGCCTTCCTCTAATCCGTGCAGCGGCGTCCCGTGCATGTTGCGCGCTAGCCGCAGCACCAGCGCATGCGGATGGAAGGCGTCGGCAATCGCCGGGACCACGTCGACGAGGTGCGGTAGCCACATCGCCGAGTACAGCTTGAGTACCAACGTGTCGCCGTAGCGATCGAGCACCAAGCCGGGCAGGCTGTCGTTCTCGCCGTTCACCAACCGGAAGCCGGTTGTGTCGCCGCGATCGATCAGCGGTTGTCGGCGTTCCTGCGCGGCCAGCAACCGCTGCGTCCAGAACGCACGATCAATCGTCGTTGGCTTGCCGCGGTGGACAAGCTTCACCCGGATCGGGCTTGCCGGGTCGTAGAGCCCGATGGCGACGAAGTTCCGATCGTCGTCGAACACAACGGCTAGGTCGCCGCTGGCGCCACCGTGAGGACCGGCACCCTTGACGCTCGCGATGGACGCCTCGTACACCCACGGATGACCGGCGCGTACTTGTCGCAGCGCGTCGGGGGTCAGTCGGATGGCGAGGCGACTTGATGAAGGTCGCGGTAAGCCAGCTAGGAAGTCCACCGTTACAGGGTACGGCCGTCAATGAGGCACAGTAGGGGAGTGAGAGAGAACGCGAGCAGCGAGAACGGCAGGATCGAACGTATCGGTGTTGTCGGCGCCGGGCTGATGGGTTCGGGTATTGCAGAGGTCTGTGCGCGGGCAGGTTGCGACGTGATCGTGTTGGAGGTCAACGCCGAAGCATGCGAGCGCGGTCGCGATCGCATCGTTGGCAGCCTTGATCGCGGTTTGCGCTCCGGAAAGCTGGGCGAGACTGATCGCGACGCGGCGTTTGCTCGCCTCGCTTTCACTACGGATTATGCCGATCTCGGCAACTCCGACCTAGTGGTGGAAGCGGTCATCGAGGACGAGAAGCTGAAGTCGACCGTATTCCGCGAGCTTGATCGAGTCGTTACTAGTCCCGACGCGATCTTGGCGAGCAACACCAGCTCGATTCCGATCATGAAACTTGGAATCGCTACCCAACGCCCAGAGCACGTGATTGGTATCCACTTCTTCAATCCGGTGCCCATTTTGCGGCTCGTCGAGTTGGTGACATCGCTGCTCACTTCGCCCGCGACCACCGAGCGAGCGAACGATTTCGCTGCCGACGTCCTTGGCAAACGAGTGATCCGCAGTCAGGACCGCGCCGGATTCATCGTCAACGCACTACTCATCCCATATCTGCTGTCGGCAATCCGGATGATGGAGTCGGGTTTCGCCACTGCCGACGACATCGATGCCGGAATGGTGGAGGGTTGCAATCATCCAATGGGTCCACTGCGTCTCGCCGATCTCATCGGACTCGACACCACGATGGCGGTGGCGGACAGCCTGTACACCGAGTTCAAGGAGCCGCTCTACGCATCGCCACCGTTGCTGTCGCGCATGGTGGAAGCCGGCCTGTTGGGGCGCAAGACCGGCCGTGGTTTCTACGACTATCACCGCAATGACTGACGCACCGCAATGACTGACGCACCGCAATGACTGACGCACTCGAGCGGGTCACGAACCTGGTTGCCTTGCTGATGGCAACGCGCGTGCCGATCACCCTCGACCAGATCGCGGGCGAGCTGAGCGGCCAGTACCCGACTGGCGAAGCCGCCTTACGCGGGGCGTTCGAACGCGACAAGGCGTTGCTCCGCGAAATAGGAGTACCGCTGGAGACCCAGGTGATGGGCGGTAGCGATGCAGGCCGTACCGCATACCGCATCGACCGCGCGCGATATGAACTCGCCGACCTCGCGTTGTTGCCCGATGAACAGGCCGCGCTGCAGCTTGCGGTCGCGGCGGCTCGCCTCGCTGATGCGCAGTTCGGATTACTGAAGCTCGGTGGCGATCGCAGCTCGGTGCCGGTTGTAGTGGCCAACATTCCCGAACTGGACGCGCTGCCCGTACTGCGCGAAGCAACTGCGACTCGCGCTGAAGCGTCGTTCAGCTATCACGGATCGCCACGACGGCTGCAGCCCTACGCACTGCTGTTGCGGGAACGGTTTTGGTACGTGATTGGCCACGACGTCGATCGCGGCGAGTTGCGCACGTACCGGGTCGATCGCATCGAGGACGATCCCGCGATCGGCGATCCCGATGCGTTCGAGCGCCCGGCAGGTTTCGACCCGCGCGACGCGTTTCCATCAGACCCGAAGTTGATCGGCGACGAACCCAACGCGCGCGCGGAGGTATGGGTGGACGCCTCCCGAGCCGAGACCGTCCAACGCGAGCTTGGCGACCCGGCACTGATTGAGCGTCGTGACGACGGCACGGTGGTGCTGGAGGTTCCGTGCGCGAATGAGGAAGCATTTCGCTCGTGGCTGTTTGGCCTCGGCGTTCATGCTGAGGTGCTTCGGCCAACCGAGTTACGGGCGTCAATCGTCGACTGGCTGCGCGCTCTAGCGGGTGCCACATGAGCGCGCGTCGTGGGCCGCGTCCTACCGGCGACCGCTTGCGCCGACTCTTGGTGATGCTGCCGTGGTTGATGGAACGCGGCGAGGCCTCGGTCGCAGAAATGAGCGATCGCTTCGAAGTGAGCGAATCGGAACTGGTGAAGGATCTTGAACTCGCCGCGATGTGCGGCCTGCCTCCGTTCGTCGACGAAATGGTCGACGTCTTCATCGACGACGGCACGGTGTACGCCGGGGTGCCGCGATTGTTTACGCGGCCGCTGCGTCTGACTGCCCCGGAAGGTTTCGCTCTGCTCGCTGCTGCCCGCGTGGCGATGCAATTGCCTGGTGCCGATGCAGATGGAGCACTGGCGAGGGCATTGAGCAAGCTGGCGGCAGCGCTTGGCGACGATGCCGTAGTCGTTGATACGCCGCAGCCGCCGGCGACGGTTGCAGTTACGCAAGCGGCGACCAAGTGTGAACGGCTGCGAATCCGCTACTGGTCGCCCGCAGCGGATCGGCGTACTGAGCGTGAGATAACTCCTCGACGGGTGTTTGTCGACGGCGGTGCCTGGTACGTGATCGCCGATGATCACCTCAGCGGTGAGTCACGCACGTTTCGGATCGACCGGATAGAGACGGTGGAGGCAACCGGCGTGATCGACGCCGGACGTGATGTGGAGGTTCCGACCAATGGTGCATGGTTTGCCGATGCGGACCTGCCGACGGCTCGGCTACGCGTGCCTGCCTCGGAGACATGGGTAGCCGAGCGCTACCCGACTCGCTCAGTGACTGCGATCAAGAGTGGTTGGGAGCTCGTCGTCAGCATTGCCAGCGAGCACTGGCTCGAGCAGCTGTTGTTGCGACTTGGTGCCTCGGCCCAGGTTGTGGAGCCGCCGGAGTGGAGAGATCTCGGGGCACGTGCGGCCCGCAAGTTGTTAGCGACCTACGAGGCGGGGACCCACGCCGGCAATTGATCGACGGTTGCGATGCTGTGTGCCTGCAGCAGGAAGGGCAGCACCGCTGCAGTTGCGTCGGCGTCGGCCAGCGCGTCGTGTGGTCGGGCCAGGTGGATGCCGCACCGTTCGCAAAGATCGCCGAGGCGATGCGACATCGTGCGATCCGGGTCGAGTTGGCGCGACAGCAGGAGAGTACAGACCGGATCTGTGAACTGCAGTCGGATACCGACACGACGTGCGGCCTTGCGCAGGAATGCGAGATCGAACTCGGCGTTGTGGGCGACGAATCGCGCGCCATCGAGTTTGCTGGCCAACTCGTTGAGCACCGTTGCGGCCGACGGCGCGCAGCGCACGTCGCGGCGGCGGATGCCGTGTAGTGAGGTCGGTCCGACGCGAAACCACCAGCGCGAACGCGGGGCCAGCAGACTGCTCCACCGATCGAGCACAGTTCCAGAACCGTCGACGATCACCACACCCACCTGCAGCACGTTGTCACGGCGCACGGAAAGCCCGGAGGTTTCGACATCAACGACGGCGAAGCGCTGTGAGCTGATCGGGGCCGACATGTACCGCACTTTAGGCGAGGGGTCTGACACTGCAATCCGCCCTGACTACAAGAGTTCTGCCGCCAGGCTGGCCACGTTGCTGCGCTCGCATGCGCTGAGCGTGAGGTGGCCGAAGCATGTTTGTCCCCCGAATGCCTGGATCAATACCGCCAGAGCGTTGTTCGATTCGCCAAGGTACGGCGCGTCGATCTGGCTGGTGTCGCCGGTGAAGATCACCTTTGTGCCCTCGCCGATGCGCGTCAGAACTGTTTTCAGAGTCGTTGGTTCTAGGTTCTGTGCCTCGTCGACGACGACGAATTGGCGATGCAGACTGCGGCCGCGCAGGAAGGTCACTGACTCGAGCGACAGCTGATTGCGGCCGACCAGCTCGTCGACAAGTCGGTTTGCGTCGTGCTCGCTGCGTTGGTCGGTCAGCGCCACGATTGCATCGTGAATCGCGGACATCCATGGGTCGAGCTTCTCGTCGAGCCCGCCGGGCAGAAAGCCGACGTCGGCCCGACCAACGGGAACCAGCGGGCGATATACCGCCAGGCGCTCGTAGGCACGCTGCTCGACCACCTGCTCGAGACCAGCGGCAATTGCCAGCAGCGTCTTGCCCGTTCCGGCTCGGCCATCGAGAGCAACGACACTGACGTCGGGGTCGAGCAGCAATTCCAAGGCGAATCGCTGCTCCTTGGACCGCGGGCGCAGGCTCCAGGCCTCGGGCGCATTGTGTGGCAGTAAGGCCATTTGCGAGTCGATCCGGCGGACGAGCGCCGATTGCGACCCGCTGCGAAGGACGGCGAATGCGTTCTCGAGGAGGTGTTCCGCACCGGGCACCAGCGCGCTTTCGACCCGGCCATCGACGTACAGCTGATCAATCGCCACCGAAGTCGCCTCGAGCGTGGTCCATCCGGTGGCTCTGGTGAGCGAGGAGCGGCCGATGGGGTGATGCTCGGATGCTTCCAGGCCGAGGTGCGCTGCCTTGATTCGTAGCGCGGCATCGTTGGACACCATGCGAGTCGGCGCGTGTTGTGCCTGGCCGAGAGCCGCGCCGATGATTCGATTGTCGGGGACCATCGGGTCGAGGCCGTGTTCGATGAGCAGATGTTTCTGAACGCCGTTGATTTCGATCTGCAATGTTCCTTCGGCGCTAGGGTCGCCGACCGCGACGGGAATCGCGAGCGACCCACCAGCGCGTACACGCAACTCCTCAATCGTGCGCAACGCTGTGCGCGCTGCCCGCCCGACGTCGTCGGGGCGAGTCTTCAAACTGTCGAGCTCTTCGATGACCGTGAAGGGGATGACGACATCAAGTCCCGCGAATGCGTCGAAACATGTTGGGTCGCCGATCAGCACTGAGGTGTCGAGCACTACGCGAGTGCGCACACTCGTCTCCGGCCGCTTGCTCTCAAGCCGCTGCGACAAGATGTCAGTCAAGCGCGCACCACTCGGGAGGTGCGATCAACGGGGACGCAAGCGAGGTTCCGCAACGTATGCAGTTGTAGCGCAGACTTTGCAGCCAGTGGTGGATACACGCTGAATGCAAGGATCTCGCTGTGAGTTCATGCGTATTCTGCGAGATTGTCGCTGGCCGCGTCGCCGCCGACGTTGTCGTTCGCGACGAGCGGTCCATCGCGTTCCTCGATCGGTCGCCGCTCTTTAGGGGCCACGTGCTGGTTGTGCCTATCGACCACGTTGTCAGTCAAAGCGTCGCGCACCTTCATGCCCACGTCGTGCCTCGTCGTCGCAAGGACGGTCTGCGCGGGTTCTTCTGGCCGCGCGAAAAGTACATCGACGAGTCGGATGCTGCCGCGATCGCGGCTCGGATCCGGTCGCAGTTGACGAGCTGAAAACGGTCCAGGTGTGCCCTCCGGCACTTGTTGCAAATGCAACAATCGAAATGCTTGAAAAGCGGTCGGAAACCCTGTTCGATTTGCATACGTAACAGGTCCGTTACCTAAAGCAGACCGATACCCGGAGGTATCAAGTCAATGACCAAAGCAGAACTGATCGACGCAATTGCGACGCAGTCAGGTGTCAACAAGGCCGACGCAGAGAGCGCTGTCGGAGCATTCTTCAACATCGTGACCTCGTCCGCGAAAGCTGGCGACAAGGTCACGTGGCAAGGCTTCGGGTCGTTCAGCACCTCGAAGTCTGCAGCGCGCACCGGCCGTAACCCACAGACGGGTGCACCAGTCAACATCGCAGCATCGACGCGCATGAAGTTCACAGCGAGCAGCACGCTCAAGGCCGTTCTGAATCCAGGCCGTTAGTAACAGTTCCCCTCATCAACCAACAAGCAATAGGAAGGAAATCCAGTGACACCGATGAAGAAGAAAGCAGCTCCGAAGCGGAAGGCTGCAAAGAAGAAGGCTCCGGCCAAGAAGAAGGCTGCAGCAGCTAAGAAGAAGGCTCCGGCCAAGAAGAAGGCTGCAAAGAAGAAGGCTCCGGCCAAGAAGAAGGCTGCAAAGAAGAAGGCTCCGGCCAAGAAGAAGGCAGCTGCAAAGAAGAAGGCTCCGGCCAAGAAGAAGGCAGCTGCAAAGAAGAAGGCTCCGGCCAAGAAGAAGGCAGCAAAAAAGAAGGCATGAGCTGACGCTCGTAGCGCACGGGGGGCTTCGGCCCCCCGTTCGCATTTTTGGAATGAAGTGAGGTTCGAGATGGAAGCGATCTGTGACGACATGGATGGCGAGCATCAGTCGCTCGACGAATTGGTCGCATCGCTCGACGAGCAAACGTGGTCGCTCCCAACGCCGGCCGCCGGTTGGTCGATCCGTGATCAGATCAGCCACCTTTGGTTCTTCGATCAGCGGGCGGCGATGGCGCTGCGCGATGCGGACGAATTCGCGGCCGACACTGAACAGTTGATCGCTGATGGCGGAACTGCCGCGTCAGTGCTGCCCGGTCGATCCGTCACCGGCGCGCAGATGCTGGCGCACTGGCGTGCCGACCGTGCCGCACTGCTGTCGCTGGCACGAACAGTTGATCCTTCGGCTCGCATCCCCTGGTACGGCCCTGCGATGGGTGCAAGGTCGTTTATCACCGCTCGCCTGATGGAGACCTGGGCGCACGGGCAGGATGTCGCTGACGCGCTGAGTGCGACCCGCGTATCAACAGGTCGACTACGCCACGTCGCGCACATCGGCGTTCGCGCCCGACCGTTCAGTTACCTGATCAACGGCCGAGCGATGCCGGAGGTTCCGGTGCACGTCGCACTGACGGCACCCGACGGGTCGCTCTGGGAGTGGGATGGCCCGGCGGCGAACTCGGTGCGCGGCAGCGCGATCGACTTCTGCCTCGTCGTCACCCAACGGCGCCACCTCGGCGACACCGCACTGCAGATCGCTGGCGACGCGGCGATCGAGTGGATGGGCATTGCGCAAGCGTTCGCTGGCGAGCCAGGTAACGGCAGACAGCCAGGACAGTTCCGACGCTGACACGCCCGTCGCTGCGCGTCAGAGGTCGGTGATGCGCTTGTACACCTCAGCCGCGACCATCCCATGCAATGCACCGATAGCGGCGAGCCGCGCGCGAATACGCGCGCGGAACGGCTCGAGATCGTCGGCATCGGCGGCTTTCATCGTGCTCTCGAACTGGCTCTCGTGCGCTTCCAGCGCGCGCAGTTTGTGATCGATCCATCCGGTGACGTCTTCGACGTGATCTGGCTCATCGGCTTCGAAGAGCAGCAATACCTCGGGTCGATGCGCCGCCAAGTGCTGGTCCTTGAAGAAGTGCGGGTCGCGTGCGGCGACGATGCCTTCGCAGGTCAGCACGCCAGCGTGTCGGTGGTCGGGATGGAGGCGGTAGCGCTTCCAGGGGTCGTGACCGAGGATGACCTGTGGCCGCACGGTGCGAATCACGCGCGCGACTTCGCCGCGCATCGCGAGACCGCTGTCCAACTCGCCGTCGACCTGTCCGAGAAAGGTGACGCTGCCAACGAGATCGCCGCTCAGTTGGCGCGCTGCTTCGCGTTGTTCGCGCTGGCGCGTGGCGACCAATGCCGACACATCGGCGTCGGGGTTCCAGGTGCCCTTCGAGCCGTCGGTGAGGACGAGGTGATGCACCCGGCAGCCAGCCGCTGCCCACTTGGCCAACGTTGCTCCGGCGCCGAACTCGACATCGTCGGGGTGGGCGCCGATCGCAAGTGCCGAGCTCGGGGTCGCTAGATCGCGACTGGTCAGTGGGCGAGTGGGGTCGGGTTGACCTGGTTCGTTTGCAGCCATGCGGGCAGCACCTCCGTGACGAGTGGGTGTAAAAGGTCTTCGGGTGTATCGATGTCGCGGGCCAGCAGCGGATCGTGTCGAACGGTCGTTGGCAGGCCGCTAGTGATCGCCAGCGCGAGATGACGATGGAACGAACCGGCGCCATAGGCGAATGCGTAGTCAAGATGTGTCGGCAGCGCGACGACGTTGGTGCCATCTCGGCGGGCATCGGGCACCAGCGTGATGGTCTCGGGCAGGATCAATGTCGCGAGATCGTGTGCCCGTGGCAAGTCGCCGTGGGCGACCGCAACACCCGTGAAGCCCTGGTCGGCGAGTTGCGCAACACTGCGCGACACCGCACCGTTGAGTCCGGCACCGGGATGCCACAGGACTACCGCGCCGCGGGTGGCGGCCCACTGCGCGACTTCGTCGTCGTCGCAGGCGACATACACGGGCAGCTCGCCGGCCGCGGCGACGACCTGGTCGGCCATCCAGCGAGCGACCGCTTTGCGCTGATCGGGTGCGAGCACCGTTGAAAGCCGCGCCTTGGCATCGGCGAACGCCTTGACCGGAACGAGTACGGCATGACTCTGGCTTGGGCGGCCCTTCACGCTCGCATCGTAGAGCCAGTCGTGAACATACGGTCGTGAACGTGTGGGGCCTACGCTGTCCAACGTGGCGATGCAGGTTGCGGTCATTGGGGGCGGATCATGGGGAACCACCGTCGCCGCGCTTGCTGCAGTCAATACTCCGACGGTGCTGTGGGCACGTCGTGAGGAACTTGCAGCCGAGATCAATGACCGCCATGTCAACAGCGACTACCTCGCGCAGTTCACGCTGCCCGACGAACTCCGTGCTACCTCGTCGTTGGCGGATGCCGTTGCCCATGCCGACGTGCTGGTGATGGCCGTGCCGTCGCATGGCTTTCGAGATGTTGCGGCGGCGGCCTCAGCCCATGTGCGTGCGTGGGTTCCTGTAGTCAGCCTGACCAAGGGACTCGAGCGAAACTCGCTGAAGCGGATGAGCGAGGTGATCCGTGACGAGATGCCTGGTCATCCCGTCGCGGTTCTCACCGGGCCGAACCTGGCCAAGGAGATTCTCAGCGGGCAGCCAGCGGCCAGCGTCGTTGCCATCGACGAACTCGACATCGCCGCCGAACTGCAGCGCATCTTCAGTCGCCCGTCACTACGTGTGTACACGAACAGCGACGTCGTCGGATGCGAGCTCAGCGGTGTGGTGAAGAACGTCATCGCCATCGGTGCCGGAATGGCAGAAGGCATGGGGTTCGGCGACAACACACGCGCCACCTTGATCACTCGCGGACTGGCGGAGATGACGCGACTCGGAATCGCAATGGGAGGTCAGGCCGCCACATTCGCGGGGCTGGCTGGAATGGGCGATCTGATCGCGACGTGCTCATCCAAGCAAAGTCGCAACAACATGGTCGGTTTTCAACTCGGTCAAGGGCAGTCGATCGAGGATGTGCTCGGTGCCATGAACATGGTTGCGGAGGGCGTGAAGAGTTCGCCAAGTGTGCTCGACCTCGCTCGCCGCTATGCGGTCGACATGCCGATCACCGAGCAAGTGGTCGCCGTCTGCCACCAGGGCCGTTCCGCGCGCGACGCGCTGGGTTCGCTGATGCAACGCGGGCGTAAGAGCGAGCTGGATTAGTTGATCACGACTGGTGTCACCGGCGGTCGTTGGCGCGCATCGATTACCCCGTGCGGAGCGATCGTGCCCGCTAGTAGCGACTTTGTTATTGCGGCGCCGCGCCTTGACTGGCACATCGCCGCGGATGACCGCTGGCACTCTCCGGAACACGAGAGCAGCGTGCGTCAGCGTCGTATCGACGGCACCGCGGTCGTCGAAACGCGAGCGCGCGTGCCCGATGGCGACGCGGTGCAGCGTGTGTACTCGGTGGCCGATCACGGCGGCTTGACGGTGATCGAAGTAGAGAACGAGTCGCCTCTGCCCATCGCGGTCGCGTTCACCAACGGCAATCTGCTCTCACAACGCCCTCCGGCCGCACCGATCGAAGGCATCTCGCTACCGGCGGGCAGTGTTGCGTTCCCAATCGGACATCGCTCAACGCTCACCGTTGCGATTTCGCACAACGGCATGGGTGCGGGTGCGTTGCCCGCCGGACTGTCAACTGCGGCCGCGGTTGTGCGCGGCTGGTTGAACACCACTGAGCGCGCTGGCCACCTGCTGACCCCGGATACAGAACTCAACGAGCGAGTCATCGCGATCCGCTGCGAGATCGCGCTGGATGGACCACCGCATCCCGACGACGACGCTGTTGGTTTCATCTTGGCGGTGGACCAACTAGTTCGCATGGGCGAGAAGGCCGGGCCGTTTCTCCCGCAGCTCGCGTACGCATTGGAGCTCGTGGCGAGGGCCGCCTCCTCGTCGGGCAACGCCGATTGGTCGTTGGCAGCGACTTTCAATGCTGCCGATCGAGTGCTCGCGACGGAAAGCGACGATCGAGCGCGCACTGACCTTGCGGCCATTCGTCGAAAGCTAGGCATCGATGATGAGCTGCCGTCGAAGGCACCCATCGACGCGGTGCGTGAACTCGCGTGGATCGAGCAACGGATTGTCGCGCCCGGCGCGGGTGGGGCTCGGCTGCTCATTGCAGGTTTGCCCGCCGCCTGGTTGGGGAACAACTTCGAAGTGTTCAACGCTCCGACTAGCGGTACCGGCGTGGTGTCGTATGGGGTGCGTTGGCACGGCGATCGGCCGGCCGTGCTGTGGGACCAGTCGCCCGGTTCCGACGCCCCGGTTGTGCTGACCTCGCCGAACCTCGCGCCGCAATGGCAGTCCGCAGAAGCTTCGGGAGAGGCGCTGTGGGACAAGTACAATTCGAATCAATACACGGCAACGAATCCGCGCGGTAGATGATCCAGCCGGCGAATGGTTACGAACGACTCATATGGCAATTTCGATCGAAAAATTTCAGGAGCAGGGCGGCCGGGTACAGACCGACGACCTCGACTTCGAGTCCTTCCGGACCAACCCGCTGCACCCCGACGTGCTGCGCTGTCTCGGGTACATGCACGACATCGAGTATCAGACCGTGCTGTACATGCGGGAACTGTTGGTAACTCCCGCATGGAAGGACCCGCAGTTCACCGCCTTCCTCACGCTGTGGAACTACGAGGAATATTGGCACGGCCAGGCCCTCGGCCGCATCTTGGCCATGCACGACCGGCCGGCGCACGATCCGCGTTTGGTGGAAATGCGTCGGTGGAACAAGCGCACGCTTTTCTGGAGTCCGCTGGTGTTCTGGTCGCTCGGACGCGCAGTCAAACGGTTTCCTGCCGTGCACATGACGTGGGGCGCGATCAACGAGTGGACGGCTAACGCGGCGTACAACCGTCTGGCTCGCATTGCCGATCACCCGGTGCTCACCGAGTTGCTCGGTCGCATCATGCGTCAAGAAGGTCGCCATGCTGGCTACTACGCGAGCTATGCCCGCGACTTGCTCGAGAACGATCGTCGCGCGCAGAAGGTGACCAGTTGGTTTCTGCGCAACCAGTGGGACATCGTCGGCAGTGGCGACGTGCCCAAGATCGAAACGTCGTTTGCCGCCGCGTATCTGTTTGGCTCCGGCGACGGCGCCGAGTTGATCGACAAAGTGGAAGATCGCATCGACCTACTACCGGGCCTCGCCGGTCTCAATCTCGTCCGCACCGCAATTCGACAAGCAACCGAGCACGTGATTGCCGAAGAGGGCGCCGTCCCCGGCATCCCCGAACCTGCCACCTCCGCATCTCACTGACATGACATCCGCGGTTTCCTCCCGCAACCCTTGATTGAAGGCCCCGTAGGCTGGCGACGTGGCTGTCGTTCCTGATGTAGTGGCTGTTGACCCGTTTGCAAACCTGCGGCTGACGGAGTGGACGTCGTGCGGGGGCTGCGCTGCAAAATGGGGTGCGTCGCTGCTCACCGATCTCGTGCGCGATATGCCAGCGGGCACCGACCCTTCGCTGCTTGTCGGATTGGCGCCGTTCGACGACGCGGCGATCTACCAAGTGTCGTCAGAGATTGCGCTCGTCAGCACCACCGACTTCTTCCCGCCGCTGGTCGATCACCCCGCCGACTTCGGCGCGATCGCAGCGGCTAATGCGTGCAGCGATGTCTTCGCGATGGGTGGCCGCGTCGTCGTCGCGGTCAATGTCGCCGCGTTTCCCGAACACTTTCCGCGAGACGCGATTGCTGCCATTTTTGAAGCGGCCGCAGTGGTAGTCGCGGAGGCCGGCGGAACAATCGCCGGCGGGCACACAATCCGAAACCCGGAACCGATCTTTGGACTCGCGGTGCAAGGCGTCGTGCATCCTCAGCGCGTGTTCCGCAAGGGCGGAGCGTTGCCCGGTGACGCTTTGGTGCTGAGTAAGCCGATTGGCACGGGACTAGCGCTTGCCGGGGGGTCGGCCGACGACAAAGCAGCGGCGATTGCTGGAATGCGACGCTTGAATCGCACGGCATCCGAAGAACTGCAAGCGCTGGGCACTGCGGTTCATGCCGTCACCGACGTGACCGGCTACGGCCTTGCCGGCCACGGGTGGGAGATGGCCGAACGTGGCAACGTGCAGGTGATCATCGATACCGACGGCATCGTCGCCTATCCCGGCGCACGCGAGGCGGCAACGCGCGGCGAGCGCACAGGTGGCGACCCTCGCAACCGCGACTATGTGCAATCGCATGTCCGCTCGACAGCGAGCGCTGCCGGTGAAGCACTGTGTATGGATCCGCAAACGTCTGGCGGCCTCCTTGCCGCGATTGATCCGGCAGCGTTCGGTTCGCTTGCCGATGGTTGGTGGCGCGTCGGCGAAGTGGCAGCCGGACCGGCTGCGCTCGTGTTGCGCTGATGGCCGGTCGCGCGCCTACTCGTACAACCGAGAACGAACTGGCGGCCGCGGGTCATCAAGTGATTGTCGGCATCGATGAAGTAGGTCGCGGCGCATGGGCCGGCCCGTTGATGGTTGGTGCCGCGGTACTGCCAGTTGGCAAGCGGGTCAACGGTGTGCGCGACTCGAAAATGCTGACCGAGAACAGCCGTGAGTTTCTGTTCGATCGCATCGCTGCGTGGTGCGAAGCTTGGGCCGTTGGTGCCGCGAGCCAGCAAGAGTGCGACGACTTGGGTATGACAGCTGCTCAAAAACTCGCTACCCGACGAGCGATCGAGGGCCTCGGGATCGTGCCTGATGTAGCGGTGGTCGATGGCAAGTGGAACTTCGTCGCTCCTCACGTTGCCAAAGTCCAGATGATGGTAAAGGCCGACCAAAAGTGTCTGTCGGTGGCGGCGGCGAGCATCCTCGCCAAGGTCACGCGCGATCGTTTGATGCGCGAAGCGGCAGAACACTTTCCGCAGTGGAGCTTCGACACCAACAAGGGTTACCCGTGCACGCTGCACAAGGCCGCGCTGCAGGCGTACGGGCCGTCGGCAATCCACCGCCGAACCTGGGTGTTCATGGACAACTTCGTCCCGTGGCCAGGTGTCCCGCGGGTCATCAACCCCGAGCAGCCAACGTTGTTCTAGGCGACTGTTGAAGAAATAGCGTGGGGGCAATGTCGATGCATGACGATGAGATCTCGATCGATGAGGTAGTGGTCCGAGGCCTCATCAATGAGCAGTTCCCCGAGTGGACCGATCTCGCCGTCAAGCGGATTCCTTCGGAAGGCACCGTCAATGCAATCTTCCGCATTGGCTCCTCCCTCGCCGCTCGCTTTCCCCTTCAACGAGGTCAGTCGCGCGCAGCGGCTCAAGGGGAAGCTGAGGTTTCGCTTGAGCTGGCCGAGCACACCACGTTCCGGACACCGATACCGGTCGCGATCGGCCGACCGGGAAGGGGCTATCCGCAATCGTGGTCGATTCAGACCTGGCTCGATGGCACGACCGGAACCGCGAAAGATCCCGGCACATCGACAGCCTTCGCTTATGACCTCGCGACCTTCATCAGCGAGGTTCGTTCAATCGGAACGAATGGACGCTCGTTCGCGGGAGAAGGGCGAGGCGGAAGACTCCCCGATCACGACGAGTGGGTACACAACTGCCTCTTGAAGAGCGTGGGTCTGCTTGACGTCGAACGAATGCGCAGGATGTGGAGCCGCTATCGCGAGCTAGCCGACCATACCCACGAGCTGATGGTCCACGGCGATCTGATCCCAGGCAACGTTCTCGTGGCGGAGGGTCGACTGACGGGCATCCTCGACGTCGGTGGCATGCGACCCGCCGATCCGTCGCTGGATCTCGTTGGCGCCTGGCACATACTTGAGGACGGCCCCCGCGACGCGTTTCGAACGGCGATCAGTTGCACTGCTTTGGAGTGGAAACGGGGCGAGGCTTGGGCCTTCGAACAGGCGATGGGACTCGTTTGGTACTACCGGTCGAGCAACCCTGCGATGAGCGAACTTGGGCTTCGAACCCTCGGCCGGCTCACCGCCGCCGATACCTAGGCCAGTTCGAGCGGCGACCACACACTGCCGCTGCTATTGGGCAGTGCCAGGTATCGACCACCTTCATCGTGCACCATCCCCAATAGCGCCGGATCGCTAGAGACCATCAGCGCGTCGCGGTCGAGAGCGACGGCGGCAGCACAACAGTCGGCGATGCTGACCGCGCGACGAGTGCGGTGAAAGTGATTTGCGCGTAGGGATGCTGCATCGAGCCCTGCCGTGGCGTCGACGCCGGTCACAGTGACGCCCAGGGCGACCACGTCGCTCTCAAGTTCTTCCCGGGTCGCGCCATTCAATCTGATCATGCGGTCGGCTGTCTCGGCGAGGTTGACGGATGTGATGAGAATCTGTTCGCCGGACATCAACAGCGGTTCAACCATGTCCGCCACGACTACCTCATCGTTGAGGTACGCCTCAAGTGCGTAAGCGTCGAGCACGATCACGCTCGTCCTCCCGTTCGGCTTGCTCCTCGCGGGCGGCGCGCCGGCCCTCGTCGACGGACTCGGTGGCCAGATGGCGATACTTGCCGCGAAGATTCCGCACGAAGTCAGGGTCGAACGGACGAACCATGAGGCCTGCGGAGGTGTCGGTCACTATCACTCGGTCTGTGTTCCACCGCCTGCGCACTTCCGCAGGTATTGAGATCTGACCATTACGCGAAACCTTCATCACGGTGGCGGTGTACGTGGCTCCGTTCATGGAGGCCATTGTATGATTTGAACCGACCGTTGTATACGGTCGTTTAAAGGTTTCTAGGCCTGTTCGAGGGCTTGTGCGAGATCGGCGACTAGGTCGGCCGCAGTTTCGATGCCGACGCTGAGACGCAGCAGATTGTCGGGGACCTCAAGCGGTGAACCCGCCGCCGATGCGTGCGTCATCTGGCCGGGGTGTTCGATCAGGCTCTCGACGGCGCCGAGGCTTTCGCCGAGCGTGAACAACTCGGTGGCAGCAGCGACGCGCAGCGCGGCGGCCTGCCCGGCGCGCAACGTGAAGCTGACCATGCCGCCGAAGTCGCGCATCTGCTTGGCGGCGGCGCGATGGCCGGGGTGATCGGGAAGTTGCGGATAGAGCACACGCTCAACGGCCGGATGACCGACGAGCACGTCGACAATCGAGCGGGCGTTCGTGCAATGCCGGTCCATGCGCACGGCGAGTGTCTTGGCCCCGCGTAGTGCGAGGTAGCAATCGAAGGGTGATGGCACTGCGCCGGCGGCGTTCTGCGTGAAGCGCAGGCGCTGCGCGATGTCGTCGTCGTTCGCCGCCACGAAGCCACCGACAACGTCGCTGTGACCGCCGAGGTACTTCGTCGCTGAATGCACGACCAGGTCGGCGCCGAGCGACAGTGGCTGCTGCAGGTATGGCGTCGCGAACGTGTTGTCGACGACGACTGTGGCCCCGCGCTCGTGGGCGAGTGCGCAGATGGCCTCAATGTCGAAACAGCGCAACAACGGATTGGTCGGCGTCTCGAGCCACACCAATTTGGTATCGCTTGGCCAACTGTCGGCGACGACGTCGATGTCGAGCAGGTCTACTGCCGTCCACGGTAGGTGCGTGTGGACCTTGCTGATGAGTCGATAGGTGCCGCCGTACGCGTCGTTGCCCAGCAACACGCGATCGCCGGCTTGGAAGAGGCGCAGGATGTTGTCTTCCGCGGCGAGACCACTTGCGAATGCGAGACCATGTGCAGCACCCTCGAGTGCGGCGATCTGCGTTTCGTACGCGGTGCGCGTTGGGTTACCACTGCGGCTGTACTCGAAGCCTTTGTGGTTACCGACCCCGTCTTGCGCGAACGTCGTGCTGAGGCTGATTGGCGGCACGACCGCACCCGTCGTCTGGTCGGGTTCTTGCCCCGCGTGGATCGCGCGCGTGTCGAAGCCCCACGACTCTTGCGCTTCGATCTCACCCATGTATGTCCCCCTTAGGATTCACCGCCTCGAAGTAAGTGAGCAGGTCGGTGCGTGTCAGCACGCTGAGCGGGCGCCCGCCAGAGAGCACCAACAACGCCGGCGCACGGTCGAGCATTTCGACGGCCAGCTTCACGGCCTGGCCGGCACCGATCGTGGGCAACTTGGGACCCATCACTGACTCGACGTGCATTTTCATCACGGCCGGGTCGCGATAGACCGCTTCCATCAGGTCGAGTTCGTCGACGGCACCCGACACTTCGGCAGCGGCAAATGGAGGAGTGTTCTTGCACACCGGAATCTGGCTGATGCCGTTGGCGCGCATGAGGTCGATCGTTTCGCGAACTGATGTCGCCGGGTTGACGTACAGCAGCGATGGTGTGTCGCCGCGCGTCTTGAGCACGTCGGAGATGCATTCGTCGCTCTCGCGCAGGAAACCGAAGTTGGCCATCCACTTGTCGTCGAAGACGCGCGAGAGGTAGCCGCGACCAGAGTCGGGGTTCAGCACGACAACGATGTCGTCGGGCTTGGCCGCCTTGGCAACGCGAATCGCGGCAGCGACAGCCAGGCCGCCGGAGCCGCCGATCAGGATTCCTTCCTCGCGACTGACCTGACGCGCGACGAGGAAGCTTTCCTCATCGCTGACGGCAATCACTTCGTCGTACAACTCCGGTGCCCACGCGGCCGGGTAGAAGTCTTCACCGACACCCTCAACCAGGTACGGCCGGCCGGAACCACCGCTGAACACCGACGCATCTGGGTCGGCGGCAACGATGCGTATACGCGCGTTCTGTTCCTTCAGATAGCGCGCGGTGCCGGTGATCGTGCCGCATGTGCCAGCGCCGGCCACGAAGTGCGTGATGCGGCCGCCGGTCTGTGCCCACAGCTCGGGGCCAGTCGTTTTTTCGTGGGCGAGCGGGTTATTGGGGTTGGCGTATTGGTTGGGGCGAAACGCGTTGCGTTCCACGGTGAGGCGCTCGGCGACCTTGTAGTAGCTCGTTGGATCTTCGGGAGGAACGGCGACCGGGCACACCACTACCTCTGCGCCATAAGCGCGCAACAGGCTGACCTTCTCGGGAGCGACCTTGTCGGTCATGACGAAGACGCACTTATAGCCCCGCTGAGCAGCGACGATCGCCAGACCAACCCCGGTATTGCCGCTGGTCGGTTCGACGATCGTTCCGCCCGGCTTCAGCAGACCGTCGCGCTCGCCAGCAAGGATCATTTCCAAGGCCGGCCGATCTTTCGAGGAACCGCCCGGATTGCCGGTCTCCATCTTCATCGCCAGCACGCACGGCAGGTTGTGCAGTTCGGTGATGCGCTTCAGGACCACCAGCGGTGTGTTGCCGATCAGGTCGATCACGCTTTCGGCGATCTGTGTGCCGTGCAGTCGCGCATCGGCGGCTTCGTTGCCCCAGGCCATGCCCGCAGAGTACCGGCAACTTTGGCGCGGTCAGCGCAAGGTCGAGAGCATCGACTCCATCAGCGATGCGACCAAAAGCATCTCCTTGCGGTCTCCTTCGTCGGCTTCAAGCGCCGCTGCTTCTGAAACGAGCACGTGCGTTCGACTCAGACGCTCCGCGGATGCAAGTAAGGATGACCGAACTGCCTCAGACGGTGTCTGGCCCCAAGCTGTGAGGACGCGAAGTGCGCGCTGCGAATCGTCATTGAGTCGGACTGAAATCGTCCTCGCCATCCGAGCAGTTTGACATTCCGCTGCGCGTTTCACAACGGATCAGTGCCACACAATTCACAATCGCACACTCCCCAGGGAGTGAGCGTTTCGCCCGCCTCGCCACGTGGCACCCCCTGAGTAACCGTGGCTGCCGTGAGCGTTAGGGTGACCACGTGGAACCGGACCGGCGGTTCGGGCGTGTGCACTTTGTGCATCGAGTCAACGCGGCCTCCGTCTTCATTGTGGGCAGCGTCGTGGCGGTTGACCCTCTTGGTTTGTGGCCGTTCGGTCCGTTGCGCTGGCTGGTGATCTCCACCCTCGGACTCGTCGTGTGGGCGATCTGCATGCGGCGCCCTGCCGCACAGCTCGACCGACGAACCCTTGGCCTGTGGATGCTGTTGCTTGTGTTCCTCGCGCTCGGCGCAATGACAAACGGCGACGTCTGGGTGGCGTTCGTCGGCAGCGATACTCGCCATTTCGGGCTCTTCACGTGGGTGCTCTGCTGGGGTCTGTTTTGCGCTGGTCAACAGCTACGCGGGTGCGAGGCGGCTTTGCGGCGTGGCGGCACTATCGCTGCATTGCTCGTTGGGCTGTGGTGCGCATGGGAGGCGTTGATCGGTCCTCCGATTGCTCTCGGAGTTAACACCAGTCGGCTAACTGGTCCGTTCGGATCATCAGCGCTCTTGGGTGCTGCGCTGTGCTTGTTGCTGCCATTCGCAATTGCGGTCGCGGCTGACAGCGCCGAACCGCGCGTGTGGCGTGTCGGGGCCACGATCGCTGGCGCCCTCGGCGCGGTTGCGATAGTGGGCAGTGGCGCCCGCGCAGCATGGGTCGGTCTGCTCTTCGCCGCGATCATGGTCGCGTGGAAGGTTCCCAGCACTCGCAAAGCCTTCGCTGTTGCTGGTGGCGCAGTCGTGGCAGTGATGTTGCTGTTGTTGACCGTGACGTCGGTCGGCTCTGTCGTCGAGCGCAGTCATGGCACAACGAGTCGCCTCGACGAGTGGAGCCTTGCGTCGCGAGTGATTGCGAACCATCCGATGCTCGGCGTCGGTCCCGAGGGGTATCGCATTGCGGTGAGCGAAGCGGTAGACGCCGAGTACGAGCGGGCCCACCCGCGCGACAGCGTGCTGCCCGATCGAGCTCACGCGTCGTTGCTTGATGTCGCGCTGGCTGGAGGAGTGGCGGCTTCGGCGGCGTATGCCAGCCTGCTCGTCATCATCGGTCGACGGGCAATGCGTCGACTCGCCAGCGGCTCTATGTCGCACGTCGCACTGACGGCATCGCTGCTGGCTTACTTCTCGGCACAACTGTTGTTGTTCCCTGTGTCCGAGCTCGACCCGATCGCATGGCTGCTGGCAGGGGTAGTGGCGGCAGGCACAACACCGCCCCGTCCTCGACGAGCATTGGTAGTGCATGCCAAGACTGCGGTCGCGAGCGTGGTCGTAATTGTCGCGATCGTCGCCGGAGTTCTCGACGTGGCGGCGAACAGGCTCGCATACGACGCGGTGGCGGCGTCGGCCGATGGCAACGGCGTCGCGGCACGCGAAGTCGCGACGCGCGCGACGCGACTGCGACCTGACTCGATCGCATATCGGATGATCGCCGTGCAAGTGCTGCTTGCGGCCGACACAGTCACCGCGACCGATTTAGCTCTGGCGCAAGCAACAGACGCACTGGACTGGTCGCGACATGACCCGATCGCAGTCGATCTTTGGGCGTCGGGACTGTTGCAACGCGCTGTGCAAACCGGCGATCAGGTCGACGGGCGTTCCGCGCTGGCGGCCTGGGAAGTGCTGGTTGCTCGCGATCCAAGTCGCGCTCGCTGGCAGCTGCAGTTGGGAAGAGCAGCAGCGGTGCTGGGCGAGGTCGACATTGCCCGTGAAGCCTGGGAGCGGGCGGCGGCATTGGGTTCGTCACAGGCCGAGCAACTGCTCAAGGAATTGCGGTGACCATGGAACCTGATCCGGGAGCCGTGCGTGTGCAGGGTATGGAGATCGCACTTCAGCCAGCACCGAGCACCACCGCGGTCAATGTGTTGACTACGCGTTTGACGTTCGAGGACTTCTGGCTTTCCGAGCATGTTTCCGTGGCGCGTGCGTTGGCGTTCACTCTCGGCGATGTGCAACTCGCCGCCGAAGCAACTGACGAGGCGATGGCTCGAGCCTTTCAACACTGGGCTCGCGTCAGCACTCTCGAAAGCCCGGCCGGGTGGACGTATCGCGTCGGGCTCAACTGGAGTCGTTCGGTGTTACGTCGCGTGCGTCGCAAACCACCTGCGTGGTTGGCGCAACAGAACACTCATCACGACGCCCCCATAATCGACCCCAGCGTCGCGGCGGCAGTGAAGCAGCTACCGGCAGGCCAGAGCGAAGTCGTCGCGTGCCGGTTACTACTGAACTATTCAGAGCAGCAAACCGCGACGTTGCTGCGCATTCGCCCGGGCACCGTGAAGAGCCGGCTGTCTCGCGCTGTCGCCCAACTTTCGACATCTCTCGCCCATCTCGACCCGAAGGAGCAATTGTGAATCAGTCAGACGACCACGGCACTGTCGTGCCCGACATCTTGCACAAGACCACCGATCAACTCGCCATGCCAACCGTTGGGTTGGCGGCGATTCGACGCCATGGCGAGACCCGCCGCCAACGCAAGCAAGTCGCAGTGGCAACTATGTGCGCGGTGCTTCTTGTAGGTGGTGCAGTGCTGGCGGTGCAACGCTTGAGCGCACCCAGCGACCGAAGTGCCGCGCCAGGCAATGTCGGCACCGACTCGACGACACCGAGTTCGACAAGCGGTGCGCCGGTACCGGCGGGCCAACCGGTTGTGCGCGTGGAGCCGGCCTTTGCCTGGAACCTTGTGACGCCGGGCAGCGCTGAGGCAATCAGCAGTCTGTTCTTAGGCCTTTTCGGCGCTGGCGTCACCGACGGGGCGCCCTACCTCGCGTGGTCGACCTCGCCCGGGCCGACCACCAACGGTGTTTACCAGCCGGTGCTGTACCGATCCGACGACGGCATTCACTGGACGCCCGCCGCGGCCAGCAACTTCATCGAACCCCAAGTAACGCGCCGCGGGCTCGCCGCCCAAGGCGACACACTCTTCGCGTTCGGTACTGCCGCGGCGACCGCCGCGATTCCCAAAGGTGGTGCAGGCGACGCGGTGGTTGATATCAGCACCGATGGTGGCGCCAGCTGGGCGCATCAGGTGCTGCCCATCGACCTGCGCGGGCTTGCCGCTGCCGACGGTGTGGCCGGGGTGGGTCTGAGCGGAGGCATGGCGGCGGCTAACGGCGTGGTCGCCGTTGTCGCGCAACCGTCGGTGTGGTGGGACGCACAGGGCAGTGGTGATCTCATCGTTACACCGGAGGGTGTCTACAAGGTTGCGTATCCGACATCGTGCGCTGCGCAGAGTGCGGAGAGTTCTGGGTGCGTCCTCGTTGCCACGACGGTCGGACCCGTTGCAATCCCTGCGGACACGACACCTGCCGATACAGCGCCCGGAAGTACAACTGGCGCCGCCACCGCGACTGACGACACCTTGCCCATGATGAGCGATCTGATCCCACTCAGCGAGTACGGAATCGACCCAGCGTCCGTGGTTGCCGCTCGCACTCCGCGAGCATTCTTCAGTACCGATGGGAACACGTTCACCGAAGCAACGTTCCCTGCGCTGCCCAGCGATGTGCTGACTAACGGGGATATGTCGGTGCTCACGGCCGGTGGCCAGTTCTATGCGACTCTCTCGGTCAACTGGTTCGACCCTTCGCGAGGGTACGCCCCCGAAGGCGGCGGGCAACTCGTCTATCGGTCTAGCGATGGAGCCACGTGGGAACAGGTCGGCGACCGCACCTCATTCAAGGGTCGAACCCTGCTGGGAGTGCTGCCCGACGGCACGATGGTCGCAAGCTCGTATAACCCAGGTGGCTTCTCGGATATAGCGACCTCGGTCGACGGTGTGACCTGGCTCGTTCATGACCTCACTCCGCTCGTTGAGCCCACTGACGGCGAGATTGTTGTCATGGACCCAGGGGCAGTCACCGTCGACGGGGGAGGCATCACCGCGATCGGCTACGTCCGTAACGACCCGATCGCCGAGGCGGGTGGCCAGTCAATGGAGCGCGACGGTGTTCGGCTGGAGGTGCAATCGAGCATCTTAAATATCTTGCGCGCGTACGACTCAGAGACCGGCGAAGAAATTTCGCAACAGAACCTGCGGTACACCGACGCTAGTGGCCTCGAGGTGTTGGCAGATGACGGGTCAGCGCGAGCAACGTTCACTTCCTCTGAGTGGCAAGGATTGATGAACTACTCCGAAAATCCACGGCTCACCAGGGTGCTGTTGCACTCTGATGATGGTTTCCAGTGGTCGCGCGAAAACCTGGCCGATCTCACCGGATCAGCCGATGCCGGGCCTGGGTTCTTCCAGTTCCACGACGGCAAGGTGCTGATCACGCTCGTCGACCCATCGCAACGCATCGACACGATGGCCGTGACAATGGTGCTCGTCGGCACCCGCAAGTAATCCCCCGGTGAGCGCGCACTCCCCAGGGAGTGCGCGCTCACCGGGCTTTAGGTCTTCGCGCTGACGAGTCGCGCGTTGTCTCGACGGGAGAACAGCGCTGTCAGTGCAAGGTCGAGGTCGAGTTGTTCGCCTCCCCATCGACACCGACCGTCTTTGGCAGTGCGCTGGTGTGCGTCGATGGTCTCGTGTCGTCCAGTAAAGACTGGCTGTGCGGCACTCACGCTTCGGCCGCGCGGCGATAGGAAACCCATCGCCGCCGAGATCAGAGGGAACTCAAGCAGCGACCGCGCGACCCGCACTTTCTCGCGCGCGGCTCGTAGATCGGGGCCGACCTGCCACGACAGCCACGCGGCGGACGACACAACTCCCCAACACGCCCACCCTTCGCGGCGATCGAACTCGGCGACGGCCAACAGCCAATCGCGCTCGGCTGCCGACAGGTTTGCCGCGCCCTGGCAAATGACGGCTTCGAGCTGCTCGAGCGCTAAGCCCTCGAGTGGTCGAGCGGCGCCAATCGAGTGTTTGTCGATGTGTTCCATCGGGGGATTCTGGCAACGGGGTGCCACACAATTCACAATCGCACACTCCCCAGGGAGTGCGCGATTTCGCTCGCCGCGCCGCGTGGCACCCCCTGAGTACCGTGGCACCGTGAGCGACGGCGCAACCCCAACGCCAACCCCAACGACCGTGTGGCAGGTTGAGCAGGTCCTCGCGCTTGCACCCAAGCCGTCATCAATCACCGCTGCCCAACCACTGGCCGTTCCCACTCGCTGGGCCGCAACTGGCTGCGACGGGCGTGCGCTGTGGGGTCGCTGCACAGGTGGCAGCGCCGAACCGTACGAGTGCGTCGTCGATCACATTGGCGTCGCGTTTCGGTGCAGTTGCCCGAGCCGCATCCTGCCGTGCAAGCACGCGCTGGCGCTGCTGCTGCTGTGGGCACGCGGCCAAGTGCCGTCGGGCGAGCCACCAGGTTTCGCGGCGACATGGCTGGCCAATCGTCCCGACCCGCAAGCGAAGGCGCCGGCGCAAGTCGCGACTGCTCCAGCACCCGACACAGCGTCACACAAGGAGCCAGCACCGGCGGCCGTACCCGAGCGCGATCCAACGGCGACTCGCGACGATCGCGTGGCGCGTATGGCCGCCGGTCTTGGCGAACTCGATCGCTGGCTCGAAGATCGCGTACGCACCGGGTTGGGCGACCCTGCGCTCGCGCAGTACGCGACGTGGGATGGTTTGGCGGCGCGGTTGGTCGACGCGCAAGTCGGTGGGCTCGCGAACCGAGTACGAAGATTGGCGGGAATGGTCGGCGCGCATCCCGATTGGCATCAGCATGTGCTTGCCGAGCTGGGGGCGTTGCATCTCTTGGCGACGGCCGGTCGGCAACTCGGTTCCTTGCCGCCGGGCCTCGCCGATTCGGTTGCGGCAACGATCGGCTGGCAGGTGCGCCAGGCCGATGTGTTGGCTGGCGTGCCGCACACCGATCACTGGGCGGTGATGGGTCGCAGCGACACTCGCGAAGATCGAATCGAAGTGCGGCGCATCTGGTTGCGCGGCATCAATAGTGGCGCGTGGGCAATGGCGCTTTCGTTCGCGGCTTACGGCCAAAGCCTCGACGCGACATTGCCCGTTGGCTCGGTCGTTCACGCCGACTTGTTTCGTTACCCCGGCGCGCTCGGCTTGCGCGTGCTGCTCGGCCCGCGCCACGCCGACTCGTTGTTCGATGGCGGCGACCCTGCTGCTCACGGTGTTCTCGCCAGCTCAGTCGCCGAAGCGTGCGCGCAGGTTGGTGCTGCGATTGCGGCCGAGCCGTGGATCGAGCGCTATCCGGTGTGCGTGCTCGCCGCACCGGCGCGCCGCGGCACTCGTTGGTTACTTACCGATGCCACTGGTTCGGTTCCACTCGCCGACGGTGTTGTCGGTATCGGCGCGCTGCTCGCATGCAGCGGTGGTCAGCCACTGGTGATCACTGCCGAATGGACTCCGTACGGGTTAGTTCCGCTGACGGCGCACCTCGCCGACCGTGTCGTCGATGTTGGCCCGAACGCCGACCCCAGTTTTTTGTCGGCCAGCGCATGAGCAACGTTGTCGACGACTACTGGAAGCAGATGGTGACGGTCGCGTTGCTCGGTACCGATCGGCGCGAACCGCCAACGCCACCGAGCGGCGGCCTCGCCGACCTCGCGGCCGACGATCCGCAACCGTCACCCTCGCAGCGGCTGTTGCAGCAGGTCGCCGCGACCGCCGTTGTGCGCCGCGCCGGTTTGCTGCCTGGTGCCCCGATCGCAACCGTCGCGCCGCCCGCAGCCGATCCGCGGCCAATCACGCCACCTCTTGCAAGCGCGACCTGGCGACGCATCATCACCGACTGGCCGGTTCTGGAGGACGAATGGGTGCTGACCGTGGTGCGCGTCGGCCGGCGGTTGGCGCCGGAACTCGTGTCGCCGCTGCTTGCTCGGCATCGCACCGACGTCACCCGTCATGCGCGTGCGCTGGCGGCGGCAGGTCCACTGGGTTCGTGGATGATCGACTGGTCGCCGCGCTTGGCGTGCACCGCCAAAAAGGCTGCGGGCTCGCCCTCTGCCGTTGACTACACAGTCGAGATGGCGGCCGAGTTGCCAGCACTTCCGATCGTTCCTGAATTGGAAGCGCTGCTGCTCGCCAAGCCCGCCGACGCGGCGCGCACATTGGCCAGCGGACTCGCCAACGCACAGTTCACGACGGCGCACCGCGCAGTGCTCGTCAATCTGTTGGCTCGCATGTCGCCTGCGTCGCTACCAGCTGTCGCCAAGGCGATCGATCGCGTCGATCCTTCGTCACCCTCGATCGGGCTCGCGTTTGCGCTCGCCGATCTCGCTCACCTTCGTCACCACATGCTCACTGAATTGGAGCTCGCATGAGTAAGCCGTCCGTTGACAAAATGACGCAGTCCATCCTGCGACCGCACGCCGAGCAAGAATTTGCGGGCGAGCTGGCCGCCTTGGCAAAGGCCGACGATCGCGAACGCCCGCCGAGCTGGAAGCTTTCGCCGTGGGCGGTCGTTACCTACGTACTCGGTGGTCAGTTGGCCGACGGCACGGTGATCACGCCGAAGTACGTCGGTCGTCGTCGGCTGGTCGAGATCGCCGTTGCGACGCTCGCCACTGACCGTGCGTTATTGCTGCTCGGTGTTCCGGGTACGGCCAAGACGTGGCTCAGCGAGCATCTCGCGGCGGCGATCAGTGGCGACTCCACATTGCTGGTGCAAGGAACCGCCGGCACGGCCGAAGAGCAACTGCGTTACGGCTGGAACTACGCGCGCTTGCTCGCCGAAGGCCCGAGTGTTGCCGCGCTCGTACCCAGCCCGATCTATCGCGCGATGGAACGTGGGTCGATTGCGCGTGTCGAAGAACTGACGCGCATGCCTAGCGACGTGCAAGACGCGCTCGTGACTGTGCTCAGCGAAAAGACTTTGCCGCTTCCCGAGTTGGGCAGCGAAGTGCAAGCGGTCGCTGGCTTCAACGTGATCGCGACCGCCAACGATCGCGATCGGGGAGTGAACGATTTGTCGGCTGCGCTGCGTCGTCGCTTTAACACCGTGGTGTTGCCGCTACCGACCGACATCGAAGAAGAGGTCGCGATCGTCGAGCGTCGCGTCGCCGAACTTGGTGCTGCGCTGCGGCTGCCGTCGGTACCTGCGGCCAACGACGAGATCCGTCGCGTCGTGACGGTGTTTCGCGAATTGCGCGCGGGTGCCACCGAGGATGGGCGCACCAGCCTGAAGGTGCCGACGGGTTCGCTATCGACTGCGGAGGCGATCTCGGTGATCACCAATGGTGTCGCCCTCGCCGCGCACTTCGGTAGCGGCAAGCTGACATCGGCCGATGTCGCGGCCGGCATCGTCGGCGCGGTCGTGAAAGACCCGGTTCACGACTCGGTGGCGTGGCGCGAATACTTAGAAGCGGTCGTGCGTGATCGATCGGACTGGACCGAGTTCTACGAGGCCTGCCGCGAGTTATGAAGTGGTGGTCGAGTGACTGTTTCCAGATATCTAGAATCGGAGGTATACTTCTAGAATGGCTCTGAGTATCAAGAACGACAAAGCTGATCAGCTGGCGAGGGAGTTATCCGAACTCACTGGCGAGTCACTGACAGACGCGGTTGTAAATTCATTGGAACGGCGACTTGCTGCAGAACGCCTCGCTCGTCGACGCCGACGGAGTATCGACGACTTAGTCGACCGTTTCGGACAGTTGCCGGTACTCGATCCCAGATCCGCCGACGAGATCCTCGGCTATGACGAGGACGGACTCCCAAGGTAATGGTCATCGACACATCAGCCGTCATGGCGGTATTGCTTGACGAACCCGAGCGTTCGGCGATTGAAGCTGCTCTGAACAAGGAGCCCTGCTCTATTAGCGCAGTGACCTTGGTAGAGCTACTCATTGTCGCGGAGGCTCGCGCCGGCGTTGAAGGGGCGCGGATCGTCGAGGCGCTACTCGATCGGCTGGCGGTTGAGGTTCTCGACGTCGGCGCGGCGCAGGCTCGCGAGGCAATTTCCGGGTGGCGTCGTTTCGGCCGCGGGCGGCATTCGGCACATCTTAATCTCGGCGACTGTTTCGCGTATGCGTCGGCAATCGAGCGCGGCGAATCACTGTTGTTTGTCGGAAACGATTTCTCACAAACCGATGTCGCATCAGCGTTGGCATGACGGCTGTCGCGTCCGTAGTGCCTGTCCCCGCCGTTCACTTACCGTCCGTTCACTTGCTTGGCATCCGGCACCATGGCCCGGGCTCGGCGCGTTCGGTCGTCCGCGTGCTCAACGAGTTGCACCCCGATGTCGTGCTGGTCGAGCTGCCCGCCGATTGCGAGGGTGCGCTGGCGTGGGTGGGGCACCAGCACCTTGTGCCACCTGTCGCGTTGCTGGGTTATGTGGTCGATCGCCCGAACCGCGCTGCCTTCTTACCCTTCGCCGAGTTCAGTCCTGAATGGCAGGCATTCACGTGGGCCGCGCAGCACTCCGTCCCCGTGCGGGCGATCGATCTGCCGCTCGCCATCTCGCTCGCCGACAACGCGGGCGAAGGCGAGTCAGGCGAGTTGCGGCTTGTCGATCATCCGGTGGGCGATCCACTTGCTGCGCTCGCAGCGGCTGCCGGCGACCCCGACCCCGAGCGCTGGTGGGACGACGTCATCGAACATCGTGGCGACGGTGTGCCCGCCTTCGACGCCATCGCCGAGGCGATGTCGGCGGTGAGGGGTCGTTCAGGTGCCGTCCCCGAGCCGTGCTCGTTGCGCGAAGCGCGGCGCGAGGCGCACATGCGCCAAGCACTGCGCCGGGCGCAGCTTGATGGCTTCGAACGGATTGCGGTCGTGTGTGGCGCCTGGCATGTGCCCGCGCTCAGCGAGCCGCTGCCGGCGGCCGCGATCGATGCGCGCACGCTGCGCGGTCTCGACAAGGTGAAGGTGGGGGTGTCGTGGGTGCCGTGGACTAATCGGCGGTTGGCCTCGACCACCGGCTACGGCGCGGGCGTGCGCAGCCCGGGTTGGTATGCGCACGTGTTCAAACATCCCGGCGCGCCCGGAATCAGCCGATGGTTTGTGGGTGCGGCGCGCCTGCTTCGCGAACGCGGCTTGTCGGCGAGCCCCGATCACCTGATTGCGGCGACCCGTACAGCGAGCGCGCTGGCCACGTTGCGCCTCCGGCCGCGACCGGGGCTCGACGAAGTGCTTGACGCCGCTGACACGGTGATGGCTGGCAGCACCGGGTTGGCGCTGATCGATCGCGAACTCATCGTCGGCGACGCGATCGGTGAAGTTCCCGACGACGCCCCACAAGTGCCGCTCGCTCGTGACATCGGCGCGCAACAGCGACGTGTGCGGTTGCGGCCGTCGGCCGACGCGCAAACGGTCGAGCTCGACGTGCGCACACCCAACGGCCGCGCGCGGTCTGTGCTGTTGCATCGAGTGTGCGCACTCGGCGTGCCATGGGGATCGGTCGAAGAGGGTCGCGGAACCAGCGGAACGTTTCGTGAGACGTGGGCCTTGCGCTGGGAACCCGAGCTCACCATCCGTGTCATCGAACAATCGGCGCACGGCACGACGCTGTTGAACGCGGCGACGCATCGCATGCTCGAGCGTGCCGCTGACGCGACCGCGCTCGCCGATCTGGTGCAGGTCCTCGAGGCGGCGCTACTCGCCGATTTGCCCGACGTGGTGCAACCTGTGGTCGAGCGGGTCGAGGCACAGGCGGCGCACAACCCAGATGTCGTTCAGGTGATCGACACGTTGGCTCCGCTGGCGCGCGCCCTGCGCTATGGCGATGTGCGCGGCACGGACGCATCGTCCCTGCGGCGAGTCTTCGACGGACTTGTCATTCGTGTGCTCGCGGGCACGCTGATGGCCTGCCGGTCGCTCGACGACGATGCTGCGGCAGCGATGGTCGAACGCTTGGCGGGCGTGCAGGCGGCACTAGCGCTCACGGATCACCCCGTGCGACGCGGCGAGTGGCCGGCGGTGCTGACACTGGTGGCCGAGCGCACCGACGTGCATGGGCTGGTGCAGGGTCGAGCAACGCGGTTGCTGCACGACGGTGGCGCCTGGAATCGCGCGCAAGTCGGCAATCGGGTGTCGCGGGCTTTGTCAGTTGGCACCGCTTCGGGGACGAGCGCCGCGTTCGTGGAAGGGTTCGTTGCTGGCAGTGGCACGGTGTTGGTGCACGATCGCGAGTTGCTCGACGTGATCGATTCGTGGGTCTGCTCGCTGGCGCCCGACGCATTCATCGCGATTGCACCACTGCTACGTCGCACCTTCGGAGCTTTCGAGACCGCCGAGCGCCGCCAACTTGGGATGTTGCTGGCAAACCAGGTCGCGGCGGTGGGCGATGGCTTCGGTGTAGGAATCGACGAGACGCGTGCGACTGCTGGGCTTGCGACTGTTCGCCAAATGTTGGGGGTGCGATCGTGAACGCGCCGCGGGTGAGCGATCTGGAACGGTCGCGACGTTGGCGGATGGTGCTCGGTGGCATCGACGATGGCGAGACCGAACAGCAGGGCATGACCAACTTGCGCCTCGACGGCCACGACGCCCGTATCGATGCCGCGCTCGCTGCGTTGTACGACGCACCACGCGACCGACGCGGCGGTGGCTCGCGCGCTGGGGGCCTTGGTTCTTCGGCGCCCGCCGTTGCGCGGTGGCTCGGCGATATCCGTCGCTACTTTCCGACCAGCGTCGTGCAGGTGATGCAGCGCGACGCGATCGATCGTCTAAAGCTGCGTCAGTTGTTGCTGGAACCGGAGATGCTGCGCGCGGTCGAACCCGATCTTCATTTGGTGACGTTGTTGGTCGAACTGAACCGACTGCTTCCCGATGCGACCCGTGCGACCGCGCACAAGGTTGTCGCACAGGTCGTCGACCAGATCGAACAACGACTCGCGGCGCGCACGCGGCATGCTGTGCGTGGCGCGCTCGCGAGGTCGCAGCGCACTCGACGGCCGCGGCCAAGCGACATCGACTGGGGTCGCACGATTCATGCCAACCTGCGCCACTACCTGCCCGAGCAGCAGACGGTGATTCCGGAGCGGCTTGTCGGGTATGGCCGTCGTCAGCGCAGTCTTGCGCGCGACGTGATTGTGGCAATCGATCAATCGGCGAGCATGGCCGACAGCGTTGTGTATGCGTCCGTGTTCGGTGCGGTGCTCGCTTCGATCCCAGCGTTCCGCACGCATGTTGTCGCGTTCGACGTTGCCGTCGCCGATCTCACGCCGTTGTTGCACGACCCGGTCGACGTGCTGTTTGGTGTGCAACTCGGCGGCGGCACTGACATTGCGCAGGCGATCGGCTACTGCCAACAACTGATCACGCGCCCGGCCGACACGCTATTGATCCTCGTGACCGACTTGTTCGAGGGTGGCAACGCGGCGTTGCTTCACGATCGCATCGCCGCCCTCGCGCAAGCCGGTGTGTGCGTGGTCGTGCTGCTCGCGCTCAGTGACGAAGGTGCGCCTGCCTACGACCACGAGCAGGCCGCCGTATTGGCGACTATGGGCGTGCCATCGTTCGCATGCACGCCCGACGCGTTCCCCGACCTGTTGGCCGCCGCGCTCGAAGGTCGCGACGTCGGCCGCTGGGCCAACGAACACGGCCTACACACCGCTGCTGCGATTGGCTAGGCGCGCGAGACGGGGAGGTCCTTGAACGGGGACTTACTGTCGATGCCCAAGTCCTTCGGCAGACCGAGAACGCGCTCGCCGACGATGTTGCGCATGATCTCGTCGCTGCCACCAGCGATGCGGCCACCGGGCGTGCCGAGGATCAGCGCACCCCATGCGAACGTGCCCCATTCGCCGCTATCGGCGATCAGCTTTGGGCCGAGCACCTTCGAGACGAACGCACTCAGCCGCTGACCGTTCATCGTTCCGGCGAGCTTGGCGATGCTCATCTCGGGGCCGGGAAGTTGGCCGGCTTTGATTTTGTCCATCGCCCGCTGGTTGTTGTAGCCGGCAACGCGCTGATGAATCAGAAGGTTCGCCAACTCGTCGCGCACCAGTGGATCGGCGTTGAGCCCGTAGTGGCGCACCATCTCGATGACGCGCGTGTACATGTTGACGCCGCCGCCCCCGCCCCCGCCGGCACCGATTGCAGCGCGCTCGTTCATCAGTGTTGTCAGCGCGACATTCCAGCCGTTGTTCACATCGCCCAGTCGATGATCGTCGGGGACGCGTACCTCATTGAAGAAAACCTCGTTGAAGCTCGAGCCGCCGGTCATCTGGCGCAACGGCCGCACCTCCACGCCCGGCGCATGCATATCGACGATGAAGCCGGTGAGACCCTTGTGCTTGGGCAGGCTTGCGTCGGTGCGCGCGATGATCTCGCCGATGTCGCTGTACTGCGCGCCGGTGGTCCACACCTTCTGACCGGTGATCAACCACTCGTCGCCATCGCGCTCCGCCTTGGTCTGCAGGCTGGCGAGGTCGCTGCCCGCACCCGGCTCGCTGAACATCTGACAGCCGACAATGTCGGCGCGGTACATGCGACGCAGGTACAAGTCCTTCGCTACGTCGCTGCCGTGAGCGAGAATCGTCGGCGCCACCATGCCGAGCCCGATTGTGAACGCGTTCTGATTGGAAACCTCGTACTGCGCTTCCAGCCGTAGGTAGGCGCGCTCGTAGCTACTGGGGAGCTGGCGTCCGCCGTATTCAACTGGCCCGCCGATCCAGCCGAAGCCGGCATCGAACTTCTTGCTCCGCCACTCGCATGCCGTGCGCACGTCGGCGAGTTCTGCTGTTCGATCCTTCTCCTCAAACACCACAACGCGATCGCTACCTTCGCCCCACACAAACTTGCGTTCCGTCGCCTTGCGTGTGGCGTTTGCATCAAGGAACCGACGAGCCTCGTCTTCAAATTCCTCGATCGTGATCTCGTCTGCTGCCTGACTCATGTGCGGAACCGTAGCGGTTATCGTCTTGTCGATGCCTCGCCTGCTCACGGTTGCTGCAGCCCAGATGGGACCAGTGCAACGCGACCACACACGGGCGCAGGTCGTACAACGTCTGGTGGCGATGCTGCACGAGGCACACGCGATGGGTGCCGAATTGGTGGTCTTTCCCGAGTTGGCGCTGACGACCTTTTTCCCGCGCTGGTTTGTCGACGACATTGCTGAGGCCGACCACTGGTACGAGCGCGCAATGCCCAACGCCGACACGCAGCCGCTCTTCGACGAGGCCAAGCGCCTTGGCGTTGGGTTCTGCCTCGGGTATGCGTTTATCGATGGTGACGGCCGCCGCTGGAACGTGCAGACGCTGGTCGAGCGCGACGGCAGCATCGTCGCCACGTACAAGAAGACGCACATTCCTGGGCACGAGCACAACGAGCCCGATCGGCCGTTCCAGCACGCCGAGCGTTACTACTTCGAACCGAGCGACGAGGGCTTCGGTGTGTGGCGCGCATTTGGCGGCCTGGTCGGAATGGCAATCTGCAACGACCGTCGCTGGCCCGAGACGTATCGCGTGATGGGGTTACAGGGTGTCGAGATGGTGCTGTGCGGTTACAACACGCCGATTCACTACGTACCCGACCCGAGCCAAGACATTCTGCAGGGCTTTCATAATGCGCTCGTGATGCAAAGCGGTGCCTATCAAAACGGCACGTGGGTGATTGGTGTTGCCAAAGGTGGCATCGAAGAAGGCGTCGATTCGCTGGCGCAATCGATGATCGTCGCACCCAGCGGCCAAATCGTTGCGCAGGCTTTGACGAGCGCCGACGAAGTGATCGTTGCTCGCTGTGATCTCGACTGGTGCCAGCGCTACAAGGGCACGCTGTTCAATTTCGACCGCTACCGGCGGCCAGAGGTTTACGGCCGAATCACTGCCCAACGCGGAGTCGTATTGCCTGAGTAAGTTGATGCGGATGCATGCGACGGCCGGGCCTCGATTCTCGCGTGAGCAGAGACTGTTGGCGGGCATTCTCGCCGTGCTCGGTGTCGTAGGTGCCGGTTTCATCACGTGGAAGATCGTGACCGGCGGCGACTCAACGCCGACCGATGATCACGTGGCACAGCCTTACGTCGTGTCGTTGGGCGATTCATCAATGACGGTCGCCCGCATTGACGGCAACGGAACGACCACCCGAACGACAACGACGATCGTCTCGACGACCGTGCTGCCCGCGGAGTTCGACGCGTTGGTCGTTCCCGACCAGGGCCGTTGGTTGTTGGAAGACAATCCTGACAACGTGCTGAACTATTTCGATCTCGCGGCGCCGCAACCCGAAATGCGTTCGGTCGAGCTGCCGTTCGCAGGTTGGTCGATCGAACGGCAAACGGTTCGGCCTGGAAACGATGTTGTGCTGTTGCATTCGCCCGACGGGTCTCTGGGTCTTGCGGTCGTCAACCTTCTCGACGGCACCGCCTACCCACTCGCGTCGGCAAGAGCGAAGTACTACAAGGCTGGCACGGTCCGCGACTTCCTGTTATTCAAAGAGGTCGAAGGACTCAACACCATCATCGTGCCGGCAGCGGATCCGACGACGTTCTGGACGATGAGGGGTGCGGTGGTCGACATCCGCGGCACGAGGACCCTGGTGGCAACTGCCGACGGACTCGCATCGTTCCTCACTGTGTTTGAAGGTTTGCAACCACTAGGCGTTCGCCTTCAGGTCGAGAATCCAATCATGGGCGGCATGCTGACCGATACCGGTGCGCTCGTACTCGAAAGAACTGGCGCAATCTCGACGCTCGACAATGTCACCGGGAAGGTGAAACGCGGCGATGTCTCTACCTTTGGAGCGCAAGGAGCGCTGCCTGTAGCGGACGGGCGGCTGTACGGGTGGGGTGGCGACGGTTCGGCGCTGCTCGATGCCGAGGGGCTCGCCCTGGCCAACTACCCGTTGGGTACCACCGCCGCTGGCGAACAACGCCCGTTGGTGGCGACCGCTGGCGGAACCGGCTGCTTGGTGCTGCAACCAGGCCCGCAGCTCGTGCCCACTGGCGCTGGCGCATTGCTGATTTCGGTGGTCGATGGAGCGGAACTCGTCCAATTGGACGCTTCACCGAGTTGGGTGTCGTCGGACGGGTGCACGCTGGTCGGACTGGATGCCGCCTGTCTCTTATACACATCTCCGAGCCCACGAGACTAAGGCGAATCTCGTATGCCGTCTTCTGCTTG